>Ga0207713_1000014_pt1 | contig 432450 bp, 399 predicted proteins | sample KBSS64metaG_FD_184404 | JGI IMG/M metagenome (GOLD analysis project Ga0207713, IMG submission 184404) | Switchgrass rhizosphere microbial communities from Kellogg Biological Station, Michigan, USA - KBS S6-4 metaG (SPAdes) (version 2) | ecosystem: Host-associated > Plants > Roots > Rhizosphere...
GTCGCCCCAAAAAGTAACCAAAAAGGGCTCGCCCCTGCTGGGGCCCTGCGCTGCGCTCCGGGTACCCACCTTCCGACGCCGACCAGGGGGCAAACGACCCCGGCTATAGAAGCTTGCCGGGGCCGTTTCCTCGGCTGAAGCCTCGGGCCCTGCGGGCAGCCCCCCGGTCGACGCCGGAAGGTGGCCCAGGCGCTTAAAGGGGCGGTAGATCAACAGCAAGATCAAAAGCCACCGCAAAAGCAAAAGCCACAGCAAAGGCCACAGCAGAACCAAAAGCCACAGCAGAAGCTGACGCTGCGCTGTGAGGGCGGCCGCGCCTTGGCTTTTGATCCCCGCTTTTGATGTTGCTTTTGCTTTTGCTTTTGATGTGCCGCCCCGTAAAGCGCCTGGGCCTTCTTCCGGTGTCGACCAGAGGGCAGCCCGCAGGGCCCGAGGCTTTAGCCGAGGAAACGGCTCCGGCAAGCTTCTATAGCCGGGGCCGTTTGCCCTTTGGTCGGCGCCGGAAGAAGGGCACCCGGAGCGCAGCGCAGGGCCCCAGCAGGGGCGAGACTTTTTTGCTTACTTTTTTTGTCGTCTGAAAAAAAGTGAGCCGGCGTAAGGCCGGAACCGTCAGTTGGGCCTCCAGCCCCTTCGGATATGTACTCAGGTTGCAAAGCCACGCTTCTAATGAAAAGCCACGCTTCTAAAGGGATCGCACACATATCCAATAGGTTGTGCGCGCCCACCGACGGTTTCGCCCTTACGGCGAGTCACTTTTTGGCAGTCGCCCCAAAAAGTAACCAAAAAGGGCTCGCCCCTGCTGGGGCCCTGCGCTGCGCTCCGGGTACCCACCTTCCGGCGCCGACCAGGGGGCAAACGGCCCCGGCTATAGAAGCTTGCCGGGGCCGTTTCCTCGGCTGAAGCCTCGGGCCCTGCGGGCAGCCCCCCGGTCGACGCCGGAAGGTGGCCCAGGCGCTTAAAGGGGCGGTAGATCAACAGCAAGATCAAAAGCAAAAGCCACAGCAAAAGCAAAAGCCACAGCAAAGGCAACCGCAGAAGCTACCGCTTGGCTGCGATGGTCAGCGCGCTTTCTTTGGGATGTGCACCAGCTGTGTCCCCGAATACAGGTCATGCCAGCCGCGCTTCTGCTTGTCCACCAGGGCCCACCAGAACCCCGCGCCAAAGCACAGCCAGGAACCGATGGCCACCACGAACCGCAACAGTGCCTGCCAGAGGGTGATGGCCGTGCCGTCCGGGTTCTGCACCCGCACACCCCACACTTGCATGCCCAGGGTCTGCCCGGCGTGCATCCAGAATTTGGCAAAGAAGGCGAACAGGGCGCAGAACAGCAAGGTGGACAGGAAGGGGTCACCGTCCAGCGCGCCAGACTCGGACAAGGCCCGCAGCCGCGCCTCGCCAATGAAGGCCATCATGATCAGTTTGTACACCAGCGTGGTCACCATCAGCAGCGCCACACACAGCAGGAAATCATAGAACACAGCGGCCATGCGCCGCCCCAGCCCGGCCGGTTGGAAGTCCCCTTGGGGGCTCAATCGTCTGGTCATCCTTGGCTCTCCAGTCACAGGGTCTTATCGCAGGCACAAAAAAGCCCCTGGCGTTCCCGGCAGGGGCTTTTTTTCAGCAACGAATCAAGCTTCGGCTTGGACTTCGTCAGCTTGCATGCCTTTCTGGCCTTGAACGGCGATGAAAGTCACTTTCTGGCCTTCTTTCAGGCTCTTGAAGCCGTTGCCCTGAATAGCGCGGAAGTGTACGAACAGATCCGGACCGCTTTCTGGAGTGATAAAACCAAAACCTTTCTCGTCGTTAAACCACTTGACGGTACCGCTCTGACGTTGGGACATTTTCTTATTTCCTTGGAACTTGAATTGATGACAGCTTCTTTCAGGTGAAAGAGATACTGGGCTGGGTTGCAGGAAAGTAAGAGACGTCGAACGGGTTGTAGCAAAGCTCAGAGCTACTGCCCAGGTCACGAACCATAGCGACCCATGCAAACACAGTGAGGAAACTCTACGCTAACTTCAGACAGAAAAACAAGCCCTCCGCTACGCCGCTTTTCCACCTTTTTTACGGCCGTTCGAGCCTTTTCCTACGGGGTTTTTCCCACTATCGCCATCGGGTATTTTCGAATGGACTAAGGCCAGTCCGATATCGAATAAAACACCCGCAACATGTCGGTCAGGTGACAGCCCGACAGGCCGTCACCCAAGGTGCTTCAACCGCGGTAGTAACGCTGTGCCACGAACGGCATCTTGCTGACCTTCATTGCTACCTTCTTGCCGCGCACGATCGCCCACACCGGGGTGTCGAGGGTGGTGTGGGCGCTGTCGACATAACCCATGGCCACTGGGCCGCCGAGGGTCGGGCCGAAGCCACCGCTGCACACGGTGCCGATAATGGCACCACTGTCGTCGACGATTTCAGCGCCCTCGCGCACCGGCGTGCGTTCCTGAGGCAGCAGGCCGACGCGTTTGCGGGCTACCCCCATTTGCTGTTGGGCGAAGATTGCCTCGGCCCCGGGGAAACCTCCGGCACGCGCGCCGTCGGCGCGGCGGGTCTTGGAGATCGCCCACAGCAGGCTGGCTTCGATCGGGGTGGTGGCGGTGTTCATGTCGTGGCCGTACAGGCACAGGCCTGCTTCCAGGCGCAGGGAGTCGCGGGCGCCCAGGCCGATGGCGGCCACTTCCGGCTCGGCCAGCAGGCGACGGGCCAGTGCTTCAGCGCTGCCGGCCGGCACGGAGATCTCAAAACCATCTTCGCCGGTGTAGCCCGAGCGGCTGACGTAGCAGTCCACCCCCAGCAGCGACACGGGTGCGAACTGCATGAAGGTCATCTGCGCGACCTGTGGCGCCAGGCGCGCCAGCACGGTGACCGCCGCGGGGCCTTGCAGGGCTAGCAAGGCGCGCTCCTCGAACAGGGGTTCGATGCTGCAGCGCTGGCCGATGTGAGCACGCAGGTGGGCGAGGTCCTGGTCCTTGCAGGCGGCATTGACCACCAGGAACAACGTGTCGTTGCCCAGGTTGGCGACCATCAGGTCGTCGAGGATACCGCCGGTCTCGTTGGTGAACATGGCGTAGCGCTGCATGCCCACGGGCAGGTCGACGATGTCTACCGGTACCAGCGTTTCCAGTGCGCGGGCAGCGTCGCTGCCGGTCAGGCGGATCTGGCCCATGTGCGAAACGTCGAACAGGCCGGCCTGTTCACGGCTGTGCAGGTGTTCCTTCATCACGCCCAGCGGGTATTGCACGGGCATGTCGTAGCCGGCGAACGGCACCATGCGCGCACCCAGTTCCAGGTGCAAGGCGTGCAGTGGGGTCTGTTGCAGTTGTTCGGACATCGTGTGCTCCAGCATTCGAATAGGGGGGGGCGTCAGCATTCGATGATGTTGACGGCCAGGCCGCCGCGGGCGGTCTCTTTGTATTTGCTTTTCATGTCGGCGCCGGTCTGGCGCATGGTGCGGATGACCTTGTCCAGCGAGACGAAGTGCACGCCGTCGCCCCGCAAGGCCATGCGCACCGCGTTGATGGCTTTCACCGAGCCCATGGCGTTGCGCTCGATGCAGGGCACCTGCACCAGGCCGCCGATGGGGTCGCAGGTAAGACCCAGGTTGTGCTCCATGCCGATTTCGGCGGCGTTCTCCACCTGTTGCACGCTGCCGCCCAGCACTTCGCACAGCGCCCCGGCGGCCATGGAACAAGCCACGCCGACCTCGCCCTGACAACCCACCTCGGCGCCGGAGATCGATGCATTTTCCTTGTAGAGAATACCGATGGCGGCGGCCGTCAGCAGGAAGCGCACCACGCCATCCTCGCTGGCCCCGGGAATGAAGCGCATGTAGTAGTGCAGCACCGCCGGCACGATACCGGCCGCGCCATTGGTGGGCGCGGTGACCACGCGCCCGCCGAAGGCGTTTTCCTCGTTGACGGCCAGGGCGTAGAGGTTGACCCAATCGAGCACCGACAAGGCATCGCGCAACGACGCCTCGGGGTTCTTGCACAATTGCCGGTGCAAGGCCGCGGCCCGGCGCTTGACCTTCAGCCCGCCGGGCAGGATGCCTTCGTTGCGGCAACCTGCCTCCACGCAGTCCTGCATCACCTGCCAGATGTTCAGCAGGCCGGCGCGGGTCTGGGCTTCCGGGCGCCAGGCGCCTTCATTGGCCAGCATCAATTGGCTGATGGAGAGCCCCTGGGTGCTGCAATGGGCCAGCAGTTCCTTGGCGGTCTTGAAGGGGTAGGGCAGCACCGTGGTGTCTTCGACAATGCGGTCGGCGCCGGCCGCGCCCTCGTCCACCACGAATCCTCCGCCCACCGAGTAGTACTCGCGGCTGCGCACCTGCAGGCCGCTTTCATCGAAGGCGCGGAAGATCATGCCATTGGGGTGGAACGGCAGTGGCTTGCGGATCATCGCCAGGTGCTGCTTTTCCTGGAAGGCGATGCTATGCACGCCCAGCAGGTTGAGCCGGCCGCTGTCGCGGATGGCCTGCAGGCGGTCGTTCACGGTACTGGTGTCGACGGTATCCGGGTGCGAGCCTTCCAGCCCCAGCAACACGGCCTTGTCGCTGCCGTGGCCTTTGCCGGTGGCGCCAAGCGAGCCATACAGCTCGACCTTGACGCTGGTGGTGGCGCCGAGCAGGTCATCGCGGCGCAGGCCCTCGACGAAACGCGCGGCGGCGCGCATGGGCCCCACCGTGTGGGAACTGGAGGGGCCGATGCCGATCTTGAAGAGGTCGAAAACGCTTAAAGACATGGACGTGCTCCAAAGACTGCTTCGATTCGGCGCAAACGCAGCGTAGCCGCTGCCGTAGGCTGCGCTGGCCCTTGAGGGCACTGAAGATCTCCAGTGGCCATGCAGGCCAGCGCAGCCTGGCGGCAGCGGCTACAGGGTTGCGCTGTAGCCGATGCCAAAGGCGCCAGGCTTAATCCTGATACGCCTCGATCGACGGGCAGGCACACACCAGGTTGCGGTCGCCAAACACGTTGTCCACACGCCCGACCGGTGGCCAGTATTTGCTTTCGATCAACGACGCCAGCGGGTACACCGCCTGTTCGCGGCTGTAGGCGTGGGTCCATTCGCCCACCAGTTCGGCCGCGGTGTGCGGCGCGTTCTTCAGTGGGTTGTCGTCCTTGTCGAGGCTGCCGCTTTCCACCGCGCGAATTTCCTCGCGAATGCGGATCATGGCGTCGCAGAAACGGTCCAGTTCAGCCTTGGATTCGCTCTCGGTCGGTTCGATCATCAAGGTGCCGGCGACCGGGAACGACATGGTCGGGGCATGGAAGCCGAAGTCGATCAGGCGCTTGGCCACGTCGTCGACGCTGATGCCGCTGCTGTCCTTCAACGGGCGCAGGTCCAGGATGCACTCGTGGGCCACCAGGCCGTTGCTGCCGGTGTACAACACAGGATAGTGCTCTTCCAGGCGGCGCGAGATGTAGTTGGCGTTGAGGATGGCCAGTTGCGAGGCGCGCTTGAGGCCTTCGCCGCCCATCATGCGGATGTACATCCAGGTGATGGGCAGAATCGAGGCACTGCCGAACGGCGCGGCGCACACTGCACCTTCTTTGCGCTCCAGGGCGCCGTGGCCGGGCAGGAACGGCGCCAGGTGCGATTTCACGCCAATCGGGCCAACGCCCGGGCCGCCACCGCCGTGGGGAATGCAGAAGGTCTTGTGCAGGTTCAGGTGGGAAACGTCGCCACCGAACTTGCCCGGGGCGCACAGGCCGACCATGGCGTTCATGTTGGCGCCGTCGATGTACACCTGGCCGCCGTTGTCATGGACGATGGCGCAGATTTCGCGGATGCCTTCCTCGAACACACCGTGGGTGGAGGGGTAGGTGATCATGATCGCGGCCAGGCGCTCGCGGTGCTCGATGGCCTTGGCGCGCAGGTCTTCGATATCGACGTTGCCGCGCTCGTCGCAGGCGGTCACCACCACGCGCATGCCGGCCATGTGGGCGGTAGCGGGGTTGGTGCCGTGGGCCGACGACGGGATCAGGCAGATGTCGCGACGCTCGTCGCCACGGCTGTGGTGGTAGGCGCGAATCGCCAGCAGGCCTGCGTATTCACCCTGGGAGCCAGCATTGGGCTGCAGCGACACGGCGTCATAGCCGGTGGCTTTGCACAGCATGGTTTCCAGTTCGTCGGTCAGCAGTTGGTAGCCTTTGCTCTGCTCGGCGGGCGCGAAGGGGTGCAGGCTGCCGAATTCCGGCCAGGTGATGGGGATCATCTCGCTGGCGGCGTTGAGCTTCATGGTGCACGAACCCAGCGGGATCATGGTGCGGTCCAGGGCCAGGTCCTTGTCGGCCAGTTTGCGCAGGTAGCGCATCAGCTCGGTTTCGGAGTGGTAACGGTTGAACACCTCGTGGGCCAGGATAGGCGACTGGCGCAGCAGGCCGGCCGGCAGGCTGCTGGCGCTGCTGGTGGCCAGGGCGGCGAAGTCCGGCAGGTCGCTGCCGAACAGGGCCCACAGTTGTTCCACATCGGCCTGGCGGCTGGTTTCGTCCAGGGACAGGCCCAGGCGCTGGGCGTCCACCTCACGCAGGTTCAGGCCGGCGGCGCGGGCTTTGGCGTGCAGCTCGGCGGTGGCGCTGCCAGTGGCCAGGGTCAGGGTGTCGAAGAAGTGTTGCTGTTCGACCTTCACGCCCATGGCGCTCAGGCCCTGGGCCAGAATCGCCGTCAGGCTGTGGGTGCGCTGGGCAATCCGGGCCAGGCCGGCCGGGCCGTGGTACACGGCGTACATGCTGGCGATGTTGGCCAGCAGCACCTGGGCTGTGCAGATGTTGCTGGTGGCCTTCTCGCGGCGGATATGCTGTTCGCGGGTTTGCATGGCCAGGCGCAGGGCAGTCTTGCCATGGCGGTCGATGGACACGCCTACCAGGCGGCCCGGCATGTCACGCTTGAACGCGTCGCGGGTGGAGAAATAAGCCGCGTGCGGGCCACCGAAGCCCAGCGGTACGCCGAAGCGCTGGGCGCTGCCGATGGCCACGTCGGCACCGAACTCGCCAGGCGGGGTCAGCAGGGTCAGGGCCAGCAGGTCCGCCGCCACGGCTACCAGGGCGTTGGCGGCGTGGAAGCGCTCCACCAGTTCGCGATAATCGAAGATGTCGCCATTGCTGGCCGGGTACTGCAGCAGTGCGCCGAAGAATTCGCTGACATCGGTCAGGCTGGCTTCATCGGCCACCACCACGTCGATACCCAGAGGCTCGGCACGGGTGCGCAGCACGTCAAGCGTTTGCGGGTGGCAATGGCTGGACGCGAAGAAGCGGTGGCTGCCCTTGTTCTTGCTCAGGCGTTTGCAGAAGGTCATGGCTTCGGCGGCGGCAGTGGCTTCGTCCAGCAGCGAGGCGTTGGCGATCGGCAGGCCGGTCAGGTCGCTGATCAGGGTCTGGAAATTCAGCAGGGCTTCCAGGCGGCCCTGGGAAATTTCTGGCTGGTAGGGGGTATAGGCGGTGTACCAGGCCGGGTTTTCCAGCAGGTTGCGCAGGATCGGCGCCGGGGTATGGCAGTTGTAGTAGCCCTGGCCGATGTAGGTCTTGAACAACTGGTTCTGCGCGGCGATGGCCTTGATGGCGGCCAGTGCCTCGGCTTCGCCCTGGCCGGCAGGCAGGTCCAGAACGCTGGTGCCCTTGATGGTGTCGGGAATGACGCTGGCGGTCAGCGCATCCAGATTGTCGTAGCCCAGGGTGGCCAGCATGGCGTGCTCGTCAGCGGCGCGTGGGCCGATGTGGCGAGCGATGAATTCGTTGGCGGTGGTCAGTGGCGTGGTCATCGGCGAATCCTCAGGCCTGGGCGGCGATCAGGTTGTCGTAGGCCTGCTGGTCCAGCAGCTCGGCCACCTGGCTGGCGTCAGCCGGGATGAAGCGGAAGAACCAGCCGGCACCCAGCGCGTCTTCGTTGACCAATTCAGGGCTGGCGTCGAGCTCGCTGTTCACTTCCACCACTTCGCCGTCCAGGGGCATGTTGATGCTGCTGGCCGCTTTCACCGATTCGAGTACCGAGACTTCGGCGTCCTGGGCATAGGTAGTCAGTTCCGGCAATTGCACGAACACCACGTCGCCCAGTGCGTTCTGGGCAAAAGGGGTGATGCCGACCGTCACGCTGCCGTCCGCTTCGACGCGCAGCCATTCGTGTTCGACAGTAAAACGCAATTCGCTCATGGAAACTCCTCGGGCCAGATGACGGCTGGCGACGCAATGGGTGTGCCCGGGCATGCGCCTGGGCGGGGTCTGGGGGTTCTATAGCAAGTTCGTTGCCAACCTGCGATAGCCCCGGAAAACAGGGGCTTGCGCGGGGTTTTCCAATGGTTGGGGCGCTATGCCTGTAGCGAAATCGCTACAGGCGCCGGGCGAGAAAAAAGCCATTGTGGATCAGACCCTTGGGAATGGGCCTTGGCGAGGGTGTGGAACGAAATCGTGACGTAGTATCGATTTCGTTCCAGATTACTTGCCGCTGATGCCGTATTTGCGCAGGCGATGGGCAATCGCGGTGTGGGAGGTCTGCAAGCGGGTGGCCAATTGGCGCGTGGAGGGGTAGCTGACGTACAGCTTTTGCAGCAATGCCTTTTCGAAGTCATCCACCGCCTGTTCCAGGCTATCCACTTCCCCATCGCTGGCCTGTCGCGCCACGGAAGTACCGGCGATGTCCAGGTCGCCAATGTCCACCAGCGGCCCTTCGCAAATGGCGGCGGCGCGGAAAATCACGTTCTGCAATTGGCGCACGTTGCCCGGCCAGCGGTTGCCCAGCAGGGCCGGATAGGTGGCGGGCGCCAGGCGGCAGATAGGCCGCTGGATCTGGGTACAGGCCTGTTGCATGAACGAGCGTGCCAGCAGCAGGATGTCCTGGCCGCGCTCGCGCAGGGGCGGCACTTCCAGGTTGAGTACGTTGAGGCGGTAGAACAGGTCTTCGCGGAACGCGCCTTCGCTGACCATCTTTTCCAGGTCGCGGTGGGTGGCGCTGAGGATGCGCACGTTGACCTTCACTTCGCGGTCGCCCCCCACGCGGCGGAAGCTGCCGTCATTGAGAAAGCGCAGCAATTTGGCCTGCAGGTAGGGCGACATCTCGCCGATTTCGTCGAGAAACACCGTGCCCTGGTGCGCCAGTTCCATCAGCCCGGGCTTGCCGCCGCGCTGGGCGCCGGTGAAGGCGCCGGGGGCATAGCCGAACAGCTCGCTTTCGGCCAGGTTCTCCGGCAGTGCCGCGCAGTTCAGCGCCAGGAACGGTGCACTGTGCCGCGCGCTGATGGCGTGGCAGGCGCGTGCCACCAATTCCTTGCCGGTACCGGTTTCGCCCTGGATAAGCAACGGTGCGTCGAGCGTGGCCACCCGCTGGGCGCGCGCCTTCAGGGTACGGATCGCCGGCGAGTCGCCTAGCAGCGAATCGAAGCCTTCGGCGTGGTCATGGTGCAGCGCGGCCAGGCGTTCGCCGATGCGGTTGGGCGGGTAGAGGGTCAGCAGCGCCCCGGCGTCGGTGATAGGGGTGGCGTCCAGCAGCAGGGTCTCGCCGTTGACGCTGACCTCGCGCAGTGGCAGGCGGAAGCCCTGGTCGAGCAGGGTGTCGAGCAGGTTCGGGTCCTGGAACAGCTCGGTCACCGACTCGCCCGCTGGCTCGCGGCCGTAGAGGCTGATCAATGCGGGGTTGGCCAGCAGCACCTTGCCGGCGCTGTCCAGTGCCAATACAGGGTCGGTCATGGCGGCCAGCAACGCGTCGAGCTGCAGGTGGCGGCGTTGGCCGGGCAGGATGTCCACCACGCTCACCGACTGCACGCCACCCACGCTCAGCAGCGCATCGCGCAGTTCGTCCAGCACCCTTGGGCTCAGCGTGGGTGCATCGATATAGACGTTGGGCGGCACCATTTCCACGGCATCGAGGTTGAGGTTGCGGGCGCCCAGCAGGGCCAGTACTTCCTGGGTGATACCGACTCGGTCGATGAAACTGACGTGAATGCGCATGGTGGGGCAGGGATCTGGACAGCAGGGAGCGGGAGTATGCCTTGGGGGTGGGGTGGGTGGGAATGGCCTTGGTTGGGCGCTGACGGGTTCCCGTGCTTCGCACGTTCCTACGTAACCCTACGAACTCTTCCGTAGGAGCAGGCGAAAGTCGCGAATCGGATGACGCTAAATTAGCTTAGTTCCGAAATTCGCATCTGAACTATCCTGTTTAAATAATTCGTATGTGGAGTATTCTCCTCAAAACACTGGAGCTGCCCATGCCTTCCCCGACCCCATCGCCGAGCCCCTCCCCAGACCCGCTCGACACAGGGCGAGTTGCCCTGACGTTTTTCTTCAACCTCATGGAGCATTGGCAGTGCACCACCGAGCAGCAACGCGTCCTGCTGGGCAGCATTGGCAATACCACCTATTTCAACTGGAAAAAACGCCCTGCGGTGCGTTTGCCCCATGACACGCTGGAACGCATTTCCTATTTGATGGGCATTCACAAGGCGCTCCGGATCCTGTTCAGCAACCAGCCGGAACGTGCGTATCAATGGCCATCGAAGGCCAACCTCGCAGCGCCGTTCAATGGGCGCTCGGCGTTGGCCTACATGCTGGGCGGACGGGTCATGGACCTGGCGGATGTGCGGCGCTACCTCGACGCGGTTCGTGGCTGATGGCGTCGTCAGTGTTGCCTGCCTGGGACAAGGCCTACCGCATCGTCAATAGCGCTTTCCCGCCTATCGCGGTCTTCGAGGACACCCTTGACCCTGCGGACCTGGAGGTGGCCTTTCTGATCGAGGGCATGACCAACGACCGTTTGTGCGATGAGGCCGGGCAAATCCAGCGGGTGCCGCCACAGGACCGGGTCAGCGGCCCAGGGTCGACACCGATCATGGCGGCTTTCACTCATATCGGCAGGGCCAGCCGCTTTACCGATGGCACATTTGGCGTCTATTACTGCGCCAGTTCCATCACTGCCGCCATCGCCGAAACCCGGCACCATCAGGAAGCGTTCTGGCGTGCGACGGCCGAGGCAACCATCGAGGTCACGATGCGCACTTATGTGAACCAGGTGGTCAAGCCCATGGAAGACCTGCGTGGCGATGAATCGCTGCACCAGCCCGAGGCCATCCACTACCCCATCACCCAGGCGCTGGGCCGGCAACTGCGAGAGGCGGGGGCCTGGGGGCTGTTGTACCGCAGCGTACGCGCACCGGGTCACGAATGTGTCGCCGCGCTGCGCCCACCTGCGTTGTCGCTGACCACGCAGGGGCCCCATCTTCGATACCGGTGGGACGGCCGTGCCCAAGCGTTCAGCTATGTGCTGGAGGTCCGGGAAGCCAGTGAGGCGGTCTACCGCGAATCCAGGTGCTCGGGCGACACGCAATCGCCCGACTGAGCGCCGATCTTGCTGCGTATATCCTCGAAGACGGCATCATAGTGATGGTGCAGGGAAACGGCCAGGACACTGGTGGCCGGCAGGCCATTCTTGCGAGCAATATGGTCGGCGGAACTGGCGAAGTTGTACCAATCGTCCTTGCCCAACTGGAATTCATCCTGGAAGGTTTTTTCGTTGATATGGCCTTCGACCTTGAATTGCACGTAGCGGCCGCGGCCGGCGTCGTCCAGCACCTCGTAGTAGAGGTTGACTTCATAGCTGAAATCGTTGGGCTGCAAAGCGGCGTGCTGCAGGTGCAGGCGGCCAGGTTCGAACAGGGCCATGGCGGGCTCCTTGTAGGCGGAAACGTAGAGGATAGACCCAACAGCCGGCATCAGGTTCGGCAACTGAGGTGCCTGCAGGACCGGGCGAAGCTCGGGGAGCAGGCACCGCGTAGCTCCAGCAGCTGCGTGGCGTCTGTTTTCCAGCTTCGCCCAGTCCTACAAGAACTGCAGTGCGTCGTTGAAAGTGGCAGGCGAGGAACCCAGTTCGCTGGCGGGGCAGGGCCACTGCATGGGGGTTCCCTGTATACGCAGCGGCGGTGAAAGGCGCTGCGCCGGGCCCCATGGGGTGTGCTCGATCTGGCTGGCCAGGTCGCCGCTGGCTTGTGCGGCAAGGGGCAGATCGGTGGTGACCTGGCCATGGTCGACCAACGCCTTGGCGGTGCGCGCCAGGGACAGGCGCGATGTGCTGCCACGGCCGCTCGCTAGTCGCTCGCGCACGCCATCGATGGCGGCCGCGGCAATCAGGTAGCCGGTGGCCATGTCCAGCGCCTGGACCGGCAGCGGCACGGGCTTGTCGGCCTGCCGCCATCGCTGCCCAGCTGCAGCGATACCCGTGTTCATTTGCACCAGGCTGTCGAAACCGCGCCGGTTGCGCCACGGCCCGGTCCAGCCGTAGGCATTGAGGCTGACATTGACCAGCCCCGGCGCCAGTTGTTGCAGCCGCGCGGCGTCGTACCCCAGGTGTTCCAGCGCGTCGGCGCGGTAACCGTGCACGAACACATCGGCCTGGGCCAGCAGCCGCTCGAAACTGATGCGGTCCAGGCTGTCATGCAAGTCCAGGCGGGCGCAGCGCTTGCCGAGGGTGACTTCGGGCGCCAGTGCGGGTTCCTCCCAGCCCGGCGGGTCGATTCGCAGCACGTCGGCGCCCATCGAGGCGAGAAAGCGAGTAGCTACTGGCCCTGCGAGGATGCGTGTCAGGTCCAGTACCTTGATGCCGGCCAGCGGTTGCGCACGGCTGCCGCGCCAGGCCAGGGGCGCGTGTTCCGGGCCTGCCTGCCTGGCGGCTAGCGGTTCGGCCCCCACCGCCTTGCCCTGGGGGTGTGCACTCCACTGCTGCAGGTCCAGCATTTGTGCGGCGCAGCCACCGGCGGCGACCACGGCGCTTTCAAGTACCTCGGCCTGCCAACTGCTGACCGCTGCGGCCACGGCGTCCCGGCCCGCGCAGTCGCCCAGCACGCTCAAGGCCGCGGCACGGTGATGCGGTGCGTTGGTGTGCAGGCGAATCCAGCCATCGACCGTGGCGTAGTCCCCCGCAATCGGGTCCCAGGAGGGGGCGGGCTCCCAGCCCATGGGGCGCAGGCTACTGGCAAACCAGAACGAGGCCAGGCGGCGGTCCACTTCCAGTGTATTCACCGGTAGGCCCTGTTGGCGCAACAGCTCGGCCACCGCCAGGCCGGCGACAGCAATACTGGCGCTGGCAAAGTCGGTCACGGCGAAGGTGGAGGGCAGGGCCCCGGTACCCGTAAAGCTGACCAGGGGCCGTTCATGCGAAGGCAAGCCCAGCGCCTGGGCAAGGGTGGCGAGTAAATCAGGCATTGCGTCAGTCCTCCTGGGTGGCCGGTAGGCGCTGGTTTGCCAGCGCCTACCTCAACTCATGATCGCCTACCACTCAGGATTGGACCGTCAAACGCGGAATTGATCCATCAGTTTCATCTGCTGGCTGGCCAGGGCGTTGAGCTGGCTGCTCACCTGAGCCGATTCGGTTGCCTGGCCGGTGAGCGTTTCGGTGACCGTGCGAATGGCCGAGACGTTACGGTTGACCTCCTCGGCCACGGCGCTCTGTTCCTCGGCAGCACTGGCGATCTGCAGGTTCATATCGCTGATCACCGTCACTGCTTCACTGATCTTGCCAAGCGCCTGCACGGCCTGGTTGATCTGCACGGCGTTGTCCTGGGCCTTGGTCTGGCTGGAGTGCATGGTCTGCACCACGCCGCGGGTACCGCTCTGGATACGCTCGATCACATGGCGAATCTCTTCCACCGAGTCCTGGGTGCGCTTGGCCAGGTTGCGCACCTCGTCGGCCACCACGGCAAAACCGCGGCCGCTCTCCCCGGCACGCGCCGCTTCAATGGCGGCGTTCAGGGCCAGCAGGTTGGTCTGTTCGGCGATGCTGCGGATCACTTCCAGCACCGAGCCGATCTGCTCGCTGTTGACCGCCAGGGCTTCCACTTCGCCCACCGCCTTGCTCACCTCTTCGGCCAGCGAGTTGATATCACGGGTGCTGCGCTCGATGATCGACAACCCGTCCTTGGCCGACTGGTCGGCGCCACGGGCGGCGGTGGCGGCGTTGGACGCGCTGTTGGCGACATCGTGGGCCGTGGCGCTCATTTCGTTGGAAGCAGTGGCCACCTGGTCGATCTCGCGGAACTGCACCTGCATGCCATCACTGGTGCGTCGGGCGATGTCCGACGACTGGTCGGCGGTGCTGCGTGCATCGCTGACGGTCTGCTTGATCTTGGCGATGGTGGGTTGCAGCTTGTCCAGGAAGCGGTTGAACCAACTCACCAGTTCGCCCAGTTCGTCTTGCTTGGCGTACTTCAGGCGCTGGGTCAGGTCGCCGTCGCCACTGGCGATATCCTTGAGCATGGCGGCCACGCTGTTGATCGGGCGGGTGACGCCACTGGCGGTCAACCACAACAATACCAGGCCGGCCAGGGTGGCGAGGGCGCCGACCACGATCACGGTGATGGTGCCGCGGGTCTGGGCGCCGTCCAGTACCCCTTGCAGTGTGGTGGCGTCGGCCAGCAGGACTTTTTCCGGCAGGTCGATGACCACGCCCCACGGTGTGCCATCGGTGATGGCCGGGGCAGGGTAAATGGCGCGAATCAGGTCACCTTGCTTGAGTACCTTGGGCTGGTTGGCGTTGATCAGTTGCACGATCTGCCGGCCGTCTTCGCCCAGCACCTGGTCGACTTTCTTGCCCAGCAGGCTGGCATCGCCACTGTTGGCGGCCAGGGCGCCGGCGGTGGAGACAATCATCATGTGCCCGGCGCCGTTGAAGAGGTCACGCTGGGAGGCTTCGGCCGACGTCTGCAGCGAGTCCAGAGCTACATCGACACCCACCACGCCGATCACTTTGCCCTGGTCGCGCAGGGGCACGGCAATGCTGCTCATCAGCATCAGCTTGCCCCCCACGGTGTCGGTATAGGGTTGCAGCAGGCACGGTTTGCCGCTGTCCCGGGCACAGGTGTACCAGGCGTTGTAGGGCACGCCGGTGAGGGTCAGGTCGGTCTTGTTCATGTCGCTTTCGGCGGTCACGGTATTCAGCGCGGTGCCGTTGGCGCGGCTCCAGTAGGGGGCGTAGCGCCCGCTCTGGTTGGATGAACGTTTGTCATCGTTGACGAAGTCGGCGTCATGGCCGTCCAGGGCCTGAGGCTCGAAGGCTGCCCACACGCCCAGCACCCGAGGGTTGCGGTCGAAGATGGCCTTGATGGCCTGGTTGATGTCTTCGCGCAGGGCGGCCGGGGGCAGGCCGCGACGCCCGGCCAGGCTGCGCAGGCCGATGATCTGGTCGGCGGCGGCGTTGGCCACCAGCAGGTTATCGCCGAAGGTTTTCTGCATCTGCGCGGCATTTTCCGCCGCTTTTGTCTGTAGCAAATTCTGAACGCTGTCGGTGAGCATCTTGCGGCTCGACGCACTCACCAGCGCGTTGTTCTCGCGGGTCTGGTACAGGTTTATCCCGACGATCAGCCCGGCCACGCCCAACAGGCAAAGACCGGCCAACAGCACGATTTTCAAGCGGATGGAGAGTTTGTCGAACATGGGCGCGCACTCACGAGTTGACCAGTCGGGACAGCGAGAGCCCAGCCCTTGGGGGCACGGCCCTGCCCGCCGGATCCTTCCAGCGTTAACGAGACATCGGCGGCAAATGTTGCAACTTTAAATATTTTTGACAGGTGGCGCCTCGGGGCGCGACCAGATCCACAGGTTCACCACCAGCATGCAGCCAATGGCGGCATACAGTGGCCAGGCATGTTTGAGGGTGAGGACCATGACCACGGAACACACCAGCATGCTCAGGGTGGCGCTGACCTTGGCGCGGCGCACGATCACCTTGCCATTGCGCCAGTTGCTGAGGATGGGCCCGAACAACCGGTGGTTTTCCAACCAGGCACTCAGGCGCGGCGAGCTGCGGGTGGCGGCCCAGGCGGCCAGCAGGATGAACTCGGTGGTGGGCAGGCCGGGGATGACGATGGCCACCAGGCCGATGCCCAGGCTGACGTAGGCGAGCAGGCCGAACAGGATGCGCGCGGTTTTGGAGGGCAGTGGGCGGGTCATGGGGGCAACGTACTAGGGCAGCGACCGGCCAGCGGTAGGCCGCCGGCCAGGTTCGACTCAAGGGTTCAGCTCAGGCGTGAGCGGAATAAGTGTGCTGCAAGAGTATTTGCAGACGGGAAAAGGCGTCAACCGCGGCCTGATCGGCGTCCGCTTCTTCGGTGGGGGTGAAGGGTAGCGCATCGAAGATGGCGTTGAAGGCTTTCCAGCCACGCATGCGGCCGCCTTCAGGCTCTGCCAGGTGGCGGGCACCAAAGCTTTCGCTCAGGCCCATGGCCTCGGCGCGCTTGATCAGAATGGCAGCGCCCAGCTTCGAACCCTCGGACACGCGAATCCAGGTCAGGGCTGTGGCACGGTTGGGGGCGATCAGGGCGCCGGGCACGGCGGCAGGCACGGCCAGGCCAAGGTCGTTGAGGTCGGCCAGGGCGGCGTCGGCGCGGCAGCGCGATGCCAGGTCCGGGAACAGCTGGTTCAGCTCGGGGTCGTTGTACAAGCCCTTGAGCTCGGACTGGAACAGGTACTGCATCTGCAGGAAACGGCCGTAGCTTTCACGGCTTTCGAACGGGGCGTGGGCGCCGACCGCATGTTCCAGTTGGTCGTGCAGCACGGCGCTGGCCTGGCGCAGGCGCGCGGAACGCAGGGCCGGCTGCTCGGCCGCAGGGGCGGCGTGGGTTTCGATGGCACTCATGGCAGGGGTCCTTGAAAACAGTAGAGGTTGCCTTACTAGACGTTCCAGCGCGGCAAACTCAGTAAAAAAACTTCGCGGTACCGTCACCTGGGGTAACGGTACCGCGAAAGGCCTCAGATGTCCCAGACCACGTTGATGGAGAAGTTGCGGCCAGGCGCGGTCAGGCGGTCCATGTTGGCCGGCTGCGTCACACCGGCTTCGCCGACGCCGTCGTAGCCGCGCACGTCATCCCACAGCCAGTATTTCTTGTCGGCGAGGTTGTACAGGCCGGCGCTGAGGGTCACGTCCTGGGTGACCTTGTAGTAGCCGGTCAGGTCCAGCACGCCGAAGCCCGGGGTCCTGAACTGGCTGCTGGTGCCGTCGGGGGCGTGGAAGGTGGAATCGTCGACCCGGTCCTTGCGCTTGACCACGGTCCAGCTCAGCAGGCCGCCGTAGTTGTCCTGGTCGTAGCCCAGGCCGAACACGCCGGTCAGCGGGTTGATGCTGTTGAGGGGTTGGCCGTCGTCATCGTTGCGGCCATAGGCGTAGCTCACCGAACCCTGGGTATACAGGCCGGCCGGCAGGCCGAAGTAGTCCAGGTTCAGGCGGCCCTTGGCCTCGGCACCCTTGATGGTGGCCTTCTTGATGTTGACGCTCTGGAAGGTCGTCTCGGTGTAGCCTGGGGTCAGCGAGTTCTCGTCGATGAAGTCGTGGTATTTGTTGTAGAACACCGCCAGGTCGAAGTTGCCATGCTCGAACTGGCCGCGCAGGCCGGTCTCGAAACTCTTGCTGCTTTCAGGTTTGAGATCCGGGTTGGGCGCTACGGTATAGCCTTGGGAGGTGTTGGTGAAGCGGCCATACAGGGCCTTGGCGGTTGGCGTGCGGAAGCCCTCGGCGTATTGGCCGTACCAGGTGTAGTTGTCATTGAAGGCATAGGTCAGGCCCAGTTTTGGCGTCGCTTTGTGCCAGCGCTTTTCCTCGGTGCTGATGGCGTCGCCGCTCTGGGCAGCCGTGTTGAGGAACTCCTGGGTCACGTGCGGCTTCATCTGGGTGTAGTCGTAGCGCACGCTCGGCAGGAAGGTCCACTGGTTCCACTTGATCTCGTCCTGGGCGAACAGGCTGTAGGTGTTGACCGTCGGGTCCGGGAAGTCGCTGGCCGGTGTCAGGGTGTCCGAGGCACTGGTACTGGTCGCGCCGATGGCGCTGCAGTACGCCGCTACGCTCAGGCAGGTGCCGGTACCGGTGCGCAGCCCGGTCACTTTCTGCTGCTTGATGGTGGTGCCGTAAGTCAGGTGGTGGTCGGTATCGGCGATGGCGAAGGACTTGTCCAACTGGCCATCGAATACCCACTGGCGTTCCTTGTACTGGGTGTCACGCAGACGTTGCACCACCCGCGACGGCGCGTAGATTTCGTTGGTGCTTTCGTCGGTCTTGGCCAACTGATAGTTGAGGGTCCACTTCACGTGGTCCGCCAGCACGCTGTCCAGGCCGAACGTGTTCTCGATGCCGAAGCGCTCGCGCGAGGTGGTGGTGTTGCCACTGCGAGCCCTGTACATCCCAAGGCCAGCGCCGTTGACGAATGGGCCGCCAACCGCGCTCTTGAGGTTGGTGTCGCGGTCGTCCTTGTATTTTTCATAGGTGAGGGCCAGGCGTGCGTCATCGCCGTAGTTCCAGCCCAGCTTGGCCAGCACGTTGGTGGTGGTGGCGTCCTCCGGGTTGGCGGCGGTGCGGCCCAGGCCGGTGCCGCCGTGGCTACCATAGGACTCGGTTTCGTGGCCATCGCGCTGGCTGAAATGCAGCAAGGCGTCGAAGTCGCCTTCACGGCCCGCCACGGTGCCGGATTTCAGCCAGCTGCGGTCTGCGGAGCTGTAGCCGGCCTTCAGGCGTGCGCCCACGTCCTTGCCAGGCTTGATGATGTCGTCCGGGTCCAGGGTGTAGTAGCTCACCGCACCGCCGATGGCGTTGCTGCCGTACAGCGACGAGGCCGGGCCGCGCAGGATTTCCACGCGCTTGACGATCTCCGGATCCACGTAGTTGCGGTTGGTCTGGGCATAGGGGCCATTGAAGAAGCTGCCGGGAATTTCCACGCCGTCGACCTGGGTCAGCACTCGGTTGCCATCGATGCCGCGGATGTTATAGCCGCTGATACCCGCGCGCTGGCCGGTGCCGCCTACCGATACACCCGGTTCATAGCGCACCAGTTCCTTGATGTTGTTGACGTTGTTCCGGTCCAGGGTATCGCGGTCCTGGACGGTCACGGTGCTGGGCACGCTGTTCACGTCCTGGGCGCTGCGCGTGGCGCTGACGGTCACTTGCTGCAGGGCCAGGGCGCCGGTGTTGCGGCGTTCCAGCACCACGTTGTTGGGGCCGACCTTGTGCACGCTCAGGTTGGTGCCTATCAGCAGGCGGTCCAGGGCCTGGTCGGGCTTCAGCGAGCCACGTACACCGGGCGACTGCACGTCACGCGCCAGGTCAGCCGACAGCCCCACCTGCCAACCGGTCACCTGGGTGAAGGCGTTGATGGCCGAGACCAGCGACTGCTGGCCGATGGCAAACGTGTAATTGCCCATGGCCTGGGTGCTGCCAGCGGGTTCGGCGGCCACGGCCGGGGTGACCTGGGTGGCGGCGAGCAGGATGGCCATGGTCAGCACGGACAACGTGCGAGGGCCGGGGGTGGCAATGCTGGAATGCTTGAAACCTGAGGACATCGAAGGGCGCTCCCTGTCGCGCGGCGTTATAGTGTTGAGCGGATTCAAAATGCGAATCACTTTCATTGGCTATAACGAGACGTGGCAGGGTAGCCAATCGCGTAAAAATAATTTTGGCTGCCGCTGGCGGCGGGCGCCGTCGCCCGGGCGGGCTCGCCAGCGAGCCTTTTTTCAGTTGAGAATAACCAGCGCCGGGTACTCGCGTATCGACGCCGAGGTGATATGCGCCAGGGAGCGCACCACGTCCAGGGGGTTCTCCAACCGATAGTTGCCCGTTACCTCGACCTTGGCCAGGCGGTCATTGGTGTTGACGATCCACCCGGGGTAATACCGACGCAGTTCGTCCAGCACCTGGCTCAGCGGGCAGTTCTCGAATACCAGGCGCCCCTGCACCCAGGCCAGATCCTTTTGCGGGTCCAGATGCTGGCGCTGGCCGAAGCCTGATGGGCTGATGCGGATGCTGTCGCCGGCGCTCAGGCGCACCCGCGCGTCGTTACCGCCCAGCAGGTCGACATTGCCGCGCTGCACCTCGACCTGGGCCACGCCATCGAGCAGGCGCACGGCGAAGTCGGTGTCGCGCACGCTGGCACGCACGGGGCCTGCCTGCAGTTCCAGCGGCTGCTGGCGGCTGTCGGCGACCTGGAAGAAGGCTTCGCCCTGGTACAACCTGGCTTCACGCTGGGCCTTATCGATATGGGCCGAGAACGCCGTGTTAGTGTTTAGCAGTACCTTGGAGCCATCGTCCAGTTGCAGGCGCTGGCGTTCGCCTACCACGGTCAGGTGGTCCGCTTCCAGGCGCAGGGGCAGGTTGGTAAAGCTGAACACGCCGACCAGTATCACCGCCGCAGCCGCCATGGGCTTGAAATACGGCCGCAGCCGCGCACGCCACGAACGCGTAGCCACGGTGTGCAGTTGCTGCGCCGCCTGGTTCACCGCCGGGCCGTTCCACACGGCGCTGGCCTGGGCAAACGCCTGGGCATTGGCGGGCTCGGCGGCCAGCCACTGCTCAAAGGCCAGGCGCTCAGCGGCGCTGGCACACTCCAGGCGAATCAGCCAGTCCAGGGCCTGTTCCATGGCGCTGTCGTGAGCGGGGGGGTGTTCGGTCACGCGGGTTCCTCGGGCATCGAGTTCATGACGGCGAATGGTACATTGAGAGAGCTTATCAAAGACTCGTGGCGCTTGCGGTGAAGCTAGCGTCATGTCGCACACTGTCCTGACGAGCTTCTGTCAGACTTCTCATTGTTCCATACGTTGCGCCACGCCCACGCAAATGGCCATGATCAGTTTCAGTTCCTTCTGTACCGTACTCGCTGAAACGTCCAACTGCCCAGCGATTTCCAGGTAGCTGCAGCCATGCAGCCGGCTGAGGATGAAGATGCGTTGCTGGCGGGCGGTCAATTGGCCCAGGCTGGTGTTGAGGCGCATCAGCAGTTGCTCGGCATGGGCGGCTTCTTCCGGCGTGCTCTGGATCGCGGCGATGCTGTACACCACTTCGTTGGGCACGTCTTCGAGCAGGGTGCGTTCCTGTACCTTGCGGGCGCGCAGGTGGTCCAGCGCCAGATTGCGCGCGGTTTGAAAGACGAAGGGTTCCAGATGGTCGATGGCCCGCTCGCTGAGCGCACGGGTAACCCGCAGGTAGGTTTCCTGCAGCAGGTCTTCGGCCGTGCTGGGGTTATCGACCATGCGCTGCAAGGTGCGCAGCAGGCTGAGCCGCTGGGTGAGGAAGACAGCGTTGAAGTGTGACTGACTCACAGCGATACCGAACCAATGGGATGTTAATGATAATGCTTATCATCTAGCCCCGAGGTCAAGTACAAGAATGTAAATGTTTGGTTGCCCCTTACCCCAGCCGAGCCTCAACGGCGGGCAACGCGGTCCGGCAGGGGACCGCTTGCTGGTGAAGCGCCACACGTGCGGCGCTTCACCGGTCCTCGCTCTGTTTTCCCGGCATCACTGCGCGTTGAACAGCGCCAGGCAGTTATCCAGCATGCGGTTCGAGAAACCCCATTCGTTGTCGTACCAAGCCATGATCTTCAGCATCTTCCCAGAGACCTTGGTGTGATTGGCATCGAAAATCGAAGAGAGCGGGTTGTGGTTGAAGTCGCAGGACACCAGCGGCAGGGTGTTGTAGCCCAGAATCTTGGAGTGCTGGCTGGCTTCCTTCATCAGCGCGTTGACCTCGTCGGCAGAGGTCTCGCGCGACAGGTTCACGGTCAGGTCCACCAGGGAAACGTTGATCACCGGCACCCGGACGGCCATGCCGGTCAGTTTGCCGGCCAGTTCCGGCAGTACCAGGCCGACGGCCTCGGCGGCGCCGGTCTTGCTGGGGATCATCGATTGGGTGGCCGAACGCGCCCGGAACGGGTCGCTGTGGTACATGTCGGTCAGCACTTGATCGTTGGTGTAGGCGTGTATGGTGGTCATCAGGCCCTGTTCGATGCCCAGTTCGCGGTGCAGCACCTGGGCCACCGGAGCCAGGCAGTTGGTGGTGCACGAAGCGTTGGAGATGACCTGATGGGAGGCGCGCAGGATGTCATGGTTCACCCCGTACACCACGGTGGCGTCAACGCCTTTGGCCGGCGCCGAGATGATCACCTTGCGGGCGCCGGCCTGGATGTGCGCGGCTGCCTTGGCGCGGTCGGTGAACAAGCCGGTACATTCGAACACCACGTCAATGCGCTCGGCTTTCCACGGCAGGTCGGCCGGGTTGCGGATGGCGCTGACCGCAATACGGTCACCGTTGACCGTGATGCTTTCCTGGTCGGACTCCACGGTTGCGTCGAAGGCACCATGCACGCTGTCGAACTTGAGCAGGTGGGCGTTCATCGCGCTGTCACCCAGGTCGTTTATCGCGACGACCTGCAGGTCCTGGCGGTAGCCTTGGGTATACAGTGCACGTAGCACGTTGCGGCCGATGCGGCCAAAACCGTTGATGGCAATTCGAAGCGTCATTGTCGGTACCTGCGTTCAGATTGTGTGCGCTGCCCTCTCAATATGAGGCGCTGAGCGAGGTAAATCGTTCACAGAATCTGTTTTGTTATTGGAATTACAAGATTATTCGCAAAAAAATAGAAAACAAGCCTTTTTTCATGGCAATATTTTGTCTTATCTACAACGAGTGACCGGCGCGGCTGTTCCTGTTGATCACAAGCAAGCCTAGGCCTGAAGCCTGGGCGGCGAATGGAAGAATGGGAAATTCGGTGCAGCGGTCACCCCCATAGCCTGGAGTTCTCCACATGCATCCCCGCGTTCTAGAGGTTACCCAACGGCTGATCGACCGCAGCCGCGCGACGCGCGAGCGTTACCTGCAACTGATCCGCGGGGCTGCCAGTGATGGCCCTATGCGTGCCAAGCTCCAATGCGCCAACTTCGCCCACGGCGTGGCCGGCTGCGGCACCGAAGACAAGAACGCGCTGCGGATGATGAACTCCGCCAACGTGGCCATCGTGTCTTCCTACAACGACATGCTCTCGGCGCACCAGCCCTACGAAACCTACCCCGAGCAATTGAAGCAGGCCCTGCGCGAGATTGGCTCGGTCGGTCAGTTCGCCGGCGGCGTGCCCGCCATGTGCGACGGTGTGACCCAGGGCGAGCCGGGCATGGAGCTGGGCATCGCCAGCCGCGAAGTGATCGCCATGTCCACCGCCGTGGCGCTGTCGCACAACATGTTCGACGCCGCGCTGATGCTGGGTATCTGCGACAAGATCGTACCGGGCCTGATGATGGGGTCGCTGCGCTTCGGCCACCTGCCGATGATCTTCGTGCCGGGCGGGCCGATGCCCTCGGGTATTTCCAACAAGGAAAAAGCCGACGTACGGCAGCGCTACGCCGAGGGCAAGGCCAGCCGCGAAGAGCTGCTGGAATCGGAAATGAAGTCCTACCACAGCCCGGGCACCTGCACCTTCTACGGCACCGCCAACACCAACCAATTGCTGATGGAAGTGATGGGCCTGCACCTGCCCGGCGCGTCCTTCGTCAACCCGAACACCCCGCTGCGCGATGCCCTCACCGTGGAAGCGGCGCACCAGGTCACGCGCATGACCAAGGCCAGCGGCACCGGCTTCATGCCCATCGGCGAGATCGTCGATGAGAAAGCGCTGGTCAACTCCATCGTCGCGCTGCACGCGACTGGTGGCTCGACCAACCACACCCTGCACATGCCGGCCATCGCCATGGCGGCGGGCATCATCCTGACCTGGCAGGACATGGCCGACCTGTCCGAGGTGGTACCCACCCTGTCGCACGTCTACCCGAACGGCAAGGCTGATATCAACCACTTCCAGGCCGCCGGCGGCATGTCGTTCCTGATCCGCGAACTGCTGGCCGCGGGTCTGTTGCACGAAGACGTCAACACCGTGGCCGGCCACGGCTTGAGCCGCTACACCCAGGAGCCGTTCCTGGACAACGGCAAGCTGGTATGGCGCGAAGGCCCCGTGCAGAGCCTGGACGAAAATATCCTGCGCCCGGTGGCCCGTGCGTTCTCGCTGGAGGGTGGCCTGCGGGTGATGGAAGGCAACCTCGGCCGCGGCGTGATGAAGGTCTCGGCCGTGGCCCCCGAACACCAGGTGGTCGAGGCCCCGGCCAGGGTGTTCGAAGACCAGCAGGACCTGGCCGACGCCTTCAAGGCCGGTGAGCTGGAACATGACTTCGTCGCCGTGATGCGTTTCCAGGGCCCGCGCTCCAACGGCATGCCCGAGCTGCACAAGATGACGCCGTTCCTGGGCGTGCTGCAGGACCGCGGCTTCAAGGTGGCACTGGTAACCGATGGGCGCATGTCCGGTGCATCGGGCAAGATCCCGGCCGCTATCCACGTGTGCCCTGAAGCCTTCGATGGCGGCGCGCTGGCCAAGGTGCGCGACGGTGATATGATCCGCGTGGACGGCGTCAAGGGCACCCTGGAGGTGCTGATGGACGCCGCTGAATTCGCCGCGCGCACCCCCGCCGTGGGCCAGCTGGCCAACGCCGTGGGCTGCGGGCGCGAACTGTTCGGTTTCATGCGGCTGGCCTTCAGCTCGGCGGAGCAAGGCGCCAGCGCCTTCACGTCCGGCCTGGAGAATCTCAAATGAAGCTCGCCCTTGTAGGCGATATCGGCGGCACCAATGCCCGCTTTGCGTTGTGGGAAAACAACGACCTGCACTCTGTGCGGGTGTTTCCCACGGCCGACTACACCAGCCCCGAGCAAGCCATCGGGGTCTATCTGAAAGACCTGGGCCACGAGCGCGGCGCCATCGAAGCGGTGTGCCTGGCGGTCGCCGGGCCGGTCAGCGGCGATGAATTTCGCTTTACCAATAGCCACTGGCGCCTGAGCCGCAAGGCCTTCTGCGATACCTTGCAAGTAGAGCACCTGTTGCTGATCAACGATTTCACCGCCATGGCGCTGGGGATGACTCGGCTGCAGGACGGTGAATTCAAGGCCGTGTGCCCAGGCACCGCCGACCCTGAGCGGGCCGCCGTGGTGATTGGGCCAGGGACGGGGCTTGGGGTGGGCACGTTGCTGCACACCGGCGCGGGCCAGTTCGTGGCGTTGCCGGGCGAGGGTGGCCATGTCGACCTGCCAGTGGGCAACGCCCGCGAGGCACAGTTGCGCCAGCACATTCAGGATGAGATCGGCCATGTCAGTGCCGAAACCATCCTCAGTGGCGGTGGCTTGTTGCGCCTGTACCAGGCCATCTGCGCCGTGGACGGCCATGCGCCAACGCTGAACACCCCGGCGGCTGTGACCTCGGCCGCGCTGGCCGGTGACCCGGTGGCCAGGGCAGTGATCGACCAGTTCTGTCGCTTCCTGGGCCGTGTGGCGGGCAACAATGTGCTGACCGTGGGCGGCCGCGGCGGGGTGTATATCGTCGGTGGCGTGATCCCGCGTTTCATCGATTTGTTCCTGGCCAGCGGCTTCGCCGAGAGCTTCAGCGACAAGGGTTGCATGAGCGAATACTTCCAGGGCATTCCCGTGTGGGTTGTGACCGCCGAGTTCTCGGGGCTCATTGGTGCCGGTGTGGCCTTGCAGCAGGCACGGGGCTAGGCGTTTAATCTGTGCCTATTGATCGGGCGCCACGACCCGACGCTGGACACAAGGACGCAGCACGTGACCACTGCCGGCAAAACAATATTGCTGGTCGACGACGACCAGGAAATCCGCGAACTGCTGGACACCTACCTCACCCGCGCGGGCTTTACCGTCCGCACCACGGGTGACGGCCAGGCCTTCCGCCAGGCCCTCAACGAGGCCCCGGCGGACTTGGCCATCCTCGATGTCATGCTCCCCGACGAAGACGGCTTCAGCCTGTGCCGGTGGGTGCGCCAGCACCCGCGCCAAGGGCAGATGCCGATCATCATGCTCACCGCCAGCTCCGACGAGGCCGACCGGGTCATTGGCCTGGAACTGGGGGCCGATGATTATCTGGGCAAGCCCTTCAGCCCGCGCGAGCTGCAGGCGCGCATCAAGGCGCTGCTGCGCCGCGCCCAGTTCGGCCAGGAGCGCGCCGGTGAAGTGGTAGCGTTCGATGACTGGCGGCTGGACATGATCAGCCATCGGCTGTTTCACACCGACGGCGAGGAAGTGTTTCTTTCCGGTGCCGATTTCGCGCTGCTCAAGCTGTTCCTCGACAACCCCCAGCAAATCCTCGACCGCGACACCATCGGCAATGCTACCCGTGGCCGTGACCTGATGCCCCTGGACCGCATCGTCGACATGGCCGTGAGCCGGCTGCGTCAGCGTCTGCGCGACACGGACAAACCGCCCCGGCTGATCCGCACCGTGCGCGGCAGTGGCTACCTGCTGGCGGCCAGCGTTGTCACGGCTTAAGCGGCTGGTGCCGCGCTCACTGCTGGGGCGCATGCTGCTGCTGACCTTGTTCGTAGTGCTGTTGGCCCAGGGCCTGTCGAGCCTGATCTGGGTCTCGCAGTTGCGCGCCACCCAGTTGGAAGGGCTGGTCACCACGGCACGCAGCCTGGCGCATTCCATGTCGGCCAGCGTCAGCTATTTCCGCTCGTTGCCCCTGGCGTACCGGCCCATGGTGCTGGAACAGCTGCGCAGCATGGGTGGCACGCGCTTCGTGGTGTCGCTCAACAACCGCCCGCTGGACATGCAGGTGCTGCCCCCGACCGTGCGCAAGACCGCGGTCATCCAGGCCGTGGATAGCGTGTTGCGCGAGAGCCTGGGGGCGCCGGTGGACCTCTCGGTGCAATTCGTCAGCCCCCAGGACCTGCGCATCTTCAACAGCGGCCTGGCCCTGGATGAGCTGCCACGCTCCTGGGCGCATTATTCCCTCACCCTGGAGCCGGTGAACCCGCCCGTGCTGGTCACCCAGATTCGCCTGGGCGAAGGTGAATGGCTGTACATCGCCTCGTTGCTCCCCGAGCCCTACACCAGCCTGGAAGAAGAGGGGCTGCCCGCCCAGCAATGGTGGTTCATTCTGCTCACCAGCTCGTTTCTGTTGCTGTTCATCGGCCTGCTGGTGCACTGGCAGAGCCGCCCGCTCAAGCGCTTGGCCCGCGCGGCACGGGAGCTGTCCCTGGGTGCCGAGCCAGAAGAACCGGAGGTGGAGGGCGGCGGTAGCGAGGTGATTGAGGTCAGCCGCGCCTTCACCGCCATGCGCGAACGCATCAGCCGCTACCTTACCGAGCGAAGTCAGCTGTTCAGTGCCATCTCCCACGACCTGCGAACCCCCATCACCCGCCTGCGCCTGCGGGTGGAGCTGCTGGAAGACGAGGCCCTGGAAGCCAAGTTCGGTCGCGACCTGGATGAACTGGAACTGCTGGTCAAAGGCGCGTTGCAGTGTGTGAAGGACACCGACATTCACGAAAACATCGAGCCGGTGGACCTCAACCATGTCCTGGACTGCCTGATCGAACCGTTTCTCTCCCCGGGTGGCGACGGCCGTGTGACCCTGCATGGCGGCGCCTGGAAGCCCTACCCGGGCAAACCCCTGGCGCTGAAGCGCTGCATGGGCAACCTGATCGACAACGCGCTGAAATACGGCGACCGGGCACACCTGCACGTGGAAGACGACCCCAAGGCGTTCATCCTCCACGTGGATGACGAAGGGCCAGGGGTACCGGCGTTGCGGTTGGAAAAGGTGTTTGAACCGCATTTCCGCTTGTCGGGCAACCAGCAGGGCTACGGGTTGGGGTTGGGTATCGCGCGCAATATCGCCCATAGCCATGGGGGGGAGGTAAGCCTGCGTAACCTGCCGGAGCGGGGGTTGCGAGTCACGCTGTACCTGCCGCGTTGATTTCACCCGTCTCCTCTGCGGGGCCGGGCGGCGCGGCAGGCGTTGAACAGACGCTTCCCGCCCGCATGCCAGCTGCCACTGCAGGCGGTCGAGTTCGCTTCAGGTATCGGCCAATTCGGCCTCTTCTACCCGATCCCGTTGCAACTTCGCTCGGTACAAGGCCTGGTCCACGCTGCGCAGCAACCGCTCGAAATCCTGCTGGCCATGGAGACGTTCAGTCTGCGCCAGCCCGGCGCTGAACCGCAGGGTGAAAGGCAATTGCATCGATTCCACTTCAAGCGCCTCGCGCAGGCGGTCCAGTAACACCCTGGCTTCCCGGGTGGTGGTGCCGGGCATCACCAGCAGGAATTCTTCGCCACCCCAGCGGGAAAACAGGTCCGTCCTGCGCTTGAGCTGGGTGACGGTGCTGGCGAAGAGTTTCAGACCGGTGTCGCCCGCGCCGTGGCCGTGCTGGTCGTTGATCCGCTTGAAGTTGTCCAGGTCGATGAGGGCGATCGCCAGGGGGTAACGCTGGGCCTCCTTGCGCAGAATGGCGGTGGTGGCGCCTGCGCGGTTGAGGGCGCCGGTGAGGAAGTCGGTGACGCTCAGGCGCAGGATTTCCAGGCGCACCTGTTCCTGCAGCATCAGGCCAAAGCACAGGGTGAACAGGAATGAGACCATGAAGTCCATGGCCAGCTCGGGCAGCGTAAACATGTCCGGGATGTCGAAGGCCAGGGGCGGGGGCGGGCTAAGCAGCAGGCTGATCACGTTCCAGGCGTGGAAGGCGAGCAGGGCCAGTTGCCCGACCGCCAAGCCCCAGGCGCCGCGGTAACGGGCCGTAAGGCTAAGGGCGAGGCGGCACTGGATGCCGATGGTGATTAAGCAAATCAGGAAGAACCACGGCAGCAGGTAGCTGCTGTGTATCAGCATGCTGGCGCCAAGGGCATAGGTCATCGGCATACCCAGCAGCAGCGCAGCCTGGGCGGTACGGCTGCCCGCGCGACCGGCCAGATGCAGCAGCGCCAGGGTATGCCCGCCGATGGCTGCCAGCAGCAGGCTAGTGTTGAGCAGGAACGCCGGCATCGGCGCAAGTACCCCGAGCCAGGCGTACGCCCCCGTGGCTACATCGGGTTGCAGCAAATCGATGATACGGTAGGCGGCAAGCAACAGGTCCCCGCCCAGCCACCACCACAGGGCGGTGTGCCGCTCGCTCAAACCGATGCCAGACAAGCACAGCATCAAGGCGGTCAGTAGGCCGAACGGGGTGATGATCAGCAGCAGGGTGATGGGATCGTTCAGCAGCATGGCGCGTATTCAGGGCCGGGGCAGTGGCTTCCATCATGTCACTGTAGACGTCTGGCATGCCAGTCAGCTTTCACTGCGGCCTTGATGCAATCCTTTTTTGGCGTTCTCGAGATCAATCTTGGCCCGCCCTGACAAACCCTGTCACCAGACAGTGACATTTGGTTACCTGCGAATTCCCCTCCCTTGATTAAACTGCGTACGCAAATAACAAAAAACCAAGGACACCCATGGAACGGTTGCAACTGGAATTCAGCAGTTGGCTCAATACCCCCTCCCATCACCACTGGCTGGCGGCCGAGGGGCTGCGTTTGCTGGATTTCGCCCGGGCCTCGAAGCTGCAAGAGGGCTTCGGCCACCTGGATGAGCGCGGATGGCTGCCCGATGCCCCGGCGCAAACGCTGATCACCGCCCGCATGACCCACAGCTTTGCCTTGGCCAGCCTGCAAGGCCTGCCCGGTTTCGCCGCGCTGGTCGACCATGGCCTGGCGGCGCTGGCTGGCAGCCTGTGCGATGCCGAGCAGGGCGGTTGGTATGCCGTGGCCCATGCCGCCGACGGTGACATGGGCAAGGCGGCCTACCTGCACGCCTTCGTGGCCCTGGCCGCCAGCAGCGCGGTGGCGGCGGGGCGCCCGGGGGCGCAGGCGCTGCTCGACCAGGCGGTGGAGGTGATCCTGGCGCGGTTCTGGAGCGAGGAAGAAGGCGCCATGCGCGAGTCCTTCGACCGCCTGTGGAGCCGCGCCGAGCCCTATCGCGGCGCCAACAGCAACATGCACAGCGTCGAGGCCTTCCTCGCCCTGGCCGATGTCACCCACGACCCGCACTGGCTCGAACGCGCCCTGCGGATCGCCGAACGGGTGATTCACCAGCATGCCGTGCCCAACCAATACCGGGTAATCGAGCACTTCCACCCCGACTGGTCTGCCGACCTGACGTACAACCAGGCGCAACCGGCCGACCCGTTTCGGCCTTTCGGCAGCACGCCGGGGCATGCCTTCGAATGGGCACGGCTGTTGTTGCACCTCGAAGCCGCGTTGCTGGACGCCGTGCGCCCGGCGCCAACCTGGCTGCTGGCCAGCGCCCGCGGCCTGTTCGAACAGGCCTGCCGCACCGCCTGGCACGCCGACGGCGCGCCGGGGCTGGTCTATACCCTGGACTGGAACGACAAGCCGGTGGTGCGCCAACGCATGCATTGGGTCACCGTCGAAGCCATCGCCGCCTCGGCTGCGCTGTTGCGCCGTACCGGCGAAGTGCAGTACGAGCACTGGTACCGCGACTTCTGGGAGTTCGCCGCCGTGCACCTGCTGGACCGAGAACACGGCAGCTGGCACCACGAGCTCGACCCGCAGAACAGGCCCAGCGCCACTGTTTGGGCCGGTAAACCCGACCTCTACCACGCCCTGCAAGCCGTGCTGTTGCCGCGCTTGCCATTGGCGCCCAGCCTGGCCAGCAGCCTGGCGCGCCTGGGCGGGCAGCACATTGTCACCGGTTGGTGACATTTGCGCGTCGCTTCGTTACCTGTCGCACTAAATACCCTGTTTACACTCCACGCAGCGCAAGCATCAGACTTGCAATGCATAACAACAAAAAAGGACCTCCGATGAACGCGATCAATCGCCTCGCCGCTGTCATTTCCCTCGCCTCCCTGTTCCCGCTCGCCGCGCACGCCGCCGATTCCAAAGGCACGGTGGAAGTGGTGCACTGGTGGACGTCCGGTGGCGAACACGCCGCGGTCAAAGTGTTGCAACAGCAGGTCGAGAAAGATGGCTTCACCTGGAAAGACGGTGCCGTCGCCGGTGGCGGTGGTGCCACTGCCATGACCGTGCTCAAGTCCCGCTCCGTGGCTGGCAACCCACCTGGTGTCGCCCAGATCAAGGGCCCCGACATTCAGGAGTGGGCCACCACCGGTCTGCTGGACCCGGACACCCTGAAAAGCGTTGCCGAGAGCGAGCACTGGGACAAGCTGCTGAGCAAGACCGTCGCCGACACCATGAAGTACCAGGGTGACTACGTGGCAGTGCCGGTGGACATTCACCGGGTCAACTGGCTGTGGATCAACCCCGAAGCCTTCAAGAAGGCCGGTATCGCCAAAGCGCCTGCCACCCTCGAAGAACTCTACGCCGCCGCCGACAAGCTGAAGGCCGCCGGCATCATCCCGATCGCCCATGGTGGTCAGCCATGGCAGGACGCGACCGTCTTCGAGGACGTTGTGCTCAGCGTCATGGGGGCCGATGGCTTCAAGAAAGCCTTCGTGGACCTGGACGAGAAGACGCTGACGGGTCCGAAGATGGCTGAGGTATTCACCCAGCTGAAGAAAATCAAGGACTACATGGACCCGGACGGCGCAGGCCAGGACTGGAACCTGGAGGCCGGCAAGGTCATTCAGGGCAAGGCCGGCATGCAGTTCATGGGTGACTGGGCCAAGAGCGAGTGGACCCAGGCGGGCAAGAAAGCCGGTACCGACTACGAGTGCGTGCCGTTCCCGGGTACCGCGGGCAGCTTCACCTATAACATCGACTCCCTGGCCGTGTTCAAGGTGAAGGACAAAGGCAGTGTCGCAGCCGCCCAGGACCTGGCCAAGATCGCCATGGGCAAGGACTTCCAGGAAATCTTCAACAAGGCCAAGGGCTCCATTCCGGTTCGCAATGACATGGACCTGAGCCAGTTCGACAGCTGTGCCCAAGCTTCGGCCAAGGACTTCGCCGAAGCCGACAAGGCCGGCAAGCTGGAACCGAGCATGGCGCACAACATGGCCACCACTCTGGCGGTGCAAGGTGCGATCTTCGACGTGGTCACCAACTTCATGAGCGACAAGAACGCCGACGCGGCCGATACCGCCAAGAAACTGGGTAGCGCGATTTCCGCCGCCAAGTGACGCTGCGTTCGTAGTACGGCCGATGCCTGCGTCGGGGTTTCTCCGCCCCCGGCGCAGGCATTCGGTACCGATTGATCTTCACACTGGATTTCTCCGATGAGCTCTGTGGCTGTGTTCAGCAAGGCCTCGCCGTTCGATGCGTTGCAACGCTGGCTCCCCAAAGTGGTGCTGGCGCCAAGCATGCTGATCGTGCTGGTCGGTTTCTACGGTTACATTTTCTGGACGTTCATTCTTTCGTTCACCACCTCCACGTTCATGCCGACTTACACGTTCGCCGGCCTGGCGCAGTATGAGCGTCTACTCAACAACGACCGCTGGTGGGTGGCGAGCAAGAACCTGGCCGTCTTCGGCGGCATGTTCATCGCCATCAGCCTGGTGCTGGGGGTATTCCTGGCGGTGCTGCTGGACCAGCGCATCCGCCGCGAAGGCTTCCTGCGCACCATTTACCTGTACCCCATGGCGTTGTCGATGATCGTCACCGGCACGGCCTGGAAATGGCTGCTCAACCCGGGCCTGGGCCTGGACAAGATGCTGCGTGACTGGGGCTGGGAAGGCTTCCGCCTGGACTGGCTGATCGACCAGGACCGTGTGGTGTACTGCCTGGTGATCGCTGCGGTGTGGCAGGCCTCGGGCTTCGTCATGGCGCTGTTTCTGGCGGGGCTGCGCGGGGTCGACCAGTCGATCATTCGCGCCGCCCAGGTGGACGGCGCCAGCCTGCCGACCATCTACCTGAAGATTGTGTTGCCCAGCCTGCGGCCGGTGTTCTTCAGTGCCTTCATGATCCTGGCCCACATCGCCATCAAGAGCTTCGACCTGGTGGCGGCCATGACCGCTGGCGGCCCGGGCTACTCCTCGGACCTGCCCGCCATGTTCATGTATTCGTTCACCTTCAGCCGTGGCCAGATGGGCGTCGGCTCGGCGAGTGCGATGCTGATGCTCGGCGCGATCCTGGCGATTCTGGTGCCGTACCTGTATTCGGAATTGAGGAGCAAGCGCCTTGAATAGTGCCTATGGCAAACCTGCGCTGACCTTCAGCCGTGTGGCTATCTACGCCACCTTGATCCTTGCCGCGGCCGTGTACCTGGTACCGCTGGTGGTGATGCTGCTGACCAGCTTCAAGACCCCTGACGATATTCGTACCGGCAACCTGCTGAGCCTGCCCGAGGTGTTCACCGGCATCGGCTGGTTGAAGGCCTGGGACATCGTTGGCGGGTTCTTCTGGAACTCGGTGAAGATCACCGTGCCTGCGGTGCTGATCTCGACTTTCGTCGGTGCCATGAACGGATACGTGCTGTCCATGTGGCGCTTCCGCGGTTCACAGCTATTCTTCGGCCTGCTGCTGTTCGGCTGTTTCCTGCCGTTTCAGACGGTATTGCTGCCTGCTTCATTCACGCTCGGCAAGCTGGGCCTGGCCAATACCACCACGGGTCTGGTCATCGTGCACATTGTGTATGGGCTGGCCTTTACTACGCTGTTCTTCCGTAACTATTACGTCAGCGTCCCGGATGCACTGGTCAAGGCCGCGCGGCTGGATGGGGCAGGGTTCTTCACCATTTTCAACAAGATCCTGCTGCCCATGTCGATTCCGATCATCATGGTCTGCCTGATCTGGCAGTTCACCCAGATCTGGAACGACTTCCTGTTCGGCGTGGTGTTCGCCAGTGGCGACGCGCAGCCGATCACGGTGGCGCTCAACAACCTGGTGAACACCAGCACGGGTGCCAAGGAATACAACGTAGACATGGCCGCGGCGATGATCGCCGGCCTTCCGACATTGCTGGTGTACATCATGGCCGGCAAGTATTTCCTGCGTGGGCTAACCGCCGGCGCGGTCAAGGGGTAGAAACATGGCAACGCTCGAACTGCGCAACGTAATCAAGACCTATGGCAGCGGCCTGCCGGACACCTTGAAAGACATCCAGCTGAGTATCGATTCCGGTGAGTTCCTGATCCTGGTCGGCCCCTCTGGCTGTGGCAAGTCCACCCTGATGAACTGCATCGCGGGGCTGGAAAACATCACCGGCGGCGCCATTCTGGTGGACGGCGCCGACATCAGCGGCATGAGCCCCAAGGACCGTGACATCGCCATGGTGTTCCAGTCCTACGCCCTTTACCCCACCATGACCGTGCGCGAGAACATCGCCTTTGGCCTGAAGATTCGCAAGATGTCCGCCGCGGCCATCGACGAGGAAGTGGCGCGGGTCTCCAAGCTGTTGCAGATCGAACACCTGCTCAACCGCAAGCCGGGCCAGCTGTCCGGTGGCCAGCAGCAGCGCGTGGCCATGGGCCGGGCGCTGGCGCGGCGGCCGAAGATCTACCTGTTCGACGAACCGCTGTCCAACCTCGACGCCAAGCTGCGGGTCGAGATGCGCACTGAAATCAAGTTGATGCACCAGCGCCTCAAGACCACCACCGTGTACGTCACCCATGACCAGATCGAGGCCATGACCCTGGGTGACAAGGTGGCGGTGATGAAGGACGGCATCATCCAGCAGTTCGGCACGCCCAAGGACATCTACAACGACCCGGCCAACCTGTTCGTCGCCAGCTTCATCGGCTCGCCGCCGATGAACTTCATCCCGCTGCGCCTGCAGCGCAAGGACGGCCGCCTGGTGGCCCTGCTCGACAGCGGGCAGGCCCGTTGCGAGCTGCCCCTGGCCATGAGCGACGCGGGCCTGGAAGACCGCGAAGTGATCCTGGGCATGCGCCCTGAGCAGATCGTGCTGACCGGTGCGCAGGAGAACGGCTTGCCGAGCATCCGCGCCGAGGTTCACATCACCGAGCCGACCGGCCCGGACACCCTGGTCTTCGTCACCCTCAACGACACCAAGGTCTGCTGCCGCCTGGCCCCCGATATGGCGCCGCGCGTGGGCGAGACCCTGAACCTGCAATTCGACCCGGCGAAGGTGTTGCTGTTCGACGCCCAGACCGGCGAACGCCTGGGGGCGGTGGGGCGTGCACAGGCATCTCTTGCAGGCGACAACGTCGCGCAGTTCAAGGGGCGCTGAATCCGTGCCGGGCGGCCTGTCGCCCGGCATCACCGAAGTACACCGCGTTTATCAACAGCCAATAACAATAAGACGAGGAAGCAAAGGATGAAAAAGCGCATGAACAAGTCAGCACGCAATCGTTTGTTGCAGGTCTCGGTGCTCAGCGCACTGGGCCTGGCCACAAGCGCCCACGCGTACGACGCCTTCGACCCGGAATCGCCGTGGATGCTCGGTGACTGGGGTGGGGAACGTACGGAACTGTTGAACAAGGGCTATGACTTCACGCTGGAGTACGTGGGTGAGGCGGGCAGCAACCTGGGCGGCGGCTACGACAAGCACGTGACCGCGCGTTACAGCGACCAGTTCGCCCTGGGCGTGGACATGGACCTGAACAAGATCCTTGGCTGGAAGGATGCGGAGTTCAAGCTGACGGTCACTGAGCGTAGCGGCCGCAACATCTCCAACGACCGCATCGGCGACCCGCGTGCCGGCACCCTCAGCTCCTCGCAGGAAGTGTGGGGCCGTGGCCAGACCTGGCGTCTGACCCAGATGTGGTACAAGCAGAAGTTCTTCGACGGCGCACTGGACGTCAAGGTCGGCCGCTTCGGCCCGGGCGAAGACTTCAACAGCTTCCCGTGCGACTTCCAGAACTTGACCTTCTGCGGCTCGCAAGTGGGTAACTGGGTGGGCGGTATCTGGTACAACTGGCCTGTCAGCCAGTGGGCCGGGCGCGTGAAGTACAACCTGACCCCCGAGTTCTACATGCAGGTGGGTGCGTACAACCAGAACCCGTCCAACCTGCAAACCGGCAACGGCTTCAAGCTCAACGGCAGCGGTACCAAGGGCACCATCCTGCCGGTCGAAGGCGTGTGGTCGCCACAGATCAACGGGCTGCCGGGTGAATACCGCCTGGGTTACTACTACAGCACCGCCAAGGCCGACGACGTCTACGACGGCATCGATGGCCAGCCACAACCGGTGTCGGGTGCCTACAAGACCCACGGCAGCAAGCACGGCTGGTGGATCGTGGCACAGCAACAACTGACCGCCCACAACGGTGATGCCAGCCGCGGCTTGAGCGTGTTCGCCAACTTCACCGTGCATGACAAGGCCACCAACTACATCGACAACTACCAGCAGGTAGGCCTGGTGTACAAAGGCCCGTTCGACGCACGGCCCAAGGATGACATCGGTGTGGGTATCGGCCGTATCCATGTCAACGACGACGCCCAGGACCGCGCCAAACTGGTCAACCAGCTCAGTGGCATCGACGACTACGACAACCCCGGCTACCTGCCCGTGCAGGACACCGAGTACGACGCCGAGATCTACTATGGCTTCCATGTGACCAACTGGCTCACCGTGCGCCCCAACCTGCAATACATCAAGCACCCGGGTGGTGTTGACCAGGTGGACAACGCAGTGGTGGCTGGCCTGAAGCTGCAAACCAAGTTCTGACGCAAAAGGGGCGCTGAACCCGCCCTGCTGGCGCTGGCATGCCAGCGAGCTTTTGATACCTTGAAAAGCTCGCTGGTACGCCAGCACCGGCCCCTCGCGACAAACCCCGTGAATTCCATTGCGGCAAAAAGCTCGGCGAAAAACTGGTTTATATCGGTAAGATAGCGCTACCTCGAATAATATCAGCCGACCTCGGTGAGCTTTACTTCCATGTCTACTGTCATGCACGACCACCCGCTCCAGCGTTTCTTCAAATCGCAGCGGCCTCGGCCCACCTTTGAGTGGGAGCGTTTTCAGCAGCGCGACGTGCTGGTCATCGACCACCCCAAATGCCAGGCGGTGTTCAGCCGCCAGGGCGCGCAATTGCTGCACTTTCGCCCCCAGGGGCAAAAGCCCTGGCTGTGGTGCTCGGGCCATTGGCCCCAGGCCGGCGCCATCCGCGGTGGTGTGCCGGTGTGCTGGCCGTGGTACGGACGGCACCCCAGCGAAGGCATGTGGCCAGCCCACGGCTGGGGCCGCCTGGTGGATTGGAAACTGCACGACACCAGTGAAGACAATGATGGCGTGACCCTGCACTGGCGGCTGATGCTATGCGACTGGCAGGTAGACCTGCACGCGCGGCTGGGTGAGCAGATGGAGTTGCGCCTGAGCACCGAGCACCAGGACAGCCTGCCGTGTCAGCTCAGCCATGCATTGCTGGCCTACTGGCGCATCGGGGATGTGAATGAAGTGAGCCTGGCGGGGCTGGACGGCGTGCAGAGCTACGACAAGCTGAGCCGCAAGACCACCACCCAAAAGGGCGAGCTGGAAGTGACAGGCGCCTGCCAACGGGTGTTCAGTGGGGCCAACCAGCTGCACCTCAAAGACCATGCCTGGGCGCGAAAGCTGGCCATCCACACGGCTGACAGCGAGGACACCGTGGTGTGGCACCCCGGTTCGCGGCCATTGCTGGGCGTGGCGGGCAACGAAAGCCAGGGGTTTCTGTGCGTGGAGGCCACCAGTGGCAGCCAGGACAACCTGAGCCTGGCGCCTGGCGAGAAAGCTCATATCAGCCTGCAGGCGCGCCTGTTGAATTGATGTCGAAGCTGCGAGCCCCTCCGCGAGCAAGCTTGGCTCCCACAGGTGCGGTATGCACTGTGGGAGCCAAGCTTGCTCGCGATGAGGGCGGCGCCGGGTATCAGGCAATCTTCAACCCACATCACTCATCGATGGGGTAGCGGCTGGCGTTCAGGCTTTCCTTGATCTTGCGCAGGTGCGGCTGGAAGTCCGCGCCGCGACGAAGGGTCATGCCCGTGGCCAGCACATCGAGTACGGTTAACTGAATGATCCGCGAGGTCATCGGCATATAGATGTCGGTGTCCTCGGGCAGCGGGATGTTCAGGCTCAGGCTGCTGGCCTTGGCCAAGGGCGAGTCCTTGGCGGTCAGGCCCAGTACCGACGCGCCGTTTTCCCGCGCCACTCGCGCCACTTCCACCAGTTCGCGAGTGCGCCCGGTGTAGGAAATGATCACAAACAGCTCGCCGGTGTGTGCCACCGAGGCCAGCATCCGCTGCATCAGCACATCGGCGTGAGCCGACACCGCCAGGTTGAAACGGAAGAACTTGTGCTGGGCGTCCAATGCTACCGGCGCCGACGCGCCCAGGCCGAAGAAATGGATCTGCCGCGCCTGTATCAGCATGTCCACGGCGCGGCTGATCAGCTGAGGATCCAGTTGCTGACAGGCGCTGTCCAATGATGCAATGGCACTGCCGAAAATCTTCTGCGTGTAGGCGGCCGGATCATCATCGGCTTCCACCGCGCGGCTGACGTAGGCAGCGCCGCTGGCCAGGCTCTGGGCCAGTTGCAGCTTGAGCTCGGGGTAACCACTGACCCCGAACGAACGGCAGAACCGGTTGACCGTCGGTTCGCTGACCGAGGCGGCCTGGGCCAGCGCGGCAATACTGAAGCGGGTGGCTTGCTGAGGGTTGAGCAAAATGACTTCGGCGACTTTTCGCTCAGCCTTGTTCAGCTCTTCGAGGCGGCCCTGGATTTGCTCCAGGAGATTACGCACGCGGTCCATGTTATGTCCTTGGGTCGAGGATGCAGCCAGTACAGCTGTCTGGCGCGGCTGTATTCACGGGTGGCCTATCGTACTGACGGCTTGGTGCGATCACCACTCGAATCTGCTGTACCGGGAAAATGTTGTGTTTATTACTACATTTTCCCTTGAATGGTGCCTTGAAAAAAGGTATTTCTAGTCTAACTTGATAAAAGAACAAACATCATGCCTTCGACTTCCGTAGAACCCTGCACTTTTGCCTTGTTTGGCGCCTTGGGCGACCTGGCATTGCGCAAGCTGTTCCCGGCGCTCTACCAGCTTGATCGAGCCCAGCTGCTGCACGACGACACGCGCATTCTGGCGCTGGCCCGCGAGGCCGGCACGCCCGAGCAGCATCTGGCCAATATCGAGGAACACCTGCGGCTGTATGTGGCCAAGGCGCAGGTCGAAGAAGAGCCGCTGCGCCGCTTCCTGGCGCGGCTTAGCTACGTGCATGTTGATTTCATGAGGGCTGAGGACTACGTCCAGTTGGCCGAGCGGGTAGGCGCCAGTGAGCAGTTGATCGCTTACTTCGCCACTCCGGCTGCTGTCTACGGCGGCATCTGCGAGAACCTGGCCAAGGTCGGGCTGGCCGAACGCATTCGTGTGGTGCTGGAAAAGCCAATCGGCCACGACCTGGCTTCCTCGCGTCGGGTCAATGACGCGGTGGCGCAGTACTTCCCGGAAAACCGCATCTACCGTATCGACCACTACCTGGGCAAGGAAACGGTACAGAACCTGATCGCCCTGCGTTTCGCCAACAGCCTGTTCGAAACCCAGTGGAACCAGAACTATATTTCCCACGTGGAAATCACCGTGGCCGAGGAAGTCGGCATCGAAGGGCGCTGGGGCTATTTCGACCAGGCCGGCCAGTTGCGCGACATGATCCAGAACCACCTGTTGCAGCTGTTGTGCCTGATCGCCATGGACCCGCCCGCCGAACTTTCGGCCGACAGTATTCGTGACGAGAAGGTCAAGGTGCTCAAGGCGCTGGCGCCCATCAGCGGCGAAGGCCTGGCCACCCAGGTAGTGCGTGGCCAGTACATTGCCGGCTACAGCCGCGGCAAGGCGGTGCCCGGCTACCTGGAAGAAGAGAATTCCAACACCCAGAGCGACACCGAGACGTTCGTCGCCCTGCGTGCCGATATCCGCAACTGGCGTTGGGCCGGCGTGCCGTTCTACCTGCGTACCGGCAAGCGCATGCCGCAGAAACTGTCGCAGATCGTCATCCACTTCAAGGAACCGCAGCACTACATCTTCGCCCCCGAACAGCGCCTGCAGATCAGCAACAAGCTGATCATCCGCCTGCAACCGGACGAAGGCATTTCCTTGCGGGTGATGACCAAGGACCAAGGCCTGGACAAAGGCATGCAACTGCGCAGCGGCCCGCTGCAACTGAACTTCTCCGACACCTACCGCAGCGCGCGCATCCCCGATGCCTACGAGCGGTTGTTGCTGGAGGTGATGCAGGGCAATCAGAACCTGTTTGTCCGTAAAGATGAAATCGAATATGCGTGGAAGTGGTGCGACCAGTTGATCGCCGGCTGGAAGAAGTCTGGCGATGCGCCCAAGCCGTACGCGGCGGGGTCGTGGGGGCCTATGAGCTCCATCGCACTGATTACCCGCGATGGGAGGTCCTGGTATGGCGATATCTGAACTCAAACTGCCAAGCGAAGTGGTTCCACGCGACTTCGCCAGCCCACCTCTGCTGGCCGAAGGGCTGGCAGCCACGGTGGCCGACAAACTGCGTGCTGCCATCGAGCAGCGCGGCGTCGCCACCCTGGTCGTCTCCGGTGGCCGCAGCCCGGTGATGTTTTTCCAATGCCTGGCGCGCCAGGCACTGGACTGGTCCAAGGTGGTGGTCAGCCTGGCCGACGAGCGTTGGGTGCCGGTTGAGCATGCTGACAGCAACGCTGGCCTGCTCAAGCGCTACCTGCTGGTAGGGCCGGTAGCCAAGGCGCGTTTCGTCAGCCTGTACAGCCCGGCCCAGAACCTGGAACTGGCGGCTGATGAAGCCGACGCCGTGCTGGGTGAATTGCCCGCCATCGATGTGCTGATCCTGGGCATGGGTGACGACGGTCACACCGCGTCGCTGTTCCCCAACAGCCCGAACCTGGCCCAGGCGCTGGAGCCTGCCGGTAGCCGTCGCTGCCTGCCGATGCTGGCACCCACCGTGCCGCACCAGCGCCTGACCATGACCCGCGCCCTGCTGGCCACGGCCGGTTACACCGCGCTGTCGCTGCAAGGGCAGGGCAAATTGAACACGCTGCGTGACGCGCTGGCGGGCGAGGACATTGCCCAGATGCCGGTGCGCGCCTTCTTACACTCTCCACTGGATATCTACTGGTGCCCCTGAGCCAAGGATCAGCCGCTATGACGACACTCGAAAAACAACAACTGGTGCAAAACCGCATGGCGGACAAGATCGCCCTGATCGACACCCTGGCCGCCAAGGCGAAAATTCTTCCGGTGATCACCATTGCCCGTGAAGAAGACATTCTGCCGCTCGCCGATGCCTTGGCTGCCGGTGGCCTGACTGCACTGGAAGTGACCTTGCGTTCCGAGCTGGGCCTGAAGGCCATCAAGCTGCTGCGCGAGGAACGCCCCGAGTTGATCGTCGGTGCCGGCACCGTGCTGGACCGCCACATGCTGGCGGCCACCGAGGCCGCGGGCTCGCAGTTCACCGTGACCCCGGGCGTGACCCAGGACATGCTCGAAGCGGGCGTGGAAAGCCCATTGCCGCTGCTGCCGGGCATCAGCAGCCCGTCGGAATTGATGATGGGCTACGCCCTTGGCTACCGCCGCTTCAAGCTGTTCCCGGCGGAAGTGAGCGGTGGCGTGGCGGCGATCAAGGCATTTGGCGGCCCTTTCCCCTCGGTGCGTTTCTGCCCGACGGGGGGCGTTGGCCCAGCCAACCTGAAAAGTTACATGGCCCAACCCAACGTGATGTGCGTGGGCGGCTCCTGGATGCTGGACAGCGCGTGGATCAAAAACCGCGACTGGGCACGCATCCAGGAATGCACGGCAGAGGCGCTGTCGCTGTTCGACTGATTTTTGCTTGCTGTTGGTTGTTTTACGGCTTTTTGGGGCGCTTGGTCGGCGCCCCTTTTTTTTGCCCGGGGTTTTTGTGTCTGGCTTCCCGAGCATCGCGTTTTCAGTGCTTGGGCGCCGGCCGGTCATGCTTCTTGCGCAACGGCTCCAGCAGGTCCGAGAGCCCGTTGTGGTCGATCTCCTGCATCAGCGCCAGCAACCCGCCCAGTTCCCCCTTGGGGAACCCCTCCCGCGCGAACCAGTTGAGATAAGGGCCTGGCAGGTCGGCCAGAATACGCCCCTTGTATTTGCCGAAGGGCATTTCACGCGTAATCAGCAGTTCAAGTTTTTCCGGATTCATGGGCATCAAATACTGGGGTGCAAAAGGAAATCGAAGATACATGCATTCTGCATGACCGCCAAACCCGTTTCATGCAGAACGCGGCAATCCAGAAGTTCATTTATATTATAAATTGTTGAATTAAAAGGGTTTTTACAGATCGTAAAACTTGGCACAAACCCTGCGATATACCTTCGTAACCTTTCAACCCACGAGGGAATCGAAAATGTCCAATCCAAACAAAGAAGTTATCTCGGTACTGAACGACCTGATCGAAACCAGCAAGGACGGCCAGAAAGGTTTCCAGACCTGTGCCGAAGACATCAAGAACGCCGAACTGAAAGCCCTGTTCGTCAAGCACGCTCAGGAATGCGGTGAGGCAGCGGCCGAGTTGCAACGCGAAGTTCGTGCATTGGGTGGCGACCCGGAAGACTCTACCAGTGTGGCCGGTGACCTGCACCGCCGTTGGGTAGACGTGAAGTCGCTGTTCACCGGCAAAGGTGAAGAAGCTGTGCTGAACGAAGCCGAGCGCGGTGAAGACCACGCCCTGAAAGCGTACAAGGAAGCGTTGGCCAAGCCCTTGCCAGCCAATATTTACGCGATTGTCGAGCGCCAGTTCCACGGCGTGCAGCGTAACCATGACCAGGTCAAGGCGCTGCGCAACATTGCCCGCGCTAGCTGATCATCGATAGCTGAAGCAACGCCGGCTTGTACAGGAGCTGGCTTGCCAGTGAGCTTTTTGCCCAAATAGCTCGCTGGCAAGTCAGCTCCTGTCGTTGCTTTTATAAAGCCGCTCTTCACTGAAACCTACCTGGTTCCGGCCATTGTCCTTCGCCTGGTAGAGCGCCAGGTCCGCCGATGCGAGCAAATCCTCCAGCTTCAGCCCGCACCGTGATCTGTGCGTGCCCACCCCCACACTGACCGTCACCGGCGTGGCATCGTCACCATAGGGTGGCTGATGTTCGACGGCATTGCGGATGGTCTCGGCGATGATCAGCGCGCCGTTCAGGTCGGTCTCGGCCAGCACCACCATGAATTCCTCCCCGCCGTAACGCGCCACCAGGTCTGCCGGCCTTCGTACGCAGCCGGCAATGACTTTGGCCACCTGCTGCAATGCTTTGTCGCCACCCGGGTGCCCATGGCGTTCGTTGAAAGCCTTGAAGTGGTCGACATCGATCATCAGCACCGACAGCGGTTTGCCACTGCGCTGGGTCCGCGCCCATTCGGTGCGCAGGGTGCGGTCCAGGCTACGGCGGTTGGCCAGCCCCGTCAGGCTGTCGGTCGACGCCAGGGTGGCCAGCTCGCGCTCGGCGCTCAGGCGCCGGCGCAGTTCACGGCCCATCATCAGGCATAGCCACAGCAAGGCCAGGCACAGCAGCGCGGTGGCGGTACCCACGAAAGCCACGGTGCGGCGCCAGGGGGCGTACACCTCTTCGGTGGACAAGGCGACGATCACCACGAACGGCAGTTGTCCGACTTTGGCGAAGGTATACAGACGTTCCTTGTTATCCAGGCTGGAGGTGGAAACGAAGCTGCCGCTGCCCTCGCGCACGACGCGCTGGAAGTTGGGCCGTTGGCTGAAGTCCTGGCCGATCAGGTCCTGGCCAGGCACCTGGGGCTCGCGGGCCAGGAACAGGCCTTGCTCGCTGATCAGGTTGACGTTGCTGTCCTTGCCAATGGTCAGGCTCTTGAACAGCCCGGCGAAATAGGCCAGTTGCAATGCTCCCGATGCCACGCCGAGGAATTGGCCATTGGGCGAGGAAATACGCCGGCTGAAGCTGATGCACCAGCCCAGGTTGCCGATACGGTCGTGGAAGGGCGCGCTGATCTCCAGCCCCGCGTCCGGGTGGTCCCGCAGGTACTGAAAATTGGGGCGGTCACTGAAGTTGGCCTGGCGCGGTGGGTAGCTGTGTGAATCGGCGATGATGTCGCCCGCCGGGCTCAACCACAGAATATCCCCGCGAAACGGGCCGGTGATGGCCGCGTCGAACAACACCCGGTAGCGCAGGCTTTGGGGAATGCGCTGGAAGTCGGGATGCTGAGTGGCTTCGATCAGCGCTTTGATCGACTGGTCATACAGGTCGACGTTGCGCTGCACATCGAGGTTGATCAGTTGCACGATATTATTCGCCGAGCGCGCGGCAGAGCGCTCGGCGCTATCGTGCTCACGCACCAGCAAGAAGGTGACGATGCTGACAATCGCGATAATAGTCAGCGCACAGCCGATATATAAATACCGAAGCGGTGCGCGCGATTGCCGCCGTGAAGTTGGGTTGGTCGGGCGCAAGTCAACGAGCTCTGATCATTTCAATCGCCGCGGTACTTGTGTCGTTCCATGGCACGACAGGCGCGGGCGGGGCCCGGTGAAACCGGGATGTCAGCGGCGCGCTGAATAGCGTCTGACGCAGTGAATATCGCTACTGCAAGGGGGCTGAGGCGCGCTAGGCGGCGGTATTCTAGGAGGGTTGAAATTGTAGGACAAGCGTGATTGTAAAATAATGGCACCGTTTAAGACGAACGTGCTGATTGTTCAGTCAGGATTATGCTCACATTCTTTTGTGTTTCTTGAAGTTACCGTGAAAATGAAAAGCCGGCATCAACTGCCGGCTCCTGGATCATTTAAACGTTTGTTTTAGAAGATATTGATCGGGTAATCAACGATGACCCGGTATTCGTCAGCATTGTGGTCCACTGCCTTGTAGCCGTCGCCACCACGGTTGGTCGCCCAGCGCAGGCGCACGCCCAGGTTTTTGGCAGGGCCTTCCTGAACCACGTACTTGAGATCCACATCCCGCTCCCAGTGCTTGGCGTCTTTGCCATCGGCGCTGTAATAGCTGTAGCCCGAATCCGGGTTCTGGGTGGCCTTGGTCAGGTCCATGGTACCGCGGGTGTAGGACACGGCCGAGGTCAGGCCCGGCAAGCCCCAGCCCACGAAGTCGTAGGCGTATTGCAGCTTCCACGACTTCTCGCCGGGGGCGTTGAAGTCCGAGTACTGCTGCGAGTTGTCGAGGAAGATGCTGTCGCCGTCCTGGATGTAGTCGAACGGCGTGTTGCCGTTGACCTTCTGCATGGACGCGGTCACGGTCTGGTGGCCCACGGTCACGCCCAGGTGCAGGCTGAAGGCGTTGTTGTCGATCGGGCCCAGCAAGGCCTGGCCGCTGTCTTCGGTATGGTAGTAATGGAAGCCGGGGTTCAGGCTGACCAGGTCGTTGAGCGCCCAGGTGTAGTCCAGGTCGTAGTAGTACTGGTTCCAGATGTCCTTGAGCTGCGAGGCATACAGGCTGGTGGTCACGCCCGGCAGGCCCGTATAGGTGCCGCCCGCCCAGTCCATGTGCTTGCTTTCCTTGCCGTCGGGCAGGGCGCCGTAGTAGGTGCCGATGCGGCCGTTGCCACTCTGGTTGAACAGCTTGTCGAAGCTGACCTGGCCAGCGTCCAGGGTCAGGTGGTCGATGCTGGTGTTGGTCGCCTCGAAACCGCGGAAGGTCATGGGCAGCATGCGGGTCGAGCCGCCAGCGATGACCGGGTTGTTGAGGAACAGGTCACCGGCGCGGACGATGGTGTTGAACGCACGCATCTTCACTGCGCCGCCGGCCGAGGAGAACGAGTCCGGCGCATCGCCGTACAGGTTGTCGGGTTTCGTCGAAGCCGTGGTCGGCAGGATGCTCGAACCACCGCTACCGCCACCGCCGTCCAGTTTCAGGCCCAGCATGGCATTGAGGTCTACACCAAAGCCCACGGTGCCTTCGGTGAAGCCCGACTGGAAGATGCCGATGAAGCCCTGGCCCCATTCCTTGCTGTCCTGCTTGCCGTCGTGGCGGTCGTGGTTGAAGTAGTAATTCTTGAGGTCCAGCGTCAGGCTGGAGCCGGCGATGAAACCGTCCTGGTTGTTGGTGGCCGGGGCGTCGTCAGCGAACGCGGCGCCGGACATCGTTGCAGCCAATGCAACGAAAAGGGGGGTAAAGCGGAATGTCGATTTCACTGCTGTTAAACTCCTTGGTAAATATTATTTAACTTTGGCAGTTGTTATTTTCATCAGCTCAGTTTTTTGTAATAGGTAAAATCGGGTGTAGATCTGTGTTATTGACACGCAAAAAAAAGCCGCTGAAAGCAGCGGCTTTAAGATCAATCGCTCGGACAACGATCATCTGAGCAACGTCGAGGGAAAAAGTTTCGTCAGCAACTTCAGCTCGCCTTGGTATCGTCGCCCTGGGCCTTCACCGCCTGGGCCTGTTGGCTGTTTTCGTGCTGTTGGGCCTTCTGCGCCAACGCTTCCTGATGCTGTTCGAAGTTGGCTTGAATAGCCTCGTTCCGCGCCACGAATGCCGGCGATTCTTCCGCCATGGCCAGTGGGGACAACAACAGAGAAGAGAGAATGAATGCGCTGGCAATACCCATTGAGTTGGACATCTGGAGAAGCCTTCTTGCGTCTGCAAGTTCGTTTGTGTGGCGCCAATATATAAAGCGTAGGGCCACCGAACAAGTGAAAATAAAGATAAGAGCCTTTACAGAACTTGTAACAGTAGCCGTTGATCAGGCGGGAAGGCTGATGCCAAAGGTGTTGGCGCCGTTCTGGCTGCGCACGAAAACATTGCCCCCGTGCATCAGGGCGATGGCTTTGACGATGGCCAGGCCCAGGCCGTGGTTGGCGCCGCTGTTGCTGCGCGAGGCGTCCACGCGATAGAAGCGTTCGAACAACATGGGCAGGTGTTCGTCGTCGATGCGTGGGCCGGGGTTGCTCACTTCGATGTCCACCTGGTCCCCCCGGGGCTGGATGTGCACGTCGATGTGCTGGCCGGCAGCCGTGTGCTGCACGGCATTGTTGAGCAGGTTGATCAGGGCCCGACGCAGGTGGGCGCGTTCGATGTGCACCAGCGCATCGCCGCTGACCCGTACGCTGATCTGTGCGTCTTCGAGGATGAAGTCCAGGTACTCGACAGTGGTTGCCACTTCCTCGGCCAGGGAGCTGGCAGTCAGTTGCGTGGCCTTGCTGCCCTGGTCGGCGCTGGCCAGGAACAGCATGTCGTTGATGATGCTGCGCAGGCGTTCCAGTTCTTCAAGGTTGGATTGCAGTACCTCGAAATAATGCTCGGCGGAGCGGCCACGGGTCAGGGCTACCTGGGTCTGGCCGATGAGGTTGGTCAGCGGCGAGCGCAGTTCGTGGGCGACATCGGCGTTGAAGGCTTCCAGGCGGCTATAGGCCTGGTCGACCCGTTCCAGCGATGAATTGAAAGCGGCCGCGAACTGCGCCAGCTCCGGCGGCAGGGAGGTCAGTTGCAGGCGCCCGGAAAGCCGGGGCGGCGCCAGTTTCTGCGCCTCGCGAGAGAGGTTGCCCAATGGCCGCAGGCCCACCCTGGCCACCCAGTAACCCAGGCCGCACGTCAGCACAATGCCCAACGCGGCAAAGCTGACCAGCGACATGAAGAGGGTTTGGCGGGTCTGCGAAAAGCTGTCGGTGTCGATGGCTGCCAGGAAGCGCAGCGGGGGGCGCTGATCAATGGCCGGCAGGGCCACGGCCAGCACCCGCAACGGTGAGCGGTCACCAGGGCGGTTCAGGTCGCGCTTGCCGGTGGGGCCTTGAGCGAAGTGGCGGATCTGCTGGTCCGGGGTACCGTATTCGAACGTCGGGTTGCTGCTGACCACCCAGAAGTGCAGGCGTCGGTCCTCTTCCTCGAGCAGTTTTAGTTTGGCGACAATCTTGGCCCAGCGCTCCGGGGAACCGTCGCGGGTAAGCACTGACTCCAGCACGCTATAGCGGGCGTCCAGCTCGGCTTCGGGCAGTAACCCCAGGCTCTTGTTCACCCGACAATAGATGGCCCAGCCGCTGAGCAGGAAGATCACCATGGCCACCAGGGTAAACAAGGCGCTGAGGCGCACGGCGATGGAGTTAGTACTCACGCCGGCTCTCCAGCACATAGCCCATGCCGCGGATGGTGTGCAGCAGTTTTTCCTCGAACGGGCCGTCGAGCTTGGCGCGCAGGCGCTTGATGGCCACCTCGACGACGTTGGTGTCGCTGTCGAAGTTGATGTCCCAGACCAGCTCGGCAATCGCGGTTTTCGAGAGAATCTCGCCCTGGCGCCGGGCCAGAACGCTGAGCAACGAGAACTCCTTGGCCGTGAGGTCCAGGCGCTGGCCGCCGCGGCTGGCCTTGCGGCTGATCAGGTCGATCCACAGGTCGGCAACGCTGACCTGCACCGGCTCGTGGCCGCCGCTGCGGCGGGTCAGGGCCTGCAACCGGGCCACCAGTTCCAGGAAGGAGAAGGGTTTGCCCAGGTAGTCATCGGCGCCCTCGCGCAGCCCGCGAATGCGGTCTTCCACCCGTTCGCGGGCGGTGAGCATGATCACCGGCGTCTGTTTGCGCGCGCGCAAGGCACGCAGCACGCCGTAGCCATCCAGGCCGGGCAGCATCACGTCAAGGACGATCACGGCATAGTCGCTCTCAAGGGCCAGGTGCAGCCCTTCGATGCCGTCCGGGGCTACATCCACGGTAAAGCCTTGTTCCGTGAGGCCGCGGTACAGGTAGTCAGCGGTCTTTTCTTCGTCTTCGATAATCAGGATACGCATGGTCCGCTCTCAATGGCCGGCTGGCAGCGCCGGGGCGGGTGCCCCCTGGCGCCGGTGGAACAGCCGCTCCAGCTGCAAGTATATGACTGGCGTGGTGAACAGTGTCAGCGCCTGGCTTACCAGCAGCCCACCTACCACCGCCATGCCCAGAGGCTGGCGCAGCTCTGCGCCGGCACCGAAGCCGAACATCAGCGGCAGGGCGCCGAGCAGGGCGGCCAGGGTGGTCATGATGATGGGCCGGAACCGTGTGAGGCAGGCCTTGAAGATGGCATCGTGGGGGGACAGGCCTTCGTGGCGCTGGGCCTCCAGGGCGAAGTCGACCATCAGAATGCCGTTTTTCTTGACGATACCGATCAGCAGCACCAAGCCGATCAGCGCCATGATCGAGAAGTCCTGGCCACACAGCCACAGCATGATCAGCGCCCCGAGGCCGGCCGAGGGCAGGGTGGAGATGATGGTCAGCGGGTGCACGAAGCTTTCGTACAGCACCCCCAGAATGATGTAAACCGCCACCAGTGCCGCCAGGATCAGCCACGGCTGACTGGCCAGCGAACTCTGGAACGCCTGGGCGGCGCCCTGGAAAGTGCCGGTGATGGACGCCGGCATGCCGATTTCGCTCTGCGCGTGGTTGAGTATCTGTACTGCATCGCCCAGGGCTACGCCAGGGGCCAGGTTGAAGGACAGGTTGGCGGCCGGGAACATGCCGTCATGGGCAATGGACAGCGGGCCGATGGTGGGGGCGTCTACCCGCGCGAGCGCCGAGAGCGGCACCATTTCGTTGGTCAGCGGTGAGCGCAGGTAGAAGTAGTTGAGGCTTTCGGCCTTGCCGCGCTGGGCAGCGTCCAGTTCCAGCACCACCTTGTACTGGTTGGTCTCGGTCTGGAATTCGTTGATCTGTCGTTGGCCGAAGGCGTCGTACAGCGCCTGGTCGACATCCGCGGCGCTCAGGCCGAAACGCGCAGCGGCGCTGCGGTCGATGCTGATATGGGTGATGCTGCCCCCCAGTTGCAGGTCGTTGGACAGGTCGCGGAAGGCCGGCAGCGAGCGCAGTTTTTCAGTCAGGCGCTGTGCCCACAGGTTCAGCGTCGGGCCGTCGTTGCTCTTGAGCACGTACTGGTATTGGGCGCGGCTGGGGCCGGAGCTGAGGTTGATGTCCTGGCCGGCGCGCAGGTACAGGACTATGCCCGGCACCCTGGCCAGTTTCGGGCGCAGGCGGTCGATGAATTCGCTGGCCGACACATCCCGGTCACCGCGGTCTTTGAGGGCAATCCAGAAGCGGCCGTTGGCGATGGTCTGGTTGCTGCCGGTGACGCCCACCGAGTGGGAATAGGCCATCACCGCCGGGTCGGCGCTGACAATCTTCGCCAGTTCCAGGTGCTTCTTGATCATGTCCGGGTAGGACACGTCGGCAGCCGCCTCGGTGGTGCCCAGCACGAAGCCGGTGTCCTGCACCGGGAAGAAACCTTTGGGGATAAGCACGTAGCCACCCACCGCCAGGGCTACCGACAAACCGAAGATGCCGAGCATCAAGCGCTGGTGTGCAAGTGCCTTGCGCAGATAGCGCTCATACCCGGCCAGCAACCGTTCGCTGAAGCCCGGCTTGGCGTCGGGTGTGTGCACGGGGGCGCGCATGAACTTGGCCGCCAGGGTAGGCGCCAGGGTCAGCGACACCACCACGGAAATCAGAATGGTGGAGGTGGCCGTGAGGGCAAATTCCTTGAACAGCCGCCCCACCACGCCCCCCATGAACAGCAGCGGAATGAACGCCGCCACCAGCGAGAAGCTGATCGAGACTACGGTAAAACCGATCTCCCCGGCGCCCTTCACCGCGGCGTCGCGCATGTTCTCGCCGGCCTCCAGATGGCGGTGGATGTTCTCCACCACCACGATGGCATCGTCGACCACAAAGCCCACGGCAACGACGATAGCCACCAGGGTCAGGTTGTTGAGGCTGAAGCCCAGGGCGTACATCAGCGCGAAGCTGGCGACCAGCGACACGGCCAGCACGCTCGACACGATAAGCGTGGCGGACCATTGCCGCAGGAACAGCGCCATCACCGCCACCACCAGCAGCACGGCGATCAGCAGGGTGGTTTCCACTTCATGCAGCGAAGCGCGGATGGTGCGGGTACGATCGATCAGCGTGGTCACTTTCACCGAGGCTGGGAGCATGGCTTGCAGGCCGGGCAGGGCGGCCTGCACTCGCTCCACGGTGTCGACGATGTTCGCCCCCGGCTGGCGGGTGATCACCAGGTTCAGTCCCGGTTGGTCACCGGACCAGGCCTGCACATAGGTGTTTTCCGAACCGTGGATGATCTTCGCCACGTCAGTCAGGTGCACAGGGGCACCGTCCTTGTAGGAAATGATCACCTGGGAGTAGTCAGCCGGCTCGAACAGCTGGTCGTTGGCCGAGAACGTGGAAACGCTGGAGTCACTGTACAGCGCACCCTTGGCAAGGTTCAGGCTGGTGTTCTGCAGGGCCACGCGCACGTCCGCCAGGGTCAGGCCGATGGCGGCCAGCTTGTCCGCCGACGCCTGCACACGAATGGCCGGGCGTTGCTGGCCGGTAATGTTGACCAGGCCCACGCCCTCGATCTGGCTGATCTGCCGGGCCAGCAGCGACTCGGCGTAATCGCTCAATTCGGTGCCAGGCATCTGCGAAGAACTGATGCTGTAGATGAGCACCGGGCTGTCCGCCGGGTTGACCTTTTTCCAGGTCGGCAGGGTCGGCATGTCCTTGGGCAGCAGGCCAGCGGCGGTGTTGATGGCGGCCTGCACTTCCTGGGCGGCGGTGTCGATGCTCTTGTCCAGGGTGAACTGCAAGATCAGGTTGGTGGTACCCAGGGCACTGGTGGAGGTCATCTGCGACACCCCGGGGATGGCGCTGAACTGCACCTCCAGGGGCGTTGCCACCGATGACGCCATGGTCTGCGGGCTGGCGCCGGGCAGGGTGGCGCTGACCTGGATAGTGGGGAACTCGGCCTCGGGCAGGGGCGCTACCGCCAGGCGCGGAAACGCGATGCAGCCCAGCAGCACCAGCGCGAAGGTCAACAGCAGGGTTGCCACCGGGTGGTCGATGCACCAGCCCGAGACGCCGCCGCGCACGGTCATGGCTGTGGCTCCGCGACGCTGTCGGCGACGTCGGGCTGCGGTTGGTGAACCACTTCTATATGGCTGCCGGGCTTGAGCCGTGACTGCCCATCGCTGACCAGGGTGTCGCCGGCGGCGACCCCGTCCACCACCGTGAGTTTGCTGTCCTGGTACACCACTTTCACGGGTACCGACTCCACGGTGTCAGCCTTGACCCGGTAGACGTAGTGGTTATCGACACCCCGCTGCACTACCTGGGGCGGCACCACCAGGGCATTGCGCAATACCTCGCTCTGTACGCTGATGTTCACCAGCTGGCCGGGCCAGAGCTTCTGCGCGCTATTATCGAATTCAGCCTTGGCGCGCAGGGTGCCGGTGCTGGCCGACACCTGGTTGTCAATCAGGGTCAGGTGGCCCTGGTCCAGCAAGGTGCCGTTATCCGTATCGCCGTCGACGAACGCCTTCACGGCCGCTTGCTGGCTGCCGTGCACCAGCGCCTGAAGGATGGGCAGGCTCTGCTGGGGCAGGGCGAACTCCACGGCAATGGGGTCGATCTGGGTCACGGTGAACAGCCCCTGGGTATCGGTGACACGCAGGAAGTTGCCTTCATCCACGGTGCGAATACCCACGCGGCCAGTCACCGGTGAGCGAATCTGGGTGTAGGACAACTGCACCTGGGCGGCGGCGATGGCGGCCTGGTTACCCTGAATGGTGGCCTTGAGCTGGTCGAACAGGGCTTGCTGCTGGTCGAGCGTCTGGCGCGACACACCATTGTCGACGCTCAGGTCCTTGTAGCGCTTTAGGTTGACGCCGGCCACCTGCAGTTGCGCCTGGCTCTGCCCCAACTGCGCGCGGGCCTGGTCGAGCTCGGCGCGGATGGCGCGGTCATCGATGCTTGCCAGCAGGTCGCCCTGCTTGACCCATTGCCCTTCCTTCACCGCGAGCTTGCTGAGAATGCCATCGATCTGGGGGCGGATGGTCACGCTCTGCAGTGATTGCACGGTACCGATCCCCGACAATGACTTGGCCACGTCCTGGCGTTGCACTTGCACCACCCTGATGGGCACGGCGGCCACGATGGCGGCCTTGTGCTCGGGGCGTTTCCAGTACCACAAGGCAGTGGCGAGCATGAGGATGACGATCAGGGCCAACAGCAGTTTTTTTGTTATCGAGTTGCGCATGCGGAGACTACGCCGGGGTTCAGGGCTGGAAAGGGGGTAATGCTGTCCTTTATATAGCGGCAACCCGGTCGGGAACGTGACGCCTTGCTGTCAGATTTGTCAGGAAACCGGGCTAGCCAGCCCTTTCAACGGGCTGGCAGGGCCGATTCCCGAGCCGCGTGAGGTTCCACAGGCGAACGGTTAATGCTTTGAAATAGGGCATTTCCTACAAGAAAAAGCGAAACGGCCAATGGCAGCATCCCCCCTGATGCCGTGACACTTGGTTGCGTACATATTCCCTTACAAGAGGCCACCCCGTGCTCCATCAGAATTCGGGCAAATGGTTCATCCCCGCCGCACTGTGCATGTCGATGCCCCTGGCGCTATTGGCCCTGTTCATCGCTGGCGAGCGCGTGCACGACTGGTGGCCGCTGGTGAATGTGTTCATCCGGCTGTGAGCTCAGGGTTTGCGCACGCTGATGATCGAGTCCCACTCGCTGACGTGGGCACTGCGGGTTTTCTTCTCGAACAGGCATAGCTCACGGCCGGTGCGGTTCTTCATGTGCGCCTGGGGGTAGCGGCCCTGCAACAACAAGGCGCTGTAACCCACGCTGTCATCGAACTCGGCCGGGCGGCCCACGGCCTGGGTATCCTTGAGCTGGCTGGCGGCCACGCAGGCCTGCAGTACCTGCTGGTCGTGCTCGGCCCAGGCTTCTTCGCTGGACGCCTGGGCGTTGCCCAGGGTGGCGAGGAGTATCAGGCCCAGCGCGGCGCTTTTGAACATGGGAGTCTCCGGGGCAAAGTCAGCAAGTATGCCCGAGCGAATCGCGTAGGTTGCAGCCCGGCGTTGTTACAGAGTATATCGACGAAACTCGAACATGCCCGCCCGGGCATACAGGCGCCGCGCCGCCGTGTTGTCGGCGCGCAGGGTCAGGTCGACCAGCACTTCGCCGCGCTGGCTGTACATGAAAAACAGCTGGGCCAGCAGGGCGGCGCCCAGGCCCTGGCGCCGCGCGTGAGGTTGCACCGCCAGGTGGCGGATGAAGGTGCTGGCCCAGCCCATGGCGAAGCCGGCCAGGCCGTTGGCGTCGAAAACGGTCAGGCACAGGTGGGGGCTGATTTCCGGGTCTGCCTGCAGCTGTTCCAGCCACTGCACGCACGTGAGGCCGGGCTCCAGCTGCTCGGTTTCCAGCAGCAGGGCATGGGCTGCGGGGCCGGTGGCCGGGGCCCAGGGGCGCAACTGCAAGCCATTGGGCCAATGGGCCGGGCCCTGTTCGGGGTCCAGCGCCTTGCGCAACATCAAGCACTCCACCCTGGCGCCTCGCTCAGTCGTCCAGGCCGTTGACCACGCGGGCGGCGCGGATCAGGCACTGGGTAAGCTCGGGGGAGGAGAACTTGGTCAGCACCGCGTTGGCGCCGGCGGCCCGGGCTTTTTCGCTGTTCATCTTGCTGTCCAGGGACGTGTGCAGCAGCACGTACAGGTCTTTGTAGTCCGGCGTCTCGCGCAGGGTGCGGGTCAGCGCGTAGCCGTCCATTTCCGACATCTCGATGTCCGATACCAGCACATTGATCTGCTCAGGGGTACCCTGCAACTCCAGCAACAGGTCGATGGCCTCCCGCGCACTGCGTGCCGTGTGGCAGTGCAGGCCGAGGTTGCGCAAGGTCAGTACCGATTGCTGCAGGGCTACCTGGCTGTCGTCCACTACCAGGATCTTGGCCGTGGCCAGCAGTTGTGCATCATCTTCGCCCAGTTGCTCGGGCGCGGCCACCAGGGGCGCCGGGGTGATGCCGTGGATGACCTTCTCGATGTCCAGCACCTGCACGAGCTTGTCATCGACCCGCGTGACGCCGGTGATGAACGACTTCATGCCCGCGCCGTAAGGTGGCGGGCGGATGTCGGTGGTCAGGCAGTGAACGATCTTGCTCACCGCCTGCACGTGCAGGCCCTGTTTGGAGCGGCTGATATCAGTGACGATCAGGCAGCCGCCATTGGGGTCCAGTAACGGCAGTTCACCAATGGCACGGCTGAGGTCGATCACCGACAGCGAGTTGCCGCGCAGGGTGGCGACGCCTTTTACATGGGGGTGCGACTCCGGCAGCCGGGTCAGGGAGGGCGTGGGAATGATTTCGCTGACTTTCAGCAGGTTGATAGCCATCAGCTTGCCGCTGCGCAAGGTAAACAGCAGGAGCGAGAGTGAATCTGCGCGGGCATTCTTGGACGACATGGGGACCTTCTTTGTCAGACCGGATCTATTCATTGCCAGGTTTATCGACCCGGCAACCCTTGTCTTTAGCACCATTGAGCCATTACTTGAGCCCTAGCCGCTTGGCCAGGCGGCTTAAGTTCGCGCGGTCCAGGCCCAGGTCCCTGGCCGCAGCCGCCCAGTTGCCCGGGTGCCGACCCAGGCTGGCCTGGATCAGCCGCCGCTGGAAGGCATCGGTGGCCTGACGCAGGTCGGCGTCGGCGCCCGTCGGCTGGTCGGCGGGTGGCTCGGCTACATCGGGCGTATCACCCAAGCGCAGGCCCAGGTCGCTGGCGCTGAGTGTGAGGATAGTCGGGCGCTTGCCCTGCTGCCCCAGGGCCTTGAGTGATGCACGGCCAATCAGGTGCTCCAACTCCCGCACATTACCGGGCCATGGGTAGGCCAGTAGCGCCTCCTGGGCGTCAGTGCTCAGGCGCAGACTGTTGAGGCCCAGGCGCGAGCGGTTCTGTTCGAGAAAGAAGCCACTGAGCAAGAGGATATCGGCACCGCGCGCCCGCAGGGGGGGCACCAGCAGCGGGTACACGCTGATGCGGTGGTAGAAGTCGGCCCGGTAACGGCCTTCGCGCACTTCTTCGGCGAGGTCGCGGTTGGTCGCGGCGATCAGGCGCACATCCACTCGGTGCTCGCGGTCGGAGCCCAGCCGCTGCAGTTGGCCACTCTGCAGTACCCGCAACAGCTTGGCCTGCACGGTCAATGACAACTCGCCTACTTCGTCCAGGAAGAGTGTGCCGCCATTGGCCAGTTCGAACTTGCCGCGGCGTTCGCTGGCGGCGCCGGTGAACGCGCCCCGCACATGGCCGAACAGTTCGCTCTCCACCAGGGTGTCGGGCAGGGCAGCGCAGTTGAGGCTGACCATCGGTTGCCCGGCGCGGCTGGAGGCCTGGTGAATGGCCTGGGCCACCAATTCCTTGCCCACGCCGGTTTCGCCCGTGATCAGCACGGTCAGGTCGCTGCTGCCCACCAAACGCGTCTCGTCCACCAACCGTTTCAGGGCGGGGCTCTGGCCGATCATTTCCCGGGGTTGCTGGCCACTGGCCTGGCGGTAGAACTCGGCCCGCTGGTGTTCGTTTTCGGCACGCAGGGCCAGGTGGTCGATACGCTGCGCTACGGTGACGGTCGCGGCCGCCATGCTGGCGAAGGCTTGCAGGGCTTCCAGGTCGAGGCTGTCGAAACGTTGCGGGTCAAGGGCGTCAAGGGTCAGCAAACCCCAGGGGTGCTCGTCGACGAACAGCGGGCAACCGAGGCAGTCGTGCACGTGCAGGTCTTCGTGCAGGCCCTCGACCAGGCCGTCGTATGGGTCGGGAAGCGTCGTGTCGGCATCGAAACGGGTAGGGCCGGGGCTGGCCAGCAGCCTCTCGAACCGCGGGTGCTCGCTGACCTTGAAGCGGCGGCCCAGGGTATCAGTGCTGAGGCCATCCACCGCCAGGGGTACCAGGGCGTCGCCTTCCAGCCGCAACAGGGCCGTGGCGTCGCAAGGCAGCAGGGTGCGCAAGGTCTGCAACAGGCGGCGGTAACGCTCCTGTTCGGGCAAGTCCCGTGACAGGTCCGAGACCAGGGGAAGCAGGGCAGTGAGCAGTGGTTTTGCAGTCATATTGACCTCGCGTAGTCAAACTGACTATACGCGCTTCGTGGTCAATATGACTCGATAATCTTTAAGATGTTGTTTTTAAAAGAAAATATTTATGGCACGGATACTGATACTGCTGAAGTGACTTTTTACTCAAGGCTCAAGGAGTTACCTCATGCTCAGTGCCCAGGACCGCGCCATCGTCAAAGCCACCGTCCCCCTGCTGGAAAGCGGCGGCGAAGCGCTCACTACCCATTTCTACCGTACCCTGCTGGAAGAGAACCCGGGCGTGCGCCCGTTGTTCAACCAGGCTCACCAGGCCAATGGTGACCAACCCCGCGCCCTGGCCAACGGCGTACTGATGTACGCTCGGCACATCGACGAACTCGACCAACTGGGTGGTCTGGTGGCGCGCATCATCAACAAGCACGTGGCTTTGCAGATCCAGGCCGAGCACTACCCTATCGTCGGGGCCTGCCTGCTGCGCGCCATCGAGGATGTGCTGGGCAGCGATATCGCGACCCCCGATGTGCTGGCCGCCTGGGGCAATGCTTACCAGCAGTTGGCCGACATTCTGATGGGCGCCGAGGCCGAGGTGTATCAGCACAAGGCAGAGGCACCGGGTGGTTGGCGCGGTGGCCGCGCGTTCAAGCTGGCGGCGCGGGTCGAAGAAAGCGCGGAAATCGTTTCCTTCTATTTCGAGCCTGTGGATGGCCGCGCGGTTCTGGACTTCAGTGCCGGGCAGTACATTGGCATCAAGGTCATGATCGAGGGGCAGGAGCACCGCCGCACCTATTCGCTGTCGGCATTGTTGAACGCTGGCCAGTACCGTATCAGCGTCAAGCGAGAGGCAGGCGGCAAGGTCTCGGGGTTCCTGCATGACCACTTGAAAGTGGGTGACCAGGTTGAGCTGTTCCCGCCGGCCGGCGAGTTCGTGCTTCACGGCGGCACCAAGCCGCTGGTATTGATCAGTGGCGGGGTAGGTATTACCCCGACCTTGGCCATGCTGGAGGCGGCACTTCCCAGTGGGCGGCCCATTCACTTCATTCATTGTGCGCGCAACAGCGCCGCCCATGGGTTTCGCGCTTGGGTGGACGGCCTGGCAGCACAACACCCGCAGCTCAAGCGTTTCTATTGCTACGATGATGTTGACGGGCTGCTGAGCCAGGAGCGGCTGGACGGCTGGCTGCCGGCCGAGCGTGACCTGGATGCCTATTTCCTGGGCCCCAAGGGCTTCATGAAAGCGGTAAGCGGCCATCTCAAGGCGCTGGGCGTGCCGCAAGGCCAGGCGCACCATGAATTCTTCGGGCCGGCCGCTGCCCTGGAATGAACAAAGAGGGGAGGGGCCGTGGCGGGTGGGTTAATGCTGGGATAATTTCCCTGCTATTAACTCCAACATCCTGCAGCAGTTTAGGAACCTTCCTGTTTATTCGGGGTCTTGGGGAGCGTGTAGACTGGCGGGCGAAATGACTCGGTACGCCGATCCACACCTATGAAAGGACAAGCAATGAGCGATGTGAAATTGCAGCTGAGCCGCGAAAAGCGTTTTCTGGTCTTGCTGGGCATCATCTGCCTGGCGCTGGTAGGCGGTGCGCTGTACATGCAGGTGGTGCTTCAGGAAATGCCCTGCCCGCTGTGCATCCTGCAACGCTATGCGCTGCTGTTCATTGCCTTGTTCGCTTTCATCGGCGCCGCCATGCCCGGCAAGCGCAGCCTCACGGTGTTCGAAGCCCTGGTGGTGGTGAGCGCCATCGGTGGCGCGGTGGCCGCGGGCAATCATGTCTACGTGCTCGCCAACCCGTCGGTAAGCTGCGGCGTCGACGTTCTGCAGCCTTTCGTCGACGGCCTGCCCCTGGCCGATGCCTGGCCCCTGGTGTTCCAGGTCGGCGGCTTCTGCACCACCGCCTACCCACCCGTGCTGGGGCTGTCGCTGGCCCAGTGGGCTCTGGTAGCCTTCGCACTCACCATCGTTCTGGTGCCGCTTGGCATCTGGCGCAACCGTCGCAAAGGGTGAAAAGCCGCTCGGTTACAAATCATTATTCGTGCCTGTTTTGCTCCCTTCGGGGGGCGTGACCGATAAGCACAGACCTTTTGTACGGGCTTTATCCCTAGCAAACATAGGCTTTTAGCGGTGTGGCAGGGGGTGCGACATCGTGTCGCAAGGCCTTGAAAGTGGGGGTCATTGTTGCATAATCAGAAACTTATTGTTGCTAAATAAGCCATAGTCAATGATTCCTGAGGTATCTACAATCCCCGCAAAATCGCTCGGCCAGGCGCCTCGAACCGCTGGAACAGAAGGCAAACCGCCCTCTTGAACGGCACTCAAGGCCACGTCGGGCGCGGGGTTCAAGAACCCGCCTTGTGAATGCGCAGCCAAATGGATTTGGTTTGCAGACAGGCTATTGCCGATAAGAATTTACCGCACCACACAGGTCTGCCAAACAGCAGCAGCTGATCTCTAGGCATGCCCGTATCCAACTCGATAAATGCTGACGCTTGGCAGGACGAAGTGTTGGCGATCAAAACACAATTGCACTGATGCAAGCTGCTTAGAGGTCGTGAGATGAGCAAAAAGCGTTACCCCAGACTGTTTGGCATATTGCCCTTTTTCGGCATGCTTTTTCTCGGTGGTTGCAAGTGGACCCTGCTTGACCCGAAAGGGCCTATCGGTCTCGACGAGAGAAACCTGATCATTACCGCTACCCTGCTGATGCTGCTGGTGGTGGTACCTGTCATTGTCATGACCGTCGTGTTCGCGTGGAAGTATCGCGCTACCAACACCGCGGCCAAGTACACGCCGGACTGGAACCACTCCACCAAGATCGAAGCCGTGGTGTGGGGCATCCCGCTCTGCCTGCTGATCGTGCTGGGCGTGATCACCTACAAGTCGACCCACGCTCTCGACCCGTATCGCCCGATCGAGTCCGACGTCAAGCCGATCACCATCCAGGTTGTCTCGCTGGACTGGAAGTGGCTGTTCATCTACCCGGACCAGGGCATCGCCACCGTCAACAAGATCGTCTTCCCGGCCAACACCCCGGTGAACTTCCGCATCACGTCGGATTCGGTGATGAACTCGTTCTTCATCCCGGGCCTGGGCGGCCAGATCTACTCGATGGCCGGCATGACTACCCAGTTGCACCTGCTGGCCAGCCAGCCGCATGAATTCGATGGTATCTCCGCCAACTACAGTGGCGAAGGTTTCACCGGCATGAAGTTCAAGGCAATCGCCACCACCCAGGCGGATTTCGATGCATGGGTCAACGAAGCAAAGAATTCACCTAAACAGCTTGATTCGGCTGAGTACGCTGCCCTGGCCAAACCAAGCGAGAAGAATCCTGTCGCGCTTTATTCCTCGTACGCACCAAACCTGTTCCAGACCATCATCAACAAGTATGAAGGTATGAACCCAGGCCACGTCGCGCACGAAGGCAAGGAAGTCGCCGGCATGGAAGGTATGGAAGGTATGGACATGGGTTCGCATTCAGCTGCTGGGGCAGAGGAGTAAACGATGTTTGGTAAATTAACTTTGGAAGCGATCCCCTTCCATGTCCCGATAGTGATGGTCACAATCAGTGCGATCATCCTGGGTGGACTGGCGCTGGTCGGGGCGATCACTTACTTCAAGAAATGGTCCTACCTGTGGACCGAATGGCTGACTTCGGTCGACCACAAGAAAATTGGCGTGATGTACATCGTCGTCGCCATGGTGATGTTGGTGCGTGGTTTTGCCGACGCCCTGATGATGCGTTCGCAGCTTGCCTTGTCCGCCAACGGCGGCGAGGGCTACCTGCCGCCTGAACACTATGACCAGATCTTCACCGCCCACGGTGTGATCATGATCATCTTCATGGCGATGCCTTTCTTCACCGGCCTGATGAACCTTGCAGTTCCACTGCAGATCGGCGCCCGTGACGTTGCGTTCCCGTTCCTGAACTCCCTGAGCTTCTGGCTGCTGGTATCCGGTGTGGTACTGATCAACCTGTCGCTGGGCGTCGGTGAATTCGCACGTACCGGTTGGGTTGCCTATCCGCCGCTGTCGGAACTGGGCTATAGCCCGGGCGTGGGTGTGGACTACTACATCTGGGCACTGCAGCTGTCGGGTATCGGTACAACGCTGACCGGTGTGAACTTCCTGGTCACCGTGCTGAAAATGCGTACCCCAGGCATGAAACTGATGGACATGCCTATCTTCACCTGGACCTGCACCTGGGCAAACGTCCTGATCGCGGCTTCGTTCCCGATCCTGACCGCTACCCTGGCCCTGCTGACCCTCGATCGTTATATGGACTTCCATATCTTCACGAACGAGCTGGGCGGCAACCCGATGATGTACGTCAACCTGTTCTGGGCATGGGGTCACCCTGAGGTGTACATCCTGATCCTGCCAGCGTTCGGCGTGTTCTCCGAAGTGGTATCGACCTTCTCCGGCAAGCGTCTGTTCGGCCACGTGTCGATGATTCTGGCTTCCGGCTGCATCGCGGTACTGGGCTTCATGGTATGGCTGCACCACTTCTTCACCATGGGTTCGGGCGCCAGCGTCAACTCCTTCTTCGGGTTGGCAACGATGCTCATTGCGATCCCGACGGGTGTGAAGCTGTTCAACTGGCTGTTCACCATCTACCAGGGCCGCCTGCGCTTCACCGCGCCGGTCATGTGGACCCTGGGCTTCATGATCACCTTTTCGATCGGCGGCATGACCGGCGTACTGCTGGCCATTCCTGGTGCTGACTTCGTTCTGCACAACAGCCTGTTCGTCGTGGCTCACTTCCACAACGTGATCATCGGTGGTGCTGTATTCGGTTACATCGCTGGTTTCGCCTACTGGTTCCCTAAAGCGTTCGGCTTCACCCTGAACGAGAAGTGGGGCAAGGCTGCCTTCTGGTTCTGGATCTCGGGCTTCTACGTCGCCTTCATGCCACTGTACGCGCTGGGCTTCATGGGCATGACCCGTCGTCTGAACCACACCGACAACCCGGACTGGACCCCGTACCTGTACGTGGCCATGGGCGGTGCGCTGCTGATCCTGGCCGGTATCGCTTGCCAGTTCATCCAGCTGTACGTTTCCATCCGTGACCGTGAGCAGAACCGCGACGTGACCGGTGACCCGTACAACGGTCATACCCTGGAATGGCAGACTTCGTCGCCACCTCCGTTCTACAACTTCGCCGTGCTGCCGCAAGTACACGACATCGACGCCTTCACCGATGCCAAGCGCAAAGGTACCGCCTACTCGGTTCCGACCAAGTACACGGATATCCACATGCCTAACAACACCGCCAGCGGCCTGGTCATCAGTGCCTTCCTGACCGTGTTCGGTTTCGCCATGATCTGGCACATCTTCTGGCTGGCCGCCGTTGGCCTGGCCGGTGCGGTGATCTACTTCATCATCCACGCCGCGCGTGATGATCAAGGCTACATGGTCCCTGCAGCAGAAGTGGCTCGCATCGAAGGCGAACGTCAACAAATCTTGGCGAAAGCAAACGTGGCCGGTGTCTCCAAGACCCCCGTCAACGCGCTTGAACAGGCTTAAACAATGTCGAACATAGTATTGAACGCTGGAACTGCCCATGGTCACGACCATGGGCACGACGACCACGAACACCATGATGCGGGTCCCATGACCGTATTTGGTTTCTGGATCTACCTGATGACGGACTGCATTCTGTTCGCATCGCTGTTCGCTGCCTACGCGGTACTGTCGGGCAACGTGGCAGGTGGTCCGTCGGGTCATGACATCTTCGAACTGCCGTACGTGCTGGGCGAAACGGCCTGCCTGCTGCTCAGCTCCATCACCTACGGCTTCGCCATGCTGGCGCTGCACAAAGGTAACAAGGGCGGCGTACTGGGTTGGTTGTTCATCACCTTCCTGTTCGGCCTGGGCTTCATCGGCATGGAGATCAACGAGTTCCACAAGCTGATCTCCGAAGGCTTCGGCCCGCAACGCAGCGGCTTCCTGTCCGGCTTCTTCACGCTGGTCGGCACCCACGGTGCCCACGTGACCAGTGGCCTGATCTGGATGGCTGTGATGATGTACCAGGTGTCCAAGCACGGCCTGACTCCGACCAACAACACGCGCCTCAGCTGCCTGAGCTTGTTCTGGCACTTCCTGGACGTGGTCTGGATCTGCGTGTTCACCGTTGTCTACCTGATGGGGGTTCTGTAATGGCTAACGCTCATTCCCACGACACTGGCAGCCACGGCAGCTTCAAGTCGTACATGATCGGCTTCGTGCTGTCGATCATCCTGACCGCCATTCCGTTTGGTCTGGTGATGTACCCGACGTTCTCCAAGTCCGCGACCCTGGTCCTGATTCTGGCGTTCGCCGTCATCCAGGTGCTGGTGCACCTGGTGTACTTCCTGCACCTGGATCGCAGCGAAGCGCAGCGCAACAACGTGATTGCGTTCGTGTTCGCCGGCATCGTCATCGCGCTTCTGGTGGGTCTGGCGCTGTGGATCATGTTCAGCATCCATACCATCATGATGGCGCACTGAGGAAAACTGCATGTCCGTTAAGCACTTTATCCAAATCACCAAACCGGGGATCATTTTCGGTAACGTGCTTTCTGTGGCAGGCGGCTTTTTCCTGGCCTCGCAAGGGCATGTCGATTTCGCCCTTTTCCTGGCCACGGTGATTGGTACTTCACTGGTGGTGGCGTCCGGTTGTGCATTCAACAACTGCATTGACCGCGACATCGACGTGAAGATGGAACGCACCAAGAACCGCGCACTGGTCCAGGGCCTGATCTCGTTGAAGGTCGCCCTGGCCTACGCCACCCTGCTGGGTGTGGCGGGCCTGGCCATGCTGTACAAGATGGCCAACCCGCTGGCGGCCCTGGGCGGCCTGATCGGCTTCATCATCTACGTGGGTTTCTACAGCCTGTATCTGAAGCGCAAATCGGTACACGGTACCCTGGTCGGCAGCCTCTCCGGAGCCATGCCGCCCGTCATCGGGTACGTTGCCGTCAGCGGCCACTTCGATATGGCAGCATTGACCCTGCTGGTGATGTTCAGCCTCTGGCAAATGCCGCATTCCTATGCCATCGCGATCTTCCGCTTCAACGACTACCTGGCCGCATCGATTCCGGTGCTGCCAGTCAAGCGTGGCATCGTTGTAGCCAAGAAACACATCCTGCTCTACATCCTGGCGTTCCTGCTGGCGACCCTCATGCTGACCCTTGGTGGTTACGCAGGCATGAGCTACCTGGCAGTGGCGGCAGCGATGGGCATGTACTGGCTGTACATGGCCTGGACCGGTTACAAGGCAGTTGATGACAAGGTGTGGGCACGCAAGCTGTTCGTGTTCTCCATCTTCACCATCACGGCCCTGAGTGTGATGATGTCCCTGGACTTCAAGGCGCCGACGGAGCTGTTGCTGACCTACGCTCACTGAGTGTCGGCCAGCTGACTCGATCGCTGTCCTGCTGCACTGATGAAACGCCCCGTACCGAAAGGTCCGGGGCGTTTTTGTTTGTGCATGGCCTTGAGGCAAATACCGCTTATTTCTGTTTTTCAGTGAAAAATCCTGTTTTATTGATTTTTATAAGTTAATTAGCCTGATAAAAACAAAATAAATTCACTTATCCCTGAATAGGTCTTTACAGCAGAATTACCTCCGCATTATCGTGAAACCCAGGCCAACACTTTGGCCGCGTCGCTCGGACGGTTCCGGGCGCTTACGTTTCGAGGTTTCATCATGGCTGAACACGGTTCTTCGCCGCGCCGCTTTTCGCGTATCGATCGGCTCCCCCCTTACGTCTTCAATATCACCGCCGAGCTCAAGATGGCTGCCCGCCGCCGTGGCGAGGACATCATCGACCTGAGCATGGGCAACCCCGACGGCGCCACCCCGCCGCACATTGTCGAAAAACTGGTCAGCGTCGCCCAACGTGAGGACACTCACGGCTACTCGACTTCGCGTGGCATCCCGCGGCTGCGCCGGGCAATTTCGCGCTGGTACGCCGACCGCTATCAGGTCGAGATCGACCCCGAGAACGAAGCCATCGTCACCATCGGCTCCAAGGAAGGCCTGGCGCACCTGATGCTGGCCACCCTGGACCAGGGCGATACGGTGCTGGTCCCCAACCCCAGCTACCCGATCCACATCTACGGTGCCGTGATTGCCGGCGCCCAGGTGCGCTCTGTGCCGCTGGTACCGGGCGTGGACTTCTTCGACGAGCTGGAGCGCGCCATTCGCGGCTCCATTCCCAAGCCGAAGATGATGATCCTGGGCTTCCCGTCCAACCCCACCGCCCAGTGCGTGGAGCTGGACTTCTTCGAGCGCGTGGTGGCCCTGGCCAAGCAGTACGATGTGCTGGTGGTGCACGACCTGGCTTATGCCGACATCGTCTACGACGGCTGGAAAGCTCCCTCGATCATGCAGGTGCCTGGCGCCAAGGACATCGCGGTGGAGTTCTTCACCCTGTCCAAGAGCTACAACATGGCCGGCTGGCGTATCGGCTTCATGGTCGGCAACCCCGAGCTGGTCAACGCCCTGGCGCGCATCAAGAGCTACCACGACTACGGTACCTTCACGCCCCTGCAGGTGGCCGCCATCGCTGCCCTGGAAGGTGACCAGCAGTGCGTGCTGGACATCGCCGAGCAGTACCGTCAGCGCCGCAATGTGCTGGTCAAGGGCCTGCATGAGCTGGGCTGGATGGTCGAGAACCCCAAGGCGTCCATGTATGTCTGGGCCAAGATCCCCGAGCAATATGCCCACCTCGGCTCGCTGGAGTTTGCCAAGAAGCTGCTGGCTGACGCCAAGGTGTGCGTGTCGCCGGGCATCGGTTTCGGTGAGTATGGCGATGACCATGTGCGCTTCGCCCTCATCGAAAACCAGGACCGCATTCGTCAGGCGCTTCGCGGCATTCGCCAGATGTTCCGCGCCGATGGCTTCACCAAGGCGCCGAAGGCCTAATACACCTGCACAACGACCTCGGCGAGCCCTTCCTCGGGGTCGCCAATGGTCTCGACCTTCAGCTGCGCGACCTTGCCGGTGCCTTCACAGCCCACCCCCTGGGCCTGAAGGCTGGCGTGCGGGTCGCCCGTTGCCACCAGCACCGGGCAGGTGGGCACCGTGATCGCTCCGCTGAAACTGATCAGCCCCTCGTTGGCCGTCAGGGCGGGACTTGCCAGGGCGAGCAGCAGAAGGGCGAAGCGGCGTGCATGAAGACGCATTGTTTCTTACCGTTACCGAAAGTGAGGCGCGGCATTATCCGGAAACGTCTGGGCCAGGGTAACCGGATGCTTCCGGTAACGGCCTAGGACTTCTCCGAATCAGTCCCGATCCTGCCACTCGTACTGCATCTGCCGCGCCGTGCGCCGGGCGGCCTCGCCACCCAGCAGGCGGGCAACCACGTGCAGGCTCATGTCGATGCCGGCGGAAATGCCGGCCGAGGTGATCAGTTCCCCCAGGTCTACGTAGGGCACGTCGCCGACCACCGTCAGGGCCGGGTAGTCGCGGCGCAATGGCTCGATATCGTCCCAGTGGGTGGTCACCGTCTGGTCGCTCAGTACCCCGGCCCTGGCCAGGATAAAGGCGCCGGTGCACACCGAGGTCACCAGGGCCGTGCGCTCGGCGGTCGCGGCTACCCAGTCCAGGGTGGGGCGGTGAGCCAGCGGTTGGTCAACGATGCCGCCAGGCACTATCAGCACGTCACAGGCCTGGGCGGTCAGCAGGCTGGCATCGGCCTGAACCCGCAGCCCGTGGCGCGCGGGCACCAGCCCCGGTTCCGCCGCCACCGTGTACACCTTGAAGGGCGCATGGGGTAACAGTTTGTCGCGCAAGGCGATGCGGCTGGCGACGCTGAAGACTTCGTAGGGGCCGGCGAAGTCGAGAATCTCTACGTCGGGGTACAGCAGCAGGTTGATGTTCAGGGTGCGCTGGTGGATCAGGTCAGTCAGGGCGGCGGCCATGATGGGCTCCTTGGGTGAGTAAGCCCATCATGGCGGGTTGGCGGTTGGCGGGTGTGACAATCACCCCACAAATCCTGCCATCCAGCCACGCTTTGCGCACGTTGTCTCGGTGCCCTACATCATGAGGGAGCCCACCACGTTCTTGCTCTTGATCATCGAGGGTTCGCGCAGGCTGGTGTCGGCCCGGCAGGCGGCGAGGGTGCGCGCCGTGGCCGTGGTGATGGCGTTGACGGTATGGGTCTGCTCGTCCACGTCCCCCGACAGGCACGCGCAGCCGTAGCCATAGTCACCATTGGTTCGAACCCACTGGCTGGAACGGAACACCGGTTTCTGCCCTGGGGCGGTGTAGCCGTCGGCGGTGGCTACTTTCCAGTTACCAGCGTGGTCCACCAGATTGACTACCCGCGGGGCCGGGTTTTCGTACCAGCCACACAGGTGGTCTTCGTTGGCGTCGGCGGCCTGGGCCAGTGGGGTGAGGGCGGTAGTCAGCAGCAGGGCGCTGTTCGTGAGGAGGGAAAGGCGCATAAGACCTCCGTGTCTTGTGAGATGAGAATGGGATTGGCTTCGCAATGACCACACTATTAGTAACATTATATTGACGTTTTTCAGTGTCAAAAATGTAGCGACAAAGCTACTTTTGATGGCTTCGTGCTAAAAGTGACGAGGTGGTCACAAAATTCATGGTGGCGTTTTGAGCATCCTGATCTGTCCGAGGCCCCTGCAAAGGTCGTTCGAACAAGCGGTCCATGGCTAAGGTCCTGCACCCGGCGCGCGGGTGCACACCGGCAGCAGTCGCTAGTCCGTCACATAGCTTCCCTAAGATTCGGAAACGTCCGACATCCTAGTGAGCCCCATCATGCATGCCAGTACCGATACCCTGATGCGCCGCATTCACCGCGAGCTGGTCGACCACGGTGACGAAGAGCTGGAACTCGAGCTCATGGACGATGGCCTCGATTTCGACGAACTGTTTGACCACAACGTCCCCGAAAGCCCGGAAAAGCGGGCGCGCCGGCACTACTTCGCCGAGCTGTTCCGGCTTCAGGGCGAGTTGGTGAAGTTGCAGAGCTGGGTGGTGAAGACTGGCCACAAGGTAGTCATTCTGTTCGAAGGCCGTGACGCGGCCGGCAAGGGGGGTGTCATCAAGCGTATTACCCAGCGGCTCAACCCACGGGTATGCCGGGTGGCGGCCTTGCCTGCGCCCAATGACCGGGAACGCACCCAGTGGTACTTTCAGCGCTACATTTCGCACCTGCCGGCAGCGGGGGAGATCGTGCTGTTTGATCGCAGCTGGTACAACCGCGCCGGGGTCGAGAAGGTCATGGGCTTCTGCAACGACGAGCAGTACGAAGAGTTCTTCCGCAGCGTGCCCGAGTTCGAGCGCATGCTGGCGCGCTCGGGCATTCAGTTGATCAAGTACTGGTTTTCCATTTCCGACCAGGAACAGCACCTGCGTTTCCTCAGCCGTATTCATGATCCACTCAAGCAATGGAAGCTCAGCCCCATGGACCTTGAATCGCGCCGGCGTTGGGAGGCCTACACCAAGGCCAAGGAAATCATGCTGCAACGCACCCATATCGCCGAGGCGCCGTGGTGGGTGGTACAGGCCGATGACAAGAAAAAGGCCCGGTTGAACTGCATCAACCACCTGCTCACCCAGATGCCCTACGAGGAGGTGGCGCACCCGGTGATCGAACTGCCCCAGCGCGAGCGCCAGGAAGACTACAGTCGCACGCCGGTGCCGGCGGAGCTGTTCGTGCCTCAGCTTTACTGACCTGGCGGCCGCCGCTCAGGGCATTGGCCAAAGGGGGGCCGCATTCCAGCGGGCTATCCAGGCTGGCAGAGCGTCGCCGGGCATGGGTTCGGCGATGCCAAAGCCCTGGGCCAGTTCACAGCCCAGTTGCAGCAGGCGCGAAGCCTGGGCGGCGCTGTCCACGCCCTCGGCGATGATCTCGCGACGGAATGCGATGGCCAGGCCCAGGATAGCTTGCAGGATGGAAATGTCTTCCGGGGCGTGCAGCATGCCCTGGATGAAGGTCTGGTCGATCTTCAACTGGGCCACGGGCAAGCGCTTGAGGTAGCTGAGCGACGAATAGCCGGTGCCGAAATCGTCCAGGGCAAAGCGCACGCCCATGGCCGCGCAGGTGCGGATGGTGTGGGACACCCCATCAATGTCTTCCAGGGCGCTGGTTTCCAGAATCTCGATCATCAGCATCTGCGGGTCGAGGTCCGCGTGGGCGCTCAGGCGCTCCACCAGGTTGGCGACGAAATCGGGGTGTTGCAGTTGCCGGGCGCCGACGTTGATGCTGACCGGTACCCGCACGCCCGCTTGCTGCCAGGCGCGCACCTGGCTAAGCGCACTGTCCAGCACCCAGTCGCCGATGATCTCCGACAAGGCGTTGCCTTCGATCAGCGGCAGGAAGCTTTCCGGCATCAGCAAGCCTTTTTCCGGGTGCAGCCACCGCACCAGTGCCTCGGCGCCCACCACCTCGCCTGTGCGCAGGTTCACCTTTGGCTGGTAGTACAAACGCAGTTCGTGCTCGCGAATGGCGCGGTCGATTCGGTCCAGCCGCGCATTGTGGCCGCGCAGGTCCAGGTCGTGCTGGGCATCGAACACATGGTAGCGGTTCTTCCCCGCCAGCTTGGCCTGGTACATGGCCTGGTCGGCCTGGCGCAACAGCTGGTCGGCGCTGACGTCACCTTCCTGGGGGTAGTAGCTGACGCCGATGCTGGCTGACAGTTGCACGTCCAGGCTGCCGATGTGCATCGCTTCGCTGGCCGCCGACAGCAACCGGTCCAGCATCGGAGCACTGTCACACACCTGGTCCAGGTCGACGATCAGGGCCACGAACTCGTCGCCACCCAGGCGTGCCAGGGTACAGGCGTCACGCAGGGTGTGTTTCATGCGCCGGGCCACGGTGGTCAGCACCTTGTCACCGGTCTCGTGGCCGTGCAGGTCGTTGATGGCTTTGAAACCGTCCAGGTCCAGGTAGGCCAGCGCCACCTTGCAACCCTGGCTGAGTGCCTGGCTCATGGCCTGCTGCAGCCGTGAGGCCAGCAACACGCGGTTGGGCAAATGGGTAAGCGGGTCGTAGTGGGCGATGTATTCCAGTTGGCGCTGGTGTTCATGCAGGTCGGTGACATCGGTGAACAGCGATATGTAATTCTGGATATGCCCGCGCACGTCGAGGATGGCGGTAATGGTCTGCCGGGTAGCGAAGGTTTCGCCGTTGCGTCGCCGGTTCCACAGGTCACCCTGCCAGTAGTGCTCATCGCGCAGGCCGCGCCACAGGTCGAGGTAGAGGGAGCGCTCGGTCAGCCCCGAGGCCAGAAAGCGCGGGTTCTGGCCCAGGGCCTCCTCTCGCGGGTAGCCGGTGATGGTGGTGAAAGCATCGTTGACCTCGATGATGGTACCGCCGGCGTCGGTGATCATGATGCCTTCGCGGGCGTGGGTGAACACGCTGGCGGCCAGGCTGAGGCGGCTTTCTATCTGCCGACGGGCGGTAAGGTCGGTGAGGCTGACGCGCACGCTGGGCGGTTTGCTGGCGTAGCGCAGGCAATTGAGCCGCGCGGGCCAGTGGCTGCCATCGGCGCGGGTCAGTGCCAATTCACATTCTTCAGCCTGGCCGCCGCGGCTTACTCGCACGAACACCTGGTGCCAGCGGTCGCGCTCGGGCAATGCCACACGCCCGGCAAACCGGCGTTGCAGCAGGTGTTCGCGCTTGCAGCCCAACAGTTGCTCGCCGGTCTGGTTGACCGCTTCGATCACGCCGTCCGCGTTCAGGGTCAGGTAGCCCACGGGAGCGTGTTCGTACAGGTCAAGGTACAGGTCGCGCGAGGCTTCCAGCGCATTGTGGGCGTGACGAAGCTCTTCGTTCTGCATCTGCAGTTCGAGCTGGTGCAGCTGCAATTCATGCACGAGGTGGGCGTTTTCGCCCTGAACGCCTGCCCGCTGCATTGCCATGGAGGTACTGTGCGCGGGTGTCGGCTTTTTCATCGTGATCCGGCCTCTAGGTTCTCGACGGTTGGTACTGCATGGCCAGCAAAATCAGGTGAGGGCGCGCGCCCTGGCCGGCAACGCGTCGTGCATTCAAGGTAATGGTCGTGGGGCCAAAGCCGGGAAGGTCTTGCTGCACCTTGAAGCCGTCGAAACTGGTGTCGCGCGTCAGAATGGTGCGCAGTTGCTCGCGCAACGCCACAATATCCCATTGGCCGTCGCCCAGTTCGTACAATTTGTGGCCGTTGGTCCGGGCCGCCGAAGTATGGAAGGCACGGTGGTAGGAGCGGCTGGCCGAAACCACGCACAGGTCCTGGTCCAGCACCAGCAATGGCTCCAGCACCGTATCGACGATGGCTTCGGCCAACTCCCGGGCGGCCTGCACGGCCTGGTCGTTGGCCATGCGAGTATTGATGTCATGGAAGGTCATCACTACCCCGTCTATCACATTGTCCAGGGTTCGGTACGGCAACAGCCGCGCAAGGAACCAGTTGCCGGATGTGGTGCGCAGTTCTATTTCCCGCGGGATCAGGGTGTCCAGCACTTCCTGCGCCGGTACCAGCAGATCGAGTGAGTCCAGGTACGAGGTGATGTCAGCCAGTGGTCGCCCGACGTCCTTGGGTATCAACCGGTAAATCTTCACGGCATCGCGGGTGAAGCGCCGGATGGTGAGGTGAGTATCCAGAAATATAGTGCCGATATTGATGCTGTCGAGCAGGTTTTTCATGTCGTTCTGCATGTCGCCCAACTGCTCGATCTTGGCCTGCAGTTCGGCGTTGACGGTCACCAGTTCCTCGTTGACCGACTGCAGTTCTTCGCGCGACGTTTCCAGTTCCTCGTTGGACGATTGCAGTTCTTCGTTGGTGGACTGCATTTCTTCGTTGGCAGAACTCAGTTCCTCGTTGGCGTCCTGCAGCTCGTCGATGCTGGCCTGCAGGTTTTCGCGGGTATATGCCAGGTCGCGCTCCAATTGGCTGATGCGCTCGCTGGTCGGGGTGGCGCTGCGTTTGCCGGGGTTGGCGAGGGGGGCGGCGTTCGGGTGGGCCTGTTCCTGGAAGGTCACCAGCAGCAGGCGCTCCCCGGCGGGGGTATCGGCCATGCGCCGCACACTCAGGCGCACCTGGCGCACGGCATCGTCGCTGACCACGCTCAGGGGCGGCGTCACGATAGTCTCGGTGCTGCCGGCGGCGCGGTGCACGGCGTTGCGCAACTCCAGCTGCAGGCCCTCGCGGGCCATGTCCACGACGTTGAGGCTGGCCTGGCCCGGGGCGGGCCGCAGGTAGCGGCCAGTGTCGCCGTGGATGTACTGAATGGTCCCGGCCAGGTCAGTCACCACTGAGGCTGGGCCGAACTCCTGCAGCAGGGCGCGCCGGGTCAATTCGGCGAGGTTGGTGTCCTTGGTCATTTTCGCAGGGTGTTCCGGTAGTTTGCTGATCCGTTCGGGCACCCACGACAGGCTGCTGTCCAACGGCATGGTTTTTGGCGCCGCGCCCTTGATGGCGCGGTAGAACTTCCACTTGCGGTGCAGCGGGCTGAACAGGGTGGCGTGGCCGCCGATGCTCTCGGACGGCGAAAGGAACAGCACGCCGCTGGCCTTGAGGGCGTAGTGGAAGGTAGGAATCAGGCGGTTTTGCAGCGCCTGGCCCAGGTAAATCATGAGGTTGCGGCAGCACAACAGGTCCAGCCGCGTGAAGGGTGGGTCCTTGATCACGTTCTGCACGGCGAAGACGATCATCTCGCGAATCTCTTTCTTCACCCGGTAACCGCCTTCCTCCGGGCTGAAATAGCGCTTGAGTCGTTCGCTGCCGACGTCCGTGGCGATGGATGCCGGGTATAGGCCGGCACGGGCCAGGGTGATGGCGTCGGCGTCCAGGTCGGTGGCGAAGAACTGTACCTTCAGCGCCAGGGAATGAACGTGCAGCAACTCGTGAAGGAGGATAGCCACCGAGTAGGCTTCCTCGCCGCTGGCGCAGCCCGCCACCCATAGCCGAAACACGTCGTCGCGGGCCTTGCTGGCCAGCATGGGCTCCAGGATCTGCACCTTCATCACCTCGAAGGCTTCGGGGTCACGGAAGAACTGGGTGACGTTGATCAACAGCTCATTGAACAGCAACCGGCTCTCGTCCGGACTGCCCAGCAGTACCTTCAGGTAGTCTGCCTGATCGGTGATCTGCTGCACCTGCATGCGCCGTTCGATACGGCGGGCAATGGTGCTTTTCTTGTACTGGGTGAAGTCGTGGCCTGTGGCCTGGCGCAGGTGCAGCAGGATTTGCTGCAGTGCATCGCCCGTGTCCTGCCCTGGCAGCTCGCTCATGAGTGCGGCTGGCATTTGTTCCAGGGTCAGTACCTGGCTGGCGTTGCCCGCCTGGATCACGTGGGTGGGCATGCCGTCATAGGCGGCTTCGTTGGGCAATTGCACCAGGGTGCGGCCGCCATGGTCCAGGATCGCCCGGCAGCCGAGGGTGCCATCGGCGCCCGTGCCTGACAGCACTACGCCCACCGCGCGACGTTTCAGTTGCTCCCCCAGTGAAGTGAAACAGGCATCGATTGGCAGGTGATGATCACGCGGCATTTTCCAGGGCCGCACCACCAGCCGGCGCCCCGCCAGGATCAGGTCATGGTTGGGCGGGATCACGTACACGGCGTCAGGCTGCACCGTGGTGCCATGTACCGCCTGCATGACTGGCATGGCCGTGGCCCTGCCGAGTATTTCGCTCAACAGGCTGGTACGTGCCGGGTCCAGGTGCTGGATGACCAGAAAGCTCAGGCCGGAATCCGCAGGCATCAGCCGCAGCAGGCGCTCCAGCGCCTCCAGCCCCCCGGCAGAAGCGCCCAAGGCAACGATGGCGTGGCTTTTGCCGGCAGGCAGGGTCTTGGACGAGGGCACGAGGCGGCCTGCGGCAACAGTGAGGATTGCCTATATTAGCGGGTTTCCCGCGGCCTCAGGGTTGCAGATAGTTCTGCAGTTCCCGGGTACGCTGCTCGGCCCGATTGCGCTTGCAACCCAGTGCCGCGAGGCCGCGCAGGGTGCCGCCGATGTTGGCCTGGTAAATGGCCTCGCAGTCGGCATCGCGAAACTTTATCCAGGCCCGTTGGGCGATCTGCAGCTTCTGCCGGGTTTCGCTGTATTTCTCGGTCTCGGTGTCCGGCTGGCTCAAGTCCTTGATCAGTCGCTTGTAGGTGGTGTTGAGTTTGGCCTCGGCCGCGTCCGCATCCAGGGCCGCGCACTGGGTCATTTCCGGCGTGGTGCTGGCGTTGGCGCAGTCAGGCTTGGGCGCCGCGGCCAGCACGCCGGAAGCAATGAACAGGGTGGTCAGCAGCACAAAGCGAAGGGGCATGACGAGCATCCATGAAAATGGGGCGCCAAGATACCGTGACGGTAGCAACTGCGCCCGGGGGAAAGGTATGCGGATATTACTCAGGTTTGGCGAATGCCACGGGGGGTATAGCCAATGTCTTACATGCACTGGTTCCGATTTCCTCTATGGGAAACCCGTCCGCAGGCTTAATCTGACTCCATCAGCTGAGGCAAAGGATTTGCCCGGCGTCACGGATGACAGGCCTGAATGGATTCGCTTCGACAGGGAGTTGAATGGGCCAAACGAAAAACCCGCTTCGGCGGGTTTTTTGTTGCCTGGCTTTTGACCGCTTGTCGGCCACAGCGTGAGGCTTAAAACGTGCGGTCGGCGGCACATGCGGTGTACCTGATGCGGCGCGGCGTTGATCAGTCCCCATGCCGTGATCGTGGGCTAACCTGGCAGGCGCGAAACGCGGGGCGGATGAAATAAGATTTAAGGTTGCAGCGCCGCGCCAGCGAAGAATCGGTGCCATTCCCCACGCTCATACTGGTATAGAAATTAGTCAATGGACGGGGGCGGCAGGCCCGCCGGAAAATCGACCATGCCTGCCAGGCTTGCCTGCCCAAGGCTTCCACACCCTCTCTGGCCATTCACTGCTGCATGCAGGTGATGGCGTGAGTGTGCCCAATAAAAAAATGACCAGAGGTCGCCCGCATGTATTTCGCCCTGATCGGCTATGCGCTGGTTGTCACCCTGATGACCCTGTTGTTCAAGGCACGCAGCGCGCCTATCTCCCTGTTCGCCGTTTTACCGGTTATCGCCGGCTTTATCCTGGGTTATTCACCTGGGCAGATGTCCGAGTTCATCACCCAGGGCGTCACCCAGACCGTGCCCAATGCGGTGCTATTCACCTTCTCGATCATGTTCTTCAACATCATCAGTGAGAAGGGCGTGTTCCAACCCCTGGTCAACGGCTTGCTGAAAATAGCGGGCAACAGCGTGGTCGGCATTGTCGTGGTCACGGGCGTGATCGCGCTGGTGGCGCACATGGACGGTTCGTCGGTGCCCACTGTGCTGATCACCATCGGCGCGATGCTGCCCATCTACCGCCAGTTGAAACTTCGCCCCGCCGTGCTGCTGTGCATGCTCGCCGCCGGCATGGGCGTCACCAACATCACGCCCTGGGCCGGCCCGCTGGCACGAGTGGCGGCGGTCTCGAACCTGGACGTGAACGCGCTCTACCATGAGCTGCTGCCCGTGCAGGGCTTGAGCGTGGTGCTGATGGTGGCCCTCGGGATATTCCTGGGCCTGCGTGAACAAGCGCGGTTGAAACAGGGCCTGCCCATCCCTGAAGGTCAGGATGAAAGCAGCGCGTCGGCCGACGGCCACCACGGTCACGCCACGCTGGATGTATGGAAAGAAGACCGCCTGTCCTTCCTGATCAACCTGAGCCTGCTGGTGGGCGTGACGGTCCTGTTGCTGGTGACGCACATTCAGGCGTATGTGTTGTTCATGGTGGCCTTCGGGTTGGCCATGCTGGTCAACCACCCCAGCCTGAAAGCCCAGGAGCAGGTGATGAAGAAGTATGCCTACAGCGCGTACATGATCGCCGGCACCGTGATGGCCGCCGGTGCCTTCGTCGGTATTGTCAGTGGTGGCGGGGACCAGTCGATACTCACCCACATGGCCAACGTGGTCCTCAACGTGGTGCCCGACTCGGTAGGCCCGCATCTGCACATCATCACCGGTTTGATGAGCGGGCTGATCGGCTTCGTGATGGGCCCCGATGCGTTTTTCTATGGCATCTACCCATTGATGGCCAAGACCGGCGAGCACTACGGCATCAGTTGGCAGGAGATGGGCCTGGCCATGGTGGTGGGCAAGAACGTGGCGATGATGGTCAGCCCGGTGTTCGCCACTACCTACCTGGCGCTGGGCCTGACTGGCACGACCCTGTCGGACCATGTGCGGTTTTCATTCGCGCCCATCATGCTGATGTCGGTGGTGATGGTGTTGTCGTTGATCCTGTTTGGCACGGTGCCGGCCTGAGCCTGGTCAGCGGTCCAGAAACAGCTGTTGACCTTCCTGTCGAATCAGCTCGATGAAGAACCCACTGGCGGGCGACACGTAGGCATCGCGGCGCACCACCAGGCCAAAGCTGCGCGGCATGGTGGTTTCCACCAGCTGAATTTCACGCAGCGCCGCCCCGATCTTTCCGGGGCCCAGGTTGTGCCGTGAAATGAAGCTCAACAACGGCGTGTGACGGAGCAACTGCGGCATCATGCTGATCGAGTTGGTCTGGATGTGCAGGTTGGGCCGGTCCAGCCCATGGTTGAAAAACGTGTTGTCCAGCCAGCGGCGGGTGGCCACGGTAGGCCCCGGCAGAACCCAGCGCCAGGCGCACAGGTCGGCCAGGGCTACCTGTTTTTCGAACAAAGGGTGGTCGGCACTGGCGACCACCACCACGTTGTCCTTGAGAATCTCGAAGGTTTCGAACTGCTCGTCGTCCAGCCCCGACAGCGGGCTGATCAGCACGTCGAGATGGCCCGCGCGCAGGTCATTCATGAGCATGTCGTTCTGCCCGGTCACCAGCTCCAGGGTCAGCTGCGGCGCTGCCTCCAGCAACAGGGCGACGACCCGTGGCAGCAGGAACTCCGCTGCCGTGGGCCCGCACCCGACGCGCACATTGCCTACCGTGCCCTTGGCGAAGGTCTGCAACTCGCGTTCGGTTTCTTCCATGCCTTGGCGCAAGCGCCGAGCGCGCACCAGCAGCAGTTCCCCGGCCGGTGTCAGGCGCATGCGCCGGCCTTCCCGAAAGAACAGCAGGGTGCCCAGGGTGTCTTCCAGGCGCTGGATGCATTTGGACAGGGCGGGCTGGGTACGGTGCAACTTCTCCCCGGCACGGCCCAGGTTGCCCAGATCGGCCACCGTTTCGAAATAGTAGAGGTCGCGTAAGTCCATGCTGGGGCTCCGAAGTCCGTCGGCGCCGGAGTATGCCAGCTGTACCGACGGCCGTGGTAATCCGCGAGCCCGGCGCAAGCCCCGGCAGGACCGTGCGCGTCAGTACTTCCAGGTGACCGAGGCGGTGACGTTGCGCGGCGCGCCGTAGTTGGTGTAACCCGCTGCCTGGTACAACGACAGCAGGTACTTGCGGTCGGTGACGTTGTTCAGGTTCAGCGACGTGCTCCAGTGCTCGTCGATGTCATAGCTGGCCATCAGGTCCACCAATGCATAAGCGTTCTGCCGCACGGTGCTGCTGGTGTCCAGTTCCACGCCGCTCTGCCATTGCACGCGGGTGCCGACCCTGGCCTGGGGCATGCCCGGCAGGCGGTACGTCAGGCTGCCGCGCAGGCTGTGCTGGGGCACGTACTTGCGCGCGCGCTCGCCATCGTCGTTATCGATGCGCACGTAAGTGTAGCCACCCGCCACTTCCAGCCCTGGCAGGGCCTCGCCGGACGCTTCCAACTCCACACCGTGGCTCTTGTAGTCCAAAGCGTCGTACAGGTATTGGCCACCCGAGATCTGGCCGCTGGCGACGGCGACGTTCTGCTGGTCGGTCTTGAACACCGCCGCGGTAACGTTGAGCTTGTCGCCCAGCAGGCTGCCCTTCACCCCGGCTTCCATGCTTTTGCCTTCCAGCGGTGCCAGCAGCGCGCCGTCGGTGCCGCGTGAGTATTGCGGCTTGAAGATCTGCGTCCAGCTGGCGTACAGGCTCCACTGCGGGGTCAGGTCGTAGACCAGGCCGGTATAGGGCGTGACCTTGCCGTGCACGTGGCCATCGTGAGGCACGCCGTAACCCATGCCATCGCTGTCGGCGCTGAGCATCCGCGCACCCGCGATCCAGTGCAGGTCATCGGCCAGGCTGAAGCGGGCGCCGGCGTACAGGCTCTTCTGCCGGTCGGTGAACAGTTGGGTGTTGAGGCTGTCGGTGTAGTTCATGGCCGGCTGCACCACGCGCCCGGCCAGGGCGTCGGCCAGGCTGACGATCTCGTAGCCGCTGGCGTCCTTGTAGTGGCCGGTTTCATCGTGGTGGCTGCGGCCGTAGTTGGCGCCCAGGGTTAGCTCGTGTTCACGGCCGAACAGGCTGAACGGGCCACCCACCTGCAGCTCGCCCAGCACCTGGTGCTCGGTGCTGGTGGTGCGGTTGATGTAGGCGTACGCCGTGTCCGCGCTGGCGGGGATGGCGTAGAACATCCTGGTGTCCTGGTGCTGGTTCATCCCACTGACGGTGAGCGTGCTGTGCCAGCCGTTGTCGAAGGCATGGGTGTGCTCGACAAAGGCCCGCTGGGTGTGGATGTTCCAGTAGGTCCAGGGTTGCGCGGTGCTGGAGCTGCGGCTGCTGTAATGCACCGGGTTGCCCGCGTAGTCGGTCATCGGCAAGGCGCCCCAGCTGCTGCCGTTGGAATCGGTGTTCTGCTGGCTGAAGCCCACCGTCAGGGTGTCGGCCTCGGACAGGTCGAAGGCCAGCAACCCTGCTATCACGTTGGTCTCGTGGCTGTAGCGGTCCAGGTAGGAGTTGCCCTTGTCGTGGGTGTAGATGAAGCGGCCGCGCACGTTGCCGCTGTCGGTCAGCGGGCCGGACACATCGAAGCCCAGGCGGCGGTTGTCCCACGAGCCAACGCTGCTGTCGATCTGGGCCTGGAAAGTCTGGGTAGGGCGCTTGCGCACGAAGTTGACGGTGGCCGACGGGTTGCCTGCGCCGCTCATCAGCCCGTTGGCGCCGTGCAGGATGTCCACCTGCTCAAACTCGGCCATGTCCTGGTCGCCCAGCAGCACCCCGGAAGAGAAGGGCATGCCCATGCCGTCGTATTCGAAATTGTCGATGGTGAAACCACGGGAGGTGAACGCCGTGCGGTCGGTTTCAAACTGCTCCACGGTCACCGAAGGCGCACTGCGCAGGGCGTCTTTGACGCTGTTGAGCTTGAAATCATCGAGCTGGTCGCGGGTGACGGTGGTGATGGCCTGTGGGACTTCCTTTGCATTCAGCCCCATGCGGGTAGTGCTGGAGGCTGGCTTGCCCTGGTAGCCCTGGCTGATGGCTTGCGCTACGTCATCGTTGCCCTGGTCGGCATTGATGGTGGTCTCATCCAGTTGCAGTGAGCCGGGACCGCTGGCCGGCAGGGGCTTGAGGTACACCGTGGTGGCATCGGTGCGCGCGAAGCCGTAGCCGCTACCCTGCAGCAACGCCCGCAAGGCTTGCTCCGGCGCATAGACGCCCACCACCGCCGTGCTGCGCAGCCCGGCATCCAGGTTGCCGTCGAGCATCACGTTCTGCCCGGTCTGTTGGCTGAAGGCCAGCAGCGCCTGGCGCAACTGCTGCGCCGGGATATTCAACGACACCCCGGCCACCGCCGTGCCCGTTGCGGCGGCCTGTGCCGCCTGGGCGGGCAGCCCCCCCATCAGCAGCGTGCAGGCAACGGCCACGCTCAGGGCGCTGCGGTGCCAGGTAGTGTCGGTGGTGCGGGCAGGGCGGTAGTGTGTGGCCATTCAGGTGTTTCCCCCATGTAAAGCGCGTGTATTTGCGAATACCTATCAGTCACGTTAAGACGCATGACCACGCGTATTACCTGATGGGGGCGTGAAATTTTTTTGTGCCAGTGGCGTCGCCCGACTTTTATACCGAATGAATGACTGTGATCAGGTCGGTATAGCGGCTGGTGCGAACTGCCAGCGCCTTCGCCAGCGCATCGAGCATTTGCTCGGGCCGGTTCAGGTTGAGGATCAGGCTCACCCGGCGCTCGGCCAGTTGCCGGTCGGCGATAAAGATCTTGCCCTCGCGCCAGCGCTCCAGCTCGTTGACCACGGCCGCCAGCGGTGTGTCGAAGAACACCAGGCGCCCGTCGCGCCAGGCCATCACCTGCCCCAGGTCGACATGCTGGATAGCCCCCGTCTCGCTGGCGCTGAAGCGCACGGCCAGGCCTTCCTCCAGGTCTGTCTGCTGGGCGACGGTCAGCACCCGCGCAGTCTTGCGGCTTACCGCCAACAACGCCGAGGCGCCTTCGCACGACAGGCAGAACTCGCCGTCACGGGCGACGATGCGCCCGGCATCCGTGGTGACCTGAAAGTCTCGAGCCGGGTCTGCCACCACCGTGAAAAACGCCTCGCCCTGCAACAGCTTCACCGCACGGCGGGTGGCCGAGAAATCCAGGTTCAGCGCCGTGTTGCCTGCCAGCTCCACCGTGGAGCCATCCGGCAAGGGCACCACCCGCCGTTCGCCTACCGCTGTACGCACGTCGGCGAACGGCGCGCCCACACCCTTGAGCCACAAGGTGCTCGCACCCAGCACCACCGTGGCCGCGCACGCCGCCACGCTCAGGCCCACGAACCGCCGCCGCGACAGTGTCGGCGCGGCCGCAGGCGCTGGCTGTTGCAGCGCCAGAGACGAGGCTGCCCACAGCTGCTCCAGCCGCGCAAACGCCTGGGCATGGCGCGGGTCCGCGGAAAGCCACTGGGCCAGCGCCTCACGCTCGTCAGCCGTGGGCGAGCCCGCCTGCAGCAGGGCAAACCAGTGACTGGCCTGGTGGGTGATCTCCTCGGGCAAGGAAGGTTGTGTATTCATGGGCGCATCGGGCGGGCGGGGGGCGATCATTGGGCCATGCCTGCACTCAGTAAATCCAGTGCGCGGACCATGCGGCTATACGCCGTCTTCGGCGAAATGCCCAGCCGCTCGCCGATTTGCACATACGTCAGGCCCTCCACCCGCACCAGCAGGAACACCTCGCGGCACGGTGCTGGCATGTTCTGGATGACCCCGTTGAGTGTGGCCAGTTGCTGGTTGGCGATGGCGGCCTGTTCCAGGGTCGGCGTCTGGTGCTCGGTGCCGACATTGTCCTGCTCGTCCAGCGACTCGCCCTTGCGGTGTTCCTGGCGGCGGGTGTGGTCGATGAACAGGTTGCGGGCGGCGGAGAACAGGTAGGCGCGAAAGTTTTCGATGGGCGTGCGGCCCATCTGCTCGGACAGGCGGATGAAGGTGTCCTGGGTCAGGTCTGCGGCGGTTTCCTTGCAGCGCAGGCGGCGGTCCAGGTAATCCAGGATTTCGCCACGGTGGGCGAGGTAGAGCGCCTTGAGGTCTGAACCGGACATGTGGCCACCGAGCGGGTAGGGGGAGCGAGGGGCGGGAAAATAGCACAAACGAGAATCATTTGTGATTTTCGCGATAGCTCGTATACCCTCCACCCGCTACGGTCTTTCAGCCTGACGCCTGGTCAGCCCGGATATTGATCCGAGCGTACCCACTTGCCGAGGTCGACATTCCGCCAGCCCGGCGCCACCGCGCTCTGCCGCGCCCCCGGCCCGGTACGTGAGGTATCGAGGCTACCGATATCCGAAATCGCCACCGTGCTGTGCTGGCCGGAATACACCGTGCTTCTGAGCACGAATGAGCCGTTCTTCTCGTCGATGCTTTCCAGTATCCCTTGTTCGGCCAACGGGTTGCCGCCGCCGCTGGTGGTCTTGCGCCACACCAGCAGGTAGGTGTTCAGCAGGCCTTTGAGGGTGTCCACCAAGCGCGCTCGCTCCACCTGCTCATTGAGGTAGGCGCTGGCGGCGTATCTGACGGGGTTCAGGAATTGCTCCAGTTGCAGCACCAGGTGCAGGTTGGCCGGCGTGATCTGCCTTCCTGCCACGGCAGCCATGTAGGGCTCCGCGTCCTGGCAGGCCTCCGCCGCAGCGTTGGCGTCTGCCACGGCATCGGCGGAGCTTCCCGACGCAGCAGCCTTGGCGTCGCTCCACACGGCGGACGAAGCGGTTTCCAGCGCCGAGCCTCGGGATTCCTGGGCGTTGATGAGGTTGGCAAAGTCCGCATCATTGCCCTCGGCATAGGATTCGATGGCGATGCTGGCCACGGCATCGTCGTGGCTGGTCACCGCCACACCCCAGACCCGTGCGTAGACCTCGGCATCCCGCAGCGCCCGCTTGACGTCGGGGTCATCGGTCGCAGCCCGTTGTTCGGTGATGACAGCGAGGCGTGCCTTGACGGCGTCGTAGGTCTGGCAGGCCCGAATGCTGGCCAGTAGCTCGTTGAATGGTTTCTCCATGATGGCAATCTCCTGTGGTTGAACATTCCATTGGTCGTGCTTCCTGCGGTTTTTAACCATAGCCCGCAGTACGGTCCAAGCAAGGTTGGGGGCAACGCCACGAGGTGCTCTGGAAGTGGCTGTGGAGGGCGTGATGTACGCGAGCCCCCCGCCCGACGGGGGCGAAGCAAGAATGGCGACGGAGCCGAAAACCATACAGTTTTTTCCGGGGGATCGCCTCGGCAGCATTCCGGCAGCGTCTCAGGCACATCTGCTACAACTGATAGCTGCCCACATTCCTCAAGGCCCGCGCCATGCAAACCCTCGACAAAGCCCTGGCCTTCCAGGCCCTGCACAACCGCCGCGAGTTGTTCATTCTCCCCAACGCCTGGGATGCCGGCAGCGCGAAAGTCCTCGAGGCCTTGGGGTACAAGGCCCTGGCCACCACCAGCGCTGGACTGGCCTTCGCCCTCGGCCGGCGTGACGGCGAGGGCGCCGTGTCACGCGACGAGACATTGGCCAACGCCCTGAGCATCGTCCAGGCTACGGACCTGCCGGTGAGCGCCGACCTCGAAAACGGTTTTGGCCCTCGGCCCGAAGACGTCGCCACCACCCTTCGCATGGCCGGCGATATCGGCCTGGTGGGCGGCTCCATCGAAGACGCCACAGGCGATGCTTCAGCGCCCATCCATGACTTCAACCACGCCCTGGAGCGGGTCATCGCGGGCGTCGAGGCGGCGCGCAGCCTGTCGTTCCCGTTTACCTTCGTGGCGCGTGCCGAGAACTTCAGCCATGGGGTTCTGGACCTGGACGACACCATTCGCCGCCTGGTCGCCTTTGAGCGGGCCGGGGCGGATGTGCTGTTTGCGCCGTCATTGCCAAACCTGGAGGCGATACGCCAGGTATGCGCTGCGCTGGGTAAACCGGTGAACGTGGTGATGGGGTTGGCAGGCTCGAAGCTCACGGCGGCCGAGCTGGAAGGTGCAGGTGTGCGGCGGGTCAGCGTGGGGAGTTCGTTTGCCAGGGCGGCGCTGGGGGCGCTCATTCGTGCGGCGCGGGAGGTGAAGGAGGGCGGGACGTTCGAGTTCGCGGATGAGGCGGTTGGGTTTCGGGAGGCGAATGGGTTGATGGGGGGCAGGATCAACGGGGCTGATCGTTCAATCGAGCACACGTAGGCGCAGATGGCGCAACGTCAGATCCGCCCGAATCCCAAACTGCTTGCGCACACTGCGTGACAGGTGCGCGGAGTCCGAGAACCCAGCCGCCATGGCCGCGGCCGTCAACGTGCTGCCGGCCAGCGCCAGTGCCAACGCGCGCCGAAGCCGGTGCCACAACACCAGACGCCTGACCGATACCCCAAGGCTGCCCGTGAACAGGCGTTCAAGCTGGCTGATCGACAGGGCTGCTTCCCGGGCGAGCACCTTGGCGGGCAGTGTCTCATCTTCAAGGGTACGGACCCGGTGCAGCGCTCTGGCCAGCCGTGCATCCAGGGCGCGGCGCGGCAGGTCGTTGATCCGCGTAGCCAACCGCTCCATGCTGGCACCCGCTTCGATGCAGCACTGGTGCACCGCCCCCAGGTCGAAGGCCAGGGGTTCGGCGAACAGGGTGAGGGTAGGTTGCTCCGGCGCAAGGATCGCGTGCTCCACGCCAGATTCGATCACCAGCACCGGGGCGCATTGCAGCTGCCCGCCAATCAACGCCTGCACTTCGCCCCTTTGCGCGATGAGGAACTGGTGGGCGTAATGGGCATGGGGCTGGGTGGTGCCAGCGGTCCCTGCGAGCAGGCCGTAGTCGCTGGCTAGCCACAGCTCGCCTTGCCATGACGGGGTAGGGTTCATCGATCTCCGCCTGTATCAGGGCACCCTTTCTCGACTCCTCGCCAGCAGTGCTGGATGGGTGTTTCCCTATTCTGACATGCCGTGCCGGTTACTTGCTGTATCATTCAAGTTGCCAAAACAGCCAAGGAAGTAGGCTCATGTACACCACCCCTGCACCCACCGGCAAGCTCATCAAGACCTTCAGGCATGGCAAGACGCTACCCGTGTTCACCGCGCTCTTCGGCGTGGTGCTGCTGGCCCTGGCCATCTTCGTGCTGTACCTGCAAACCGCCCACCTGATTGCCAGTACCGGACCCGTTGAGCTGCAAACCAACCGCGGGCTCAATATCACCTTTTCCAGCCAGGCGATGATGCTTTACGCCACCGCCGGCCTGCTCGCTGCACTGGCTGCTGGCATGCTGGGCCTGGCCGTATGGCAACGCAACCTGCGCCGGGCCAGCTATGAAGTCCATGAGCACGGCATCACCCAGATCATCGGCCGCCAGCGCGACTACACGCCTTTCAGCGAGATCCAGGACCTGTACCTGTTCAGCTCCGGCCAAACCGCCATCAGCGGGCTGATCACCAACCTGGCCTATCGCCGCGACGCCAGCGAACCGTTCACGCGCGTCAGCCTGCACCTCAAGGACTTTCTGGCGTTCGTGCAATGGGTGCGCGAACTCTACCTGCGCGACCGCCTGCCCGCGGTCATGCAAACGCTGGAAGCCGGTGGCGCCGTGACCTTCAACTGCATCAGCACCGGCCAGGTGTGGGGCAGGCGCATCAGTGGCAACTTCCTGAACGTGACCACCCAGCCTATCGTGCTCACCCGCGAGCAGTTGGAGGTGGACGGGCACAAGGTATCCATGGCCAGTCTGCGCGGTGTGGACCTGAATGCCTGGACCGAAAAAGTGGTGATCAAAGGCGCAGTGGGCAAGACCGTGTTCGCTGCCAATGCCAGCGGCATCATGAGCCACGACCTGCTGCTCGCCACCCTGGCGACCCTGATGCAGACGGGCGACGCCCAAGGGCAACCGGCCACGGGCACCGTGGCCGAACTTTTACGATTTGGAGATCGAGCGTGGCAGAAATCAATCCAGTAACCGCCGAACTGGCGGCGCAGATCAACGACCTGGCCAACCAGGGCCTGGCACTGCTGGGGCTGACGGCCGCCACCCCGCCAAAGGACGTGGTTGCCGCCATCACCCAAAAGGTGCGGGACTGCAAGGCGGCGGGTACGGTATTGCCCGAGGAACAGACCTTCGCCCTGGGTGCCTTGCTCGGTAACCAGTACGTACTGGGGCATGATTGGCACTGGGGTGGCGTGGTATGGGATTTCGATGAAGAAAACGGCGCAGTGGGCGTGCTGAACCATGATGATTCTTTGTTCATGAACCCCATTGGCTGGGTGGCCGAAACGCTGGAGTCGGAAGGTAGCGTAGGGTTCATGCTCAACTACAACCTGGTGGCCGCCAATGAAGTCCCGGTGCGCGACCCGGGCAGTGCCACGGGATTGTATTGAGTCCCCGCTGCAACGCCCTGTGAGGGAGAGCCCCGCCTTGCGCAGACAACCCCGGTCACCCAGGCTGAACCCTGTGGGACCGGGCGAAGCTCGGGAAGCAGCCACCGAAAGCTCTCAGACAAACCCGCGTCGCCTGTTTCAGGAGCTGGCGCCTGGTCCTACAGAGGATTATCTGCGGTTACCCCAAACGCCACCGCGATTTGGTCCCGCGTGGTCCTGCGCGGCTTGCTGGCGGATTCCTGCTGCGCCTAGGCCAGTCGGCTCACGCTCATGCGCGGATAGGTGATGTGCCATCCACGATCCCGTCCAGTCGCCAATGGCCTGTTCCAGCCCAAAACGCCGAACCAGCCGCTAACCCAGCCCGGCGTCCCCAGCACGATCAGACTGCGCTGTTGCAAGCCACCGGTATCGTCAAATCACTCAAGATCGCTTGAGCCATTTCCCCCAGGTAAGCCGCAGCCCACGCCAGATGAGGACCGTCGTCGCCCATGGCGGCGTCTGTCATCAATTGGTTGGCGACGAGTTGCAGGTTGGAACTGTGGGCCAGGGCATCCACGAGCGGGATGTCGGGATTGACGGTGAACAGGGGGGCTGCTGTGGAACCGCAAGGGGCAAAGGTGGTTTGGCCTTGGGTGTGGTGCGGGATTGGATCGTTCATCGGGTGGTATCCGTTCTGTAGGTTAGACCGGCACCGCCTGCCGCCAAGCAGGTTTGGGTGACGGATTGTACAAGGTTGGCGGACCGGACAGAACGAACCGGCACTTGCGAACAAGTCCCTGCACAACCCGCCATAGATCTGCATCCGAGGCAGGGGTTAACCGCCCGGGAGAGGATTTGGGGTATTGCGCGTTCTGAACGGACCGCCAAGTCCGTGTCGCTGGTTGGCGACGGAGGAAGGTTAGCGGCAAGCTACATCAAGGGCAACCGGTTATTTTCCAATGACGGGATTTTTTTAAATCTACGCGGCATATCGAGCACCTGTAGGAGAATGCCTTTAGTCATGTTGTGTAGAAACGATATTAGTGCTGACTTTGCTGAAATTGTAAGCTAACCTATGGTTGGATTTTTAGTAATGAATATAGTTTTGGGGGAGTGCTCTATGAGTAGACCAAATATCCCAGCAGAAATAAGGCGCGCTGTGTTGGTAGAGGCGGGACACCGGTGTGCGATTCCAAGGTGTGGGCAAACTGAATTGGATATTCATCACATAGTTCCATGGGAAATATGCAAGGCTCACGAATATTCTAACCTTATCGCGCTATGCCCAGTGTGTCATCGACGGTCGCATAGTGGTGATATTGATCGTAAAGCGCTGTTTATTTATAAAGAAGCATTGGTGCGCGAGTTTGATAAAGCTGGGGTGGGAGGATTTGTTGCTGATATCGTCGAAATAAAAAGACGGATTCATGAAGAATGTCTTGAGCCCCCTGGATACTTTTTCCGCTTTGATTTTCCAGATTTTCCCTCTGTGCATGAACGAATCATCTCGAAAAACATAGAGGCTTGGGGTTATGAGCTGCTTGTCGGTGTCAGAGATTTCCATGGTTCCTATGTCATGTTTGAAAATCCTGAGTTTGGTCATCCGCCCTCTAAGCTGGAAGGTGATTACAGTGTTGTCAGAAGAGATAGTCAAGTTGTCAGTGTGCGCTATTCAGTAGATCGTTACTATACTGGGAATGCGCACGGTGGTCGCGCCACCCGAGTTTTGAATTATTTAGTTCATCCCTTTTGTCCTTTGACGTTGGATGGGTTGATCGGAGGGAGAGATAAACTTCCCCTTCTTGCTGACTTAATTAGGGGTAGGCTCTCTGAGTTAGGGTGCTATGATGAAAGGATCTTGCTCGAAGGTACGATACCAATAGCGGAAAATTTTTCTTTATTTAATATTGGTGATCGCGGTATTGAATTTGTCTTTCGTGAGTATCAGGTAGCTGGCTACCCTGAAGGAGAGCAGTATCTTTGGATCGCCTTTGAGGACCTGTATGGGATTTGTGACGCGAGTGTATTGAGTCGGGTAGTGATCGCGCCAATGTATTAACGTCCTGGCTTTACGTGGGTGTTTTCGCGTTATGGGTATCTAGGTGAATCGCGAAGGATCATATTAGGTATGCCCTTCTATTTCTCAGTGGGGCGCTGATACTAGCAGAGCCAGCTGGAGCTGAGCTCGGACGTTGTGTGGCCTTGTTTGGCAAAAAAGCGAATTAACGCCCGACAGATCATATATTTCGGCGATTTTTCGCACCGATACAAGTCCCGGCAGTCGAAATCACCTAGATCAACACCGCAAGAGCCTTTGGCCGAGGTGTTCAGCAACCGGACCGATGAGTGGAGAATAAACAGCGTCGGGCCGCTGAGTCACTTACCATCATCTTGGGAGTTGAGATAGTTGGCGATGACATCACCATGACATGCTGCGGGTTTACAATGGCAACCGAGAGTTTTACCCCTAAGCTTTTCGATATTTTCATCGAATTTTTCAGGTAATTTTAAAAAGCGCTTCTCAAAGTCATAAGCAAATTTAGCTATAACTTCTTCGCGAGTTCCGTCTTTGCCCATCTGATAAGGGTTCCCCCAAAGAGTTCCCCTGCCAATGTAGATATCATAGTGGTCGCCCGCGTCCTTGTTAGTAACTTTTGTGATTTTTAGGTTTATTATTCTTGTGGGTATTTCTCTTTCTCGTAATTTGTTATCAAGAACAAAAAAGCAATTTCTTTCTTCGTCTTGGAAAAGGATTGCGTGCGTCGCCTCCCTCAACGCTTCTTTTTCCGAGCCAAAAATTGTGATGGGTACTCCTTTGGATTGTGAGTACTTTTCGGTAAATCCGTTTTCGTCGCATACGAAAATCAGCTCTACCGTTTCAATAGAGCTGGTAATCCTGTCGACTTTCCTTTCAAATTTTGAGTAAGAAAGGAAGTCGTTGGGATATGCAATTAAGACTTTTGCATGTTTGTTCATACTAAATCTTTAATAGTCGCATCAGACTGATTCCACGCTTCCTTAAGGTAGTTCACGACCAGCCGTCTATGGCACTGGTGTGGTTGATGCTCACTGCAGAGCAAACACCCCTCGTCAATAACGCTTGGCTTAACGTGCTTTTCAATATTTCGTTTTGCCATGAGGTTGAGGAATTTATCCTCATACTGCTCCCAAGAAATTTCCTTTTTTTGGTATGGCGACAAAATTTCCTTCGTGGGTGCCAGTTCTGGCAAGTGTACGTAGTCAATGTCGCATAATTCTTTTAGAAAATATTTCAAATCGTCTCTTTTCGCGAAGCCTGAGAGTTGAGAAATATTATTTAATCTTACGTCAATAATCCGTTTTGTGCCTGATAACTTTATCAAGGAAAAAAAGCGCTCTGCTTTTTTCTCTGTGAAACCTATCGTGTAAATCTTCATTTTTGCCCCTTAAAATACAGCGGCGACCAGTTTATATGCATCACCGTTGTAAGGCTCGCCAAGACTGATGGTGAAGTAGCTCACGTCCGCCGTGTACTCGCCATTTGGCTGTGCTTTATAGTGCTGCTCCGTTTCTGGATCCGTCACGGTCAACGCGTACCGAACGCGGTTATAGGTGAAATTGGCACGTACCACACGTTTAGGGTTGCCAAATTGAGCGCCCTCCGCACTGACCTTGAAGGTAACGTTCTGAGGCTGAATGAGGTACAGGCTCTGACGAGGATCATTCAGATGCTCAACAGAGACCCTATCGTTCACACCTGAATAGCTGTGATTGCCGTTCTCCCACAGGGTAGTTGGAGCGTCTACAATCCCTGCAAGGTCATTGACCGCCATTTGGCCCGCCTTCTCCCAATAAATGGTGTCATCGATGATGTGGTTTTCTCGCTGAAAACTGGCAGGGGCGGTATTCGTGAATGTGATGTCGATGACATCTAGCTTCTGGGCCGTAGTTCCATCCTGATACTCACGATCCCGCTCAGTGATCTCATGTGTGGCGGTTGTGCCGATGGGACGCAGCCAAGCCCCTGCGCAGTCTCCCACAGTCACCTTACCAGCCACGCAGCGGCCACTGAGCTTACGAGAATTCGCCAAGCAAATGATCCTGTATTGATACGGCATTTTGTTCGTTCCTTCCATGATGGCGATATGCCTCTAACCATCCTCTATTTCTCCACCGCGGTTTGCAAGCCCTTCTTTGGTTGACCCTCTGTCGGCACATACAGCCCATCGCGGTGCTGGCGGTTTTCGCACTGGAACCAGTCCCAGCACTCAAAATCACCTCGATCAAAGACGCACCGTCATTCGAGTGTTCCAGCAACGTGAGTAAGGCATATCAAGGGTGGGCAGCGTTGGAGAGCGGAAGGTGAGAGGAAGCGCTTTTTCGCGTGATTCGCTCGCGTATGTGCGTCGCGAGACGAACCGCCGTAGGTCGTGCGTTTGTTAGAAAGGAACGGGGAAGGGGGGTGAAATTTTGGATAAAAAAAAGGGTAGAAATTTCTTTCTACCCTTTCTCTAAGTCCTTGATTTACAAGGAAAATGATGGTGCCCCGAGGGAGACTCGAACTCCCACTCCTTTCGAAAACGGATTTTGAATCCGCCGCGTCTACCAATTCCGCCATCAGGGCTCAATGGCCGCGGAGTATAGAGAGCCCTCGACCGTTGGTCAACTCTCTCGCGTGGTCAATTTGTGTGTTTTGAGCTAAACTTCGCGGCCCTGTCAGACCGAACACCATCATGCGCGTCGCCGATTTCTCCTTCGAGCTTCCCGATTCCCTGATTGCACGCCACCCGCTGGCCGAGCGTCATGGCAGTCGTTTGTTGACCCTGGACGGGCCCAGCGGTGCGCTGGCCCATCGTCAATTCACCGATTTGCTGGAGCACCTGCGCCCCGGCGACCTGATGGTGTTCAATAACACCCGGGTCATTCCTGCCCGTGTGTTCGGCCAGAAGGCTTCCGGCGGCAAGCTGGAAATTCTGGTGGAGCGCGTGCTGGACACCCACTCGGTGCTGGCCCACGTGCGTGCCAGCAAGGCGCCCAAGCCGGGGTCGATGATCCTCATCGACGGCGGCGGCGAGGCCGAGATGGTGGCGCGCCATGATGCGCTGTTCGAGCTGCGCTTCAATGAAGAGGTGCTGCCGCTGCTGGACCGCGTTGGCCACATGCCGCTGCCGCCTTATATCGACCGCCCCGACGAGGGCGCCGACCGCGAGCGCTATCAGACCGTGTACGCCGAGCGCGCGGGCGCGGTGGCGGCGCCTACCGCTGGCCTGCACTTCGATGAAGGCCTGTTGGCGCAGATCAAGGCCAAGGGCGTGGAGTCGGCCTTCGTGACCCTGCACGTGGGCGCGGGTACCTTCCAGCCCGTGCGGGTGGAGAACATCGAAGACCACCACATGCATAAAGAGTGGCTGGAGGTCAGCCAGGACGTGGTGGACGCGGTCAATGCCTGCAAGGCCCGTGGCGGCCGTGTGGTGGCCGTGGGCACCACCAGTGTGCGCTCGCTGGAAAGCGCGGCGCGCGATGGCGTGCTGAAGCCGTTCAGCGGCGACACCGATATCTTCATTTTCCCGGGCCGGCCGTTCCACGTGGTCGATTGCCTGGTCACCAATTTCCATTTGCCGGAATCCACGCTGTTGATGCTGGTGTCGGCCTTCGCCGGTTATCCCGAGACCATGGCGGCCTACCAGGCCGCGGTGAGCAACGGTTACCGCTTCTTCAGTTACGGTGATGCCATGTTCATCACCCGCAATCCGGCGCCCCGCGGTCCTAGCGAAGCGGCGCCAGGGGATCACGCATGAGTCGCACCTGTCGTATGTCGTTCGAACTGCTGGCCACCGACGGCAAGGCCCGTCGCGGCCGCCTGACCTTCCCGCGTGGCGTGGTGGAAACCCCGGCGTTCATGCCGGTGGGCACCTACGGCACGGTGAAGGGCATGCTGCCTCGGGATATCGAGGCCATCGGCGCGCACATGATCCTGGGCAACACCTTCCACCTGTGGCTGCGCCCGGGCATGGAAGTGATCAAGGCCCACGGCGACCTGCACGATTTCATGAAGTGGCAGGGCCCTATCCTGACCGACTCGGGTGGCTTCCAGGTGTTCAGCCTGGGCGCCATGCGCAAGATCAAGGAGGAGGGCGTGACCTTCGCCTCGCCGGTGGACGGCTCGAAGGTGTTCATGGGCCCCGAGGAGTCCATGCAGGTGCAGCGCGACCTGGGCTCCGACGTGGTGATGATCTTCGACGAATGCACCCCGTACCCGGCTGACGAAGACGTGGCGCGCGTGTCCATGGAGCTGTCCCTGCGCTGGGCCCAGCGCTCCAAGAACGCCCACGGCGACAACACCGCCGCGCTGTTCGGCATCGTTCAGGGCGGCATGCACCAGAACCTGCGCATGCGTTCGCTGGAAGGCCTGGACAAGATCGGCTTCGACGGCCTGGCCATCGGTGGCCTGTCGGTGGGCGAGCCCAAGCACGAAATGATCAAGGTGCTGGACTACCTGCCAGGCCAGATGCCTGCTGACAAACCTCGTTACCTTATGGGTGTTGGCAAGCCGGAAGATCTGGTTGAGGGTGTGCGCCGCGGGGTGGACATGTTCGATTGCGTGATGCCAACCCGCAATGCCCGCAATGGGCACCTGTTCATCGACACCGGCGTGCTGAAAATCCGCAACGCGTTTCATCGCCACGATAATTCGCCGCTGGACCCGACCTGCGACTGCTACACCTGCCAGAACTTCTCCCGTGCTTATCTGCATCATTTGGACAAGTGCGGCGAAATGCTGGGGAGCATGTTGAATACGATCCACAATTTGCGTCATTACCAGGTGCTGATGGCTGGTTTGCGCGAGGCTATTCAACAAGGTACATTGGCCGCCTTTGTCGATGCCTTCTACGCCAAACGCGGGCTTGTAACGCCGCCTTTGGACTGAGTTCGTAACCCTTTTGAGTCAACAATTTTGCAACTGGAGTGCTAAATGAGCTTTTTTATCTCTGATGCTTTGGCCGACGCTGGTGCGCCGGCAGCGGCAGGCCCGATGGGCGGCGGCTTCGAGTGGATTTTCCTGGTCGGCTTCCTGGTCATCTTCTACTTGATGATCTGGCGCCCGCAGGCCAAGCGTGCCAAAGAGCAGAAGAACCTGCTGGGCAACCTGCAGAAAGGTGATGAAGTTGTGACCACCGGTGGTATCGCCGGCAAGATCAACAAAGTGACCGAAGACTTCGTGGTTATCGAAGTGTCGGACACCGTAGAGCTGAAAATCCAGAAGGGCGCCATTGCCGCGACCCTGCCGAAAGGCACGCTCAAAGCGATCTAAGCTTCAGACTTTTACCAATCGACGGGGCGCGCAAGGCGCCCCGCGTCTTGAACGGGCGGCGTGATGCTGAACAAATACCCTCTGTGGAAATACCTACTGATCCTGGCGGTGCTGGCGGTCGGTTTTATTTATTCCGCACCCAATCTCTATCCTGATGACGCGGCCATCCAGGTCTCGGGCGCGAGTTCCGCGCTGCAAGTCACCCAGGCTGAACTGGACCGCAGCGCCAAGGCGCTGACCGATGCCGGTATCGAGGTCAAGGCGGCAACGCTGGCCGAGAATGGCAAGGGCGGTTTGTTGCGTCTGGCCAAGCGTGATGACCAGTTGCCTGCCAAGGACGTGGTCCGCAAGGCACTGGGCGACGACTATGTAGTGGCCCTGAACCTGGCTGCCACCACGCCCCAGTGGTTGCGCAACATTGGCGCACACCCGATGAAGCTGGGCCTGGACTTGTCCGGTGGCGTGCACTTTCTGCTGGCCGTGGACATGGACAAGGCCATCGATGCTCGCCTGAAGATCTACGAAGCCGACGTCAAGACCGAGCTGCGCAAGGAAAAGATCCGCTACCGCAGCCTGCCTCAGCAGGCGTCTGCCATTCAGCTGGGCTTCGCCGATGCCGACAGCCTGAGCCAGGCGCAGGCCATCATTCGCAAGACCTACACCGATTTCGACCTGACGACCTCTACCCGTGGGGAGTTGCAGGTGCTGTCGCTGTCGCTGACCCCGGCCAAGCTGGCCGAGATCCGCGAATACTCGATCAAGCAGAACCTGACCACCGTGCGTAACCGGGTCAACGAGCTGGGTGTGGCCGAGCCGCTGGTACAGCGCCAGGGTGCCAACCGCATCGTGGTGGAGCTGCCAGGCGTGCAGGACACCGCTGAAGCCAAGCGTATCCTGGGCAAGACCGCCAGCCTGGAATTCCGCCTGGGCGCAGGCCCGGATGATTCGCGTGCCACCACCGAAACCTTCGAGTTCCGTGATGGCAGCCGTCCGCCAGCCGCCGTGGAGCGTAGCCTGATCATCACCGGTGACCAGGTCACCGACGCCTCGGCCAGCTTCGACGAACACGGCCAGCCACAAGTGAACATCAAGCTTGATGGCCACGGTGGCGACCTGATGAGCCGTGCTACCCGCACCAACGTCGGCCGCAGCATGGCGGTGCTGTTCATCGAGCAGAAACCGTTCACCCGCTACGAAAAACAGACGGTCGATGGTGTCGAGAAAGACGTGGCCGTGCAGGACTTCTCCGAAGAGAAGAAGATCATCAGCCTGGCGACCATCCAGTCGCCGCTGGGCAGCCAATTCCGCATCACCGGCCTGAACGGCCAGGGCGAATCCTCGGAACTGGCCCTGCTGCTGCGTGCCGGTGGTCTGGCCGCGCCGATGTACTTCGCTGAAGAGCGCACCATTGGTCCAAGCCTGGGTGCCGACAACATCACCAAGGGTATCCATGCGTCCCTGTGGGGCATGCTGTTCGTCTCGCTGTTCATCATCGCCATCTACCGCTTCTTCGGCATCATCGCCACCGTAGCGCTGGCGTTGAACATGGTGGTGCTGCTGGCCCTGATGTCGGTGCTGGGTGCTACCCTGACCTTGCCGGGTATTGCCGGTATCGTGCTGACCATGGGCATGGCGGTGGACGCCAACGTGCTGATCTTCTCGCGTATTCGCGAGGAAATCGCCGCGGGGATGAGCGTGCAGCGGGCGATCAACGAAGGTTTCGGCCGTGCGTTCACCGCGATCGTCGACGCCAACCTGACCACCTTGCTGGTAGGCGGCATTCTTTTCGCCATGGGCACCGGCCCGGTGAAAGGCTTCGCCGTGACCATGTCCCTGGGTATCTTTACCTCGATGTTCACAGCCATCATGGTGACCCGCGCAATGGTCAACCTGATCTACGGCGGTCGTGACTTCAAGAAGTTGTGGATTTAAGGGGCTGCCATGAAACGTACCATCAACTTCATGGGCGTTCGCAATATTGCGTTCGCCTTCACACTGTTCCTGACGGTACTGGCGTTGTTCAGCTGGTTCCACAAGGGCCTGAACTTCGGCCTGGACTTCACCGGCGGTACGCTGATCGAGCTGAACTACGAGAAGCCTGCCGACCTGACCCAGGTGCGTAGCGAACTGGCCGCCGCCGGTTACCACGAAGCCATTGTGCAGAGTTTCGGTGACACCACCGACCTGCTGGTGCGCATGCCGGGCGACGACCCGAAACTGGGCGCTCAGGTGTCTGACGCGCTGCGCAAGGTGGGCGGCGACAACCCGGCCAAAGTCACCCGCACCGAGTTCGTCGGCCCGCAGGTAGGTGAAGAACTGCGTGACCAGGGTGGCCTGGGCATGCTCATGGCCCTGGGCGGCGTGTTGATCTACCTGGCGTTCCGCTTCCAGTGGAAGTTCGCGGTAGGCGCCATCGCTTCCCTGGTGCACGACGTGGTCGTGACCATGGGTATCCTGTCGTTCTTCCAGATCACCTTCGACCTGACGGTGCTGGCGGCGGTACTGGCCATCATCGGCTACTCGCTCAACGACACCATCGTGGTGTTCGACCGGGTGCGGGAGAACTTCCGGGTACTGCGCAAGGCGTCGCTGATCGAGAACATCAACGTCTCGACCACCCAGACCCTGCTGCGTACCCTGGCGACGTCCATCTCGACGTTGCTGGCCATCGCCGCGCTGCTGTTCTTCGGCGGCGACAACCTGTTCGGTTTCTCCATCGCGCTGTTCATCGGTGTGCTGGCGGGTACCTACTCCTCGATCTACATCGCCAACGTGGTGCTGATCTGGCTGAACCTGAACAGCGAAGACCTGATCGCTCCGGTCACCAAGGACAAGGTCGACGATCGCCCATGATGTGATCGGCGTACCGGTACTGCCCTGAAAAGGCGCGAGTGTTGAACTCGCGCCTTTTTTTATGCTCCAAGGCTGGGAGAAGCGCGGACGTTGATCCGCATAAGAAGGTCAGGAGGTTCAAGTGAACAAATCGTTGCTGGTTGGTGCAGTGTTGGGTGCCGTGGCGGTGACCGCTGGTGGTGCTGTCGCCACCTACAGCCTCGTGAAAAGTGGCCCGGAGTATGCCGATGTACTGGCGGTAGAACCCATTAATCAACAGATCAAGACGCCGCGCAAAGAGTGCCATGACGTGGCGGTAACCCATCGCCGGGCGGTGCAGGACCAGCACCAGGTGGCCGGTACCGTGCTGGGTGCGGTGGGTGGTGGCTTGCTGGGCCATTTGGTCGGTGGCGGCAAGGGCAAGACCCTGGCCACCGTGGCGGGCGCGGTGGGTGGTGGTTACGCCGGTAACAAGGTGCAGGAGCACATGCAGAACGGCGATACCTACACCACCACGGAAAACCGTTGCACCACGGTCAATGATGTCAGCGACAAGACCGTTGGCTACAACGTGAAGTACGAGCTCAATGGCAAGGTCGCCCAAGTGCGCATGGACCGTGATCCGGGCTCCAAGATCCCGGTGGACAAGCAGGGCCAGTTGGTGCTGAACGACCAGCAGGCGCAGTAAGGCCGGAAATGGCCGCGTCCCGAGCGCCGCGTGGTGCCAGGCACGTCGCGCGGGTCGTGGACGCGGCCAGGTCCGCTGCTACAGCCACAAAAAAAGCACCCGAAGGTGCTTTTTTTGTGGCTGGCGAAAGCTTAGCGCTTTACGGAAGCCGGCAGGTGCGGCTGGATGGCCGTCAGTACTGCCTTGAAGCACTTGATGTTGCCCGCTACCACGTGGCCCTTTTCCAGGAAGTCGTGACCACCGGTGAAGTCGCTCACCAGGCCGCCGGCTTCTTGAATCAGCAGTGCGCCCGCGGCCATGTCCCACTCGCTCAGGCCCGACTCCCAGAAGGCGTCGAAACGGCCGGCGGCGACGTAGGCCAGGTCCAGGCTGGCGGCACCGGCGCGGCGGATGCCGGCGGTCTGGCCTACCAGGCTGCGGAACATGCCCAGGTAGTTGTCCAGGTCGGCCATCTGGTTGTCGCGGAACGGGAAGCCGGTACCCAGCAGGGCGCCGTCCAGGCTGGTGCGGCCGCTGACGCGCAGGCGACGGCCGTTGAGTTGGGCGCCACGGCCACGGCTGGCGGTGAATTCTTCCTGGCGAACCGGGTCCAGGACCACGGCGTGCTCCAGGCGGCCGCGGTATTTGCAGGCGATGCTGACGGCGAAGTGCGGGATGCCGCGCAGGAAGTTGGTGGTGCCGTCCAGTGGGTCGATGATCCACTCGTATTCGGCGCCTTCGCCGCTGCCGGCGTGCAGGCCGGTTTCCTCACCACGGATGGTGTGGGTAGGGTAGGCCTTGCGCAGGGCGTCGATGATTTTCTGTTCGGCCGCGCGGTCTACTTCGGAGACGTAATCCTTGGCGTCCTTCTCATCAACCTTGATGGTATCCAGGCGCTCGATGGAGCGGAAAATCAATTCACTGGCGCTGCGGGCGGCGCGCAGCGCGATATTCAGCATGGGCTGCATGGACGTTTCACCTAGGTCGTTAAAGAAAGCCGAACATTCTAGCAGAAAACTTCCCGCGAAGAAGAGGCTCATCACCTTTCGTAGCGTTAGCGGTATCTGTTCGGTAAGATTTCCTTTCTTTCCCCGTGTCTGTGAGCGCTCGCCTTGCTGGAAAATATTCGTGTCGTCCTGGTCAATACCAGCCACCCCGGCAATATCGGTGGGGCCGCGCGCGCCATGAAGAACATGGGCCTGTCGCGGCTGGTGCTGGTCGATCCGCTGGATTTCCCTTCCCACGAGGCCAATGCCCGTGCCTCTGGCGCCGATGATGTGCTGGCCAATGCCCAGGTGGTGGCCACCCTGGAAGAAGCCCTGGTGGGCACTACCGTGGTGCTGGGCACCAGTGCCCGCGACCGGCGCATCCCCTGGCCCCTGCTGGACCCCCGTGAATGCGGTGCCAAGAGCATCGAGGAAGCCGCTCAGGGCGGCGAGATCGCATTGGTATTCGGCCGTGAACACGCCGGCCTCACCAATGAAGAGCTGCAGCGATGTCATTTCCATGTGCATATCCCGTCGAACCCTGATTTCAGTTCGCTGAACCTGGGTGCGGCAGTGCAGGTGCTGGCCTACGAGGTGCGTATGGCCTGGCTGGCGGCCGAAGGGCAGGCGTCGAAGACCGAGAAGGTCGAAGTGGCGTCGGTCAAGAGCGCAGAGCTTGCGACCAGCGATGAGATGGAGCGTTTCTATGACCACCTGGAGCAGAGCCTGGTGGACATCGGCTTCCTCGACCCGCAAAGCCCTCGGCACTTGATGGCGCGGTTACGCCGCCTGTACGGTCGCAGCTCGGTCAACCGGGCGGAAATGAACATATTGCGCGGCATCCTCACGGAAACCCAGAAAGCGGCCCGTGGCGAGCTGCATAAGCGGAAGGATTGAGCCATGTTCGAACGTCTTCGCGAAGACATCCAAAGCGTGTTCCATCGGGACCCTGCGGCGCGCAATGCCTTCGAGGTAATGACCAGCTACCCCGGCATGCACGCTATCTGGCTGCACCGCGGTGCCCACAAGCTGTGGAAGGCCGACTTCAAGTGGCTGGCCCGGATGGTGTCCAACTTCGGGCGCTGGATGACCGGCATCGAGATTCACCCAGGGGCAAGGATTGGCCGGCGGTTTTTCATTGACCATGGCATGGGCATCGTCATCGGCGAGACCGCCGAGATCGGCAATGACGTCACCCTTTACCAGGGCGTTACCCTGGGTGGCACCAGTTGGAACAAGGGCAAGCGCCATCCCACGCTGGAAGATGGCGTGGTAGTGGGGGCCGGCGCCAAGGTGCTGGGGCCGTTCACCGTCGGTGCCGGGGCCAAGATCGGTTCCAACGCCGTGGTCACCAAGGCAGTGCCGGCGGGTGCCACGGCGGTGGGTATTCCCGGGCGCATCATCGTCAAGAGCGATGACGCCGTGGACGCAAAGCGCAAGGCCATGGCCGAGAAGATCGGTTTCGATGCCTATGGCGTGACCGAGGACATGCCCGACCCGGTGGCCCGCGCCATCGGCCAGTTGCTGGACCACCTGCACGCCGTTGACGGGCGGCTGGAGGACATGTGCGGGGCCATGACCCGCATGGGCAGTGACTACTGCGCCAAGGAGCTGCCCGAATTGCGCGACGAAGACTTCGAATGCGTGAAGGGTGAAGTCGAGGCGCCTGTCGTCGACGCTCGCTAGGCGTTGGGTTGTGCCATTCCCGAGCTTCGCCCGGTTCTGCGGGGTTTTTTGGTTCCCTGCAGGGCCGGGCGAAGCGCGGGGACCAGGCGCCACAAATCCCCAATGGCTTAAACCTGTGCTACAGTACGCCGCCCATTTTGCTGCTAATCCCGACTAAAGTGGTAGGTCTTATAGTTGACTTAAACACTCGGGAATTGCATACTTCATAGCAATCCGCTACTCCCTTTTTTCGTGGTACTCGCCATGCGACTGACAACTAAAGGCCGATACGCCGTGACCGCCATGCTTGACCTGGCGTTGCACGCGCAGCATGGGCCGGTCTCATTGGCCGATATCTCCGAGCGCCAAGGCATCTCCCTGTCGTACCTGGAGCAACTGTTCGCCAAGCTGCGTCGCAGCAACCTGGTGTCCAGTGTTCGCGGGCCGGGTGGTGGCTATCAGCTGTCCCGTGAAATGGACGGCATCCAGGTGGCTCAGGTTATCGATGCAGTCAATGAATCGGTCGACGCAACACGTTGCCAGGGACTGGGCGATTGCCATGCTGGCGACACCTGTCTCACCCACCATTTGTGGTGCGACCTCAGCCAGCAGATCCATGAGTTTTTGAGCGGTATCAGTCTGGCTGACCTTGTCACTCGCCGTGAAGTGCAAGAGGTCGCCCAGCGCCAGGACCTGCGCCGTTGCAACACCACCAAGAGCCAGCGCCTGGACAAGATCGAAACGTCCTTCGTCGAGTGACGCAGTGACCATGGCTAGCCCGCCTGATAGGAGAATTTCAATGAAGTTGCCGATTTACCTCGATTACTCCGCCACCACGCCGGTCGACCCGCGTGTGGCGCAAAAGATGATTGAATGCCTGACCAACGACGGAAACTTCGGCAACCCGGCCTCCCGCTCCCACGTGTTCGGCTGGAAAGCCGAGGAAGCGGTCGAGAATGCCCGTCGCCAAGTGGCCGACCTGGTCAACGCCGACCCGCGTGAAATCGTCTGGACCAGCGGTGCCACCGAGTCCGACAACCTGGCCATCAAGGGTGTCGCGCACTTCTACCACACCAAGGGCAAGCACCTGATCACCTCCAAGATCGAGCACAAGGCTGTCCTGGACACCATGCGCCAGCTGGAGCGTGAAGGCTTCGAGGTCACCTACATCGAGCCAGGCGACGACGGCCTGATCACCCCGGCCATGGTCGAAGCCGCCCTGCGTGACGACACCATTCTGGTCTCGATCATGCACGTGAACAACGAAATCGGCACCGTCAACGACATCGCCGCCATTGGTGAGCTGACCCGCTCGCGCGGTGTGATGTTCCACGTCGACGGCGCCCAGTCCACCGGCAAGGTCGACATCGACCTGAGCAAGCTGAAGGTCGACCTGATGTCGTTCTCGGCCCACAAGACTTATGGCCCCAAAGGTATCGGCGCGCTGTACGTCAGCCGCAAGCCTCGCGTTCGCCTGGAAGCCACAATGCACGGCGGTGGTCACGAGCGCGGCATGCGTTCGGGCACCTTGGCTACCCACCAGATCGTGGGCATGGGTGAAGCGTTTGCCATCGCCAAGCAGGAAATGGCCAGCGAGAACGTGCGCATCAAGGCCCTGAGCGACCGTTTCTTCAAGCAGGTCGAGCACCTGGAAGAGCTGTACGTGAACGGCAGCCTGATCGCCCGCGTGCCGCACAACCTGAACCTGAGCTTCAACTACGTGGAAGGCGAGTCGCTGATCATGGCGCTCAAGGACCTGGCCGTTTCGTCCGGTTCGGCCTGCACCTCGGCCTCCCTGGAGCCGTCCTACGTGCTGCGCGCCCTGGGCCGCAACGACGAGCTGGCACACAGCTCGATCCGCTTCACCTTCGGCCGTTTCAGCACCGAAGAAGAAATCGACTACGCCGCGCAGAAAGTCTGCGAGGCCGTGACCAAGCTGCGCGCACTGTCGCCGCTGTGGGACATGTACAAAGACGGCGTCGACATCTCGAAGATCGAGTGGGCGGCACACTAAACAAAGAAGCCGCCACCATCCGGATCCTGTAGCGACGTGGCGATAAACGCAGGCGTATCTGCAGGGTCTTCAGAGCGGCCCTGATGAGTGAGGATTGAGAATCATGGCTTACAGCGAAAAGGTCATCGACCACTACGAAAACCCACGTAACGTCGGCAAGATGAATGCCGAAGACCCGGACGTGGGCACCGGCATGGTTGGCGCTCCAGCCTGCGGCGACGTTATGCGCCTGCAGATCAAGGTCAACGAGCAGGGCATCATCGAAGATGCCAAGTTCAAGACCTACGGCTGTGGCTCCGCCATTGCTTCCAGCTCCCTGGCCACCGAGTGGATGAAGGGCAAGTCGCTGGATGAGGCTGTCACCATCAGCAACACCCAGCTGGCTGAAGAGCTGGCTCTGCCGCCGGTGAAAATTCACTGCTCCGTACTCGCCGAAGATGCCATCAAGGCCGCTGTTCGCGACTACAAGCAGAAGAAAGGTTTGCTCTAACAGCACGCATCGCACGATGTAAGGAGTCACGATGGCTATCAGCATGACAGAAGCCGCCGCCAGCCATATCCGCCGTTCCCTGAACGGTCGTGGCAAAGGCGAAGGTATCCGCCTGGGTGTCCGCACCACCGGCTGCTCGGGCCTGGCCTATGTGCTGGAGTTCGTTGATTCGCTGGGCGAAGACGATCAGGTGTTCGAGAGCCACGGCGAGAAAGTGATCATCGATCCCAAGAGCCTGGCGTACCTGGACGGCACCGAGCTGGACTTTGTCAAGGAAGGGTTGAACGAAGGCTTCAAGTTCAACAACCCCAACGTGCGCGGTGAATGTGGCTGCGGCGAAAGCTTCAACGTTTGAGGCTATCCGTGGGTACTCCTTGTCATTTTGCCTTGTTTGACCTGCAGCCGAGCTTCCGCCTGGACCTCGAGCAGTTGGCCGCGCGCTACCGTGAATTGGCGCGCGCCGTGCATCCCGACCGCTTTGCCGACGGCTCCGAGCGCGAACAGCGCTTGGCGCTTGAGCAGTCCGCGGGCCTCAACGAGGCCTACCAGACCCTCAAGAATGCGCCCAAGCGCGCGCGCTACCTGCTGGCCATCAGTGGCCACGAAGTGCCTCAGGAGGCCACGGTCCACGACCCTGAGTTCCTGATGCAGCAGATGCAATTGCGCGAAGAGCTCGAAGACCTGCAGGACAGCGCCGACCTTGACGGTGTGGCGCAGTTCAAGCGGCGGGTGAAGGTTGCCCAGGAACAACTGAACGAAAGCTTCGCCAGCTGTTGGGATGATGCAGCGCAACGCGAACAGGCCGAACGCCTGATGCGGCGCATGCAGTTTCTCGACAAGCTCTCCTACGAAGTGCGCCAGCTGGAAGAGCGCCTCGACGATTAACCCAGTGTCGCTACGGCTGCACGCCTGATATTCAGATAAGCATGGCCCTACTGCAGATCGCCGAACCCGGCCAGAGTCCTCAGCCACACCAGCGTCGTCTGGCCGTGGGTATTGACCTTGGCACCACCAATTCGCTGGTCGCTGCCTTGCGCAGTGGTCTGTCCGAGCCACTGGCCGACGAACAGGGTCAGGTTATCCTGCCGTCCGCCGTTCGCTACCACGCCGACCGCGTCGAAGTGGGTGCCGCCGCCAAGGCTGCCGCCGCTACCGACCCGTTCAACACCATCGTTTCGGTCAAGCGCCTGATGGGCCGCGGCCTTGCCGACGTCAAGCAACTGGGCGAGCAACTGCCTTACCGCTTCGTCGGCGGCGAGTCGCACATGCCGTTCATCGAGACCGTGCAGGGCGCCAAGAGCCCGGTTGAAGTGTCGGCCGACATCCTCAAGGTGCTGCGCGTGCGCGCCGAGGCTGCCCTGGGCGGTGAGCTGGTGGGCGCGGTGATCACCGTGCCGGCCTATTTCGATGACGCCCAGCGCCAAGCTACCAAGGACGCCGCCAAGCTGGCGGGCTTGAACGTGCTGCGCCTGCTCAACGAACCTACCGCGGCCGCGGTTGCCTACGGGCTGGACCAGCATGCCGAAGGCCTGGTGGCCATCTATGACCTGGGTGGCGGTACCTTCGACATTTCCATCCTGCGCCTGACTGGCGGCGTCTTTGAAGTGCTGGCTACCGGTGGCGACAGTGCCCTGGGTGGCGACGACTTCGACCACGCCATCGCTAATTGGGTGGTGGAGCAGGCCGGTATTTCCTCTGACCTGGCTCCCGGTGCTCAGCGTCAACTGCTGCAAGTGGCCTGCGATGCCAAGGAAGCCCTGACCGATGCCGACACTGTCGAGCTAGTGTACGGCGACTGGAAAGGCAGCCTGAGCCGCGATGCCTTCAACGCGCTGATCGAGCCCATGGTGGCTCGCAGCCTGAAAGCCTGCCGCCGCGCCGTGCGTGATTCCGGCGTGGAGCTGGAAGAAGTGGGTGCCGTGGTCATGGTCGGCGGTTCTACCCGCGTGCCGCGCGTGCGCGAGGCCGTGGGCGAACTGTTCGGTCGCGAGCCGTTGACGTCCATCGACCCGGACCAGGTAGTGGCCATCGGCGCTGCCATCCAGGCCGATACCCTGGCGGGCAACAAGCGTGACGGTGGCGAGCTGTTGCTGCTGGACGTGATTCCGTTGTCCCTGGGCCTGGAAACCATGGGTGGGCTGATGGAGAAGGTGATTCCGCGCAATACCACCATCCCCGTCGCCCGTGCCCAGGACTTCACCACTTATAAAGACGGCCAGTCGGCCATGATGATTCATGTGCTGCAAGGCGAGCGTGAATTGATCAGTGACTGCCGCTCGCTGGCGCGCTTCGAATTGCGTGGCATTCCGGCCATGGTCGCCGGTGCGGCGAAAATTCGCGTCACCTTCCAGGTGGACGCCGACGGCCTGCTCAGCGTTTCGGCGCGCGAGCTGGGTTCGGGCGTGGAAGCCAGCATTCAGGTCAAGCCGTCCTACGGCCTGACCGACGGTGAAATCGCGCGCATGCTCAAGGACTCGTTCCAGTACGCCGGCGACGACAAGGTGGCGCGCCAGTTGCGCGAGCACCAGGTCGACGCCGAGCGCCTGATCGAAGCCGTGCAGGCGGCCATCGAAGCCGACGGCGACCGCCTGCTGGATGCCGAAGAGCGCATGGTGATCGAGCTGCAATTGACCGAATTGCGTGAACTGATGAGCGGTACCGACGGCGCGGCCATCGAGCAGCAGACCAAGCGTCTGTCGCAGGTCACCGACGCCTTCGCGGCCCGCCGCCTCGACTCGACGGTGAAAGCCGCGTTGGCCGGGCGCAACCTGAACGAGATTGAGGAATAACGATGCCGCAGATCATCTTTCTGCCCCACGCAGAACACTGCCCGGACGGCATGGTCGTCGAGGCTGAGCCCGGCAAGACCTTGCTGGAAGTCGCCCACGACAACCACATCGAGATCGAAAGCGCCTGTGGCGGCGTGTGTGCCTGCACCACTTGTCACTGCATCATCCGCGAAGGGTTCGATTCGCTGGAAGAAGCTGACGAGCTGGAAGAAGATTACCTGGGCAAGGCCTGGGGCCTGGAGCGCCAGTCGCGCCTGTCGTGCCAGACCATCATCGGTGAGGAAGACCTGACGGTCGAGATCCCGAAATACTCGCTCAACCATGCCGCCGAAGCGCCGCACTGATCGGAAAGCTGTCATGACTTACGGTTGGAATGATGTACAGCGTATTGCAGAAGAGCTGGCCGAAGCCAAGCCGGGTGTGAACCCATACTCGGTTAACTTCGTCGAACTGCAGCAATGGATCAAGGAATTGCCTGGTTTTGACAGTACCTCCGGCCGCGTGGGCGAGAAGGTGCTGGAAGCGGTCCAGACCCTCTGGGCCGACGAAATAGACTGATCATCTTTGCAGGTTAGGCATTACCCCAGAACCCGCGTATAATTCGCGGGTTTAATTTTTCGCAACAATCACTGTTTTCTGGAGTTTCACCATGGCTGTTCAACGTACTTTCTCCATCATCAAGCCTGACGCCGTTGCCAAGAACGTAATCGGCGAGATCACCACTCGTTTCGAGAAAGCCGGTCTGCGCGTCGTTGCCTCGAAACTGAAGCAACTGTCCAAGGCCGAAGCTGAAGGCTTCTACGCTGAGCACAGCGCTCGTGGCTTCTTCGGTGAACTGGTTGCCTTCATGACTTCCGGCCCGGTTGTCGTTCAGGTTCTGGAAGGCGAAAACGCCATCGCTCTGAACCGCGAGCTGATGGGTGCCACCAACCCTAAAGAAGCGGCTGCCGGCACCATCCGTGCTGACTTCGCTGAATCCATCGACGCCAACGCTGTCCACGGTTCGGACTCCGAAGCCGCCGCTGCCCGCGAAATCGCATACTTCTTCGCAACTACCGAAGTAACCACTCGCTAAGCCACGGCTGATGAGTGAAGGTGAAACCATGACTGCAATGACTGGCAAGACAAACCTCTTGGGCTTGACCCAACCAGAGATGGAACAGTTCTTCGACTCGATCGGGGAGAAGCGCTTTCGTGCCGGTCAGGTCATGAAGTGGATTCACCATTTTGGCGTCGATGATTTCGACGCCATGACGAACGTCGGCAAGGCCTTGCGCGAGAAGCTCAAGGCCTGTGCCGAAATTCGTGGTCCGGAAGTGGTCAGCGAGGACATCTCCAGCGACGGCACCCGCAAGTGGGTGGTGCGCGTGGAATCCGGTAGCTGCGTCGAGACCGTCTACATTCCCCAGGGCAAGCGCGGCACCTTGTGCGTTTCGTCCCAGGCAGGCTGTGCCCTGGACTGCAGTTTCTGCTCCACCGGCAAGCAAGGCTTCAACAGCAACCTCACCGCCGCCGAAGTCATCGGCCAGGTGTGGATTGCCAACAAATCCTTCGGCAGTGTCCCGGCTACCATCGACCGCGCCATCACCAACGTGGTGATGATGGGCATGGGCGAGCCATTGCTGAACTTCGACAACGTCATCGCCGCCATGCGGCTGATGATGGATGACCTGGGCTATGGCATCTCCAAACGCCGGGTCACCCTGTCCACTTCGGGCGTGGTCCCGATGATCGACGTGCTCGCCGATCACATCGACGTGTCCCTGGCGCTGTCGCTGCACGCGCCCAACGACGCGCTGCGCAACCAGCTGGTGCCGATCAACAAGAAGTACCCGCTCAAGATGCTGCTCGAGTCGTGCCAGCGCTACATGTCCCAACTGGGCGAGAAGCGCGTGCTGACCATCGAGTACACCCTGCTCAAGGACGTCAACGACAAGCTCGAGCACGCGGTGGAAATGGTCGAGCTGCTCAAGAACGTACCCTGCAAGGTCAACCTGATCCCGTTCAACCCGTTCCCGCATTCCGGTTACGAGCGGCCGAGCAACAACGCCATCCGCCGTTTCCAGGACCACCTGCACCAGGCGGGCTTCAACGTGACCGTGCGCACCACCCGTGGCGAAGACATCGACGCCGCCTGTGGCCAATTGGTAGGGCAGGTAATGGACCGTACCCGCCGTAGCGAACGCTATATCGCCGTGCGCCAGTTGGCCGCCGATGCCGATATGCCGCTCAACGCCGAAAACCGGCCCTGAGAGAGGATCTCCATGACCGTGCGCGCCGCGCTGTTGCTATTGTTCTTCAACCTGCTGGTTGGCTGCGTCACCACGGGTAAAGTCAACCCCATGGACACCAGCAAGGGACGCGAAGAGGCGCGCAAGGCCTATGTGCAGCTGGGCATAGGCTACCTGCAGACGGGGCAGGCCGAGCGGGCCAAGGTGCCGCTCAAGCAGGCGCTGGACCTGGACAGTTCCGATGCCGACGCCAACGCTGCCCTGGGCCTGGTGTTCCAGGCCGAGATGGAGCCCAGGCTTGCCGAGCAGTATTTCAGGAAGGCCCTGTCCAGCCGCCCCGGCGATGCGCGTATCCTCAATAACTACGGCGGTTTCCTGTACGAGCAGAAACGTTATCAGGACGCTTACGAAACCTTTGAGAAAGCGGCCGACGATTCCCTGTATCCTGAGCGCTCGCGTGTCTTCGAGAACATGGGCCTCACGGCGCTGGCCATGGGCAACAAGCCCCAGGCCATGCAACTGTTCGACAAGTCGCTGCGCCTGAACCCGGACCAGCCCAAGGCCACGTTCGAAATGGCGCAACTGTCTTACGAAAACAGGCAATATGTGCCGGCGCGCGATTACTACGAGCGCTTCAGCAAGATGAGTGAACAGAGTGCCCGCAGCCTGCTGCTCGGCACGCGCCTGGCGCGCATCTTCCAGGACAAGAACAAGGCCGCCAGTTTCGGCCTGCAACTCAGAAGACTCTATCCCGGTACGCCGGAATATCAGCAATACCTGTCGGAGCAATGATGAAAGCGGCGCATCCCGAAGTTGTAGCAGCGACTCGCGTCAACCCTGGTGAGACCCTGCGCCAGGCCCGCGAAAGCAAAGGCTGGTCGCTGGCTGACGTGGCGGTGAAACTGAACCTGACGGCCACGTCGTTGGGCAACCTGGAAGCGGGCGCCTTCGACAAGCTGCCCGGGCATACCTTCGCCCGTGGTTATATCCGCGCCTACGCCAAACTGCTGGGCATGGACCAGGCGCCCCTGGTGCAAGCCTTCGACCAGGCCACCGGCAGCCATGCCCAAGGCCATGAAGTGCATGCCCTTGGCCGCATCGAAGAGCCCGTCCGCCTGTCCCACAACATTCTGCGTGGCGTGAGCCTGCTGTTGCTGGTGGCGGTGGTCGGCGGTGGTTTCTTCTGGTGGCAGGACCAGAACGGCCAGCATGGCAAGGACCAGGCGGGCCTGGCCATGGAGCACGTCGAAGTCGAAAGCGCCGACGGCACCACCCAGATCCACCCCATCGACGAGCCTGAAGACCAGGCCGTGACCGACGCGCAGAAAGCGCCGGCGGCCACCGAACCGGCCACCGAGGCCACCACCGCGTCGCCGGCCGCCCCGGCGACAGCCGCGGTTCAGCCGGCCGCGCCTACCGTGGCACCGGCACCCGTGGTCACCGCCCCGGCCCCGGCCCAGGCGGCGCCAACCGCGCCGGTCGCTGCCGTGCACCAGCCCGCTGCCCCTGTGGCCGCGCCGGCTGCCACCCCGGTGGCGCCACCGGCCGCTGGCGAAGGCCAGTTGCACGTGCAATTCAGCGCGGATTGCTGGACCCAGGTCACCGATGGCAACGGCAAAGTGCTGCTCAGCGCACTCAAGCGCAAGGGCGACACCCTCGAACTCAATGGCAAGCCGCCGTTCGCGGTGCGCCTGGGCTACGCTCGCGGCGCCCAGGTCACCTACAACGGCCAGCCTGTTGATGTTGCACCTTTCACCTCTGGCGAGACTGCTCGCATGAAAGTGGGACAATAGATCATGCACGGCGAATCCCCGATCAAGCGTCGCGAATCCCGTAAAATCTGGGTTGGCAATGTGCCCGTGGGTGGTGATGCGCCCATCGCGGTGCAGAGCATGACCAACACCGACACCAACGACGTGGCCGCCACCGTGGCGCAGATCAAGCGCCTGGAAGAAGCCGGCGCCGACATCGTGCGCGTCTCGGTGCCGGACATGGACGCTGCCGAAGCCTTCGGCAAGATCAAGTTGCAGACCAACGTGCCGCTGGTGGCCGACATCCATTTCGACTACCGCATCGCCTTGCGCGTGGCCGAGCTGGGCGTTGACTGCCTGCGCATCAACCCGGGCAACATCGGCCGTGAAGACCGTGTGCGCGCCGTGGTCGATGCTGCCCGCGACCGTGGCATCCCGATCCGTATCGGCGTCAACGCCGGCTCCCTGGAAAAGGACCTGCAGAAGAAATACGGCGAGCCAACCCCCGAAGCCCTGGTGGAATCGGCGCTGCGCCACGTGGAGCACCTGGACCGCCTGAACTTCCCCGACTTCAAGGTCAGCGTGAAGGCCTCCGACGTGTTCATGGCCGTCGCCGCCTACCGCCTGCTGGCCACCCAGATCGTGCAGCCGCTGCACCTGGGCATCACCGAAGCCGGTGGTTTGCGCTCCGGCACGGTGAAATCCGCGGTGGGCCTAGGTATGCTGCTGGCCGATGGCATCGGCGACACCATCCGTATCTCGCTGGCGGCCGACCCGGTGGAAGAGGTGAAGGTCGGTTACGACATCCTCAAGTCCCTGCGCCTGCGTTCGCGTGGCATCAACTTCATCGCCTGCCCGAGCTGCTCGCGGCAGAACTTCGATGTGGTCAAGACCATGAACGAACTGGAAGGGCGCCTGGAAGACCTGCTGGTGCCGCTGGACGTGGCGGTGATCGGTTGCGTGGTCAACGGCCCTGGCGAAGCCAAGGAAGCCCATGTGGGCCTTACCGGTGGCACGCCGAACCTGATCTACATCGACGGCAAGCCGGCGCAGAAGCTGACCAACGACAACCTGGTGCAAGAGCTCGAGAAGCTGATTCGCCAGAAGGCGGCCGAGAAGGTCGAAGCCGACGCGGCGCTGATCGCCCGCGGCTGACAGAAGAATACTAAGGATTACTCGTGAGTAAGACGCTGCAAGCCATCCGTGGCATGAACGACATCCTGCCCGAGCAGACGCCCCTGTGGCGCTATTTCGAAGGCACCGTGGCAGGGCTGCTGGACACCTACGGCTACCGGCAGATCCGCATGCCGATCGTCGAGTTCACCGACCTGTTCAAGCGCTCCATCGGCGAAGTCACCGACATCGTCGAGAAAGAGATGTACACCTTCGAGGACCGCAACGGCGACTCGCTGACCCTGCGCCCCGAGGGCACCGCTGCCTGCGTGCGTGCCGTGCTGGAGCATGGCATCACCGGCGGTGGCCAGGTACAGAAGCTGTGGTACGTGGGCCCGATGTTCCGCCACGAGCGCCCGCAGAAAGGCCGCTATCGCCAGTTCCACCAGATCGGCTGCGAGGTGTTCAACCTCGACGGCCCGGACATCGACGCCGAACTGATCGTGCTGACCTGGCGCCTGTGGGGTGCCCTGGGTATTCGTGACGCGGTGAAACTGGAGCTCAACAGCCTGGGCACCAGCGAAGCCCGCGGCCGCTACCGCGAAGCGCTGGTGGCGTTCCTGACCGAGCACCTGGACCAGATCGACGAAGACAGCCAGCGCCGCCTGAAGACCAACCCGCTGCGCGTGCTGGACACCAAGCACCCTGAGACACAGGCGGTGCTGGTGAACGCGCCGAAGCTGGCCGATTACCTGGACGAAGAGTCGCGCGTGCACTTCGAGGGCCTCAAGGCTCGCCTGGACGCCGCCGGCATTCCCTACGTGATCAACCCCAAGCTGGTGCGTGGCCTGGACTACTACAGCAAGACCGTGTTCGAGTGGGTCACCGACAAGCTCGGCGCCCAGGGCACCGTGTGCGCCGGTGGCCGCTATGACGGCCTGGTCGAGCAGATGGGCGGCAAGCCGACCCCGGGCGTGGGTTTCGCCATGGGCATCGAACGTCTGATCCTGCTGCTCGAAACCCTGGAGCAGGTACCCGAGTCCATCGCCCGTACCGTCGATGTCTACCTGTGCGCCTTTGGCGAGCAGGCGGAACTGGCGGGCCTGGCCCTGACCGAGCGCCTGCGCGATGCATTGCCGCAGTTGCGCATTCAGGTCAACGCCGGCGCCGGCAGCTTCAAGAGCCAGTTCAAGAAGGCGGACAAGAGCGGTGCGCTCTACGCCTTGATCCTGGGGGACGACGAACTGGCGCAACAAGTGGTAGGTTTCAAACCCCTGCGTGGCCAGGGCGAACAACAAAACATTGCCTGGGATGCTCTGGGTGAGCATCTGGCGACTTGCGTCGTGCAGGGTTGAGGCAGGCTTCAGGCCGAATTTGCGAAATAGGAGTATTGGGGTGTCGAGTACCGAAGATGAACAACTCGCCGAGTTGAAGGACTTTTGGCAGCGTAACGGCAAGCCTCTGGTCACCGGCGTCCTGCTGGCCCTGGTCGTGGTGTTCGGCTGGCAGGCCTGGCACAAATACCAGGCCAACCAGTCGCAAGGCGCGTCCAGCCTGTACCAGCAATTGCTGGAAACCGCGCTGAACCCGACCGGCAAGCCGGACACCGCGCAGGTCGCTGACCTGGCCAACAAGCTCAAGACCGAGTACGGCAACAGCGAATACGCCCAGTATGGCAGCCTGTTCGTGGCCAAGGTGGCCGTGGACAACGGCAAGCTGGACGACGCCGCCACCGAGCTCAAGGCCGTGGTCGACAAGCCCAAGGACGCCATGCTGGGCGAAATCGCCCGTCAGCGCCTGGCTCAGGTGCTGGCCGCGCAGAACAAGGCCGATGACGCCCTGAAACTGCTGGAAGGCGATGCCGACAAGGCATTCCTGGCCAGCCGTGAAGAGCTCAAGGGTGACCTGCTGGTGCAGCTGGGCCGTACCGATGACGCTTACGCGGCCTATCAGAAAGCCAAGGCAGCCCTGTCCGACGAGGCAGCGGTAGGTGGCTTGCAAATCAAACTCGACGACCTGGCGAAAAAAGATGCGTGACGTGATCCGTTGGAAACATGCAGCATTGCTGACGCTGGCCATTCTGGCCGCGGGTTGCAGCAGTAACAGCAAAAAGGAATTGCCTCCTGCCGAGTTGACCAGCTTCAAGGAAGAAGTTGTGTTGCACAAGGAATGGAGCCGCTCGGTCGGTGACGGCCAGGGCGAGACTTACAACATGCTGGTTCCAGCGATCGAGAACGACAGCATCTTCGCCGCCGATGTCACCGGTGTGGTCATGGACCTCAACCGTCTGAACGGCGACGTGATCTGGAAGAAAGACCTCAACACGTCGGTTTCCGGCGCGGTGGGTGTCGGCTATGGCTTGGTGATGCTGGGTACCATCAGCGGTGACGTGATCGCCCTGGACGCCACCAACGGTGAAGTGAAGTGGCGCGCCAAGGTCAACAGCGAAGTGCTGGCACCGCCGGCCAACAACGGTGACGTCGTGGTCGTGCAAACCCAGGATGACCGCCTGGTTGGCCTGGACGCCGCCACCGGCACCCAGCGCTGGATCTACGACAGCACCCCGGCGGTACTGACCCTGCGTGGCACCGGTGCCCCGCTGGTCACCAACCACCTGGCCATCGCTGGCCTGTCGACCGGCAAGGTCGTGGCCGTGGACATCAGCAATGGTGTGCCGGTATGGGAGCAGCGCGTGGCCGTGCCGCAAGGCCGTTCCGAGCTTGAGCGTGTGGTCGACATCGACGGCGGCCTGCTGCTGTCCGGTGGTACCCTGTACGTCTCCAGCTACCAGGGCCGCATGGCGGGCCTGGACCTGGAAAGCGGCCGTGTGCTGTGGCAGCGTGATGCCTCCAGCTACGCCGGCGTGGCCCAGGGCTTCGGCAGCGTGTACGTGGCCCAGGCCAACGGCACCGTCGAAGGCGTGGATGAGCGCACCACCACCGCGCTGTGGAGCAATGACAAACTGGCCCGCCGCCAGCTGTCGGCACCTGAAGTGTTCTCCAGCTACGTGGCCGTGGGTGACTTCGAAGGTTACCTGCACCTGCTCAGCCAGGTCGATGGCCGCTTCGTTGGCCGCGAGAAAATCGACGGTGACGGCCTGCGTGCCCGTCCGCTGGTCGCTGGCAACATGATTTACGTGTTCGGCAACAGCGGCAAGCTCGAAGCGCTGACCATCAAGTAAGGCTTTGACTATGCTGGAGGTCATGTGGCCTCCAGCGGCCCCGCCCGAGTGGGGCCAACGGCATGCGTGCATGCCGTCACGAACTCCGGCCGCTGCCTGCAGCGGCCTTTGTATTTTCTGAAATAACGCAGTGGAGAGCCTAATGGTTCCCGTAATCGCCCTGGTGGGCCGACCGAACGTCGGCAAGTCCACCATGTTCAACCGCCTGACCAAAAGCCGCGACGCCATCGTTGGCGACCTGTCTGGTCTTACCCGTGATCGCCAATACGGAGAGGCGCGCTGGCAAGGGCGTTCCTACATCCTGATCGACACCGGTGGTATTTCCGGTGACGAACACGGCATGGACGAAAAAATGGCCGAGCAGTCGCTGCTGGCCATCGAAGAAGCCGATGTCGTGCTGTTCCTGGTTGATGCCCGCGCCGGTTTCACCGCCGCCGACCAGATGATTGCCGAGCACCTGCGCAAGCGCAACAAGCGCTCGATCCTGGTGGCCAACAAGATCGACAACATCGATCCGGAAATGGCCCGCGCCGAATTCGCCCCGCTGGGCATGGGCCACGCCATTGGCGTCGCTGGTGCACAGGGTCGTGGCGTCAATACCTTGCTGGAAGCCGCCCTGGGCGAATTCCCGCGTGATATTGAAGAGGAAGACCTGGCTGAAGGTGTCGCCGAAGGCGAAGAGCAGGTGCGCATTCCTGGCCCGAGCGAGAAGGATGGCATCAAGATCGCCATCATCGGCCGCCCGAACGTGGGCAAGTCGACCCTGGTCAACCGCATGCTCGGTGAAGAGCGGGTCATCGTCTACGACCAGCCTGGCACCACCCGCGACAGTATCTACATCCCGTTCGAGCGCAACGGCGAGAAGTACACCTTCATCGACACTGCCGGTGTGCGCAAGCGCGGCAAGATCCATGAAGAAGTCGAGAAGTTCTCGGTGGTCAAGACGCTGCAGGCCATCAAGGATGCCAACGTCGTGATCTTCGTCATGGACGCCCGCGAAGGCGTGGTGGACCATGACCTGAACCTGCTGGGCTTCGCCCTTGAGTCGGGCCGTGCCATCGTCATCGCCCTGAACAAGTGGGACGGCATGCAGCCGAGCGAGCGCGACTACGTGAAGACCGAGTTGGAACGCCGGTTGTTCTTCGTCGACTTCGCCGACATCCACTTCATTTCGGCGCTGCACGGCACCGGCGTGGGCAACCTGTACGGTTCGGTGCAGGCCTCGTTCAAGTCGGCGATCACTCGCTGGCCGACCAGCCGCCTGACCCAGATCCTCGAAGACGCGGTGCAAGAGCACCAGCCGCCGATGGTCAACAGCCGCCGCATCAAGCTGCGCTATGCCCACCTGGGTGGTGCCAACCCGCCGCTGATCGTGATCCACGGCAACCAGGTGGAAAAGGTGCCGAACTCCTACGTTCGCTACCTGGAAAACACCTACCGCCGTGTACTCAAGCTGGTCGGCACACCAATCCGCATCGAGTTCAAAGGTAGCGACAACCCGTACGAAGGCAACAAGAACACGCTCACCGACCGCCAGGTCAACAAGAAGCGCCGCTTGATGTCGCACCACAAGAAAGCCGAGAAAAAGCGCCGCGACAAGCGCTGACTCCGGTTTCGCAATACCAGTGTGGGACCGGGCGAAGCTCGGTTCCACACTGGTATCTGCGCAACACCCTGGGCTATCCTGCTGAGCTCCCCCAGCTGTCAGGGTCAGGCCCGATGATCACCAGCAAACTGCCGAATGTCGGCACGACCATCTTCACCACCATGTCCCAGCTCGCCACCCAGACCGGCGCGCTCAACCTGTCCCAAGGCTTCCCCGACTACGACGGCCCCCAAGGCCTGCGTGATGCCGTGGTGCGCCACATTCAGGCGGGGCACAACCAGTACGCGCCCATGACCGGCCTGCCGGCCCTGCGCGAACAGGTGGCCGCCAAGGTCGCCCGCCAGTACGGCGCCATCGTCGACGCCGATACCGAGGTCACCATTACCCCAGGTGCCACTGAGGCCATCTTCTGCGCCGTGCAAGCCGTGATCCGCGCCGGTGACGAAGTGATCGTCTTCGACCCGTGCTACGACAGCTACGAGCCCTCCGTGGAGTTGGCTGGCGGCCGCTGCGTGCATGTGCAGCTCGATGCCCGGACGTTTACCATCGACTGGCAGAAGCTGGCGGACGCCCTCAGCCCGCGTACGCGGATGATTATCCTCAACAGCCCGCACAACCCCAGCGGCGCACTCATCAGCCGCGCCGACCTGGACCAGCTGGCACAGCTGATCGAAGGTCGCGATATCTACCTGATCAGTGATGAAGTCTATGAACACCTGGTCTACGATGGGGTCATACACGCCAGCGTGCTGGCGCACGAAGCGCTCTATTCCAAGGCTTTCGTGGTCAGCTCGTTTGGCAAGACCTACCATGTCACCGGTTGGAAGACCGGTTATGTGATCGCGCCGCCGGCCCTGAGTGCCGAGCTGCGCAAGGTCCATCAGTATGTGAATTTCTGTGGTGTCACCCCGCTGCAATGGGCACTGGCCGACTTCATGGCCGCCTGCCCCGAGCATGTGGAAGAACTGCCGGCGTTCTACCAGGCCAAGCGCGATCTGTTCTGCGACCTGCTGGCGCCTTCGCGTTTCAGCTTCAGCCGGGCGGCAGGCACCTACTTTCAGTTGGTGGACTACTCGCAGATTCGCCCTGACCTGAACGACGTCGACATGGCGCTATGGATGACCCGCGAACACGGCGTGGCGACCATTCCGGTTTCGGTGTTCTACCAGGCACCGATTCCCGAACAACGGTTGGTACGCCTGTGCTTCGCCAAACGCGAGGAGACGCTGCGGGAAGCGGCGATAAAGTTATGCGCGATCTGAGTGAACTGGACAACCTGAACATCGCCCTGGTGCAGACCACCCTGGCCTGGCATGACCGCACGGCCAATTTCGAGCACTTCGATACCCTGCTGGAACAGGCTCGAGGTGCCGACCTGGTGATACTGCCCGAGATGTTCACTACCGGCTTTTCCATGGAATCGGCCAGCCTGTGTGAACCGGAAAACGGCCCTGCCAGCAAATGGCTGCTGGGCCAGGCGGGGCGCCTGAACGCGGTGGTCACCGGCTCGGTGATCATTCAGGCGGCCGACGGCAGCCATCGCAACCGCCTGCTGTGGGCACGGCCCGACGGTACCTTGCTGCACTATGACAAGCGCCACCTGTTCCGCATGGCTGGCGAGCACAAGCATTACACCCCGGGCGAGCGTCAGGTGCAGTTCGAGGTCAAGGGCTGGCGCATACGGCCGTTGATTTGCTACGACCTGCGTTTTCCGGTGTGGAGCCGTGATGCCCAGGACACCGACCTGCTGCTGTACACCGCCAACTGGCCGGGTGCGCGCCGGCTGCACTGGAACCGCTTGCTACCGGCGCGAGCCATCGAGAACCTGTGCTACGTAGCGGCGGTGAACCGCGTGGGCACCGACGGCAAGGGCTTCGCCTACACCGGTGACAGCCAGGTGCTGGATTTCCAGGGCGAGAGCCTGCTGAGCGCGGGGGAGGCCGATGGCGTGTTCCACGTGGCCCTCAGCGCCAGCGAGCTGGCTGCCTACCGTACCCGTTTCCCCGCATACCTGGATGCCGACACCTTCGACCTGCACTGACGCGCTCACATGTAGTATCGGACCTGGCCGCGTCCCGGCGCCGCATCATCCCTGATGCGCCGCATGGGCACAGGCGGCCAATGAGCAGCGACAAAAAAACCGGCCACGTGGGCCGGTTTTCTCAGGGCAGGGCGAAGGCTCAGGCAGCCTTGGCTTCCTGCTGGCTCAGCGAGCGGTTCAGCGCGCTGAACAGCGCCTTGAAGCTGGCGGTGGTGATGTTCTCGTCCACACCCACACCGTGCACCGCCCGGCCACCGGCCACGCGCAACTCGATGTAGGCCGCAGCCTTGGCGTGGGTGCCCGCGCCAATGGCGTGCTCGTTGTAGTCCATGATCTCCACGGCCACCGGCATTGCCGAAGCCAGGGCTTCCAAGGCGCCGTTACCCTTGCCGCGCCAGTGCACGGTCTCGCCGTCGCTGTGCACTTCCACGTCGACCTTGCTGCTGCCGTTCTCTTCCTGCAGGCGGTGGCTGACCAGCGCGTACGGTGTGTTGGCTTGCAGGTATTCCTTGTGCAGCAGGCTGTAGATCTGCTGGGCGGTCATTTCCAGGCCCAGGCGGTCGGTCTCACCTTGCACCACCTGGCTGAACTCGATCTGCATGCGGCGCGGCAGGCTGATGCCGTATTCCTGTTCCAGCAGGTAGGTAATGCCACCCTTGCCCGACTGGCTGTTGACGCGGATCACCGCCTCGTAGCTGCGGCCGATATCGGCCGGGTCGATCGGCAGGTACGGCACTTCCCACAGGGTGTCTTCTTTCTGCTGGGTGAAGCCCTTGCGGATGGCGTCCTGGTGCGAGCCGGAGAACGCGGTGTGAACCAGGTCGCCCACGTACGGGTGGCGTGGGTGAACCGGGATCTGGTTGCACTCTTCGACCACTTTGCGCACGCCGTCGATGTCCGAGAAGTCCAGCTCGGGGTTCACGCCCTGGGTGTAGAGGTTCAGGGCCAGGGTCACCAGGTCGACGTTGCCGGTACGCTCGCCGTTGCCGAACAGGCAGCCTTCGACGCGGTCGGCGCCGGCCATCAGGCCCAGCTCGGTGGCGGCCACGCCGGTGCCACGGTCGTTGTGGGTGTGCAGGCTGATGATCACGCTGTCACGGCGCGACACATGGCGGCCAAACCACTCGATCTGGTCGGCGTAGATGTTCGGCGTGCTGACTTCCACGGTGGCCGGCAGGTTGAGGATGATCTTGTGCTCGGGCGTCGGGTTCCACACCTCGATCACCGCGTCGCACACTTCCTTGGCGAACTCCAGTTCAGTGGCGCTGAAGGTTTCCGGCGAGTACTGGAAAGTCCACTGGGTTTCCGGCTGCTGGGCAGCGTATTTGACGAACAGCTTGGCAGCGTTGACCGCGATGTCCTTCACGCCCTGCTTGTCCTGGTTGAAGACGATCTTGCGGAAGGACGGCGAAGTGGCGTTGTACAGGTGCACGATGGCCTTCTTGGCGCCCTTGAGCGATTCGAAGGTACGCGCGATCAGGTCTTCACGGGCCTGGGTCAGCACCTGAATGGTGGTGTCTTCCGGGATGTGGTTGTCTTCGATGAGGGTGCGAACGAAGTCGAAGTCGGTTTGCGACGCCGAGGGGAACGAGGCCTCGATCTCTTTCACGCCCACGCTGACCAGGGTCTTCCAGAAGCGCAGCTTCTTGGCCGAGTCCATCGGCTCGATCAGCGACTGGTTGCCGTCACGCAGGTCCGAGCTGCACCAGATAGGCGCGGCTGTAATGGTCTGGTTCGGCCAGGTGCGGTCAGGCAAGTTCACCTGAGCGAAGGCGCGGTATTTGGACGACGGGTCTTTGAGCATGGTCATGGTAAGCAATCCTTGTTATGCGGCCTTGAAAAGGGCCTGCCGAATGAAAACGAGAGAAAAGGGCGAGGCGACGCGATTCAGCTTGGCAGTCGTGCACTGACCAGGCTTAGGCAGCGGTGTTGACGAAGGAGAATGAGGGTGTGAAGAGTTTTCATGCTTCAAACTTAACCATTGCGGCAGGGGATGGCAAGCATCTGAAAAAAATTGAGATAAGTTATCTGCTATGGCGATTATGTGGTTATTTCTGCTTCTTGATTTGCGTATTTTGAGTAAAGATTGTTCGCGCGATTGTGCTCGCGCAATCTCGTGGAGGTGACCGTCCGGGCTGTAGCGCGTAACCGGCAAGTCAGGGCTGGAACGCGCCGATGAAGATGGCCGGGTCCACCCGGGCGTCGTTGAGGCTGACGTTCCAGTGCATGTGCGGCCCCGTCGCCCGGCCGGTCATGCCCACGCGCCCGACCACGGCGCCACGCGCCAGGTCCTGGCCGACCTTCACGTCAATCTTCGACATATGGCAGAACATGCTGATGAAGCCCTGGCCATGGTCGACGAAGACCGTGTTGCCGTTGAAGAAGTAGTTGCCGATGAGAATGACCTTGCCCGCCGCCGGGGTCTTGATCGGCGTGCCCGCCGGCACGGCGAAATCCAGTCCGGCATGAGGGTTGCGTTCTTCACCGTTGAAGAAGCGGCGCACGCCAAAGCGGCTCGACAGCGGTCCATTCACTGGCTTGTCCAGCAACAGGTTGCTGGGCGTGCCAGGGCTGAAGCTGCGGTAGGCCTTCAACTGTTCGGCCAACTCGACTTCGAAGCGCTTCAGGTCCGCCGGGTTGGGGTTGACCTGCCGGTTGTTCTTCAAGGTGATGTGCTGCTCGGGGTAGTGCTTGCTGCCTACCACGAAACCCAGGCTGCGCTGGTCGCCCGTGGTGATGCGGGCGGCGCCCGGTTTCTGCGTCAGTGGCAGGCCGACGATGGCGCGCCAGTTCTGTTGCTCGCGCACCACCAGCACCGGCTTGCCGTCGAAGAACGCCTTGGGCGCCTGCGCCGCGGTACCCAGGTCGATCACGGCCACGCCGCCCGGCACGGGCTTGTTCAGCAGGCGGGTGATGTAGCTGTCAGCCTGGGCATTGAACGCCAGGCACAGCAAAAGCAACGCGGGCAGCAAGCGGGGCATGGCTCAATCCAGTAGCGACAGGGTGACCGGGGTCAGGTGGTTGTCTTCGACACGTACCTGCAGTTCGCCTTCGCCCAGCCTGGCGGTCAGGCGCTGGCCGGTGCGGGTCTGCCCGGCACTGCGGATGGCGTTGCCGCGTTCGTCCAGCAGGATGCTGTAGCCACGGCTCAAGGTGGCCAGTGGGCTGACGATGTGCAGGGTCTGCATCTGGTTCTGCAACTGCACACGACGGGCCTTGAGGCCTTCGCGAATGGCGCGGGGCAGGCGCTCGGCCAGGCTGTCGATGCGCTGGCGCAGCAGGGCCAGCGTGCGCCCCGGGTGCTGGCCGGCCAGGCGGGTTTCCAGCTGGGCCAGGCGGTGCTTGCGCAGGCTCAGGCGCTGTTCGAAGGCACGGCGCAGGCGCATGTCCAGGTCGTCCAGGCGCTGGGCCTGCTGGCGCAGCCGTTCGCCGGGGTGGCGCAGGCGTTTGGTCAGGCCGTCCAGGCGCAGGCGGTCGTGGGCCAGGCGGTTTTGCATGCGCATCAGCAGGCGGCGTTGCAGGCTTTCCAGGCGCCGTTGCAGGTCGCTGCTGTCAGGCGCCAGCAGCTCGGCGGCGGCCGAGGGGGTAGGTGCGCGCACATCGGCGACGAAGTCACTGATGGACACGTCGGTTTCATGGCCCACGGCGCTGACGATCGGCGTCACGCAGGCGGCGATGGCCCGGGCCACGGCCTCTTCGTTGAAGCACCACAGGTCTTCCAGCGAGCCACCACCACGGGCCAGGATGATAGCGTCGAAACCGCCGGCATCGGCCAGGCGAATGCCCCGCACGATCTGGTTGATGGCCTCGCGGCCCTGCACGGCGGTAGGGATCAGGGTCAGCTCGACGTGCGGCGCGCGGCGGCGGAACACACTGATGATGTCGCGAATCACGGCGCCGGTGGGCGAACTGACGATGCCGATGCGCCGGGGGTGGGCGGGCAGGGCAACCTTGCGCTCGGCACTGAACAGGCCTTCGGCGCTGAGCTTTTCCTTCAGGGCGTCGAAGGCCAGGCGCAGGGCGCCGTCACCGGCAGGCTCCACGGTGTCGAGAATGAGCTGGTAGTCGCCGCGGCCTTCGAACAGCGAGACCTTGCCGCGCACTTTCACCGCCAGGCCATCCTTGAGCGCCTGGCGCACACGCTGGGCGTTCTGGCGGAACAGCGCACAACGCACTTGGGCGCCGCTGTCCTTGAGGGTGAAATACACGTGGCCCGAGGCCGGGCGCGCAAGGTTGGAGATCTCGCCCTCTACCCAGATGCTGCTGAAGACGTCTTCCAGCAGCACGCGCGCGCGGCCGTTGAGCTGGCTGACAGTGAGGACCTCGCGGTCCAGGCCGAGTACGGCGAAAGGGTCTCTGTTCATGGGGGCATGATAAGGGTATTGCGGCGATGTCGCGATAGGCGCGCGCACTTCGGTCACCTGCTTTCGACACCTGGAAAATCTCGCTAACATCCGCAGCCTTGGAGCAGACAAGGCAAAGGAACGTCATATGCAACCTATCGTCGCCAGCATCGAGGCCATGGCCGCATCGCGCGGTTACCAGTTGGACGAACAGCAGGGGGCGTGCATCAACCGCCTCGCCCACCTGGCCGAGCGGGTGATGCACCCATCATTGCTGCCCTCGCGCAAACCCAAGGGCCTTTATATATGGGGCCCCGTGGGCAGGGGCAAAAGCTTTCTGCTGGATGCCTTCTTCGACCGCCTGGCGCTCGCGGAGAAAAAGCGCTTCCACTTTCATGAGTTTTTCCGTGAGTTGCATGCGCGCATCTTCGCCAATGCCAGCAGCGAGCGCAGCATGGAGGACGCCCTGGATGAAATGCTCAAGGGCTGCAAGCTGCTGTGCTTCGACGAGTTCCACCTGCATGACATCGGTGATGCGATGCTGATCAGTCGGGTGTTCACTGCGATCTTCGCGCGCCAGTGCGCGCTGGTGACCACCTCCAACTACCCGCCCGAAGGCTTGCTGCCCAACCCGCTCTACCATGAGCGTTTTCTGCCGACCATCCGCTTGATCGAAGCGCACATGGACGTGGTATCGATCGCCGGGGGGGTCGACTACCGCAGCCTGGGCGGCGAGGGCGATGCGTTCGGGCTCGGCGCGTTCGTCTCTCCGGGCAACGCCACCCAACGCCACCAACTGGGCCTGCCCGAGGTCACGGCCAGCCGTGTCGAACTTAAGGTCAACCACCGGCCGCTGCGGGTGATGGCAGCCTCGCAAGGGGTGCTTCATGTTGGTTTCAGTGATATCTGCGAGGCCCCCACGGCGACCATGGACTACCTGGTGCTGGTCAAGACCTACCCGCGCTGGATCATCGAAGGCATTCCGCGTATTTCCACGGCGTCGCCCGCGGCACAACAGCGTTTTCTCAACCTGGTGGATGTATTGTATGACACGCGCTGCGAAGTATTCATGATCAGTACGCTGCCGTTGAATGAAGCGGTTGATCATTGTGATATCGCCGATATTGTACGAACCCGTAGTCGGCTCTCACAAATGAAGCAGTTACATGTTAAAAACGATACAGAAATGGCGTTTGGCCATTAGTACCAAGGTATTATTGGTGTGCGTGAAACTTTTAGTTAGCGTACGGTCAATCGGCAGGAACGCCAGATAACAAGAACAACACGAATGGAGTCATGCAATGAGCGACGCGTTTGCAGTCGGGTTGCCCGGCTATGCGATTATCTTCGCCGCACTGTTATGTGCGTATATCATTTTCGGCATCGCCGGATTTGGTACCGCTCTTATCGCCAGTCCTGTGCTGGTGCTGTATATCCCCATCGCCAAGATCGTTCCGCTACTCGCGTTGATGGACCTGTGCGCCGCACTGGTCAATGTCAGCCGTGATGGCCGCAAGGCCGACTGGCGCGAGCTCAGGCGGCTGGTCCCGCTGATGGTGGTGGGGAGCCTGATCGGTGCGGCCATCCTGCTGAAGGCCAGGCCCGATATCCTGCTGCTGGCGCTGGGTATCTTCGTGGTGGGCTACTCGCTGTATTCACTCAGTGGGCTCAAGCCAGACCGTACCTTTTCCCCGGCCTCGGCCATTCCCTTCGGCTCGGTGGGTGGCGTGTTCAGCGCCTTGTTCGGCAGCGGCGGTTTCATTTACGCCATTTATCTCAGCGGCCGGATCAAAGACAAGAATGCCATGCGCATCACCCAAACCACGCTCATCGGCTTGAGTACCCTGACCCGGGTGGTGCTGTTTGCCCTGGCAGGGGTGTACCTGGACAGCAGCCTGTTGTGGCTGGCACTGTTTCTCGCCCCGGGCATGTTGCTGGGCACGGCCATAGGCCGCCGGCTGACATTGAAGATGTCTCGTGAACAATTCCTCAAACTTATCAATGTTGTCGTGCTCGCCTCTGGCGTGGCATTGATTATCCGTTACTTCAGCTGAACCCGTACCGGGCCTGAGCGCCCCTGATGACCTGTGCCTGTTCGTCCAACTTCCGAGTTGGGCGGCGGGTTGTGCCGTGCCTGAAAACCGCAAGCTTCGCCAATAACGATAATAGGAGAACGCGTTTGGACAACAATCACCCGAATGAAATGATGACGGGCTCAGAGTTTCTGGACAGCCTTGATGACGGTCGCCACGTGTATATCTATGGTGAGCGTGTCGAGAATGTTTGCGAACACCGAGCGTTTCGTAACAGTGCGCATTCATTATCGCGCTTATACGATGCCCTGCATGATCCTGCCAGCCAGGAGGTGATGACCGATATCGACCCGGATGGTTACCGGACCCACCGCTACTTCATGCCCTCGCGTTCCGCGCAGGACTTGCTCAAGGCTCGGGATGCCATTGCCCATTGGTCACGGTTGTCTTACGGCTTCATGGGCCGCACACCGGATTATAAAGCAGGTTTCACCGCCACCCTGCACTCGGACCCGGACTTGTACGCGCCGTTTCATGACAACGCGCAAAGCTGGTACAGAAAATCGGCGCGCAAGGTCATGTTCCTCAATCACGTGCTGGTCAACCCACCGGTGGGCAGGGCACGGCAGATCGCCGACATGCGCGACATTTACCTGCATGTGGAAAAAGAGACTGACGCGGGCATCATCGTGCGCGGCGTGAAAATGGTCGCCACCACCGCGGCGCTGTCCAATGCCACCTTTGTCGCGCAGAACAGCGCCACCCATTATCAGGCCGGGGCCGAGGAAGATTTCGCCTTGTGCTTCATCCTGCCGATGAACGCACCCAACCTCAAGATCATGTGCCGCCGCTCATTCGAGGCGGCGTCGTTGAGCCCGTTCGACCACCCGCTGTCCAGCCGTTTCGACGAAAACGATTCGGTGCTGATCTTCGACGGCGTGCTGGTGCCTTGGGAAAACGTGCTGATCTACCGCGATATCGAGCGTGCGCGCAGTTTTTATGCCGCGTCCGGTTTCCTCAATCGTTACCCGCTGCAGTCCGGCACGCGGTTGGCGGTGAAGATGGACTTCATCTGCGGGCTGTTGAGCAAGGTGCTGGAGTCCAATGGCTCGGCGCAGTTCCGTGGCATTCGCACGCGCCTGGCGGACATCGTCGCGTTGCGCAACCTGATGTGGTCGTTGACCGAGAACCTGTGCCTGAACCCCGAGACCCGGCGCGATGGTTCGGTAGTGCCTCGCCTGGAGGCCGCGGCGACGGTGCGTTACTTCGGCACGCAGATGATGAGCCAGCTCAAACCGGTGTTCAACACCATTCTGGGCGGCTCGCCCATCATGCAGACCGCCAGTTGGCTGGATATGGGCAACCCGGAGGTTCGTCCCTTGATAGACCTCTATTACCAGGGCACCGACCAGAGCGCCGGTGAGCGAATGAAGCTGGTCAAGTTGCTGTGGGACGCCTTGGGCAGTGAGTTCGCCGGTCGCCACGAGCTCTACGAGCACAACTACGCCGGCAACAATGAGCAGGTGCGCCTGGACATGCTGCGCCACTGCGAAAGCGCCGGGGTGCTGGCCCAATGTACCGACCTGGTCGACCGCTGCCTGGCCGATTACAACGAGCAGGGCTGGGCCCCGGGCTCGGGATGGCGGTTCGATCCCGCGCAACACGAAATCCGTTAAGCCACCACGCTGGTCCCGGCAGCCCCCGAGAGGCTGTCACGGGCAGGTTCAGACTGAAAATGGAGCGGGACATGCTTTACGACAGTGGATGGAATCGCGAAGAGCTGGATTACAAGGCCTTGGAAAACCAATGGCACGTGGTTGCGCGCAGTGAAGATGTCAGCGCCGAGCGGCCCACGGCTGTCAGGCTGCTGGGCGAAGACCTGGTGTTGTGGCGCGACGGCAGCGGGGGCATTCATGCCTGGAAAGACTACTGCGGCCACCGCGGCGCACGGCTCTCGCTGGGCTGCGTGAAGAAGGGCGAGATCGAATGCCCGTATCACGGCTGGCGCTACGACGGGCAGGGGGACTGCACCCTGGTGCCGGCGCACCCCGACCGACATGCCCCGGCTTCGGACCGGCTGATCTTCAAGCACTATGCCGAGGAGCGTTACGGTTATGTCTGGGCCAGCCTGGTGCGGCCCGACGGCCACTGCCCAAGCTGCCACAGTGGGACGATGACAGTTTTCGCAAGGTCTATGCCGGGCCTTATCACTACCAGGCCAATGCGCTGCGGGCGCTGGAAAACTTCATCGATGCCTCGCATTTTCCTTTCGTGCACGCCCACCTCAACGGCTTGCCGGACGCACCGGAGCCGCTGAAGAAATACACCGTCAGCCAGGACGAGCGGGGCCTGCATTCATCGGAAATCAGTGTATTCCAACCCTTCGGCGATCACCGCGGCATCCCGGTGACTGCGCGCTACACCTATTCGGTGTTCAACCCGACCACGGCCTACTTCAAGAAGAAGACCGGTGAGGTCGAGCGCTTCTGCACCTTCTTCAATGCCACCCCGGTGGACGAGAAGGCCTGCATCATCTGGCTGATCGTGGCGATCAACTTCGGCCCCGAGTTGACCCTTGAGCAGATCCTGGCGCGGCAGAACACCGTGTTCGAGCAGGACCGCCATATCGTCGAGTCACAACGCCCCGCCCGCCTGCCCCTGGACCCCAAGGCCGAGATGCACGTGACCAGCGACCGCCTGGGCTTTGAATACCGGCGTTGGTTGCGCGAGCTGGGCGAGGCCCGGCGCGCCCCCGGGCAACTTGAACAGACCATCCGCGCGGTATCACTGTGAGCAGGAGCCAGCCATGACCATGCAGCCACTTGAGCGTTTCATTGAGCGTGAATCCAATGCCAGAACCTATTCGCGCAACTTCCCGGGGGTATTGAGCCATGGCGCACTCGCCCAGGTGACCGACAGCGAAGGGCGTCAGTACCTCGATTGCCTGTGCTGCGCCGGGGCATTGGCCCTGGGCCACAACCATCCCTTCATCCAGCGGCGGGTGATCGAATTTCTGCAGTCGGGCCAGTTGCAGCAGGCACTGGACCTGGCGACGCCAGCGCGGCTGGCATTCGTGGATAAACTGTTCCAGTGTTTGCCTCGCGCTTTTGCCACGCAGGCCAAGGTGCAGTTCTGCGGCCCCACGGGCGCCGATGGGGTGGAGGCCGCGCTGAAACTGTTCAAGACCGCCACCGGCCGCCGTTCGGTGCTGGTGTTCCAGGGCGCCTACCACGGCATGACCCATGGCACGCTCGGCATGATGGGCAACGTCGCCCCACGCCAGGCCATTTCAGGAGTGCCCGGCGAGATCCAGTTTCTGCCTTACCCCTACACCTTCCGCAGCCCCTTCGGTGCGCAGGTGGATGCACTTGAAACCGAGCGGCTGAGCCTGGCCATGTTGGAAACGGCACTCAGTGATCCGGAAAGCGGCGTATGCAAGCCGGCGCTGGTGCTGCTGGAGGCGGTTCAGGGCGAAGGGGGCTGCATTCCCGCCAGTGCGCCTTGGCTCAAGGGTGTCAGGGAGATCACCGAGCGCCATGGCGTACCCCTGGTCATCGATGAAGTGCAGTCCGGGATCGGCCGTACCGGTGATATGTTCGCGTTCGAGCACGCCGGTATCGTTCCCGATGCCATCGTGGTATCCAAAGCCATCGGTGGCGGCTATCCGTTGTCATTGCTGTTGTACCGGGACGAGTACGACCAATGGAAACCCGGCGCCCATGCAGGCACCTTCCGCGGTAACCAGATTGCCCTGGTCAGCGGCCTGGCGACGCTGGAGTACATCGAGCAGACCAATCTGCTGGCCCACGTTCGGCAGGTAGGTGTGCAACTCAAGGAGGGCTTGCTGGACATCCAGAGCCGTTACCCCTGTATCGGCGATGTGCGCGGGCGCGGCCTGATGCTGGGCGTGGAACTGGTGGATGCCGATGCGCAGCCCGACGCCCTGGGCCACCCGCGCGGCGCCACGCAACTGGCCGCCAGCGTCAAGAAGGCCTGCCTGCAGGCGGGGCTGATCATTGAAAGCGGTGGGCGCAATAATGCGGTGCTGCGCTTCCTGCCGCCGCTGGTGATCACTGCGCTGGAAATCCAGACGTTGCTGGCGCGCTTCGAGCAGGCATTGGCCGCTTGTGCTCCAGCCCGCGCACGGCCATTGCCGGCACCGGGTTTCGCTGAGGTGCAGCCATGAGTGCTCGCGACCCGCTGCATGATGTGCTGGGCATCGGTTTCGGCCCGGCGAACATTGCCCTGGCGGTGGCGTTCGAAGAGCTGGCGCCGGACTTGAGCGTGCGGTTTATCGAGCGCAAGCCGCGGGCCGCCTGGCAACCGAACATGTTGCTGGCGGGGTCCGATATCCAGAACCACCCGTTGCGGGACCTGGTGACTCCGCGCAACCCGCGCAGCCGCTATTCGTTCACCAACTTTCTGTTCGAGAACGGGCGCCTGTACGAGCATTTGAACCTGCCGTTGCACTACCCATTGCGGCTCGAGTACGCCCAGTACGTCAGTTGGGTGGCCGGTTTCTTCGCCTCCCGCGTGGATTACGGCCGCGCCGCGCAGCAGGTGGAGCTGGTCGAAGCCCAGCCTCAGGTACCCCGCCATTATCGGGTGACCACGGCCGAAGGTCAGGTGTACCGGGCCAGGAGCCTGGTCCTGGCGCCAGGACGTACGCCCCATATACCGGCGCCGTTCGCCGATGTGCGGGACGCCCGCGTGCAGCACCTGAACCATTACCTGCCAGCGCTGGAGGCGGCAGTGGCGGCCACTGGCTCGCGTTGCCGTGTCGCTGTCATTGGTGGCAGCCAGAGCGCGGTGGAAATTCTCTTGCATGCCGAACAGCACCCCGGGGTGAGCCAGGTCACGGGCTATACCCGCAACTTCGGTTTTCGCCAGAAGGACACCAGCCCGTTCTCCGATGAAGTGTATTTTCCCGCCTTCGTCGACACCTTCCATCAGGCCAGCCCCGCCAACAAGCGACGCCTGCGCAACGAGTTGGCGGCCACCAACTATTCCTCGGCCGATATCGACGTGCTCAACCAGCTTTACCTGCGCCGTTACGAGCAGCAGTTGCTGGGCGGGGACCGCCTGCGGATCAATACCTGCCAGGAAATCATCGAGTGCGCGGCGACGGCCGACAGTGTGACGGTACAGGCGCGGCACTTTCTGCAGGGCACCGTCCAGCAGGGCGCGTTTGACCTGGTGATATTGGCCACCGGCTTTCTCGATCTGGGCGACGGCGAGCGGCAGGAGCCCTGCCCACCGTTATTGCTCGGGGTGGCAGGCGACAAGGACGCTCTGGCCATTGGCCGAGACTATCAGGTGCAACTGCAGGGCGGCCTCCCGACCTACCTCAACGGCTTGTGCGAGTCTTCCCACGGCATGGGCGATGCGGGGTCATTCAGCTTGCTGGCGATCCGGTCGCAGACCATCGTCGACTCGCTGTTGGGCCAATTCGAGCATGGAGCGGAGCGCCAGCGCCATGGTTGATGCCGCATTGCACGCTTTGCTGGACGCGCCCTCGGCATGGCAAGGCAGCGTACCTGCGCTGCGCGGCGCCAGCCCGTTGCCTGCGCACAGCGACATGGTGATCGTAGGGGGCGGCATCGGCGGGCTCAGCGCTGCCCTGCATGCACTGCACCGCGGGTGCAGCGTCACGGTACTCGAGGCGGGAGAACTGGGGGCAGGGGCCAGTGGCCGCAATTCAGGGTTTGTCGTGCCCGTGCCGGCCCGGCATGGCCCCGACACACTCAACGCACTGCTGGGCGACGCCGCGGGGCCGTATGTGCGGGCCTTGCAACAGGCCGCACGGCAGGCCCTGAGCCGGGGTGGCCCGCAGGTGGTGCGCCAGGGCTGGCTGCAGCCCTTTGCGCAACCGCCCCTGGGCAGCCTTCGGCACCTGGCCAAGCAATGGCAGGCGCTGGGCATTGACGCTGAATGCGTGGAGGGCCAGCGCCTGGGCGCACTCGCAGGCACGCGATATTACCCCGAGGCCTTGCTGTTCAAGGGTGGGGGCGGTGTAGATCCTTTGGCCCTGCTGCACCAGTTGGCCGACGCCGTGATGGCGCTGGGTGGCTGTATCGTTGAGCAGTGCAGCGCGTTGAACACCACGGTGCGTGGGCAGGGGGTCACCGTCCATACCCCACAAGGGGACATCCGCGCCGGTCGCGTGCTCCTGGCTGCAAATGCCTATGGCACGGGTGCCAGCCAGGCGACTCGGCGGCCCATCGGCCGTATCGCGCTGGGCCTGGGGACGTTTACCTGCGAGGACCTGCCGCCCGAAACCGCCTGCCTGCCCTTTTCCGACGCCCGCAAGGACATGTGGTTTTGCCGGCGCCTGACGGGCAACCGCTTGATAACGGGGGCGTTCATCCTGCCGGGTGCAGGCGGGGCAGCAGCGGCCGCAGGCCTGATGAGCGAGCGCTTGCAGGCCTTGTTCGGCCCAGGCCCATGGACACCAGGGCAGCTATGGGCCGGTTACGTGGGCGTGACCCGCACGGGTATGCCCGTGGTACGCCAGCACGGCCCTCGCATCATCCGTTGGAGCGGCTGCAATGGGCGCGGTATCGCCTTGTCGAGCCTGATGGCGCAGCGGTTGGTGGACCACCTGATGGGTGAGCCCATGCCGACGCTGCCGCAAGCCACATTCAACAGTGCGCTGCTGGTCCGCTGGTTGGCGTACTCGGTTATCCAGCGGGACCGCCGTCGCCAGAAGAAAGCGATGGTGGCCCACCCCTCCCGTTTTCCGCGCGAGACCACTTCATGAGCCTGTGTCCGTTTCATTATCAGGAACATCGGTCCAGCGATGCCGACCTGATCGGCCGCTTCATCGATGCATTTCCGCTGGCGTTGATCACTTCATCAGTGGCAGGCAAGCATTACAGCAGTTACATCCCCTTGCTGCGTGACCACGACCAATCTCTGTTCGGCCATGCCGACCGCCGCAACCCGCAATTCGCCGGGGAAGCGTTCAGTGCGCAGGTCTTTTTCGTCGGGCCCAATGCCTACATTCCCCCGGAAGGCTACAGCAGTGCGCAACTGCCTACCTGGAATTACCTGGCGGTGCACATGCAAGCCCAGGTCCAGACGGTGCAGGGCGATCGGTACGCCCTGGATATCCTGCGCCGCACCGCCCAGGCAATGGGGGCCCAGGGCTCCCGATACCGCGTCGATGATGCAGACCCCCGAGTGCAGAACAACCTTGCCCATATTGTCGGGCTGCGGTTGGTGCCCAGTGAGGTCGAGGCGCGCTTCAAACTGTCGCAAAACAAGGCCCAGAAAGACCGAGATGCCGCTCTGGACTGGTTTTTGAGCGGCGATCTGGAGCAACACCGGCAACTGTTCGAAGACCTTCTGCGCCATACCTCCGGCGCCCGGGAATAAGGGGAAGACCATGCCTATCGTCAGAATCGAAGATGCGACCCAGCGCTCCCTGGCCGAGCAGCGGACCTTGGTCGAGGCGGTCTATGCCAGCCTCAGGCAGCAATTTGGGGTCAGTGATGAAGAGCTGCAGGCTCGCTACCATTACCTGCCAGCCACTTCCCTGCGCACCCCCGGTGACCGGGACGGTTATGTGCAGATCACCATTACCCTGTTCAAGGGGAGAAAAGCGGCCACCAAGCGCAAGTTGTACGCCGATATCGTCGAGCGGCTGGCGCGGGCCCTGGCGATCGAGCCGGGGGCAGTGCTGATCCTGCTGGACGAGCATGATGCCGAGAACTGGGGCATGCGCGGCGGTATCGCGGCCAGCGACATCGATTTCGGCTATGCCGTGCAAGTCTAGATAGCGGCACTGGGGGCTGCGCGCTTGACCTGCTCCCCCATGGCATTATGCTGCGCGTATTTACGTTACCCGCAGGCCTGCCTTCATGAGTTCGCAAAGCATTATCGTCCCGTTGATCTCCAGTTTCCCCGGGCGCGAAGGCAAGGCCCGGCGGGTGCTGCGCTGGTTGTGGCAGAAAAACATCATCGAAGAACAACTGACCACCTGCGGGCGCACCGGCAACGGCATGGGCTACGCCATCGGGCCGGGCGCCCGCAACGTGGTGGAGCACCCGGACCTGTTGCCTTATGGCCAGGCAGTCAACGGCCTCGAACTGGTGACCAAGCGCTGCATCTTCACCCCCACCAAAGACTTCAAGGAAGAAGCGGGCTGCCCCGAATGCCGTCAGGAAATAGGCGAGGCGCTGTTCGACAGCCTGGAAGACTGGATGCCCGGCCACACCGACAACTTCATGTGCCCCGAATGCCGCCATGAGGATGACATCAACGGCTTCCTGTTCCTGCAGCCCTGCGCGTTTTCCAACCTGGGGTTCATCTTCAACGGCTGGGCCGACGCACGGTTCAAGCCCGAATTCCTCTACGAGTTCGGCGAGCGCCTGGAACGCAAGGTGCGTGTGGTGCGCGTCGATCTTTAGGGTGCGACGCAATTGCCCTGATGTTTACATTGAGCATCGGGGCATGTATGAGTATAATGGCGCGCTTCCATTTTTCCCGCTCGGGAGCCCCCGCGATGCTGCGTATCAGCCAAGAAGCACTGACCTTCGACGACATTCTCCTCGTACCCGGTTACTCCGAAGTACTGCCCAATGAAGTCAGCCTGAAGACCCGTTTGACCCGTGGCATCGAGCTGAATATTCCCCTGGTCTCGGCGGCCATGGATACCGTGACCGAAGCCCGTCTGGCCATTGCCATGGCCCAGGAAGGCGGCATCGGCATCATCCACAAGAACATGACCATCGAGCAGCAAGCTGCCGAAGTGCGCAAGGTCAAGAAGTTCGAGGCCGGCGTGGTCAAGGACCCGATCACCATCGAGGCTGGCGCCACGGTACGTGACCTGTTCGAGCTGACCCGCCAGCACAACATCTCCGGCGTGCCAGTACTGCACGACGGTGACCTGGTCGGTATCGTCACCTCCCGTGACGTGCGTTTCGAAACCCGTCTGGAAGCCACCGTTCGCGAAGTGATGACGCCCAAAGAGCGCCTGGTCACCGTGCGCGAAGGCGCCGACAAGAACGAAGTGCGCGAGCTGCTGCACAAGCACCGCCTGGAAAAAGTCCTGATCGTGGACGACAAGTTCCACCTCAAGGGCATGATGACCGTCAAGGACATCGAAAAAGCCAAGGCCTACCCACTGGCCAGCAAGGACGACCAGGCCCGCCTGCGCGTCGGCGCTGCCGTCGGTACCGGCAAGGACACCGGCGAGCGCGTTGCCGCCCTGGTAGCCGCCGGTGTTGACGTGGTGGTGGTCGACACCGCTCACGGTCACTCCAAAGGCGTGATCGACCGCGTTCGCTGGGTGAAGGACAACTACCCGCAGGTCCAGGTCATCGGTGGCAACATTGCCACTGGCGCCGCGGCCAAGGCCCTGGTTGAAGCCGGCGCCGATGCGGTCAAGGTCGGTATCGGCCCTGGCTCCATCTGCACCACCCGTATCGTCGCCGGTGTCGGCGTGCCGCAGATCAGCGCCATCGCCAACGTCGCCGCCGCGCTGGAAGGTTCGGGCGTGCCGCTGATCGCCGACGGCGGTATCCGCTTCTCCGGTGACCTGTCCAAGGCCATCGTCGCTGGCGCCTCGTGCGTGATGATGGGTTCGATGTTCGCCGGTACCGAAGAAGCCCCGGGCGAGATCGAGCTGTTCCAGGGCCGTTCGTACAAGGCTTACCGCGGCATGGGTTCGCTGGGCGCCATGTCCCAGGCCCAGGGCTCGTCCGACCGTTACTTCCAGGATTCGGCCGCTGGCGCCGAGAAGCTGGTACCGGAAGGCATCGAAGGCCGCGTACCGTACAAGGGTTCCCTGACCGCGATCATCCACCAACTGATGGGTGGCCTGCGTTCTTCCATGGGTTACACCGGCAGCGCCAACATCGAAGAGATGCGCACCAAGCCTGAATTCGTGCGTATCACCGGTGCCGGCATGGCCGAATCTCACGTCCACGACGTGCAGATCACCAAGGAAGCGCCGAACTATCGCGTCGGCTGACGCCCGGGCGCCCGTGGCTATTGCCCCGGGCGCCTGCTGAATTTAAAGGCGGGGCTGTTCAATGCAGCCCCGTGTTGTTTCCGATTACCACTGACGAGAAATAGTCATGGCCCTCGACATTCACGCCCACCGAATCCTGATTCTGGACTTCGGTTCCCAGTACACCCAGCTGATCGCCCGTCGCGTGCGCGAAATCGGCGTGTACTGCGAGCTGCACCCCTTCGACATGGACGACGAAGCGATTCGCGAATTCGCCCCGCGCGGCATCATCCTGGCCGGTGGCCCGGAGTCCGTGCACGAAGCCAACAGCCCGCGCGCACCGCAAGCGGTATGGGACCTGGGCGTGCCGGTATTCGGCATCTGCTACGGCATGCAGACCATGGCCGAGCAACTGGGCGGCAAGGTCGAAGGCTCCGAGCTGCGTGAGTTCGGCTACGCCCGTGTCGACGTGGTCGGCAAGAGCCGCATCCTGGACGGCATCGAAGACCACGTCGACGCCGACGGCGTCTTCGGCCTGGACGTGTGGATGAGCCACGGTGACAAGGTCACCAAGATCCCGGAAGGCTTCCACGTGCTGGCCAGCACCCCGAGCTGCCCGATCGCCGGCATGGTCGACGACAGCCGCGGCTACTACGGCGTGCAGTTCCACCCGGAAGTGACCCACACCAAGCAGGGTGGTCGCATCCTGTCGCGCTTCATCCTCGACATCTGCGGGTGCGAAGCCCTGTGGACGCCGTCGAAGATCGCTGAAGACGCCATCGCCACCATCCGCGCCCAGGTCGGCACCGACAACGTCCTGCTGGGCCTGTCCGGCGGCGTCGATTCCTCGGTGGTCGCAGCCCTGCTGCACAAGGCCATCGGTGACCAGCTGACCTGCGTGTTCGTCGACAACGGCCTGCTGCGCCTGCACGAAGGCGAGCAAGTGATGGCCATGTTCGCCGAGAACATGGGCGTCAAGGTGATCCGCGCCAACGCCGAAGACCAGTTCCTGAACAACCTGGCCGGTGAAGCCGACCCTGAGAAGAAGCGCAAGATCATCGGCCGTACCTTCATCGACGTGTTCGATGCCGAATCCTGCAAGCTGGACAACATCAAGTACCTGGCCCAGGGCACCATCTACCCCGACGTCATCGAGTCGGCTGGCGCCAAGAGCGGCAAGGCTCACGTAATCAAGTCCCACCACAACGTGGGTGGCCTGCCTGAGGAAATGAACCTCAAGCTGGTCGAGCCGCTGCGTGAACTGTTCAAGGACGAGGTTCGTCGCCTTGGCCTGGAACTGGGCCTGCCGTACGACATGGTCTACCGCCACCCATTCCCGGGCCCGGGCCTGGGCGTGCGTATCCTGGGTGAAGTGAAGAAGGAATACGCCGACCTGCTGCGTCGCGCCGACCACATCTTCATCGAAGAACTGCGCAAGGCCGACTGGTACCACAAGGTCAGCCAGGCGTTCGTGGTGTTCCAGCCGGTGAAATCGGTAGGCGTGGTAGGTGACGGCCGTCGTTACGCCTGGGTAGTTGCCCTGCGTGCGGTGGAAACCATCGACTTCATGACCGCCCGTTGGGCACACCTGCCGTACGAGCTGCTGGAAACCGTCAGCGGCCGTATCATCAACGAGATCGAAGGTATTTCTCGCGTGACTTACGACGTGTCGAGCAAGCCGCCTGCCACGATCGAGTGGGAATGATCCCACCTCTGGCATAGGCCGGCATCAAACGGCAACAAATACCTCGGAGGCCCGCGTAATCGCGGGCTTTCTTGTTTCCGGGTGTAGTGTTTTTAACGGCGCCACGTGACTTGTATTTCGGTTTTCTGAAGCAGCGGACCTGGCCGCGTCACAGGCGCCGCGTGGTGTCAGGCATACCGCATTCACTGCTGACGCGGCCAGGTCCGCCGCAACAAGGCTGTGGAACGCCGGGCCAAGCTCGGATTATTTGCGAACCCCTCTGCTCATCCGGCCCACTTCACGTTCCGCACTGCGATAACTGCGAAAGCTGAAAATCAGTGGCTCCCATGAGTCCGGGTCGACCCCGGCGCCGTCTGCCAACGCGATATGTTCGTGTACATGCATGGTCTCGACGCGTGCGGCAACGACCAGGAAGCCCTCAGGCGCTTCATCGATCAGCATCGTGCTTTCGACCACGGCTTCCATCTGGATCGGGCACTCGGTAATTCGGCCGGGGCGCACGCCTGTCGACGCGGTGCGGCTGAGCTCCGCGGCATGCCACTTGTCCTGCTCGAAGCGAAACTGCCCGGCTTTGTGTTCCGGTACCTCGGGCATCCCTGTCAGCCCTGAAAGCCTTTCGACCTGTTGCCACATGGAGGCGCTGGGAAGGTTGATCGTCAGTTCGGGGAGGCGTCGCAGGTTGGCGACGGTCCTGGAAGCCGCACCCATGCCCAGCACAATCCTGTTGCGCAGTGACCAGGTTGACGACATGGGCGCGATGTTCTCCGAACCGTCTTCATTGAGCGTTACCAGCAGGGCAACGGAGCTGCCGTAGTACATGCTTCTCGGGGTGACTTCGATGGTTGCCAAAACACCAGTTCCTCAATACGAAAAGAAGGCCCGCACGCGGCCGATGGCCTCATGGTGCTCTTTGCTCAGGTATTGATAAATGCCGTTACGTGCAAGGTTGCAGTGCGCATGACGCACGATAGCGCGATGCAGGACAGGGGAGGGCGGCTAGCTCAGGAATTTCACCGCTGCCGCAGCCCGGGATGGCACGTTCAGGCTGCGCAACAACGATGACACATGAATGCGCACGGTGAAGGGCGAAATATTCAGGGCCCTGGCAATTTCCTTGTTGGTCTTGCCTGGGCGATCAGGCGCAATACCGCTTGCTGGCGGTTCGTCAGCGCTGGGGTGGCCAGCGGCAACAGGCCCGATGGTTCGTATCTGACCAGCATTGCACCTGCACGAATAGCCAGCAGCGCCTCGATGAATTCGCCGGGGGGAATGTTCTTGCCGATGAAACCATTGATGCCGCAGCTCATCACCTGTTCGATCAGCTCGGGGTCGTCCACCATCGACACCACGATGATCGTGGTGCGTGGCAGTTGTTGCCGCAGGTCTGCCAGATGGCTCATGCAGGTCAGGCCGGGGAAGCGCAGGTCGAGCAGCAATGTATCGACCGGCGCTCCGGTCACCACCTGTGCGCGGACAGTGTCGAAGTCGCCGGCCTGTTCTATGGCTGCCTCAGGCACCAGCCGCTGCACTGTATGGACCATGGCCTGGCGAAACATGGGGTGGTCGTCGGCTATGATGATCCGGCATGGCATGGCGTGCGCTCCCTGGGCCCGTTTTGGAACAGCGTACGTCAGCGGCCCGCCGGGTGGGTATCGATGGTGTGTGACGCTCAGTTGCGCAGCTGCTGCACGGCGGCAGGACGCCGGCTGTTTATTGCTTGGTGCATTGGGCGCCCATTCCCATGCCCATCGACCCCAGCGCGACCATCGGGCCGCTTGGCAGCTCGCATGAGTATTCGGCGCTCGCTGTGTTGGCGGTGAAATAGGTTGTGCTGCTGTCGTTGCGCACGTTCGAGATTCGGGTAATCGGCTTGCCGATGCTGGTCTGGGCACGGCTCTTGAGGTCATTTTCCGATGGCTTCACCACCTGGCAGCCGGCCAGGCCGAGTGTCGATGAGGCGAGCAGCGTCAAGGCGAGAGTTGTGCAGCGTAAGTTCATAAGGTCCTTCCTGGGTACGGTTGGCAGCGCCGTGAATCGGGCAGATGGAGAGCTCCGATACGGCCCTCGGTTTGCCCGAGGATTTAATGTCGAAGGACCTTGGGGATCAATTAGGGCGGATGTGCTAATGGCCGTTTGCCGCATGGTCTGCGGAGATCGTAACACGCCGCGGGGGCAAGCCCCCGCGGTGGTTTTTATCAGGGGGTCCACTTCAGCCCGGTCATCCGTAGCCCTATGGCCAATTCGTTGATGCTGTCAAAGCGGCGTTCATGCACGAACGTCCATTGTGGGCGCTGAATATAGTAGTTCGCGCCGTCCTGTATGATCGGCGTGCGCACCAGCACGCCATCCCTGCTGCGGTGCACGATGTCCATGGTGCTGGAGTCGATCGCGAACATGCCCGGGTTTGGCAGGCGCGCCTCGAAGTTCTGCGCCACAGAGGGGATGTCGACTTTGCCGCCGTAGTAGACCAGGTCGCTCTTGACGAAGTAGTCCCGGCTGTTCATCGCATCCGTGCCGTTTGCGCCCGGGTCTACCTTGATACCTCGAAAGGCCCCAGGGTCGGGGTCCTGAATGCGCAGCCCGATGGCACCCTCCAGTTCGGCGACGCCGGCTACCCCTTCAAACGTATTGGCGTGCGAGCTGCCGACCAGGGCCACCCAGTTGCCGCCATTGCGAATGCTCTGCTCTGCCCGAATGACCTTGCTGGCATAGAAATTCATCATTTTGATCCGAGCGCTGGCGAACTCGCGTGCCGCAATCCCCTTGGGAAAGTAACTGGCCAGGCAATCGATGGCCTGCACCCGTATATGGTGCTTGGCGGCGGTCCTTACGAGTGCGGTAAAGTTGTAACGGCCGCTGCGGTCGGTTCTCTGGCCAATGTCCTGATCCTTCAAGTAGGCACTCAGGTCATCCGACATCGTTCCGGTACGGCCGAACGCTTCAAGGTCCGCTTGATGGAAGTCGGTGAACAAATGCTCCATGTAGAGCGTGCGCACGTTCTGGCTGGCCAGCAGTTCCATGTTGTCGATCAGAAATTTCTTGCTGGCGATACAGTCGTGTGCTTCGCCAATGACGATACCCTGGGTTTTCGTAAACAGCTGGTTGATGATTTCCTTTTCGCTTGCATTGGGCGCGATGCCAGGTATTTCCGGCCGCGGCACTGGCTCGATCGCTTTGAAAAAAGCCTCGGCGTCGGCGGCCAGTTTCTCCCGTAGATCGATGGCGACACTGACCGATATGTCGCTGCCGAAGATTACATCTCCCCGCATTAATTTGGACATCAGCAGGGTGTCTTTGACCGAGGTTTCGAGAAGCGGACGATTTGCCTTGGGGACTTCATAAGCGTACTCGGGAATCAGCGCGACCGGATCCGCAGGCATGGCCGCGCGCCCCCATGGCCATTTGCCGAGAAATTTTCCGCCGCCCTTCAGACCGCCTGGGTCCAGGGGCGACCATGTCCCTTCCGGCGTGAGCCTTACCGGCACGTTCTTGTAGAACGAGAACGGGTTGGCCGGGTCGACGATGACCCAGGTGCTCATTTCCTTGACGTAGCGTACCTGGTAGGTCTGCCCGTCGATCTCGATGCAGGTGTTGCCTTCATCACTGAGCTGGACGCCGCGCATCCTGCCCTCCACCGTCAGGTCGGTATCGCCCACCAGGATTTCATTGGTTTCAAAGGGTTTGAGCAGGACTTCGTCGGGCACCGGTTTCAGCGGCGCGGGCAGGGAGGCTTCGACTCTCGCGGCCGACACGGCGGTTTCCAGTGGCCTGACTTCTGCAGCGGCTGCCTTGGCCTCCTTCAACAGGAACGCACCGTTGAACAATACGTCAATGCCATTGAGGATCGCGCCGATAACGCCCGCCTTCCGCTCGGCGGTGCTATGGGCATGCACCGCCTCGTCGATGTTGAGCCCCATGTCGGCGAGGCTCGCGCCCACCAGCGCCAGGGTCACCGGCCAGTCGACTGCGGCCATGCCGCCGAACGTTTTGCCAAAGGTATCCAGGTAGCCGACCCACATCAGCTTGCGGATCTGGGCATTGGAGACCAGGCAGTGCTCGGCGTCTGCGTACATGCGCGTGCGCATGGCGTCGGCCAGGTAGGTGAAGGCGTCCTGTGTCAGCGCTTGTTCGTTGGTGTTGACGGCCTTGGCATGGTTGCCCCAGCCGTAGAACAGCAGGTCGAGCATATGGTTCACGCCCCGGGTATCATCCTTGGATTCGCCTTGAGCTTCCTTGGAGAAGTGGCTCAGGAAGCGTGCCCGGTTTTCCGCCTGGTTGGTTTCGTTCATCACCCACCAGTACAGGTCGCGCGAAGTCTCGAACACGTGGAAGGCCACGGCATCACCGGGCACATACAGGTATTGGAAACCGTCGGGGTCGACGATGCGCAAAATGTCCGTGGCCACGTGACCGCCGATGTCGAACGCACAGACTTTCAGCCCGTGCTGGGTGTCCGCCTTGCCCTCGCTGGTCAGGGTGTCCAGGGTGACCGGCCAGGCGATGTCGCCCGCGACGGCGTGCACCACCACTTGGAATTCGTTGAAGGTCAGGTGTTTGGCGTCCAGCGCCTGGAGGGCCTTGGCCAAATAGTTGGCTTTTGCCAGCGTGCGATAATTGTCGGTGTTCTGGTCCCAGAATGTGTCCAACCGCCTGCTGTAGTAAGACTTGAAGTCTATGTCCCAGAACATCTTCAGGACGTCGGCGGGAATCAGCTGTACTTCGGTTTTTTCGTCATAAACGCCGTCATGTGGACCGGTGGTGTAGAACCCGGCCATCTGCTGCAGGTTGTCCGCGTTATCCTGATCACTGGGGTAGAACCGGTGCATGATCAGTTGCGGGAAGGTCAAGGACTCGTAGGGCCAACCCACATGCTCCCAGCCGGTGAAGGTCCGGGGGCTGCTCTGGGCGTTGGTCCAGCGGTGAAACCAGACGTGGTCGGGTTCGAGTTCGCCGTGGTCGTGCTTTTCCAGAAGCGTCTGGCTGAACAGCCGGGCTTCTTCGCGCAGGTCCGGGCACAGCGGCGGCAGGGCCTGGGCCAGCGCTTTGAGCGCGTCCCGGGCGGCAGTTGTATCGACTGATTGAGGCATTGGCTGACTCCTGAGGTAGGTAAGCCAATAAAGTGGCATCCACCCTTGGGCGCGCGGTGGTAGTTATATGGGGGGGGCGGAGAAGGGAGTAGTTTTTCAAACTGTTTCCGCAGCGCTGATCGGACTGTTTCCAGGTGTATGGTGTGGGCCCTTTCTGTTTCACGCCAGGTGTTCGTGATGCCCCTTACCCGCCGTCAAATGCTTGTTGGCCTCAGCGGGCTGGGGGTGGTCGGTATCAGCGCGGGCCTGGGCGCGCGTTACTGGCTGGGGCGACGCGCTGATCAGGTGGCGGCTGAATACGAGTTGATCGCCGCGCCTCTCGATGTCGAACTGGTCGCTGGTGCCCTCACCCCGGCCTGGGCATTCGGCGGCTCGGCCCCGGGTACCGAGTTGCGCGTGCGCCAGGGTGATTGGCTGCGCGTGCGCTTCGTCAATCTGTTGCCGGTGCCGACCACGATTCACTGGCATGGCATCCGCCTGCCGCTTGAAATGGACGGCGTGCCCCACGTCTCCCAGTTGCCGGTGTTGCCGGGCGAATACTTCGACTACCGTTTTCGTGTGCCCGATGCCGGCAGCTTCTGGTACCACCCCCATGTGGCCAGCGCCGAGCAGTTGGGCCGCGGGCTGGTGGGCCCGTTGATCGTCGAAGAGCGTGAGCCCAGCGGTTTCAGGCATGAAGCCACCCTGTGCCTGAAGAGTTGGCACGTGGACGAGCAGGGCGCGTTCCTGCCTTTCACCGTGCCCCGCGAAGCCGCGCGCAATGGCACCCTGGGGCGCCTGTCGACGATCAACGGTGTGCCCCGGGGTACCGTGGACCTGCCTGCGGGGCAGATCGCGCGGGTGCGCCTGCTCAATGTCGACAATACCGCCACGTACCGCCTGAATTTCCGCGGCAATGCCCAGTTGCGCCTGTATGCCCTGGACGGCAACCCTATCGAGCCGCGCGACTTCGGCAAGGAGTACTGGCTGGGGCCGGGCATGAGGGCGTGCGTGGCGGTGAAGATGCCAGCGGCGGGTGAAGAGATTGCCGTGCGTGATGGCCCGATGCGCCTGGGCACCTTGCGTTCAGTGGCCAGCAGCGAGCCGGGGGGTGACTGGCCTCGGGCGCTGCCGCCCAACCCGGTGGCCGAGCCGGACGTGGCGGGTGCAGAAAAACTGCTTTTCAACTTCGAATGGGTGGGCTCGGTGTCGGTTGCAGGGGATAATGGCCGCCCGCCCAGCTTCTGGCAGATCAATGGCCAGGCCTGGGACATCACTGACAAGACCTGCGCTGACCGGCCCATCGCCCGGCTGGCGCTGGGCAAGAGCTATATTTTCGAATTGAAGAACATGAGCCAGTACCAGCACCCGATCCACCTGCACGGCATGACCTTCAAGGTGCTGGCTTCCAGCACCCGCAAGGTGGTGCCGTATTTCACCGATACCTACCTGCTGGGCCGCAATGAACGCGCCCAGGTGGCGCTGGTGGCGGATAACCCCGGGGTGTGGATGTTTCATTGCCATGTAGTGGACCACATGGAAACCGGCCTGATGGCCGCGATCGAGGTGGTGTGAAGATGCGTCAGCCACAGATCATCGACCGCAGCCGCGACCAGCACTTCATGCGCGAAGCCCTGGCCCTGGCGGCCCAGGGCGCCGCCATGGGCGAGGTGCCGGTAGGCGCTGTGCTGGTGCACGACGGTGAAATCATCGGACGCGGGTTCAACTGCCCGATCAGCGGCAGCGATCCCAGTGCCCACGCCGAGATGGTTGCCATTCGCGCGGCGGCCCAGGCGGTGAGCAATTACCGCCTGCCGGGTAGCACCCTGTATGTAACGCTGGAGCCGTGCAGCATGTGCGCGGGGCTGATCGTGCATTCGCGGGTCAGCCGTGTGGTGTATGGCGCCCTGGAGCCGAAGGCAGGGGTGGCGCAGAGCCAGGGGCAGTTCTTTGCGCAGGGGTTTCTCAACCATCGGGTGCTGATCGAGGGTGGGGTGCTGGCCGAGGAGTGCGGAACGATGCTCAGCGAGTTCTTCAAAGCGCGCAGGGCCAAGGGCTAGCTGGGGGTGGGGAGCAGAGGGTGGGGGTGGACGCTGGCCGCCAGCTCCCGCGCCAAGGCTAGAGCGAAGGGTTGTCCTGCGCCGGCTTGTCCTTGTTCACCCCCGGCGTGTGCAGGTTGCTCTCGGCCACCTGGCCGCCTTCCAGTTGCGGCTGGGTCACCCAGGTGAGAATGTCGTAGTAACGGCGGATGTTGGCGACGAAATGCACCGGCTCACCGCCGCGGGCGTAGCCGTAGCGGGTCTTGCTGTACCACTGCTTCTGCGACAGGCGCGGTAGCATTTTCTTCACGTCCAGCCACTTGTTGGGGTCCAGCCCCTCGTTCTTCGCCAGGGTGCGGGCATCTTCCAGGTGGCCGCTGCCGACGTTGTAGGCCGCCAGGGCAAACCAGGTACGGTCCGGTTCGGTGATCTTGTCGTCCAGCTGGTCGCGGACCACGGCGAAATACTTCGCGCCGCCTTCGATGCTCTGCTTGGGGTCGAGGCGGTTGGACACGCCCATGGCCTGGGCGGTGTTCTGGGTCAGCATCATCAGGCCGCGCACGCCGGTCTTGGACGTCACGTCGGCCTGCCACATGGATTCCTGGTAGCCAATGGCGGCCAGCAGGCGCCAGTCCACCTGTTCGTTCTTTGCCGAGGCGTGGAAGTTTTTCTCGAAGTGCGGCAGGCGTTGCTGCAGGTGTTGGGCGAAGGTGTAGGCGCCGACGTAGCCGAGTACGTCCACGTGGCCGTAGTAGCGGTCCTTCAAGCGCTGCAGGGTGCCGTTCTTCTGCACCTTGTCCAGGTAGCTGTTGATCTCGTTGAGCAGGCTGTTGTCTTCGCCGGCCGCCACCGCCCAACGCTGTTGCTGGGCATCGCCGAGGTCGAAGGCCACGCGCACATTGGGAAAGTAGACCTGGTTCATCGCCAGTTCGTTGGAATCCACCAGTGTCAGATCGATCTGTCCTTCGTCCACCATGCGCAGCAGGTCAACGACTTCGACCGCGTCGGATTCTTCGTATTGAATGGCAGGATTCTGCTTTTTCAACTCGGCCAACTGGGCCGCGTGGCTACTGCCCTTGAGCACCATGATCTTTTTGCCTACCAGGTCGGCGGCGTCGGTGGGGCGTGATTGGCCGTTGCGATAGATGACTTGGGGCGTGACTTCCAGGTAGGGGTGAGAAAAGCGCACCTGCGCCTTGCGCTGGTCATCGCTGACCAGGCCAGCGGCGGCCAGCACCGGGCCGTTGGGTTTGCCCACCTGGCTGTACAGGTCGTCGAGGTTGTCGGCGGTTTCGATTTTCAGCTGCACGCCCAGGTCATCGGCGAAACGCTTGACCAGTTCGTACTCGAAACCGGTTTCGCCGTTGCGGTCCTGGAAATAGGTAGCGGGGCTGTTGCGGGTAATCACGCGCAATACGCCGTCCTCCTTGACTCGCTCGAGCGTGCTGGGTTTGTCGACGCAGCCGCTGAGCAATAGAAGGAGACCGGTAGCGATCAGCCATTTGGCATAGCGCGGGCGTGAGGCAGTCTTTGAATGCATCGGTGCAGTATACGCAAAGCGGGTCGGGCGCCATATCTCGACAGCATCGCGCGAGTCTGCTAGGCGAATCACGCAAGCTACTTCCCATGCCTGCAGGACCGGGTTGCCATGCGCTCTGAAGGTCGGAAATATTTGACTCCTGAGACAGGATATGCCCTCCGACGCCCGGCTTATGCCGTCAGTAGCGTTTTGGGTGCCTGCGGCGGCGGTTTAGGCTAGAATGCACGGCCTCTAAGCACACCCCTTCCTGAGGCTGTCCCGACGATGTTGATCCTGCGCGGCGCTCCTGCCCTTTCTGCCTTTCGCCACGGTAAATTACTCGAGCAACTGAGCCAGAAAGTCCCCGCTGTTAGTGGCTTGTACGCTGAATTTGCCCACTTCGCCGAAGTGTCCGGTGAACTGTCCGCTGACGAGCAGCAAGTCCTTGCTCGTCTTCTCAAGTACGGCCCGAGCGTGCCGGTACAGGAGCCCAGCGGCCGCCTGTTCCTGGTCATGCCGCGCTTCGGTACCATTTCGCCATGGTCGAGCAAGGCCAGCGATATCGCCCATAACTGCGGCCTGGCCACTGTTCGGCGCCTGGAACGTGGTATTGCCTTCTATGTCAGCGGCCAGTTCAGCGACGACGAGGCCCACGTGGTCGCCGGCCTGCTGCACGACCGCATGACCCAGGTGGTACTGAGCAGGCTTGAAGAGGCCGCCGGCCTGTTCAGCCACGCCGAGCCCAAGCCACTGACCGCGGTGGACGTGCTGGGCGGCGGCCGCGCTGCGCTGGAAAAGGCCAACGTCGAGCTGGGCCTGGCCCTGGCCGAAGACGAGATCGACTACCTGGTCAAGAGTTTCGAAGGCCTGGGGCGCAACCCCCATGACATCGAACTGATGATGTTCGCCCAGGCGAACTCCGAGCACTGCCGTCACAAGATTTTCAACGCCAGTTGGGACATCGACGGTCAGAGCCAGGAAAAAAGCCTGTTCGGCATGATCAAGAACACCTACCAGATGCACAGCGAAGGCGTGTTGTCGGCTTACAAGGACAACGCCTCGGTCATCGTCGGTAGCGTCGCCGGCCGTTTCTTCCCCAACCCGGAGACCCGCCAGTACGGTGCGGTGCAGGAGCCGGTGCACATCCTGATGAAGGTGGAAACCCACAACCACCCGACGGCCATCGCGCCGTTCCCGGGTGCGTCCACCGGTTCCGGCGGCGAGATCCGCGACGAAGGCGCTACTGGCCGTGGCGCCAAGCCCAAGGCCGGCCTCACCGGTTTCACCGTATCGAACCTGAACATCCCGGGCTTCGAACAGCCTTGGGAAAAGGCCTACGGCAAACCCGAGCGAATCGTCACCCCGCTGGACATCATGATCGACGGCCCGCTGGGCGGTGCCGCGTTCAACAACGAATTCGGGCGCCCGGCCCTGACCGGCTACTTCCGTACCTTCGAGCAGGCCATCGATACCCCGCACGGTGAAGAAGTGCGCGGTTACCACAAGCCGATCATGCTCGCTGGCGGCATGGGCAACATCCGCGCCGAACACGTGCAGAAAGGCGAGATCACCGTCGGCTCCAAGCTGATCGTGCTCGGCGGCCCGGCCATGCTCATCGGCCTGGGCGGTGGCGCTGCTTCTTCCATGGCCACCGGCACCAGCTCGGCCGACCTGGACTTCGCCTCGGTACAACGTGAAAACCCGGAAATGGAGCGCCGCTGCCAGGAGGTCATCGACCGTTGCTGGCAGCTGGGTGACAAGAACCCGATCAGCTTCATCCACGACGTGGGCGCGGGCGGTCTGTCCAACGCCTTCCCGGAACTGGTGAACGACGGTGGCCGTGGCGGCCGCTTCGAGCTGCGCAACGTGCCCAACGATGAGCCGGGCATGGCGCCGCTGGAAATCTGGAGCAACGAATCCCAGGAACGCTACGTGCTGGCCGTCGACGCTGCCGACTTCGAGCGCTTCCAGGCCATCTGCGAGCGCGAGCGCTGCCCGTTCGCGGTAGTGGGCGAGGCCACCGCCGAGCCACAACTGACCGTGACCGACAGCCACTTCGGCAACAACGCCGTGGACATGCCACTGGAAGTGCTGCTGGGCAAGGCCCCGCGCATGCACCGTTCGGCCGTGCGCGAAAGCGAGCTGGGCGATGCCTTCGACCCGGCCCAGCTCGACCTGGGCGAGTCCATCGAGCGCGTGCTGCACCACCCGGCCGTGGCCAGCAAGAGCTTCCTGATCACCATCGGCGACCGCACCATCACCGGCCTGGTCAACCGCGACCAGATGGTCGGCCCGTGGCAGGTTCCGGTGGCCGACGTCGCCGTCACCGCCACCAGCTTCGACGTGTACACCGGTGAAGCCATGGCCATGGGCGAGCGCACGCCGCTGGCGCTGCTCGATGCCCCGGCATCGGCACGCATGGCCGTGGGTGAGACCCTGACCAACATCGCCGCTTCGTCCATCGCGAAAATCTCCGACATCAAGCTCTCGGCCAACTGGATGTCCGCTGCTGGCCACCCAGGTGAAGACGCGCGCCTGTACGACGCGGTGAAAGCCGTGGGCATGGAACTGTGCCCAGAGCTGGGCATCACCATTCCGGTGGGCAAGGACTCCATGTCCATGAAGACCCGCTGGAGCGACGAGGGCACCGAGAAGAGCGTGACCTCGCCGATGTCGCTGATCATCACCGGCTTTGCCCCGGTGGTCGATATCCGCAAGACCCTGACCCCGCAACTGCGCATGGACAAGGGCCTGACCGACCTGGTGCTGATCGACCTGGGCCGCGGCCAGAACCGCATGGGCGCCTCGATCCTGGCCCAGGCCCACGCCAAGCTGGCCAAGGCCGCGCCGGACGTGGACGATGCCGAAGACCTGAAGGCGTTCTTTGCCGTCATCCAGGGGCTGAACGCCGACGGCCACCTGCTGGCCTACCACGACCGTTCCGACGGTGGTCTGCTGACCACGGTGATGGAAATGGCCTTCGCCGGCCACTGCGGCCTGGACCTGCACCTGGACACCCTGGCCCATGCCAAGGATGAGATCAACGCCATTCTCTTCAACGAAGAGCTGGGCGCCGTGATCCAGGTTCGCCAGGACGCCACCGCCGACATCCTCGCCCAGTTCAGCGCTGCCGGCCTGGGTGACTGCGTGGCCGTGATCGGCCAGCCAGTGAACAATGGCCACGTGAGCATCAGCTTCAACGGTGACGTGCTGTTCGAAGGCGACCGTCGCCTGCTGCAGCGCCAGTGGGCCGAGACCAGCTACCAGATCCAGCGCCTGCGCGACAACGCCGAGTGCGCGGACCAGGAGTTCGACGCCCTGCTGGAAGAAGACAACCCCGGCCTGAGCGCCAAGCTGGGCTTCGACGTCAACGACAACATCAGCGCGCCCTACATCAAGAAAGGCGTTCGCCCGCAAGTGGCCGTGCTGCGTGAGCAGGGCGTCAACGGCCAGGTCGAAATGGCCGCCGCCTTCGACCGCGCCGGCTTCAACGCCATCGACGTGCACATGAGCGATATCCTCGCTGGCCGCGTCGACCTGAACGAGTTCAAGGGCCTCGTGGCCTGCGGTGGCTTCAGCTACGGCGACGTGCTGGGTGCCGGTGAGGGCTGGGCCAAGTCGGCGCTGTTCAACGCCCGTGCCCGTGATGCGTTCCAGCAGTACTTCGAGCGCAACGACACCTTCACCCTGGGTGTGTGCAACGGTTGCCAGATGATGTCCAACCTGCACGAGCTGATCCCGGGCACCGAGTTCTGGCCGCACTTCGTGCGCAACCGCTCCGAGCAGTTCGAAGCGCGCGTAGCGATGGTCGAGGTGCAGAAATCCAATTCGGTGTTCCTGCAGGGCATGGCCGGTTCGCGCATGCCGATCGCCATCGCCCACGGCGAAGGCCATGCGGAGTTTGCCAACGAGCAGGCGCTGATCGAAGCCGATGTATCCGGTTGCGTGGCACTGCGCTTCGTCGACAACCACGGCAAGGTCACCGAAGCCTACCCGGCCAACCCGAACGGCTCGCCGCGCGGGATCACTGGCCTGACCAGCCGCGACGGGCGTGTCACCATCATGATGCCGCACCCTGAGCGTGTGTTCCGTGCCGTGCAGAACTCGTGGCGTCCGGATGACTGGAACGAAGACGCTGCGTGGATGCGCATGTTCCGCAACGCGCGCGTCTGGGTGAACTGAGGCCTTGCACAAGCTTGCCTTCTTCGTCCCGCCCAGCCATGTAGAGGCTGTCAAGGACGCCGTGTTTGCCGCCGGTGGCGGCCGCATCGGCGACTACGACAGGTGCGCATGGCAGGTCCTGGGCCAGGGCCAGTTCCGCCCCATGGACGGCGCAACGCCGTTCCTGGGGCAGAGCGGGCAACTGGAGCGGGTAGAGGAATGGAAGGTCGAGCTGGTGGTAGCTGACGAGTTGATCGAAACGGTGGTGGCGGCGCTCAAGCGCAGCCACCCTTACGAAACGCCCGCCTACGAAGTCTGGCGCCTCGCCGACATCTGACCCCCACAGTGGTAGCTGAGGCCAGGTCAGCCCTCCTTGTGTTTTATTCCCCCTTGCAATGTCTGCTCCCGGTCATGCCCCTTGGTGCGAATCAGCCCCAGGTCTGAGGTCCGGTCTTTGCTGTCCTGTGTGCCGGTAAAGGCATTGAGCAGATTCTGGGTCATTTCCTCCGGCACGATCGACAGTTTGCCCTCGATGCCGAACACATGGTCGTTTCCACTCAAACTGCTGGTGTTCACCGTGCCGCCGCCCAGGTCGACCTGGCCACGTGCGCTGCTCAGCTGTGCGCCGTTGAGTTGGGTGCTGCCTTCGACGTTCAGGGCGATGCCATCCCGGCCGTTGAGCACGCTCTGGGCGCCTGCGGTGTCGCGGGTGGTCTTGCTGGCATCCAGGTGCAGGGTAGGGGCGAAGCCGGGGTCGGCTTTCTGAATGCCCTTGGCGACGTTGCCCGAGATCTTGCCCGCGGCAGGCCCGGCCAGCGCACTGGCACCATTGAGCAGGCCCTGCGGGTTCTGGTCGGCGTTGAGGCGCGCATCCACATCAACCTTGTAGCCGTTGACCTGGTCCTGGCGGCTTTCCACCAGCAGGTCGCCCGCCACGGTGCCCTTGATGGTGTCGGCCTGCACCTGCACGCCGCTTAACCGGGCATCGCGGCGGGTGTCGAGTTGCAGCTGTTCCACCCGCAACTGGCTGTTGTCAAACGTGGTGCTGGCCAGCTTGTCCAGGCCCAGGGTGGCGCGACCATGAATGGCACTGTTGCCTTTGGTGGCCTCAGTGGCGGTAGCGCCGTTGACGCTCAGGCCCACGCCGACCCCACGGTTGTCGCGTTTTTCCTGGGACTCGGCAGCGGTGATCGCCAGGCCGCCCTTGCTGGCGTCCAGGCTCAGGCGCTTGGCGTCCAGTTGCAGCCCCTCAAGCGCGATGGCTTTATCGTCGCTGGCCCCGGCACTGATCTGCGTGGCGCCCGCCACCTGCCAGTGCGCGCCCTTGGCCGTGGTGCTTTGCTCGCGGGTGCGGCCCAGCTCAAGGCTGCCGCCCACGCCACCACCTTTGGCGCCAGATGGCGCCTTGCCGGCCATGCTCAACTGCAGGCCACCGCCATAGAGACTGCCACTGGCCTCGTGGGTGTCGGTACTGGCGGCGACCGTGGCACGCTCACCGGACTTGATATCAAGGCTGGCGACCTTCTGTTCAGTGCTGCCGACCTGGCTACCCTGCATCAGCACCTGCTTGCCTGCCTCGATACTGACCGCCCCGGGCGTGCTGATGTGCGCGCCACGGCCCTGGCTGTCGGCGGTGCTGGCGGTGTTGTACTTGCCGATCACGCTGCCACCCCCGCTTTTTCCAGTCTCCGGCCCAGTGCCCACTTTGACCCAGGATGAGCCGTTGACGGTGGTCTCCTGGGTTGTCTGCTGGTCTCGCGCTTGTTCGAGCGCCACGGCGCCGCCGGCCTTGAGGCTGATGTCGCCCGCTTCACTCTTGAATTGGCTGCCTTCGTAGCGACCGTCTGTGCCCAACTGCACCTGAATGCCGGCCTTGCCCTCGATCAGGCCCGGCACGGCGGTGTGCTGTTGGCCCTGCTTGTCGATGGAGCCACCGCTGCCGACCACTTTGACGTTGAGGTCGGAGCCCGTGTTGGTGTCCAGCCGGGCACGAACGTCCACGTCCAGGCGCTTGAGGCTGTCGTGGGCACGATTGGCGGCAGCGGCCTGGTCATGGCTGCCGGCAGTGATCAGCACCTTGCCTTCGGTGGCCTGGTAACGGGTGCCGACGTCCTTCAGGGCATCGCGCACATTGACCTGTACTTCGCTGCCGCCAAGGCTCGACACCTTGGCGGTCTCGTCGGCCTTGACGCTGTCGCGTTGCAGGTGGGTCACCATCAGGTCTGCACCCAGGCTGGGAGCGAAAAGGTTGTCTTCCACGGCCTGGTTCTGGAAGCGGCTCTGGTCCTCGCCCTTCACCACTTTCTCGATAGGCCGGGTGATGTCGGTATATTCGGCACTGGCGCCCAGCGAAGCGCGGGTGACGTGCCGGTGTTCTTCGGTGGTCACCTTGTCGTTGACGGCCAGCTGGGTGGCTTGCCTGAAGCCCAGGCTGGTCTTGCCCTTGCTGGCCACCGACGAGCCTTCGCTGGTGAAGGTGTCGCCTGTGAGCGCCTGGCTGCCATTGCTGGTCATGACCGTGCCGACGTGAGTGGCTTCGTTCCGGCTTTGCGTGTCTTTCGCGTACCCGCCATCGAAGCTGCTGCCGGCCCGGTCGATGCCGCCGGTCACGCGCAAGGTGCCGTCGCTGGTGGTGAGGGTGCGGCTTTCGCGCTTGGTTGCCTGGCTGGCGAGCAGTTGCTGGTGCGGTGCGTCGATGTGCGTGGCGGTCTCACTATGAACCTTGGCGTCGACCAGCTTCACGGTGCCTTCGCTCTTCAGCTTCACCGTGCCACCCTTGATTTCAGGCGCCACCGGCGTGCTGGTGGCACGGTCGCTTTTGGTGTTTTCAACCTTGTAGCCGACCTCGGCGTAATACTGCTTGCTGCTGTCCTTGCCGTCGCCCGCCTGCTTGGTTTCGCCAGCAGCCACGGCAAAGCCTTGCTGCTTTGCCTGACCGTTGTGTTGCTCGGTGTCCAGGGCCGGGCGCAATTCGATGCCCTTGGGGGCGGTGACGACGACGTCGCCCTTGGCATCAAGGCGCGAACCGATCAGCACGGCCTTGTCGACCACGTCCACGCGCAGGTTGGACGCCGAGTGCATTTCACTGCCTTTCTGGCTGACCTTGGTGGTGTTGTCGCTGGCAGTCTTGCCGAAGAAAAACCCGCCGGCCAGGTCGCCACGGTAGTCGGCCTTCTGCTGACCACCGGTCAGCGCCTGGCTGTCCAGCGTGACACCGCCCGCAGTGCGCAGCGTGCCGTCACCCTGGCTGTGCAGGCGGCTGCCAACGATGGCTACGTCGCCTACGCTGTCGACGTTGACCACGGCTCCCTCCAGCACGCTGGGGCGGTGGGTCTCGTTGGCATCGGTGGTGTTGCTGTCGCCGCGCCACAGGTGCTTGCGGTGGCGCACGGTTTCAAACACCTCCTTGCGGTCCACTACCGCTTCAACGGTGGTGGTGCCCTTGCTGTCCAGGGTGAGGGTCTTGCCTGCCTTGCCGGTGGCGCCGCTCAGGTGCAGGGCGGTGCCGGCCGCCAGGCTCAGGTCGCCCGGAGTTTGCAGATCGGTGGCCAGGTGTTCGCGGGTGGTCGTGGTGGTGCGCCTGGAGTACTCCTCGGTGGGTATGAACCAGGCCTTGCGGTCTTTCTGTTGGTGGTCGCGGCTCACCTGCTCACGGGCGCGGGTATCCAGGCGCAAGGCCTTGCCGGCCCTGATCTCGATGTTTTCGCCTTTGACCTGCACGGCGGTCAGGCGCAGGTCGGCATTGCTGTCCAGGTGCACATCGCCCTGTGCGGCGCTGACGATGCCCTGGCCCAGGTGCACGTCACCCTGTGCCTTGATCGCCACCCCGTCGCGGCCCACCAGGTGGCTGCCGGGCATCTTTACCCCGGCGCCTTCAGTGGTGCTGACGATGCTGATACGCCCGGCGCGCATGGCGCCCAGCAGGTGGGCGTCGACAGGCGGCGCCGTTGGCGCGGCGGTGCGCAGCAGCGTCCGGTCCGGATAAGCCAGGGTGTTGTGCCCCAGGGTGATGTCCAGTGCGTCCCGGCTGGCCAGCAGGCCGCGGCCATCGATGACCGGGGTGATCAACTCCAGTGCCCCCTGGGGGTTGTTGATTCCGCCTTCACCTACCGCCAGGACTGCCTGGTCATGGCTGGCGGCCAGGCGCACGATGCGGCCGTCCTCCAGTTCCGGAATGCCTACCAGGAAGGTGGCGCGGTTGGTGTTGATGAAGCTGGCACCGTTGGCGCTGATGCCATTGGGGTTGGCCAGGATGTAGTCGGCCCGCTGGCCGAAGATCTCCTGGGGGCCATTGATGCGCGAGCTGCTCATGCCCGTCACTTCGAACACGATGGCGCTGGCGGCCTGGCCCTGAAAATGCCGGTTGGCCTCCAGTACAGGGCCCAATTGCGCCTGGCCGCCCTGCAGGGCGTTGTTGATGATCAAGCCCTGTGCATCAACGTTGTAATCACCGAAGCGGTTGTGGGACGTGCCCTGGGCGTCGGGCATGACGATATCCACCGCGGGAATGCCTTGTTGGTCGACGATCACGGGCATGCCTGCGGGCCCGGCCACAGGGGTAACGCCGTCGCCAAGGGCCGCCAGGCTGGAGCCCAGCAGCGCGCTGGCAATGGCCCAGCGCAAGGGGTTGAGGGGAAATCGAAAGGTGTGCTGATTCACGTTGTTATCTCTTTTATAGATGAGTCAGAAGTCCAGTTTCAGCTCCGTGTTCCAGAAGCCCGGCTCTGAGGAAGGGCCGTCCTTGATCACCATGGCATGGCGATATTCGAGTTTCAGTTCCCCGCCGGGCCAGCCAAGGCTGGCGCCGCCGCTCAGGGCGGCGAGGGCGGGGTACTGGTGTTCGCGGGTGTAGGTGCCCCAGCCGCGGCCGTAGTCCAGGCCCACCTGGGGCGTCAGGGCCAGGCCGCGGCCCAGCGGCAGGGTCACGCCCAGGCTGTTGCGCCACACCAGGGCGCTACTGGCGGCGATGTTGCTGTCGCGAAAGCCGCGCACACTGTTGGGGCTGCTGAGCAGCGCCTGCTCACTGGCGGGCAGGGGGTTGGGGCTGTATTGCGCCTCCAGGCTGCTGTCCCAGCGCCACAGGCGCCCCGGAACAGGCCATTGCCGGGTGCGCATCACCGCCGCGCGCCAGCGCTGGTGGCTGCGGGCGGTCGCATTGAACCAGGGCAGGCCGTGGTCGTAGCCCAGTTGCCCGCTCCAGGTGGCGCGGCCCAGCCACAGCACGTTCAGGTCCAGGCTGGCGCTGGTCAGGTGGTCATCGGCGCGGGTATAGCGCCGGCCTGCGATCCAGCGCTCCTGGCTTTTGCGGGTCAGGCGCAGGCTGGCGCCGACCAGGGTGTGCTGGTCGCGCCACACCGTGCGGTTCAGGCTCAGGCTTTCGCTGGTACCGACGGCTTCGCTACGCGTATGGCTGACCGGTGCGAAAGCCACCTGCTGGCTGCGCGCCAGGCTGGCACCCAGCGTCCAGGGGCCGTAGGGCACGCTGTAATACAGGCCCACGCCGCTGGCATGGTTGGGGGCGGCGCCGACACTGCGGAACAGGCTGACGTGCAGCACATCGTTCACGTGCAGCGGATTGTCGTGGCTGGCCACCAGACTCAAGCCGTGGCGGCCGGTGACAACATCCCCACCGTTGCCGTACCGCACACCCAGGCCCCAGCGAGAGTGGTGCGCGCGTTGCACCAGCAGGATCCGCGAACCACCTGCCAGTTCGCCTGGCGCGATCTGCGCTTGAAGGTCGATGCTGCGCAGGCGGTTGAGCTGGTCCAGCCCCTGTTCCAGGGCAGGCAGGTGCAAGGGCCTGCCCACCATGTCGGGGAAAGCGCCCTTGAGCGACACCGGCAGGCTGTCGTCATTCAGCTCGATGGACTCGACGAAACCCTCGTCCACCGTTATCTCCAACGGTTCGCCCGCCGCGGGCGGCGCGGCCGGGTAGGCGCGGGCGGCGATGTAGCCACGTTGCACATAGGCCCGGGTGATGGCGGCGAGCATGTGGCGGATGGCGTCGACGCTCAGGCAGGGGCGCACGTAAGGCGCCAGCCGCTGACGCAAGGCGGCGTCGCTGATCAGGTGGTTGCCGCTCAGGCGCACGCCAGGCAAGGGCCAGCATCGGTTACTGCCGTCGTCAGCCTCTGGCGGTCGCCCTTGGGGAGCGGCCTGTACCTGGCGCTGCAGTTGGCGCAGGCGTTCCTCGCGCTCCAGGCCGTCGCGCTCGCGCCGCTGCTGGTCGAGCCAGCGCAGGGTCTCGTCGGCGTAGGCAACCGGGGCGAGGAGGGTGCAGCAGGCCAGCAGGCGGAGGAGGGCACGCATCTTGTTATTCTTCTGAGTGGGTAAATACATCCGATAGGGAAGAATTTACCTATTTACACACTCGTTCGAATTCGGATGCGTCTAGAAAATCTGTAGGAATAATCTGGAACTATCGTTCCATTTTGTTCAAGGGGCTGCCGGCCGGTGCAGGCTCAAGGTCGGATTTCGATCATGGTGCCATCCTTGACCATGCTCCACAGCTCGCGCATGTCCTGGTTTTTCATGGCGATGCAGCCGTCGGTCCAGTCCAGGCTGTTGAAATACCACTCGGGGTAGTCCTCGCTGTCCGGGGTGCCGTGGATCATGATCATGCCACCCGCCGGGACGCCGGCATTGCGGGCGCGTGCCGCGTCGGTGGTGTTGGGGTAGGAGACGTGGATGGCCAGGTTGAAGCGGTCGCTGACCTTGCGCCAGTCCAGCCAGTAGAAGCCTTCGGGGGTACGCATGTCACCCTCGTACTCCTTCGGCCCGCGCGGGCGTTTGCCCAGGGACACACGGTAGGTCTTGAGCGGCTGGCCCTCACTGAGCAGTTGCAACTGGTGCGTCGACTTGATCACCAGCACCTTGTCGACCACGGCGTTGGCGAGATTCTTCGGCACGCTGGGCGTCACCCCGTGCACGGGGTCGATGACGTTGGCGGGCAGTTGCGACACCGGCTTTTTCTCGATGGTGACGGTGAAGGCAGCCGAGGACACCGTGGCGAACGACAGACAGAAGAGGGCAAGCAACCAGCGCATTTAACGATCAATCCTGCAGGTAAACGCACCCCGCTTGCGCCGGTGCCGCGTGACACGGTCGGGTTCAGGTCTGCGCCAGCCCGTGCAGCGGCGGCAGATATTCATTGCGAACCGGGTAGTCGTGACCCAGGCGGTCGGCAAAGTAGCATTCTAAGGTACGGCTTACCGTGGGAAAAGCCAGCTGCGCCCAAGGGACCTCGTGCTGGGCAAACAGGCGTACCTCCAGGCTTTCCTCGCCGACGGCGAAATCCAGGTCGGCCAGTTCGGCGCGGAAGAACACATGCACCTGGCTAATGTGCGGCAAGTCGAACAGGGTGTACAGCGCCAGTTGGCGCACGCGCGCGCAAGCCTCTTCTTCGGTCTCGCGGCTGGCGGCCTGCTCCAGGGTCTCGCCGTTTTCCATGAAGCCGGCGGGCAGGGTCCAGTAGCCGCGGCGCGGTTCGATGGCGCGCCGGCACAGCAATACGCGATCACCCCACACAGGCAGGCAACCGGCGACTATATTGGGGTTCTGGTAGTGAATGAATTCACAGTGCCCGCACACGTACCGCAGGCGGTTATCGCCCTGGGGGATGAGCTGGCTGACCGGGTTGCCGCACTGGCTGCAGAATTTCATCTCGGGCTTCCTGTTCGCTGCGCCTATCTTGGCGCCAGCGGGCTCGCCGAGCAAGGGGGTTGGGCACGGCGCGGCTTTGGTGCATGATTGCCCCAGGGCATCGAAAAGAGAGAGACCATGCTGGACGAGCTACTGCGCCGGATGAGCAGCCACAGGCCACGGACCCTGGAGACCGATCGTCGTTTTCCCGAGGCTGCCGTGCTGATGCCCATTACCCGCAGTGATGAGCCCGAGCTGGTGCTGACCCTGCGCGCCAAGGGCCTCTCCACCCATGGCGGCGAAGTGGCCTTCCCTGGTGGGCGCCGCGACCCCGAAGACCCCGACCTGGTGTTCACTGCCCTGCGCGAGGCCGAGGAAGAGATTGGCCTGCCGCCAGGGCTTGTCGAGGTGCTGGGGCCCTTGAGCCCGCTGGTGTCCAAGCATGGCCTCAAGGTCACGCCTTTCGTGGGCATCATTCCCGACTTCGTCGAATACCGCGCCAATGACGCCGAGATCGCCGCGGTGTTCAACGTGCCGCTGGCGTTCTTCCGCCAGGACCCGCGCGAACATACCCACCGTATCGATTACCAGGGCCGCAGTTGGTATGTGCCCAGCTATCGCTTTGGTGAATACAAGATCTGGGGCTTGTCGGCGATCATGATCGTGGAATTGGTGAACCTGATCTACGACGCGGATATCAGCCTGCACCGGCCCCCTGAACGTTTCACCTCAACCTGAGCGGACCCGCGAGCCGCCACTTGCCTGCCTGAGGACTCACCGATGAAATACCGCCTGGGCGATGCCCGTGTCGAGACGCACCCCGACAGTTGGGCTGCCCCCACTGCCACCCTGATCGGCCGCGTGCGCCTGCAGGAAAACGCCAGCGTGTGGTTCGGCGCCGTGTTGCGTGGCGATAACGAGTTGATCGACATCGGCCCTGACAGCAACGTGCAGGACGGCACCGTGATGCACACCGACATGGGCTCGCCCCTGACGCTGGGGCGCGGTGTTACAATCGGCCATAACGCCATGTTGCATGGCTGCACGGTGGGCGATTACAGCCTGATCGGTATCAACGCGGTGATCCTCAACGGCGCGAAGATCGGCAAGTACTGCATCATCGGCGCCAACGCGCTGATCGCCGAAGGCAAGGAGATCCCCGACGGTTCGTTGGTGATGGGCTCGCCCGGCAAGGTCGTACGCGAGCTGACCGAGGCGCAGAAGAAGATGCTCGAAGGCAGCGCCGCCCACTATGTCCACAATGCCCGGCGCTACGCCCGGGAGCTTGAGCCCCAGGAAGACTGATGACCCAAGAACGCCCCGTCGCCTCGCCCTGTGTGCAGGTGTGTGCCCTGGATGACGACGATATCTGCACTGGCTGCCAACGCACGGCGGCCGAGATCACCCGCTGGGGGCGCATGAGCAACGACGAGCGCCGCGAAGTGCTGGTCAAATGCCATGAGCGCGCCGTGGCCGGCGGCATGATGTTCGTCGCCGGCGCCTGATTTCTCTTGTGGGCGACCGGCCCTGTTCATTGATGGCATCCGCCCGAGGCACCATGCTTTTCCTGCTTTCCTACATTGCCAGCGTCGTGCTGATCAACTTCGCCTTCAGTGCCGCGCCGCACCTGGACATCATCTGGTCGGCCTGGGGCGGGTTGGTGTTCATCCTGCGCGACATGGTCCAGACCCGCTTTGGCCACGGCGCCTTCGTCGCCATGCTGGTGGCGCTGGTGCTGTCCTATGTCACCTCGGACCCGGCCATCGCCGTGGCCAGTGCCACCGCGTTCGGCCTGTCCGAACTGATCGACTGGCTGGTGTTCACGGTCACCAGGCGCCCACTGCACGACCGCCTGTGGATCAGCTCGGCGCTGAGCATTCCGCTGGATACCTTCATCTTCTTCGGCATGATCGGTGCCCTGACGCCGGCGGTGGTCCTCACTGCCCTGGGCTCCAAGTTCGCCGGGGTCACCTGCGTGTGGCTGGCCATGGCCTGGCGGTCGCGTCGCACCACGGCGGCCGGCTGATTGATGTAAAATGGCCGCTTCGGTGGGCCGCAGCTGGTGGCCTGCGATAACCCGTTCCCCTTAAGGACCTGAAATGACCCGTATCGGAACTCCACTGTCGCCTACCGCGACGCGCGTACTGCTGTGTGGCTGCGGCGAGCTGGGCAAGGAAGTCGTGATCGAGCTGCAACGCCTGGGCGTTGAAGTGATCGCCGTCGACCGTTATGCCAATGCCCCGGCCATGCAGGTCGCCCACCGCAGCCATGTGATCAACATGCTCGATGGCGCCGCGCTGCGTGCGGTGATCGAGGCCGAGAAGCCGCACTACATCGTGCCGGAAATCGAAGCCATCGCCACCGCTACCCTGGTGGAACTGGAGTCCGAAGGCTTTACCGTGGTGCCGACCGCCCGCGCCGCGCAGTTGACCATGAACCGTGAAGGTATTCGTCGCCTGGCCGCCGAAGAACTGGACCTGCCGACCTCGCCGTACCACTTCGCCGACACCTTCGAAGAGTACCGCAACGCTGTGCAGGACCTGGGTTTCCCGTGCGTGGTCAAGCCAGTGATGAGTTCGTCGGGCAAGGGCCAGAGCCTGATCAAGAGCGCCGACGACGTGCAGAAGGCCTGGGACTACGCCCAGGAAGGCGGCCGTGCCGGCAAGGGCCGGGTGATCATCGAAGGCTTCATCGACTTCGACTACGAGATTACCCTGCTGACCGTGCGTCACGTCGGTGGCACCACCTTCCTGGCCCCGGTGGGCCACCGCCAGGAGAAGGGCGATTATCAGGAGTCCTGGCAGCCCCAGGCCATGAGCCCGGTGGCCCTGGCCGAGTCCGAGCGTGTGGCCAAGGCCGTGACCGAGGCCCTGGGTGGCCGTGGCCTGTTCGGCGTCGAGCTGTTCGTGAAGGGTGACCAGGTGTGGTTCAGCGAAGTCTCGCCTCGCCCCCACGATACCGGCCTGGTGACCCTGATTTCCCAGGACCTGTCCCAGTTCGCCCTGCACGCCCGCGCCATCCTCGGCCTGCCGATTCCGCTGGTGCGCCAGTTCGGCCCGTCCGCTTCGGCGGTAATCCTGGTGGAAGGCAACTCCACCCAGACCGCGTTCGCCAACCTGGGCGCTGCCCTGAGCGAGCCGGACACGGCCCTGCGCCTGTTCGGCAAGCCGGAAGTGGCCGGCCAACGCCGCATGGGCGTGGCCCTGGCGCGTGACGAGTCCATCGAGGCGGCCCGCTCCAAGGCGACCCGCGCTGCACAAGCCGTCAACGTCGAGTTGTAAGCGTGAAGCTGCAAGCCAGGAATCTTTGGCTTGCAGCTTGCAACCTCAGTCCACCAGGCTCAAATCCTCATCCCGCGTTTCTTTCAGGCACAGCACCGCCAGCACGCTGAGCAGTGCTGCCGCTGATACATACCCGCCCACCCAGCTCAGCCCACCCAGGCTCACCAGCTTCTGCGCCGCGAACGGCGCGGCCGATGCGCCGACGATACCGCCCAGGTTATAGGCCGCCGAAGCCCCGGTGTAGCGCACCCGCGTGGGGAACAGTTCCGGCAGCAGGGCGCCCATGGGCGCGAAGGTAAAGCCCATCAGAAACAATTCGATGCTCAGGAACAGGGCCACGCTGGTGGTCGACCCCTGGGTCAGCAAAGGCTCCATGGCAAAGCCCGAAACGATCGCCAGCACGCCGCCGATGACCAGTACCGGCTTGCGGCCGAAGCGGTCGCTCAAGGCCGCGGAGATCGGTGTGGCCAGCGCCATGAACAGCACCGCGAAACACAGCATGCCCAGGAAGCTTTCACGGCTGTAACCCAAGGTGGCCACGCCGTAGCTCAGCGAGAACACCGTGGAGATGTAGAACAGCGCGTAGCACACCACCATGGAGGCCGCGCCCAGCAGCATGGGCCGCCAGTATTGGGCGAACAGTTCCACCAGGGGCAGTTTCAGCCGCTCGTGCTGGGCCATGGCCTTGGCGAATACCGGGGTTTCTTCCAGTTTCAGGCGTACATACAGGCCTACCATCACCAGCAGGGCGCTCAGCAAGAACGGCAACCGCCACCCCCAGGCGCGGAATTGCTCGTCGCTGAGCAGCACGGCCAGGCTCAGGAACAAGCCGTTGGCGGCAAGAAAGCCAATGGATGGCCCCAGTTGCGGGAACATTCCGAACCAGGCCCGCTTGCCCTTGGGGGCGTTTTCGGTGGCCAGCAGCGCCGCGCCACCCCATTCGCCGCCCAGCCCCAGGCCCTGGCCGAAGCGCAGCACGCACAGCAGGACCGGCGCCCAGGCGCCGATCTGGTCATAGCCTGGAAGCACGCCAATCAGGGTGGTGCACACCCCCATCAGCAGCAACGAAGCCACCAGGGTCGACTTGCGCCCCACCCGGTCGCCGAAGTGGCCGAACAGTGCCGAGCCCAGCGGGCGTGCCAGGAAGGCGATGCCGAACGTGAGGAAGGCCGATAGCATCTGCGCGGTGGCCGAGCCTTGGGGAAAAAATACCGGGCCGATCACCAGGGCCGCGGCCGTGGCATACACATAGAAGTCGTAGAATTCGATGGCGGTGCCGATGAAACTGGCGGTTGCCACCCGGGCGGTGGAATTGAGCGGCTGGTCCGTGCCGCTGGCAGCGTAGGTGCTGGTGCTCATTGCAGAATCCCTGGCAGTCGTGCTCCCGCGCTGGGGCGGGGCGAATTTATTATGGGTGCGGGGCAGGGTGGGCCGCAGGAGGAAGGCCGGTACACCTCCAGGCGGGTAGCAGGGGCGGCGGCAGTTGGCTGGGTAAGCCGGCTTGATTATAGGAAGGGGGGTGGTGGGCGTCCAGACCAACAGGGGGGGCGCCCACAAGGCGCCGCCCTTTCAGGCCAGCTTGGGCAGGCTGCTGGTATGCCAGATAAGCACCCGGGTCACGCGGTTTTCCTCGGCCTGCAGAATCTCCAGCCGGTAGCGGCCGATCTTCAGGCACACCGCGCAGTCAGGAATGCTTTCCAGTGCTTCGGTGACCAGGCCATTGAGGGTCTTGGGCCCATCACTGGGCAAGTGCCAGCCCAGGGTCTTGTTCAGTTCACGGATGGACGCCGCGCCTTCCACCACAAAGCGCCCGTCGGGTTGAGGGTGCACGTGAGGGTTGTCCATGCTGTGTTCTTCTTCGAACTCGCCGACGATTTCCTCGAGGATGTCTTCCAGCGTGACAATGCCCTGCACTTCGCCGTATTCGTCCACCACGATGCCCAGGCGCCGTTGCTGCTTGTGGAAGTTCAGCAATTGCAGGTGCAGCGGGGTGCTTTCCGGCACGAAGTAGGCGTCGTAGCAGGCTGCCAGCAAGGCCTCCATGGTCAATTCACCCTTGGGCAGCAGGTGGCTGACCTGGCGGGTGTTGAGCACCTTTTCCACCTGGTTGATATCGTTGTGGTACACCGGCAGGCGCGTGTGCCGGCTGATGATCAGTTGTTCGGCGATTTTCTCGATCGGGTCGTCCAGGTTCAGGCCGTCCACTTCACTGCGCGGCACCAGGATGTCGTTGACGGTGATGCGGTTCAGCGCCTGCAGGCCGCCGAGCAGGTGCGGGGCATCCGGGGTTTCGTCGTCCTGGTCGCCGTCGGGCTCGGCGTGGTCTTCGTCGTCATGCTGGCGCGCGATGGGCGTGGCGATCGGCGCGAAAGGCTTGAGCAGCAGGCGGGCGATGCCGCTGAACGGCCAGACCAGGGGGTAAAGCAGTTTCAGCGGCAGGCGCAGCAACGAGTTGCCCAGGCCGATGAAGGGTTCGGGGTAGCGGCGGGCCAGCAGGCGCGGCAGGTATTCGCAGAAGGTCACCAGCAGCGCGGCCATGATCAGGCCGCCCAGCCACAGGCCTTTCACGTGCCAGTGGTAGACCGCCAGGAACACCCCCAGCACCACGGCCAGCACGCGGCACAGGGTGTTGCACAGCACCAGGCTTTCCAGTGGGAATGCCAGGCTGGGGCGCTCGCCCACCTTGCGGCGGGTGCGCAGGGCGGCCAGGTGGTTGCGGGCCGTCTCGACGCCCGTGAACATGGCCGACCAGAGCATCGACAGCAGCACGACGCCCAGCATCGAGCCCAACGGGAGATTGTCCATTTACTCGCCTGTCAGATGTGCAGAATGTATTCGCGGACCAGCTTGCTGCCGAAATACGCCAGCATCAGCAGGCAGAAGCCCGCCAGGGTCCAGCGGATGGCCTTGTGGCCGCGCCAGCCCAGGCGGTTGCGGCCCCACAGCAGCACGCTGAACACGATCCAGGCCAGGCATGCCAGCAGGGTCTTGTGCACCAGGTGCTGGGCAAACAGGTTCTCGACGAACAGCCAGCCGGAGATCAGCGACATCGACAACAGCGCCCAGCCGGCCCACAGGAAGCCGAACAGCAGGCTCTCCATGGTCTGCAGGGGCGGGAAGTTCTTGATCAGGCCGGCCGGGTGCTTGTGCTTGAGCTGGTGGTTCTGCACCAGCAGCAACAGCGCCTGGAACACCGCGATGGTGAACATGCCGTAGGCCAGGATCGACAGCAGGATATGCGCGAGCATCCCCGGCTCTTCGTTGATCAGCGGCACGGTACCCTTGGGAATGAACTGCGCCACCAGGGTGGTCAGGGCCCCCAGCGGGAACAGCAACAGCAACAGGTTTTCCACCGGGATGCGCGTGCAGGCGATCAGCGTCAGGGCAATGACCGCCGCGGAAATCAGACTGGCGGCGCCGAAGAAGTCCAGGCTCAGGCCAAGCGGGGTCATCAGCTGGAATTTCAGCGCGATGCCCTGGGCCACCACGGCCAGGGTGCCGACGAGGTAGAGAAGGCGTTTGTCCACCGTGGCCCGCTGGTTCACGCGGGTGCCGTGGTAGACGGTCGCAGCGGCATAAAGGAAGGCGGCGGCGAGGCTGGGTAGCAAACTGGGTGACAAGGGGAGCATAAGTCCTGTGGAGCAAGCCCGAAAGTCGCTGAGTGTGGCATAGAACCGCTGTCACAAGAAAGACTGGCGCGGCACTGGTGTCCGTGGCGCGGAGTCTTCGCTATAATCGCCGACTGCCCTCGCCGCGCCTCTGCTTAATCACGGGCCAGGCTGCTTAACCTCGGTTCAATTGAGCCTGAAAGGATCGCGCATGTTTGAAAACCTTACCGAACGTCTTTCCCAGACGCTGCGCCATGTCACTGGCAAGGCCAAACTGACGGAAGACAATATCAAAGACACCCTGCGTGAAGTGCGCATGGCGTTGCTGGAGGCCGACGTGGCCCTGCCAGTGGTCAAGGACTTCGTCAACAAGGTCAAGGAGCGTGCGGTCGGCACTGAAGTGTCGCGCAGCCTGACCCCGGGCCAGGCGTTCGTGAAGATCGTCCAGATCGAGCTCGAAGGCCTGATGGGTGCGGCCAACGAAGACCTGGCGCTCAACGCCGCGCCACCGGCCGTGGTGCTGATGGCGGGTCTGCAGGGTGCGGGTAAAACCACCACTGCCGGCAAGCTGGCGCGCTTCCTCAAGGAGCGCAAGAAGAAGACCGTCATGGTGGTGTCGGCCGACGTCTACCGTCCGGCGGCCATCAAGCAGCTGGAAACCCTGGCCAACGACATCGGCGTGACCTTCTTCCCGTCCGATATCAGCCAGAAGCCGGTGGCCATCGCCGAAGCGGCCATCCGCGAAGCCAAGCTCAAGTTCATCGACGTGGTCATCGTCGACACCGCCGGTCGTCTGCATATCGACGCCGAGATGATGGGCGAGATCCAGGACCTGCACGCGGCCATCAAGCCGGTGGAAACCCTGTTCGTGGTCGACGCCATGACCGGCCAGGACGCCGCCAACACCGCCAAGGCCTTTGGCGATGCGCTGCCACTGACCGGCGTCATCCTGACCAAGGTCGACGGTGATGCCCGTGGCGGTGCCGCGCTGTCGGTACGGGCCATCACCGGCAAGCCGATCAAGTTCATCGGCATGGGCGAGAAGAGTGAAGCGCTCGAGCCTTTCCACCCGGACCGTATCGCCTCGCGGATCCTGGGCATGGGCGACGTGCTCAGCCTGATCGAGCAGGCCGAGCAGACCCTGGATAAAGAGAAGGCCGACAAACTGGCCAAGAAGCTGAAGAAGGGCAAGGGCTTCGATCTCGAAGACTTCCGTGACCAGCTGCAGCAAATGAAGAACATGGGCGGCCTGGGTGGCCTGATGGACAAGCTGCCGAGCATCGGTGGCATGAACCTGTCGCAGATGGGCAACGCCCAGAACGCCGCTGAAAAGCAGTTCAAGCAAATGGAAGCCATCATCAACTCCATGACCCCGGCCGAGCGCCGCGACCCTGACCTGATCAGCGGTTCGCGCAAACGCCGTATCGCCATCGGTTCCGGTACCCAGGTGCAGGACATTGGCCGCTTGATCAAGCAGCACAAGCAGATGCAGAAGATGATGAAGAAATTTTCCACCAAGGGCGGCATGGCCAAGATGATGCGCGGCATGGGCGGCATGCTGCCCGGCGGCGGTGGCATGCCCAAGATGTAAGGAATTGGCGCAGGCCCCGGCCTGCGCCGTTCGCAGTGATGCGAACACTGCTGTAACCCTGCTTCGGCAGGGCCCACGGCCATCGTGATGATGGCTATATAAGGCAAATCGAACAGCCACACTGTATGTGCCGGAAAAAGGCATTTGCAAAAGTCCGGATATTCCTTGAGAATATGCGGCCTTTCGGGCACCCGTGTGCCCGCTGTGCATTATGATTTGCAGCACCGACTACAGGAACGATGTTCAATGCTAACCATCCGTCTTGCCCGTGGCGGCTCCAAAAAGCGCCCATTCTACCAACTGACCGTGACCGACTCGCGCAACCCGCGTGACGGCTCGCACAAAGAGCACGTTGGCTTCTTCAACCCAGTGGCTCGTGGTCAGGAAATCCGCCTGTCCGTGAACCAAGAGCGCGTCAACCACTGGTTGAGCGTTGGTGCACAGCCTTCTGAGCGCGTTGCTCAGTTGCTGAAGGAAGCTGCCAAGGCCGCGGCCTGAGCAATATGAACACGACGCCAGCTACTGCTGATGATTTGATCGTTATCGGCAAGATTTTCTCGGTTCACGGCGTTCGTGGCGAAGTGAAGGTTTACTCCTTTACTGATCCGATAGACAACCTGTTGGACTACAAGACCTGGACGCTCAAGCGCCAGGGCAGCGTGGACAAGCAGGTAGAGCTGGTCAGCGGGCGCTTGCAAAGCAAGTTCCTGGTCACGAAGCTCAAGGGTCTCGACGACCGTGATGAAGCCCAGCTTCTTTCCGGTTACGAAATCTGCGTGCCGCGTAACCAGTTTCCCGACCTGACTGACGGCGAGTACTACTGGTACCAGCTGGAAGGCCTGCATGTCATCGACCAGCTCGGGCAATTGCTCGGGAAGATCGATCACTTGCTGGAGACCGGTTCGAACGATGTGATGGTGGTCAAGCCTTGTGCTGGCAGCCTGGATGATCGCGAGCGCCTGCTGCCCTATACGGAGCAGTGTGTGTTGGCCATCGACCTGGTAGCGGGTGAGATGAAGGTTGATTGGGACGCGGACTTCTAGGCAATGGCGAGCCTGCGCGTAGAAGTGATCAGTCTGTTCCCCGAGATGTTCTCGGCCATCAGCGAGTACGGCATTACCAGCCGCGCGGTGAAACAGGGGTTGTTGCAACTGACCTGCTGGAACCCGCGGGACTACACCACAGATCGTCACCATACGGTGGATGATCGGCCGTTTGGCGGTGGTCCGGGCATGGTAATGAAGATCAAGCCCCTGGAAGACGCGCTGGCCGAGGCCAGGAACGCAGCGGGGGAGTCGGCGAAGGTCATTTACCTGTCGCCGCAAGGCCGCCAGCTGACACAGCAGGGGGTACGCGAACTGGCTGAATCGGAGTCGTTGATTCTGATCGCAGGGCGCTATGAAGGCATCGACGAGCGGTTCATTCAGGCTCATGTCGATGAAGAGTGGTCGATTGGTGACTATGTTCTGTCTGGCGGTGAGCTGCCGGCGATGGTCCTGATCGATGCGGTTACACGACTGCTGCCCGGAGCTTTAGGGCATGCGGACTCCGCGGAGGAAGATTCCTTCACGGATGGGCTGCTGGATTGCCCGCACTACACCCGACCGGAGGTGTATGCGGATCAGCGTGTTCCCGACGTATTGCTAAGTGGCAATCATGCACACATCCGGCGCTGGCGTTTGCAGCAGTCCCTTGGGCGGACCTACGAACGACGTGCCGATCTTCTGGAAAGACGCTCGCTTTCTGGAGAAGAGAAGAAGCTGCTGACGGAGTACCTCCGTGAGCGGGACGATAGTTAACGTATCGATGGTAGATCACAACGATTTACCTTAGGAGCACAGCATGACCAACAAAATCATTCTGCAACTCGAAGCCGAGCAGATGACCAAAGAAATCCCGGCCTTCGCCCCGGGCGATACCATCGTCGTTCAGGTGAAAGTGAAGGAAGGCGACCGCGCTCGTCTGCAGGCGTTCGAAGGCGTTGTCATCGCCAAGCGTAACCGTGGTGTGAACAGTGCTTTCACTGTTCGCAAGATCTCCAACGGTGTTGGCGTAGAGCGTACTTTCCAGACCTACAGCCCGCAGATCGACAGCATGGCCGTGAAACGTCGTGGTGACGTGCGTAAAGCCAAACTGTACTACCTGCGCGACCTGTCGGGTAAAGCAGCTCGCATCAAGGAAAAACTGGCTTAATAGCCGTTTTACCGATGCAAGAAAAAAGCAGCCTGCGGGCTGCTTTTTTGTGCCTGAAATTTATGCCACCTTCAGACAGGCAGCACCCATGACCCCACGCGATCAAGAGATCCAGCGCCGCACCGAACTGTCGGTCAGCCGCGTCACCAAGGCGGTGTTCCCGCCCACCACCAACCACCACAACACCCTGTTCGGCGGTACCGCCCTGGCATGGATGGATGAAGTGTCGTTCATCACCGCCACCCGCTTCTGCCGCTTGCCGCTGGTCACCGTGTCCACTGACCGCATCGACTTCAATCACCCGATTGCTGCCGGCACTATCGTCGAACTGGTAGGCACCGTGGTCAAGGTCGGTAACACCAGCCTCAAGGTGCGGGTGGAAGTGTTCGTCGAGAGCATGAGCAGCGACGGCCGTGAAAAGGCGATCGAAGGGGTGTTCAGTTTCGTCGCCATCGACGACGACAAGCGCCCGATACCCGTGCTGCCAGGCGTGTAAGGTAAACTGCGGGTTTTCCTCGCCCGGTTCGCCCTGATGCCTGCTGCAGAACACCCGCTCATCGACCAATACCTCGACGCCCTGTGGCTGGAAAAGGGGCTGTCCGACAACAGCCGCGACGCCTACCGCAGTGACCTGACGCTGTTCAATGGCTGGTTGCAGGAACAGGGCGTGGCGTTGCCCCAGGCGGGGCGCGAGCTGATCCTCGACCACCTGGCCTGGCGTGTCGACCAGGCCTACAAGCCACGCTCCACGGCGCGGTTTCTTTCAGGTGTACGAGGCTTCTATCGTTACTTGCTGCGCGAAAAGCTGATCGCCGTGGACCCGACCCTGCAGGTGGACATGCCGCAGCTAGGCAGGCCGTTGCCCAAATCCCTGTCGGAAGCCGACGTTGAGGCGCTGCTCAAGGCGCCAGACCTCAGCGAGCCCATCGGCCAGCGCGACCGCGCCATGCTGGAGGTGCTGTATGCCTGCGGCCTGCGGGTGACCGAGCTGGTCAGCCTGACGCTGGACCAAGTCAACCTGCGCCAGGGTGTGCTGAGGGTGATGGGCAAAGGCAGCAAGGAACGGCTGGTGCCCATGGGCGAAGAGGCGGTGGTGTGGGTGGAACGCTACCTGCGTGACGGCCGCAATGACCTGCTGGGCGGGCGCCCCAGCGATGTGCTGTTCCCCAGCCAGCGCGGCGAGCAGATGACCCGCCAGACCTTCTGGCACCGCATCAAGCACCAGGCCACGGTGGCCGGCATCGGCAAGTCGCTGTCACCCCACACCCTGCGCCATGCCTTCGCTACCCATTTGCTCAACCACGGCGCCGACCTGCGCGTGGTGCAGATGCTGCTGGGCCACAGCGACCTGTCCACGACCCAGATCTACACCCACGTGGCTCGGGCCCGCCTGCAAGACCTGCACGCCCGCCACCACCCGCGCGGCTGAGAGGCGAATACCGCACATCTCTTGTTGCCTTGCCAGTCGGACACGCCCGGCGAATGTGGTAGGCTTGGCCGGTTACCCAAGCGGGCATCGAATGCGGGTCGTTTCCGGACGGCCCACCCAGCACGATTGGCCCCTTCGTCCGCTGCCTCAGGAGTTCCCATGCGCGTGACCCGAATTTTCGCTGCTGCCGCCCTCGCGCTGCTCAGCACCGTCGCCCTGGCCGACGACAAGGCCGAGCAGGCCATCCGCAAGACCCTCGACACGCTGCACCTGGACACCCCGGTGGAAAGCATCTCCGCCAGCCCGCTCAGCGGCCTGTACGAAGTGAAGTTGCAGGGCAGCCGCGTGCTCTACGCCAGCGCAGACGGCAAATTCGTGATGCAGGGCTACCTGTTCCAGGTGCAGGACGGCAAGCCGGTGAACCTCACCGAAGCCACCGAACGCCAGGGCGTTGCGAAGACCATCAACGCCATTCCAGCCAATGAAATGGTGGTGTTCCCGGCCGTCGGCGAGACCAAGTCGCACATCACTGTGTTCACCGACACCACCTGCCCTTACTGCCACAAGCTGCACGAAGAAGTGCCGGCCTTGAACAAGATGGGCATCGAAGTCCGTTACCTGGCGTTCCCGCGCCAGGGCCTGGGTTCCCCAGGTGACCAGCAACTGCAGGCCGTGTGGTGCTCCAAGGACCGCCAGGACTCGCTGACCAAGCTGATCAACGGCAAGAGCGTCGACGCACCCAAGTGCGCCAACCCGGTGAGCAAGCAGTTCGCCATGGGCCAGTCCATTGGTGTGAACGGCACGCCGGCCATCATCCTGGAAGACGGCCAGATGATTCCTGGCTACCAGCCGGCCCCCCAAGTGGCCAAGCTGGCCCTGGGTGCCAAAGGCTGATGGCCGCCTCCGTGTCATCCAAGATCAAGGCCTGACGGGAATGCCCGCCAGGCCGTAAATACCAGGCCGCACGGGTGTGCGGCGGTTTGTCACGGCCGACCCTGTGTCGGCCGTTTTATGGGGAGTTCAGAGTGAAACCGGTCAAAGTAGGCATCTGTGGGTTAGGTACCGTCGGTGGCGGCACCTTCAACGTACTTCAGCGCAACGCCGAGGAGATTGCCCGCCGTGCCGGGCGTGGTATCCAGGTGGCCCAGATTGCCATGCGTTCGCAGAACCCGAATTGCCAGATTACCGGTACCCCCATTACCAACGATGTCTTCGCAGTGGCCACCAACCCTGAGATCGACATCGTCATCGAATTGATCGGCGGCTACACCGTGGCCCGCGAACTGGTGCTCAAGGCCATCGAGAACGGCAAGCACGTGGTCACCGCCAACAAGGCGCTGATCGCCGTGCACGGCAACGAAATCTTCGCCAAGGCCCGGGAGAAGGGCGTGATCGTGGCGTTCGAAGCCGCCGTGGCCGGTGGCATTCCGGTGATCAAGGCCATTCGTGAAGGCCTGTCGGCCAACCGCATCAACTGGGTGGCCGGCATCATCAACGGCACCGGCAATTTCATCCTCACTGAAATGCGCGAGAAGGGCCGCACCTTCGAAGACGTGCTCGCCGAGGCACAAGCCCTGGGTTACGCCGAAGCCGACCCGACCTTCGACGTGGAAGGCATCGACGCGGCGCACAAGCTGACCATCCTGGCGTCCATCGCCTTCGGTATTCCGCTGCAGTTCGACAAGGCCTACACCGAAGGCATCACCCAGCTGACCACCGCTGACGTGAACTACGCCGAGGCCCTGGGTTACCGCATCAAGCACCTGGGTGTGGCCCGCAGCACCGCCGCCGGCATCGAACTGCGCGTGCACCCGACGCTGATCCCGGCCGACCGCCTGATCGCCAACGTCAATGGCGTGATGAACGCGGTGATGGTCAACGGCGACGCCGCTGGTTCAACCCTGTTCTACGGCGCCGGTGCCGGCATGGAGCCTACCGCTTCCTCGGTCATCGCCGACCTGGTGGACGTGGTTCGCGCCATGACCAGCGACCCGGAGAACCGCGTGCCGCACCTGGCCTTCCAGCCCGATTCGCTGTCGGCGCACCCGATTCTGCCGATCGACCAATGCGAAACCGCCTACTACCTGCGCATCCAGGCCAAGGACCACCCGGGCGTGCTCGCCCAGGTCGCCAGCATCCTGTCCGAGCGCGGTATCAACATCGAGTCGGCCCTGCAGAAGGAAGTCGAGGAACAGGACGGCCTGGTGCCCATGATCCTGCTGACCCACCGGGTGCAGGAACAGCGCATGAACGACGCCATCACGGCGCTTGAAGCGCTGGAAGGCGTGGTCGGCCAAGTGGTCCGCATCCGCGTCGAACACCTCAATTAACTGGGAGCGGCAAGCTGTAAACTGCAAGCGGCAAGCGAGGCACCGCACGTTCATGAATGTGCGCGTACCCACTTGCAGCTGGCAGCCTGAAGCTTGACGTTCAAACCAAAGGTTTGAAAAACATGCGCTATATCAGCACCCGCGGCAAAGCCCCGGCCCTGAATTTCGAAGACGTGCTGCTGGCTGGCCTGGCCAGTGACGGCGGCCTGTACGTGCCGGAAAACCTGCCACGTTTCACCGTGGAAGAAATCGCTTCGTGGGCCGGCCTGCCGTACCACGAGCTGGCGTTCCGCATCATGCGCCCGTTCGTCACGGGCAGCATTCCGGACGCCGACTTCAAGAAGATCCTCGAGGAAACCTACGGTGTGTTCGCCCACAACGCCGTGGCGCCGCTGCGCCAGCTCAACGGCAACGAGTGGGTGATGGAGCTGTTCCACGGCCCGACCCTGGCGTTCAAGGACTTCGCCCTGCAACTGCTCGGCCGCCTGCTGGACTACGTACTGGCCAAGCGCGGCGAGCGCGTGGTGATCATCGGCGCCACCAGTGGTGACACAGGCTCAGCCGCCATCGAAGGCTGCAAGCACTGCGAAAACGTCGACATCTTCATCCTGCACCCGCACCAGCGTGTATCGGAAGTGCAGCGTCGGCAGATGACCACGCTGTTCGGCGACAACATCCACAACATCGCTATCGAAGGCAACTTCGACGACTGCCAGGAAATGGTCAAGAACAGCTTCGCTGACCAGAGCTTCCTGAAGGGCACCCGCCTGGTCGCCGTGAACTCGATCAACTGGGCGCGGATCATGGCCCAGATCGTCTACTACTTCCACGCGGCCCTGCAACTGGGCGGCCCGGCGCGTTCGGTATCGTTCTCGGTGCCTACCGGCAACTTCGGCGACATCTTCGCCGGCTACCTGGCACGCAACATGGGCCTGCCGATCAACCAGCTGATCGTGGCCACCAACCGCAATGACATCCTGCACCGCTTCATGAGCGGCAACCAGTATGCCAAGGAAACCCTGCACGCCACTCTGTCGCCGTCCATGGACATCATGGTGTCGTCGAACTTCGAACGCCTGCTGTTCGACCTGCACGGCCGCAATGGCGCCGCCGTCGCCGAGCTGATGGACACCTTCAAGCAAGGTGGCGGTTTCAGCGTCGAGCAAGAGCGCTGGACCGAAGCGCGCAAGCTGTTCGACTCCCTGGCGGTCAGCGACGAAGCCACCTGCGAGACCATCGCCGAAGTCTTCGCCCAGACCGGCGAAGTGCTGGACCCGCACACCGCCATCGGCGTCAAGGCCGCGCGCGAATGCCGCCGCAGCCTGGACATTCCCATGGTGGTGCTGGGCACCGCGCACCCGGTCAAGTTCCCTGACGCGGTGGTCAAGGCCGGCGTGGGCAAGGCGCTGGAGCTGCCCGCGCACCTGACCGACCTGCTCAGCCGTGAAGAAAAGTGCACCGTGCTGCCCAACGACCTGAAGGCCGTGCAAGCGTTCGTCAGCCAGCATGGCAACCGCGGCAAGCCGCTGTGACGGACTAGTCCTGCAACACTTAAAGCCCGTCTGCGACGGGCTTTATCTTTTCTACGTGTCAAACTTGACCCTGGGAAACGGGGTATCAAGGGCACGCGCATGAAGCACGCACACCACGCATCGAAACGCTGGCTGGCCGCCTGGCTGGCGTTGCTGTGCCTGGCGTCCTGTGGGCTGGCGCAGGCCGCCCAGAGCTTGCCCTTCACGCTGATGCCGGCCTTCACGCAATTGAGCCCCCTGGTACTGGCGCCCAGCGACCAGCAGTGGTTGCAGCGCCACGGGGTGCTCAGGGTCGGTGTATCGATCACCGACCACGAGCCGGTGGACATCACGGTCGACCGCAACCGTTACCGTGGCATCAGTGCCGACTACCTCAACCTGATCGCCAGCAGGCTTGGCGTTCCCTTGCAGATTCATGGCTTTGCCCGCCGCGAGGAAGCCGTGGACGCCTTGCAGAACCGCGAGATAGACATACTCACCAGTGCCAATGGTTTCGAGCGGCAGGTCCCCGGGCTTGCCTTCACCCGCGCCTACATGCCCGACGATGCGGTGCTGGTGGTGCGCGACACCGGAGCCGCGGCTACGCTGCCCGACGGTGGCAAGGTCGCGGTACTCGATGGTTACACAGACCTGGGGGTGCTGCACGACACGTACCCTGGCAACCAGATCGTGGTTGCGCCGAGCCTGGCCAGCGGGCTGGAGGCGGTGGCGCAGGGGGATGTGCAGGGTTTCATCGGCAATGAAGTGGTGGTGCGCGCCTACAGTGCCCTGCGACCATTCATGGGCCTGCGCATCGCCGACAGCGCCCGCTTGCCCGCGGCCGGCTTCGCCTTTGCCGTGCGCCGTGGCGACAGCCCCTTGCAGTCGATGCTCGACCGGGCGCTGGCCAGTATCGATGAACCCTTGCGCCGGGAGATTCTCGGGCGCTGGACCGCGGGGCTTGGGTCCGACATTGCCCAGCCGCGGGTGCAATTGAGCACCGATGAAGCGCAATGGCGACGAGAACACCCCAAGGTGAGGGTGATTGCCAGTGAATACCCGCCGTATCTGTACCGTGACCGCCAAGGCAACTGGGTGGGCCTCAACCGCGACGTGCTGGCCACCGTGTCGTCCATGACCGGCCTGCAGTTCGAGTTCGTCCCCTCGGGCTCCATCGCCCAGAACCTCCAGGCCCTGCGCAACGGCACCGCCGACATGAGCACCACGCTCTCGGAAAGCCCTGAGCGCAAGGCTTTCCTGGGCTTCAGCCATTCCTTCGGGGGGCAGGGCTGGGTGCTCGTGGTGCGCGGCAAGGGCGCTGCTGTCGCTTCGCTGGACGATCTGGCCGGGCGGGTGCTGGCATTGCCTCGCGAGCATGCGCTTGAGAGCGAACTGCGCCAGCAATACCCGCGCATCCGGCTGCGCCTGGTGGACACCTACGACCAGGCCCGGGACCTGGTGCGCAAGGGCGAGGCCGACGCCACGCTGGACAGCGAAGTCAGTGCCTGGCGTTCGGTGGCCCGCTACCCCCAGGGTGAACTCAAGGTGGGGCGCAGCATCGAGGGCGGCTGGGCGGCGGACCGTTTTGCGGTACGCCTGGCGGAACCGCAATTGCTCAGCATCCTCAACAAGTCCCTGGAAGCCTACCCGGTGGCCGAGTTGCGTGCCGTGAGAATCAAATGGCTGGGTGCGGTGGATGGTCAGGCGCCGGTGTGGCAGCGCATCGCGCCCTGGGTGTGGTGGGCGCTCGCCGCTGCCCTGTTGTTCGGCCTGGTGTCGCTGATGTGGAGCAGCCGCCTGAAAGCGCAGATCCTGCAGCGTGAACGGCTGGAAGCCGAACTGGTGAAGGCCCGTGAGGTAGCCGAGCAGGCCAGCCAGGCCAAGAGCGGTTTTCTGGCAACCATGAGCCATGAAATCCGTACCCCCATGGCGGCTATCATCGGCCTGCTGGAACTGGAGCGCGAGACCACGCGCCTGCGTGGGGGCGAGCCGTCGCGCGCCGTGGACGTCGCCTACCAGTCGGCCCGTGACCTGATCGCGCTGATCGGCGACAGCCTGGACCTGGCCAAGATCGAGTCCGGCAGCGTGCAACTGCTGCCGGAAGCCGTCGAGCTGAGGCCGTTCTTCGAAGCGCTCATCCAGTTGTTCGCTGCCCAGGCAGGCCAACGCGGGCTTGCCCTGGAGCTCAGCCTCGCCGCCGACGCCGAAGGTACCTATCGCTTCGACCCACTGCGCTTGCGCCAGGTGATGCACAACCTGCTCAGCAATGCGTTGAAGTTCACCCAGCAGGGCGGGGTCGGCATTGATGTACAGGCCCTGGCCGATAGCCAGTTGCAGGTGACAGTGCGCGACACTGGCGTGGGTATCGACAACGAGCAGCAGCGCCGGCTCTTCAAGCCATTCGTGCAGGTAGGTGGCCAACCGGACGGGCAGGGCACGGGGTTGGGCCTGAGCATCTGCAAGCAACTGGTCGGCCTCATGGGCGGGCAGATCGAGTTGAGCAGCGTGGTTGGCGAGGGCACCCAGGTGGTGCTGCTATTGCCCTTGCCACGCATGGCCGCCTTGCCTGAAACCGCGATAGCCCACACGCCGGCCGAAACACCGACGCGGGCGTTGCGGGTACTGGTGGTGGACGACCTGTCGGCCAACCGCCTGGTGGTGGGCCAGCAAGTCGCCTTTTTCGGCCACGCCGTGCACACGGCCAGCAGCGGCGAAGAGGCCTTGGCCTGGTGGCGCGACCACCCCGTGGACGTGGTCATCACCGACTGCCGCATGCCGGGCATGAGCGGCTATGCCCTGGCGCAGGCCATTCGCCGGGCAGAAGCCGAAGCGGGGCGGTTGCCGGTGCCGATCTTCGGCTGCAGCGCCAATGGCCAGGCACAGGAGGCCGAGCGCTGCCGTGAGGCGGGCATGAACCAGTTGCTGGTCAAACCCCTGGAGCTGCAAGCGCTGGGCCGGCTGCTGGCTAGCCTGGGTGTGCCGCCAGCCTTCGACATGGACACCTTGCGGCGCATGACCCAGGCCGATGGGCAGGTAATGCGCCGTATGCTCGAAGAACTGCTGCGCAACATCGCCCAGGAGCAGGAAGGGCTCGCCACCGCCGTGTCCAACGCCGACTGGTCGGCGTTGCGGGCGTCGCTGCACCGGCTCAAAGGCGTGGCCTGCCTGATCGACGCCGGGCCCATGGCCAAGGCTTGCGCGGCCCTGGACGCCACTGCCCGGGCGCAAGCCCCGGCGCCACTGGGTGAGCAATGGCTTGCCCTGAAAGCGCGCCTGGACGCGTTAGCCCAGGATATTGCGCATCAACTTTGGGAAATGTCCTACTTAGAATAGGACTTGTCCTATGTGTCTCGCCTGTTACAAGGCCTAGAGTGTGCCGCAAGCGTCGCCACCCAAGTGGCGTGATTGAGAGATAGGCACATGCACGCACTGAAAGTCCTGATTCTTGAAGACAGCCCGTTCCAGCTGATGGCACTGCACCAGATGCTCAATGCCAGCGGGGTGTTCGACGTCTTGACCGCCGACACCGTAGAGGGTGCGCTGGGCTCGCTTGAGCGGCGCGGGCCGGTGGACGTGGCCATCTGCGACCTGCAACTGGAGGAAGGTGACGGGTTGCAGGTGATCCGCCACCTGGCGCGGTACCGGCAAGCGCGTGCGCTGATCATTCTTTCCAGCCTGGGGCGCGACCTGCTCGACGGCGTCGGGCAACTGGCTCGGCACCTGGGGCTGCAGGTGCTCGGCGTGCTGGAGAAACCCGCCAGCCCGGCGGTGCTGCATGAACTGCTGCAAGGCTATGACCGAAACGCCGAGCAGCGGGCCATGCCGCTGGTTGAGGTCGACGAACTGGTGGCGCTGGACGAACTCACGGTGGACCGCCTGCCGCAGTTGCTTGAACAGTGGCAGCCGTACTTTCAGCCCAAGGTGGCCCTGGACGGCCGGTTACTGGGCGTCGAGGCGTTGGTGCGCTGGGAGCATCCGGCCTTGGGGCTGTTGTCGCCGGCCAGCTTTCTGCCGTTGGTGAGCTACGCCGGTTTGCTGCCACACCTCAGCTGGCACATGCTCGACTGCGCGCTGGCCTTGAGCGCGTCAGTGCGCGACGAACAGGGCGAGGCCTTGCCGGTAGCCGTCAACGTGCCCACCTCGCTGATCGAAAGCGAAGGGTTCGTGGAGCGGCTCAGGGGCTTGCTTCAGCCCCTGGGCCTGCCGGCGTCGGTATTGACCCTGGAGATCGTCGAAAGCCAGCAGGCCTGCACCAGCAGCGTGGCGCTGGAGGCTTTGCTGCGCCTGCGTTTGCTGGGCTGCGGGCTGGCCATCGATGATTTCGGCATGGGGGATTTCAACCTGCAACGGCTGCTGGCCCTGCCGTTTTCCGAGGTGAAGATACCCAGCCAGTTCGTGCGTGGCGTGGCCGAGGACGGCCGCAAGGCGGCAGTGGTGGCCGGTGCACTGATCATGGCTCGGCGCATGGGCCTGGCTGTGGTGGTGGAAGGCGTGGAAACCGCCAGTGACTTCCTGGCGCTGGAAACCCTGGGCCAGCCTGCACTGCAAGGCCATTACGTGGCCAGGCCCATGGCCGGCCCGGCACTGCGCACCTGGATGGGCACCCACGAGGCCAGCCAATGGCCCCGCCCCGGTGAGACCGGGGGAAGTTCGGAAACAGAACACCACAGTGCATCTGCTGAACCGCGGCGGCTGCTTCCCGAGCTTCGCCCGGTCCCACAGGGGAATGAATGAGCTCCCGATCGGCCTCCGGATGGTTGGCTTCCGTGAAGTCAGGCCAGGCCATGTTCCTGAAGGTAGATGAACAACGCCGCATCATTGGCCACCCCCAGCTTGCGCATGGCACTGACCTTCTGGGCGCTCACCGTCTGCTTGCTGCGGTTGAGCTGCTGGGCTATTTCGCCCACCGACAGGCCCCCGGCCAGCAGCCGGGTCACCTCCAGCTCCCTGGGTGACAGGGCTTCACGTTCGAACAGGCGGTCGGGCCGCGTTTCGCCCTCCTGCAGCAGTACCTGGCTCACCGACTCGGCGATGAACACCTTGTTGCGGCGCAGTTGCGCGATCGCCTGGGGCAGCTCGCTCACCAGGCTGGCCTTGCCCAGCACCCCGCGTACGCCGGCTTCGAGCATCGAGCGGAACAGGCCACCGTTGGTGAGCATGGTCACTACCAGGATCGGCAGCGTCGGCCAGCGCCGGTGAACCGTCTCCAACAGCCGCAGGCCGTCGTTCTGGTGCTCGGCGGGCATCATGAAATCGGTGATCAACAGATCGCACTCGCCTTCCTCCAGCCATTGGGTCAGTTGCGACGGCGTGCTGGCTTCACCCACCACCACCAGGTCAGGGTCCTGCTGCAGCACGGCGCGTAGCCCGATCCGAAAGATAGGGTGGTCGTCGGCGATCAGAATGCGCAAGGGCGGGGGGGTATTCACGATAGAGCTCCGTGTCGAGGGTGTCAGTCTGGCACATCCCGAGGCAATTACTTGCCCCCCATGCGCCCGGGGGGCTGGCTTTTTAGGTATTTCAACTGTCATATTCCACGGGCAAGCTGAAAACGCACCTTCACTCCCCGTCGGGCACGTTTAGAACTTTTTGCCCTTACGGCGGGTCATTGATAGACACCTTGATTTCGAACAACTGAGTGGTGATCGAATGGAAAATATCAACGAGTTGCTGACTGAAGCACTGACGCCCTACCACGTGGACGTGGTCGATGTGGGCGGCCCGCTTGAATGCCGGGTGATATTGCGCGATTCGACCGGCGCTCTGGTACTGGATCGGCACTTCAGCCGCCGCCAGTTCGCCGATACGCGTGCCTTGATCGACGTGGTCGACGGCCTGCACCGCGACCTGATGGTCGCCGAGGGGCGCCTGCAACCGTGCATGTTGGCGGCCATGGCGGCCAGCGCGCAAGCGCCTGTCGCTGGCGCGGTGATGAATTAGGGGAACCTTCAGCCTGCACCACGTTCACATCTGGTAAGGGCAGGGGGGCTGGCATTGTGCTCCGGTGCCTGCCACCTGTCGTACTGGCCCAGCAGTTGGGCCATGTTTGACCCCGGGTAGCCTCCCCACTGCCCGGGGTTTCTTTTTGCCTGCGATCTGGCCTAACGCACAGCCGCCTCGGTAAAGAAACGCTGGGCGTCACGCAGGTAGTCCGCCCGGCTGGCCGGGTCCAGCCACTCGGCGTAATAGCCCGGCAGGGTGGTGGTACGCAGCCTGGCCAGCAATTGATTCAGGCGCTGGATCACCGCTCGGCCCTGGACGGTGTTGGTGCAGGCCACGTAGACGTTCTGGTAGCGCGGCACACCCAGTATCGGCAGGAATTCGAGGTCTTCCCCGGCGATCTGTTCCTGAGGCGCCAGGTACAACACTTCCGGCCAGTAGCCCAATACGCCGTCCAGCCTGCCCCGTTGCTGCATCTGCAGCAGGCTGGCCACGGCGTCGTTGCCGTGGTGGGCATTGATCGCTGCGGGCGGGGCGTCAGCCAATACCCGGTCAATGGCGCCGCCATAGCTGCGCTCCGCCACCCGGCCGACTTTGATGTTCGGGCTGGCCAGCAACGCTGGCAGGTCAAGGGCGCCGTGGTGCATGAAACCGTTGAAACCATGGCGGTCCTGATGTCGGATGATCAGGCCATTGGTCAGGGTGGCGAACATGGGGATGGAGTACACCGCCGTCTGGCTGCGGTCGGCTGTCCACAGCAGTTCAGGGTCGCAACTGAGCGCTGGCTCCTGCAGCATCTGCAGGGCCCGTGCCCGGTTGACCCGGACCACGCTGTGGTCATGGTCCGGCAAGGCCTGCATCAGCAATGGCAGCACTCGGTCCACCGCGCCTTCGCCGGCGCGTGGTCCGGTTTCGATGGTCAGCGGCGGCAGGTCGCGCACCAGCCAGGTCAACGGTTCCCCCGCCCGGGCGACCAGCGGCAAGGCCAGGCACAGCAACAGCGTCAACACTCGGCGGCGACCTTCCATGATGCGGGCTCCGGAACAACTGAATGCAGTGTTTAGCACAGGTCTGCGCCTGTTCGGTAATGTTGTCGGCTATCGGCCTTAGTTGATTAGGCCACGATCGGTTAGACTGTGCGACTTTTCCTCGTAGCAAGAAGCCCCTCATGGCCCAGCCCTCCACGACCTACAAATTCGAACTCAACCTGACCGATCTCGACCGAGGGGTCTACGAAAGCGTCAAGCAAACCATTGCCCGTCACCCGTCCGAGACCGAGGAACGCATGGCCGTGCGCCTGCTGGCGTATGCCTTCTGGTACAACGAGCAGTTGTCGTTTGGCCGCGGCCTGTCCGATGTAGACGAAGCGGCGCTGTGGGAAAAAAGCCTGGATGACCGTGTGGTGCACTGGATCGAAGTGGGCCAGCCTGACGCCGACCGCCTGACCTGGTGCTCGCGCCGTACCGAGCGCACCAGCCTGCTGGCTTACGGCAGCCTGCGCGTGTGGCAGACCAAGGTGGTGGACGCGGTGAAGAACCTGAAGAACGTCAACATCGCCGCCGTGCCCCAGGAAGTCCTGGAAACACTGGCCAAGGACATGCCGCGCGCCATCAAGTGGGACGTGATGATCAGCGAAGGCACCGTTTTCGTCACCGACGACCGCGGCCAGCACGAAGTGCAACTGGAATGGCTGATGGGCGAGCGCGGCTGAGCCGTACCCCCGTTCCGATTTTTGCCCCTGAATAAGAAGCCCCATGCGTATCGAACCGCGTCAACTGCCTGCCATCCTGCCGTTTCTCGGTGACCTTCCGCCCTTGCTCACCCGCTTGTACGCGGCGCGCGGGGTGCAGTCGGAGGCCGAGCTGGACAAGAGCCTGGCGCGGCTGATCCCGTATCAGCAGCTCAAAGGCATCGACGCGGCCGTGGACCTGCTGGTGCACGCCCTGGCCCAGCGGCAGCGGATCCTCATCGTTGGCGACTTCGATGCCGATGGCGCCACCGCCAGCAGTGTTGGCGTGCTAGGCCTGCGCCTGCTGGGCGCGGCCCATGTCGACTACCTGGTGCCCAACCGGTTCGAATACGGCTATGGCCTGACGCCGGAAATCGTCGCCGTCGCCCTGCAGCGCCAGCCCGACCTGCTGGTGACCGTGGACAACGGTATTTCCAGTGTCGACGGTGTGGCCGCTGCCAAGGCCGCCGGCCTCAAGGTGCTGGTCACCGACCACCACTTGCCAGGCCCCGAATTGCCGGCCGCCGATGCCATCGTCAACCCCAACCAGCCCGGCTGCGAGTTTCCCAGCAAGTCCCTGGCCGGTGTCGGGGTGATTTTCTATGTGCTGATGGCCCTGCGCGCACGCCTGCGCAGCCTGGGCCATTACGACAGCAAGCCGCAGCCCAACATCGGCGAGCTGCTCGACCTGGTGGCTCTGGGCAGCGTCGCCGACGTGGTACCCCTGGACGCCAACAACCGCATTCTGGTGTACCAGGGCCTGGAGCGCATCCGTGCTGGCCGCGCCCGTCCGGGCCTCAAGGCGATTCTGGAGGTGGCCAAGCGCGACCACCGGCGCATCACCTCCACTGACCTGGGGTTCATCCTCGGCCCGCGCCTGAACGCTGCCGGCCGCCTGGATGACATGAGCCTGGGCATCGAATGCCTGCTCAGTGACGACATGGCCCAGGCCCAGGCCATGGCCGCGCAACTGGATGAGCTGAACCAGGACCGCAAGTCCATCGAGCAAGGCATGCAGCGCGAGGCCCTGGCCCAGCTCAAGGACTTGCCCGTGGAGGACATGCCGTTCGGCCTGTGCCTGTTCGACGCCGACTGGCACCAGGGTGTGATTGGTATCCTGGCCTCGCGGCTCAAGGAGCGCTACCACCGGCCCACCATTGCCTTTGCCGATGCGGGTGAAGGCATGCTCAAGGGCTCGGCGCGCTCGGTACCCGGTTTTCATATCCGCGATGCGCTGGACGCCGTGGCGGCGCGCCAGCCGCAACTGATCAGCAAGTTCGGTGGCCATGCCATGGCCGCGGGCCTGTCCCTGCCCGAAGCCAACTTCCCGGCGTTTGCCCAGGCCTTCGACGAAGAAGTACGCCGCCAGTTGCAGGAGGACGACCTCACCGGCCGCCTGCTGACCGACGGCAGCCTGGCCGTGGAAGAGTTTCACCTGGAACTGGCCCGCGCCCTGCGTCACGCCGGGCCCTGGGGCCAGCACTTCCCCGAGCCGCTGTTTCACGGCGTGTTCCAATTGGCCGAGCAGCGGGTGGTGGGCGAGCGGCACCTGAAGGTGGTACTCAAGAGCGAGTGCGGTTCGGTGAAGCTGGACGGCATTGCCTTTGGCGTCGACCGCGAGGTCTGGCCCAACCCTACCGTGCGCTGGGTGGAGCTGGCCTACAAGCTGGACGTCAACGAGTTCCGTGGCCAGGAAACGGTGCAGTTGCTGATCGCCCACATGGAGCCGCGTTGAAATCACGCTGAACCCTGCCCAAGGTGAGGTTGTCGACTAGGCTCTAGACATTGTCTGCGCCCGACCCCAAGCCTTGAGAGGTGCCCCATGAGCGTGCTGCTTGAACCCTATACCCTGCGTCAACTGACACTGCCCAACCGTATCGCTGTCTCCCCCATGTGCCAGTACTCCAGTGTCGATGGCCTGGCCAACGACTGGCACCTGGTGCACCTGGGCAGCCGCGCCGTGGGCGGTGCTGGCCTGGTGTTCACCGAAGCCACCGCCGTGACCGCTGACGGCCGTATCACCCCTGAAGACCTGGGCCTTTGGAACGATGAGCAGATCGAGCCACTGCAACGCATTACTCGCTTCATCACCTCCCAGGGCGCCGTGCCGGCGATTCAATTGGCCCATGCGGGGCGCAAGGCGAGCACCTACCGCCCCTGGCTCGGCAAGTCCGGCAGTATTCCAGTGAATGAAGGTGGCTGGGTGCCGGTGGGGCCGTCGAAGATCGCGTTCGACCCTCGTCACACCGCGCCCACCGCGCTGGATGAAGGGCAGATCCAGGAAATCATCCTGGCGTTCGTCGAGGCGGCAAGAAGGGCACTGAAGGCCAACTTCAAGGTGGTGGAAGTGCATGCAGCCCATGGCTACCTGTTGCATCAGTTCCTGTCGCCGATCAGCAACCAGCGTCAGGACAGCTATGGTGGGTCGTTTGAAAACCGCATTCGCCTGACGCTGCAGGTCACCGAGGCGATTCGCACCGTCTGGCCCGAGGAATTGCCGGTGTTCGTGCGCGTGTCGGCTACCGACTGGGTCGAGGACGGCTGGAACCCGGATGAGACCGTTGAACTGGCGAAGCGCCTGAAGGCCCTGGGGGCGGACCTGGTGGATGTGTCGTCGGGCGGTACTGCGGCCAATGCCGAGATCCCGACTGGGCCGGGTTACCAGACCCGCTTCGCCGAGCGTGTGCGCAAGGAGGCGGGCATTGCCACGGGCACCGTCGGCATGATCACGGAACCTGCCCAGGCCGAGCACATATTGCGCACCTGCCAGGCCGACATCATCCTGCTGGCCCGCGAACTGCTGCGCGACCCCTACTGGCCGCTGCACGCCGACGACGACCTCAATGGCCGCCAGGCTACCTGGCCCGCCCAATACCAGCGCGCCACCCACCGCGACCAGCCGATCCACGAGTCAGACCTGCGCGATTGACAGCACCGTTGCGGGACCGGGCGAAGCTCGGTCCCGCAGAGGGCTACCGTCAGGTGTACTTGCGTTTTTCCGGCGCGGGCGGGAAGTACTGGTACAACCAGGTCTCGCTCAGCGTGCGGTCCTGGGTGCGGATGAACAGGCGCATTTCCACCGGCTCGACGCTGTCACTGGTGGGGTACCAGTCGAACGTCACGCGGTAGCCCTTGTCCGGCAGTGCCAGAATGTTGAAGTCCTGCACCTTGCCGCTGGACACGGTCACCACCGGCTCGATGCCGGTACCTTCCGGCAACCGCTCCAGGCCACCGCCCTTGAAGTCCACGGCAAAGCGTCGTGCCCAGACTTCCGGGTAGTGCTCGCCCGGTGCCCAGCCTTCAGTAAACCCACCCATGCCTGAACGGGTCGCGTGCACCCGCGCCAGCGGCGTACCCACCGGTGGCAGGGCGCTCCAGTACAGCTTGTAGCCGAAGTTCAGGGCGTCGCCAGCCTTGACCGGTTGCTTGGGCGTCCAGAAGGCCACGATATTGTCCAGGGTCTCGCCCGTGGTAGGGATCTCCATGAGGCTGACCGCACCTTCGCCCCAGTTGGTGGTGGGCTCGACCCACAGGCTGGGGCGCTTGTCGTAGCCGTCCACGGTGTCTTCGTAGCTGGAAAACTCGTGGTCGGTCTGCACCAGGCCGAAGCCCTTGGGGTTGTTGTCGGCGAAGGCGTTGAACTGCAGCGTGGCCGGGTTGTTCAGCGGGCGGCAGATCCACTCGCCATTGCCGCGCCACATGGCCAGGCGGTCGGAGTCGTGGATTTGCGGGTGGATGGTGTCGCACATGCGTCGCTCGTGAGTGCCGCAGCTGAACATGCTGGTCATCGCCGAAATACCCAGTTGCTCGATATCGGTACGGGCGAACACATGGGCGTCGATGGCCATCACTACCTGTTGTGCCTGGCAGTCGATGTCGAACTTGTAGGCGCCCGTCGCGCTGGGTGACTCCAGCAAGGCATAGACGGTGAAGCGAGTACTTTCCTTGTCCGGGGTTTCGAACCAGAACTTGGTGAAGTCGGGAAATTCCTCGCGCTTCCTGGCATAGGTATCGATGGCCAGGCCGCGGGCCGACAGACCGTATTGGCCGGTGGAGTCCACCGCGCGGAAATAACTGGCGCCCAGGAAAGACAGGATGTCGTGCTTGTCCAGTTCCGGCGCCTTGAACATGCGGAAACCGGCGAAGCCCAGGTCGCCCTTGAGCTGCTTGGTGTCCACCCCGGTGTTGTCATAGCGGAACAGCGGCGGGTGGAAGTGCACCTCGCGCGCCTGCTGCTTGCCCGCATCGACACTGTACATGCGCACGGGCAGCTTGAAGCCCATGCCCACGTGGAAGAACTGCACGTCCAGCTGGCCCTTGTTGTCGTACCAGAGCGAGTGCTTCGGGTCGTACTGGATGGCGTTGAACTGCTGTGGCGTCATGTTCGCCAGGGTAGGCGGCAACACCTGCTTGCGGTCGGTATAACCCTGGGTGGCCAACTGCCGCGCCTGGGCTTGCAGCAAATCGAAACTGAATGGCTCGGCATCGCCGTCGGCGGTGGCTGCCATCGCCTGAGCGGCCAGCAGCCCGGTGCCGGAAAGGCCGGTATAGGCGGCGAGCGCCATGGAGGCCTTGAGAAGGTGCCTGCGGTGCATAAGTAACCCTGTCTGCAAAGAATCCGGGCCACCTCCTGGCAGCCTGGCTGGATCGAGATAAAGGTCTGGACATGCCCTCGGCCAAACACAACCAACCCCTAACAGATAACAAAGTGGGCGGTCGGTTCGCAAGGAGAGGTGAAAAAAGTCGTTCGGGTTTGTTCGGACTGCATGGTGATCGGGCCAAATAGCGTCGAGAGCGGCTTGACGTGTCGCTTGGGAAAATTCCTACAAATACGCCGGATTCTTCCTCGTTTTTCTCCTTGAGTGACCCTGAATACTCGCTGCTTCGGCACTCGAACCAGAGAGGATAAGGTTGATGCCCAGGGTTAGATCGACACGGGTCACCGTGACCGGCCACGTCGTTTTTGATCAGAACTTCGGTGGTTGTGGGGATATTTATCTGTATTGGCGCGAGGTGAGCGCGCCGACAGTGGAAGGTGACGCACCGAAGCGGCCGAGGCAACCGGGTTATGTGTGTGCGAGGATTTATGACGGTAGCGGCTGGTGCGAGCTGCACCTGGGGCGGCTGGTGCCCTATGAGTACCGCAGTTGCCTGCGGGTGACCCACCGCGGCAAGGTCACGGACAGGGTGAAGGGCATGGTCCAGGGTTGGCGCGGGGAGTGTGCGGACTACAGCGAGGACTCGAGCGGCTTTCGGTTGAGCGCGCAGGAGCTGCCCTAAGGCAGCACGCCGCCCGGTCCCACAGCGTTGCGCATGCTGTTTTTTGTGGGACCGGGCGAAGCTCGGGAAGCGGCTACCGCAGTGGTTCAGACCTACCGCGGCGCCTGGTCTACAGGGTTGCTCGTGCTGCTTCTATGGAGCCTTGATGCCCGATTTTCCAGGCGTCGCCTGCGGGCGCGGTGCCGTGGTCGTAGGGTTTGGCCAGCCACATGTACAGCAGCCCCAGGCCGATCACCACCGCGGTGGTCACCACCATCGCGTAGTTCACGTACCAGGCAGCGTCCGGGGTGCGCGGCCAGGCCATGTTGATGATGGCGCCCACGCCGTACACCAGTGCACCGACGTTCACCAGCAACCCCCAGCGCCCCAGGTTGAACTGGCCACTGGGCTTCCAGCCGCGCAGGCGGGCGTACAGCGCGCCCAGCACGATCATCTGGAAGGCCAGGTAGATGCCGATCGCCGCGAAGCTGACGATGGTGGCCACGGCGTCCTGCAGGAAGAAACCAAGAATGATGATCAGTGCCGGCAACACGCCCGCCACCAGCAGCGCGTTGACCGGCACCTGGGTGGTGGCCGACAGGCGCTTGAGCAACCGGCTGCCGACGACCATCTCGTCACGGGCGTAGGAGTACAGCAGACGGCTGGCGGCAGCTTGCAGGCTGATCACGCAGGAAATGAACGACACCATCACCACGGCCATCACCACCCGCGAACCGACGCTGCCAAACGCATTGTTCAGTACCGTAGTCACCGGGTCCTTGTCGGTCCCGTTGATGACCGCCTGCATGTCCGGCACGGCGAGGATCAAGGCCAGGCAGGCGAACATCGCCGAGATGCCACCGATGTAGATGGTCATGCGCATCGCTACCGGAATGCGTTTGCTGGGGTTGGGGGTTTCCTCGGCCACGTCGCCGCAGGCTTCGAAGCCGTAGTACAGGAACATCCCTGCGAGCGAGGCAGTCAGGAAGGCCGGGAGGTAGGAGCCGTCGACGCGGATGTCGAAGGTATTCCACAGTACGCTGAATGGCTGGTGGCGTTCGAAGATCAGCAGGTAGATACCGACGATCAACGCGCCCAGCAATTCGCACAGGAAGCCGAACATGGCGATCCGCGCCAGCATCTTGGTGCCGCTGAGGTTGACCAGAGTGGCCAGCAAGGTCAGCACCAGGGCGATGACGATGTTGGTGGTGTTGCTTGGTTCGAAGCCCAGCATCACCGCCAGGTAAGGCCCGGCTCCCACGGCCACGGCGGCGATGGTCACGCACAGGGCGATGGAGTAGATCCAGCCCACCATCCACGCCCAGCGCTTGCCCACCAGGCGCCTGGCCCATGGGTACACGCCGCCGGAAATCGGGAATTGCGACACCACTTCGCCGAAGATCAGGCACACCAGCATCTGGCCCAGCCCCACCAGCAGGTAGGCCCAGAACATCGGCGGCCCGCCCGCGGCCAGGCACAGGCCGAACAGGGTGTACACGCCCACCACGGGCGACAGGTAGGTGAAGCCCAGGGCGAAGTTTTCCCACAGGCTCATGCTGCGGTTGAAGTTGGAGGTGTAGCCCAGTTGCCTGAGCTGCTCGGCATCGTGGTCGACGGCTGCCATGTCAGGGGTGACGCTCATGTGTATGCTCCGAAAGAATCGGCAGATTCAGGTTGCAGGGTGCCCGGGGGTGGTGCCCGAAAGGCACACCCCGGATCATTGTTGTATGAGGTGCGGGAGGCGATCAGTGCTTGAACATGACGTGCCGCACAGTGGTGTAGTCCTCAAGGCCGTACATGGACATGTCCTTGCCATACCCCGACAGCTTCTGCCCACCATGGGGCATCTCGCTGACCAGCATGAAATGCGTGTTTACCCAGGTGCAGCCGTATTGCAGGCGCGCGCTCAAGCGGTGGGCGCGGCCCAGGTCACGGGTCCATACCGAGGAAGCCAGCCCATAGTCCGAATCGTTGGCCCAGCCCAGCACCTGCGCTTCGTCGTCGAAGCGCGTCACCGACACCACCGGCCCGAACACCTCGCGGCGCACGATCTCGTCGTCCTGCTGGGCGTCGGCCAGTACCGTGGGCTGGAAGAAGTAGCCATTGCCGTCCACCGCCTTGCCGCCGGTGACCAACCGGATGTGCGGCTGCGCCACGGCGCGCTCGACGAAGGCGGCTACCCGATCACGGTGCTGCGCGGTGATCAGCGGGCCCAGTTCGGTCGTCGGGTCGTCCTGCAGGCCATGCTTGATGCTGCTGACCGCGGCGCCGAGCTTTTCCACGAACTGCTCGTAAATGCCTGCTTGCGCATAGACACGGCACGCCGCGGTGCAGTCCTGGCCGGCGTTGTAGAAACCGAAGGTGCGGATGCCTTCCACGGCTGCGTCGATGTCGGCGTCGTCGAAAATGATCACCGGCGCCTTGCCGCCCAGTTCCATGTGCATGCGTTTGACGCTGTCGCTGGTGCTGGAGATGATGTTCGAGCCGGTGGCGATGGACCCGGTCAGCGACACCATGCGCACCTTGGGGTGCGTGACCAGCGGTTGCCCTACGGTGTGGCCCCGGCCGAACACCAGGTTCAACACCCCGGCGGGGAAAATGTCGTTGGCCAGTTGCGCCAGGCGCAGGGCGGTCAACGGGGTTTGCTCGGACGGCTTGAGCACCACCGTGTTGCCTGCGGCCAGGGCTGGGGCGATCTTCCAGGCCACCATCATCAACGGGTAGTTCCACGGCGCGATGGAGGCGATGACACCCACGGGGTCCCGGCGGATCATCGAGGTGTGCCCCGGCAGGTATTCACCGGCCGCCGAGCCGTTCATGCAGCGGGTGGCGCCGGCGAAAAAGCGGAAGACGTCGGCGATGGCCGGAATCTCGTCATTCAACGCCGCGCTGTAGGGCTTGCCGCAGTTGTCCGACTCCAGCTTGGCCAGCTCCTCGCCATGGGCTTCGATGGCATCGGCCAGTTTGAGCAGCAGCAGGGCGCGGTCTTTCGGCGGGGTCTGCGACCAGCCATCGAAGGCCGCATCGGCGGCGCGTACCGCCGCGTCCACCTGGCCTTCGGTGGCCTCGTTGATTTCGATCAGCACCCGGCCCAGGGCCGGGTTGAACACGGCCTGTGCCGGGCCTTCGCCGGTCACCAGGTGGCCGTTGATCAGCAGTTGCGTTTGCATGGTCTGTTCCCCTGTGAAGGTGTTATTTGCCGCCGCTGCCAGCCACGCTTTCACCGCCGCGTGTCAGGTAGTAGGCGCCCAGGATGGGCAGCATGGTCACCAGCATCACCAGCATGGCGACCACGTTGGTCACCGGCACGTCGCGTGGGCGGCTGAGCTGGTTGAGCAACCAGATCGGCAGCGTGCGCTCGTGGCCGGCGGTGAAGGTGGTGACGATGATCTCGTCGAATGACAGCGCGAACGCCAGCATGCCGCCGGCCAGCAGCGCCGAGCCCAGGTTGGGCAGGATGATGTAGCGAAAGGTCTGCCAGCCGTCGGCGCCCAGGTCCATGGATGCTTCGATCAGGCTGTGGGAGGTGCGGCGCAGGCGGGCGATGACGTTGTTGTAGACGATCACCACGCAGAACGTGGCGTGGCCGACGATGATGGTGAACATGCCCGGTTCGATGCCCAGGCGCTTGAACGCGGCCAGCAAAGCGATACCGGTGATGATGCCGGGCAGGGCGATGGGCAGGATCAGCATCAGCGAGATACCGTCCTTGCCGAAGAAGTCGCGCCGGTACAGCGCCGCCGACGCCAGGGTGCCGAGCACGATGGCGATCAGCGTCGCCACGCACGCTACCTGCAGCGACAGCTTGATGGCCTCCAGCACGTCGGTGCGGGCGAAGGCCACGCTGAACCACTTCAGGGTGAAGCCCTGGGGCGGAAAGCTGAAGGCCGCGTCTTCGGTGTTGAAGGCGTACAGGAAGATGATCAGGATGGGGAAGTGCAGGAATACCAGCCCGCCCCACGCGGCGAGGCGCAGGCCCCAGGAGGCTTTGTCAGAGTGCATCGAAGGCCCCCAGGCGTTTGACGATGGACAGGTACACCGCGATCAGCACGATGGGCACCAGGGTGAACGCCGCAGCCATGGGCATGTTGCCGATGGCCCCTTGCTGGGCGTAGACCATGCTGCCGATGAAATAGCCGGGCGGGCCGATCAGTTGCGGCACGATGAAGTCGCCCAGGGTCAGGGAAAACGTGAAGATGGAGCCGGCGGCGATGCCGGGTACCGACAGCGGCAGCACCACTTGCAGGAAAGTCTGGCGCGGTGTCGCGCCCAGGTCCGCGGAAGCTTGCAGCAGCGAGGGCGGCAAGCGTTCCAGGGACGCCTGGATCGGCAGGATCATGAACGGCAGCCAGATGTACACGAACACCAGGAAACGCCCCAGGTTCGACGTGGACAGCGTGCTGCCGCCAATGCCCGGCAGGCCCAGCACGGCTTGCAGAACCGGCCCCAGCCCCAGGTGCTGGACAAACCACTGGGCCACGCCACCCTTGGCCAGCAGCAGGGTCCAGGCGTAGGCCTTGACGATGTAGCTGGCCCACATGGGCATCATCACCGCGATGTAGAAGAACGCCTTGGTTTTGCCCTGGGTGTAGCGCGCCATGTAGTAGGCGATGGGGAAGGCCACCACGGCGCTGGCGATGGACACCGCCACGGCCATGCCGAGGGTGCGCTGGATGATGTCGAAGTTCGACGGGTTGAACAGCGCGGCGAAGTTGGCCAGGGTCAGGTCAGGGGTGACCGTCATGCTGAAGTCGTCGAACGTGTAGAAGCCTTGCCACAACAGGTTCAGCAGCGAGCCCAGGTAAATGGCGCCGAACCACAGCAGCGGCGGCACCAGCAGCAATGACAGGTACAAGTTGGGTTTGCGGTACAGAAGGGTCCACAGCCGCCGAAGGGGCGGTACGTCAACCGTTGGTGCAGGTTTTTCCAGGACCAGGCTCATGTCACAGGCCCTCGGTTTCACGCAGCACGGTCATGGCGTCCCGCGCCCAGCGCGCGTTCAGGCGCTGGCCGGGTTGCAGGACGATGCTCGGTTCCTGCCACTGGTTGTTGGCCTGGCTGATGGCGATGAGCTGGCCGTTGTCCAGCTTGAGTTCGTAGCGGGTCGAACTGCCCTGGTACTGAATGTCATGCAGCAGGCCGTTGACCTGTATTTCGTGGGGCGTGGCCACTTCGCCGAAGCGGATGTGTTCCGGGCGGATGGAGAAGGGCAACTCGCTGCCGGTCAGCTGCCGCGCCGTCTCGCCGCGCAGCACGTTGGAGGTGCCGACGAACTCGGCGACGAAGGTTGTGGCCGGTTTCATGTACAGGTTGCGCGGGCTGTCGACCTGCTCGATGCGGCCTTTGTTGAACACCGCCACCCGGTCGGACATGGACAGGGCTTCGGTCTGGTCGTGGGTGACGAAAATGAAGGTGATGCCTAGCTGGCGCTGGAGTTTCTTCAGCTCGCCCTGCATCTGCTCGCGCAGTTTCAGGTCCAGGGCCCCCAAGGGTTCGTCGAGCAGCAACACGCGGGGACGGTTGACCAGTGCCCGGGCCAGGGCCACGCGCTGGCGCTGGCCGCCCGACAATTGCACCGGCTTGCGCTCGCCGTAGCCACCCAGGGCCACCATGTTCAGCGCCTCCTCGGCCCGGCCAAGGCGTTCCTGCTTGCCCACACCCTTCACTTTCAGGCCGTAGGCCACGTTGTCGCGCACGTTCATGTGCGGGAACAGCGCGTAATCCTGGAACACGGTGTTCACGTCACGCTGGTAGGGCGGCAACCCGGCCGCCTCGGCGCCATGAATGCGGATGGAGCCGGCGCTGGGCTGCTCGAACCCGGCGATCAGGCGCAGGCACGTGGTCTTGCCCGAGCCGGACGGGCCGAGCATGGAAAAGAACTCGCCGTCCTGGATATCGATGGAAACCCGGTCAACGGCCTTCACCTCGCCGAACACGCGGGAAACCTGGGTGAACTGGACTGCAAGCGTCATGATGCGCTACTCCGAAAGGTACGGCAGACACCGTCGTAGCCGCAGCCTTGGGCAGCGGCTACACGAATGGGGGCCTCAGCGGCCGCCCATGATCGCGATGTAGTCCTGGGTCCAGCGGCTGTACGGCACGAACTTGCCGCCCTCGGCCTGCGGGGTTTTCCAGAAGGCGATCTTGTCGAACTGGTCGAAGCCGTTGGTCTTGCAGCCTTCGGCCCCCAGCAGTTCGCTGCCCTGGCAGGCGGCCGGTACCGCTGGCAACGAGCCGAACCAGGCGGCCACGTCCCCCTGCACCTTGGGCTGCAGCGACCAGTCCATCCACTTGTAGGCGCAGTTGGGGTGCGCCGCTTCGGCGTGCAGCATGGTGGTGTCGGCCCAGCCGGTGGCGCCTTCCTTGGGAATGGTCGAGGCCACGGGCTGGTTGTCGGCTTTCAGGCCGTTGACCATGTAGCCCCAGGAGCTGGACGCCACCACACCTTCGTTCTTCACGTCGCTCATCTGCACGGTCGCGTCATGCCAGTAGCGGTGCACCAGGGCGTGCTGGGCCCGCAGCAGGTCGAGCACGGCCTTGTACTGGGTTTCGGTCAATTCGTAGGGGTTCTGGATGCCCAGGTCGGGCTTGGCGCTCTTGAGGTACAGCGCTGCGTCGGCGATGTAGATCGGCCCGTCATAGGCCTGCACGCGGCCCTTGTTGGGCTTGCCGTCGGGCAGGTTCTGCGCGTCGAACACCACGCCCCAGCTGGTGGGCGCGGTCTTGAAGGTGTTGGTGTTGTACAGCAGAACATTGGGCCCCCACTGGTACGGGGTGCCGTAGGTCTGGCCATTGACCACGTACCAGGGGCCGTCCTTGAGACGCGGGTCGAGGTTCTTCCAGTTGGGGATCAGCGCCGTGTTGATCGGCTGTACGCGCTTGCCGGCCACCAGCCGCAGGGAAGCATCGCCCGAGGCGGTCACCAGGTCGTAACCGCCCTTGGCCATCAGGCTGACCATCTCGTCGGAGGTGGCCGCGGTCTTGACGTTGACCTTGCAGCCGGTCTCTTTCTCGAACCCGGTCACCCAGTCATAGTTCTTGTCGCTTTCGCCCCGTTCGATATAGCCCGGCCAGGCAACGATATCCAGCTGCCCCTCGCCGGCACCCACCGCCTTGAGCGGTTCGGCGGCCTGCAGGCTGGCGCTGGCCAGCAAGGCGGTGGTCAAGGCGCTGAGCAATGCAGTCTTGTGCTGGTGCATGGTAACCCTCTTCTTCAAATTATGGTCGGGGCAGTAGCGAACCGGTGAAGCGGCCTTCAGCAGGCTGATTATTAGCGTAGTGGTGTGTGGCGTTTCGTGGTCAGAGGTGCTCCCCATGGCGGGCCATGATGTGGCGCACAACGCTGTAGTCGTGCAGTGAATCGCTGGACAGGTCCTTGCCGTAGCCGGACCGTTTCAGGCCGCCATGGGGCATCTCGCTGGCCAGCATGAAATGGCTGTTGATCCAGGTGCAGCCGTATTGCAGCCGCGCGGCGACTTGCAGGGCCTTGTCCAGGTTGTGGGTCCATACCGAAGAGGCCAGGCCGTATTCGGAGTCGTTGGCCCAGTCCACTGCCTGGCTCAGTTCGTCAAAACGGGTGACGGTGACCACCGGCCCGAACACTTCGCGCTGCACGATCTCATCGGTTTGCCGACAGCCGGCCAGCAGCGTCGGCTGGTAGAAAAAACCGGGTCCCGAATGCACGGCGGCCCCGGTGATACGCTCGATGTGCGGCTGGCTCAGGGCGCGTTCCACAAAGCTGGCCACCCGGTCGCGCTGGCGCGAACTGATCAGCGGGCCCAGCTCGTTGTCGGCGTCGCGCTTGCTGGCAAAGCGCAGCTTGCCAACCGCGGCGCCCAGTTCGCTGACCAGCCGGTCATGGATGCCAGCCTGGGCATACACGCGGCAGGCGGCGGTGCAATCCTGGCCGGCGTTGTAGTAGCCATAGTTGCGCACGCCTTCGACCACGGCCTGCAGGTCAGCATCATTGCAGACGATCACCGGCGCCTTGCCGCCCAGTTCCAGGTGCGTGCGCTTGAGGGTCCTGGACGCGGCCTGCAGGATCTTCTGGCCGGTGACGATATCGCCAGTCAGCGACACCATGCGCACCTTGGCATGGCCCACCAGGTGGCTGCCCACGCCCTCACCGCCACCGCAGACAATGTTCAGCACACCGCGCGGCAGAATCTGCGCCAGGGCCGGCGCCAGTGCCAGGATCGACAGCGGCGTGTGCTCGGACGGCTTGAACACCAGGGTATTGCCGGCGGCCAGGGCCGGCGCGATCTTCCAGGCGGCCATCATGATCGGGTAATTCCACGGCGCGATGGAGGCCACCACGCCGATGGGGTCACGGCGCACCATGCTGGTATAGCCGGGCACGTATTCGCCGGCCAGCTGGCCGGTCTGGCAGCGTACGGCGCCAGCGAAGAAACGGAACACATCGACGGTAGCGTTGAGGTCGTCCTGGCGTGCCAGGTGCAAGGGCTTGCCGCAGTTAAGCGCTTCCAGGCGGGCCAGGTGGTCGGCCTGCCGGGCCACGGCGTCGGCGATTTCCAGCAGCAGGTTGGCGCGTTGCTGCGGGGTAGTGCGCGACCAGCCGGCAAAGGCGTAGTGGGCGGCCAGGATGGCACTTTCCACTTGCTCGGCGCTGGCCTCGGCGATGTGGGTCAGCACCTCGGCGGTGGCCGGGTTGATGATGGCCTCCACTCGGCCGTTGCCGGCCACCAGCTCGCCGTCGATCAGCAGCGCGGTACACAGCTCGGGGAGGGAAGTGCCAGCCATTTTGCGAGGTCTCTGTTCTTTTGGGCTCACGGGCAGGTTCCTGGGAAACGGCCCGGGCACGGATTGTCTCGGTGGGTAGAGACTAGTGCGCGGGCGGGTGGGCGACAAATTCTAAATACTGAATGCAGCGTTCGATTAAATCGATACCCGGCGGCCGTTGTGAGGTTGCTCGCGGGCAACGGTCAGGAACGGGTCCACCAAAGCCGGCCGCGCCGTGCCACGGCGCCAGGCCAGGCCCACGTCGAGGGTCTGGGTGAGGTCGGCCAGGGGCCGCGCCTCGATGATGTCGCCCTCCAGCGACCAGGGCCGGTAGGTCATGTCCGGCTGTATCGACACCCCCAGGCCGGCCGCCACCAGGCTACGCACGGCCTCGGTGGAGGCGGTGCGCAGGCTGATGCGCGGTGTCAGGCCCGCGCCGGTCCAGATGCGTTGGGCATTGTGGTCCATCTCGTCGACGTTCAGCTGGATCAGCGGTTCGCGGGCCACGTCGGCCAGGTTGATGCTGTCGTGTTCCAGCAACGGGTGCTGGGCCGGCAGCCACAGCCGATGGGGCGAGTGGGTCAGCACTTCGGTCTGCAACGCGTGGCGGTCCTCCAGGTTGGAGAGGATCAGCACCCCCACGTCGATCTCGCCGCTCACCAGCAGGTGCTCGATGTAGGGGCGCTCGTCTTCCATCACCCGCAGCTCGACGTTGGGGTAGGCGCGCTGGAAGCGGGTCAGCAGGTCGGCCAGGTAGTACCCGGCCACCAGGCTGGTCACGCCGATGACCAGTTGGCCAGCCACCTGGTCGGTGCTCTGTTGCAGGCTGCGCTTGGCGTTGTCCACGGTGGCCAGTATCAGGTGCGCCTGGCGCAGGAACTGGTGGCCCTGGTGGGTCAGCGTCATGCCCTTGGCGTGGCGGTTGAACAGGGTCACGCCGATTTCCTGTTCCAGTTGCTGGATGGCCAGGGTCAGGGTCGACTGGGAAATGAACACCGCCTGCGCGGCGGCCGAGATCGAACCGGTCTCGGCCACGGCGATGAAGTGGCGGATCTGGCGCAGGGTCATCATGGCGGGCTTGCTCGGTAGTGAGGGGCGAACTGCATTGAACGGTCACGCCGCGCACCCTCTGCGGCCCGGCGAGCGCGGCGCGGCCGGAATCGAGTGTATATCTTTTTTTTCGAAGGCTGGCCGCTTCGCTCAGGCGGGCACGGCCGTCAGCAACGCCAAAGCCGCTAGGAGGGCAGGTGGCATGACCAGCGCGCCCAGGCGCAGGAAGCCCAGGGCACTGACATGGCCGCCCTCGCGCCGCACCGCGATCAACCACAGCAACGTCGCCAAGGACCCTGTGACCGACAGGTTCGGCCCCAGGTCCACGCCAATCAGCAGCGCCGCGGTGGCCTGGGTGGGCAGCGGCGCTATGTGGTTCATAGACCCGGCGATCAGCCCCGCGGGCAGGTTGTTGATCAGGTTGCTGGCAATGCCCACCAACAGTCCACCGGCCCAGCTCGCCTGCACGGGCGCCCGCTGTGCCAGGTCGGCCAGGGCGTGGGCGAGGTGGGCGGTCACGCCGGTCTGGGTCAGGCCGGCGACCAGCACGAACAAGCCCGCCACCAGCGGCAACACCCCCCACGCCACGTGGCGCAGCACCGGCACCGGGCTGCTGCGCTCCAGCAGGTGCACGCCCAGCAAGGTAGCCAGGCCGGCGCAGAACGTTGGCAGGCCCAGTTGGGCGTCCAGGGCCGAGGCTAGCAACAGCACCACCGCTGTCAGGCCGATGCCCCAGGCGGTCAGGCGGGCGCTGGTACTCAGCGGTTGCACGTCGAACTCGGTAGCCAGGGGCTGGCGCAGGACTTTTCGCTGGGTTAACCGCAACACCCCATAGGTCATGCCGATGGCCGCCAGCGACGGCAGGCTGAAATGCCACAGCCAGGTCAGCAGCGGCGGCATGTGGCTGCCGAATACCACCAGGTTGGCCGGGTTGGAAATGGGCAGCACGAAGCTGGCGGCGTTGGCGATGAAGGCGCATACGAACAGATACGGCAGGGGCTCGGCGCGTGCCGCGCGGGCCGCGGCATACACTGCCGGCGTCAGCACCACTGCGGTGGCGTCGTTGGACAGCAGCACGGTCACCAGGGTGCCTACCAGAAAGACCAGGTCGAACAGACGCTGGCTGGAGCCCTTGGCATGCCGCGCCGCATACATCGCCAGCCAGTCGAACAGGCCTTTCTGCCTCGCCAGTTCAGCCAGCACCATCATGCCGATGAGGAACAGATAGACATCACCGCCTTTGGCCACCGCGAGCAGGGCGTCTGGCCAGGGAATCATCCCGGTTGCCGTCAGCAGCACCGCGGCACCGGCCGCCCAGGCGTACTCAGGCGAGCGCCACGGGCGCAGCAGAATGCCCAGGGTAGCGAGTATCGCCACCCCCCAGATAATCAATTGGCTTGTGGTGAAGGGCATTCAGCGGGCTCGGGCAAGGGGGGCGGTGGAAACCCGGGTAGGGTGCTGCAGTGTCTCCGGCATCTTCAACCACAGCAATAGCAGCGCCACGGCCGCCACGCCAGCCAGGGTCAGAAAACCTGCGCTGTAACCGGCCCACTGCACCACGGTGCCGGCCAGACTGCCGCTCAGCGCGGCACCCAGCCCGAAGGCCGTGGTCACCGCGCCGAGGCTGACGTTGAAGTGGCCGGTGCCCTGGGTCAGGTCCTTGACCATCAAGGGCAACAGCGCGCCGAACAGGCCGGCACCGATGCCGTCGAGCATCTGGATAGCCACCAGCCAATACGGGTCATCGGACAGGGTATAGAGCACCCCGCGCACCGGCAGAATCAGGAAACCGGCCAGCAGCAACGGCTTGCGCCCCCACTGGTCAGCGCGGGCACCCACTAGCCAGGCCATGGGAACCATCACGAGCTGTGCAGCGATGATGCAGGCAGAGGTCAATGGGGTGGCGAGTGTCAGGTCCTGCAGCGAAAGCTTCTGGCTCACCAGCGGCAGCATGGCGGCGTTGGCCAGGTGAAACAGCGCACAACACAGGGCTAGCAACAACAGGGGGCGGTTACCCAGCAACACATCGATCGCCGAGGGTTGGGCACGGTGCTGATGCGCCGGGTCGTCCAGCCCGCGGGCCTGGGCATGGTCAATGGCGGCGGGGTCCACCTGCCACACCGCCAGCACACTGGCCAGGGCCATGAAGGCCATCAGGTAGAACACGGCCACCGGGCCCAGCCAGAACGCCAGGCCCCCGGCCAGCAACGCCGCGACGGCGTTGCCCGCATGGTTGAAGCTTTCGTTGCGGCCCGTACGGCGGGTAAACGCCCGGGGGCCCATCAGCCCCAGGGAAATCGCAGCGATGGCCGGTGCGAAGGCTGACGCTGCCACGGCGCTGAGTGCCTGGGCCATGGCCACGGCGGTGAACGAAGACGTCCAGGGCAGCACGAGGCAACTGCCGGTCACCAGCAGCGCCGCCACCGTCACGACCGCGCGCTTGGCCACGGTGCCATCCACCAGCGCGCCCGCGGGCGTTTGCGCCACCAACCCGGCCAGGCCTGCCAGGGTCATTACCCAGCCGATCTGCGCGGCGTTCCATTCGTGAACAGCCAGCAGGTAGATGGCGAGGTAGGGGCCCAGGCCGTCGCGCACGTCAGCCAGAAAGAAGTTCAGCGCATCCAGCGCCATGCCGTTACGACGGGACGAAGGGGTGGGCAAGGTGGCGGTCTCCGGTGGGAATGGGCCGGGTCTAGAGCAATGACCGGCGCTGCGCGACATTGGTTCACCGTGCGTTTCCGGTCGGCGTTGGTCGCCCCATTGAGTTCACTGTTGCGCCAGTTCACCCCGGCCCTCATAGGTCATCACGCACGTCCAGGCGGCCACCGCCACCGGTACCAACAGGCACCACAACCCCACTGCCAGGTACAGCAGCGCCGAGCCGATGCAGCCCAGGGTGAAACCCAGCAGGTTGCGGCCAATCGGCCCCAGACGCTCGCGCACGACAGCGCGTTCCCGGGTATCGCGCAGGCTCATGAGCGAAAAGATATCGATGGCCGCCTGGGTCACGTTGCCGGTCATGAGGGTGGTGGGCGGCGCTGCCTTGAGGTGCTGGCGCGACAGCGCATTCTGGATGGCCATGGCCGCCACGCCGACCATGCCGGTGGCCAGCGCGGCCACCGAATCGCCGTCATTGAACGGCCCCAGCCAGACCGCGCAGCCCATGAATACCCCCAGCAGCAGGGTATGGGCCACCATCAGTACGTGCAGTGAAGCCAGGTTGCGTCGGTTGAGGGCGACGGCGGCAAGGTGGGCAAGGCCTACCACCAGGATAAACACCGGCAGCGCCAGCAGCTTGGCCAGCGCTCCCGAGGTGCCATGAACAATGCTCACGCCCAGGGTGACGAAGTTGCCGGTGACATGGGCGGTGAACAGCCCTTGCAAGGCCAGGAAGCCGACGGTATCGACGAAACCGCCGTTGAAGCTCAACGCCGGGGCAACGGTGGGGTGCAGGGCGCGCATGGTCGTTCTCTGAGGGCTAGGGGGCAAGGCCATTCTGCTGCCCAGCTCTTTCAGGAACAATTATCCAGAAGGTGAAATGATTGTTTCTATTCCGGGGATGGTGCGCAGTCCAGCCGAAAGCAGGTAGGGCCGACTTCCGGTGATTGCACGCTGATGCGCCAACCCTGGCTCAGGCATATGCGCTTGACCAGCGACAGCCCCAGCCCGAGGTTGTCGACGCTGGGCTGCGGGCCGCGCGTGAACGGCAGGAAGATCGCCTCGTGCTGGTCAGCGGGCACGCCTGGGCCGTTGTCCTGCACCTCGACCCAGCTATCACTGACCCTCAACCGAATCTCACTGCCGGTCCCTGCGTATTGCAAAGCGTTGCGCACCAGGTTGCCCAACACCGTGCGCAGCAGTGGCAGCGGGTAGTCGGGCGCCATGGGCGAACAGGCCACCTGCTCGACCGACAGCGTCAGCCCCAGGCGCTGCGCCCGTTCGCGTGACAGCGCCCATTGTTCGTCCACCGCCTGTGCCAGGCTGGCACGGGGGAACCCCAGGCAGTCGCCTTCGCCGCGGGCGAGCATCAGGTAGGTGTCCAGGCGCTGGCGCATGTCTTGTATCGACGCTTCGATACGCTGCAGTTGCGCGTCGGCAGGGGTGCTCAGGGGCTCTTCGTCGCGCAGCACTTCGCAGGCACTCAGGGCGGCCATCATGGGGGTGCGCAGTTCATGGCCGACGTCGGCGGTGAACAGTCGCTCTCGCTGCAATGCCAGCTCCAGGTGGTTATAGGTCTCGTCGAAGGCGCGTGCCACGGTGCCGATTTCGTTCGCTGGGAAGTCCGTGGCCAGGCGGCTGCACGGCGGCAGGCTGGCGCGCATGGTCATGCGCGCGGCCAGGCGCTCGATGGGCCGTACCAGGCGCCGGGTGGTCACCAGCCCCAACAGCACGGCCAGTACCACCAGGCCGCCGAGGCTGATGAGGCCCACCATCACCAGGGTGGTCTGGGTATGTTCGTAGTCGGTGTAGTCGCGCATCAACAGGAAGCGCTGGTTGTCCTCATCCAGCACACGCACGTGCCACAGCCGCTCGCCGCGCATCAGTTTGTAGAAGCCGGGTGCCAGTGGCCGCAGGTCGGGCGGGAAACGCTGCGAGCCAGGCGCGCCGACGAAGAAGCGCCCGGGCCGGCCCTCGCCGCCGTTGGCGACTTCCTCGCGTACCCGCTCGATGGCGATGCCCATGTCGATTTCCTGCAGGCTCATCTCCAGGCGGTTGAGGCTGAAATTCGACAGGCCCAGCACCAGCGCGCCGGTCAGCAGGCTGACCAGGCCATAGATCAGAATCAGCCGGCGGCCCAGGCTGTGGCGGCGCCCTTCACGCATCGGCGGCCAGCCGGTAACCGATGCCATGCACGGTGCGCAGCAGCGCCAGGGGAAACGGTTTGTCGACGACGTGACGCAGTTGATGAATATGAGTACGCAGGCTGTCACTGTCAGGGGGCGAATCGCTCCACAGCAGTTCTTCCAGTTTGCGCCGGGCTACCACGGCAGGGCTGGCCTGCATCAGGGCCATCAGCAGGCGCAGGGGCGCCGGCGGCAGTTTCAGCGCCTGGCCGGCGCGGGTCAGGGCCAGGGTGGTGGTGTCCAGGCATAGGTCGCCCACCTGCAGCACGGTTTTCTGCGCCGGGCTGGCGCGCAACAACACCGCGTTTACCCGCGCCGCCAGTTCCGCCAGGGCGAACGGCTTCACCAGGTAGTCGTCAGCCCCGGCCTCGAAGCCTTCCAGGCGGTTCTCCAAGGTGTCGCGGGCGGTGACCATGATCACCGGAATGCGCCGCCCGCTCTCTTCACGCAGGTGCCGGCACAGGCTATAGCCGTCCAGACGCGGCAGCATCAGGTCGAGCACGATCAGGTCGAAGTCGCCGGTCCGTGCCAATTCCAGGCCCTGCGCGCCGTTCTCGGCGCAGTCGACGATGTAGCCACGGCGGCTCAGGTAACGAGTGATGTTGTCGAGGATAACCAGGTCGTCTTCGATGACCAGAATGCGCATGGGGGCCACATGTAATAAGTGTGTCGAAGGTGAAATCTTCTTAACAAGATCTTGAGAAGGGTTATCGCACAATGCGCAAAAGCGAATCGTTGTTGTTTACTTTAACCTGCTGGCCCCTCTCGCGAGAACCCCATGAGCCGTCAATCCGCCCAACCACCCCGCCTGGACATCACCCTGGGCATGGCCGTCGCCACCCTGAGCAGCATGACCTACGCCGCCGACCAGGTACCCAATACCTTGCAACTGGGCTCCACGGTCATCGACGCGACCCAGGACAACGCCGCGCCGTACCAGACCGAGAAGTTGTCGAGCAGCAAATTCACCGAAGCGCTGCGCGATACGCCGCAAAGCATCAGCGTGGTGCCCAAGCGCGTGCTGGAAGAGCAGAACGCCCAGGACCTCAAGGACGTGCTGCGCAATGTGCCGGGCATCACCTTCAACTCCGGTGAAGGCGGTGGCGGGGTAGGGGACAGCATCAACATTCGCGGCTTCAGCGCCGACGGCAACATCTACCGTGACGGCGTGCGCGACCCGGCCAAGTACACCCACTCCGAACTGTTCAACACCGAGCAGGTGGAAGTGCTCAAAGGCTCCAGTGGTTCGGGCTGGGGTGTGGGCGCCATCGGTGGTGCGGTGAACCTGGTGACCAAGAGCCCGGAGCTGAAAAACTTCGACACCCTGGACGTTGGCGTAGGCACCGCCAACTACAAGCGCTCGACGCTGGACATCAACCACACCATCGACGGCCTGGGCGACGGCGCGGCCTTTCGCGTCAACGTGGTTGGCTACAAGGGTGGCGTGAACGGCCGCGACTGGATTCAGCGCGAGCGCAACGGTTTCGCGCCATCGCTATCCCTGGGTCTGGGCACCGACACCCGTTTCACCATCGCCTACGAATACCTGCATGACAACGGCAACACCGACTATGGTATCCCGACCGTCGACGGCCAGTACGGTGGCAGCCCGCACCGCCTTGGCAGCTGGAGCAGCTACTGGGGTTGGCGCAACCTGGACAAGGAAAACAACGAGTCCCACCGCTTGAACCTGAAGTTCGCCCACGACTTCAATGACAACGTCACCTTCGACAACCAGCTGACCTATTTCCACCTGGACCATGACTATTTCGTCACTACCCCAGGCGGCACCTACTACGGCGCCAACAGCCCTGCGCCGGGTGTGCAGGTCAACAAAGGCGTGTACCGTCGCAACATCAACACGCCGCTGCGCAACCAGACCAACGCCACCTGGAGCGACCAGAGCAACCTGACGTTCCGTTTCGATACCTTTGGCATCGGCCACACCCTGGTCACCGGTATCGAATACAGCAAGCAGACGCTGCAGTCCGACACCGGCAAACTCACCGCCGCCGACGCCGCGCAGATGGGCAACCTGACCTCCGCCAGCAATGACTGGTCGAAGTACCCGTATTCCGCTGACAGCTACATCAGTTCCGAGATCGGCGCCGAGCAGATCGACAAGGCCTTCTACGCCCTCGACACGCTGAAGTTCGACGAGCAGTGGGAATTGCACCTGGCCGCCCGCCAGGACCATTACGACTCGCGCATCACCAGCAACTATTCGCGCACCAGCCAGACCGCCGCGTGGGTGGACAACGGCACCTCCTCGGCCTCCGAGAAACTCACCAGCGTGCACACCGCCCTGGTCTACAAGCCGGTGGAAGAGGGCAGTATCTACCTCAGCTACGCCAACGCCCGCCAGCCCAGCAGCCTGACGGCGGTCGCCCAGACCGGCACCAGCACAGGCGACAGTACCCAGCGTGGCAAGACCATCGAACTGGGCACCAAGTGGGACGTGCTCAACGAAAACCTCAGCCTGACCGCGGCGGTGTACGAGACCAAGCGCAACCTGACCTACACCGACGATGACACCGGCGCCACCCTGAACGTGGGCGGTGAGCAGCGCGTGCGTGGCCTGGAACTGGGGGTGGTGGGCAACATCACTGACAAGTGGTCGGTGTACGCCGGTTACGCCTACCAGAACAGCAAGACGCTCAAGGCTGCCAATGACTCGTCCGAGGATGGCATCGGCATCGCCAACACGCCCAAGCACACCATCAGCCTGTGGAACACCTGGAAACTGCCTGGTGACAACACCTTCAGCTACGGCGTTCGCTACGTCGACACCGTCGACATCTACACCGGCACTGGCACCGGCGCGGATTCCACCACCTCGTCGCAGTTCAAGACCACCGTGCCCGACTACGTGGTTCACGACCTGGCCTTCACCCACGCCATCAACAAGAACATCGATGTGCGCCTGAACGTCACCAACCTCTTCGACAAGCGTTACTACACCGAGTACAACAGCCGCGGCTACGGCCTGCCGGGCGATGGCCGCGGTGCGACCGTCACCGCCGAGTATCGCTTCTGATGCTGGCCGACCCGGTCCTGCGCCTTGGCGTGCAGGATACCTGTGCCGTTGCCCGCCTGCTGCTGGACCAGGCTGCCGCGGGTAACCTGGAGGCCCAGGCGCGCCTGGGCCAGGTGTTGCTCGACGGCCACGGCATCGCGCGCGATCCGGTGCTGGCCCTGCGCTGGTTCCGGATCGCGGCAGCGCGTGGGCACCTGGCGGCCTTGAACATGGTCGGCCGTTGCCTGGAGCTGGGCTGGGGCTGCGCCCCTGACCTGCCCGGCGCCGCGCGCCATTACCGCGCCGCGGGCGAGCGCGGGCTGGACTGGGGCCAGTACAATTACGCCAACCTGCTGAGCCAGGGCCGCGGCGTGGCCCGTGACATGCCCCAGGCGTTGGCGTGGTACCAGCGCGCCGCCGACGCCGGGCATGCCAAGGCCATGAACCTGGTGGGGCGTTTCCATGAGGAAGGCTGGGTCAGCGAGGCCGACGCGCAGCTGGCTTTCAGCTGGTTTCAACGTTCGGCACTGGCTGGGGACTTTCGCGGGCAGTGCAGCTACGCCGCCATGCTGGTGCGCCGTGGCAACCCCGAAGAGGCGGCGAAGTGGGTCATGCGTGCAACGCGCACGGCCACGCCAGCGTTTCTGCGCACCATTCGCGAGGCCGTGGCCTCCCTGCCGGCGGCGTTGTTCGCGCCGGTCATCGACGCCATCGACCATCGCCTGGCCTGCGGCAGTGTCCCTGTGGGGGCAGGTGAGACGGGGTAGCGGTTCTGCGTGAAGGCGCGCCGCAGTGTGTCGGAAAGAAGTACGAAAGTAGCTAAAAACGACACAGTCAGCAGGGTTATCGCTGGGCTATACTCGCCCCATTTCGCCGGTAGACGTAGCACTCTCGAGGGATGACTGTGAAGAACTGGACATTGCGCCAACGGATTCTGGCGAGTTTCGCCGTGATCATCGCCATCATGCTGTTGATGGTGGTCGCTTCCTACACGCGCCTGAAGGCTATCGACGATGCCCAGCAGACGGTGCGTAACGACAGCGTCCCGGGTGTCTATTACAGTTCGATGATTCGCAGTGCCTGGGTGGACAGCTATGTCTACACCCAGCAACTGGTTGGCCTGAGTTACCAGCGCGAGTACGTTACCGCTGACGAAGAACAGTACAAGAGTTTCGCCAGCCGCCTTGCCGAGCAGATGGCCAACTACCAGAAAACCGTGTTCGACCCGGAAGACAAGGCCAATTTCGATGAGTTCGCGCGCCTGAACGGCGAATATGCGCAGGTGCTCGCCAAAGTGCTGGATGCCTACCACCAGAAGCACTTCACCCAGGCGCAAGACCTGCTCAATGATCAACTCACCCCGGCCTGGACCGCTGGGCGCAAGCAGCTCAACACCCTCATCGAGCGCAACCGCGACGCGGCCGAGCACGCGTCCCAGGCCAGTTCGCAGGCGGTCAGCGACGCCAAGCTGACCATGGGCATCGCGCTGTTGCTGGCGATCATCGCCGCAGGTATCTGCGGCCTGTTGCTGATGCGCGCGATCATGCAGCCAATGCAGAAGATCGTGAAGATCCTGGACACCATGCGCAACGGTGACCTCAGTACCCGCCTGGACCTGTCGCGCCGGGACGAGTTCGGCATGGTCGAAACCGGCTTCAACGACATGATGACCGAGCTCACCGCCCTGGTCTCCCAGGCCCAGCGCTCCTCGGTGCAGGTCACGACCTCGGTGACCGAAATCGCCGCTACTTCCAAGCAGCAGCAGGCCACCGCCACGGAAACCGCCGCCACCACCACCGAGATCGGGGCTACCTCGCGGGAAATCGCCGCCACCTCCCGGGACCTGGTGCGTACCATGACCGAGGTGACCTCCGCCGCCGACGCTGCCTCGATGCTCGCCGGTTCCGGCCAGCAGGGGCTGTCGCGCATGGAAGACACCATGCACCAGGTGATGGGCGCCGCCGACCTGGTCAATGCCAAGCTGGCGATCCTCAACGAGAAGGCCAGCAACATCAACCAGGTGGTGGTGACCATCGTCAAGGTCGCCGACCAGACCAACCTGCTATCCCTAAACGCTGCCATCGAGGCCGAGAAGGCGGGGGAGTACGGCCGCGGCTTCGCGGTGGTCGCCACCGAAGTACGGCGCCTGGCCGACCAGACCGCCGTGGCCACCTACGACATCGAACAGATGGTGCGCGAAATCCAGTCGGCGGTATCAGCCGGTGTGATGGGCATGGACAAATTCTCCGAGGAAGTGCGCCGTGGCATGTTCGAGGTGCAGCAGGTCGGTGACCAGCTGTCGCAGATCATTCAGCAGGTTCAGGCGCTGGCGCCGCGGGTGCTGATGGTCAATGAAGGCATGCAGGCCCAGGCCACCGGGGCCGAACAGATCAACCACGCGTTGTCGCAACTGGGCGACGCCAGCAGCCAGACCGTCGAGTCCTTGCGCCAGGCCAGCTTCGCCATCGACGAACTGAGCCAGGTGGCCGCAGGGCTGCGCGGTGGCGTCTCGCGTTTCAAGGTCTGATGAGCACCCCCCTGCGGCCCAACGTGGCTGCGCCTGCCGCGCAGGGCAAACTGTTCCTGGTGTTCCGGGTGGGAGACCAGCGCTTTGCCTTGGCTGCTACCGATATTGGTGAGGTGCTGCCCTGCGTGCCTCTCAAGCCGGTGCCCCAGGCGCCGGCGTGGGTGGCTGGCATCTTTTCTCACCGCGGCCGCGTGGTGCCGGTCATCGACGTAGGGCAGTTGATGTTCGGTGTCCCGGCATCGCAGCGCACCAGCACCCGCCTGGTGCTGGTGCATTACGCCGCCGGTGCGATGCAAGGCGACCAGCGCCTGGGGCTGATTCTCGAGCACGCCACGCAGACCTTGCGCTGCCCCGCGCAAGACTTTCGCCCCTATGGCGTGTCCAACCGGGAAGCTCCTTACCTGGGGCCGGTGCGCGAGGATGAGCAGGGCCTGCTGCAATGGGTAGGCGTTCAGGATCTGCTCGATGAGCGCGTGCGCGAACGGCTGTTCGCTCCGCAATTGGCCGAGCAGTTCATGGACGGGGAAGGGTAATGGAGCACGACCCACGTTTTTTCAAATACCTGCGTGACCGCATCGGGCTCGATGTGGCTTCGGTGGGTGCGCCCATGATCGAGCGCGCGGTACGCCAGCGTTGTGCGGCCAGTGGGGCCGCCGACCTGAACGCCTACTGGGGGTTGCTGCAGCTCAGTGGTGCGGAACAACAAGCCCTGATCGAGGCGGTGATCGTTCCTGAAACCTGGTTCATGCGCTACCCGGAAACCTTCAACGCCCTGGTGCGGGTGGCCCAGGCGCGCCTGGTGGAGCTCAAGGCGGCCAGGCCGCTGCGTATTCTCAGCCTGCCCTGTTCCACCGGCGAGGAGCCCTATTCCATTGCCATGGCGCTGTTCGATGCTGGCATCAGTGCCGCGTTGTTCACCATCGATGGGGTGGATATCAGCCCGATCTCGGTGGCCAAGGCCCAGCGCGGCGTGTACGGTCGCAACTCGTTTCGCGGCACCGACCTGACGTTCCGTGATCGCCATTTCGACGCCGTGGACGATGGCTATCGTCTGCTTGAACGGGTGCGCCACCAGGTTCGCCTGCAGGTGGGCAATGTGCTTGACCCGGCCCTGCTCAAGGGCGAGGCACCTTACGATTTCGTGTTCTGCCGCAACCTGCTGATCTATTTCGACGTGGACACCCAGCAGCGCGTATTCGAGGTGCTCAAGGGCTTCAATGACCCGGACGGCGCGCTGTTCATCGGCCCTGCCGAGGGTAGCCTGCTGGCTCGCCTGGGCATGCGCCCGCTGGGCGTGGCCCAATCGTTCGCCTTCGTGCGCGCCGAGGTACCGCCCGTGGAGCCCGTGCCCACGCCGACGCGTGCGGCGCCGCCGCCTCGGCCGCTGGCACCGCCGGTGCGTTCGCGCCCGTCGCCACCACTGCCACCGGTGCCTCAAGTGAAGCCGCCCGCGGCCGAAAAAGCAGTACAGGTGACGCTCGAACAGATCGCCAGCCTGGCCAACGAGGGCAAGCGCCTGGAGGCCATGCAGGCCTGCGACGCCTACCTCAAGCACCATGGGCCTGATGCACAGGCATTCTATTGGCTCGGTTTGCTCAACGATGTCGGTGGCGATGCGCGCAAGGCCCAGGATTTTTATCGCAAGGCGCTGTACCTGCAACCGCAGCACCCTGAAGCACTGGCGCACCTGGCCATGCTGCTGGCCGCCCAGGGCGACAGCGTGGGCGCCCGCCGCCTGCAGGAACGCGCCGCGCGCAGTGAACGTACCGCCGACAGTGAGCGTAAACGATGATTGGCCTGGCTTCGCTGGATGTCATCCAAGGGGATGGCGAAGCGATTGACGATTGCTGGAACCGCATCGGTATCCACGGTGACAAGTCGTGCCCCTTGCTGGCCGACCATATCCATTGCCGTAACTGCCAGGTATACGCGGCCGCGGCCGTGCGCCTGCTGGACCGCTATTCCCTGAGCCGCGAAACCCTCCACGGTGAGGTCGCCCAGGCGCCGGGGCAGGTGGCCTCGCGCTCGCTGGTGGTGTTCCGCCTGGCCGAAGAATGGCTGGCCCTGGCCACCCGCTGCCTGGTCGAGATTGCCCCGGTGCAGCCGGTGCATTCGCTGCCGCACCAGCGTTCGCGGGCCTTGCAGGGCGTTGCCAACGTGCGCGGTGCGCTGGTGCCCAGCCTGTCGCTGGCCGAGTTGCTGGGCGTGGACGTCAGCGTCAGCCCGGCGACGTCCACGCGTACCGTGCCGCGCCTGTTGATCCTGGCCGCGGCCGGCGGTTCGGTGGTGGTACCGGTGGACGAAGTGGACGGCATTCACCGTATCGAGCTCGGTGAACTGGACAAGGCTTCACAGTCGGCGGGGCAGGCCGGCACGCGCTTTACCCGCTCGGTGCTGCCCTTCAAGGGGCGCAGTGTACGGGTGCTGGATGAAACCCAGCTGCTTGATGCTGTTTCCCGGAGCCTGACATGACCCCAGAGCAAATGCGCGATGCCTCGCTGCTGGAGCTGTTTGCCCTGGAAGCCGAGGCCCAGACTCAAGTGCTCAGCGCCGGGTTGCTGGAACTGGAACGCAACCCCACCCAGGCCGAACAGTTGGAAGCCTGCATGCGGGCGGCCCACTCGCTCAAGGGCGCGGCGCGCATTGTCGGCGTCGACGCCGGCGTCAGTGTTGCCCATGTGATGGAGGACTGCCTGGTCAGCGCCCAGGAAGGCCGGCTGCTGCTGACGCCGGAACATATCGACGCGCTGTTGCATGGCACCGACCTGCTGATGCGCATCGCCAGCCCCGAGGGCGCGCCCACCGCCGAAGACATCGCCGCCTATTCGGTGCGCATGACCGGCTTGCTCGACCCCTCGGCGGTGCCGCCCCCTGCGCGCCCGGCCGCGCCACCCCAGCGGGCCCCCGAGCCGACGCCGGTAGCGTCTCAAGCCCTGCCGGAGCCCGAACCGGAAGTGCTGCCCGAGGCGGCGCCAACCCCGGAGCCGCGCAAGGCCAAGGGCGCGGTCGACGGTGGCGAGCGGGTGCTGCGCGTCACCGCCGAGCGGCTCAACAGCCTGCTGGACCTGTCCAGCAAATCGCTGGTGGAAACCCAGCGCCTCAAGCCTTACCTCGCCACCATGCAGCGCCTCAAGCGCATGCAGGGGCAAAGCCAGCGGGCCCTGGACGGCCTGCGCGAGCATCTGCAGGCCACCGAGCAGACCGACGAAGTCTACGAAGCGCTGACCCTGGTGCAGGGGCTGCTCGCCGAGACCCAGCACATGCTGGTGTACCAGACCAGTGAATTGGACGAGTTCGGCTGGCAGGCCAGCCAGCGTGCCCAATTGCTCTATGACACCGCCCTGGCCTGCCGCATGCGACCTTTCGCCGACGTGCTCGGTGGCCAGGGGCGCATGGTGCGCGACCTGGGCCGCTCGCTGGGCAAGCAGGTGCGCCTGGATATCGAAGGCGAGAAGACCCAGGTCGACCGCGACGTGCTGGAAAAGCTCGAAGCGCCGTTGACCCACTTGTTGCGCAATGCGGTCGACCACGGCATCGAAAGCCCTGAACAGCGGCTGCTCGCCGGCAAGCCCGCCGAAGGCCGGGTGCTGCTGCGCGCCGCGCACCAGGCCGGCCTGCTGGTGCTGGAGTTGAGCGACGATGGCGGAGGGGTCGACCTCGAGCGCCTGCGGCGCAGCATTGTCGAACGCAACCTGTCGCCCGCCGAGACCGCCGCCCAGCTCAGCGAAGAGGAATTGCTGACGTTCCTGTTCCTGCCGGGCTTCAGCCTGCGCGACAAGGTCACGGAGGTGTCCGGCCGCGGCGTGGGCCTGGACGCCGTACAGCACATGATGCGCCAGTTGCGCGGCTCGGTGGTGTTGACCCAGGTCCACGGCCAGGGCAGTTGTTTTCACATCGAAGTACCGCTGACCCTATCGGTCGTCCGCAGTCTCGTGGTGGAAGTCGGCGAGGAAGCCTACGCCTTTCCGCTGGCCCATATCGAACACACGCTGGACCTGCCCGCCGAGGACATCGTCCAGCTCGAAGGGCGCCAGCATTTCTGGTACGAAGGCCGGCACGTGGGCCTGGTAGCCGCCAGCCAATTGCTGCAGCGCCCGGCTGGGCAGGGCGGGGGGGATTCCCTGAGGGTAGTGGTTATCCGTGAGCGCGACGCCATTTATGGCGTGGCGGTGGAGCGCTTCATCGGCGAGCGCACCCTGGTGGTGCTGCCCCTGGATGCACGCCTGGGCAAAGTCCAGGATATTTCCGCCGGCGCGCTGCTGGATGATGGTTCGGTGGTGTTGATCATCGACGTCGAGGACATGCTGCGCTCGGTCGAGAAACTGCTCAACACCGGGCGCCTGGAGCGCATTGACCGGCGCAACCAACGCGGCGTCGAGCAGGCGCGCAAACGCGTGCTGGTGGTGGATGACTCGCTGACCGTGCGTGAACTGCAGCGCAAGCTGCTCAGCCATCGCGGCTACGACGTGGCCGTGGCGGTGGATGGCATGGACGGCTGGAACGCCCTGCGCGGCGAAGATTTCGACCTGCTGATCACCGACATCGACATGCCACGCATGGATGGCATCGAACTGGTGACCCTGGTGCGCCGCGACAGCCGCCTGCAATCGCTGCCTGTGATGGTGGTGTCCTACAAGGACCGTGAAGAAGACAGACGGCGTGGCCTGGACGCTGGAGCCGACTACTATCTGGCCAAGGCCAGTTTCCACGACGACGCCCTGCTCGACGCCGTGGTGGAGTTGATCGGGAGTGCCCAGGGATGAAAATCGCCATCGTCAACGACATGCCCATGGCCGTCGAGGCCTTGCGCCGGGCCGTGGCGTTCGAGCCGGCGCACCAGGTGATCTGGGTCGCCGCCAACGGCGCAGAAGCCGTGGCGCGCTGTGCCGAGCAACTGCCCGACCTGATCCTGATGGACCTGATCATGCCGGTCATGGATGGCGTGGAGGCCACGCGGCAGATCATGGCCGCCACCCCCTGCGCCATTGTCATCGTTACCGTCGACCGCCAGCAGAATGTGCACCGTGTCTTCGAGGCCATGGGCCATGGCGCCCTGGACGTTGTCGACACCCCGGCGCTGGGCGCCGGCAACCCTCGCGATGCGGCCGCGCCGCTGCTGCGCAAGATCCTCAACATCGGTTGGCTGATAGGCCAGCGCGGCACCCCCGTGAAGGCGGTGCCCACGCCACTGCGCAGCGGTACCCAACGCAGCGGGTTGGTGGCCATTGGCTCGTCGGCCGGGGGGCCGGCGGCGCTGGAAGTGCTGCTCAAGGGCTTGCCGAAAAACTTTCCTGCCGCCATTGTGCTGGTGCAGCATGTGGACCAGGTGTTCGCCGCGGGCATGGCCGACTGGCTGGCCGGGGCCTCGGGCCTGAACGTGCGGCTTGCCAGGGCGGGCGAACCGCCGCAACCTGGCGTAGTATTGCTAGCGGGTACCAACCACCATATCCGTCTGCTCAACGACGGCACGCTGGCCTACACGGAGGAGCCGGTGAACGAGATCTACCGCCCTTCCATCGACGTGTTCTTCGAGAGCGTCGCGCGTTTCTGGCGCGGTGACGCGGTGGGCGTGCTGCTCACGGGCATGGGCCGTGATGGTGCCCAGGGCCTCAAGTTGCTGCGCCAGCAGAACTTCCTGACCATCGCCCAGGACCAGCAAAGCAGTGCGGTGTATGGCATGCCCAAGGCGGCAGCGGCCATTGATGCGGCGGTGGAAATCCGCCCACTGGAGCGTATTGCTCCCAGACTGACGGAAATTTTTCAGCCATGACTCCAAGTAGCACGCCATGCCGACGTAAAGGCAGTGACCAGGTGGACAACGCATGATTGACCTGCAGATCGAAGAGTTCAAGGCCACCGACGAGAACAAGGCCATGGTGCTGCTCGTCGACGACCAGGCCATGATCGGTGAGGCGGTGCGGCGTGGCCTGGCCAGTGAAACCAACATCGACTTCCATTTTTGCGCCGACCCGCACCAGGCCATCGAGCAGGCCGTGCGCCTCAAGCCCACGGTGATCCTGCAAGACCTGGTGATGCCCGGCCTGGATGGCCTGACCCTGGTGCGCGACTACCGCAACCACCCGGCCACCAAAGACATCCCCATCATCGTGCTGTCCACCAAGGAAGACCCGCTGGTCAAGAGCGCGGCGTTCTCCGCCGGGGCCAACGACTACCTGGTCAAGCTGCCGGACACCATCGAGCTGGTGGCGCGCATTCGTTACCACTCGCGCTCCTACCAGACCCTGCTGCAGCGCGACGAAGCCTACCGAGCCTTGCGCGTCAGTCAGCAGCAGTTGCTGGACACCAATCTGGTGCTGCAGCGTTTGATGAACTCCGACGGCCTGACCGGCCTGTCCAACCGCCGCCACTTCGACGAATACCTGGAGCTGGAGTGGCGCCGCGGCCTGCGGGATCAGACCCAGCTGTCGCTGCTGATGATCGATGTCGACTACTTCAAGTCATTCAATGACAGTTTCGGCCACCTGGACGGCGACGAGGCCCTGCGCCGTGTCGCCGATGCCATCCGCGACAGCTGCAGCCGCTCCACTGACCTGCCGGCGCGGTACGGCGGCGAAGAGTTCGCCCTGGTGCTGCCCAACACCTCGCCGGGCGGTGCGCGGCTGGTGGCGGAAAAGCTGCGCCAGACCATCATTGCCCTGAAGATCCCGCATATCTCACCCAGCGAAGGCTCGCACCTGACCGTCAGCATCGGCCTGTCCACCCAAGTGCCGCAGGCTGGCACCCATTGCCGGCAGTTGATCTCCGCGGCTGACAAGGGCTTGTACCAGGCCAAGCACAACGGCCGCAATCAGGTGGGTATCAGCGACTGAACCGGCGAGTCGGCAGGGGGCCATCGCCTGGTCCCCTCGCGGTCGGGCGTTGGTATTTCACGGCTGTACCGCCTGGTCGGCCGCGCTGTAACTGAAAGGCGAGCCGGCGAGCTGGGTCAGGTCCAGTTTGACGATGGGAAGCCATACGTTATTGCGGTCCTTGAGCTTCTGTTGAAAGACTTTCGCCTCCGCCACATAACCCGTTTTGTAGAAGATCGCCTCCATCGGCAGTGTGGCGCCCTTGCCTTGGCCCCAGTCGGCGACCATGACCTCGTTCCATAACGCCTCCATGTTCGCCGGGCGTTGTTCGCGCACGGTGATGCTGGTCTGGAACTGCGCCGGGTCATCGGTGCTCAGCGAGCATTGGTAGTCGCGGTTGGGGAGCGTCCTGGTGTAGGCGTACCACTGTGCGGGCGTACTGACCCCTAAAGCGGTGCATGACCCCAGGGTGCGTGCCCTGAGCGCGCACCCCCGGTCACCGCGCGTACCCACCAGGGTGCCAGAGTCGTAGGCGTAGATGCACAGGTATTGCGGTGCTACCTGGGGTGCTTTGACATCGGCCTGGGGCTTCAGGATGAAGCCGCTGTTGTGGTAAAGGCTGGAGACATGCGCGTCCAGGCGCATGTAGGAAAATGACACACCGCCCAGTCTGGTTGCCGCAGGGCTGGGGTCCCAGGGGTCGTAGGCGCCGTTTTCGGTGGAGCGGATGACGATACCGTTGCAGTAATAGGCGGGTTTGTTGCCTGCGCAGCTGGCGGCCGTGTCGCGGTAGCGGGCATTGAGTACGGCAGCGTAATCGGTTGTGATTGGCCGCGGGTTGCCAACCGCCAGTTGCAGGATGGAAGAGGTGATAGAGGTAGTGCTACTCGCCGGTTGGTAAATGTAGGTCAGTTGGGCATATTGATCAGTACTGCGGGTCACTTGTGCCTTGGGTATCTTGAACGTCAGCAGCGTGGGCTGGTTGACCGTTTTGAGCACAGGGCTGAAAACGGCTGCCCCGCGCCACACCAGTTGCACGGTGTCGCCGGCGCGCATGGCGGGGTAATAGACCTCGACGGTGATCGGTCCATCGAGCGTGGTGGGGTCCAGTTGGTCGTTCGGGGCCTCTACCACCCGGAACACGGGCGATACCTGCTCGCCTCGCACCTGGATACTCAGCGGTGTCGCCCCGGGACGGCGTACCACGGTGCCGGTGCTGTAGTAATAATTGACCGATACGGTGCGGTTGATGTTTTCCACCCAGTTGGCCTTGGGGAAATTGAACGTGACCGGGTCGCTGTTTTTCAGGGTTCTTTCTACGGTCGAATGGGTGGCGATCCCTGTGAGCACGGTATAGAGCTTGTCGCCCTTTTTCATCCCGGGTACCTGCACGGTGACAGTGACCGGGCCAGTGAGCGCCTTGGCGTTGAGCGTACCATTGGTGACATCGGTGGCGCTGATCTCCGCTGCACTGGCGGCTGGGCCGGCGGCGATCAGGCTCAGCAGCAGAGTCAATGACAGCAACAGGCGGTGATAGCTAAGGGAGAGCATGGCGGGAACTCCATATTGTAAGTGGATCCAACTTATGGCCGCGTTGCTGCGCTCCGCAACTGTAAGATTTGACAGTGGCCTGCACCGCACCCCGATCGATGGCCCCAATCCAGGCTGCCCAGGCGGCGCGAGTGCGTTATACTCTCCGGCTTTTGACACGTTACGTACGAGTGCTGCCCGCCATGGAAATCAACCCGATCCTGAACACCATCAAGGACCTGTCCGAGCGCTCCGAAACCATTCGGGGGTATCTTTGACTACGATCAAAAGCATGAGCGTCTGACCGAGGTCAACCGCGAGCTTGAAGATCCGGCAGTCTGGAACAACCCCGAGTATGCGCAGAACCTGGGTCGCGAGCGTTCGCTGCTGGCCCAGATCGTCGACACCCTGGACGAAATGTCCGCGGGCCTGGCCGATGCCAAGGACCTGCTGCTGATGGCTGCCGAGGAAGAAGACGAAGGCGCCGTAGCCGACGTCAGCGAAGAAGTCGACCGCCTGCGCGAGTCGCTGGAAAAGCTGGAATTTCGTCGCATGTTCAGCGGCGATATGGACGCCAACAACGCCTACCTGGACATCCAGGCCGGCTCCGGCGGTACCGAAGCCCAGGACTGGGCCAACATCCTGCTGCGCATGTACCTGCGCTGGGCCGACAAGCGCGGCTTCGACACCACCATCATGGAGCTGTCGGCGGGTGAAGTGGCGGGTATCAAGGGCGCCACGCTGCACATCAAGGGCGAGTATGCCTTTGGCTGGCTGCGCACCGAGATCGGCGTGCACCGCCTTGTGCGCAAGAGCCCGTTCGACTCGGGCAACCGCCGCCACACCTCGTTCTCGGCCGTGTTCGTGTCGCCGGAAATCGATGACAACATCGAAATCGACATCAACCCCGCGGACCTGCGCATCGATACCTACCGCTCCTCGGGTGCCGGTGGCCAGCACGTGAACACCACCGACTCGGCGGTTCGTATCACCCACGTGCCGACCAACACCGTGGTCAGCTGCCAGAACGAACGTTCCCAGCATGCGAACAAGGACACCGCCATGAAAATGCTGCGGGCGCGCCTTTACGAGCAGGAAGTGCAGAAACGCAACGCCGCCTCCCAGGCCATGGAAGACAGCAAGTCGGACATCGGCTGGGGCCACCAGATTCGTTCGTACGTACTGGATGCCTCGCGCATCAAGGACCTGCGCACCAACATCGAACGCAGTGACTGCGACAAGGTGCTGGACGGCGACATCGACGAATACCTGGTAGCAAGCCTCAAGCAAGGCCTGTAAGGCGAGCGCCCTGCGGGGCGCATTCGCCCGCGATCCCCGCCGCAAGGCGGGGGCAACAAACCCGTGATGGAATTTTTCAAGACATGAGCGACCAACAACTCGACCCGCAAGCCCTGCAACAGGAAGAAAACTCCCTGATCGCCCTGCGCAAGGAAAAGCTTGCTGCCGAGCGCGCCAAGGGCCAGGCCTTCCCCAATGACTTCCGCCGTGACAGCTATGCAGCCGACCTGCAGAAGCAGTACGTCGACAAGACCAAGGAAGAGCTGGAAGGCCTGGCCATTCCGGTCAAGGTTGCCGGTCGCATCATGCTCAACCGTGGCTCGTTCATGGTGATCCAGGACATGACCGGTCGCATCCAGGTCTACGTCAACCGCAAGACCTTGCCGGAAGAAACCCTGGCCGCGGTGAAAACCTGGGACATGGGCGACATCATCGCCGCCGAAGGCACCCTGGCCCGTTCGGGCAAGGGTGACCTGTACGTGGAAATGACCAACGTGCGCCTGCTGACCAAGTCGCTGCGCCCGCTGCCGGACAAGCACCACGGCCTGTCCGACACCGAACAGCGCTACCGCCAGCGTTACGTTGACCTGATCGTCAACGAAGACGTGCGCCAGACCTTCCGCGTGCGTTCGCAGGTCATCGCCCACATCCGCAGTTTCCTGATGAAGCGTGACTTCCTGGAAGTGGAAACGCCGATGCTGCAGACCATTCCGGGTGGCGCGGCGGCCAAGCCGTTCGAAACCCACCACAATGCGCTGGACATGCCGATGTTCCTGCGTATCGCCCCGGAGCTGTACCTCAAGCGTCTGGTGGTCGGCGGTTTCGAGAAAGTCTTCGAGATCAACCGCAACTTCCGTAACGAAGGCGTTTCGACCCGGCACAACCCCGAGTTCACCATGCTCGAGTTCTACCAGGCCCACGCCGACTACGAAGACAACATGGACCTGACCGAGGAGCTCTTCCGCGAGCTAGCCCAACTGGTCCTGGGGACCACCGACGTGCCTTACGGCGACAAGGTGTTCCATTTCGGCGAGCCGTTCGTGCGCCTGTCGGTATTCGACTCGATCCTCAAGTACAACCCGGAACTGACCGCGGCTGACCTGACCGACATCGACAAGGCCCGTGAAATCGCCAAGAAAGCCGGCGCCAAGGTGCTGGGCTTCGAAGGCCTGGGCAAACTGCAGGTGATGATTTTCGAAGAACTGGTCGAGCACAAGCTGGAGCAGCCGCACTTCATTACCCAGTACCCGTTCGAAGTGTCGCCGCTGGCCCGTCGCAACGACGACAACCCGAACGTCACCGACCGTTTCGAGCTGTTCATCGGCGGCCGTGAAATTGCCAACGCCTACTCCGAGTTGAATGACGCGGAAGACCAGGCCGAGCGCTTCATGGCCCAGGTGGCCGACAAGGACGCCGGTGACGATGAAGCCATGCACTACGACGCCGACTTCGTCCGCGCGCTGGAGTACGGCATGCCGCCAACGGCCGGTGAAGGCATCGGCATCGACCGCCTGGTGATGCTGCTGACCAACTCGCCGTCGATCCGCGACGTCATCCTGTTCCCGCACATGCGCCCGCAGGCCTGACCGCAGTCGAACAAGCCGCCCCTCGGGGCGGCTTTTTTATGGGTACAATTCACAGATGGCCAAGCAGACAACTGCCTGCCTGCAGGCGCCCTCCGCGGGCGCGGGGCGAGGCCGGTTGCTGCATCGGCACCGACGGATCGGTTTCAACAAGAGGAATAGGGTAGTGACTCCTGCAATGGCTCAACAAGGTGCTGCCGGTGTAGCGACAGCAGTGGCGGAAAGTGTCCAGTATCAGGGCCGCAAGGCCAGCCGCCAGGGAAGTGAACAGCGTCGTCAGGAGATTCTCGACGCGGCCATGCGCATTGTCGTACGCGATGGCGTACGTGGGGTTCGGCACCGGGCCGTGGCGGCGGAAGCCGGCGTGCCGCTGTCGGCCACCACCTACTATTTCAAGGACATCGAAGACCTGCTGACCGACACCTTCGCCCAGTATGTGGAGCGCAGCGCCGCCTACATGGCCAAGTTGTGGGCCACCACCGAAGACCTGCTGCGCAACACCATGGCGCGCAACGATGGCAGCCCCGCTGCCCGCGCCGCGCTGGCCGACGATATTGCCCGCATGACCGCCGATTACGTGCACCGCCAGTTGCTCAACCGACGCGAGTACCTGATGGCCGAGCAGGCGTTCCGCCAGGAAGCCTTGCTGAGCCCGCGCCTGGCCGAGCTGGTGCGCTCGCACCAGCAGATCCTGTTGCAGGGCACCTGCCAGTTGCTGGAAGTGCTGGGCTCGCGCGAACCCCATCAGGACGCCAAGGTGTTGACGGCCATCATCGGGCGCATGGAATATCAGGGCCTGCTCGACGGCGATGCCCCGATGGCCGACGACGACATGCTGGCCATCCTCAACCGCTACATGCACCTGGTGTTGGCCTCGGCCTGACCTGGGCCCCATCATCCCAAGGAGTGCTTGATGAAAGCCTGGCGCCTGTTGCTGATCGCCGTATCGTCGTTGCTGCTGGGCGGTTGCCTGGTCAGCTTCGACGAACCGCTGCCTGCCGGGCAGACGGCCCCCGCGGCACTGGTGGGCCACTGGGTGAGCAAGGACGCCTGGGGCCAGCACCTGAGCCTGCGCATCAAGCGCCAGGGCACGGACCATTACACCGCCATCAGCACCCCGGCGGGCCAGGCCCGCGACGTCGTCGATTTCACCGTGGCCGGCCATGGCAGCCGGTGGTATGCGTCGGCGCGAATGCCAGCCGAATACGGGGGGCAATACGCCCTGGTGGGGTTCGAGTTGACTGATGATGGCGCGCTGGTGGTGTATAACCTCGATGTCGAGCGCATTCAGCAGGCGTTGCAGCAGCACGCCCTGAACGGCGCTACCGTGGAAACGAAGGACGGTGAAGGTGTGCGGGTCGCCAGTGACCTGTCCCAGGTGTTCGCCTACCTGGACGATCCGGCCAATTCGGACGTCTTCGTGGAAATGGCCCGCTATACCCGGGCCCCGTCAAAACGCTAGTCAGACAAGGAGTTGCCGGTGGACGAGTACCAGCAGACGATACGTGGCCTGTCCGATCGCATCGTGTTGGCCCAGGCACCTATCCGGGTGCTGGACGCAGTAAAGTGGGATGACAGCATCCGCCAGGAGTTTCTCAAGGCCAAGGGCAAGGCCATGCCGGCCGTGGACCGCGCCTATTACCAGAGCCGGCCGCTGTCGTTCGACTCCAGCGCCGTGAAGCTGGAATTCCAGAACATCGAGCGCGACATCACCCGCCAGCTCGGCCAGTTCAACCCCGTGGGGCAGATCATGCGGCGCATGTGCAAGGAGTACCGCATGGTGGTGCGCATGCTCGAAGCGCGTGGCACCGAGGACTTCGGCCTGATCTCCCAGGAGCTGTATGGTGCGGCGTCCGACGCGTTCCATGCCGGTGACCCGACGCTTGCCGACCTGGGCCTGATGCTCTCCGACTACCTGAACAACATCGACGGCCGGGGTGACCTCAAGGACGAACCCAAGACCCTCACCGCCAAGGACGCCGTGGCCATGCTGCAAAGCCGCCTGAACCGTACCTTCGGCGAGGCCGAGGGGACCATCCGGGTGTTCGAGTCCGACGGTATTGTCGCCGACGCCGCAGCGGGTGCCGACTACATCAAGATCCGCAGCGACGCCCTGTTCAACGAACGTGATGTACGCGCCCTGGAAGTACATGAAGGCCTGGTGCACGTGGGCACCACCCTCAACGGCCAGAACCAGCCGATCTGCACCTTCCTGTCCAAGGGCCCACCCTCGTCGACCGTGACCCAGGAAGGCCTGGCCATCCTGATGGAAGTGATCGCCTTCGCTTCCTACCCCAGCCGGCTGCGCAAGCTGACCAACCGTACCCGAGCCATTCACATGGTGGAGGAGGGCGCCGACTTCCTGCAGGTTTTCGAATTCTTCCGCGAGCAGGGCTTTGGCATGCCGGAGAGCTACGGCAACGCCAGCCGCGTGTTCCGCGGCTCGGTGCCCACCGGCCTGCCGTTCACCAAGGACCTGTCCTACCTCAAGGGCTTCATCATGGTCTACAACTACATCCAGCTGGCGGTGCGCAAGGGCAAGCTGGAGCAGATCCCGCTGTTGTTCTGCGGCAAGACCACCCTGGAGGACATGCGCACCCTGCGCCAACTGGTGGACGAAGGCCTGGTGGCGCCGCCCAAATACCTGCCCGAGCAGTTCCGGGACCTCAACGCGCTGTCGGCGTGGATGTGTTTCTCCAACTTCCTCAACCACCTGAGCCTGGATCGCATTGAAGCGGATTATTCGAACATCCTCTGAGGCGCTGCTGCGCGCCCTGGCCGTGCTGGCGTTGCTGGCCAGCCTGGGCGGTTGCAGTTCGCTGCTGTTCTACCCGGCCAAGGACCAGCCGTTCACACCGGCCAAAGCCGGCCTGGTGTTCCGCGACGTGACCATTACCGCCGCCGACGGTACCCGCCTGCATGGCTGGTGGTTGCCGGCCAAGGCCGGCGTGCCGGTCAAGGGCACGGTACTGCACCTGCACGGCAACGGTGGCAACATGGCTTGGCACCTGGGCGGCAGTTGGTGGCTGCCGGAGCAGGGCTATCAGGTGCTGCTGCTGGACTATCGCGGCTACGGGCTGAGCGAGGGTGAACCGAGCTTGCCGGCCATTTACCAGGACATCGACGCGGCCTTCGCCTGGCTGGGCCAGCAGCCCGAGGTGCAGGGCAAACCCCTGGTGCTGTTGGGGCAGAGCCTGGGTGGCGCCATGGGCATTCATTACCTGGCCGATCACCCGCGCCAGCGCGAGCGCCTGCAGGCACTGGTGTTCGATGGTGTGCCGGCCAGTTACCGCGGCGTGGGCCGGTTCGCCCTGAGTACGTCCTGGCTGACCTGGCCCCTGCAGGTGCCGTTGTCGTGGCTGGTGCCCGACGGTGACAGCGCGATCTACGCCATCGAAGCGCTGAAAGGCACGCCCATGCTGTTCTTCCAGAGCATGGATGACCCCATCGTACCCCTGGCCAACGGCATCGAGCTGTACAAAAAGGCGCCGCCCCCGCGTGTGCTGCAACTGACCCGTGGCGGCCACGTGCAGACCTTCGCCGACCCCACCTGGCGCACGGTGATGCTGCGTTTCCTGCAAGACCCCTCACACTTCAACGGCCTGCGCCGCCTGGGCGAAGTGCCCAACTACCCCGAGCCCGAGCCGCCCCATGAATGATGAACGCAATGCCATCCCGTTGATCCTCACCGGGATCGGCAGCATCTTCGCCACCGTGGCCTGCCTGTGGTATTACGGCTACCTGCACTTCGCCAAGCCCGAAGATGCCTTGCTGCTGAGTGATTTCACCCTGCTCAAGACGATACCGGGCGAGGACTACAAGGTATCCGCCACCCCGGCCGACGAAGTAGCCCAGTGCATCGACGGCATCCTGGTGCTGTTCGATACCCGGCAGAAGGGCCTGAGTGGCGTGCTGGTGGACAGCCGGAAACAGGCGGTGCACTGCACCACGCCGTAGCGGCGGTCGCCAGGCCGCGTCCCGGACGCCGCGCAGCACCTGGCGCAGCGCGTGTCCCCCGACGCGACAGGTCCGCTGTCACAGGGTAAAGATCATTAACGCCCGCGGCGCATTGCGCTACCATCGCGCCCCTGTCTCAAGATGATGGCATGCATGGTGGCCTCACCATGGCTGCCCCTGGAAAAGGAGTTCTGCCCATGATCGTCGGCATCGACCTCGGCACCACCCACAGCCTGATCGCCGTCTGGCGCAACGACACCACCGAGCTGGTGCCCAACGCCTTGGGCAGCGTGCTGACCCCAAGCGTCGTGGGCCTGGACGATGAAGGCCGGATTCTGGTCGGCCAAGCCGCCAAGGAACGCCTGCACACCCACGCCGCACGCACTACCGCGCTATTCAAGCGCTACATGGGCAGTGCCCAGGAAGTACGCCTGGGCGAGCGCCTGTTCCGCCCCGAAGAACTCTCGGCGCTGGTGCTCAAGAGCCTCAAGGAAGATGCCGAGCGCGCCTTTGGCGAGCCGGTGACCGAAGCGGTGATCAGCGTGCCCGCCTATTTCAGCGACGCCCAGCGCAAGGCCACGCGCATTGCCGGCGAACTGGCCGGGCTGAAGGTCGAAAAACTGATCAACGAGCCCACGGCAGCGGCCCTGGCCTACGGCCTGCACCAGAAGGACAAGGAAACTTCGTTCCTGGTGTTCGACCTGGGCGGCGGTACCTTCGACGTGTCGATTCTGGAGCTGTTCGACGGCGTGATGGAAGTGCGTGCCAGCGCCGGCGACAATTTCCTCGGCGGTGAAGACTTCGACAGCGTGCTGGTGGAGCACTTCGTGCGCCAGCACGCTGACCTGCCCCCCTTGGAAAACGTGCGCCAGGCGCTGCGCCGTGAAGCTGAGCGGGTGCGCAAGAGTCTGGGCCAGCAAACCAGCAGTGACTTCGTGCTGCGCCTGGGTGGCCGCGAGTGGGTATACCCTGTCACTCAGGACCAGTTGGCCGACCTGTACGCGCCCTTGCTCGAACGCTTGCGCGCGCCCATCGAACGGGCCCTGCGCGACGCCCGCATCCGCGTCAGCGACCTGGACGAAGTGTTGCTGGTGGGCGGTACCACCCGCATGCCGCTGGTGCGCAAGCTGGCAGCCGGGCTGTTCGGGCGGTTCCCGTCCATCACCCTGAACCCCGATGAAGTGGTGGCCCATGGCGCTGCGGTGCAAGCGGCGCTCAAGGCACGCTCGGCGGCACTGGAAGAGGTGGTGTTGACCGATGTCTGTTCCTACACCCTGGGCATCGAGGTGTCGCAGACCATCGGCCAGCGCCAGGAAGGTGGCCATTACCTGCCGATCATCGAGCGCAATAGCGTCGTGCCGGTCAGCCGGGTGAAGACGGTGCATACCCTGAGCGACAACCAGGAGCACGTACTGGTGAAAATCTACCAGGGCGAGAGCCGCCTGGTGAAAGACAACGTTGCCCTGGGCCAGCTGGATATTCCGGTGCCCCAGCGTGGCGCCGGTGAAGTGGCCCTGGACGTGCGGTTCACCTACGACAGCAACGGTATCCTCGAAGCCCAGGTGAGCATCCCGCTGACTGGCGAGCAACACGCCCTGGTGATTGAAAACAACCCTGGCGTACTCAGCCCCGCCGAGATCCAGCAGCGCCTGCAAGCGCTGTCGCAGCTCAAGGTCCACCCCCGCGACCAGCAGGTGAACACGGTGCTGGTGGCCCGCCTCGAGCGCCTCTACCAGGAAAGCCTGGGCGACGCGCGCCAGCAGATCAATTACTGGGCCAGCCAGTTCCAGCAGGCACTGGACAGCCAGGACGAGCGGCAGATCCGAGAAATGCGCCAGCAATTGAATGAGCGCCTGAAGGAAGTGGACCAGGGCCTGTGGCAATGAGTGACGTCTATCTGGATTGCTGGGGCGTGCTGCAACTGGATGAAGAGGCCGATGAGCGCAGCATCAAGCGTCAGTATGCGCGGCTGCTCAAGGTCCACCGGCCAGATGAAGACGCCGAGGCCTTCCAGCGCCTGCGCGAAGCCTATGAACAAGCGATGGGGATTGCCCGCTGGCGGTCCGAGGCCGATGAGGATGAACGGGCGCCGGTGGTTGCGCCGGCCCTGGCATCACCCTCTGAACCCAGTACCCCGCCGGTCGAGCCAGCGGCGCCCAGCGAAGCCGGTGCATCGACGCTGCTGGACCAGTTGGGCACCGATAACCTCGCTACCTCTTGGCGCCAGGCGCTGGAGCAGCACTGCGACCAGGCTTTCGAGCAGGGGCTGGCACTGCGTTGCCTGATGGCGAGCCCGGCCTCTGCCACGTGGCTCGCCTGGGGGCTGGGGGAGCGTCAGTGGCTCACGCCATTTCAGCGTATCCAGCTCAACGATGGCCAGCAGCGCGCCCTGGTGCAGGCCGCGTTCGCCCAGTGCCGGGGTATCCTGCAGGGGCATTTGCAGGCGGGGGATGAGCGCCCCTTTCTGGCCGAGCTGCAACGGTGGGCCGCGCAGCCCTGGTTGAGTGCTTTCGACCGGCGCCTGGACCTGCAGGCCATGGTGCTGGAGTTGTTTCACCAGCACAGCCACTGGAGCGCGGCCTTGTTCGACCGGGTGTGCCAGCTGTTTGGCTGGGATGTGCGCCAGGGTGTGATCCCCCAGCCCGCCGGGGTATTCCACGCCCTGATCGCGCGAAGCGAGGAACAGGCCTGGTGGCAACGCCTGTGTGCGCTGGCCGAGGCCGAGAACCCTGAGCATCGCAGCGACCGCTTGGCGGCGCGGCTGTTGTTGACGCCCTTGTCGCGGCGCCAGCAGATCGCTATGACTCGCACGTTCATCTTGGCGGACTGGCAGGCTTGCCACGACCTGGCCAGCCAGTTCGTCCACCAATACCCGCGTTTGCTGGGCCAACTGCCCCACGAGGATGCATTTTTCTGGCAGCCGCTGATGCCCCGGCCGTTCGATGAAAAAGATCTGGCAAAACTCTGGAGCGGGGCCTTCGTGGTATCCATGCTGCATCTGCTGGCAGGGCGCAGCAGTGTCGGCGACTGGGGCGCACAGGTGTTCGCCAGCCTCTTCATCAGCCTGCTGCTGATTGCCGTGGCACGCTGGGGCATGAACTTCTGGGCGTGGACGGCGGATCGCTGGTTGGGTGCGGACGTCTGGCTCACCGAGCGCCTGGTGCCGGCGGCCTTCAATCGGGATGGCCAGGCCTTGCTGATGCGCCACGGGCTACCGTGGTTGGCGCTGGCAGGTTATGTGTGGTTGAACCTGGGGGTTCTGGGGCTGGCGACGATGCTTGCCATCGGTATCCGTGAGCGGTTGAAGGCCCCGACGCCGGACCAGGCCGTGGACTGGCTCAAGCCGTGGCGTGTGCTGTCAGCGGTATTTGGCTGGGATCGGGTGCAGACGGTGACGGCATGGGCCATGATCGCGGTGATCGTCGCGGTGCAGTTGCTGCACCCTGTCTACCCGCTGACCACCGGCCTGCGCCCCTGATACAAGCGTGCCGGCCCTGGGGCCGGCACGTTGGGCGCAACGCGATCAGTTAGCGGAGCTGACCGAGGAGCGCGGTGCCACGGGCTGGTTGTCGTTGGAAATGGTCACTTCCACGCGACGGTTCATGGCCCGGCCAGACACGCTGGTGTTGTCGGCAACCGGGTAGTCCTTGCCGTAACCCTGGGACACCACGCGGCTTGGGTCCACGCCCATTTTCACCAGTGCGGTGGCCACGGAGCCTGCACGGCGGTCGGACAGGCTCTGGTTATAGGACGAAGTACCGGTGCTGTCGGTGTAGCCTTCGACGATCACCTTGCGATCAGGGTTCTGCTGAAGAAACTGGGCCAGCTTGTTGACGTTCATCATGCCGCTGGATTTCAGCTCGGCCTTGTTCACGTCAAACAGTACGTCGCCAAAGGTGACCACGGTACCGCGGTCGGTCTGCTTGGCGTTCAGGCTGTCCTGCAGTTGCTTGATCTGCGCGTCACGGGCATCCAGGCGGGCCTGGGCGCGCTGGGCAGCGGCATTCTTCAGGTTGGCCTCGGCGGTACGCAGGGCGATGGTCTGCTTGGCCACTTCCACGCGCTGGCTGGTCAGGTAGGCCAGTTGGTCCACGTCGCGGCTGTCGTCATGGTTCAGGAAAGCCTTGTCGGCCTTGTCCATGTAGTCGGACGCGTCCTTGGTTTCCAGAGCGGCCACCTGGCTGGCTTTCGGGTTGGCCTGCAGGGCCTGGAAGTTGGTGCGGGCCTGCTCCAGGTTAGGGTTGGGCTTGGTGGCGCAGGCAGCAAGTGCCACGCTGGCGGCCAACAGGGCAGGGATCATCAATTGTTTACGCATGGTCTTCATCCTTTGATCGAATACGAGTGGCGATGGCTGAGCGCGGCTTACTGCTGCTGCACGCTGCGCTGGCCTTCTTCACGCAGGTCCTGGACCCCGGCGCGAGCGTCCTGCACAGCCTTCTCGGCCTTGGCGGCCTGGGCTTTGCGCTCGGCGACGCGGGCATCCCACTCGGCCTGTTCGGCGAGCATGCGGGCCTTGTCGTATTGCTTGTCATGCATGGCCAGTTCGGCCTCTTTGAATTTGTCCTGCGCCGCTTTCATCTCCACGGCGGCGAATTCGGTACCGCCAGCGCTGACGGCGCTGTTGACCGCCGACTGGGTGACGGCATATTGCTCGGTCGGTGGCTTGCCGGCGCAGCCGGCGAGGATGAAGCTGGTACCCAGCGCCAGGGCAGCCAGTTTCAGCCCACGCAGGTGTTTGGAAGTTTTGGCAGTGCTGGTCATCATGATTGCAACTCCATTGGCTAACTCCTGAAAAACGTCGCCCAAGACAGATCATCCTTGCGAGCCCACGACAGGGGGGCCGAAGCCACGATTCGAAGGGTTTTTCTGTGATGGCTTAATGGCTCCGACCAAACCGATTTTTAATTGGTTCACTCGAATTTTGCGAAGAGTCGGAAATTCTTGACTGCGGGGGCAGGGGATCTGGCGTGTTCTTTTCCCCCGCTTCGCCCGGCCCCCCAGAGGAGGGACCTGCTATCCCGGCAGGACCGGGCGAAGCTCGGAAACCAGGCGATGCACTCAGTGCTGAGGCTCGTCAGCCTTGGCGGCCATGTCATGCAGGTAGCGCCGTGACAGCGCCAGGAACCGCGGGGTAGGGCCCACGTCCTCATACAGCGGGTCGCCTTCCTCGTCGGTGGCGATCACCTTCTGCCCCTTGATGTAGGGGAAGCTGCCCTCCAGTTCTTCCAGCGCCGCGCCAATCAGTTCACCCAGCAACTCCTCGGGGTGGTGCTTGGGGTACATCTCGGTGATCGCCGCCAGCCGGGCCGCCGACTCCATGTCCAGGTGTATGTTGTAGCCGGTGGGGCTCAGGCGTCCCTTGGCGTTCTGTTCCCAGTGTTGCGCAAGCTCGCGGATTTTCATGTCGACCTCATTGATCAGTCTGTTCGGGGCCATGGTTTGAGCGTAGCCCCGATCGGCCTTTTGAACACAGGTGGCCGTTGCCCTTGTCAGAATCGAGCGCGCTGGGCACTCTTGGGGGTAGAGCGGTTTTTCCTGTGCTTGTTCAATGGCTAGGTCGACAAACCTGCGATGGGCGGCACCCCGAACAACAATCAAGGAGACTGTGCCGATGACCGAGATCGATGCGCGCCTGCGCGAAGATGTGCACCTGTTGGGCGAGTTGCTGGGCAATACCATTCGCGAGCAGTATGGCGAGGCGTTCCTGGACACCATCGAGCGTATCCGCGCCGATGCCAAGGCCGACCGCAACAGTGGCCCGGACAACGGCAAGACCGCCACCGAACAGTTGAGCACGCGCCTCAACGATCTCGACGAGCAGCAATTGCTTCCCGTGGCGCGGGCCTTTAACCAGTTTCTCAACCTGGCCAACATCGCCGAACAGTACCAACTGATTCGCCGCCGCGACGAAGACCAACCGCCGCCCTTCGAAAACGTGGTGCTGGCCCAGTTGCTGGAAAAGCTCAAGCAGGCCGGCCACGGCGCCGAGTCCCTGGCCCGGCAGGTGGGCCGCCTGGAGATCGAGCTGGTGCTCACCGCGCACCCCACTGAGGTAGCGCGGCGCACCCTGATCCAGAAATACGACGCCATTGCGGCGCAGTTGGCCGCCCAGGACCACCGCGACCTGGTGCCCGCCGAGCGCGAGCAGATCCGCCAGCGCCTGCAACGGCTGATCGCCGAGGCCTGGCACACCGAGGAAATTCGCCGCACCCGGCCCACCCCCGTGGATGAGGCCAAGTGGGGGTTCGCGGTGATCGAGCATTCCCTGTGGCACGCGGTGCCCAACCACCTGCGCAAGGTCGACCAGGCGCTGCATGCCGCCACCGGCCTACACTTGCCCCTGGAGGCCGCGCCCGTGCGGTTTGCTTCGTGGATGGGCGGCGACCGCGACGGCAACCCCAATGTCACCGCGCCGGTCACCCGCGAAGTATTGCTGCTGGCCCGCTGGATGGCCGCCGACCTATTCCTGCGCGACGTCGACCACCTGGCCGCCGAGCTGTCGATGCAGCAGGCTAGCCAGGCCTTGCGCAAGGCCGTAGGTGACAGCGCCGAGCCGTACCGCGCATTGCTCAAGCAACTGCGCGAACGTCTGCGAGCCACCCGTAACTGGGCACAGGCGTCATTGACCCAGGCGCAACCGGCGCCCGCCGAGGTACTGAGCAACAACCGCGACCTGCTGGCGCCGCTGGAGCTGTGTTTCCAGTCCCTGCACGAGTGTGGCATGGGCGTGATCGCCGATGGCCCGCTTCTGGATTGCCTGCGCCGGGCGGTGACCTTCGGCCTGTTTCTGGTACGCCTGGACGTGCGCCAGGACTCGTCGCGCCATACCGCGGCGCTGAGCGAAATCACTGATTACCTGGGCCTTGGGCGCTACGCCGATTGGGATGAAGAAACCCGCATCACTTTCCTGCTGCAGGAGCTCAATAGCCGTCGCCCCTTGCTGCCCGGCTACTTCAAGCCGGCGGCCGAGACCGCCGAGGTGCTGGCCACCTGTCGCGAGATCGCTGCGGCACCTGCGGCTTCGCTGGGGTCCTATGTCATCTCCATGGCGGGTGCTGCCTCGGATGTGCTGGCCGTGCAATTGCTGCTCAAGGAGGCCGGTGTGCAACGGCCCATGCGCGTGGTGCCGCTGTTCGAGACCCTGGCCGACCTGGACAACGCCGGCCCGGTGATCGAGCGGTTGCTGCTGTTGCCGGGGTACCGCAGCCGCCTGCATGGCCCCCAGGAAGTGATGATCGGTTACTCCGACTCGGCCAAGGACGCCGGCACCACCGCTGCCGCTTGGGCGCAGTACCGGGCCCAGGAAAACCTGGTGCGCATCTGTCACGCGCAGAACGTCGAACTGCTGCTGTTCCATGGCCGTGGCGGCACGGTCGGCCGTGGCGGCGGCCCGGCGCACGCGGCGATTCTGTCGCAGCCGCCGGGTTCGGTGGCCGGGCGTTTCCGCACCACCGAGCAGGGCGAGATGATCCGTTCCAAATTCGGCCTGCCGGACATCGCCGAGCAGAACCTCAACCTGTACCTGGCCGCCGTGCTGGAGGCCACACTGTTGCCGCCGCCCCCTCCGGAGCCGGCCTGGCGCGCGCTGATGGACGAACTGGCAGCCGATGGCGTCAAGGCGTACCGCGACGTGGTGCGCGAAAATCCGCAATTCGTCGAATATTTCCGCCAGTCCACCCCGGAACAGGAATTGGGCCGCCTGCCCCTGGGCAGCCGCCCGGCCAAGCGCCGCCAGGGCGGCATCGAAAGCCTGCGGGCCATCCCGTGGATCTTCGGCTGGACCCAGACCCGCCTCATGCTGCCAGCGTGGCTGGGGTGGGAAGCGGCGTTGAGCAAGGCCCTGGAGCGCGGGGAGGGCGAACTGTTGGCCAGCATGCGTGAGCACTGGCCGTTCTTCCGCACCCGCATCGACATGCTGGAGATGGTGTTGGCCAAGGCCGATGCCGACATTGCCCGCTTCTACGACGAGCGCCTGGTGCAGGATTCCCTCAAGCCGCTGGGTACGCATTTGCGCGACCTATTGTCGCAGGCGTGCGCGGTGGTGCTGGGCCTCACCGGCCAGTCGCAACTGTTGGCCCATAGCCCGGAAACCTTGAAATTCATCAGCCTGCGCAACACCTACCTCGACCCTCTGCACTTGCTGCAGGCCGAGCTGCTGGCCCGTTCCCGCGGGCGTGAAGCAGCTCAGGACAGCCCTCTGGAACAGGCACTGCTGGTGACCGTGGCGGGAATCGCCGCTGGTCTGCGCAATACCGGCTGAGGCTGGCGAAGGGCCGCTGGCGCGTCCACTATCTGTGAGGGGACCGTGCCGTCACACAGCACCGGGTCGCAACCGCCAGCGGTTGCACCCGGCGCCACCGGCAAGGGGCGTGCGCATGGGACGCAGGTTGTTCCTGCTTTGGACGGCTTGTGTGGCTGTGGCACGCTGTGTATCTTGATCAGCCTTTTGGCCGTTTTTGTGGCCACCAACCGATTTTGGGATTGGCTTCAAGCAGTTAGCTGCGCTGAGGCGGGTCTGACGATTTCCATATAAAAAGTTGAGGAGCACATCGATGCGCGTAATTCTGCTGGGGGCTCCCGGGGCCGGCAAAGGCACTCAGGCCAAGTTCATCACTGAAAAGTTCGGCATTCCGCAGATCTCCACCGGCGACATGCTGCGTGCCGCGGTCAAGGCCGGCACTGAACTGGGCATCAAGGCCAAGAGCGTGATGGACGCCGGTGGTCTGGTCTCCGACGACCTGATCATTGCCCTGGTCAAGGAGCGCATTGCCCAGGCCGATTGCGCCAAGGGATTCCTGTTCGATGGTTTCCCGCGCACCATTCCTCAGGCTGAAGCGCTGGTGAGCGCCGGCGTCGCGCTGGACCACGTGGTCGAGATCGCCGTCAAGGACGAGGAAATCGTTCAGCGCATCGCCGGCCGTCGTGTCCACGAAGGCTCGGGCCGCGTCTACCACATCGTCTACAACCCGCCGAAGGTGGCTGGCAAGGACGACGAGACCGGCGAAGACCTGGTTCAGCGCAAGGACGACACCGAAGAAACCGTGCGCCACCGCCTGGCCGTGTACCACGAGCAGACCGAGCCGCTGGTGGCCTTCTACCAGAAGCTGGCCGCTGCGCAGGGCAAGCCGGTCTACAACCACATCGAAGGTGTGGGCTCGGTGGATGCCATCACCGCCAAGGTGCTGGCGGCACTGAGCTGATCGAAACCCTTCGATCAACTGACGGCCCGCTTGCGGGCCGTTGACGTTTATAATGTTGCACTTTTTTTCTGATGGATTGCCCGATGACCACCTTGCTGGCCCTGGATACCGCTACCGAAGCTTGCTCCGTTGCTCTGCTGCATGACGGCAAGGTGCTGAGCCACTACGAAGTGATTCCGCGCCTGCATGCGCAGAAGTTGCTGCCCATGATCCAGACGATACTGGGCGACGCGGGTATTGCCTTGTCGGCGGTGGATGCCATCGCGTTCGGCCGTGGCCCGGGCGCGTTCACCGGTGTACGCATCGCCATCGGCGTGGTCCAGGGCCTGGCCTTCGGCCTGGACCGCCCGGTGCTGCCGGTGTCCAACCTGGCGCTGCTGGCCCAGCGCGCCTTGCGCGAGCAGGGCGTGCGCCAGGTGGCGGCCGCCATCGACGCGCGCATGGACGAGGTGTACTGGGGCTGCTACCAGGCCGACGGCGATGAAATGAGGCTGCTGGGCGATGAGGCCGTGCTGGCCCCGGAAGCCGTCAGCCTGCCGGCTGGCGCCCAGGGCGACTGGTACGGTGCCGGTACCGGCTGGGGCTACGGTGAGCGTCTGGCGGTCCAGCCCGCGGGGTTCGACGCGACCTTGCTGCCCCATGCACTGGATCTCATTACCCTGGCCAAGGGGGCGTGGGCCCGGGGTGAAGGCGTTGCCGCCGACCTGGCGCAGCCAGTGTACCTGCGCGACAAAGTGGCTACGCCAAAAGCCCGTTGAGCGACGAGTGGCGCCGCTAACTGCTCGTTTTTTGAGCAGTTCATCGGCTGAACGTCACCAGGGGTAAACCTTTTCCGAGAACTGTGGTCTAGTTATCACTAGGGCATTTGCCAACCCTACGGGGTGCCGCTAAATTGCCATCATCGGACAAGAGTCAGCAGTCATGCGTGTAGACGGTTATTCGTCGAGTTCCTACCCTATCAAACGCAAGCCCCGCAAGGCGCAGGCGCGGGTGGACGACGCCGATGACCTGGAAGGCGAATTCGAAGTTCAGCCGTCTGCCCAGCGCAGTACCTCGCGCAGCGCTGGCGCCACCAGCAATGTACCTGCCCGCCAGCAAGACATGATATTCCCGCGCTCCATGAGCCGCCGCGTGGCCACCGCCCTGACCAGCTACCTGACGACCTCCACCTTCGTGGAATGGGATGGCGAAGTGCTTGGCCTGGACGTGCACATCTGACAGTGTCGGCGTTACCGTACTACCTCGGTTGTCCTTCCTGGAGCGAGCTCGCCTGGCGCGACCACCTGTACCCGGCCGATGCCAAGCCCACCCAGTTCCTGCAGCTGTATGGGCAGGTATTCAATGCCGTCGAAGGCAACACCACCTTCTATGCCCAGCCGGCTGCCAGCACCGTGGCGCGTTGGGCGCAGAGCATGCCCGAGCACCTGCGCTTCACCGCCAAATTCCCCCGCGAGATCAGCCACGGCGGCGACCTGCGTGAGCGCCTGCCCGCGGCCCATGACTTTACGCGCCTGCTTGAACCGCTGGGCGCCCGGGTGGCGCCCTACTGGTTGCAGCTTCCGGCTACCTTTGGCCCCGAGCGCCTGGGCGAACTGGTGGCGTTCCTGGACGACCTGCAACGCCCGGTCGCCGTTGAGGTTCGCAACCGAGCATTTTTCGCCCGTGGCGATGAAGAGCGAATGCTCAACCGTTTGCTGATGGCGCGCCAGGTGGAGCGCATCTGCCTGGACCCGCGGGCACTGTTCAGTTGCACTGACCAGACGGCCGCAGTGCTCGACGCCCAGTTCAAGAAACCCAAGGTGCCACCGCGCCCGACGGCATTCAGCCAGAGTCCGCAGGTGCGCTTTATCGGCCACCCGACCCTTGAGGCCAATGACCGGTTTCTGCTGCAGTGGGTGGCGAAGATCGCTGAGTGGATAGAGGAGGGGCGCACGCCTTATATTTTCCTGCACACCTCCGACAACCACCGCGCGCCGCTGCTGGCGCGACGCTTTCATGAGCAGCTGATGGCGCGGTTGCCGGGGTTGCCAGCGCTCCCGGAAATACCGCGAGAGCCGGTGGCGGAGCAATTGGGCCTGTTATGACTTTGCTGCGGCACACCCTGTGTGCCCGGGCGAAGCGCTGCGATCCTTAATGACGTATCAACTCTTTTGCCACTACCTCGCCACTGCGGCGCAGTACGACCTCCCGACCAAACACCAGCCCTGTCTTCAACTCGCCCTCCAGCCGGTAGGGAATAGGCCGGTCCGGATGGCGCAGCAACTTCACCACGTCGCGCAGGTGTTCCCACAGGTTGGTGCGCACCGGCACGTCGAAGGGTTCGCTGGAGTGGCCGTCCACACTCAGCCATTCGTCGTATTCGCCATCGGCCAGCAGGATGCCGGCCAGGTACACCCGGTAGCGCAGGCCGCTGACCGTCAGGCTGTCGTCATTGGGGTTGTCGATACGAAAATGCAGGACGAAGCGCTGTTGCATCAGCTTGGCCTTGACTACCTGCACGCTCACCAGGTGCACCTCGGGGTCTTTGCCGTCGTCGGCGAACCAACTGGCGCAGCCGCTCAGGCCCGCCCCCAGGCCCAGGCAGACGATGACCCAGCGCAATGTCCTCAAGACCATGGCCAATCCCTCGTGATGCCTTGAGTCTAACAACCCTCGGCCGACTTGTTGGCAAAAACGCGGATAGTCCATACTGACAGTCATTAATGTCGAAGCGCCATTGCCCAGAGGGGCAGGAGGCACACTATGGGGCTGTTCGAAATCGTTTTTCGGGGCGAATTGGTCGCGGGGGCTCACCTGCCCCTGGTCAAGGCCAACCTGGCAAAACTGTTCCAGGCTGATAGCACGCGCATCGATGCGCTGTTCAGCGGCCGGCGGCTGGTGCTCAAGAGCGACCTGGACCCGCAAGCCGCGGAAAAATATCGCGCTACCCTGGAGCGCGCTGGCATCGTGGTGGCGATCGAGCCCGTGCCGGTGCAGGTCGAGGAAATAGAAATGGCGCCGCCACCGGATGCGCCGGGCTTCCAGCGCCGGCCCTCGAACAAGCTGGAGCAGCCATGGGTGCCGCGGGACTGCTATATGGCCGCGTTTGCAGACGTCCAGGCGCCAGCCTACGACGTAGCCGAGGTGGGCGTCGACCTGCAGGCGCAAAAGCCAGCCGTGCAGGCGCCGCAGGTGAACCTGGCGCAGTTCAGCCTCGCGCCGGCAGGCAGCGACATGGGCCAGGCCCCCGGACTGGCGAAGCCGCCGGCACCGGACACCAGCCATTTGAAGCTTATACCGTGAGGTAGCTGGCGCAGCACTTCTTGAATTTCTGCCCACTGGCGCATGGGCAGGCATCGTTGCGGCCGGCCTTGAAGGGCACGGTGGGGTCGATGAAATACCAGCGCCCGGCGTTCTGCACGAATGAGGACCGCTCGCGGTGGCTGTGCTCGCCCGTGGCGTCGTGCCAGCGTGCGGTAAAGGTGACAAAGGCGTGCTCGGGCTGGCCGCCGAAAACCTCGGCGCTTTCCACCGTCAGCCCCAGCCAGGTGCTCTGGGCACTCCAGTCGGCGATGGCCTGGCGGTCCAGGCCGGGCTGCTGCACCGGCAGGGTGGTGGCCACCAGGTAGTCGATCAGGCCCAGTACGTAGGCGCTGTACCGCGAGCGCATCAAGGCCTGGGCGTCGGGGGCCGGCAGGCCGGCGTGATAATGGCCGCAGCAGGCGCTCAGCAGGTTGCCGCTGCCGCAAGGGCAAATACTCGTGCTCATCGGGTTACCACCAATACTTCCCAAAATTTTCCGGGTTGGCCCAGAACCGCGCGTTCAGCCAGTCGGGGACTTGCTTGTATTCGCGCAGATCATAGGTGAACAGCGTCAGCACCTGGTCGTCGCGCTGGAAGCGCTCGCTGGCCTGCAGCGCCAGGGCGTAGAAATCGGTCTCCTGCCAGCCGCTGGCGGCCAGGTCCACCAGCACCGCGATGCGGCTGGCGTTGAGGTTGCGGATGCCCCCCAGCAACTCTTGGCCCGTGCGCTTGGGCATGTGTTCCAGGCAGTCCACTACCACCGCGAGGTCGAAGCGCTGCCCGGCGACTTCGGTGGGCAGGGTGCCGGGCGCCGCCTGGGCGACGATCGTGTCAGGGTGGGCTTGCCTGAAGGCCGCCAGCGCCGGGAAGTCGGCCGCGCCCACCAGCAACAGGCGGGGCGGTGCATAGCGGTCCAGCAGGGCCGCGAGCGCCTGTTGCGGCGTGCGCGCAGAAAAGCTGTCAGTCATTGAGCATCCTCGATCAGAACTGCCAAGGATAGGCCTGTTCGCGCTGGCGGCCTAGCCTGTATGGCTTATTGCTGGCGCATCTGCAAACTGCCGTCTTTACTCCCATTGCATCGGTTATCCGCCGATTCCCCTTAGGAGAGAGACCTGATGAGCATAGTGAGTAAGGCATTACCTTTGGTACTGCTAGCCAGTGTGTTGACTGGTTGCGCAGGGTTGCAGAAAACCGACTGGCCCAAGTGCGCGGCGGTGGGTGGTGTTACCGGTGCGGCGTTGGGCTCTATCCAGAATTCGACCTTTGCCGGGTGGGGTGTGCTGGTGGGCGGCGGCGTGGCCGCGGCCTATTGCTGGGTGCATGGCGATGGCGACGAGGACGGTGATGGTGTGCCGGACAGCCGTGACAAGTGCCCGCACACCCCTCATGGCACGCCGGTCGATGCCACCGGTTGCCCATTCCCGGCGCCAGCGCCGCCACCTGTTGCCGAGCCTGCCCCGTTGCCCAAGCAGGAAGTCATCGTCATCCGCGATGTGCACTTCGAGTTTGACTCGGCGCGCTTGACCGGGCCTGACAAGGTGGAACTGGACAAAGTAGCCACCAAGCTCAAGACCGAGGCAGCCTCCACCCAACTGACCGTCACCGGCCACACCGACAGCGTCGGCAAGCCCGGGTATAACCAGAAACTGTCGCAGCGCCGGGCTCACTCGGTGGTCGATTACCTGGTCAGCGTCGGCATTCCACGGGCCAGTTTCGTCTCCATCAGTGGCGCCGGGGAAACCCAGCCTGTGGCTGACAACAAGACAGCAGACGGGCGCGCCCAGAACCGCCGTGTGGAGATCCGCCTGGACCGCTGAAAACGGTAGGGTTGGCGGCTTGTGAACTCTCACGGGCCGGTCTTTACTCCTGTGTGACCGGCAAGGGCCGGTGACACAGGAGCATTTCATATGAGATCAATCTGGCGGGCAGCACTCCCCGTTCTTCTGGTCAGCAGTGTTCTTTCCGGTTGCGCCACTACCAGTGATGGCAGTGCCCCGCTCAATCAAAGGAACTGGCCTATCTGCAGCGTCATCGGTGGTGTGGCAGGGGGTGGCCTGGGTGCCATCAAGAGTTCTTCGTGGGCCGGTGGCCTGGGGGTTCTGGGCGCTATCACCGGCGGCCTGATCTGTTTTGCCCAGGATGGCGACGAGGACGGCGATGGCGTGTTCGACCGTCGCGACCATTGCCCCGGCACCCCACCCAATACCCCAGTCGACCACATGGGCTGCCCGTTGCCGCAGTACCCGGCGACTGCCAAGGCGCCCGAACCGCCGCCACCGCCACCTGAAGAAGTGATTACCCTGAGCGATGCAGGCAACGTGCTCTTCGCCTTCGATTCGTCGGCGCTGACGGCCGAAGCCCGCAGCCAGCTCTCGGCGCTGCTGGGCAAGCTCAAGGCCGCCGATGTGGTCAGCATCAAGGTCGTGGGCAACACCGACAGCAAGGGCAGCGACGCCTATAACCAGAAACTCTCGGAGCGGCGCGCTGACAGCGTGGCTCGGTTCCTGATCAGTCAGGGCATACCGGCCGGCAAGGTGACCAGCGAGGGTGATGGCGAGCGCAAGCCAGTGGCTGACAACAGCACCGATGAGGGCCGGGCGCAGAACCGCAGGGTAGAGCTGCATATCAACCGCTGACGAAGCTGCCAGCGGTTAGCTGCAGGCTGCAAGCTGATGGGCGTTGCCTTTAGCTTGCAGCTTGCAGCTCCCCCCGTTACTGTGCTGGCAAACAACAATCATTCCGGGGAAAGGACATGGCATTGCTCTGGGGCCTGGGCAAGGGCCTGACGGTACTGTTCTGGTGGGTGGTACTGTTGAACCTGTTCATGCCCGCTACTTATCCGTTCAACCTGCTGATCAACATCGCCGGTGCCGCGTTGATGCTGTTGCATCTGCTGGAAGTGTTGCTGTTCCAGGCCAGTCTGCGTGGCCGCAGCCATCCCTGGTTTGACCGCCTGCAGATCCTGCTGGTGGGTATTTTTCATGTCCGTTCAATCCCGACCCGGTCGGTGCAGGAGAGCAACAATGCGTAGGCTGTGTCTGGTAGCGGCGCTGTTCACGCCTTTGGCGATGGCCGATAGCCTGAGTGTCGAACCCCATTCCCTGATGCGACTGCCGGGCAAGGACGGGGTGCTGACCCTTGACCGCCTGGTGATCGAGGATTACGCCACCCTGTTGGTGCCCGACAACCTGGTGGAACTGAAGGTGGGCGAGTTGCAACTGGGCCATGAGGCGCGTATCGCCATCGTGCCCGGTGCCCAGCAATTGCGTATCGAAGCCCGCCATGCGGCGCTGGGGGAGGGCAGCCAGATCCTCGCACGCGGTGCGCCGGGCACCTATGAGAAGGACGCCCTGCCGGGCCGTGACCTGCAGTTGCAATTGCAGTCGCTGCAAGGCGCGCAGCTGTCGGTGGACGCCCGTGGCGGCGCTGGCGCGCCGGGCTATTTCGGCCTCGATGGCGGCAGCGGTACCGAGCCGGGTTGCCTGTGGGGTGAGGCCGGCCACGGCGCCAATGGGCTCAATGGCGGCAATGGCCACGATGGCGCCGCGGGGGCGCAGGTGCACCTGCAACTGCCGCGTGACTATCCGGCCGAGGCTATCAAGGTGCAGGTCGACGGTGGCGCCGGTGGCCAGCCGGGTGCGCCTGGCAAGCCTGGCCCGGGCGGCAAGTCCAAAGGGTGCTTTGTCTACGACACCGCAGGCGGCAAGGCTGGCCGTGCTGGCCAGCCGGGCGAACCGGGCGTGGCCGGCCGCGCGGGCGCGCTGACGGTCCAGCGTCTCTGACGGCTGTCAGAACGGTGGTCGCGCCGCGGCCACCGCCACCACCACGAAGCCAATGATCAGGTTGATACCCACCAGCCGGCGAATCTGCGCCAGGCTGGTGGCGCCTGTCTGCCAGTCTTCGGCTTTCACCGCTTGGGTAAAGGTAGGCAATTGCAGGGTGGTGATGCGCACGAACAGCGCCACCATCACCAGGTACAGGCCCATCATCACCTGCACATAACGCGGCGCGGTCTCGAAACCGCTGAAGCTGATCTGGATCATGCCGATGCCACTTATCGGAAGAATCAGCACCGCCAGCCAGACCCAGAGAAAAAAGCGTCGGAAAACTTCCGCCCACAGCTTCATCCGTGCTGGCCCTTCCAGCGCTGTAACCACCGCCGGGCGCAGCACCAGCCAGGCGAAGAACATGCCGCCGACCCAGATCAGCGCTGCCCAGACATGCAGGGTGTAGAGGGGAGCAAAGGCTGCCATGTGGATCTCCGTTCAGCGCGCGAGGGTTTAGCGGGGTATGATAGCGGCCCAAATCGAAACACTGAAAATTTATCCAGGCGTTCATGCCCCAGAACCATGATCAGTAACGAACTCAAATCCCAGATCCAGGGCGCCTATTCGCGTTTCCTCGAAGCCAAGAGCCTCAAGCCCCGCTACGGCCAGCGCTTGATGATCGCCGAAGTCGCCAAGGTGCTGGGCGACATCGACTGCGACGACGAAGGGCGACGCTCGGGCGACTGTGCCGTGGTCGCGGTCGAGGCAGGCACCGGTACCGGCAAGACCGTGGCGTACAGCCTGGCCTCGATACCGGCTGCCAAGGCGGCGGGCAAACGCCTGGTCATCGCCACGGCCACGGTCGCGCTGCAGGAGCAGATTGTCTACAAGGACCTGCCCGACCTGATGAAGAACAGCGGGCTGAGCTTTACGTTCTCGCTGGCCAAGGGCCGTGGCCGCTACCTGTGCCTGTCCAAGCTCGACGTACTGCTGCAGGAAGGGCACGCCCAGACGGCCACCGCTCAGTTGTTCGAGGAGGAAGGCTTTCGCATCGAGGTGGACGAGGCCAGTCAGAAGCTGTTCACCAGCATGATCGAGAAACTGGCCGGCAACAAATGGGACGGTGACCGCGACAGTTGGGCCACCGCGCTGGAAGACAAGGACTGGGCGCGGGTGACCACCGACCACAGCCAGTGTACCAACCGCCATTGCCCCAACTTCCAGCAGTGCGCCTTCTACAAGGCCCGCGAAGGCATGGGCAAAGTGGATGTGATCGTCACCAACCACGACATGGTGCTGGCCGACCTGGCCCTGGGCGGCGGCGCCGTGCTGCCTGACCCGCGCGACACCATCTACGTGTTCGACGAAGGCCACCACCTGCCGGACAAGGCCATCGGCCATTTCGCCCACTACACGCGCCTGCGTTCCACCGCCGACTGGCTGGAAAGCACGGCCAAGAACCTGACCAAGTTGCTGGCCCAGCACCCGTTGCCGGGCGACCTGGGCAAGCTGATCGAACAGGTGCCGGAGTTGGCCCGCGAGATCAAGACCCACCAGCAGTTCATGTTCAGCGCCTGCGAACAGCTGGCCGACTTCCGGGCGGGTGAAGACATGGAAGGCCGCGAGCGGCCACGCCATCGCTTTGAAGGCGGCGTGGTGCCTGAGCACATCCGCGAAATCGGCATCGAGCTGAAGAAGGGCTTCGCCCGGCTCAACGATCTGTTCACCCGCCTGACCGAATTGCTCAAGGAAGGCATGGACGGCGAGAAAAGCATCGGCATCGCCAGCCACCAGGCCGAGGAGTGGTACCCGCTGTTCGGCAGCCTGCTGTCCCGTGCCCAGGGCAACTGGGAGCTGTGGACGGCCTTCACGGCCGAAGACCCTGAAGACAGCCCGCCCATGGCGCGCTGGCTGACCCTGGCCGACAGCGGCGCGATGTTCGACATTGAAGTCAACGCCAGCCCGATTCTGGCGGCCGAGATGCTGCGCCGCACCCTGTGGAATGTGGCGCACGGTGCCCTGGTGACCTCGGCGACACTGACCGCGCTGGGCAAGTTCGACCGCTTCCGCATGCGTGCCGGCCTGCCCAAGGCAGCGGTCACCGCCGTGGTACCGAGCCCCTTCCACCACGCCGACGCCGGCGTGCTGAGGGTGCCCGACCTGCGTGCCGACCCCCGTGACGCGGCGGCCCACACCGCGGCGATCATCCGTGACCTGCCGGGCCTGGTCGAGGGCTCCCGCGGCACCCTGGTGCTGTTCTCCTCTCGTCGGCAGATGCAGGACGTGTTCGACGGCCTGGACCGCGACTGGCGCCGCCAGGTGTTCATCCAGGGCAACCTGTCCAAGCAGGAAACCCTGAACAAGCACAAGGCCCGCGTCGATGGCGGCGAGTCCAGTGTGCTGTTCGGCCTGGCCAGCTTCGCCGAGGGCGTCGATTTGCCGGGTGCCTACTGCGAACACGTGGTCATCGCCAAGATTCCCTTCGCGGTACCGGACGACCCGGTGGAAGCGGCGCTAGCGGAGTGGATCGAAGCCCGTGGCGGCAATCCGTTCATGGAAATCGCCGTGCCCGACGCTTCACTCAAGCTGATTCAGGCCTGCGGCCGTCTGCTGCGGACCGAGCAGGATCGCGGCACCATCACCCTGCTGGATCGCCGCCTGGTGACCCAGCGCTACGGCAAGGCGATCCTCAACGCCCTGCCGCCATTTCGCCGCGAAATTTCCTGAAGCGGGCAGGGCTACAATGCCCTGTTACGCTGTCTATACACCTGATCGAGGCCGACACCGGCCATCAAGGAGAGCTGGAACCCCATGATTCGCCGTTTGTTGCCCGTTGTATTCGCAGTGTTGTTCACCACCCCGCTGATGGCAGCGCCGGGTGCCCAGCAGACGCTGTTCAACTTCGTTCGTCCTGCCGACGTGGTGCAGGTGACGACCGCGGATGCCAGCCTGCCGCAGTACAATGCCGAACAGACGGCCGAAGGCGAAGTGTTGCGCCGGGTGACCTTCAGCCCTGTGCCCGTCCCCAGCCTCACCCTCAAACCGCAGACAGGTGCCTGGGATTGGTCAGCTGATGGTGCCATGACCCTGCGCGCGCAAAGTGCCATGGACTGGGCCGTGACCCTGTACGTGAAAATCCAGAGCAACGACGGCAAGACCCTCACCAGTCGCATCGACCTGCCAGCCGGCCCGGCGCAGACGCTGGTCATCCCGTTGCACGCCAGCTCGCCGTTGAGCCAGGGTATGCGCGCCGCGCCGCCGATGCCCTGGGTGCAAGATGGCCAACGTACCCTGCTGGCCAGCAGTGAGGGCGAGTTGACCGCCAGCCAGGTGGTGTCGGTGACCTTGTCCATGGACAAGCCAGCCGTGGCGCAGAACATCCTCCTGGAACGCTTCGGCGTGGTGGAGGGCGATGCCCTGCAGAAAGCCGCTTATACCGCTATCGTCGACGAATACGGCCAGTTCAGCCGTGGCCGCTGGCCGGAGAAGGTTACCAGCGATGACCAGCTCAAGACCGCGGCCACTCGCGAACAGCAGCAGCTCAACGGCTGGCTGGCCGAGCGCGAGAAGGCGCCGCTGGACAAGTTCGGCGGCCTGACCCAGGGCCCGGCTTTCAATGCCAGCGGCTTCTTCCGTACTGAAAAGCGCGACGGCCGCTGGTACCTGGTAACCCCGGAAGGCCACCCGTTCTACTCCCTGGGCGTCAACGCGGTGACCGCCGATGGCGACCGCACCTACGTGCAAGGGCGCGAATGGATGTTCACCCACCTGCCCAAGGCTGATGAGCCCGAGGCCCAGTACTACGGCCAGAGCAACAACCAGGACGGCAATGGTTCATCCGTGGGCCGTGGCTTCGGCAGCGGGCGCTGGTTCGATTTCTATGGGGCCAACCTGCAGCGTACCTACGCCGAGCCTTGCGCGCCGACACCGCAGGCCCCGTGCCAGCCCCGGCCGTTCGACGCCATTCGCTGGCAGAAACACACCCTGGACCGTCTGCAAGCCTGGGGTTTCAATACCGTGGGCAACTGGAGTGCACCGGCCCTGGAAGGTAACCAGCGCGTGCCTTATGTATTGCCGCTGTCGATCGTCGGTGACTACGCCAGCATCAGTACCGGCATGGACTGGTGGGGCCGCATGCCCGACCCGTTCGACCCGCGTTTCGCCATGGCCACCGAGCGTGCCGTGGCCATTGCCGCCCGCGACCACCGTGACGATCCGTGGCTGATCGGCTACTTCGCCGACAATGAACTGGCCTGGGCAGGCCCCGGCAACGACCCCAAGGCCCGTTACGCGTTGGCCTACGGCACGTTGCGCCAGACCACGGACGTACCGGCCAAGCGCGCCTTCCTAAAGCAGTTGCGTGACAAGTACCGCAACCAGGAAGGCCTGTCCAAGGCCTGGGGCATCAACCTGCCCGCCTGGGAACTGATGGAAGACCCTGGCTTTGAAGCACCGCAGCCCAACCCCGAGCACCCGGAAATCGAGGCTGACCTCAAGCAGTTCCAACGCGTTTTCGCCGACACCTACTTCAAGACCATTTCCGATGCCCTGAAGTGGCATGCGCCCAACCATCTGCTGCTGGGTGGCCGCTATGCCGTGTCCAGCCCCGAGGCCGTGGCGTCCTGCGCCCAGTACTGCGACGTGCTGAGCTTCAACTTCTATACGCCCAAGCCACAGGATGGCTATGACTTCGCGCGCTTGCGCGAGCTGGACAAGCCGGTGCTGGTGTCCGAATTCACGTTCGGCTCCCGTGACCGCGGGCCGTTCTGGCCGGGGCCGATGGAAGTGGCCAGGGAAGAGGACCGCGGCAACGCCTACGCCACCTTCCTGAAGGCGGCGCTGCAAGAGCCGACGATCGTCGGCGTGCACTGGTTCCAATACCTGGACCAACCGGTGACCGGCCGTTTGCTGGATGGCGAGAACGGCCACTTCGGCCTGGTGGGTGTGACGGACGTACCCTACCAGGGCTTCGTTGGCGCGGTGCGCAAAAGCAACCTCGACAGCCTTGACCAGTTGGCCAAGGCGTTGAAAACCGCCCCGGCCCCTGAAGCCGGCGGCAAGAGCGCCGAGCATGGCCACGCCGAGGGCCACCGCGGCGGCGGTCACCCTTAGCGAAACCCTGCTGCAACTGTCCTGGTGTGAGGGCCGGCAAGCCAGCCCTCACGAAAGACGTTGGCCTGAGCCCAGGCAAATCCTTTCCGGTAAGCAGAAAGTTACCTACCACCTGGCAAGCACCTGTTCACAAACGCCTCAAGGGCTGGAACAATGCCTGCCACTTTGTTCAATGCTGTTCAGGGAGCGGTCGGGTGCAGATTCAAGGTCATTACGAGCTTCAGTTCGAGGCAGTGCGCGAAGCTTTTGCCGCCCTATTCGACGATCCCCAGGAACGCGGTGCCGCGCTCTGCATCCAGGTGGGGGGGCGCACGGTCATCGACCTGTGGGCCGGCACCGCCGACAAGGACGGCCAGGAGGCGTGGCACAGCGATACCATCGCCAACCTGTTCTCTTGCACCAAGACGTTCACCGCGGTCACGGCGCTGCAACTGGTGGGCGAGGGCAAGCTGGACCTGGACGCCCCCGTGGCTCGCTACTGGCCGCAGTTCGCCGCAGCCGGCAAGGAAAGCGTCACGTTGCGCCAGTTGCTCTGCCATCAGGCAGGCCTGCCTGCGTTGCGCGAACTGCTGCCCGCCGAGGCCTTGTACGACTGGCAGGTGATGGTCGACGCCCTGGCCGCCGAGGCGCCCTGGTGGGAGCCCGGCACGGGCCACGGCTATGCTGCCATCACCTACGGCTGGCTGGTGGGTGAGTTGCTGCGCCGTGCCGATGGCCGCGGCCCTGGCGAGTCCATCGGCGCCCGCGTGGCGCGCCCCCTGGGCCTGGACTTTCATGTCGGCCTGGCCGATGCAGAGTTCCATCGCGTCGCCCACATCGCCCGCAGCAAGGGCAACATGGGGGATGAAGCCGCCCAGCGCCTGTTGCAGGTGACCATGCGTGAACCCACCGCCATGAGCACCCGCGCCTTCACCAACCCGCCGTCGGTGCTGACCAGCACCAACAAGCCGGAGTGGCGGCGCATGCAGCAACCGGCCGCCAATGGCCACGGCAACGCCCGCAGCCTGGCCGGCTTCTACACCGGCTTGCTGGATGGCAGCCTTCTGGAAGCCGAACTGCTCAATGAATTGACCCGCGAACACAGCATCGGCCCGGACAAGACCCTGCTCACGCCCACCCGTTTCGGCCTGGGCTGCATGCTTGACCAACCGGACCTGGCCAATGCCACCTTCGGCCTCGGTGCCAAGGCCTTCGGCCATCCTGGTGCCGGTGGTTCCGTCGGTTTCGCCGACCCTGAACATGACGTGGCCTTTGGCTTCGTCACCAACACCCTGGGCCCCTATGTGCTCATGGACCCCCGCGCGCAGAAACTGGTGCGGGTACTTGCCACTTGTCTATAAATTGATCGAATCGACCGACGGGCGTCCCGTCACGGTCGATTCAACTACTATCAATCAATGGTTTAAGCGGGTTTGTTAACCCGGTTTGTATCAACCTCATTTTGTGGAAAGCTTATGTACTCCAATAAATCCATCGCGTTTGCCCTGTGCCTGGCTGTGACCGGCTGCGCCCAGACTCCACAGAACAACACGGCTGCCAACGGCGGTGGTTTCAACTGGTGGCCTTTCGGCGCCAACGATCACGCGGTAGACAAGGATGTGGCAGGCGCAATCACCGACAAGGTCGCCAAGGATGAAGCCAAGGCCGCTGCGCCGGCGCCTGCGGCTGCTCCGGTAGCTGCCGCTGATACCGGCAAGCACTGGTGGTGGCCGTTCCCTTCCACCGCCGCCACCCCGGCCGCCGCCACCCCTGCAGTCGCCGTCGTGCCCAAGATCGACACCAAGATGACCCAGGCCTGGCTGGACAGCTACGAGCCGAAAGTGCGTGAAGCGGTCAAGGGCAGCAACTTCCAGGTCGAGCGTCGCGAAGACGTGCTGGTGGTCATCGCGCCGGTGGACGGCAGCTTCAACCCCAAGCGTCCTGAACTGCTGCTGCCGGTCACCCTGAGCCCGATCACCAATGTCGCCAAGGCCGTCGAGACCGACCCCAAGACCGCCGTGCTGGTGCTGGGCCACGGTGACGCCACGGGTGCCGCCGATGTGCAGCAGATCAGCCAGCAGCGTGCCCAGTCCATCGCCGCCATCTTCCACCTCAGCGGCCTGGACCGTAAGCGCCTGGCCATGCGTGGCATGGGTTCGGTGATGCCACGCGCGGCCAACGACAGCCCTCAGGGCCGTGCCCTGAACCGCCGTGTCGAAATCCTGCTGACCCCTCAGGAAACCATGGTTGCGCTGGTCGCGAAGTACAACTCGCCGACCCCGCCCGTGGCTGAAATGGTCGCCGTGCAAGACGTCAAGCCAACCCCGGCCGCCGCCCCTGCCAGCAAGAAAGCCGCTGCCAAGAAAGCACCGGCCAGCCACAAGGCACCGGCCAAGGCCACTACCGCCAAGAAAAAGGTCACCCCTGCCAAGGCAGCGGCGCCCGCCAAGAAGGCCACTGCTGACCAGGCCAAGAACTAAGCTGACAGTTTAAGGAAGCGCGCGATGACCCAGCCCCTGGCTGATATGCGCCGTGACTACACCCGTGACGGCTTGACCGAGGCTAACGCCCCGGTCGAGCCGTTTTCGTTGTTCACGCGCTGGTTTGAAGAAGCGGTGAAAACCGAGCAGGCACCGGTCGAAGCCAATGCCATGACCCTGGCTACCGTTGACGGCGAAGGCCGGCCCCATTGCCGGGTGCTGCTACTCAAGGCCCTGGATGCCCAGGGCTTCACCTTTTTCACCAACTACGAAAGCGACAAGGGCCGCCACTTGCAGGCCAACCCGTTCGCGGCCATGACCTTCTTCTGGCCGACCCTGGAGCGCCAGGTTCGTATCGAAGGGCGGGTCAGCAAGGTCAGTCATGAAGAGTCCGACGCCTACTTTCAGGTGCGCCCGTTGGGCAGCCGTCTGGGGGCCTGGGCTTCACCGCAGAGCCGGGTAATCGCCGATCGTGCCGAGCTGGAGGGCCTGCTCAAGGCTACCGAGCAGCGTTTCAGTGATAGTCAGCCTCATTGCCCCGAGCACTGGGGTGGGTACCGCCTGGTGCCGGAGCGCATCGAGTTCTGGCAGGGGCGCTCCAGCCGCCTGCATGACCGCCTGAACTACCGCCTGGTCGACCAGGCCTGGCAGCGTGAACGCCTGGCGCCCTGATCGGCGCGGCTGACCTTTTCCTCTCCGCTGTTGTCCAGACGGTATGGCATGATTGCCTGACAAGCGTGCCTACCGTCGACCTTCCCTGGCTGCTCGAGCGGCTGTACGTCGGCTGAATGGACGCAAATTATTACAGCTGGTGTCGTGACAGTCTGCGAACCCCAGCGTTTAATGGGTACATTAGTCCCACGGAGAAAATTCATGCGTAAATCTGCACTGCTCCTTGCCTGCTTCACCACTACGTCCCTGTTCCTGGGCGGCTGCGTCTCTGACCTGTCGGGTGATAGCTATTCGCGTGATGAAGCCCGTCGCGTGCAGACCGTGCGAATGGGTACCATCGAATCGCTGCGCCCAGTGAAAATCGAAGGCACGAAGACCCCGATCGGCGCTGGCGCCGGCGCGGTGGTCGGCGGCGTCGCCGGTAGCGCCATCGGTGGCGGCCGCGGCAGTATCATCACTGCTGTCATAGGCGCGGTGGCTGGCGGCCTGGTAGGCTCGGCAGCGGAAAGTGGCCTGACCCGCACCCAAGGTGTTGAAATCACCGTGCGCGAGGACGACGGCAGCATGCGCGCCTACGTCCAGCAGGTTCAGGAAAACGAAATCTTCCGCGTGGGCGAGCGTGTTCGCATCATGTCGGTGGACGGTACCAGCCGCGTGACTCACTGATTCTCGCGGCAATGAGAAAACCCGGCCTCGGCCGGGTTTTTTCATTCTTGGCCCAGGGGCGGCCACACCGGTCGGGGCAGCCCTGCGCTAACGCTTCGGGCTGGCCATGGCGGTGACTGCATAACCAATGAACGCCGCCAGGATCGACCCCGCCAGAATCCCCATGCGGTCCTCGCCAGCGAACGGGCTTGCGCCTGGCACGTACGCCAGCGAGCCCACGAACAGGCTCATGGTGAAGCCAATACCGCAGAGGATCGACACCCCCAGCAACTGCTTCCAGCTGGCGCCGCCCGGCAGACTGGCCAGGCCGGCCTTGATGGCCAGCCAGGTGAGCCCGAACACGCCCAGCGTCTTGCCCACCAGCAGCCCGGCAGCGATGCCCAGCGGTACGTGGTGGGTGAAGCTTTCCAGGGTCACACCCGCCAGCGGTACGCCGGCATTGGCGAAGGCGAACAGCGGCAAGATGCCATAAGCCACCCAAGGGTGCAGGGCATGTTCCAGCGTGCGCGACGGCGAGGTTTCCGCGTGGCGGGTACGCAAGGGGATGCAGAACGCCAGCGTTACCCCGGCCAGCGTCGCGTGCACGCCGCTCTTGAGCACGCACACCCACAGGATCGCGCCGATGATGAGGTAGGGGGCCAGCTTGATCACGCCCAACCGGTTCATGGCGATCAACGCCACCAGGCAGGCCGCCGCCAGCATCAGCGCCAGGCTCGAGAGGGTGCCCGAGTAGAACAGCGCGATGACGATGATGGCGCCCAGGTCATCGATGATCGCCAGGGTCATCAGGAACAGCTTGAGCGATACCGGCACACGCTTGCCCAGCAAGGCGAGCACGCCCAAGGCAAAAGCGATGTCGGTGGCCATGGGAATGGCCCAGCCGGCGACGGCTGCGGGGTTGTCGCGGTTCATGGCCCAGAAGATCAGCGCTGGCACCACCATGCCGCCAATGGCCGCCGTGCCTGGCAGTACCACCTGGGACATCTTGGACAGCTGGCCTTCGAGCACCTCGCGCTTGACCTCAAGGCCGATGATCAGAAAAAACAGCGCCATCAGCCCGTCGTTGATCCACAGCAACAGCGGCTTGGCGATCTGCAGGCTGCCTACTTGGGCCACCACCGGCGTGTCGAGGAAGCTGTTGTACAGGCCTGACAGCGGTGAATTGTTGATGAACAGCGCCAGCACGGCGGCCGCGATCAGCAGCAGGCCACTGGCGGCTTCCAGCTGAAAAAAACGTGTCAAAGTATTGCGCAGAGGCACGGGCGCTCTCCATCCTGAGTTCCAAGGGGCACACCCTAACCTGTACCGTCAGTTGTTAAAACAAAAGTTATATTCGTTTTTGTTATAACGATTTTGGTGGGTTGGGCGGGGCGGAGGAAGCTAACAGAAGGGAAGGAAAGAGGGATTAGGACGCGTCTGATTCGGTTGTAGGAAAGCGTGCAGAAACTGCAGCATTACGCGCCCTTGCCGGACCGAGCTTGCGCCCGGTCCCACAGGGAGGGGGCATAGCCCCCGAACGGCTAGTCCAGCCCCAACATGCTGCGGGCCACTGCCTCGGCAATGCGAATACCGTCCACGCCTGCTGACAGAATACCGCCGGCATAGCCTGCACCTTCACCCGCCGGGAACAGCCCCTTCATGTTCAGGCTCTGGTAATCAGCACCACGGGTGATGCGCAGCGGCGACGAGGTGCGGGTCTCGATGCCGGTCAGGATCGCATCGGAACGGGCGAAACCGCGGATCTGCTTGTCGAACGCTGGTAGCGCCTCGCGGATCGCTTCGATGGCGAAGTCTGGCAGCGACAGGGCCAGATCGCCCAGGGACACCCCAGGCTTGTAGGACGGTTCAACCTCACCCAGCGCCGTGGACGGCGTGTTGGCGATGAAGTCACCCACCAGTTGCGCAGGTGCCTGGTAGTTGCTGCCGCCCAGCAGGTAGGCCTTGGATTCCAGCTGTTCCTGCAGTTCGATACCCGCCAGCGGGCCGCCCGGGTAGTCGACTTCCGGGGTGATGCCCACCACGATGCCGGAGTTTGCATTACGTTCGTTGCGCGAGTACTGGCTCATGCCATTGGTGACCACGCGGCCCGGCTCCGAGGTCGCCGCCACCACGGTGCCGCCCGGGCACATGCAGAAGCTGTACACCGAACGGCCATTCTTGGCGTGGTGCACCAGCTTGTAGTCGGCAGCGCCGAGTTTCGGGTGGCCGGCGTACTTGCCTAGGCGCGCCTGGTCGATCAGCCCTTGCGGGTGTTCGATACGGAAACCGATGGAGAACGGCTTGGCTTCCATGAACACGTTGCGGGCGTGGAGCATGCGGAAGGTATCACGGGCACTGTGGCCCAGTGCCATGACCACATGACGCGAGGCGATCTGCTCGCCGTTTTCCAGCACCACGCCTTGCAATTGTTCGCCTTCGATCAGCAGATCGGTAACCTTGTGCTCGAAGCGGATCTCGCCGCCCAGGGCCTCGATCTCCTGGCGCATGGTTTCCACCATGCCGGTCAGGCGGAAGGTGCCGATGTGCGGCTTGCTGACGTAGAGAATCTCTTCCGGCGCGCCGGCCTTGACGAACTCGTGCAGCACCTTGCGGCCGTGATGCAGCGGGTCTTTGATCTGGCTGTACAGCTTGCCGTCGGAGAAGGTACCGGCACCGCCCTCGCCAAACTGCACGTTGGACTCAGGGTTCAGCACACTCTTGCGCCACAGGCCCCAGGTGTCCTTGGTGCGCTGGCGCACTTCCTTGCCGCGCTCCAGCACGATCGGACGAAAGCCCATCTGCGCCAGCAGCAGGCCAGCGAAGATACCGCACGGGCCGAAACCCACGACTACCGGGCGTTCGGTGAGGCCTTCGGGGGCGTGGCCCACTACCTTGTAGCTAACGTCCGGCGCCGGGCCGACGTTGCGGTCGTCGGCGAATTTTGCCAGCAACGCGGCTTCGTCGCGCACGTTCAGGTCGATGGTATAGATGAATTGCAGCTCGCTGTTCTTCTTGCGCGCGTCGTAGCTGCGCTTGAACAGGGTGAAGTCCAGCAGATCGGCGTCGGCGATCCCCAGGCGCTGCACGATGGCCGGGCGCAGGGCCTCGTCCGCGTGGTCCAGGGGCAGTTTCAGTTCGGTGATTCGTAACATGACAGGGTCCAATATCCGGGCCACAGGGTTGACCCGGCAGCTTTGCACTAACCGGCCATTATAAGCGTTCGCAGGGGGTTGCCGTCAGGTTTTAACTGCCCGACGGCAATTATTGCTCAGTCGTCCCGGGCGCCACCGAAGTAGGCGCAGCCCCGGTAGGGCTGGTCGTTGACACGCAATTCGGCGGTCATCTGCTGCACGCTGCCGGTGGCCGGGTCCACACAGCGCTGGGGCGCTACCCACAGCTCAACGCGCAGGCCGTTGGCCTCGGTGCTCAAGCTCAGGCGCCCGTCGGGCAGTTGTTCCTCAACGTAAGGCACGGCCAGCTTGGGTTGGTCGGCACGGCTCAGCTCCAGGCCCTTGCCGCTGGCCCGCAGCTCCCATTGGCTGGGATCCTGGCCGGCGGCGCGCAGGGTCAGCAACTTGAAGTTCGGGTCCTTGCAGCTGGCAGTGGAGCGCTCCAGGCGGTAGAACTGATGCAGGTCAATGGTGCCGTCCATGCCGCCGGTCTTGCTGGCCTCGAAGCGGCCGCGCACATCGGCGTAGACCTGCCCGGACTGGCCGACGATGCCGTCGGCCTCCTGCAGCACGCCGGTGTGGCCGATGTCGGTCACGGCGTAATGACGCTGCTCGCCGCAAGGCTGGAACAGCAACTGGCCGTTGTTGCCCATCAGCACACCCTGCATGCGGGTCATGCCGGCAGTGGACGGTTGGGTTGGTGTGGACGCGAACATCTGGCAACCGGCGAACAGCGGCAGCAGGGCACAGCACAACAGGGAACGGGCAACGCGCATCGGGGGCCTCCAGGTCAATGGCGGGAACCCTAGCACAGCAAAAGTGAAAATTGTGCCCGCTGCGGGTGCTGGGCCGTGGCGCTAGCCGACGATGAACACTTGGCCGGTCTGCAGGCCTTCCACGCTTTTCGCATAGGCCAGCGCCACATCGGCGGCTGGCACCGGTTTGTACCCGCGGAAATAAGGCGCGTAGCTGCCCATGGCCTCTTCCAGCACCGTGGGGCTCACGGCGTTGATGCGCAGGCCACGCGGTAGCTCGATGGCGGCGGCGCGGACGAAGGCGTCCAGTGCGCCGTTGACCATGGCCGCCGAGGCGCCCGTGCGGATCGGGTCGCGGTTGAGGATGCCGGAGGTCAAGGTGAACGAAGCGCCATCGTTGGCGAACTCGCGGCCGATCAGCAGCAGGTTCACCTGGCCCATCAGCTTGTTCTGCAGGCCCAGGCTGAAATCGTTGTCAGCCATTTCACCGAGGGCCTTGAAGGTGACGCTGCCCACGGCACTGACCAGGGCGTCGAAGCGGCCGACCTGTTCGAACAGCTGGCGGATGGAGGCCGGCTCGGCGATGTCCACCTGGAAATCGCCGCTGTTGCGGCCAATGCGAACCACGTCGTGACGCTGGGCAAGTTCGGTGGCAACGGCGGAACCGACGGTGCCGCTGGCACCGATCAACAGGATCTTCATGGGTGTTTCCTCGCAGAGGGGGTGTTCAGACAGTCTAGAGCTTTTGTTATTTGCGATAATCCTGCCAATAGGCAACCTTGGGTTTTCGTGAGGAAACAATCGAATGAGTGAACTCGAAGATCTGGCCGCCTTCGCCATGCTGATCGAGGCCGGCAGTTTCACCCGTGCGGCGCACCATCTGGGTTGGAGCAAGGGGCAGTTATCCAAGCGCATCAGCGCCCTGGAGGCCGGCCACGGTGTGCAACTGCTGCACCGCAGCACACGGCGCCTGAGCCTGACGGCAGCCGGCGCGGCCCTGCTCCCCGAAGCTCAAGCCCTGGTCGCGCAGATGGCCCGGGCGCGTCAGGCGCTGGCGTTGCTCAAGGATGAATTGGCCGGACCCGTGCGCCTTACGGTGCCAGTGTCCCTGGGGGAGGCGTTCTTTGAAGGGTTGTTGCGGATGCTGGCACGCGATTACCCGCAACTGACCGTAGAACTGGACCTGAGCAACAGTTACCGCGACCTGGCCCGGGAGGGCTTTGACCTGGCCATTCGCGAGACCGTGGCCAATGACGAGCGGCTGGTGGCGCGGCCATTGCTGACGATGCAGGAGATTACCTGCGCCAGCCCGACGTACCTGGCCGTGCACGCGGCGCCGCGGGTACCTCAGGACCTGGTCGAGCATGCCTGCCTGCTCAATACCCATTACGGGGGGCGAGAGGAGTGGCGCTACCACCAGCGCCACGAGCTGATCCGGGTGGCGGTAGCGGGGCCGTTTGCGAGCAATCATTACAGCTTGCTGAAAAAGGCAGCCCTGGCGGGGGCGGGCGTAGCACGGCTGCCGTCGTACCTGCTGCACACGGAACTGGAAGAGGGAAGCCTGGTGGCATTACTGGCCGAGTATGAAACGGCGAGTACACCACTGTATCTGGTGCACCCGTACCGGGGCGGCATGCCCCGGCGGGTGCAGGTAGTGGCGGATTACCTGATGGCCTGGGCAACCCGCGACCCGTAGCAGCGGACCCGGCCGCGTCACAGGCGCCGCGCAGCACCAGGCACATCGCGTGTGCCGCCGACGCGCCCGGGTGTCAGCCGCCCAGGTAGGCCTCGCGCACCTTCGGGTCGGTCAGCAGGGCTTCACCGGTACCCTGCATCACCACCCGACCGTTTTCCAGCACGTAGGCACGGTCGGCGATTTTCAGGGCCTGGTTGGCGTTTTGCTCCACCAGGAACACCGTCACGCCATCCTTGCGCAACTGTTCGATGATGTCGAAGATCTGCTGGATGATGATCGGGGCCAACCCCAGCGACGGCTCGTCGAGCAGCAACAGTTTGGGCTTGCTCATCAACGCGCGGCCGATGGCGAGCATCTGCTGTTCACCGCCCGACATGGTGCCGCCGCGCTGGTTGAAGCGTTCCTTGAGCCGCGGGAACAGCTGCAGCACCTTGTCCATCTGCTCCTGGTAGTCGCCCTTGTCTGTGAAGAACCCGCCCATGGCCAGGTTTTCTTCCACGGTCAGGCGGGCGAACACCCGGCGGCCCTCCGGCACCACGGCGATGCTCTTGCGCATGATGTCCGAAGACTCTTGGCCCACCAGTTCTTCGCCCAGGTAACGGATGCTGCCCGAATGGGCGCGGGGCGAGCCGCACAGGGTCATCAGCAAGGTCGATTTGCCAGCACCGTTGGCGCCGATCAGGGTGACGATCTCGCCTTGCCTGACCTCCACGTTGACGCTGTGCAGCGCCTGGATCTTGCCGTAGAAGGTGGAAACGTTTTCGAACTGCAGCATTTACGCTTCCCCCAGGTAGGCTTTGATGACTTCAGGATTGTCGCGGATCTGCTCGGGCGTGCCGTCGGCCAGGGGCGTGCCCTGGTTGATCACCACGATGTGGTCGGAAATGCTCATGACCAGCTTCATGTCGTGCTCGATCAGCAGCACCGTGGCGTTGTGCTCCTGGCGCAGGGTGGCGATCAGCGCCTTGAGGTCGTCGGTCTCGCGCGGGTTCAGGCCGGCCGCCGGTTCGTCGAGCATGAGGATGCGCGGGCGCGTCATCATGCAGCGGGCAATCTCCAGGCGCCGTTGCTGGCCGTAGGCGAGGGTGCCGGCGGGGCGGTTGGCGAATTCCGTGAGGTTGACTTTTTCCAGCCAGAACTCGGCGTATTCCATGGCCTCGCGCTCGCTGCGGCGGAACGCCGGCGTCTTGAACAGGCCCGAGAGGAAGTTGGTGTTCAGGTGCCGGTGCTGGGCAATCAGCAGGTTTTCCACGGCGGTCATGTCCTTGAACAGCCGCACGTTCTGGAAGGTGCGCACCACGCCCTTGCGGGCGATCTGGTGGCCGGGCATGCCCTGGATGGGCTGGCCGTCCAGCAGGATGGTGCCGCCGCTGGGCTTGTAGAAACCGGTCAGGCAGTTGAACACCGTGGTCTTGCCGGCGCCGTTGGGGCCGATCAGGGCCACCACCTGTTTTTCCTTGACCGACAGGCCAACGCCATTGACGGCCAGCAGGCCGCCGAAACGCATGCTCAGGCCGGATACTTCAAGAATGTTCTGCGTCATTTTCGCAGCTCCATGTGGGGGCGCTGCATGGGCAACAGACCTTGAGGACGCCAGATCATCATCAGCACCATCATGGCGCCGAACATCAACATGCGGTAATCGCTGAACTCACGCATCATTTCCGGCAGCAGGATCATCACGATCGCCGCCAGGATGACGCCCAGTTGCGAGCCCATCCCACCCAGCACCACGATGGCCAGGATGATGGCCGATTCGATGAAGGTGAACGACTCCGGGGTGACCAGACCTTGGCGCGCGGCGAAGAAACTGCCGGCGAAACCGGCGAAACTGGCACCCAGGGTGAAGGCCGAGAGCTTGATGATGGTGGGGTTCAGGCCCAGCGCGCGGCAGGCGATCTCGTCTTCACGCAGTGCTTCCCAGGCACGGCCGATGGGCATGCGCAGCAGGCGGTTGATGATGAACAGCGCGGCCAGGGCCAGCAGCAGGGCCACCAGGTAAAGGAAGATCACCTTGCCCACCGGGTTGTAGGTCAGCCCGAAGTACTCGTAGAACGTCTGCGCGCCGTCGGCGGCGGAACGGTCGAACGACAGCCCGAACAGGGTCGGCTTGGGGATGTTGCTGATGCCGTTGGGGCCGCCGGTGAGGTCGGTGAGGTTGCGCAGGAACAGGCGGATGATTTCACCGAAGCCCAGGGTCACGATGGCCAGGTAGTCACCGCGCAGGCGCAGCACCGGGAAGCCCAGCAGGAAGCCGAAGGTGGCCGCCGCCAGGCCCGCCAGCGGCAGGCAGATCCAGAAACTGAAGCCGTAGTAGTGCGACAGCATCGCGTAGGTGTACGCACCCACGGCATAGAAACCCACGTAGCCAAGGTCCAGCAGCCCGGCCAGGCCCACGACGATGTTCAGGCCCAGGCCCAGCATCACGTAGATCAGTACCAGGGTGGCCAGGTCGACCGCACCGCGCGAGCCGTAGAATGGCCATATGAATGCCACCACGATCAGGCCCAGGATCACCCAGCGCTGGGTCTTGGGCTGCGTGAAGAAATCACCGGCCTTGGCAGGCACCAGTGGCAACCGCGGGGAGCTTTTCCATGCCGAGCTGATCTGCCGGTTGAACAGCACCCGCACGAACATCAGCACCGAGCAGGCGGCGATGATCAACAGGGTCGTGGTGCTGGCACCCTGGACGATCAGGTGGATGCCATCGATGGACAGTTTCAGGCCCAGCACCGGGTAGGCCACGGCCCACACCAGCAGCGCGCTGAAGAACGCCGAATTGAGAGTCTTGTTCATACTTTTTCAACCTCCGGACGGCCCAGAATGCCAGTCGGCCGGAACAGCAGCACCAGAACCAAAAGACCGAACGCCACCACATCCTTGTACTGGTCGCCGAACACGTCGGCGCCAAACGCTTCGGCCACACCCAGTACCAGCCCACCGAGCATGGCGCCCGGAATGCTGCCGATACCGCCGAGCACGGCCGCGGTGAAAGCCTTGAGGCCCACCAGGAAGCCGGCGTTGGGGTTGATCACCCCGTATTGCATGCTCAACAGCACCGCGGCGATCGCGGCCAGGGCCGCGCCGATGACGAAGGTCAGGGCGATGATGTTGTTGGTATTGATGCCCAGCAGGTTGGCCATCTTCATGTCCTCGGCGCAGGCGCGGCAGGCGCGGCCCAGGCGCGAACGGGAGATGAACAGGGTCAGGCCGAGCATGGCGATGAGGGTCACCACGAATACCACGATCTGCATGTAGGAGATCAGCACTTCCTGTGCCCCCCCTGGCCCGAAGCTGAAATTGCCGGGGATCAGGTTGGGGATCGATTTGTCCTTGGAGTCTTGCGAGAGCAGAACCGTGTTCTGCAGGAAGATCGACATGCCGATGGCCGAAATCAGCGGGATCAGCCGGTTGCTGCCGCGCAGGGGGCGGTAGGCGATCCGTTCGATGCTGTAGCCATAGGCACTGGTGACGACGATGCTGGCGCAGAACGCCGCGGTCATCAGCAACGGTACGTTGTCCAGGCCCAGCATGGCCAGGCCGGCGATGGCGATGAACGCCACGTACGAGCCGATCATGTAGACCTCGCCATGGGCGAAGTTGATCATTCCAATGATGCCGTAGACCATCGTGTAGCCGATGGCGATCAGGGCATACGTGCTGCCAACGGTGAGGCCGTTAACCAGCTGTTGGAAGAAGTGATAGATGTCAGGCATTACCGCGCGCTCCTAAAAACCTGATACGCATTTCACTGGTGGAGTCATTTTCCTGCTCGCACGGGCGGTCGGAGCCGCGGGTGCAAAGCTTTATGCCAGCGAACCGCTGGTGACGGTTTTGAGATTTTCAGGTGAGCCGCCTTCCGGATCGCGGAAACCCGGCCCATTACCTCGTAAAACAAAGCCCACTGCTTGCGCAGTGGGCTTCATCGGTTTTCAAAGAGCGTTTACTGAGGGCTGACTTCGGTCTTCGGCTTGCCGAAGTGCCATTCGTAGACCACGAACTTGAAGTCCTTCAGGTCGCCCTTGGCGTCAAAGCTCAGGTCGCCCGTAGGGGTCTTGAAGGTACCGGCGTGGATGGCCGCGGCCACCTTGGCGGTGTCTTCGCTCTTGGCGGCGGTGATGGCGTCGGCGATCACTTCCACGGCCGAGTAGGACGGGAATACGAACGGGCCGCTAGGGTCCTGCTTCTTGGCCTTGAAGGCATCGGCCAAGGCGACGTTGGCCGGGTCCTGGTCAAAGGACTTGGGCAGGGTCACCAGCAGGCCTTCGGCGGCACCCTGGGCGATCTGCGAGATGGACTCGTTGCCCACGCCCTCAGGGCCCATGAACTTGGCGTTCAGGCCTTTTTCCTTGGCCTGGCGCAGGATCAGGCCCAGCTCCGGGTGGTAGCCGCCATAGTAGACGAAGTCGACGTTGGCCTGCTTGAGCTTGGCGATGAGCGAGGAGAAATCCTTGTCGCCGGCATTGATGCCTTCGAACACCGGTACTTTGATACCGTCTTTCTCCAGCGTGGCCTTGACGGCGGTGGCGATGCCTTCACCGTATTGCTGTTTGTCGTGGATCACGGCGACCAGCTTGGGTTTCACGAACTTGGCGATGTAGTTGCCGGCGGCCGGGCCCTGGGCGCTGTCCAGGCCAATGGTACGGAACACCATCTTGTAGCCGCGGTTGGTGATGTCAGGGCTGGTGGCGGCGGGGGTGACCATGATCACGCCTTCGTCTTCGTAGATGTCCGAAGCGGGCTGGGCGGAGCTGGAGCAGAGGTGGCCGACCACGAACTTGACGCCGTCGTTGACCACTTTGTTGGCGACCGCGACCGCTTGTTTCGGGTCGCAGGCATCATCGTATTCAACCGCTTCGAGCTTCTTGCCGTCGACGCCGCCCTTGGCGTTGATTTGCTCGATGGCCATTTTCGCGCCGGCGAACTGCATGTCGCCGTATTGGGCCACGGCGCCGGTTTTCGGGCCGGCGATACCGATCTTGATGGTGTCGGCAGCGAACGAATGGCTGGCAACCCCCGCCAGGACCATCGCGGCGAACAGCTTGGAAATCTGCTTAGTCATAGTGCTCCACTCTACTGTTGTATTTTTTATAGTCTTGCGGCGAATGCTGCAGGACCGGGTCTTGTCGAAGCGGGCGTCGCGTGTTCCCACGACTGCCCGAAGCGAACGGAAAAACACCCCGATCGGCCCCCGGTAACTGTACCGGTACAGTGTAGAGCGCCGCTCGATCCATTGAAAAGCTGGCGCCTGGGGGCAAATGGCCAGGGTGTCGCTTTATCGACAGGAAGTTACAGAATAACGGCGGCGCAAACCTGTGCAGCAGGTTGTCATCCTTGGCTTTTCCGAACTCGCCATCAATCACGCAATTGAAACCGGGTTTTTCCATGGCAATCCGGGGCGTTATCATTGCTCCCGATATTCTTTTTGGTGAAACCCATGACTGAACAACCTAGCACCCTCTATGCCAAGCTGCTCGGCGAGACCGCCGTGATCGGATGGCAGGAGCTGCAACCCTTCTTTGCCCGCGGTGCCCTGTTGTGGGTCGAGCCTGCGCTGGATTTGGTCGCCGCCGCCGAGGCCGTGGCCACGGACAATGGGGCTGAAGTGAAGCAGTGGATGGACGCTGGATTGCTCGCCAAGGTGTCTGAATCGCAGGCGCTGGACTGTGTGGAGCGTGATCCGACGTTGTGGGCGGTGGTGGTATCGCCTTGGGTGCTGATCCAGGAAAGGGCACAGGCAGACTGATGGCACCGTAATGGTGCGCTGATGCGTGCGGCCACCCTTGCAGTCGCTGGCGCGTGACCTATCGGGCAGGGCGGGCCACGGGTGGCTCAGCGAACAGGTCGCGTACCACGCGCTCATCGCTGCCACGGCTGGGTACCGGTTGGCTGAACACCATACCGTTGGCATTGTGGTGTTCGTTCAACTGGTCGAGCACCGGCCGTAGTTCGCCCAGCGACACCGGCCTGCTCAACAGGTACCCTTGCACGTAATCGCAGCCATAGTTGGCCAGGAATTCATACTGTTGCACGGTCTCCACGCCTTCGGTCACCACTTGCAAGTGCAGGGTGTGGGCCATGACGATGATCGCCTGCACAATCTCCATGTCGGCGGCCGAGCGTGGAATGTCCTGAATGAACGAGCGGTCGATCTTCAGGGTGTCCAGCGGCAGGCGCTTGAGGTACGCCAGGGAAGAATAACCGGTACCGAAGTCGTCGATGGACAGCGATACCCCCAGCGCGCGAATCTGGTTGAGAAGGCTGATGGTGGTGGCGATGTTGCCCATCAGCGCATTCTCGGTCACTTCCAGCTCCAGCCGCTGCGGTGCGACCCCAGCATCGGCCAGGGCCGAGCGGATCTCGCCCACCAGTTCCTCCCGGGCCAGGTTCAAGGCTGAGCAATTGACCGTGATCTTCAACTGTTCGCAGCCGTTGCGGCCCAGGTGGGCAAGGTCTCGGCACGCCCGCTGCAACACCCAGTTGTCCAGCTCGGCGATGAGCCCGTTGGTTTCGGCAATGGAGATGAACCTGTCCGGGCTCAGCAGCCCGTGCTGGGGGTGTCGCCAGCGGATCAGCCCTTCGAGCTTGGCGACCTGCCCACTGCGCAGGTCGAAGATGGGCTGGTAGAACAGGTCCAGTTCGTTGCCCGCGCGCAAGGCGTAGCGCAGTTCCTCTTCCAGTTGCAGTTCCAGGGTGGCTTTGGTGCGCAGGTTCGCGCTGAAGAAGTGCAGCGCATTGCGTCCCGCGCCTTTGGACTGGTACAGCGCCAGGTCAGCATGCTTGAGCAGCTCTTCGCAGGTGTCGCCATCGTCCGGGAACACGCTGATGCCGATGCTGGTGGTCATCACCATGCGCCGTCCGGCCAGGTCGATGGGTTCCTTCATCTTCTGCATGATGCGCTGCGCCATGTGGCGGGCTTCGTCGCGGTTGTTCATGGCGATCAGGATGCAGAATTCGTCGCCGCCAAAGCGCGCCACCACGTCGGCATGGCTGCGGGTGGCGCTCTTGATATGGCCAGCGATAACCTTGAGCAGGTCGTCGCCGGCATCATGGCCAAGGCTGTCATTGATGCGCTTGAAATGGTCGATATCCAGAAACATCACCGCCAGCATGCCGCCGTTGAGCTTCTGCTCGATCAGCTTTTCGCCGAACAGCTGGTTGAAGCCGCGGCGGTTGATCAGGTTGGTGAGGGCGTCGTAGTGGGCCACCTGTTGCAGTGAAACCCGCGCCTGGTCCAGTTGGCTGAGCAAGGCATTGACCCGGCGCAGGTCGTGCTCCTTGCTTTGCAGTTTCTTGTCGGCAAGCGCCGCGCTGAGGCTGCTGGCGATGATCAGCAAGGTGATGAAGGCCACGGTCAGGCCCAGCTCCAGGCTGTTGTCGACCATGGGCGCATGCAGGGCCGCACCCTGGGGAACCGCCATCACCAGCGACCACATGCCCAGGAAGTGCGTGGCAACGATGCCAGCACCCATCAGCAGGCTGGCGCTGTATTTGAGCAATTGATGGAAGGTGCCGCTGCCGGTGCGAAAGTGCCGGGCCAGTATCAGGGCGGCGAAGCTGGCGACGATGGCCACCACGATCGACAGGCTGAACAACCCGGGCTGGAAGTACTGGGTGGCGGGAGAGCGCATGGCGATCATGCCCACGTAATGCATGCCGGCGATGCTCAGGCCGATGCCGATGGCGCTCTTGATATAATCGAACAGGCTGATTGTCTCGCGGCTCAGGGTGTTCATGGCCAGCAGGCCAGCCACCAGGGCGATCAGCAGTGATACCACGGTCACCGGCAGGTCGAAATGCATTTCCACCGGCGTTTCGAACGCCAGCATGCTGATGAAATGCATGGCCCAGATGCCCCCGGCCAGGCACAGCGCGCCTATCCAGCGCCATTGGTGTCGGGCACTTGGCCGTTCCACGTGGCTGATGCGCTCGGCCATGTCCAGGGTGGCGAAACTGCCCGAGCAGGCCACCAGATACGCCAGCAGTACCAGGAAGGGGTTATGGCTGCAGTTCAGCAGGATCTGCCCGTGTTCCGGCAATTCGCTTATAAAATGAAAACCCAGCCAATCCATAGCGTGCCTCTGAGCAAACGCTCCCGTGCCACCCGAAGGTGGCGAGTTAGCCACAGTATAGAAGGTGGCTATCGAGTAGTGGCAAAGTGCTGCTGAACATTTCGGAATCGATACCATAGCCAGCCGCGATAAACGGCCCTGCCATCGAGCCCTTTACCGACCCTGCCATGATAGACCACCATCACGAGACTTGATTCAGGGGACAATCTTCCATTCACGTTCTAGATTGCATCAGGCCCTTAACAAGAATAATAGCGAGTGCCATCATGCTTTCACCTGCCCAGGCGCCCCATGCATGGCGCATCCTGTTCCTGCTGTTTCTCGCCAACCTGTTCAATTTTTTCGACCGCACCATCCCGGCCATCATCATTGAGCCGCTACGCATGGAGTGGCACCTGAGCGATTTTCAACTGGGCATTGTCGGTACTGCCTTTACCATAGTCTATGCAGCGGCCGGCGTACCCTTGGGGCGCATGGCCGACCGCGGGTCACGGCGCGGCATGATGGGCTGGGGGCTGGCGGTGTGGAGTGCGCTGACGGCAGTGAACGGTTTCGTCGGCGGTTTCTGGACCTTCCTGCTGGTGCGCATGGGCATCGGGATTGGCGAGGCCAGCTATGCGCCGGCGGCCAATTCGCTGATTGGCGACCTGTTTCCACCACAGCGCCGCGGCCGTGCCATGGGGATTTTCATGCTGGGGCTGCCGTTGGGCCTGCTGCTGGCGTTCTTTACCATCGGTGCCATGGTCGAGTTCTTTGGCAGTTGGCGCGCGCCGTTCTTCGTGGCGGCGATACCGGGCCTGGTGCTGGCGCTGTTCATGTTCACCATTCGCGAACCCGCACGCGGCGCCGCCGAGGCCGAACCGGTGTCCCAGCAGCCGCTGGACAAACCACTGCGTCGCCTCCTGGCCATCCCTACCTTCTGCTGGCTGGTGCTGGCGGGCCTGGCGTTCAACTTCGCCACCTATGCCTGCAACAGCTTCATGGTGCCGATGTTGCAACGCTACTTTCACCTGCCGTTGCACCAGGCTGCCGTTTCGACCGGCGTCATCGTCGGCGTCACCGGCCTGGTGGGCCTGACCCTCGGTGGTTGGGTAGCGGACAAGGTTCAGCAGCGCTTGGCCAACGGCCGCCTGGTGCTAGCTGCCAGTTGCATGGTGGTGGCTGCCAGTGCCACCGCCTGGGCCCTGGCGGCGGGGCGCATCGACATTGGCCTGTTCGTGACGGTGTTCGGCCTGGGCTGGTTCTTCAGCTACGCCTTCTATACCTGTGCCTACACCGCCATTCTGGAAGTGGTGCACCCGCGCATGCGTGCCACGGCCATGGCGCTGTTCTTCGCCGGGCTATATCTGTTGGGCGGTTCCATGGGGCCGGTGGTGGCGGGTCTGCTGAGCGACCGCTTTGCTCGCCAGGCCATGGACGAAGCGGGTGCCGAGCAAATGAGCGAGGCGTTCAAGGCGGTGGGGTTGCATGACGCGATGTTCGCCATTCCGGTGGCGCTGGTGCTGACCCTGGTATTTCTGGTGTTGGCGGCGCGCAGCTTCAAGCGTGATGCGCAGCGGATGCGGGAGGGGATGAGCGTGGTGGCGCCAGCGGGGGCGTCGGTAGTGGCGGGGGCTTGAAACAGGTAATGACCGGCGGTTGACAGCCTTCCTTCTGGGGCCGAGCGGAGCAGGGGAACAGCACACCGCGTACTATCGGTCAGTACGCGGCGCCACGTTCCCGAGCTTCGCCCGGTCCCACAAGGAGCGCGGTAGCAGCTGGCTATCAGCCAGCGACGAGCACCCGGATCGCTTCCAGGCGCAGCGCGGCCTTCTCGAACATCGCCAGGCCCTGTTCACGCTGCTTGCGCAGGGCGTCCAGTTCGCTGTCGCGCACGGTCGGGTTGACCGCTTGCAGGGCGGTCAGGCGCGCCAGTTCTTCTTCGGTCTCGGCGGCCAGGCGGCGCTTGGCTTCAGCCACTCGCTCCACATGGCGCGGCAGTACCTTGGTTTCACCGGCGTTGATGCGCGGGCCAAGGACGTCGCGCTGGGCCTGGATGAACTTGTTGGCGCTGGCCTTTGGTACGCTTTCCAGCTGGTCGTTGAGGGTTGCGAAGGACACCCGCGACGACAGGTCGTTGCCGTTTGTGTCCAGCAGGCAGCGCAGTGCCTGGGGTGGCAGGTAGCGGCCCAGTTGCAGGGCGCGTGGGGCGACCACTTCGCTGACGTACAGCAGCTCCAGCAACACGGTGCCGGGCTTGAGTGCCTTGTTCTTGATCAGCGCCACGGCGGTGTTGCCCATGGAACCGGACAGCACCAGGTCCATGCCGCCCTGCACCATGGGGTGTTCCCAGGTGATGAACTGCATGTCTTCACGCGACAGCGCCTGGTGGCGGTCGTAGGTGATGGTCACGCCTTCGTCGTCGCCCAGGGGGAAGCTGGCGTCGAGCATTTTTTCGCTCGGCTTCAGGATCAGGGCGTTGTCGGAGTGGTCTTCGCTGTCGATGCCGAAGGCATCGAACAGGGTTTCCATGTAGATCGGCAGGGCGAACTGGTCATCCTGCTCCTCGATGGCGGCCACCAGGGCCTTGCCTTCGCCGCCACCGCCGGAGTTGAGCTCCAGCAGGCGGTCGCGGCCGGTGTGCAGTTCGCTTTCCAGGCGCTCGCGTTCGTTGCGTGCCTGCGCCACCAGGGCGTCCCAGTTGTCGTCGTCACCGCCTTCGAGCAACGGCAGCAGGCGCGGGCCGAACTGGTGCTGCAGGGCGTTGCCGGTAGGGCAGGTGTTGAGGAACGCGTTCAGTGCCTGGTGGTACCACTGGAACAGGCGCTCTTGCGGGCTGTCCTGCAGGTACGGCACATGCAATTCGATGATGTGCTTCTGGCCGATACGGTCCAGACGGCCGATACGCTGTTCCAGCAGGTCCGGGTGGGCCGGCAGGTCGAACATCACCAGGTGGTGGGCGAACTGGAAGTTGCGGCCTTCACTGCCGATTTCCGAACAGATCAGCACCTGGGCACCGAACTCCTCGTCAGCGAAGTAGGCAGCGGCGCGGTCACGCTCCAGGATGTTCATGCCTTCGTGGAAGACCGTCGCCGGGATGCCGGAGCGCACGCGCAGGGCGTCTTCCAGGTCCATGGCGGTCTCGGCGTGGGCGCAGATCACCAGCACCTTGGTGCGCTTGAGCATTTTCAGCTGGTCGATCAGCCATTCCACCCGCGGGTCGAAACGCCACCAGCGGTTTTCCTCGTCGGTCTCGGCCTGGGCCTGGAAGGCCACTTCCGGGTAAAGCTCGGCGTGCTCGCCCAGCGGCAGCTCCATGTACTCGTCCGGGTTGGCCAGCGGGTACGGGTGCAGTTTGCGCTCCGGGAAGCCCTGAACGGCGGCGCGGGTGTTGCGAAACAGCACGCGGCCGGTGCCGTGGCGGTCCAGCAGTTCGCGGATCAGGCGGGCGGCGGCTTCGGTGTCGCCGTCGTTGACGGCTGTCAGCAGGGCTTCGCCTTCGGCGCCCAGGAAGCCCTGGATGGTCGCGTGCGCCTTGGGCGACAGGCGGCCTTTGTCCAGCAGTTCCTGCACGGCTTCGGCCACAGGGCGGTAGTGCTCGCTCTCGGCGCGGAAGGCGGCCAGGTCATGGAAACGGTTCGGGTCCAGCAGGCGCAGGCGCGCGAAGTGGCTGTCCTGGCCCAGTTGTTCCGGGGTCGCGGTGAGCAGCAGCACGCCGGGGATGACCTCGGCCAGTTGCTCGACCAGCGAATACTGCGGGCTGGCCTTGGTTTCGTGCCACACCAGGTGGTGGGCCTCGTCGACCACCAGCAGGTCCCAGCCGGCGGCGAACAGCGCGTCCTGGGCCTTTTCGTCTTCGGTCAGCCACTCCAGCGAGACCAGCGCCAGTTGCGCGTCTTCGAAGGGGTTGCCGGCGTCGCTCTCGATGAAGCGCTCGGCGTCGAACAGGGCAACCTGCAGGTTGAAGCGGCGGCGCATCTCCACCAGCCACTGATGCTGCAGGTTTTCCGGAACCAGGATCAGCACGCGGCTGGCGCGGCCCGACAGCAACTGACGGTGAATGACCAGGCCAGCCTCGATGGTCTTGCCCAGGCCCACTTCGTCGGCCAGCAGCACGCGCGGGGCAATGCGGTCGGCCACTTCACGGGCGATGTGCAGTTGGTGGGCGATGGGTTGCGCACGCACGCCGCCCAGGCCCCACAGCGACGACTGCAACTGCTTGCTGGTATGTTCCAGGGTGTTGTAGCGCAGCGAGAACCAGGCCAGCGGGTCGATCTGGCCGGCGAACAGGCGGTCGCTGGCCAGGCGGAACTGAATGAAGTTCGACAGTTGGGTTTCCGGCAGGGTGCACGGTTGGTTCTGGGCATCGAGACCGTGGTAGACCAGCAGGCCGTCGACGTCCTCGACTTCCTGCACGGTCAGCTTCCAACCTTCGAAATGGGTGATCTGGTCACCGGGAGAGAACCGCACCCGGGTCAGCGGCGCGTTGCGCAGGGCATATTGGCGGGTGTCGCCAGTGGCCGGGTAGAGCACGGTCAGCAAGCGCCCGTCCTGTGCCAGAACGGTGCCTAGACCTAGCTCTGCTTCGCTGTCGCTAATCCAGCGTTGCCCCGGTTGATACTGCTGCGCCATGCTGCCTGACTCCCGCCATGAAAAAGCCGACTATGGTACCGGATGATGGCCCCGAGGGCCAAAGAGTCTCGTCGGTTAAATGCAGCTGCAAGCGTCAGGTTTCAAGCTGCAAGCGCAGGACCTGCGCCGGACTCGCGTGCAACTATGCTTATGTGACGTAGTCGATACTTCAGCTACAAACACCTCAAGCCGCCCCACCTGCCGCCGTTACCCCGGCAACAGGAGAGCCCCAGACCATGTTGCCACCCATTCTTCCCCTCAGCGTAGTCCCGGTGACGTCGCAGCTCGACCCGGTACGGCCGGCACCGCCGATCGTGGCGCCCGTGACGCCCACTCAGCCTACGTCGGATGAAAGCGAGATCGACCTGCGCCAGCGCGACCAGGAAACCGCGGCGTTGCTGTTGCGCGAGGAAGAGGAGCGTCAACGCCGTCGTCAGCGTCAGCGCGAGGAGGCCGAGCACGACCCCGAGGCCCATTTGCCGGTGCCAGGCCATGAGCTGAACGCCGACAACACCGTGCCGGTGGCGCCGTTGATCGACGACGAACCGCGCCAGGGGCTGTGGGTGGACATAGAAGTTTGATCCGCGGGGCGTCTGCCCGCATTATGAATGCCAGACCCTCGCCCCACCTGACGTAGTGACCATGAGCCAGGACGACAAGCTGATCGATTTCTCCGCGGAGCGCGCCAAGCGCGTGCACGACCTCAATGACAAGCGCCTGAATGAAATGCGTCAGCAGTTCGAGCAGGTCATGCCCTTGGGCAGCGGCAAGAAAAAACCCAAGAAGAAGCCCAAGAAGCGCTGAAAACTTGACCTGAGTCAGTTCGCGCAGGGCTTCCACTGGTTATCTTTGCTCCATCGAACGCAAGCAAGGCTTGCGCTTCAACAGAGCACGCAAGGCATTTAGGGCGACTTCGGTCGCCCATTTTTTTGCCTGTGTGAAACATCCCCTGCAGCACGGGCTTGATCAGCCGATGGTAATGGCCGGGGGGCTCACCAGGTTCACGGTCTGCTCCTTGCGCGGCGCCAGGATCTCGGCCTCGCCATCCACCACCATCTCATCACGCTGGTTGTATACCTGGGTGGCGATGCGCACGCGGAACTTGGGCAGCTTTTCCAGGATTTCCAGGCGCACGGTCAGCGTGTCGCCGATCTTTACCGGTTTCTGAAAGCTCATTTTCTGCCCCAGGTAGATGGTGCCCGGGCCAGGCAGCTCGCAGGCCACGGCGGCACTGATCAGCGCGCCGCTGAACATGCCGTGGGCAATACGCTCCTTGAACATGGTGGTGGCGGCGAATTCCGGGTCCAGGTGCACCGGGTTGTGGTCGCCAGACATGGCGGCGAACAGCTGAATGTCGCGCTCCTCCACGGTCTTGCTGAAAGTCGCTTTCTGGCCGACTTCAAGGGCTTCGTACGGCGTGTTGGTAACCTGGGTCATGGGTGACTGTTCCTTATCGGGTTCGGTAACGGCGGTTGTTCGCTGCGGGCCGGGCACTGGGTGGCCAAGGCCTGTTGCAGCCAGGCGAGCAGGTCGGCGATGACCTCCTCGCGGTTGATCTCGTTGAGTATTTCGTGGCGCGCCTGGGCATACAGTTTCAGGGTGACAGGGCGGCTACCCGTTGCACCCCATGCGTGCGCCAGATCAGTGAGACGCTTGCCCTGGCTCACCGGATCACATGAACCCCCCACGATCAGTATCGGCAGGCGTGGATTGACCTGCGCCAGGTTGCCAGGGGCGCTGATCAGGGCAAGCCCCTGGAGCAGGTCGAGCCACAATTGATTGGTGCAGCGAAACCCGCACAGCGGGTCATTGATGTAGGCGTCAACGGCGGCCGGGTCGCGGTTCAGCCAGTCGAACCGGGTGCGCGTGGGCCTGAAGGCCTTGTTGAAGGTGCCAAAGGACAGCCGTTCGATCAGCGCGCTGCGGCCCTTTGCCCCCTGGCGCAGGCCCTCCAGCCGGGCGACCAGGCGCGCGGCGCGGTAGAAGCCGGGTGGCTGGTAGTTGGAACCGCTCAAAATCGCCCCCTGCACACCGCTACCGTGGCGCAGCAGGTAGCCCTGGGCCAGGTAGCTGCCCATGCTGTGCCCCATCACCACCATCGGCGTGCCCGGGTGAACCTGGTGCAGGTGCCGGGCGAGCTCGGCCAGGTCGTCGAGCACCCGGCTCCAGCCGCCCCGGTCGGCGTAATGGCCCACCACCCCGGCCTCGGCAGTGCGGCCATGGCCACGCAGGTCCGGGGCATACAGGGCGATCCCCGCCGTCGCCAGGGCCTCGCCCAAGTGGCCATAGCGGCCGGCATGTTCCGCCATGCCATGGGCCAGCAGCACCACGGCGCGGGGCGCCTCGGCGGGTAGCCAGGTGTATGTGTACAGGCGAGCATGGTCAGTGGCGGTCAGCCAGAACGTCTCTGCGGCCATGGCGGTTCCTTGGGGCGAAGAAAGCAACGTCGCACCATTGTATAGCCCATGGCGCGCATCCAGCGCGGCGCAGCATTCTGATTCATGATGTTAATGACAGCGCCTGGCGTGTTTGCCGGGGCTTGCTTAACTGCTAACGTCGCAAAAGCACCCGCTATTGCCCAAGGAGGCGGCGGCACGATCGGCTCAGGCGAGAGGACAATAATAATGCAAGCTGAATTCTGGAACGATAAACGGCCCGTGGGGGTGCCCACGGCGCTGGATCTGGGCGCCTACAGCTCGGTGGTGGAGGTGTTCGAGCGTTCCTGCAAGAAGTTCGCTGACCGCCCGGCCTTCAGCAACCTGGGGGTCACCCTGACTTATGCGCAGCTGGATCATTACAGCGCCGAGTTCGCCGCCTACCTGCAGAACGAGACCGACCTGGTGCCCGGCGACCGTATCGCCGTGCAACTGCCCAACGTGTTGCAATACCCCATCGTGGTGTTCGGCGCCCTGCGCGCAGGGCTGATCGTGGTCAACACCAACCCCCTCTACACCGCCCGGGAAATGCGCCACCAGTTCACCGACTCGGGCGCCCGCGCGCTGGTGTACCTGAACATGTTCGGCAAGCTGGTGCAGGAAGTGCTGCCCGACACCCGCATCAACTACCTGATCGAGGCGCGCCTGGGTGACCTGATGCCGGCCGCCAAGGGCTGGCTGGTCAACACCCTGGTGGCCAAGGTGAAGAAAAAGGTTCCTGCCTTCGACCTGCCCCAGGCCATCACCTTCAAGCGGGCACTGGCATTGGGCCGTGGCCAGGCACTCAAGCCGGTGCCCCTGACCCTGGACCATGTGGCGGTGCTGCAGTACACCGGCGGCACCACCGGCCTGTCCAAGGGTGCCATGCTGACCCATGGCAACCTGGTTGCGAACATGCAGCAGGTGCTGTGCTGCTTCGAGCAGACCGACGAGCACGGCGTGAAAATCCTGCGCGAAGGCCAGGAAGTGATGATCGCGCCGTTGCCGCTCTACCATATCTATGCCTTCACGGCGAACTGCATGGGCATGATGGTCACCGGCAACCACAACGTGCTGATCAGCAACCCGCGGGACATCCCGGCGTTCATCAAGGAACTCAAGCAGTGGCAGTTCACCGGCCTGCTGGGGCTCAATACCCTGTTCGTGGCGTTGATGGAGCACCCCGACTTCAAGACCCTGGACTTCTCTCACCTCAAGGTCACCAATTCCGGTGGCACCGCGCTGGTCAAGGCCACGGCCGACCGCTGGGAAGCATTGACCCGTTGCCGCATCGTCGAAGGCTATGGCTTGACCGAAACCTCGCCTGTGGTGTGCACCAACCCGTACGGCGCTGCGGCCAGGTTGGGTACGGTGGGGCTGCCGGTGGTGGGCACGGCGCTGAAAATAATCGATGACCAGGGCAACGAGTTGCCCTTGGGCGAACGAGGCGAACTGTGCGTGAAGGGCCCGCAGGTGATGAAAGGCTACTGGCAGCGCCCCGAGGCGACCGCCGAAGCGCTGGATGCCGAAGGTTGGCTGCGTACCGGTGATATCGGGGTCATCGACCCCGACGGCTTCGCCCGCATCGTCGACCGCAAGAAAGACATGATCATCGTTTCGGGCTTCAACGTGTACCCCAACGAAATCGAAGACGTCGTCATGGCCCACCCCAAGGTTGCCAACTGCGCCTGCATCGGCATTCCCGACGACCGTTCCGGCGAGGCGGTAAAATTGTTCGTCGTACCGCGCGAGAGCGGGGTGAGCCTGGAAGAGCTCAAGGCCTACTGCAAGGAAAACTTCACGGGCTACAAGGTGCCCAAACACATCGTGCTGCGCGAGTCGCTGCCAATGACGGCGGTGGGCAAGATCCTGCGCCGCGAGCTGCGCGATATCGCCTGACCGCACACTGCACGGGTCGGCTTGTCGGCACGTTGTCCAGGGGCTTCTATCGCTTGCTGGCAAGCCATCTTTCGAGAGTAATAGGTTTTTTACTCTAAAAGTGACCGTTTGAATTCATTGAGTCATTTTAGTGACCATCAAGCCCGATTCGGGCTCTATGCGACCTTTTCCAAAGCTGCTACTCTCGGCGCGCTTTCGATCGAACGGCGCTTCACGCGCCCGGGTCATCCATCAATAATAATCGCATATGAAGCGGTGATGAATTCGCTGTGCTGGAGGAGTGGGCTTCCATGATCGAAAATTTCTGGAAGGATAAGTACCCAGCGGGTATTGCTGCGCACATCAATCCTGACGAATATCCGAATATCCAGGCTGTGTTGAAGCAGTCCTGCCAGCGCTTCGCTGACAAGCCGGCGTTCAGCAACCTGGGCAAGACGCTCACCTACGGTCAACTGTACGAACTGTCGGGCGCCTTCGCGGCGTACTTGCAACAGCATACCGATTTGCAACCCGGCGATCGAATCGCCGTGCAACTGCCAAACGTTTTGCAGTACCCGGTGGTTGTGTTTGGCGCTATCCGCGCCGGCCTCATCGTGGTCAACACCAACCCGTTGTACACCGCACGGGAAATGGAGCACCAGTTCAATGACTCCGGTGCCAAGGCCCTGGTATGCCTGGCCAACATGGCGCACCTGGCGCAGCACGTGGTGCCCAAGACGTCGGTCAGGCATGTGATCGTCACCCAGGTGGGCGACCTGCTGCCACCGGTCAAGCGCCTGCTGGTGAACAGCGTCATCAAGTACGTGAAGAAAATGGTGCCGCCGTACCACCTGCCCAATGCGGTGAAATTCAACGACGTGATCAGCAAGGGCCACGGCAAGCCGGTGCGTGAAGCCAACCCCGATGCCAACGACGTGGCCGTGCTGCAATACACCGGTGGCACCACCGGCGTGGCCAAGGGCGCCATGCTCACCCACCGCAACCTGGTGGCCAACATGCTGCAGTGCAAGGCGCTGATGGCCTCGAACCTGAATGAAGGGTGCGAGATCCTCATCACACCGTTGCCGCTGTACCACATCTACGCCTTTACCTTTCACTGCATGGCCATGATGCTGATCGGCAACCACAACGTGCTGATCAGCAACCCCCGTGACCTGCCGGCCATGGTCAAGGAGTTGTCGAAGTGGAAATTCAGCGGTTTCGTGGGGCTCAACACCCTGTTCGTGGCCCTGTGCAACAACGCTGAATTCCGCAACCTGGACTTCTCGGCGCTGAAAGTGACCCTGTCCGGTGGCATGGCCCTGCAACTGGCTGCCGCCGACCGCTGGAAAGCCGTGACCGGCTGCGCTATCTGTGAAGGCTACGGCATGACCGAAACCAGCCCGGTGGCATCGGTGAACCCGATCCAGAACATTCAGGTGGGCACCATCGGTATTCCCGTGCCGTCCACCCTGTGCCGGGTGGTCGATGAAAATGGCCGCGAGCTGGGCCTGGGTGAAACCGGCGAGTTGTGCGTCAAGGGCCCGCAGGTGATGAAGGGTTACTGGCAGCGCCAGGAAGCCACCGACGAAATGCTCGACGCCGATGGCTGGCTGAAGACCGGCGACATCGCAGTGATCCAGGACGATGGGTACATGCGCATCGTCGACCGCAAGAAGGACATGATCCTGGTCTCGGGCTTCAACGTGTACCCCAATGAACTGGAAGATGTGCTGGTGACTCTGCCGGGCGTGCTGCAATGCGCGGCCATCGGCGTGCCGGACGAAAAATCCGGCGAGGCCATCAAGATGTTCATCGTCGCCCGTCCCGGCGTGACCCTCACCAAGGACCAGGTCATGGAGCACATGCGCGCCAACGTCACCGGCTACAAGGTGCCGCGCGCCGTGGAGTTCCGCGAAGCGCTGCCGACCACCAACGTCGGCAAGATCCTGCGCCGCGAGCTGCGCGATGAAGAACTGAAGAAGCTGGGCCTGAAGAAGATTGCGTGAGGGCAGTTGCAAGCTGCAAGAGGCGATGCTCCTTGCAGCTTGCAGCTAAAGCAGCTTCTCGCGCATGCCGTAGTACCACATTCCCACCGCTAGCAACGGGTTGCCCAGCACATCCCCCATCGGCACCTTGATATGCCTGCACGCGGCGAAGGTATCGAACTGGCCCAGCGTGCCTGTCAGGGCGTTGGCCATGATCTCGCCCATCACGTGACTGGTGGCGATGCCGTGCCCTGAATAGCCTTGGCAATACCAGACGTTGTCCGACAGCTTGCCCAGTTGCGGGATGCGGTTGACCACGATGCCCATGGCGCAGCTCCACTGAAACTCGATGTCCACGCCCTTGAGGCGGGGAAAGGTGCGCTCGATGCAAGGCCGCAATTCGGCGGCGATGTCGCGTGAGTCCTTGCCTGAGTAGTTGGCACCGCCGCCGAACAGCAGGCGGCCGTCGGCGGTCATGCGGTAGTAGTCGAGCACGAAACGGCAGTCGTACACGGCCAGGTTCTGGGGGTTGAGTTGGCGCGCCAGGTCGCCCAGCGGTCGGGTGGTGACGATGCCGCCCATGGCCGGGAAGATCTTGCCCTTGAGCTGTTTGCGTTCCAGCCTGTGGTGCACGTCACCGGCCAGCATCACCTGCCGGGCCTCGATTCGGCCTTGGGCAGTGACCACGGCGGGGCGTGGGCCGTGGATGATCTCCACCACCTCGCTGTGCTCGAATACCCGCGCGCCCAGGGCCTGGGCAGCGCGGGCTTCGCCCACGCACAGGTTGAGCGGGTGCAGGTGCAGGTTGCGGGTGTTTTTCAGTGCGCCCAGGTACAGCGGGCTGTCCAGGTGCTGGCGCATGGCGGCGCGGTCCAGCAGGGTGACGGCATCGCCCATGCCCCGCGCCTGGGCTTCTTCCAGGGAAGCGCGTAGTTCGTTCATGTGCGCAGGCTTCATGGCCGCGTGCAGGTGGCCGCGCCTGAGGTCGCAGGCGATGCCATAGCGGGCCACGCGCTGCTCGATGATCTGGTGCCCGCGCCAGCGCAGGTGCCAGATGAAGTCATCCACCTCGGCGCCCAGGTGGTTGCGCATCTGCTTGCGCATGGCTGCATCGCCCGACAGGCTGCCAGTGACCTGGCCGCCGTTGCGGCCGCTGGCACCCCAGCCGATTTCATGGCTGTCGAGCACGGCCACCTCAAGGCCTTTTTCCGCCAGCTCCACGGCAGTGGCGATACCGGTGAAGCCGCCGCCGATGATGGCGACGTCGATCCTGTGGGTGCCTTGTAGAACCGGAAAGTCGGTGTCGTGGTTCAGGGTGGCGGTGTAGTAGTTATTGATGCGTGGGGGCATGGTGCGATGCTCCGGGGTGAGAGTGGGGGTTGCTTCTTCCCGAGCTTCGCCCAGTCCTGCGCTGGGCCGGGCAAAGCGCAAGACAGCCGACGACGGTCAGGCCTGGGTCAGGTACCAGCGCCAATCCTGCTCACCGACCTCGGCCATGAACTGTCGATATTCCTCACGCTTCACCGCCAGGTACACCTTGAGGAAGTCCTGGCCAAACGCCTCCCGTGCCCAGGCCGAGCCCTGCAGCGCATCCAGTGACGTCAACCAGTCGGTGGGTAGCCGCTCGTTTGCCTGGGCGTAGCCGTTGCCCTGCACCGGCGCGCCAGGGGCGATGCCTTCGCGGATACCCCGGTGAACGGCCGCCAGCACGGCTGCGGCGGCGAGGTAGGGGTTGGCATCCGCGCCACAGATACGGTGTTCGATGTGTCGGCTGTGGGCAGGCCCGCCTGGCACCCGCAGGCTGACGGTGCGGTTGTCCACCCCCCACGTCGCCGCCAGCGGTGCGTAGCTGTTGGCCTGGAAACGCCGGTAGGAATTGGCGTTGGGGCAGAACAGCAGCAGGCTGTCGAGCAGGCACGCCAGCAGGCCCCCCACGGACTGGCGCAGCAGCGGCGTGCCAGCCTTGTCATCGCTGGCATACAGGTTGTGCCCCCGGGCATCGGCAAGGCTGATGTGCAGGTGCATGCCAGTGCCCGCCAGGTCAGCGAACGGCTTGGCCATGAAGCAGGCCTGCATGCCGTGCTGGTGGGCCACTCCTTTGACCAGGCGCTTGTAACGCACCGCCTGGTCCATGGCCAGCAGTGCGTCGCCGTGTTCCAGGGTGATCTCAACCTGGCCGGGGGCATACTCGGAAATCGCCGTGCGCGCCGGAATGCCCTGCTGTTTGCACGCCGCATACAGGTCGGCGAGAAACGGCTCTATCTGCTCCAGCTCGCGCAGGCCGTAAACCTGGGTATTGCGCGGGCGACCCCCGTCGGCGTCCAGCGCCGGTCGGGGGCGCCCGGCTGTGTCGCGCTGGGTGTCCAGCAGGTAGAACTCCAGCTCGCAGGCCATCACCGGGTAGAAACCATCGGTGTTCAGGCCCTCGATGACCCTGGCCAGCAAATGCCGCGGGTCGGCGACGCTGGCTGGCAGGCCTTCGGTGGGGTGCATGCTGACCTGCACGGCCGCGGTGGGCATCCTGCGCCAGGGCATCGGTACCAGGCTGCCTGCCAGGGGGTAGGCGCGGCAGTCGATGTCGCCTGTTTCCCAGACCAGTCCGGAGTGTTCCACGTCGTCGCCATTGAGGGTCAGGCCCAGGATCGTGCTGGGCAAGGGGCGGCCGCTCTCATACACGGCCAGCAGTTCATCACGGTGCAGCAGCTTGCCGCGAGGGACGCCGTTGGCGTCCAGAATGAACAGCTCGAACATTTCAATATGCGGGTGTTGGTCCAGGAATGCCTGGGCCTGTTGCAGAGGGGCGAAATTCATGGGGCTCTCGCTTGCGCACGCGGGGTCGGCCCGTCTTCAGGACGGGAGCACAGGTGGATTCAGGCGGCGAGCGAGGCGTCTGGCGGGCGCGCGTGGCGGCAGTGCCACAGGGCCCAGAAGGCCAGGATCACATTGAACAGCGGGTTTTCCCCGGGGCGCAGGCAGACCGCACGGCGCTGGGCGCGTGGTTCGGTGCTGGCGGCGGGGAGCGGGGCGGGGTTCATGGTCACGGATGGTTGCACGGCGCCGACAGGGGGTTAAATCGGGATTGTTCGACCTTCAGGTCGACATTGCCTAAACATACGGGTCAATGTGATTAGATCCCGCAAATCTGCGACAATCACGCCCATTCTTTTCGCCGCGTGGCCATTTGCGTACCTGATGACTGACCAGACTCCCGTTATCGACACCCTGTTCAAGAACCTCGACCAGGCGATGATCAGCGACCGCCATCGCCTGCGCCGGCAATTGCACGAGCTGCGCAAGAAACCCGACGAAGGCAAGCTGGCCCAGTGGGTGGAGCGGGCCCGGGCGTCCATGGCCCAGGTCACGGCGCGGCGCCAGAGCGTGCCGGCCATCCGCTACGATGACAGCCTGCCCATCGCCGCCAAGCGCGACGAAATCAAGAAGATCCTGGCCGAACACCAGGTACTGATCATTGCTGGCGAGACCGGCTCGGGCAAGACCACCCAGTTACCGAAGATCTGCCTGGAACTGGGCCGCGGCCAGCATGGCCTGATCGCCCATACCCAGCCACGCCGGATTGCCGCGCGCAGCGTCGCCACCCGCGTCGCCGAGGAACTGGCCACGCCCCTGGGCGCGCTGGTGGGCTACCAGGTGCGCTTCGAAGACCAGAGCGACGCCAATACCCTGGTCAAGCTGATGACCGACGGCATCCTGCTGGCCGAAACCCAGCACGACCGCTTTCTGGAACGCTACGACACCATCATCGTCGACGAAGCCCACGAACGCAGCCTGAACATCGACTTCCTGCTGGGCTACCTCAAGACGCTGTTGCCGCGCCGCCCCGACCTGAAGGTCATCATCACCTCGGCGACCATCGACCTGGAGCGCTTTTCCAAGCACTTCAACGACGCGCCGATCATCGAAGTGTCGGGCCGTACCTACCCGGTGGACGTCTGGTACCGCCCGCTCACCAGCGAGCAGGACGAGGAGGGCAACAGCGTCGAGGACGACCTGACCGTTGACCAGGCCATCATCGCCACCTTGGATGAGATAGCCTCGTTCGAGCGCAGCGAAGGCAAGCGCCCGGGCGACGTCCTGGTGTTCCTGCCCGGCGAGCGCGAGATCCGCGACGCCGCCGAGATGCTGCGCAAGGCCCAGCTCAGGCACACCGAAATCCTGCCGTTGTACGCGCGCCTGTCACCGGCCGAGCAGCAGAAGATTTTCCAGAGCCACCCGGGCCGCCGGGTGGTGCTGGCCACCAACGTCGCCGAAACCTCGCTGACCGTTCCGGGCATCCGCTACGTGATCGACAGCGGCACCGCGCGCATCAGCCGCTACAGTTACCGGGCCAAGGTGCAGCGCCTGCCCATCGAGGCGGTGTCCCAGGCCAGCGCCAACCAGCGCAAGGGCCGGTGCGGGCGGGTCGAACCCGGCATCTGCATTCGCTTGTACAGCGAAGAGGATTTCATCAGCCGGCCGGAATTCACCGACCCCGAGATCTTGCGCACCAACCTGGCGGCGGTGATCCTGCAGATGCTGCACCTGCGCCTGGGCGAGATCGACCAGTTCCCGTTCATCGAGCCACCGGATGGCAAGGCCATCACCGATGGTTTCAACCTGCTGCAAGAGCTGTCGGCAGTCAACCGCGAGAACCAGTTGACCCCGATCGGCCGCCAGTTGGCGCGTCTGCCGGTGGACCCGCGCATGGGCCGCATGCTGCTGGAAGCGGCAAAGCAGGGCAGCCTGCAGGAAGTGCTGATCATCGCCAGTGCCCTGTCAGTGCAGGACGTGCGCGAGCGCCCGCCGGAGCGCCAGCAGGCCGCCGACCAGGCCCACGCCCAGTGGAAAGATGCCGATTCGGACTTCGCCGCGCTGGTCAACCTGTGGCGCGGCTTCGAGGAGCAGCGCCAGGCCCTGACCGCCAGCCCGCTGCGCAACTGGTGCCGCAAGAACTTCCTCAACTACCTGCGCCTGCGCGAATGGCGGGATGCCCATCGGCAGTTGAGCCTGATCTGCCGTGACCTGCAGTTGACCATCAACAAGGAGCCGGCTGACTACCCCAAATTCCACAAGGCGATCCTGTCCGGCTTGCTCAGCCAGGTCGGCCAGAAGACCGAGGAAGGCGACTACCTGGGCGCGCGTCAGCGGCGTTTCTGGATTCACCCCTCGTCGGGCATCGGCAAGAAGCGCCCCCAGTGGCTGATGACCGCCGAATTGATGGAAACCACCAAGCTGTACGCACGCATGGTGGCCAAGATCGATGCCGACTGGATCGAGCCTCTGGCCGGGCACTTGATCAAGAAAAACCACTTCGAGCCGCACTGGGAGAAAAAGCGTGGCCAAGTGGTGGCCTACGAACAGATCACCCTGTTCGGCCTGATCGTGGTGGGCCGCCGCCCGGTGCATTACGGCCCCATCGACCCGGTGGTCGCACGCGAGCTGTTCATCCGTGAAGGCCTGGTGCGGGGTGAGATCCAGTCGCGGGCCAAGTGCCTGGTGGCCAACCGCGAACTGCTGGAGCAGCTCGACGCGCTGGAGGCCAAGGCGCGGCGCCGGGACATTCTGGCCGATGAAGAAACCCTGTACGCCTTCTACGATGCGCGGGTACCCGCCGAGATTCACCAGACGGCCACCTTCGACCAGTGGTACAAGACCGAGAGCCACAAGAACCCCAAGCTGTTGATCATGCGCGAGGAAGACGTACTGGCCCGCGAGGCCAGTGAGGTCACCGCCGGCCAATACCCGGATACCTTGCGCCTGGGCGACCTGACCCTGGCGCTGAGCTATCACTTCGAGCCCAACCACCCGCGTGACGGCGTCACCGTCAGCGTACCGGCGCCGCTGTTGCCGGCGCTGCCCAATGAACGCCTGGCGTGGCTGGTACCGGGCTTGCTGGAAGCCAAGTGCATCGCGCTGGTGCGCAACCTGCCCAAGGCGATCCGCAAGAACTTCGTGCCGGTGCCGGACTTCGTCCGCGCCGCCCTGCAGCGCATCACTTTCGCCGAGGGCTCGTTGCCCCAGGCGCTGGGCCGCGAACTGCTGCGCATGACCGGCGCGCGGGTCAGCGACGAGGCCTGGGCCGAGTCCGAACAGCAGGTGGACAGCCACCTGCGCATGAACATCGAAGTGCTGGACGGCCAGGGCAAATTCCTCGGTGAGGGCCGCGACCTGGCCGAGCTGACCGCGCGTTTCGTGCAGGCCAGCCAGGCCGCCCTGGCCGCGCCGCAATCGGCCAAGGCCCAGCAGCCGGTGGAGGCCAAGGCCTTCGCCGCGGTGGCCGAGACCACCCAGCAGAAGATCGCCGGGCTGTCGATGACGGTCTATCCGGCGCTGGTGGAAGAGAACGGCACTGTCAAGGAAGGCCGTTTCTCCACCGCCGCCGAAGCCGAGTTCCAGCACCGCCGTGCCTTGCAGCGGTTGTTGTTGCAGCAGTTGGCCGAGCCGGCCAAGTTCCTGCGCGGCAAGCTGCCCGGGCTGACCGAACTGGGGTTGCTGTATCGGGAACTGGGGCGCGTCGAAGCGTTGGTGGAAGACATCCTGCTGGCCAGCCTGGACACCTGCATTCTTGAAGGGGAAGCCAGCCTTCCCCGTGACGGCGCCGGCCTGGCGGCCCTGGCCGAGCGCAAGCGCGGTGCCTGGGCGGAGCATGCCGAACGCCTGGCGCGCCAGACCCTGGACATCCTCAAGCTCTGGCACGGCTTGCAGAAGCGCTTCAAGGGCAAGATCGACCTGGCTCAGGCGGTGGCCCTCAACGATATCAAGCAGCAACTGGGCAACCTGGTGTACCCGGGCTTCGTGCGCCAGACCCCTTCGGCCTGGTTCAAGGAATTGCCGCGTTACCTCAAGGCCATCGAACTGCGCCTGGAAAAACTGGGCAGCCAAGTGCAGAAGGACCGGGTATGGAGCATCGAACTGGGCAACCTGTGGGCGCAGTTTCAGGCGCGCCAGGGCAAGCATGCCCAGGAAGGCAAGCGCGACCCGGAGCTTGAGTCGTACCGCTGGCTGATCGAGGAATACCGGGTGTCGCTCTTTGCCCAGCAGCTGGGGACCAAGGTACCTATCTCCGACAAGCGCCTGGGCAAGCAATGGACCCAGGTGGAGGCCTGATAGCCGGGGTGCCCTTTATCGTGTAAAGGGCACATTTCCCGCGAATCTGGCACAATTGGCCACCGTTTCACCCGCGACCATGGGTTGCCTGACCCGTTTCGCGCCCGTGACAGTGTTTTTTATTAACTGGTACGTTAGTACCAGTTGACTGCGACTCACTCTGCCGCTGCCCTGGCAACGGCCCCGAATAATAGAGGAACGAGCGTGCATAACGTCGTCATCAGCGGCACCGGCCTGTATACCCCGGCTGACAGCATTTCCAACGAAGAGCTGGTTGCCTCCTTCAACGCCTGGGCACACCAGTTCAATGCCGACAATGCCGCAGCCATCGAGCGCGGTGAACTGGCGGCGCAGACCGAGTCCAATGCCGCTTTCATCGAAAAAGCCTCGGGTATCAAGAGCCGCTTCGTCATGGACAAAGCCGGCATCCTCGACCCCGCACGCATGAAGCCGCGCCTGCCGGAGCGTTCCAACGACGAACAGTCGATTCTCTGCCAGATGGCCGTGGCCGCTGCCGAGCAGGCCTTGCAACGGGCCGGCAAGACCGCTGCCGACATCGACGCGGTGATCGTCGCCTGCTCCAACCTGCAGCGCCCGTACCCGGCCGTGGCCATCGAAGTGCAGCAGGCCTTGGGTATTCAGGGCTTTGGCTTCGACATGAATGTGGCCTGTTCCTCGGCCACCTTCGGTATCCAGACCGCTTGCAACAGCGTCGCCCTGGGGCAGGCGCGGGCGGTACTGGTGGTGGACCCGGAGATCTGCACCGGCCACCTGAATTTCCGTGACCGCGACAGCCACTTCATCTTCGGCGACGCCGCCACCGCGATCGTCGTCGAGCGCGCCGACCTAGCGACCTCGCCGTACCAGTTCGAGATCGTCAGCACCAAACTGCTGACCCAGTTCTCCAACAACATCCGCAACAATTTTGGCTTTCTCAACCGCGCCGCCGAAGAAGGCGCCGATGCCGCCGACAAGCTGTTCGTACAGGAAGGCCGCAAGGTATTCCGCGAAGTGTGCCCGATGGTGGCGCAACTGATCGGTGAGCACCTCAGCGAAAACCGTATCGAGGTGGCCGACGTCAAGCGCTTCTGGCTGCACCAGGCCAACCTGAGCATGAACCACCTGATCGTGAAGAAACTGCTGGGCCGGGAAGCCTCGGTAGAGGAGGCCCCGGTGATTCTCGATACCTACGCCAACACCAGTTCGGCGGGGTCGGTGATCGCTTTCCATAAATACCAGGACGACCTGGGCAAGGGCTCGCTGGCAGTATTGAGTTCGTTTGGCGCCGGCTACTCCATCGGCAGCGTGATCTTGCGCAAGCGTTGATCCGCCCGGTTTCTGCGCTTGAGTTCATTTCTGTGGGAGCTGGGGGCTCATCGCCCCCAGCTCCCACAGTTCGTTCATGAGCAAGGTTTCATTCTGAACGGCCGCCCCTTCCTCTGCGAGCCCCATTCCTTCGCGTGATGATTAACTAATCTTCATTTAAAAAAGTTCCGCTGTCATCAAATCTTAATATTCGAGCCACCTCGCTGAAATATCCGCTGTTCAAGATGCCCTCCCATAAAGCTTGCCGGACTTACGCCCGCATACCAGGCAGCGTCGCTGAAAAAACTCAAAAAGCAGTACTCAAAGGAGTAAATCAATGAACAAGTCCACCGTGGCCCTGACCATGGCCCTGGGCGTCATGGCACAGCAGGCTATGGCCGAAGGCTTTCTTGACGACAGCAAGGCGACCCTGAAGCTGCGCAACTATTACATCAACACCGATAACCGCGACTCGGCCACCGCCAAGAACGCCAACTACCAGGCTGAATGGGGCCAGGGTTTCCAGCTGGAGTTCCAATCCGGCTACACCGCTGGCACCGTCGGCTTCGGCCTGGATGCCATCGGCCTGCTGGGGGTGAAGCTGGACTCCAGCACCGCCAAGCACGGCAACCCGACTGGCACCCTGGACGGCGGCACCGTGTTCCCCAGCGATGGCGACCACGCCGCTGACGACTTCAGCACCCTTGGCCTGACCGCCAAGGCCAAGATCTCCAAGACCGAGCTGAAACTGGGTACCCTGATGCCCAAGCTGCCGGTCATCCAGTACAACGACGGTCGTTTGCTGCCGCAATTGTTCGAAGGTGGCCAGATCACTTCGAACGACATCAAGGACCTGACCCTGATCGCCGGCCAGATCAGCCAGGCCAAGGCGCGTAACTCCAGCAACTTCGAGAACCTGTCCATCAGTGGTGCCAACGGCAGTGGCAACAGCAACATTGGCGAGCGCAGCAACAAGTTCTACTACGCCGGTGCCGACTACAAGATCACCAAGGACCTGTTGGTTCAGTACTACTACGGTGAGCTGGACCAGTTCTACAAGCAGCACTTCCTGGGCCTGGTACACAACTGGGCCATCGGCCCGGGTGTGCTGAAGTCCGACCTGCGTGTGTTCCACAGCACCGACGACGGTGCCAACGGCAACGATGCCGCCTATTACACCAGCGGCAACTACAGCGGCGTGGCCAGCGGCAAAGGGCCGGTGGACAACAACCTGTACAGCGGCCTGTTCCTGTACACCGTGGCCGGCCACACCTTCGGCGGTGGCTACCAGGTCAGCAACGGCAGCTCGGACTTCCCGTGGCTGAACCAGGGCGACGGCTCGTCGAACTACACCATCACCGACATGCAGATCCAGAAGTTCGGCCGTGCCGGCGAGCGCACCTGGCAGGCGCGCTACTCGTATGACTTCTCGGCCATCGGCTTCCCTGGCGCTACCGCCGGCCTGGTGTACCTGCGTGGCGACAACATCGACACCGTGGCCACCAGCGGCGCGGTGGCCGGTTCCGGCCGTTCCGAGTGGGAACGCGACCTGACCCTGGCCTACGTGATTCCGCAAGGCACCTTCAAGGGCCTGGGCCTGATGTGGAAAAACGCCATGTGGCGCAACGATATTCCCGGTCAGCGTGACCAGGACGAAAACCGCGTGATCGTGAGCTACTCCATTCCGCTGTTGTAATGCGTTTCAGGTAACACCGTTTTTGCTCATCCGTTAAAGCTCATTCGCCCCGCCTTAGCGCGGGGCTTTTTTTGCCTGGGATTTTTGCATTGTCTGCTTCCCGAGCGTCACCTGGTCCTACCAGGCCCTGCGACCCCCCTGCAAGACCGGACGAAGCGCGGGAAGGAGGCGACACCCGTCCGGAATATGGCATCCTTGCAACATCCAAGGGGGAATTGCCATGCCACTGCACGTTACGCACAGCCTGAGCGAGGTATCGGCCGGCGACTGGGACGCGCTGCTTCCCATCGACCAGCCTTTCCTGCGCCATGCTTTCCTCTGCGCCCTGGAAGACAGCGGCAGCCTGGGTAAGCAGTCGGGCTGGCGCCCGGAGCACCTGTTGCACATCGAAGACGGCCGCTTGATCGCGGCGATGCCGGCCTACCGCAAATGGCATTCCTATGGCGAATACGTTTTCGACCACGGCTGGGCCGATGCTTGCCGGCGCGCCGGTATCGATTATTATCCCAAGCTGCTCTGCGCCGTGCCATTCAGCCCGGTCAGCGGCCCGCGCCTGCTGGGTGATGGGCTGGCCCTGCTGCAAGCGGTGCCTGGCTATGTGGAGGTCGAAGAACTATCCGGCGCGCACATCAACTTCACCGACCCGGCCCTGGATACCCTGGTGGCCCAGGAGCCGGGCTGGCTCGAGCGGCTGGGGTGCCAATACCACTGGCACAACCGCGGTTACCGCGACTTCCAGGACTTTCTCGACACGCTCAGTTCGCGCAAGCGCAAGCAGATGCGCAAGGAGCGCGAACAGGTGGCCGCCCAGGGCTTCGAGTTCGAATGGCGCGAAGGGCATACCCTGGCCGAGGCGGAATGGGACTTCGTCTACGCCTGCTACGCCAACACCTACGCCGTACGCCGCCAGTCACCGTACCTGACACGGGCGTTCTTCAGCCTGCTGGCCGAGCGCATGCCCGAGGCCATCCGCGTGGTATTCGCCCGTCAGGCAGGCCGCCCGGTGGCCATGGCCTTCAGCCTGGTGGGTGGGGACAGTTTCTACGGGCGCTACTGGGGCTGCCTGGCGGAATTCGACCGCCTGCATTTCGAAACCTGTTTCTACCAGGGTATGGACTACGCCATTGCCCAGGGGTACCAGCGCTTTGACGCTGGTGCCCAGGGTGAACACAAGTTGATTCGCGGCTTCGAGCCGGTGATTACCCGGTCATGGCATTACCTCAGCCACCCGGGGTTGAAGAATGCCGTAGCCGAATTTCTGCAGGAAGAGCGTTTGGGCGTGCAGGCCTATGCCGAGGAAGCACGTGCGGCGCTGCCCTATCGCCAGACTGCTGAATGACCGTAGCAGCGGACCCGGCCGCGTCCCGACCGCCGCGCCGACCCTGACCCAGCGCATGCGGCTCCAGGGTCAATCGATGCCGACGAACCCGCCCGTCTGGTGATGCCACAGCCGCGCGTACAGCCCCTGATGCGCCAACAGCTCCTGATGGCTACCCAGCTCGACAATCCGGCCGTGCTGCAGCACCACCAGCCGGTCCATCTTGGCGATGGTGGACAGGCGGTGGGCGATGGCGATCACCGTCTTGCCCTGCATCAGGGTTTCCAGGCTTTCCTGAATCGCGGCTTCGACTTCCGAGTCCAGTGCCGAGGTGGCTTCGTCCATGATCAGGATCGGTGCATTCTTGAGCAGTACCCGGGCAATGGCGATGCGCTGGCGCTGGCCACCGGACAGTTTCACTCCGCGTTCACCCACGTGAGCATCCAGGCCCATGTGGCCCTGAGCATCGGACAAGAGGGGGATGAACTCGTCGGCACGGGCTTTCACCACGGCGTCCCACATCTGCGTTTCGCTGGCGCCGGGGCGGCCGTACAGCAGGTTTTCGCGGATCGAGCGGTGCAGCAGCGACGTGTCCTGGGTGATCATGCCGATCTGCGCGCGCAGGCTTTCCTGGCTGACCTGGGTGATGTCCTGGCCGTCGATCAGGATGCGCCCGCCTGACAAGTCATAGAGGCGCAGCAACAGGTTGACCAGGGTCGACTTGCCTGCCCCCGAGGGGCCGATCAGGCCTATTTTTTCGCCGGGGCGGATGTCCAAGGTCAGGGTTTCGATGATCTTGCTGCCCTTGCCGTAGTGGAAGTCGACGTTTTCGAAGCGTACGGCGCCGCGGTCCACTTTCAGCTTCGGTGCGTTTTTCACGTCACTGACGCTGACCGGCTGGGCGATGGTCTGCAGGCCGTCCTGGACCATGCCGATGTTCTCGAAGATGCCGTTGACCACCCACATGATCCAGCCCGACATGTTGACGATACGGATCACCAGGCCCGTGGCCAGGGCGATGGCGCCCACCGAGATCAGTGACTGGGTCCACAGCCACAGTGCCAGGCCCGTTGTGCCGACGATCAGCAGGCCGTTGAGGGTGGTGATGGCCACGTCCATGCTGGTGATGACGCGGCTGGCCATTTGCGACTTCTCGGTCTGCTCGCTGATGGCCTCGCGGGCGTAGTGCTGTTCCATGTTGGTGTGGGCGAACAGCTTGAGGGTGGCGATATTGGTGTAGCCGTCGACGATGCGGCCCATGAGCTTGGAGCCGGCGTCGGAAGACACCACCGAGCGCTCTTTCACCCTGGGGACGAAATAGTACAGGGCGACGATGTAGGCCAGGATCCAGCTAATCAGGGGGATCATCAAGCGCCAGTCGGCTTCGGCGAACAGGATCAACGAACTGATGGCGTAGATCAGCACATGCCAGAGTGCATCCACCGCCTGCACGGCCGAGTCACGCAGGGCGTTGCCGGTCTGCATGATGCGCTGGGCGATACGCCCGGCGAAATCGCTCTGGAAGAAATTCAGGCTCTGCTTGAGCACGTAGTTGTGGTTTTGCCAGCGGATCATGCTGGTCATGCCGGGGGCGATGGTCTGGTGCACCAGCAGGTCGTGAAGCCCCACGAACACGGGCCGCAGCAGCAGGGCCACCACGGCCATCCACAGCAGTTCACCGCCGTGGTCGCTGAAGAAGTGCACATTGGGCGTGCCCTGGGCCAGGTCGATGATGCGGCTGAGGTAGTTGAACAGCGCCACCTCGATCAGCGCACCTACCAGCCCCACGAAGAGCAGGGCGGCGAAGCTGGGCCAGACCTGGCGCAGGTAGTACACGTAGAAGGCCAGCACCCGGGTTGGCGGCGCCTCGGTGGGCGCCTCACGGAAGATATCGATCCATTTTTCAAAACGACGGAACAGCATGGGGCGAAAGCTCCTGTGTAAAAGGTTCTGGCCTTCAGGCCATCAGTCGACGCGCTTGGCCGACTTGATCAGCACCGGGTCGGCAGGCACGTCTTGCATGCCGCCCTTGCTGGTGGTCGGGGAGTGCACGATCTGGTCGACGACGTCCATGCCGCTGACGACCTTGCCGAATACGGCATAGCCGAAGTCGCGGTTGCCGTGGTCGAGGATCTCGTTGTCGTTGACGTTGATGAAGAACTGGCTGGTGGCCGAGTTGACGCTGCTGGTACGCGCCATCGACAAGGTGCCGCGCACGTTCTTCAGGCCGTTGTCCGCTTCGTTCTTGATCGGGTCGCGGGTTTGCTTTTCCTGCATCTGCTGGGTAAAGCCGCCGCCCTGGACCATGAAGCCGGGGATCACGCGGTGGAAGATGGTGTTGTTGTAGAACCCGCTGTCCACGTAGGCCAGGAAGTTCTTGCTGCTGATCGGGGCCTTGACCATGTCCAGTTCGATTTCCACTTTGCCGAAGCTGGTGTCCATCAGCACGTGTGGGTGCTGGGCGTCGGCGGCCATCAACTGGCTGGCGAACATCAGGGAGCAGGCGGCGAGGGCGATTTTTTTCAGCATGGGACTCGTTGATCCTTGGGGGTGGAGGACACGGCGGCGAGGAAGTCCTTGAGTGTCCGGTTGAAGTGCTCGGGTTGATCCAGTGGCGTAGCGTGCCGTGAATCGGCGATGACCGCCAGTTTTGCCTGGGGGATCAGTTTGACGTACTGCTCTTTGAGCGCCACCGGGGTGTAGTCGTGGTCGGCGCTGATGATCAAGGTGGGACAGCGAATCTGGCCGATGCGTTCCTGCACGCCCCAGCCGATAATGGCGTTGAAGCTGGCCATGTAGGCGTGCTTGTCGTTGCGGGCCCAGCGTTCACTGATCTTGCGCCGCAACTCGGCCTGTTCCGGGCGCGGAAACAGTGACTTGCCCAGGCCCTGGCCGATGGCACCCATGCTCACCACGTGCATCAGGCTCCAGCGCTTGAACCATTGCCAGTAATCCAGGGGCTTGCGCAGCTTCACCTCGGGGGCGCTGTTGACGATGGTCAGGCTGCGCAGCAGGGCAGGGTAGTCCACGGCCATCTGAAACCCGGTCATGCCGCCCATGGACAGGCCCACGTAATGAACCGGGCCCGTGCCCAGGCGGTCGAGCAGCGCGGCCAGGTCGGCGGCAAAGCCGGCGATGCTGTAGCGCTCGCGGGGCTTTTCCGAGCGGCCGTGGCCGCGCAGGTCAACCACGATCAAGCGGAAGAAAGGCGCCAGGGCTGGCACCTGGTATTCCCAGTCCTGGGCGCTGGAGCCCAGGCCATGGACCAGCAGCAGGGGGGCGCCCTGGCCGTATTCTTCGTAGTGCAGTGTGCAACCGTCATGTTCGAAAAAGGCCATGGCGACAATCCTGTCAGGCGAGTTGAGGGGCGGCGATGGGCACATCCAGGGGCGCGGTATCGAATTGGCGCAGCAGTTCCACCAGAATCTGCGTGGCCGGGCCCAGGGGTTTGTCCTTGTTGGAGTAAAGGTAGAACACCGGGTGGCGGCTGCCGCCCTGTTCCAGCGGCAATGGCTTGAGCACGCCTTCGCGCAGTTGCCGCTCGATCAGGTGGCGCGGCAGCCAGGCGAAGCCCAGGCCGGAGCCGACGAACGTGGCGGCGGTGGCCAGGCTGCCCACCGTCCAGCGTTGCTCTGCACCCAGCCAGCCCACATCCTGGGGTTGGCGGCGGCCGCTGTCGCGGATCACCACCTGCAATTGGCTTTCCAGGTCCTGGAAGCTCAGGGCGCGGTTGAGGCGGTGCAAGGCATGGTCGGGGTGGGCCACGGCGACGAATTCCACTGAGCTCATCTCGGTGCCCAGGTAGCCGGCAATCGCATAGCCGCTGATGGCCAGGTCCGCGACGCCTTCGGTGAGCACCTCGTCGACCCCGGACAGCACTTCTTCGCGCAGGCGGACACGGCAGCCGCGGCTTTGCGGCATGAACGCGGTGAGCGCGCTGACCAGCCGGGCGCTGGGGTACGCGGCATCGACCACCAGGCGCACCTCGGCTTCCCAGCCCTGTTCCATATGGTGGGCCAGGTCTTCCAGCTGGCTGGCGTTCTTGACCAGTTGCCGCGAGCGGCGCAGCAGCACGCCACCGGCTTCCGTGAGCACGGCCTTGCGCCCGTCGATGCGCAGCAGCGGTACGCCGAGCTGGTCCTGCATGCGCGCCACGGTATAACTGACCGACGACTGGGAACGGTGCAGGGCTTCGGCGGCCTGGGCGAAACCGCCATGGTCGACCACGGCCTGCAAAGTCCGCCACTGATCCAGGGTAACGCGGGGCGCTTTCATCATTGGCTCCTGATGTCCTAAGCTGGCAGTTCCATCGTGGAGACTGCCGAATGAAAAGTTGCTGTGCGCTCTTGCTGACGCTGTTGCCGTTCACCGCCTTTGCCTACCCCATCGAGGTGGAAAAGCATGTGGCGGGGACGGACATATCCTTCACTACCGATGACACTGCCGGCGACATGGGCTCCATCACCTTGCGCAACGATGGCTCCCAGGCCGCGGAGTGCGCGGTGGAGTTCCGCAACGGCCCGGAAGCCCCGCGCGTGCGCAAGATGAGGGTGGAGCCTGGGAAGAGCGCCAATGTATTGCAGCGTTTTAACCGGGACATTCTCAAGCTGCGGCTGAAGGTGACCTGCGAGGCATCGTAGGGTGATTGTCAAAGAGTAGAGGAATGGCTGTACAAATCAACTTAGTTGATGGGTTGGTGGGTATTTTTAAGCTTTTTTATCGGGTTGGTGTGGCTTGGGCGCGGTTGGCTTGGGGCTTTCTGCGTGCTTGAGATCGAGCGCTGCCTACGCGGCGCTCGATCTCAAGGGCTCCAGGCCACCCAGGTCAAGCATCCCAAGCCCATACCAATCAGGGATTGCCCACCCCCGCCCAACCCGTTAAGGTCGCCGCCTCTACGGTAAGGGGCACCCATGGGCTATCTACTTCTGGTTACATTGATTCAGGCATTTTCCTTCAATCTCATCGGCGTTTACCTTGCGGGCCACGTCGACAGTTATTTCGCCGTGGTCGCCCGGGTGGTGATCGCCGGCCTGGTGTTCATTCCCTTGACCCGCTGGCGTCGGGTGGAACCAGGCTTCCTGCGTTCGATGCTGTTGATTGGCGCCCTGCAGTTTGGCGTCACCTATGTGTGCCTGTACCTGAGCTTTCGCGTGCTCACCGTGCCGGAGGTGCTGCTCTTCACCATCCTCACACCCCTGCATGTGACCTTGATCGAAGACGCCCTGAACCGTCGCTTCAATGCCTGGGCATTGCTGGCTGCGGTGGTGGCGGTGGCGGGTGCGGCAATCATCCGTTTCGACCGGGTGAACCCGGATTTCTTCATGGGCTTTTTGCTGCTGCAACTGGCCAATTTCACCTATGCTGCTGGCCAGGTGCTATATAAGCGTCTGGTGGCGCGCTACCCCAGTGACGAGCCGCAGTACCGCCGCTTCGGCTATTTCTTCGTCGGTGCGTTGCTGGTGGCCCTGCCAGCCTTCCTGGCGTTCGGCAACCCGCACCACCTGCCGGAAACCTCGCTGCAGTGGGGCGTGCTGGTGTTCCTCGGGCTGGTGGCCACGGCGTTGGGCATGTATGCCTGGAACAAGGGCGCCAGTCAGGTCAGCGCCGCGACGCTGGCGGTGATGAACAACCTGCACATCCCCACGGGGCTGTTGCTCAACCTGCTGATCTGGAACCAGAGCGAGCCGTTGGGGCGCCTGGCCCTGGGCGGCGCAGTGATTCTGGGGTCGCTGTGGATCAGTCGACGCGGTATGGCGCAAAACCGGTAGGCCAGGTGTATCGAGTTACCTCTTGCCAGGCGGGTGCACCGTTGCAGTTGTGGCAAAATCACAGTGGCCAGCGCCCGTGAAGGGGTGGATCGAGGGGTGTGCCTGCAGAGGCGTGAAGATGGACAAGGTCGACAAGCAGATCATCGCCGCATTGCAAGAAGACGCCAGGGTCAGCCTGGCGCAGCTGTCGCGCCAGGTGCACAAGTCGCGCACGGCGGTGGAGGCGCGCGTCCAGAAGCTGATCGACAATGGCGTCATCCTCGGTTTCACCATCAATGTGGCCAAGCCCGAGCAGGCCGAACAGACTGCCTTTCTGATGCTGACCCTGCATGGCAATGTCTGCCACCTGGTGTTTCCGCAAATTCACGCGTACCCCGAAATCATCCATGCCTATTCGCTGTTCGGCGACACCGACATGATGCTGCAGGTCAGCTACCACCAGTTCGAAGAACTGATGATTCTCAAGGACAACCTCATGGCCCTTGAGCATGTGGCCGATGTGGTCATCAACCCCGTGCTCAAGGCGTGGCGCTGACTTCAGGCGGCTGCCGATGACAGGAAGTGGTGCTGCAGACCGGGCAGGGTTTCACGCAACGTATCCACCAGTTCTACCAGCACTTGCTGATTGAAGGCGCGGGGGGTGTCGTGATGGCCCAGCACCACTGCCACCAGGCGTGACGAACTGTCGGTCAGGCGAAATTCGTGGGCATCGGCGTCGGTCTTGCCGATACAGGCCAGCAGCGCGTCGGCACAGGTGTACACCAGGTCGCCGGGCGCCACGGTGGCGTCCTTCTTGGCGAACAGCGGGCGAAACTTCATGGGGGCCGCGGCACGAAACACGTGGATGTCTTCGGCCTGTTCGTAGGTGTGCACGCCGATGCTCACCCCATGCCGTATGGCGATGGCATTGTAGGCGTCCACCACGTTGTTGATGGAGCGTACCCCGCGGGAAATGAATGCCTTGAGCAGTTTTTCATTGGCGGCGACGGCATTCGGGTAGCCCATTTCCTGCAACTGGCGCGAGAACCCGTCGTAGATCGGATTGGAGACCAGGTTGTCCAGGTGCGAGGCCACCTGGTTCAAATTGCGGGTCAGCAGCGGCACATAGCCGGGGTCGTTGTTGACCTGGATGTTTTCAAGGACCACGGCGCAGGCATTGCCTGCGCCCAGGGCGGCGGCACACGGGTTGATGATCAGGTTGGCGGTCATGGGTATCTCACTGGCTCCATAGCAGGGCGCGGATCTGCTCAGCGTTGTGGTCGAGTTGCCGGGGGTCGTCATGGCTCAGCCAGAACAGGCCGGGGCAGGTAGCGAAATCAATGGTGCGGGGCACATGGGCGCCCGGGGCGACGAAATAGCGATGGCCGCCATAGCCGGGTACCTTGCCAGCCTCCACCATGGGCTCGAAGCCGGGCCCCTCGAAGGTGGAAGGCTGGTCGGCCCAGAAAAAGCCGATACGACCGTGGTGGGTCTGGCGCGAACAGCCACCGCCCGCCGGTGCGGGGCGGCCCAGGTAGCTGTCGATGGCGACGGACAGCAGATCGGGCTGGTACACCTGCTGGAACAGGCGCGGGGCTATGCCCCCGTGCAGGCGGGCGCCCGCTTCGATCATCACCGGCCCCTGGGCCGACCAGATGATTTCCATGTGCAGCGGGCCATGCAGCACGTTCAGGGCGGCGGCAGCCTGGCGGGCGTAATCGAGCAGCGGCGCGAGTTCCGCGGCGCCCGGGTCCAGGGTGTCGAGACTGTCGTACACGAACGGGCTGCCATTGCGCTGGATCTTGGTGTACTTGCACACGGTGGCGATGTGGTAGGTGCCGTTGAAGGCCACCATGTCCACCACGTATTCAGGGCCACTGATGAATGGCTGCACCACGAACCCCAGGTTGATTTCCCCCAGGTCATTGCGCTGTTCCCAGCCCGCCTGCATCAGGGCTTGCTCCACGGCGGCACGGCCCGTGGCGAACACTACGCCCTGGGTGGCCGCCGAATTGAGCGGCTTGACCACGTACTGCAGGTTCGGGTCGACGGTCTTGAGCACGTTGGGGATCTGCTCGGGATGAGTCACCAGGCGGCTGTCTATGTGCGCCAGGTTCCTTCGGTCCAGTGCCTGCTGCATGGTGTACTTGTTGCGACGCTGGTCGCTGGTGGCCGGGCTGTTGCCCGGCAGGCCCAGTGCTTCGGTGAGGTGGTCGGTGAGGTGAATGGCGGTTTCACAGCCGGCGATCACCGCCACCACGCCCAGCGCGTCCAGGGTTTCCACCAGCTCCGGGTGCCAGGCCAGTACCTGGGTAAAGTGCTCGGCCACCAGATCGTGGGTGAAGTGTGCCGGCAGGTCGGGCCGCGAGATAACGGCGATGCAGTTCAGGCCCCGGGCATTGAGCAACGGTGCATAGAGCTTGCCGGTGGAGAAGGGGTCGACGATGACGATATGGTTCATGGGGCGGTTTTCCTACTTGGCCACGATGGCAGGGCGTGGTGCGGGCCAGAGCGTGCGCAGCAATACAGCGCTGCCCAGCAGCACGGCGGAGGCGACCATCAGCAAGCGGGCCCCTTCCAGGCCCAGCAGTGCGTGGGTGGTGAACAGGGTCAGCAGCATGGGCGCGGCGCCGCTGACCAGCAGATAGAACAGCGAGCTGCGCGCGGCGATGACATCGGCAGTACGCTCGTCGGGGGCGGCCTCGATCAGCTGTCGACGCAGCTCGATACGCAGGCTGTTGATGCAGAAACCGAGCACGCCGGCGGCGGCCATCATGACCCCCTCATGGGTGAAATAGACCATGGTGATGTCGGCCACGATGATCAGCGCCACGGCGCCGAAGCTGCCCAGGCGTACCCGCGGCAACACCGCCGCGCAGAACGCGCCCAGGCCTGCCAGGCCACTGGCGGTGCCGAACAGCGTCGCGTTCCAGCCATTGAGTTTCTGAAAGACGATGGGCACCAGGCTGTTGAACGCGCCGATATGGAAACCGATCATGCTCAGCACCACGATCAGCAGGTAAAGCTGCGGCCCCAGGCTGGGGGCCGGTGAGTGCGCGGCCGTTGCTGGCGTATCACTGGCCTCGCTGGGCGTCGCCGCCACCAGCGCAATCGCGCCCAGCGAGACGATGGCCGCGATACCGATGATCTGCAGGGTTTCGGTGACCGCGAACCTGTCCACGATCACGCCACCCAGCAGCGCCCCGCCAAACGCGCCGATCTGGATGGAAGTCTGCATCAGGCGTGCCGACGTATCGCTGGTGGTGTGCCCCACCAGCACCAGCCGGGTGTTCTGCGATTCCAGGGTGCTGATGGTGAAGTAGTCGGTCACCCCCACCAGAAACGCGATGCCCAGAAAGCCGATGGGCAATGCCGCGGCCTGGGTGAACGACAGTGCCACGATGCTGGCGAACACCACCAAGCGGATGTACAGCAGGCGCCGCATGCTCATTTCCACCACCCGGTGGCGGCTCAGGTATTGCTCCAGGGCATAGGGCACTACCGTGGCGATGCACAGCGTGACGCCTACCAGGAAGGTCGAGCCGGTGGTTTCCAGCCCGAACCACACCATGGCGATGACGATGGCCATGTCCAGGCCGGTGAACAGCGTGACGATGGAGTAGAACGCGGGCAGCGTGGTCTTGGTGTTCATGAAGTTTCACCGTGGCGAATGATGCGCAGCAATGGCGTGCAGTCGTGGTCTGTCGGTATCACCGTGCTCAGGCGCTTGCCCACGCGTACGGTGGGCAGCGCTTTCTTCTCCAGGTTGCACAGTGGGTAGGCGTTGTCGTGCCAGGGGCAGATCACCCGTTCGCCGTTGTCGGATGCCTGGCCCATGTGCAACGGGCCACCGCGGTGGGGGCACAGCGTGGGCAGCAGGTAGGTGGACTGGGCATGCTGGTTGAGGAAGTAGGTTTTACCGCCGACCGCCAGGTAGGGGGTGTGGTCGGCATCCAGGGTCACGGATTTCATGGTGGCGAGCCTCAGAGCGCAGTGACGGTGTAAGTGCAGGACGGGCTGGTGACCTGGGTGCCATGCAGCATTCCCTTGGGAATGATGATGCCTTCCCCGGCGCCGAGCTTGACCGACAGCTGCGGGGTAACCACGAAGTCCAGTTCACCTTCTTCTACCCAGAACAGCTCGTTGCCGGCATGGGTGTGCAACACCGACACCTCGCCCTGCGCCTCGGTAAAGCTTGCATCGGCGGGCTTGCTGCCATGCAGCATGGCGGCGCGGGCGCGGTGGGCATCCAGTTCGTCGTGCCACTTGATGTGGGCGTAGAGCTCCTCGTCGGCCTGGTCCTGCAGCAATCGGAATTCCTCGAAGCCGCGAATGATGTCCGGGATCACCTGTTTGCCGTACTGGCGGATCATGGGGATGATCAAGCGCTGCAAGGCCATGCGTCCGTGGTGCACGTCGATGTGCTGGTGCTCGTCGAAATACTCGGTGGAAACCTCGTCGCCGAAGATGTCGCGAATCGCCCGGGACTGGTGCCCGGTGGTCAGCGCCAGGGAGGCTTCGGTGTAGTACATCGCGCCGACGTAGCGGAAAAACTCGCCATGGTTGGCGGAGATGTAGTGGAAATAGTTGGTCAGCGACAAGGAGCTGGCGGTGTAGAACTGCCAGTAGTGATGTACCTGGCTGCTGAGCCCGGCCTGGTCGAGCAGCGCTTCGAAGATGCTGCTGTGTTTTTTCTTGTCGATCCCATAGCCATATTCATCGATGAGGATCTTGAACAGCTCGCTGGTGTGCGCGCCGGCGTTGCCCAGCACGTTGCGCGCCATGGCCGAGGCCTCGCTGAGAAAATCGCCAGCGCACTGGACCAGGAAGAAACGCGCGGCGCGGCGCGGGTCATGGCTGCCGGTCAGCACCTGGTGCAAGCGCGAAGGCGCCTTGGCCACGTCGTCGAGCACCTTGTCGGTGTGGGCGATGAACGACTCCTCGCACCAGGCACCGTTGATATGCACCTCCTCCTTCAGCCAGCCGTAGGTGCACTGCTCCAGGCGCGGCCGCACCTGTTTGCCCAGGGCCATGTGCGACGGTTCGTAAAAGCCCTTGAAGGCCTTCATGTCAAGCTTGGCCGGCGGCTTGGGCAGGAACACCAGGTCCTGTTCGTAGATGTTCAGCAGCAGGCGTTGGGCCAGCAGGTGCTCCGGGGTAGCCAGGTCCGCGCTGGTCAGTTGCGTGCGCAGCAGGTTTTCGGTGACGTCCTGGGGGCGCAACGGGCGCTGGTAGGGGGTGGCGGTGTAGAACGAACGCGGCTGGGCAAACGCCGGCGCGTCACTGAAGCGCTGCAGGGCGTGGAAGTCTTCGGCAGGCAGGGTGTCGATGGCTGCGGTGGAGGTGCGGGTTATCCCTAACATTGTCTGACGCCTATGGTCGTGAGATCGATGGGCGTGAATGCTATAAGCCGGGATGGATGATGGGCAGTTTGAAAAAAACGCTTTGGGTAGTGAAATTCACTAAAGCGGGGGCGGGCATGATACGGAAGGCGTAGCGGCGGCCTCACGGCCGCTGCAGGTGCCCGGGCCAGCGGCTATCGCGCCGTAAGCATTCCCCGGCGAAAATCCGCCCCGCTAGGCTGCTGGTACAGGCTCAAACCAAACTCCGGCATCACCGCCAACAGGTAATCGAAGATATCCCCCTGAATCCGCTCATAGTCAGCCCACACCGTGGTGCGCGTGAAGCAGTAGATTTCCAGCGGCACACCCTGGGCGCCGGTTTCCATCTGGCGGACCATGCAGGTCATGTTGGGTTGGATGTCGGGGTGGCTTTTCAGGTAGGCCAGGGCGAACGCGCGGAAGGTCCCGAGGTTGGTCAGGTTGCGGCGGTTGGCCGCCAGGTCGGCGACTTCGCCCTGGGCTTCGTTCCAGCTGTGCAGCTCGGCCTGCTTGCGGCCCACGTAGTCGGTCAGCAGGCGCACTTGCGTGAGGCGCTGCTGTTCGTCGGCGTTCAGGAAGCGCACGCCGCTGGCGTCGATGTGCAGGCTGCGCTTGATGCGGCGGCCGCCGGCCTGTTGCATGCCGCGCCAGTTCTTGAACGACTCGGACATCAGGCGCCAGGTAGGAATGCTGACGATGGTCTTGTCGAAATTCTGCACCTTGACCGTGTGCAGGGTGATGTCCACCACGTCGCCGTCGGCGCCCACCTGGGGCATTTCGATCCAGTCGCCCACCCGCAGCATGTCGTTGCTGGTCAACTGCACGCTGGCCACGAACGACAGCAGGGTGTCCTTGTACACCAGCAGGATGACCGCCGACATGGCGCCCAGCCCAGACAGCAGCAACAGCGGCGAGCGGTCTATCAAGGTAGCGACGACGATGATGGCGGCGAAGATGTACAGCACCATCTTGGCCAACTGTACGTACCCCTTGATGGAGCGCGTGCGGGCGTGTTCGGTGCGCGCGTAGATGTCCAGCAGCGCGTTGAGCAGCGCGCCGATGGCCAGGGTCAGGAACAGGATGGTGACCGCCAGCGCGACATTGCCGATGAAGTGCGCGGCCTTTTCACTCAGCACTGGCACCAGGTTGAGGCCGAACTGGATCACCAGCGACGGCACCGTCTGGGCCAGGCGGTGGAAAACCTTGTTGTGCAACAGGTCATTGAGCCAGTGCAGGGCGGGTTGGCGCCCCAGCAGCTTGACGCCGTGCAGGATCAGGAAGCGTGCCACGCGGCCCAGCACCAGGGCGATGGCCAGTAGCAGGGCCAGGCCCAGTCCGGCGCGCAGCAGCGGGTGGTTGTCCAGGGTGCTCCAGAGGCCCTGTACCTGCAGCCAGAAATGTTGAATATCCATGGGTTACAGCCAATGTTCAGTGGGTGATGAACGGGCCATTAGAGCGCATCGCCACGTGGAAATGGCAAATAGTACGTAACCGCACGTAAAGAAATTCGGCTTATTGGCGCGCAAACCGTTACGCTATGCAGTTGAATTTATGTACTTCGCCGAGGTAACACCCGTGTTTTCCCAATTCGCCTTGCATGAACGCCTGCTCAAAGCCGTGGCCGAGCTGAACTTTGTCGAGCCTACCCCGGTGCAGGTAGCGGCCATCCCGCTGGCAGTGCAAGGGCGTGACCTGCGGGTGACAGCGCAGACCGGCAGCGGCAAGACCGCGGCATTCGTGCTGCCGATCCTCAACCGCCTGATCGGCCCGGCCAAGGTGCGCGTCGATATTCGCGCCATCATCCTGCTGCCGACCCGCGAGCTTGCCCAGCAGACCCTGAAGGAAGTGGAGCGTTTTTCCCAGTTCACCTTCATCAAGTCCGGCCTGATCACTGGTGGCGAGGATTTCAAGGTGCAGGCCGCCATGCTGCGCAAAGTGCCGGACATCCTGATCGGCACGCCGGGCCGCCTGCTGGAACACCTGAACGCCGGCAACCTGGACCTGAGCAAGGTAGAGGTCATGGTGCTGGACGAAGCCGACCGCATGCTGGACATGGGCTTCGCCGAAGACGTCACACGCCTGAGTGATGAGTGTAAGCACCGCGAACAGACCCTGCTGTTCTCCGCCACCACTGGCGGCGCTGGCCTGCGCGACATGATGGGCAAAGTGCTGAAAGACCCCGAGCACCTGCTGATCAACAACGTCAGCCAACTGGCCGAAGGCACCCGTCAGCAGATCGTCACCGCTGACCACAATGTGCACAAGGAACAGATCCTCAACTGGCTGCTGGCCAACGAGACTTACCAGAAAGCCATTGTCTTCACCAACACCCGCGCCATGGCCGACCGCATCTACGGCCGCCTGGTGGCCCAGGACTACAAGGCCTTCGTGCTGCACGGCGACAAGGACCAGAAAGACCGCAAGCTGGCCATCGACCGCCTGAAGCAGGGTGGGGTGAAGATCCTGGTGGCCACCGACGTCGCCGCCCGAGGCCTGGATGTTGACGGCCTGGACCTGGTGGTGAACTTCGACATGCCGCGCAGCGGCGACGAGTACGTGCACCGCATCGGCCGTACCGGCCGCGCCGGTAACGAAGGCCTGGCCATCTCGCTGATCTGCCACGGTGACTGGAACCTCATGTCCAGCATCGAGCGCTACCTGAAGCAGAAATTCGAGCGCCGGGTGATCAAGGAAGTCAAAGGCACCTATGCCGGGCCAAAGAAGGTCAAGGCTTCCGGCAAAGCTGTCGGCGTGAAGAAGAAAAAGACCGACGCCAAGAAAGGCGACAAGAAAACCGCCGCCAAGGGCCCGACCAAGCGCAAGACGGTCAACAAGCCCAAGGCCGAGCAACTGGTGAGCGCCGACGGCATGGCGCCGCTCAAGCGCCGCAAGCCAGCGCCTGCCGCGGAGTAAGCGCCTTCCCTGAGCAGGTCAGGACTGGGCTTTCTTGCCCGCCTGGTCCAGCTCCTGTAACCGCTGGTCGATCAACTGGCACTTGTCTGGCAAGTCCTTGCTGGCAGTGCCCAGTTGCATATGCTGCAACTCCTCGTTTATTTCCTTGGCCTTCTGCGGGTTCTGCTGGGTGAGCTTGGCCACCTCGCGGGCCAGTTGCTCGCGCTTGGCTGTGGCTTCCTCGGGCGTGCACGCCTGGCTGGCCGCGCTGACCAGCAGCGCCACCACGGCGACGGTGCTCAACAAGGTCTTCATGCTTCAACCTCCTCTGCCGATAACCGGTGGAGCACACGACCAGACACAAGTTCAGCGTGAACGGCTGCGCGGCGCGTGGGTCACACCTTGTGTAGGCCTTTTATCACTTGGTGTTGGAGGTTGCTCAGGATGACTACGTACAACTGGGATTTGATCGAACGTTTGCTGCACGAAGTGCAGAACGGCGCCGGGCACAGTTTTACCCCCCGGCCTTACGCGGAACAGCATGCGGCGCAGAAAGCCGCTCAAGGTGAGCAACCAGGCGACCTGGACCACCTCAAGGCCCTGGCCGGTGAATATGAAAAGTTGCTGCTTGAGCGCGATTACATTGCGTCGCGTCCGGAAGACGAGGGCGGTAATGGTGAGAACTTCGTGCTCACGCCCCGCGGTTCCAGTTTGCTGAGCCTGCTGGACAGCAGCATTCCAGGCCATGAACACCCGCGCCAGGTACTCGATGAGCAGGCCGACGCGTTGCTGCCGGAGACCTTCGACGAGGTCGCCAGCAAGGCACAGATCGCCGGTGGTTCGGTGTAAATGCGCCTGGGGCCGGGCATTCGTCGGGTGAAAGATTAAATTCACGGCATCTGAGACTTTTTGCCGCACTTTGACCGATGCGCATGATGGCAATCAGGACTATGATCAGCTTGAGACGGCGAAAACATTGACCCGTCGCTCAGGTTTACCCTAAGGGGGGCTCTATGAACCGCACTCTGTACAACTGGCTCCACGACCTCGGTGTTGCCCTGGGCCTGATCCCGCCCCCATTGCAGCCGATCCCTATCCCCACCGAAGACCGCGACCGCCGCCAGCCGCGCCGCTGATTCAGGCCCCTGGGCCGGTTCAGGGTCCCTGCCGGCCCGGGCGAAGGTCGGGAAGCAAGCGCCTCGGCCCACCTGACGCGGCAGGGCCTTGGGTCCCTGGCTTCGCCCAGTGCCACAGCGTCATTGCCTGGCAATTTTGTCCAGAAACCGCCACAGGTCATTGGCGGTCACCGCTTGCTCAAGCAATTTATCCTCCTCGACCGTGAAGGCGGTCAGGCCGTACTCGTCTTCCAGCCGAGTAATCAGTTCCATGATGTCTTTCTTGTCGAGCCCTAGCGACTCCAGCGCAACATCGTCGTCGAAGTCTCGATCGCCGATGTATTCAGTGATGAAATTGTGTACGGTCCTGCGGATACCGAATCGTGGCATGGCCGTGCTCCTAGACTGAAGCGCGGTCAAGGTGGGTCATTTCCTGGATGATGCTGCTCAGGTCACTGATGGTGCTGACCCGGGGCAACACGCGGACGGGGTCCAGCTGGACGTGGAACACGCGCTCCAGGCAATCGAACAACTCCAGCAGGTCAAGGCGCGGGGCCTCGCTGGCCTGGGCGGCCAGTTGTCGCTGGATGGTGTGGTGAATCTGCAGTTGGATGTCTGTTCTGTTCATGGCAGCCCTCGAATGCGAGTAAAGCTTAGTTCGGCAATTCGTTTGCGGCACTGTCACGACAACAGCGGTCAATCCTTGTTGATGAACAGCCGCCTCCACAGGACGCGGCTGTTTTTCAAAAGCTTATGCCAGTTTTGCCACGATTGCTGGACGGCGTGACAAAAGGCTGACAACCACAAAGCTCACGAGCCCAACCGCCAGGCTGTAATAGATGGGCGTATTGGCGTCCAGACCATCCTTGAACATGAACACCAACGCGGTGATGAACCCCAGTGTCATGCTGCAAATTGCCCCCGAGGTCGTTGCCCGTTTCCAGAAAATGGCCCCCATCAGCGGAATCAGCATGCCGCCCACCAACAGGTTGTACGCCAGGGTCAGGGCGCTGATCACGTCGTTGACCACCAGGGCGATGCCCAGTACTGCGACACCGGTCAGCAGGGTAAACAGGCGGTTGATTCCCAGGCTCGATTGCTTGCCGCCCCGCAACTTGGGCAGCAAGTCTTCGGTCAGCACCGTGGAGGCGGCTAGCAGGCCGGCGCTGGCGGTGGACATCATGGCGGCCAGGGCGGCGGCAATCACCAAGCCGCGCAGGCCATCAGGCAGGCTGGCCTTGACGATGGCGGCGAAGGCGTTGTTGACGTTGTCCAGATCCGGCAGCAGCACATGGGCAGCCATGCCGATCAGTGCGCAGGCCAGGCCGTAGAAAATGCAGTAAATGCCAGCGGTGGTACCGGCGTATACCGCCACCTTCTCGCTCTTGGCGGTAAACACCCGTTGCCAGATGTCCTGGCCAATGAGGATGCCGAAAAAGTAGATCATGAAATAGGTGATGATGGTGTCCCAGCCGATGCTGGTGAAGCTGAAGCTCGACGCCGGCAACTTGGCCACCAGTTCATCCCAGCCCCCCACCCGGTACAGGCAGATGGGCAACAGGATGAACATCAGGCCGACTGTCTTGATCACGAACTGGACGATGTCGGTCAGAGTCAGCGACCACATGCCACCGATGGTCGAGTACACCACCACCACGCCGCCGCCCAATACCACCGACAGCCAGAACGGCAGGCCGAACAGCACCTGCAGCACCGTGCCGATCGCCAGGATGGACGTCACGCCAATCATCAGCGCGTACGCCAGCATGATCACCGCGCTGGCCTGGCGGGCCATGGGGTTGTAGCGTTTTTCCAGGACCTGGGTAACGGTGAAGATCTTCAGCTTCAGCAGTGGTTTGGCCAGGAACAGGTTGAGTGCGACGATGCCCAGGCCCAGGGCTGTGCACAGCCAGAAGCCGGAAATGCCGTGCACGTAGCCCAGGCGCACGGTGCCGACGGTCGACGCGCCACCCAGTACGGTCGCGGCCATGGTACCCATGTAGAGCGACGGGCCCAGGTTGCGGCCCGCCACCAGGTAATCTTCATGGGTTTTTGCCTTGCGCATGCCGTACCAGCCAAGCAGCAGCATGCCTGCCGCGTAGATCGCGACGACGAAAATATCCAAAGCCATGGGAAATCTCTCCAGGTTTGTTTCTTATTGGGGGTGCTGCCTATACGTGGGCAAAACGGTCAGGCGGTGGCGCCGCTGGGCACCGCGGTTTTACCGCGCGCACCGTTCGGGCCGTAGACCGCGGCCGGTTCCGGGACCACCTTGAGCAGCACCAGGTACAGCACTGCCGCCAACCCCAGGGTGACCGGCAGGCTGATATCGATACCGCCGGCCAGGTTGCCCAGCGGGCCGACGAACTGCCCCGGCAGGTTGACGAAACACAGGCCCACCAGTGCGCTGGGAATCCAGGCCCCAAGGCCGCGCCAGTTCCAGCCGTGGTGAAACCAGTAGCGCCCGCCCTGTTCACCCCGGGTGAACACTTGCAGGTCATCAGGGCAATACCAGCCACGCCGGGTCAGCAGGCCAATCAGCATGATCACCATCCAGGGCGTAGTGCAGGTAATGATCAGCACCACGAAGGTCGACACGCTCTGCACCAGGTTGAAGGCGAAGCGGCCGATGAAGATGAAGGCAATCGACATCACACCGATCAGCAAGGTCGCCTGCACCCGCGACAGCAGCCGCGGGAACACGCTGGACATGTCCAGGCCCGTGCCATACAGCGCTGTGGTGCCGGTGGACATGCCGCCGATCACCGCCAACAGGCACACCGGCAGGAAGAACCAGCCTGGCGATACGGCCAGCAGGCCGCCCACGTAGTTGTTGTTGGCGATGTAGTCCGGCGCCTGGGTGGCGACGATGGTCGCCGTGGCCAGGCCGAACAGCAAGGGCAGCAGGGTGGCCAACTGCGCGCAGATCACCGCGCCCATGATCCGCGACTTGGCGGTGGTGCGTGGGATGTAGCGCGACCAGTCACCCAGGAACGCGCCGAACGAAATCGGGTTGCTCATGGCCACCAGCGATGCACCGATGAAAGCCGCCCAGAAGCCGGCCTGGCCGTGGCTGACGGTACCTGCATAATTGACGTCGAAGGCTCCGGCGAATGCGGCGATACCCGACAGGAACAGGATGCTGGCGGTCCATACGGCGATCTTGTTGACCCACAGCATGAAGCGGAAGCCGTAGATGCACACGGCCAGTACCAGGAGCGCGAACAGCCCGTAGGTCAAGCCCAGGCTCAGGTCGGTTTCCGGCAGGCCGATCAGGCGCTTGGCGCCGCCTACCAGCGCGTCGCCCGAGCTCCACACCGACAGGGAAAAGAAGGCGATGGCGGTTAGCAGCGACAGGAACGAACCGACAATACGCCCATGCACGCCGAAGTGGGCGCCGGACGACACGGCGTTGTTGGTGCCATTGATGGCGCCGAACAAGCCCATGGGGGCCAGGATCACCGCGCCCACCAGGGTGCCCAGCAGCACGGCCACCAGGCCGGCCTGGAACGACAGGCCGAAGAGCACGGGGAAACTGCCCAGCACCGCCGTGGAAAAGGTGTTGGCGCCGCCAAAGATCAGGCGGAACAGGTCGAGGGGCTTCGCATTCCTTTCATGGTCGGGGATCTGCTCCACCCCGAAGGTTTCTATCTGGCTGATGCCTGTTGTGCTGTTGTTATTGTTCATGATCTGCTCCGATCATTGCGGGCGCCCGTCTGTGCGGGCGTCGCGGCGGTCAAGGGGAGGGCAGTGTCGTGGGTGCGGCGGACAAATGTTCGTGGCAGGCCAGCCAGCGGCCTTCTTGTTGTTGGCGAAACACAATGGTTTCGCGTTCCTGGCTAAAGTACAGCTCCCCTTGCATGCGCAGTTGTGTCGCCACGTCATGCATGAATATCGCCATGTCGCCCTGAAGGCTGACCACGGCATTGCTCGAGGTGCATTCCAGCACCTCGAAGCCATCCTCGCGCCGCCAGCCGTCCCATACCTCGCGGTAAGCATCACGGGACAGCAGGGGCTGTTCGAGGGTGTGGAACACGAAGCTGGCATCGGCCGTGAACGCCCCGAAATAGGCTTCGCGGTCGTTGCTGGCGAAGGCCGTGACCAACTCGGCGGCGGCTTGTAATACTTGTTCGCGCGCGTTCATGGCCATGTCCTCAGCGGTGCACCACGCCCGGTAATACGCAGAGCATTTCATACAGCAGGTTGGCGCCCAGCAATGAGGTGTTGCCAGTGGTGTCATAGGGCGGCGAGACTTCTACCAGATCGCAGCCAACCAGGTCCAGGCCCTGACAGCCGCGCACGATCTCGATGGCCTGGATGGTGGTCAGCCCGCCGATTTCCGGGGTGCCAGTGCCCGGTGCCCAGGCCGGGTCGATGCCGTCGATGTCGAAGCTCAGGTACACCGGACCGTCGCCGACCTTGGCGCGCACTTCCTCCATCAGGGGCGCCAGCGACTTGTGCCAGCATTCTTCGGCCTGCACCACGCGGAAGCCCTGGTTGCGGCTCCAGTTGAAGTCTTCGGCGGTATAGCCTTGGGCGCGCAGGCCGATCTGCACCACACGGTCGCAGTCCAGCAGGCCTTCCTCCACGGCGCGGCGGAAGGTGGTGCCGTGGGCGATCTTCTCGCCGAACATGTGGTCGTTGACGTCGGCGTGGGCGTCAATGTGCACCAGGCCGACCTTGCCATGCTTCTTGTGGATGGCGCGCAGGATCGGCAGGGTCACGGTGTGGTCGCCGCCCAGGGTCAGCGGGATGACATTGTGTTCCAGTATCTCGTCGTAGGCTTCTTCGATGATGCGCACGGCGTCCAGCAGGTTGAAGGTGTTGATCGCGACGTCGCCGATGTCGGCCACAGACAGGGAGTCGAAGGGTGCGGCACCGGTGGCCATGTTGTAGGGGCGGATCATCACTGATTCGGCGCGGATCTCACGCGGGCCGAAGCGGGTGCCGGAGCGCAGCGAAGTACCGATGTCCAGGGGAATACCGACGAAGGCCGCGTCCAGGCCGGCTGCGGTTTGCAGGTGCGGCAGGCGCATCATGGTGGCGATGCCGCCGAAACGCGGCATTTCGTTACCGCCCAGTGGTTGGTGAAGAATCTTGTCCACGGGTTACCTCATCGTTTGTCTTTTTTCTTGAAGCACGGTCTGAAGCCGGCACGTTGAGGCGGAGTCTGCAAAAGGTAGTGCGCTTGAAGAATCGCTACCGAGAAATACTTAGTTCAGATATTTCTGAACTAATGCAGGTACACTCTGTTTGATGCGGAACCGGGAAGCTCTGTTTCCCATAAGAACCTCACTCGATGTCAGAGACCACGGCCAACGCACTCCCCGACCTGAAACTGCTGCGCATCTTCGTCAGCGTTGTCCGCCACCAGGGCTTCGCCAACGCCCAGCAGGAACTGAACCTGTCCACCTCGGCCATCAGTACCTACATGAGCCAGCTCGAGGCCGCCCTGGGCATCGTGCTGTGCCACCGCGGCCGCGGCGGTTTCAGCCTGACCAGCAAGGGCGAGCTGTTTCATCAGGAAACCCTGCGCCTTATGGCGGAAATGGAAGGCTTCGAGCAGTACGCCGCCGCCCTCAAAGGCGAGCTGCGCGGAACCCTCAACCTGGGGGTGATCGACTCCACGGTCAGCGACCGCGCACTGCCGTTTGCCGAAGCCATCGGCGCCTATTGCCAGGAACATCCGGCGGTGCACTTGCATCTTTCCGTCTCCAGCCCGTACGAGTTGCAACTGGGCGTGCAAGAAAACCGCCTGGACCTGGCCATCGGGGCGTTCTCCACGCGCATGAGCGGCCTGGTCTACCAGCCGTTGTACCGCGAGCAGCACTGGCTGTACTGCAGCAACCGCCACCCGCTGTACGCCGAGCGGCGTATTCCGGAGCAGGTCATTACCCAGCAACGCATGGTCGGCCGCGGCTACTGGAGCCAGGCCGAGCTGGCGCGCCACGGTTTCAAGCACAGCGCCGCGACAGTGGAGTCCATGGAGGCCCAGCTGATTCTGGTGCTGTCCGGCGCCTACATTGGCTACCTGCCCGAGCACTACGCCCAACCCTGGGCAGACAAGGGCGACTTGCGCGTACTATCCCCAGCGACCTTCGGCTATCAGGCGCCATTTTCCATGATCACCCGCCGCGGACGCAGTCGGGAACCGCTGATTCAGACGTTCCGCGACCTGCTGAAAGCGCAATTGACTCCGGTGTGAATGTTGCCTGTGGCGTTTGGCCGCAGCGGCAAGAGGCCATTATTTGTGCGTTTTTTGAAACTTCCCGCGTCGAAGGGCCCTACAACCTTGAAAGGGTCTGCTACACCTTTCAGGGCTTGATGACCTTTCTTCATCGACAGCAGGGACCGCCCCGATGCGCATGAATATGCCCGTTACCCATACCGAACGCACGTTTTCAAGCGAACAGCGGCTGATTTCCACCACTGACCTCAACAGTCATATCACCTACTGCAACGATGCTTTCGTCAGCATCAGTGGCTTTACCTACGACGAACTGGTGGGCAAGCCCCACAACCTGGTCCGCCATCCGGACATGCCGGCTGCGGTGTTCGCGCAGATGTGGGACACCATCAAGACCGGCAAGCCATGGATGGGGGTGGTCAAGAACCGCTCAAAGAATGGCGACTTCTATTGGGTGAGTGCCTACGTCACCGCCATCTATGAAAACGGCCGCATCAGCGGCTTTGAATCGGTACGTTCGCTCCCCACCCGCGATCAGATCCGCCGTGCCGAAGCCCTGTATGCACGGCTGCGGGCGGGCAAGTCGCCGGTTTCCCCAGCAGCGCGGCTGGGCAAGATGTTTCAGCGCGGCTGGCCCATCCTTGCCGCCGCAGCCGTATCGGTGTTCAGCCATTTCCTGCTCGACGGCTACCTGGCGCTGGCGGTGGTGCTGCTGAGCCTGGTGGGGGCGTGGGGCCTGACCGAGCGCCGGCAGGTACGCGACATCGAACGCACCCTCGATGAACACCCGAAATCCTTCACCAGCCCGTTGGTGGCCCTGACCTACAGCGATACCCCGGGTGCCCAGGGCCGCCTGGAGCTGGCCATGTACAGCGAGGAAGCACGGCTGCAGACCGCCTTGACGCGGCTGGTGGACGCTGGCGTCAGTGTGCGCGAGCGCGCCTCGCAGTCTTCCGACCTCTCCGGCGTGCAGGCTGAACTGCTCGACCGCCAGCGCAGCGAGACCGATCAGTCGGCCACTGCCATTGCCGAAATGGCCGCTACTATCCAGGAAGTCACCCACAACGTGCAGAACACCGCCGTGGCCGCTGCCGACGCCGACCAGCTCGCGCAGCAAGGCAGTGCATTGGCCGAGCAGAGCCTGCAGGCCATGGGCCTGATGAGCAATGCGGTGACCGAGATTGGCCAGGCGGTCAATGCCTTGGCGCAGGAAACCCAGTCCATCGGCAGCGTCGCCGACGTGATCACCGCCATTGCCGAGCAGACCAACCTGCTGGCCCTCAATGCCGCCATCGAAGCGGCCCGGGCGGGCGAGCAGGGCCGTGGTTTCGCCGTGGTGGCCGACGAAGTGCGCTCCCTGGCCATGCGTACCCGCACCTCTACCGAGCAGATCCACCAGATCATCACCTCCTTGCAATCGGGTGCCACCCGTGCGGTGCAGACGGCAGACCGTGGGCAGCAGATTTCCCAGGAAAGCGTACAGAGCGTAGAAGCCGTGCAGACCGCCCTGGTGGGCATCACCCAGGCGGTCAGCCGCATCACCGGCATGAGCCAGCAGATGGCAACCGCCTCGGAACAACAAAGCCACGTGGCCGAAGACATCAACCAGCAGATCACCCGCATCGCCCAGCTCTGCGACCGCAGCGCCAACCAGGCGCGCCAGGGGGCCGAAGTCAGCCAGGAACTGGAGCGCATGGCCGAATACCTCCACAACCTGGCCGAGCGGTTCAGCCGCTGACCGGCGAAAAATGCCTGACAGTCCGCGGCGCCTGCTTCCCGAGCTGGCGCCCGGTCCCACAGGGAATGGCCGCGGGGGCGGCGTGTTTCCTTGTGGAACCGGGCGAAGCTCGGGAACGGAGCGCTCAGGATGCCTGACGCCCCACGCCACCTGGCCCGACACAGGCGATCCTGTGGCAAAATAGCCAATGCCTCGAATTCAATGCCCCCGCTGCCAACGCCCTGAATCCCGCTGCCTGTGCGCGCTGATCCCCAGCCTGCCCAGCCAGACGCGCGTGCTCATCCTGCAGCACCCCAGCGAAGTCAATCACGCCCTCAACACTGCGCGCCTGGCAGCCCTTGGCCTGGCCAGCGCTCAGCTGATAGTCGGTGAGACGTTCGACGGGCTCGAAACCTTGCTGAACCCACCGGGCTACCGCGCCTGCCTGCTGTTCCCCGGCGAAGAGGCCCAGGTGATCCAGGCCTATGCCCCCGATGATCGCCCCTGGTTGCTGGTAGTACCCGACGGCACCTGGCGCAAGGCCCGCAAACTGCTGCACCTCAACCCGGGGCTGGCCGCCTTGCCTCGGGTTACCCTGGATGGCGCGCTGCCATCGCGCTACCGGCTGCGCAAGGCCCCCGGGCCCGGCGCGTTGTCGACCATCGAGGCGATTACCCAGGCACTTGAGGTACTGGAAGCACCCGCGTCATTCCAGCCACTGCTCAAACCCTTCGATGCCTTGATCGAAGGGCAGATCGCAGCCATGGGGGAAGCGGTCTACCAACGCAATCACACCCAGTGATGAACCGGCCAGCCCGCCTTCTCGGCGTGCTCACGCAGCACCGGGTCAGGGTTGACCACATGGGGGTGGTCCACCTTGAGCAGCAACGGCAGGTCATTGCGCGAGTCTGAGTAGAATGTCGCGCCTTCCAGGTTTTCTTCTTCCTGGTCCAGCCATTCCAGCAAGCGGGTGATCTTGCCTTCGCGGTAGGTCAATGTGCCGACCGTGGCGCCGCTGTAGACGCCATGCTGGACGTCCAGTTCGATGGCGAGTATTTCATCCACGCCCAGGCGCTCGGCGATGGGGCCGACCAGGTGCGTGCCCGAGGCCGAGATGATCAGGATGCGGTCGCCAGCCTGGCGGTGCTGGGCGATGGTCCTGGTGGCGTCGCTGAAGATGATCGGTTCGATGAAGTCCTCGACCCAGGGGCCCACCAGGTGCTCGACTTCCTCCGGCGTGCGGCCGATCATCGGCTCCAGGCTGAAGGCCATGTAGTCTTCCATGGCCAGTTTGCCCTGGCTGTAGGCGTCCATCAGTTCATTGTTCTTGCGCATGAACGACTCTGGGTCGACCCAGCCCAGGCGGCCCATCTGCTCGCTCCACAGGGTGGCGCAGTCACCGTGGATCAGGGTTTCGTCCAGGTCGAAGATTGCCAATGCCATTTAAGAATTATCTCCTGCTCAAGGCCTGAAGGCAGTTGCACGCTACAGGCTGCAAGCTGCGAGAAAAGGCGCCGCGTTCACATGAAGCTCGCGGCTGCCGTCAGGCTACCTCACAAAGCGCCTGCGGATCGATGCTTAGTGATACTCGCTGCCCATTGGGCAACAGGTCGCTCGCCGAGCGGTTGAGTACATCGACCACCAATTCCACGCCCCGGGCCTGCACGCGGTAGCGAATCACATTGCCCAGCAGGCTGTGGCTGCGGATCTCGCCGTCCAGTTCGCCGCTCAGGCTCAGGCTGATGGCTTCCGGGCGGATGGCCAGGCGCGTGTGGACGGGCCGTTGCAGCAGCTTGCCCGCCTGCTCGGCGTCCAGCAGGTTGTAGTTGCCGATGAAGCCGGCGGCGAAGGCATCGGTGGGTGCGGTGTAGAGACTCTGCGCGTCGCCACTCTGGACGATCTTGCCCTTGTTCATCAGGAAGATGCGGTCGCTCATGGTCAGCGCTTCTTCCTGGTCGTGGGTCACGAAGATGGTAGTCAGCCCCAGTTCCTGCTGGATGGCGCGGATCTGCTCGCGCAGGTGCTTGCGAATGCGTGCATCCAGGGCCGACAGGGGCTCGTCCAGCAACAGCAGGCGTGGGCGGGTGACCAGCGAGCGCGCCAGTGCCACCCGTTGGCACTGGCCGCCTGACAGTTGGTGCGGGTAGCGGTTGGCCAGTTCGTGCAGCTCCACCAGGGCCAGCACCTCGCTGACGCGCTGGTGGATCTGGCCTTTGTCGATTTTCTGCATGCGCAGCCCGAAGGCCACGTTCTGCTCCACGGTCATGTTGGGAAACAGGGCATAGCTCTGGAACACCATGCCGATGTCGCGCTTCTGCGGGCTGAGGGGGACGAGGTCCTGGCCTTCCAGCAGGATACGGCCGCTGTTGACCGGGGTCAGGCCGGCGATGCAGCGCAGCAGAGTGGACTTGCCGCAGCCGGAAGGCCCCAGCAAGGTGACGAATTCGCCCCGGGCGATGGTGAAGTTGATGTCGCTGAACACGGGCGTGTCGCCGTAGTGCTTTTGCAGTTGTTCGACGCTGACGAAACTCATCTCAGTCTTTGTCCTTGTTCAGGCGGTTGGCGGCCCAGGTCAGCACCAGCACAAACAGGAAATAGGAAATCACCAGCGCGCTGTTGAAGTGCCCGCTGCTGTTGCGCATGTTGTTGAGGTACACCTGCAGGGTTTCGTAGCGGGTGCCTACCAGCAGGTTGGCGAACACGAACTCGCCGAACAGGAACGAGAACGACAGCAGCAGCGCCACCATCAGGCCTTTGCGCAGGTTGGGCAGCACCACCAGCAGCGCGGCCTGGAAGGTGCTGGCGCCCAGCAGGTGGGCGGCGTCCATCAGGTCGCGCAGGTTGATGGCCTGCAGGTTGTTGGTGATGGCCCGGTACATGAACGGCAAGGCCACGGTGAAGTAGCAGCCGATCAGAATCCAGGGTGTGCCGACCATGGCCATCGGGCCCGACCCATACAGTTGCAGCAGCCCCACCGAGGACACCACTGGCGGCACCGCGAAGGGCAGCAGGATCAGGATGTTCATCAGCGCGTCCAGACGCGGAAAGTGGTAATGCACCACGAACAGCAGTGGCAGGATCAGCACCACCGACAGCACCAGGGCGCCCAGGCACACCACCAGCGACTGGCCGAACGCGTGCAGGAAGCGCGTGTCGCTCCACAGGTCCAGGTACCAGTGCAAGGTCAGGCCGCTGGGCAGGATGGTCGCCGACCAGCTGGTGGCCAGGGAATAGAGCAAGGTGCCTGCCAGGGGCAGCAGCAGGATCAGGAACAGCAGCCACGCGACTACCCTGTGGTAGAGGCTGGCCGGGCCGGTTTCAGCGCGCGACATGGTAGCTCCTCTTCAACAGCCACTGATGGACGAGGGTGACCAGGGTCATCATGCCCACCAGAATCATCGCCAGCGCGGCGGCCAGGTCGGGGTTGAGGCTGATGTCGCCGGCCACCATGGCGGCGATGCGGATGGGCAGTACGTTGAAGTTGCCGGTGGTCAGGGCATACACCGTGGCGTAGGCGCCCAGGGCGTTGGCCAGCAGGATCACGAAGGTGCCCAGCAGCGCCGGGGTCAGTACCGGCAGGCCGATATGACGCCAGTATTGCCAGGCGCTGGCCCCCAGCAGCGCCGAGGACTCGCGCCAGTCTTCACGCAACGCGTCGAAGGCGGGGTAGAGAAGGAGCACGCCCAGGGGAATCTGGAAGTAGGTGTAGAGAATGATCAGGCCGGTCTTGGAATACAGGTTGAAGTCTTCGATCAGCCCGGCCTGCTTGAGGATCATGGTCAGGCTGCCGTTGAACCCCAGCAGGATGATGAAGGCAAAGGCCAGCGGCACCCCGGCGAAGTTGCTGGTCATGTTGGCGAAGGCACTGACGAAGTCGCGCAGCTTGGAGTCCACCCGGCGCAGGGAGTAGCTGCCCAGGACAGCGATGATGATGCCGAACAGGCTGGACCAGAAGCTGATCTCCAGGCTGAACTGCATGGCCTGGCGATAGAAGCGCGAACTGAAGGCTGCGACGAAGTTTTCCACGCCCCAGCCGCTGTCGGTGCGCAGGCTGTGCAACGCCACCCACGCGAGCGGGGCGATCTGAAACACGATGAACACCAGGGCGAATGGCACCAGGCACAGTAGGGCCCAGCCCTTGCCACTACGTGGTCGGCTCATTTGAGCAGCTCCCGGCAGAAGGGTTTGTCGTGGGGCACGCCCAGCAACTGGCACAGGGTGCCGCACAGTTCGAGTTGCCGCGGGCGTGCCTGTGGGTCCAGGCTGAAGGCATCGCCCAGCACGAACAGCGGTACCTGGCGTTCCTCGGGCAGCAGGCCGTTGTGGGAGCGGTCGTTGTTCATGCCGTGGTCGGCGGTCACCAGCACCTGGTAGCCGCCGTCCAGCCAGCCTTGCAGGTAGTCCGCCAGGATCACGTCGGCGCCGCGGGCGCTGTTGCGATATTGCGGGCTGTCGAGGCCGTGCTTGTGCCCGGCATCGTCGATGTTCATGGGGTGTATCAGCAGAAAGTCCGGCGCGTGGCGCAGGCGCAGGTCTTCACCGTCGGCGAACAGGTGGGAATCGGGGTAGTGATCGGCCCAGTAGAAGTGCCCGTACTGGATAGGCAGCTGCGGCGCCACGGTGTGGCGGTCACGGGCAGCGTCGAAGGGCGAGCGGTTGTAGAGTTCGCTGACCCAATGATAGGCCGCGGCCGCGGTGACCTTGCCGGCGTCGCGGGCATAGTGGAACACGCTGCGCTGGCTGGACAGGCGGCTGACATTGTTGTGCACGATGCCGCTGTCGATGGGCGCGACGCCGGTGAGAATGCATTCGTACAGCGGGCGTGACAGGGCTGGCAGCTCGCATTCCAGTTGGTACAGCGCAGCCTTGCCGGCAGCCACGTAGGCGTGCAGGTGGCCCATGGCGTGCTCGGCGACCTGGTAGCTGAGGCCGTCGAGCAGTACCAGAAGGGTTTTGTGGGGCATGGTGCTCGCCTTGTGGATCATGGGATGGCCTTCCCGAGCTTCGCCCGGCCTGCAGAAAAGCGCTGATCCCTGCAGGGCCGGGAGAAGGCCGGGAAAAGAGCGGCGTCGGTCAGTTCATTTCGATGATGACCTGCTCGTTCCACTGCTGCGGCAAGGCCTTGGAGCTCTTCTCCCAGGCATCAGGGTTCTTGATCGGCTTGGCATTCTTGTACTGCTCGTTGGGCAGCAGCTTGTCGGCCACGTCTTGCGGCAGTTTCAGGTGCTCGGCACGAATCGGCCGGGCATGCCCGCGCGCCAGGTTGAACTGGCCTTCGTCGCTGAAGATGTATTCACGCGCCAGTTTGGCGGCATTGGGGTGCTTGGCGTATTTGTTGATGATGGTGGTGTAGCCCGAAATCACCGTGCCGTCGGAGGGAATCAGCACCGCGAAGCGAGTGGGGTCGATCTTGTCGCGGTAGCTCAGGCCGTTGAAGTCCCAGACCACACCGACTTCCACCTCACCCTTTTCCAGGGTCTGGATGGTGGGGTTGGCCAGCGACAGGCGTTTCTGCTGTGCCAGCTTGGTGAACAGTTCCAGGCCTGGGGCCAGGTTGGTTTCGTCGCCGCCACGGGCGATGGCGGCGGCCAGTACGCCATTGGCCGCCTGGGCGGCGGTGCTCACGTCACCGATGGCGACCTTGTACTTGCCTTTCTCCAGGTCGGCCCAGCTCTTGGGCGCGTCGGCGTCCTTGACCAGTTGCTTGTTGATGATGAACGCGATGGTGCCGGTGTAGGCCAATGCCCAGTGGCCGTCCTTGTCCTTGGCCCAGTCCGGGATCTGTTCCCAGGTGGTGGGCTTGTACGGCTGGGTCACGCCCTTGGCTGTGGCGATGGGGCCGAAGGCGGCGCCCACGTCGCCGATATCGGCGCTGGCATTGTCTTTCTCAGCATCGAACTTGGCCACTTCCTGGGCCGAGCTCATGTCGGTGTCCATGTGGGTCAGGCCATATTTGGCCAACAGCCCCGCCCAGGTGCCTTTCCAGTTGGCCCAGTCATCGGGCATGCCGACGCTGTTGACCGCGCCTTCGGCCTTGGCGGCCGCTTCCAGGGTTTTCAAATCGACGTCGGCGGCCATGGCATTGATGCTCATGGCGATGCCCATGCCTACCAGTGATGCCAGGAAAAGCTTTTTCATCCGAAGCTCCTTGGGCGCGTTCAGTGAACGCTGGTTTTGTCTGGACGGTGTTGCGGTAGTGGTCTAGATCAGCAATACCTGAGCCAATCTAGGGTGCAGTGATGACAATTTGATGTAGGGCGCGCTGGCGCGGCCCTTGCACAAGCACCCTTGGCACCCGTGGGCAGTAAGCGTAGTTCAGTTTTAACGGCTTGATCTGTAAGGGGTTGGGACCGGGTCTGTAGGGCGTTTCCGGGCCGGCTGTCATCCCGTGGTCATTTATTTTGCCTAGGCTGCAGCCAGGGCAGCCCCAGCGGTGCGTTGCCCCTTTTTGTAGCTGGACTAGACCAGGCAGGTTGAAATGATGCGTAACAGTGCACCCCGGGCCGTCACGGCGATCTGCCAGGCCCTGCAGGAACAGATTCAGCACGGCCTGCTGGCGCCAGGCTGCCAGCTGCCGGCCGAGCGCAAGCTCAGCGAGGTGTTCGACACCACGCGCATCACCTTGCGCGAGGCGCTGGTGCAACTGGAGGCCAGGGGGTTGATCTACCGCGAGGAGCGCCGCGGCTGGTTCATCTCGCCCCCGCGCCTGACCTACGACCTGATGAAGCGCAGCCACTTCCACGCCATGGTCCGCGAGCAGGGCCGCGAACCGTCGACGCAACTGCTGTCAGGGCGCCTGGTCCCCGCTACGGCGGCCATCTGCGCCAGCCTGCAACTGCCGCCGCTGTCCAGCGTGATCCAGTTGTGCCGCACCCGGCGCATTGATCAGCGCCTGGTGCTGTACGTGGAGCATTACCTCAACCCGCAGTATTTCCCTGGCATCCTGGAACTGGACCTGAACCAGCCGTTGACCGAAATCTATGCCCGGCATTACGGCATCGACTACGGCCGGGTGTGTTTCGAGATGGCGCCCACGGCATTGCGTGCCGAAGCCGCGAGTGCGTTGAAGGTATCAGTGGGCAGCCCCGGGCTGCGTATCACGCGGGTCAACCATGACCAGCAGGGCCGGCTCATCGATTGCGACCTGGAATACTGGCGCCACGACGCCATTCGTCTCAGAGCCGATGTCTCGCCGCCTTGATTTCCACTTCCGTGAGCCAGAACAGCGATGCTTGCCCCGCCCGCCGAGCGGCCTGAGGCGTTGATATTTCCCAGATCTCGCCATCGTAGATCTGGAAGGTCTGGCCGCTGCGCGAATAGCGTTCGCCCTGATAATTGAAGCTGTAGCCGGCACGTTGCACACGGTTCAGGTAGTGCTGGCGGGAGGTGCGCTGGCTGGGCGGCGAGCTGAGTTCCGAAACCATGCCGATGAACTGTTCCAGCGGGTAGTCGAAACAGCGCAATGCCTGTTCATTGGCATAGACGAAGCGAGGTGTGTCACTGCCGTCGTGGGCCAGCAGGCCGTAGGGCGCTTCTTCATGCACCCATTGCAGGTCCACGGGGGCACCGGGTATCGCCATGGGCAGGTGCCTGCCGGTGTGGCGGAAATACGCATCGTCGATTTGCCGCAGTTGGCTCTCTAGCTCGGGGCCAAGCATCACGTCGTTCCTCTACTGCACTTCACTGAGTCCAGACCCCACGCTACCCCGTGGGGGATGACAGGTCTATTGTCATAATCGACACACGTCAGGCCGAAGCATCCTGGGCTTGGGCGCTGACCGCGCCGCCCGCGCTGGTGACCACCTGCACGCTCAGGCGTGGGGTGGCCAGGTCCAGGCCGCTTTCGTCCAGCTGGCGCTTGAGCGCCAGGTTGAAGGCTCGGGACACTTCCCATTGCTTGATGGGCGCGGTCTTGAAGCGGGCGCGAAGGATGGCGGTGCCGGCCTCGAAACTCTCCACGCCCTGGATCTCCAGGGGCGACCAGATGTTGCGGCGCTGCAGCGGGTCGGTACGCATTTTCTGACCGACGTCGCGCATCAGCTTGATGGCCGTGTCGATGTCCATGGTGTGCGGTACGTTGACGCGGAAAATCGCGTAGCCGAATTCGCGCGAGTAGTTCTTGATGCTCTTGATCTCGCTGAACGGAATGGTGTGGACAATGCCGTCGATGTCCCGCAGGCGAACCGTGCGGATGGTCAGGCCTTCCACCGTGCCCAGGTGGCCGCCCACGTCCACGTAGTCGTCGATGGCCAGGGAGTCTTCGATGATGATGAACAGGCCGGTGATCAGGTCGGCTACCAGCGACTGGGCGCCGAAGCCGATCGCCAGGCCGATCACACCGGCACCGGCCAGCAGCGGCGTGACGTTCATGCCCATGTTCGCCAGGGCGACGATGGCGGCGATGATGAAAATGGCGATGAACAGGACGTTGCGGATCAGCGGCATCATGGTTTGCGCGCGGGCATTGGCCAGGCCCTTGCGCGAGTGGGTGAGGGCGTGGTGCACGGCGGTATCGGCCAGTATCCACACCAGCCACGCCAGAATCAGGGTGCCCGCCAGGCTGAACAGCTTGACGCTGATGTCGTGGCCGTCTCCTTCGGTGAAGCGTATCAGCGACATGTCCCACACCCGCAGGCCCAGTTCGATGAAGCACAGCCAGATCGCCAGGTGCGCCAGGGTGTAGCCGAAGCTGCGCAAACGCTCGAAGTACACGGCCTGACGCTTGATGCCTTTGCGCGGTTTGTTGAAATGGCGGCGCACCAGGCCATTGCAGACCATGCACAGCACCAGCAGCACCGTGCACACCAGCGACTGGCGCAACACGGCGCTGGTGTCACCGGCATTGATGAACGTGGCCACCAGCGAGAGGCCCACCAGCACCAGCGCCGGCAGGTACCAGAAGGTGCCGAGGATATCGATGGTGTCGCTCAGGGCGCGACGGGTCAGGCGCCGGGCCAGGGGCTGGTTGCGGATCAGGTGCGCGATGGGGCGGCGGAAACGCAGAATGAACATGCCGCTGCACAGCGCCGCCATGACATTGGCCAGGGTCGCCGCCAGGTGGGCGAGGTGTGAGCCAAGGCTGGCGACCAGGCGCGGGTCGTTGAGGGCTTCGCCGAAGGCGGCGAAGCTGCCGATCAGCCACAGTGGGCGGAATGCCTGGTGGCGCAAGATGTACAGGGCGCGGTGGCGGTGCGGGCCGTCAAGCAGTGAAAACGCCACCACGCAGATCGCCGAGAAACAGGTGCCCACCACCAGTGCATAGGCCAGCACCATGGCCAGGTCCTTGCCCAGTGAGGAGGGCAGGGCATAACCCACCCACACCGTAATGATCAGCGCCACCAGCCAGGGACCCAGCTTGCGCAGGGCAAAGCGTAGCAGGTCGAGGGTACGCGGCAGCTGCGGCAGTTCTTCGCTGAGGCCGAAGCGCATGCGGATGTGATGGCTGATCCAGTTCAGCGCGTACGCCAGCAGGCTCCACACCAGGATGATCAGCACGAAGGCGAAGATGATCGGCGGCCACTCGGCCAGTGGCAGCATCAGGTCGGACAGTTCCTGCTTGGCCTGGTCCGCTTCGGTGGACCAGCGCGAGAAGGGACTGTCGTCGCCGGAAAACTGTTTCTCGAAATAGCCAAGGGTGCTGCCGATCAGCCCAAGCACACCTTCCTCACCGGCCGGCTGGGCCTTCTTGGTGGTATCGCGCAGGCGCTTGAGGTCAGTCAGCAGTTGGGTACGTTGCTGGTCGTTTTCCAGTGACTTGATCACCTCGTCCAGCGATTGTGCCAGGGGTTCGGTGGGCTCGGGCTGGGTTTTCTGCGAGCTGCCCAGCAGGCTCGGCAGGCCCGCAGCCTGGGCCGTTGGCAGGGTGGCCAGCAGGCAGATCAGCAACAGGGTGAAAAAGGCAGGCAGACGGAAAAAGGCAGGCACGCGGCAATAGACCCAGGGTAATTCCAGATCGAGGCAGTGTACGAGGCGTGCCGGGGCAATGCGAGTGCTTAAGCGCCAATTCGGACGAGGATCTTGTAAAGCACGATGCCCAGCAGGCAGAGCATGCCGAACCAGATCATCAGCACGCCGAGGTTGCGCTCGCGCAGGCTGAAACCGAGGGTGAGCAGGCCGAGGCTGGCCGTGACCTGCATGAGCAGAAGGGTGAATTAGTCCATGATGCGCGTCCTTGGGGGGAGGGCCTTATTCAAGTTTAGGCCCGGATGCGCGTCGTCACCTGATTTGTGTCATGCAATGTGGAAGTGCGCGGTTCGGGGCAGGCGCCGGATTGTCAGCAGGCTTTCAGGCTACAAAGCTCGCGGGCAACCCGGCTCCCACACCGACAGCGGCATGCGACCGAACGGGTTACGGCAGTTCGCGGCTGCGGTAGAAGGCTTCCAGCACCTTCACCAGGTGGGCCAGGTCCTGGCTGCCACACAGTTCGCGGATCGAGTGCATGGCGAAGGTCGGCAGGCCGATGTCCACGGTGCGCACGCCCAGGTGGCTGGCGGTGATCGGGCCAATGGTGGAGCCGCAACCCATGTCGCTGCGCACCACGAAGCTCTGCACCGGTACTTCCTCGGCCATGCACAAATGGCGGAAGAAGCCGGCGGTTTCGCTGTTGGTGGCGTAGCGCTGGTTGCTGTTGACCTTGATCACCGGGCCGGCGTTGAGTTTCGGCCCGTGGTTGGCGTCGTGCTTGTCGGCATAGTTGGGGTGCACGCCGTGGGCGTTGTCGGCCGACACCAGCAGCGAGCGCTGGATGGTGCGCACGAAGTCGTCGCCGTCGGGCAGCAGGCGGCGCAGGGTCTGCTCCAGCATCGGGCCATCAGCGCCGCAGGCCGAGCAGGAACCGATTTCCTCGTGATCGTTGGCCACGAACACGCAGGTTTCTTCGCTGTCGGCATTGAGCAGCGCCTGCAGCGCGGCGTAGCAGGACAGCAGGTTGTCCAGGCGCGCGCCAGCGATGAACTCGCCATGCAGCCCGACCACGGCGGCGTTCTGGGTGTCATAGAAGCTCAGCTCGTAGTCCAGCACCACGTCTGCGTTCAGGCCGTGTTCGCGGGCCAGTTGCTCGGTGAGCAGGGCGCGGAAGTCCGGGCGCTCGTCGCCGGCCACCTGGGCCAGGATCGGTGGCAACTCGTTCTGGGCATTGATGGCCCAGCCCTGGTTTGCCTCGCGGTTGAGGTGGATGGCCAGGTTGGGGATGACGGCGATGGGCAGCTTGAAGTCGACCAGCTGGCTTTCCACCTTGCCGTCGCGGCGGAAGGTGACACGGCCGGCCAGCGACAGGTCGCGGTCGAACCAGGGCGCCAGCAGCGCGCCGCCATACACTTCCACGCCCAGTTGCCAGAAGCCCTGGCGTTGCAGCTCAGGCTGCGGCTTGACGCGCAGGCAAGGGCTGTCGGTGTGGGCGCCGACCAGGCGGATACCGCCAATCAACGGCGAATGACGACCCAGCTTGATGGCGATGATGGAGGAGTCGTTGCGGGTCAGGTAATAGCGTCCGCCGGCGACGGTAGCCCAGGTGTCACGCTCGTCGAGACGTTGGTAACCGGCCGCCTCCAGGCGCATGGCCAGGCTGGTGGTGGCATGGAAGGGCGTGGGGGAGGCCTTGAGGAAATCGATCAGGCCCTGGTTCAAAGCTTCGCGCATAGGTGGCTCCAGACAGCAATGGCGCGAGTTTAACGTATTGAAGCCGGCTTTGTGCGCTGACTTGAAACACCATGCAACGGCCCTGTGGGACCGGGCTTGCCCGGGAAGGGTGGTGCCTGCTTCCCAGGCAAGCCTGGTCCCACACCCTTCGCGGCAGTTGGGTCAGTGAGGCAAAGGACTTAGCCCTGGAGGCATGGCAGGTCTAGCCGGAACTGGCCTGACTGCCACCCTTCTGAGGGACCGGGCGAAGCTCGGGAAGGGCGCGCCGCGTAGTGCCTGATGCACCGCGTCGCCTGTTTCCCGAGCTGGCGCCCGGTCCCACAGGGTTGGCTGCGATTCAGCGCTCACTTCTGTGGGACCGGGCTTGCCCGGGAAGGGTGGTGCCTGCTTCCCAGGCAAGCCTGGTCCCACACCCTTCGCGACAGTTAGCCCTGGAGGCATGGCAGGTCTAGCCGGAACTGGCCTGACTGCCACCCTTCTGAGGGACCGGGCGAAGCTCGGGAAGGGCGCGCCGCGCAGTGCCTGATGCACCGCGTCGCCTGTTTCCCGAGCTGGCGCCCGGTCCCACAGGGTTGGCTGCGATTTAGCGTTCACTTCTGTGGGACCGGGCTTGCCCGGGAAGGGTGGTGCCTGCTTCCCAGGCAAGCCTGGTCCCACACCCTCGCGGCAGTTGGGTCAGTGAGGCAAAGCACTTAGCCCTGGAGGCATGGCAGGTCTAGCCGGAACTGGCCTGACTGCCACCCTTCTGTGGGACCGGGCGAAGCTCGGGAAGGGCGCGCCGCGCAGTGCCTGCTCGTTCGACAGGGGCGCGGCAGATCAGAACGGCGCGGGGCACTCGAAACGTACGCGCTCGCCACTCACGGGGTGGGTGAAGCTCAGCATGCTGGCGTGCAGGCACAGCCGCGGGTAGGCCGCCAGGGCCTCTGGGTGGGCGTACAGGCCGTCACCCAGCAGCGGGTGGCCGATGGAGAGCATGTGCACGCGCAGTTGGTGCGAACGGCCGGTGATGGGCGTCAGCTCCACACGGCACCAGTCACCGCAGCGCTCCAGCACTTTCCAGAAGGTCAGGGCGTGCTTGCCCTGTTCGTGGTCGACCACATGGCGCGGCTTGGTGGGCGGGTCGTATCGCAATGGCAGGTCGATGCTGCCACTGTCCAAAGCCGGCTGACCCCAGGCCAGGGCGGTATAGGCCTTCTCGGTTTCCCGGTCGTGAAACTGGCGCGACAGCTCGCGGTGGGTATCGGCATCACGGGCCAGCAGGATGATGCCCGACGTTTCCCAATCCAGGCGGTGCACGATGCGGGCCTCGGGGAAGCCGTTTTCCTGCAGGCGGGTGATCAGGCAGTCCTTGTTGTCCTCGGCGCGGCCAGGTACCGACAGCAGCAGGGTGGGCTTGTTGATCACCAGGATAGCAGCGTCCTGGTGCAGGATTTCGATGTTCGACAGCGGCATTGAAGTTGTCTCGGTAAAAACGCCAACGGCGGTGAGGATCGACCTGAGATCCGTGGTGCCTGCTCCCGAGCTTTCCCCGGGCCCACAGCGCATGGCACGTGGGACCGGGCGAAGCTCGGGAAGCAGGCGACACAAGTCTGCCGCCGATCCCCACCGCCGCGGGTACTGCCTGGCCGGGTTAGCGGTCAGGCAGGGTGATGTTGAGTTCCAGAATCGAGCAGCTACCCTGGTTTTCCAGTGCCACCTGCACGTCCTCGTTGCCGATGTTCACGTACTTGCGGATCACCTCGACCAGCTCTTTCTGCAGGGCGGGCAGGTAGTCCGGGGTACTGCGCTGGCCACGCTCGTGCGCCACGATGATCTGTAGACGCTCTTTCGCTACCGACGCGGTATTGACCTTTTTGGAACGAAAGAAGTCAAAAATGCTCATCAGTTGCCTCCAAAGAGCCGCTCAAAGAATCCTTTCTTCTGCATGGCGAGGAAGCGGTGTTCCACGTTCTTGCCCAGCAGTCGGTCCACGGCATCGCTGTAGGCCTGGCCAGCGTCGCTCTGGTCATCGAGGATGACCGGCACGCCCTGGTTGGAAGCCTTGAGCACCGCCTGGGATTCAGGGATGACGCCCAGCAGGGTCACCGACAGGATTTCCTTGACGTCTTCCACGCCCAGCATCTCGCCTTTGCTCACGCGCTCGGGGTTGTAGCGGGTCAGCAGCAGGTGTTCCTTGATCGGGTCTTCGCCTTTCTCGGCGCGGCGCGATTTGCTGGCCAGCAGGCCCAGCATACGGTCCGAGTCACGTACCGAAGACACTTCCGGGTTGGTCACGACGATGGCTTCGTCGGCGAAGTACATCGCCAGGTGGGCACCGGTCTCGATACCGGCCGGCGAGTCGCAGACCACGTATTCGAAGGTTTCCTTGAGCTCCATCAGGACCTTTTCAACGCCTTCCTTGGTCAGCGCGTCCTTGTCACGGGTCTGGCTGGCAGCCAGCACGTAAAGGTTCTCAAGGCGCTTGTCCTTGATCAGGGCCTGCTGCAGGTTGGCTTCGCCGTTGACGACGTTGACGAAGTCGTACACCACGCGGCGTTCACAGCCCATGATCAGGTCGAGGTTGCGCAGGCCCACGTCGAAGTCGACGATGACTGTCTTGTGGCCACGCAGGGCCAGACCGGTACCGATGGCGGCGCTGGTGGTGGTCTTGCCCACACCACCTTTGCCGGATGTAACCACGAGAATCTTGGACAAGGTGTATCACCCCTAATGAAAAAGGATTGCTAGTCCCTGAATGAAAGCATGACTTGTAAACAACTGCAGTCGGCTCGCCAGATGATGGCTATAAGCCGCCAAGTTTAAAAGTTGTACGGAAAATGGCGGCAGTATCCGTTAAAGGCGGGTGATGTTCAACACATCACCGGACAAGCTGACTTGTACACCGGCCCCCCACAAGGGGTCGCGCCGCAGGTCTTCGGACACCTTGTACTGGCCGGCGATGGACAGCAGCTCGGCGCCCAGGTACTGGCAGAAGATGCGGGCCTTGGTGTCACCCTTGATACCAGCCAGCGCGCGGCCGCGCATCTGGCCGTACACATGGATGTTGCCATCGGCCAGAAGTTCCGCACCGGAGCTGACCGTCGCCATGACCACGAGGTCGCCACCCGGGGCGTAGACCTGCTGGCCACTGCGCACGGGCAGGGTGATGATTTTGGTCGGGTTGACCACCGGCTTGGGCGGCTCAGGCGGCTTGGGCGGCTCCAGTTCGAGGGTGCGCTCGCGGGCGCCCGACGGCGGCAGCACCGGCAGGTCGATGGCGATGGCGGCGGCGATGTCCTCGATCCGGCTGGCGCGAATGGCCAGCGTGCGCAGGCCGTGCTGGCGGCATACGCGCATCAGGCCGGGCAGGTCGACAGCCCCTTCGCTGGCCGGCAGCTTGTCCAGCGCCAGCACCAGCGGGGTGTTGCTGAAGAAATTCGGGGCCTGGGCGACCTTGGCCGCCAATTGGCGATCCAGCCCTTCAAGGTTGTTGCGGGCCAGTTCCAGAACGGTAATGGCGAGCATGCTGCCCTTGAGCTGGAACACGTTTTCCTGGTCTAGCGGTTCGGTCTGGGTCATGGTCGGCAAAACGGCGCCTTGTAACGAAAAGTGCCGAGACTTATAACGAGAACGCCCGCCAGCCGCAAGCCGGGCGAACCCATGTAGAATGCGCGGCCATGTTGTCTGTCCGGAATCTGTAATGGATCGCCCGCGTTTTAACCGAACCTTTCTTCACCCGCGTTTCTGGCCGTTGCTGCTGGGCCTTGGGCTGTTGTGGCTGGTGGTACAGCTGCCGTACCGCGCCTTGCTGGTCATCGGCCGCCTGCTGGGCCTGGGTATGTACCGCATTGCCGGGGAACGCCGCCGTATCGCAGCGCGAAATCTGGAGCTGTGTTTCCCCGAACTACCGCTCGTCGAAAGACAGCGTCTGCTCAAGGAAAATTTCGTTTCCACCGGCATCGCGTTCTTCGAAATGGCCATGAGTTGGTGGTGGCCAAAGGCCCGCCTGGCGCGGCTTGCACACATCGAGGGGCTGGAACATTTGCAGGCGGCGCAGCAGGCCGGCGAGGGTGCCATCCTGATGGCCCTGCACTTCACGACCCTGGAAATCGGTGCGGCCCTGCTGGGTCAGCGCCACACCATCGACGGTATGTACCGCGAACACAAGAACCCGCTGTTCGACTTCGTCCAGCGCCAGGGCCGCGAACGTCATAACCTCGATTCCCTGGCCGTGGAGCGCGAAGACGTGCGAGGCATGCTCAAGCTGCTGCGCAAAGGGCGGGCCATCTGGTACGCGCCGGACCAGGACTACGGCGCCAAGCAGGGCATCTTCGTGCCCTTGTTCGGTATTCCCGCGGCTACGGTGACGGCCACCACCAAGTTCGCCCGGCTGGGCAAGGCGCGGGTTGTCCCGTTCACCCAGCAGCGCCTGGCCGATGGCAGCGGTTACCGGTTGGTGATTCATCCGCCGCTGGAAGATTTCCCCGGGGAAAGCGAAGAGGCTGATTGCCTGCGCATCAACCAGTGGGTGGAAGCGTCGATTCGTGAATGCCCGGAGCAGTACCTGTGGGCACACCGGCGCTTCAAGTCGCGGCCGCCTGGGTCGCCGAAGCTGTACGAAAAGCGCCGCCGCTGACCGACGCTTCCCCAATGGGATGGACTTGACCCTGCAGAACCGGGCGAAGCCCGGTCCTGCAGGAGCCCTCTGCTGCAAGGGCTGGAATTACTCGGCGATCTGCAGCTTGCGCGACTCGGTGTAGATGTAGCGCACTTTCTCATACTCGAACGGCGAGTTCAGCGAGCCATAGCGGAAGCTGGTGGTGTAGCGCTTGTCCACGGCGCGCAACGCCCAGATTTCCGGGTGGCGACTGCTTTCCTGCGACACGTTGAGGAAGTTGATCTGCGACTCGGCGCCGTAGTCGAACAGCAGGCCGGTGGTGTCACGCAGGTTCGACGGGCCGAAGATCGGCAACACCAGGTATGGGCCGCCCGGCACACCGTAGAAACCCAGGGTCTGGCCGAAGTCTTCGGTCTGGTGTTGCAGGCCCATCTTGGTGGCCGGGTCCCACAGGCCAGCGATACCGACGGTGGTGTTGAGCAGCAGGCGGCCGGTGATTTCCAGCGAGCGCTTGCCTTTGAGCTGCAACAGGCTGTTGACCAGGTTCGGCACGTCGCCCAGGTTGCTGAAGAAGTTGCTCACGCCGGTGCGCAGGAAGCTTGGGGTCACGTAGCGGTAGCCATTGACCACGGGCAGGAACACCCATTCATCGAACCGGTAGTTGAAGTGGTACACGCGCCGGTTCCAGTTTTCCAGCGGGTCGTACACGTTCAGCGCGGTGAGGCTGGCGCGTTCGAATTCGCGCTGGTCCAGCCCCGGGTTGAACTTGAGCTGCTTGAGCGGCTCGGTGAAACCGTCCCCGTCAACCGGGGTGGTGGTGTCGTCGGCGTGGGCCATGCCGGCACACAGCAGTGCGGCGGCCAGGAATAAAGTCTTAGCCACGGAAGAACTCCAGCATGGCGTCGGCGTTGACGCGGTAGTTGAGGTTGCCGCAATGGCCACCGTGCGGGTAAACGGTCAGGCGATCACCGAAGGTCTTGCGCAGGAAGCCCAGGTCGCCCGGGCCGAGGATGATGTCGTCGGCGTTGTGCATCACAGCGATTTTCGGGCTGTCGTGCAAGTAGTCCTTCAAGGCGTACAGGCTCACCTGGTCCACCAGTTGCAGCAGGCTGCCGCCGTCGGTGCGGGCGCGCCACATGGGGATGACCTGGTCGGTCAGGTAGCAGTCGAAATCACACTGCAGCGCGCGCTTGAGGAACGGCGCCAGGCTGGTACCCTCGCTGATCGGGAACTTGGGCGGGGTGATCAGCCCGCGGCGGTTGATCAGGTCGGAGGTGAACGCGATATCGGCCGCCGAGAAACGGAACGAGGTACCGATCAGCATGGCCATCTGTTCGTTGGACAGGTGCTGCTTGGACTGCTGAATGTCATACAGCAACGCATCGTTGAGGTCGATGTAGCCCTTCTGCTGGAAATAGCGCGTGAGCTTCTGCAGCACCACTTCGTAGAACGTGGTGGTGTTGTTGATGCCCTTGACCTGCGCCTGTACCAGCTTGTCGAGGTTGCTGATGGAGGTATACAGGTTTACCGGCGGGTTGAGCAGCAGCACTTTCTTGAAGTTGAAACTGCGGCGTGTTTCGTCCAGTTGGCTGACAAAGGCCGCGTCCAGCGCACCCAGGCTGTAGCCCGTCAGGTAATAGTCGGTGACCGCCAGCTTGGGATGCTGGGCACGCACGGCCTGCATCACGCGGTACAGGTCTTCGGCGTCTTCCTTGGTGACCCCTGGGGTGGCGAACCGCGAGGCGGCGCTCATGAAGTCATAGCTGGTGGGCGACGACAGCTGCACCACGTGGTAGCCGGCCTGGTAGTAGAGCTTCTTGAGGTACTCGTTCAGGCTGCTGTTGTACGGTGCGCCGGTACCGGCGATGAGGAAGATCAGCGGCGCGGCATGGTCCTGGGTGGCCATGCGGTAATGCAGCTTTTTCACAGCCCAGAAGTTGTCGGGCAAGGTGAACTCGCGTTCAGGGCGCAGGTTCAGGGTGTAGTCCGACTGGTTGATGTCCTCGTCCACCGGCAGCTTGGGCCGCAGGTCTGGCGGGGTCGAGGCGATAGTGGCTTCGAACGGATTGGTCAGCGGGTAGCCATAGCTGGCGGCGTCGATATCCTTGGCCAGCACGGACGCACTCAGAATGAGGCCGCCCACGAGGGCAGCGAAGTGCAATATTCGAAGCATGACGGAGCCCCTAAAAAGGCGAAAGCAAAGTGAAGTACGCAGCCTCTGACAACCGCGCTGGTGGCAAGTTGCCAAGGATGGATGCATTTGGCACGCAAAATATTGTACGGCGGTGATACATCCTGCAAACACAATAGCGCGTGCCGGGGATTTCACCTTGCATAACGGGTGCCGACCGTTATTCTTGGCGCCGATTTTCCCTTCCGGAGTGTGTCATGTCCCGCCGTACGTCGTTGATCGTGCTTTTTGTCTTGGTTGCCCTGAGCCTGGCGGCCAGTTATGGCGTGCGCTACGGGCTGATGGAGGACGCCCGCTGGGTAGGGCTGTGCGGTGACGAGGCCGGGCGGTGGGAGTGCCAGTTGCGCTCGGGGCTGGGCTACCTGATTCACTTTCGGGTGATCGCCATCGCGGCGTTGGTCACCTCGGTGGTGGGGTTCTTCGTTCCGCGATGCCTGGGGTGGTGGCTGGCGGCCCTGGCGCTGGTGATCGGCATTCCGGCGCTGGTGCTGTACAGCGCCAGCCTGGCGGTGTTCGCGGTGGTCATCGCCGGCCTGCGCCTGGTTCGCCGCTGAGGCCGTTTCGGCGGGCTCCCGCGCTTCGCCCGGTTCAGCAGGTTGCCACCCTGCAGGACCGGGCGAAGCTCGGAAAGGGCTTAGCGCGACACCTTCAGGCTGCGCAGCAGCGCCCCTGCCATCAATACGCTGACGAGCGCCCAGCCCCAGGCCTGCTGGTTCTGCAGCCCTTCGATAGCCAACTGCACCGGGATGCCTACCGCCACAATGGCGGCGAGGAAGCGGGCCTCGGGTTTGCGCACGGCTACCGGGCGCAAGAGGTACACCAGCGCCGGTAATACCAGGGCCGCACTCGGGAAGCTGCGGTAACGGGCGTCGAAGACCAGCGCCAGCATCATCACCGCAGCCGCGAAACCCGCGCCCGCCAGCCACCAGCCACCGCGGCGGTCCAGCCAGGCAAATAGCCGCTCACGCCACCCGGTGCGGGCCGCCAGGCCCAAGGCGCCATGGGCCAGCACCACCAGGTTCAGGCCCATCAGCAGCACCGCCCACACCCACTCCTCGGCAAAGCGCGCGTTGATGCGCACCAGTTCGCCCCAGGCGCCCAGGCTGCCCGCGCCCACGGCGGCCAGCAGCGGCAGCAGCAAGGCACTGCGGCGGTTGTCCACACGCCCGGCAAACGCCAAGGTCGCCAGCCATAGCACCACGCCAGCGCCCAGCCACTGCGGCCAGAACGGCACGTTGGTCACCGGGCCCTGGAGCACGCCCTTGTCCTGACGGTCGGCGTCGAACAAGCCCCAGTAGCCGCCCACCGCGCCTTCACTGGCACGCTTCCAGGGCTGGTCGAAGGCTTCGATCAGGTTGTAGTGCCAGCCGCGCTGTTCGGCCATGGCCACCACGCCACGGATGAACCGCGCCTCGTTGACCCGGCTGGGCAGCGCGGTTTCACGCTGGCGGCCTTCGCTGGGCCAGCCGGTCTCGCCGATCAGGATGTCCTTGGGCGCGAACAGCTTGGCGAATTTGTCGTGCACGTCGGCCACGTGGGCGAGGGCGGCGTCGATACCGGTAGGGTTGTCTTCCCAGTAGGGCAGCAGGTGAATGGTCAGGAAGTCTACCGCCGGGGCCACTTCCGGGTACTGCAGCCAGAAGTCCCAGACGTCGGCGTAGGTCACCGGTTGCCTGACCTGGCTCTTGACCTCGCGGATCAACTGGGCCAGGTGCTTGCCGGTGACTTCCTTGCGCAGCAAGGTCTCGTTGCCGACGATCACTGCGGTGACGACATCCGGGTTTTCGTTCGCTGCCTTGATCAGCGCCTTGATTTCCTTGCCCGTGTCCACCGGGTTGCTGTTGACCCACGCACCTATCATCAACTTCAGGCCATGCTTGCGGGCAATGGCTGGAATGCCTTCCAGCCCGGTCATGGAGTAGGTGCGGATGCATTCGAAGCGGGTGGCCAGCAAGGCCAGGTCGGCATCCATGCGCTCGGGGCGCAGCGTGAACGGCTGGTCGAAGGGGGACTGGTCCTTGTCGAACGGCGTGTACGAAGCGCATTGCAGCTTGTGGGTGGCGGTGGCGGCGTCGGGCAGGGTCACCGGTTTGCCCAGGTCGTACCAGAAACCGGCAAGGGCAAGCAGCCCCAGCACACAGGCGAGCAGGTAGGGCGACAGCGTTGAGCGGGCAGTGGCAGGCATCGTCTATTTTCGTCAGGCAACAAAGCCGCGCATGTTACCTGTATTTGTGCGAATCCAGAGCATTTGCCATGCAAAGTTCGGGCAGGCCACTGGAGGCAGTGGTCGCTGCTGGCACAGTGATGTCGTTTCTCGCTGCATCGAGGTCGCAGCCAGAGCAGGATGCTCCAGGCATGAGGTTGATCATCAAGGTGCAGTCCATGGCGTCTTGCCCGCGCCGCACACGATCGATGCTCGACCCCCGTCGAGCGCAGCCTTTTGGGGAAGTCTGGATGAATAAGCGAAAAATCCTGGGAGCGGCCGCCGCTCTGGTACTTGCGACAAGTTCGACCCTGGCCAGCGCCGATAGCAAACCCGAGTTGAGTATCGGCTATGTCGATGGCTGGTCCGATAGCGTGGCCACGACCAACGTGGCCGCGCAAGTGATCGAACAGAAGCTTGGCTACAAAGTGAAGCTGCAGGCGGTAGCGACCGGGATCATGTGGCAGGGTGTCGCCACCGGCAAACTCGACGCCATGCTCTCCGCCTGGCTGCCCGTGACCCACGGCGAGTACTGGACGAAGAACAAAGACAAGGTGGTCGACTACGGCCCCAACTTCAAGGACGCCAAGATCGGCCTGATCGTGCCGGAATACGTCACCGCCAAGTCCGTGGCCGACCTCAAGACCGATACCACCTTCAAGAACAAGATCGTCGGCATCGACGCAGGTTCTGGCGTGATGCTCAAGACCGACCAGGCTATCAAGGACTACGACCTGACGGGCTACAAGCTGCAGGCCAGTTCTGGCGCCGCCATGACCGCCGAACTGGGCCGCGCCTACGACAAGCATGAGTCCATCGCGGTGACCGGTTGGGTGCCGCACTGGATGTTCGCCAAGTGGAAGCTGCGTTTCCTCGAAGACCCGAAAGGCGTTTATGGTGCGGCCGAGACGGTCAACAGCATCGGCAGCAAGGACCTGGCCACCAAGGCACCTGAGGTAGCCACGTTCCTGAAAAACTTCCACTGGAACTCCAAAGACGAAATCGGCGAAGTCATGCTGGCCATTCAGGACGGCGCCAAACCCGAAGCCGCGGCCAAGGACTGGGTCGCCAAGCACCCTGATCGTGTGGCCGAATGGACCGCCAAATAATCAACTGACCGCTCTAAACCGCAACTTGCAGAGCCGCCGGGGTTTATAGCCCCGGCGGCTTTTTAGTGTCATGGGGAATGTCTTTTGTTGTCATAGTTAGCTATGCAAGTTTTCCGAGTGGAAAAACCGTAATGTCGATCTAATACTAAGGTCGTCTGGAGCCTCTTCCACAGCAGCCTAAAGTGGAATAGTTCCACCCCATCTGTGCTGCGAGGACAAAAACAATGAACGACAGCATTTACCTCTCGATACAAAACAGCCCGCGCTTCAAGGAGCTGGTGCAAAAACGTGAACGGTTCGCCTGGATACTCTCGGCGATCATGCTCGGGCTTTATTCGGCGTTCATTCTATTGATCGCCTACGGACCCCACATACTCGGGGCCAAGTTGTCTCCCGACTCTTCCATCACCTGGGGTATTCCCATCGGTGTCGGGTTGATTCTCAGCGCATTCGTGTTGACGGGCATTTACGTGCGCCGGGCCAATGGCGAGTTCGATGACCTGAACAGAGAGATCCTGAAGGAGGCACAACAATGATCAAGCGATTATTGGCCAGCCTTGGCCTCCTGGCATTCGCCCCGGCGCTGTTCGCCGCCGATGCCATCAGCGGCGCTGTGCAGAAACAGCCGCTCAACGTTTCCGCCATCATCATGTTCGTGGTGTTCGTCGGCGCAACCCTGTGCATTACGTACTGGGCATCCAAGCGCAACAAATCGGCCGCCGACTACTACGCTGCGGGCGGGCGCATCACCGGTTTCCAGAACGGCCTGGCGATTGCTGGCGACTACATGTCGGCCGCCTCCTTCCTGGGTATTTCGGCACTGGTGTTCACCTCCGGCTATGACGGGCTGATCTACTCCATCGGTTTCCTGGTGGGCTGGCCGATCATTCTCTTCCTCATCGCCGAGCGCCTGCGCAACCTGGGCAAATATACCTTTGCCGACGTTGCTTCCTACCGCCTCAAGCAGACCGAGATCCGCACCCTGTCGGCGTGTGGCTCGCTGGTGGTGGTGGCGTTCTACCTGATCGCGCAGATGGTAGGTGCTGGCAAGCTGATCCAGTTGCTGTTCGGCCTGGACTACCATGTGGCCGTGGTGCTGGTGGGCATCCTGATGTGCCTGTACGTGCTGTTCGGCGGCATGCTGGCCACCACCTGGGTGCAGATCATCAAGGCGGTATTGCTGCTGTCGGGCGCCACCTTCATGGCGCTGATGGTGATGAAGCACGTCAATTTCGACTTCAACACGCTGTTCTCCGAAGCCATCAAGGTTCACCCCAAAGGCGAGGCCATCATGAGCCCCGGCGGGCTGGTGAAAGACCCGATCTCGGCGTTCTCCCTCGGCCTGGCGCTGATGTTCGGTACCGCTGGCCTACCGCACATTCTGATGCGTTTCTTCACGGTGTCCGATGCCAAGGAAGCCCGTAAAAGTGTGCTGTATGCCACCGGTTTCATCGGCTACTTCTACATCCTGACCTTCATCATCGGCTTTGGCGCCATTCTGCTGGTTAGCACCAACCCGGCGTTCAAGGACGCGGCCGGTGCCTTGCTGGGCGGCAACAACATGGCCGCGGTGCATTTGGCCGATGCGGTGGGTGGCAGTATCTTCCTGGGCTTCATCTCGGCCGTGGCCTTCGCTACCATCCTGGCGGTGGTCGCGGGCCTGACCCTGGCGGGCGCCTCGGCGGTGTCCCATGACCTTTATGCCAGCGTGATCAAGAAGGGCAAAGCCAACGAGAAGGAAGAAATACGCGTCTCCAAGATCACCACTATCGCCCTGGGGATCCTGGCCATTGGCCTGGGCATTCTGTTCGAGAACCAGAACATTGCGTTCATGGTCGGCCTGGCGTTCTCCATTGCCGCCAGCTGCAACTTCCCGGTGCTGTTCCTCTCCATGTACTGGAAACGCCTGACCACCCGCGGGGCCATGATCGGTGGATGGTTGGGGCTGATCAGCGCCGTGGGGCTGATGATTCTGGGCCCTACCATCTGGGTGCAGATCCTGGGGCATGAGAAAGCGATCTATCCCTATGAGTACCCCGCGCTGTTCTCGATGATCATTGCCTTCGTCGGGATCTGGTTCTTCTCCATCACCGACAAGTCCAAGGCCGCAGCCGACGAGCAGGCGTTGTTCATGCCGCAGTTCGTACGTTCGCAAACCGGCCTGGGCGCCAGTGGGGCCGTTGCCCACTGAGTGTTGCGGGCATGAAAAAGGCAGCCACTGGCTGCCTTTTTCACAAGTGGGTAACGCTTATATTCTGCCAAGCAATACCAATATCAGCAGCACGACCAAGACCACGCCGATAATGCCCGATGGCCCGTAACCCCAGCTTCTGGAGTGTGGAAATACAGGAAGACCACCGATCAACAGCAGGATGAGGATGATGATAAGTATGGTGCCCATGGCGTTTTCCTTATTCGACGTTTAGGGTGCAGGTTTTTAGCGTCAGTGAAAACCTTGACCGCTTAATACCTCGGACTACGCGCCGCGGAAAAAAGTGCAAATTATTTTAACGGTCGTCCGCGGATAGTTTGCATCACCCATTCACTAACCTGATGGTGAATGAGCCGCCGATGTTCCTTCACTAGACTGCCCCCTACCATTCAAGAACAACGGGGCATGGGCTATGCACAACCGCATGATGATCACTGGCGCCGGCTCGGGGCTGGGCCGCGAAATTGCCTTGCGCTGGGCGCGCGAGGGGTGGCAACTGGCATTGTCCGACGTCAACGAGGCCGGGTTGCAGGAAACCCTGCGCCTGGTCCGCGAGGCGGGAGGGGATGGCTTTGTGCAGCGCTGCGACGTGCGCGATTACAGCCAGCTGACCGCACTGGCCCAGGCTTGCGAAGAAAAGCTGGGCGGCATCGACGTGATCGTCAACAACGCCGGCGTGGCCTCCGGCGGCTTCTTCAGCGAGCTGCAACTGGAAGACTGGGACTGGCAGATCGCGATCAACCTCATGGGTGTGGTCAAGGGCTGCAAGGCGTTCTTGCCGCTGCTGGAGCAGAGCAAGGGCACCATCATCAACATCGCTTCCATGGCGGCGCTCATGCAGGGGCCGGCCATGAGCAATTACAACGTTGCCAAGGCTGGCGTATTGGCCCTGTCCGAAAGCCTGCTGGCCGAACTGCGGGAGCAGGAAGTACGCGTGCATGTGGTGTGCCCGTCGTTTTTCCAGACCAACCTGCTGGACTCGTTCCGTGGCCCAACGCCCGCCATGAAGGCCCAGGTGGGCAAGTTGCTGGAAAGCTCACCCATCAGCGCCGCCGACATTGCCGACTACATCTTTCAGCGTGTCGCCGAGGGGGAATTCATGATTCTGCCCCACGAACAGGGCCGCATGGCCTGGCAGCTCAAGCAGCAGAACCCGCAATTGCTCTACAACGAAATGGCCAGCATGGCGGAAAAAATGCGCGCCAAGGCTCGCCAGGGGCGCGGTGGCGAATAGCCCTGGGGTATCCTTGAAAGCCCGGGCCAGGCGCCCGGGTTTTTTTCGCCCCAAGGAGCCCGACATGCTCAACTACCTGTGGTTCTTCCTCGCCGCGATCTTCGAGATTGCCGGCTGCTATGCGTTCTACCTGTGGCTGCGCCTGGGCAAGAGCGCCTGGTGGGTCGCCCCGGCGCTGATCAGCCTGACCTGCTTCGGCCTGCTGCTCACCCGCGTCGAAGCCGCGTACGCCGGCCGCGCTTATGCCGCCTACGGTGGTCTCTACATCATCACGTCGCTGGTGTGGCTGGCAGTGGTGGAACGCGTGCGCCCGTCCGGCAGTGACTGGTTGGGCGCGATGTTCTGTGTGGCGGGGGCAAGCATCATTCTGTGGGGGCCGAAGTTGCAGAGTTCATGACCGTGCAACTTTATTCAACTGGGTTTAGTTGTGTATATCCGTACGTTATTCACTAAGAAACGTCTGTAGTACGTTTCAATCCCCGTTGTAGGGCATGCCTGTTTTAGTCCAGATGCATTGATAGCGTCCCCCTCACGGCGCAGTCTGGTTACTCATTCAAATGGATTGAGGACGGGACAATGCTGGTATTGACGCGGGTGGTGGGGGAGACGATCGTCATTGGTGACGATGTATGGGTAAAGATCCTGGAAGTGCGGGGCAGTCATGTTCGACTGGGCGTGCAGGCGCCCAGGACTGTGGATATTCACCGGGCGGAGGTTCATCGAAGAATACAGGCGCAGTTGGCGAGGCAGGCAGGTGAAGTGCCTGCCGAGGAGGCGGCATCCTGACCGGCGTCAGTCGAACAGCTCGCGGGGGATGTCGTGCTTGAGCATCAGCGTGCACTGCTGGCTTTCGGGGTCGAAGACGATGAAGGCCTGGGCCTTCGCCAGGGCGTGACGCACGCGTTCCACGCGGGTCTGCAGCGGGGTTTCGTCACCGTTGTCGGTGCCGTCACGGGTGACGAAATCTTCGATCAGCAGGGTGAGGGTCTCGGGTGACAGTTGTTCGTGGGGGATCAGCATGGTGGCTCTCGCATGGGGTCAGCAATGCTAGCACAGCTGCGCGCGGCGCCTGAGCTCCGTACCAAGTGGACCTGGCCGCGCCGCGAACGCTGAGCGCCCACAAACGACAGAGGTTGCAAGCGGCACGTCAGAGAGGGTTGGGCTCAAAGCTGTCGGCGCGGGCCATGGCCCACATGCGTTGGTAGAATTCGCCGCTCACCTCGCCCTTGAGCAATTCACCGGGCTTGAGGAACACATGCAGTTGGGAAAACAGTTTCACCTCGGTGGCCGACATGCGCCGCACCAGGTGCTTGGCTTCCAGTTGCGCAGGATGTTCCAGGCCGGCGGCGGCCAGCATTTCGGCCAGGGCCTTGAGGGTATTGTGGTGGAAGTTCAGCACGCGGTTGGCCTTGTCCGGCACCACCAGCGCGCGCTGGCGCAACAGGTCCTGGGTGGCGACACCCGTGGGGCATTTGTTGGTGTGGCAGCTCTGGGACTGGATACAGCCAATGGCGAACATGAAGCCCCGGGCCGAGTTGGCCCAGTCGGCACCGATGGCCAGCACGCTGGCGATGTCGAAGGCGCTGACGATCTTGCCGCTGGCGCCCAGCTTGATCTTGTCGCGCAGGTTCATGCCCACCAGGGTGTTGTGCACGAACAGCAGCCCTTCGCGCATCGGCGTACCCATGTGGTCGGTGAACTCCACGGGGGCTGCCCCTGTGCCACCTTCCTTGCCATCGACGACGATGAAGTCCGGCAGTATGCCGGTCTCCAGCATGGCCTTGGCGATCCCCATGAACTCCCAGGGGTGGCCCATGCAGAACTTGAAGCCCACCGGCTTGCCACCGGACAGCTCGCGCAGTTGGGCGATGAAATGCATCATCTCCAGCGGTGTGGAAAACGCTGAATGGCGCGACGGCGACACACAATCCTCACCCATCATCACCCCGCGGGTATCGGCGATCTCGCGGGTCACCTTGTGCTTGGGCAGTATGCCGCCGTGGCCGGGCTTGGCACCCTGGCTCATCTTGATTTCGATCATGCGCACCTGAGGTTCCCGGACCTGGGCTGCGAATTTCTCCGGGTCGAACAGCCCGCCACTGGTGCGGCAACCGAAATAGCCGCTGCCCAGCTCCCACACCAGGTCGCCACCGTGTTCACGGTGGTACGGGCTGATGCTGCCCTCGCCGGTGTCATGGGCGAAGTTGCCCAATTTCGCCCCCTGGTTCAAGGCGCGGATGGCGTTGGCACTCAATGCCCCGAAGCTCATGGCCGAGATATTGAAGATCGATGCCGAGTAAGGTTGGGTGCACTGCGGGCCGCCGATGATCACGCGGAAACTGGCCGGGTCCGTCAGTGGCGCCGGGCGCATGGAATGGCCAATGAATTCGAAACCCGGTTGGTACACATCGATCAGGGTGCCGAAGGGCTTGTCGGCGCTTTCGTTCTTGGCGCGCGAGTACACCAGCGAGCGTTGGGCACGAGAAAAGGGCAGGGCGTCGCTGTCGGCTTCCAGCAAGTATTGGCGGATTTCCGGGCGAATGCCTTCCACCAGGTAGCGGATGTTGCCCAGGATGGGGTAGTTGCGACGCACTGCATGGGGCGTTTGCAGCAAGTCGAAGATGCCGATCAGGCTCAGCACGGCGCTGGTGAACGCGAAGGGCCACAGCCAGTCATGGTGCATGAAGGGCATGCAGGCGAGGGTGAACAACACACAGGCAGCAAAAAAAGCGTAACGACTCAGCAGCGACAGGCTCATGACTATCCCCGGATTGGCGAAGGTGCACTCAAAGTAGTCCTGTTTCCCGAGCTTCGCCCGGTCCCACAGGGGAGGATGTTCAATGGCGGGTCAAGGCCTCGCGCAACGCAGCGGTTTCGGCCTCCCAGTACACCGGCTTGCCCGCCAGCAGCGCTGCCACCGGGAGGCCATCGCGCAGCACCAGGCGGTTGCCGCTGACCGCCGGCACTTTGGTGCCGGGTAACAGGGTGCCGGCCAGGTTCAACGGGTCGCTGGCGCTGATCATGACCAGGCTGGCGTCCAGCGGCCGCTTGCGTACCTCACGCAGCACCGGGATGGCTTCGGGCAGGGCGAACTGTTCACCGGCCAGGCCGCTGACGAAGCGCCCGCCCCGAATTTCGCCACGGGCTTCCAGGCGATGGAAGGTGCGCAGCAGTTCGCGCCAGTTGGGCAGCCAGTCGGCCTCGCGCTCCAGCAGGCGCCAGAACACCACCCCGTACCGGCGCAGCAAGGTCATGGCCACCATTTCAAGCGGGTCGGCGGCAGGTGCGCTGACCGGGCGCAGCAGCGCCCAGCGCCCGGCGTCGTCCATGCCGCCAATGAACGCCCCACGCCCGCGTCGGGCATTGCGGCCCTGGCGCTTGCTGGCTGGGGTGATCAACGCGCGCAGGCCGGCGAAGCTGTCGGCACTGACCAGCCCGGCCGAGACCGATTCCTGCAGGGCGGTTTCCAGCTCGCTGGGCAGCAGATGCGCCTCGCTGCTCAATTCATCGAAAAACAGCGCGCCGTGCTGGCCCAGCAGGTCATGGGCCTTGCGCGCCTTGGGGGACAAAGCGTCGGGCTCGACCGCCGGTGACAAGCCGCGCCACAGGTTGGCGCGTGCGCGGGGTAGCAAGACAATGGGGGTACTGCGCAAGGTGGCGGTCAGCGGTTTGCCGCTGGCCGCCAGGCGCGTCCACACGGTTTTACCGGTGCGGCAGGCATCATCCAGCCACTGGCCGTTGTAGTCGCGCAGGCGGCTGGGCAGCAGGTCGCTTTCCCAGGCACCGGCCGGGGCACTGTAGCCTTCCAACTGCTCCAGCACCTGGCCCAGGGCAGCCTGGCCTTGCAGGCGCGTGCCGCCATCCAGGTGCTGCCAGTGCAGCAGAAAGCGCATGAAATCCTGCAGGCTGACCGGCTCGATTTCCCGCCGCAGGCGTTTGAGGGTGTAGCGGTGGATGCGGGCCAGCAGGTGGCGCTCGCACCATTGGCTGTCGCGCAAACCGGGGCGGAACTGGCCGCGCAGCAGGTAGCCCTGGCCCTCCAGGTGGGCCAGGGCCTGCTCCACCGTGGGCAGCGGCAAGTTCAGTGGCGCGGCGATTTCCCCCAGGCGCAGCGGGCCGAAGCCGCTGAGGCGCGAGCGGATCAGCTCCTGGGCCGCGGCGTCGACCTCCCACGCGGCATCGAAGCCGGGCAGTGGAGAGAGGGCGGGTACACAGGTCGCCCCCGGGTAAAGCGCCTGCATCAGGGGCAAGCGCTCCACGGCCAGCCACAGCAACTGTTCGTTGCCCACGCTCATCAGGCAGGCGCGTCCGCTGGCCGCCAACTGTTGCAGCCAACCTTGCCACGGCGGGTGCGCGCCTGCCTCGTGACTACCCACTGCCGCCAACTGCATCAGCGCTTCATGCATTTCATCGGCACGGGTCGGTGCTGGCCAGGCTTCACCTGCCACCGCATCGATGGCGTCACCGTCGAGCGCGCCCAGGTCATCGGCGCTCTGCGGTTCGCTCCAGCGACGGGCCAGTACCGCCTGGGTGCGGCGTTCCTCCAGCGGCGCATCGTCGAGAAACGCGTAGGGGCGGGCGTTGAGAATGGCCGCTGCCAGCGGGGACGGCGCTGGCAGGTCGCGACAGATCAGCCGCACCTGCCCCTGCTCCATGCGGCGCAGAAGGGCCAGCCAGGCCTCGGCGTCCATGGCCTCATGCAGGCAGTCGTCCAGGGTCTGTTCCACCAGTGGGTGGTCGGGTATCTCGCGTTCGCCCGCGATATTCTCCAGGCAGGCGATCTGGTCGGGGAACACCGTGGCGGTGAGGTCTTCGCTTTTCATGCGCTGCACCTGCGGCGCTACCTTGCGCCCACCCAGGAAGCGCGGCAACGCCAAGGCGATGCTAGCCGTCCAGCGCCAACGTACGCCGAACAGCGGCGCGTCGAGCACCGCCTGGATCAGCAGGTGCTCGGCGCTGTTGCTGTTGAGGTACCGCCACACCTCTTCGAGGGCAAAACTGTGGCTGGTGGACAGCGACAGCACGATGGCGTCTTCGCTGGCGGCGGCCTGCAGTTCGAAATTGAAGGTGCGGCAAAACCGCTTGCGCAGGGCCAGGCCCCAGGCGCGGTTGACCCGGCTGCCGAAGGGCGTGTGGATGATCAACTGAGTGCCGCCGGACTCATCGAAAAAACGCTCCATGATCAGCGTGTCATGGGAGGGCAGCGCCCCCAGCGCGTTGCGGGTACGCGCCAGGTAGTCGACCAATTGCTCAGCGCTGTCGGTGCCCAGGCCCAGGCTATCGGTCAGCCATTGCACCACCGCCGGCACGTGCCCGGCATGCAGGCCCAACTGCTCGTCCACCTGGCCTTGCAGGCGTGCCACGGCGAACGACAACTCATCGCTGCGCCCCGGTGCCTCGCCCAGCCAGAAGGGAATGTTGGGTGGCTGGCCCTGGGCGTCCTCGACACGCACCTTGCCGGTATCCACCCGCACAATGCGGTAGGAAGTATTGCCCAGCTGAAAAATATCGCCGGCAATGCTTTCCACGGCGAAGTCTTCGTTGACCGTGCCCACGTTGAGGCCCTGGGGTTCGAGTACCACGCTGTAATCGGCGTTGTCGGGGATAGTGCCGCCACTGGTCACCGCGGTCAGTTGCGCGCCGCGGCGCCCGCGCAGCGTGCCACTGACCGCATCGCGATGCAGGTAAGCGCTGCGCACGCCCTGGCGGCCGCTGTAGCCGTCGGCGAGCATGGCCAGTACCGCGTGGTAATGGGCCGGGTCCAGTTGCGCGAACGGCATGGCCCGCTGGAACAGCGCCAGCAGCGCGTCCTGGTGCCATTCCTGGCAACTGACCTCGGCGATGATCTGCTGGGCCAGGACGTCCAGTGGCGCCACGGGGATATGCAAGGTGTCCAGCTCGCCACGGCGCACGCAGTCCAGCAGCGCAGCGCATTCGATCAAGTCATCCAGCGAGGTGGCGAACAGCCGGCCCTTGGGCGTGCCGCCCACCTGGTGGCCGGAGCGTCCAACCCGTTGCAGGAACGCCGAGATGGAACGCGGCGAGGCGATCTGGCACACCAGTTCGACATCGCCAATGTCCAGGCCCAGCTCAAGCGACGCCGTGGCGACCAGCAGGCGCAGGTCGCCGCGCTTGAGCCGCTGTTCGGCCTCCAGGCGCTGCTCCTTGGCCAGGCTGCCATGGTGGGCGGCTACGGCGTCGCGGCCCAGGCGTTCGCTCAAGTGGCGGGCCAGGCGCTCGGCCAGCCGGCGGGTGTTGACGAACACCAGGGTGGTACGGTGCTCGCGGCTCAGCTGTGCCAGTCGGTCGTACACCCGCTCCCACACATCGTTGGCCATCACCGCGCCCAGCGGCACCGGCGGTACTTCGATGGCCAGGTCCCGAGGCCGCGCGTGGCCGACGTCGATGATCGCGCACGGGCGTTCATGGCCTGCCAGAAAACGCGCCACCCGCTCGATGGGCCGTTGCGTGGCTGACAGCCCGATGCGCTGCAATGGCGCCGAGCACAGGCCTTGCAAGCGCTCCAGGCTCAAGGCCAGATGGCTGCCGCGCTTGCTGGCGGCCACTGCGTGGATCTCATCGACGATCACCGTGCGCACATTGCCCAGCATCGCTCGGCCGGAGGCCGACCCCAGCAGCACGTACAGGGATTCCGGCGTACTGACCAGAACATGTGGTGCGCGTTTGCGCATGGCGGCGCGCTCTTTCTGCGGCGTATCGCCAGTACGCACTGCCGTGCGGATCGCCACGGGCGGCATGCCCAGTGCTTGCAGTTGCTCGGCGATGCCGGCCAGCGGCTGTTGCAGGTTGATCTGAATGTCGTTGGACAGCGCCTTCAACGGCGAGATGTACAGCACCAGCGTCTGTTCCGGCAGCGCTTCGCCCAAATGCACCAGCTCGTCGAGTACCGCCAGGAATGCCGTCAGGGTCTTGCCCGACCCGGTGGGCGCCGCCACCAGCAGCGACTCACCTGCCTTGATCAGCGGCCAGGCGCGAGCCTGGGCCGGGGTCAGGGCCGGGAAACTGTGCTGGAACCAGGCGCGCACGGCGGGGTGGAAACCGTTGAGGGCCGGGTCTTCGGAGGCGGGCAGGTTCATGGACTATTGATGCGTGAAGCGCGCGCAAGTTGCAAGGCGCTGCGCGTTTACCGGGCGGGAGAGGGGGCGGTCATTGGAGTATGATTGGCGCTTTTTTGGGGGAGCCACCATGAGCCGAATCATCCACATTGCCGCTGCGCTGCTGATCGGGCCAGATGGCAAGACCTTGCTGGTGCGCAAGCGCAATACCCAGGCGTTCATGCAGCCCGGTGGCAAGATCGAGCCGGGAGAGCAGCCGGTGAATGCCTTGGCCCGTGAGCTGCACGAGGAACTGGGGGTGCGCATCGATACGGCCGCCGCCGTTTACCTCGGCGCGTTCAGCGCCCCCGCGGCCAATGAGCCTGGCTTCGAAGTGCGCTGCGAGCTGTTCCGGGTCCAGGTGGAGGGGGCTGTCGAGGCCGCCGCCGAGATCGAGGAAGCCGTGTGGGTGGATCGGCACAGCCACGCGCACCTGGAGCTGGCGCCATTGACCCGCGACCATATCCTGCCGCTGTACACGGCTGGGTAATACCGAGTCCCCCTTGCAAGGATAGCCAGTGCTTCGTGAATCGGCTCAACGCACCGCGCTGACGCCATCCAGGGTAGAGAACGAGGTGTCCTTGGCGGTCAGCAGGAAGTCGCGCATGTAGGGCGCGTCAAGCATGTCGGCACGCACGGCGGCGTAGAGGGTGGCGAACAGGCCTTTCTCGCCCAGGCGCTTGCCCCTCACGTAACCCCGCGCGCTGTACTCATGCAGCGCCCAGTGGGGCATGCCGCACACCCCCCGGCCGCTCGCCACCAGTTGCATCATCATCACGGTCAGCTCCGAAGTGCGTACCTGGGCAGGTTCGATGTCGGCCGGCTCCAGGAACCGAGTGAAGATATCCAGCCTGTCACGTTCCACCGGGTAGGTGATCAGGGTTTCGCTGGCCAGGTCGTCGGGCACGATATAGGGCTTGTTGGCCAACGCATGCTGGTTGGCCACTGCCAGCATCGCTTCGTAGGTGAACAGCGGCACATAGGTGATGCCGGGTAGCTCCAGGGGGTCGCTGGTAACCACCAGGTCCAGGTCGCCGCGAGCCAGGGCCGGTAGCGGTGCGAAGGCGAAGCCCGAGGCAAGGTCCAGTTCCACTTCCGGCCAGGCGTCACGGAACTGGTCGATGGTGGGCATCAGCCACTGGAAGCAACTGTGGCATTCGATGGCCATGTGCAAGCGCCCGGCCGTGCCACCCGCCAGCCGCGCGATGTCGCGTTCCGCGCCGCGCAACAGGGGCAGGGTCGCATCGGCCAGTTGCAGCAAGCGCAAGCCGGCGCTGGTGAAACGGATGGGTTTGGTCTTGCGCATGAACAAGGGCAGGCCGAGGCGCTCTTCCAGTTCCTTGAACTGGTGGGACAGGGCCGACTGGGTCAGGTGCAGGCGCTCGGCCGCTTCCACCAGGCTATCGGCCTCGCGCAAGGCGTGCAGGGTTTTCAGGTGACGGATCTCGAGCATTCTGGCCTCTATGAATATTTCTTGTGATCAACACGAATATATTGAGTTTGTCTCATGTTGTAGTGGATGTCGATAATGACGCCATCGAATACGGAGAACCCCCATGGCCACCACCGCCCCTCACGACCTGTCGTTCTACACCCAACGCCTGCTGGACGAGGTCGAGCAAGCCCGCGCTCGTGGTGAAACGCCGAGGCCGGTGCTGATGGGGCCGCTGAGCTACCTGTGGCTGGACCAGGCCAACGGCGATGATGTGCGTGCACTGGCCCGCCTGGAGATCGTGCTGCCGGTGTACGGGGAAATTCTCACCCGCCTGGCCCGCCTGGGCGTGGAGTGGGTGCAGATCGATGAACCGGTCCTCACCCATGAACTGCCCCAGGCCTGGAAAAGCGCCTTCGAGCGGGCCTACCACATTCTTCAGTACTCGCCGCTGAAAAAGCTGCTGGCCGTTTACGGCGGCCCCTTGCAGGACAACCTCGGGCTGGCCGCGCACCTGCCGGTGGACGGCCTGCACGTGGACCTGGCCAGTGCCCCGGCGCAACTGACCGCGGTGCTGGACCGCGTGCCCAGTTACAAGGTGCTGTCCCTGGGCCTGGCCATCGACGAAACCGACCTGTGGCGCTGCGAGCTGGAAACAGTGCAAGCCCAACTGCAACCGGCGCGCCACCGCTTCGGTGACAACCTGTGGCTGGTAGGCGCCCGCTGGCTGGCCGACCTGGGAGGCCTGCTGCCGGACCTGCGTCCGGCAGCCCATGCGTGCCCTATCACCACGTGAGTGACCGCTGGGCGAGGTTCATCAAACTGTCACTGAAGTGTGGCAGCGCGCCCGCACGAACTTCATCAGACTCGCGCTCTACTGGGGATCTGCGTTTTTGGTGTTTTTCATGCGGGCAATACTTTTCGTGGCGGCACTGCTGTGCAGCCTGACGTCTTTCGCGGCTTCAACCTGTGATGTCAACGTCCCGGTGCGCCATGCACTGCTCAAGGACGTCAACCTGGCCTACCAGAGCATCGGCCGTGACAGCGACCCGGCGTTGCTGTTGGTCATGGGCCTGGGCGGGCAACTGATTCACTGGCCCGACGAGGTGGTGGTGGCGATGTGCGAGCAGGGCTTTCGGGTCATTCGCTATGACAACCGCGATGTCGGCCTGTCCAGCTGGGTGCAGGCGCCAGACAGCGCCAACCTGACATTTGAAGTGCTGCGCTACAAGCTGGGCTTGCCGGTGTCTGCGCCCTACAGCCTGACGGACATGGCCGGCGACGGCCTGGGGCTGCTGGACAGCCTGCACATTACCCGCTTTCACCTGCTGGGGGCGAGCATGGGCGGCATGATCGCCCAGCACATGGCTGCCATGGCACCGCAACGGGTGGAAAGCCTGACGCTGATCATGAGCAGCTCCGGTGCCCCGGGGCTACCGATGCCCAGCCCTGCCTTGCTGCAGTTGCTCGCCCGGCGCAGCGCGCCGAACCGCGAGGTGGCCATCGAGCAGCAGGCTGATCTGCTGGCGGCCCTGGGCAGCCCGGACGTGGTGGACGACCGCAAGGTGCTGTTGCAGCAGGCGGCGGTGTCCTATGACCGGGCGTTCAACCCCGAGGGCGTCAAGCGCCAGATCCTGGCGATTCTCGCCGAACCCAGCCGGGTAGCGTTGCTGGACAGCCTGCGGGTGCCGACCCTGGTGGTGCATGGCACGGCCGACCCGCTGTTGCCGGTGATGCACGGCGTGCACCTGGCCGCGCATATCCGTGGCAGTGAATTGAAGTTGATCCCGGGCTTGGCGCACCGGTTCCAGGAAGCCTTCAAGGCGCCATTGCTGGCGGCGGTGCTGCCGTACCTGGACGCGCAGAAGCTGCGCGACGCCCCAGTGGCGGGCTTGTAGCAGCGGACCCGGCCGCGTCCCAGACGCCGCGTAGTCCCTGAACCCCCCTCGTCAGGCTTCACCGCGCAAACTTGCTGACCTGGATCGCCAGCTTCTTCAGCCGGTACCACAAGCTGCGCTCGGAAATGCCCATCAGTTGCGCAGCCGCCGCCTGCACGCCATTGGTCTGCTGCAGTGCCGCCAGGATCCAGGCCTTTTCCACTTCTGCCAGTTTGCCATCCAGGTCGTCGGGCACGCCCACCACCGGCAACGGCAGGGCGTCTTCCGGTTGGCCAGTGGCTGGCTGGAACAGGTAGCCAGGCAGGTCCTGCTCTTCGATCAAGCTGCCCTGGGCAACGATGGTGGCGCGCTCCACACAGTTCTGCAGCTCGCGGATGTTGCCCGGCCACCCATAGTCGAGCATCGCCTGCAGCGCCCTGGGGCTGAAGCCGGTGATGCGTTTGCCGGCTTCTGCACCCAGCAGGCCGGCGAAGTGGTGGGCCAGGCCAGGGATGTCCTCGCTGCGCTCGCGCAAGGCCGGCAGGGGGATGGGGAATACGTTGAGACGGTAGTAGAGGTCTTCGCGGAACTCCTTGCGTGCCACCGCTTCCACCAGGTTCTTGTGGGTGGCGGCGATGACCCGCACGTCCACTTTGCGTTCGCGGGTGTCGCCCACCGGCTCGATCAACCGCTCCTGCAAGGCCCGCAAGATCTTGGCCTGCAGCGCCAGGGGCATGTCGCCCACTTCATCGAGGAACAGGGTGCCCTTGTCCGCCTGCTGGAAGCGCCCGATGCGGTCGCTGACCGCGCCAGTGAAGGCACCTTTCTTGTGGCCGAACATCTCGCTTTCCAGCAGCCCCTCGGGGATGGCCGCGCAGTTCACCGCCACGAACGGCTGGTGGGCGCGGTTGCCATGCTGGTGAATGGCGCGGGCAACCATTTCCTTGCCGGTGCCGCTTTCGCCGGTCAGCAATACCGTGGCCGTGCTGTCGCGCACCGCGTCGATGGCCTGCAGCACGCGGCGAAACGTCGGGCTTTCACCCACCAGGCTGTCGAACGGGTGCTGTTCGTTCAGTTCGGCGCGCATCCGGGCGTTGTCGCGCAGAATGTCGCGAAACTGCAGGGCCTTGTGCACGGTGATGTCCAGCTCATCGATGTCGAACGGCTTGGCGATGTAGTCGAAGGCGCCATTGCGCATGGACTGCACGGCATTCTTCACCGTGGAGTAGGCGGTCATGACGATCACCGGCACCTGCGGGAAGCGTTGCCTGATCTCGGCCAGCAACTGCGGGCCGTCCATGCCGGGCATGCGCCAGTCACTGATGACCAGGTCGATGCTTTCCTGCTCCATCAGCGCCAGGGCGAGCAGGCCGTTGCCGGCGGTGAAGACCTGCACCTCGCCCTGGCTCAATGCTGACACCAGCAAATCGCAGAGTTTGGGCTCGTCATCGACCACCAGCACGTTATGACTCAAGACGCTTCTCCTTCGTGGGACGGTATGTACAGGTTGAACGTGGCACCTTGGCCAGGGGTGCTGATGCACTCCACGCGCCCGTCATGGTTTTCCATGATCGAGAATACTTTTGCAAGCCCCAGCCCCGTGCCCGAGGCCTTCGTGGTGACGAAGGGGTTGAAGATACGCTCTTGCAGGTCACTGGAAATCCCCTGGCCATCGTCCTCGATGCTCAGGCGAGTGAACCGGCCCTGGTTGGCGATGCCCAGCACCAGGTGGCCCCCGTCAGGCATGGCGTCGATGGCGTTGAGCACCAGGTTCAGGCAGGCCTGCTTCAGCTGGCGGCTGTCGGCATACAAGGTGGCGCCAGGTGCCTGGTCGTCAATCCGGGCATCCACCTGATGGGTGGACAGCTCTGGCGCGCAGAAGCCCAGGATATCTTCCAGCAGCACCCGTGCCGGCATTACTGTGCGGATCGGTGGGCTGGGCTTGGCGAAGTCGAGGAACTCAGTGATCAGGTCGTTGATGCGGGTCACTTCCGAGATCACGTATTCCAGGTGGCGCATATCCGCTTCGGGCAGCGCCGCGCGACGGTGCAGCAACTGCGTGGCGGTCTTGATGATGCCCAGCGGGTTGCGGATCTCGTGGGCCAGGCCCATGGCCACTTCGCCCATGGTGTGCAGGCGGTCGCGGCGGCGCATTTGCGCCTCCAGGTGTTGCAGGGCCTGCAGGCCTTCGGTCATGTGGTTGAAGGTCATGCCCAGTTCGGCCAGTTCATCGTTGCCCAGCACCTCAACCTGCTGGCTGTAGTCGCCGGCGGTCACCGCCCGCACGCCTTCGGACAGGGCGCGCATGGGCCGCGTCAGGCGCCGGGTCACCAACACCCCGACCCCCAGCGAGATGGCCGAGCTGAGCAGGAAAATCAGCGTGAACAGGTTGCGCTGGTTGACCAGGCCCAGCAGGCTGCTGTGGCGCAACAGCCCACTGAAGACCACGCCCTGCAACTCGCCCTTGTCATTGAGCAGGGGGCGAAACAGGCCGCTGTAGCGGTTGGTGAACTGTTCAGTCGGCAGCTTGGTATCACGCAGTACTTCTTCGATGCGCGGTGGCACCACGGTGGGGTGGTCCTCGAAGCGCTGGCTGGAAAACACTTCGGAAAAGTCCTGGCCGTTGGACAGGTACAGGCGCAGGTCCAGGGAGTGCACGTCGGCGACGCTGGTCAGGAAGCTGGCGTCCAGGAACGTCACCACCAGCAGTTGGTAATCTTCACCGTCCTGCTGAGTGGGAAACACCGAGACCACGGCGCCCACCTGGCTGTTGCCGGTATGAATGGTCTGCAGCACGGCATTGGGGGCCAGGCTGATCTGGTGCAGCACATCGTCGGCGGCGGTGGAGAACACCACCTTGTGATCGCGGTTGCGAATCAGCGCCACCACGTCGATGCCCATCGCGTCGGCGATGTCGCTGATCAATTTTTCCTGGTGCCGGGCGCTGGTGGCGGTGGGCTCGTCGGCGCGGGCGTATTGCAGGAAGAGTTGGGCGACGCGGGTATTGTCACGCAGGATTTCACTGAGTTCGTCCTCGACGATCTTGGTGGACTCCTGCAGCCACACGCGCACGTTGCTGTCGAAAATCTGCGCCAGGGTGGTGGCGGCCAGTTGCGCGGCGATCATCGTCGGAATAACGCTGACCAGCCAGAACGCGAGCACCAGCTTGCGTTGCAGGTTCCAGCGCGACAAACGAAAAGGGGGGCGATCGGGAGGGACGATGGTCATCGATACTCGCTTATTCGTGGGCGCGGGCGAATGTCTCGCGACCCCGGGGATGCGCCCCCCGGTCCTGCAGGGGGGAGCCAGATTTGCATGCCGGCCCGAGGTGAGGCCGGCGTGCAAAGGGTAGCATGAGGCATGGCGCCATCAGCAGGCCTGGGCAAGCTCACGGGCATGAAGCTGGATGAATTCCGCGCTCAGGCTGATCACTTTGGGGTATTGCAGGTCCACGGTGATCATGTGATAGCAATCGTCGAGCAACACCTTGGTCACCGGGCCGCCGATGTGCGCTTCAATGTAATCGGCATTCCAGCGGCTGGTGATGTCGTCTTCACTGGAGTGCAGTACCAGCGCCGGCGCCTTGATCGACGGCATGCCACGCTTGACCTCGGCCACCAGGCGGTGCAGTTCGCGCACGCTGATGCCCGACATGGTCAACAGCCCGGCATCGGCGCTTTCACCGGCTTTCATCTGGCGTTCGACGATGGCGCGCAACCGCGGGTTCTTGATCCCGTAGGGCGGCTTCTCGTTGAAACGGCAGATGTGCACGCCGAACGGAAAGGCCATGAACAGGGGCGTCAGGCGCGCAACCCAAGGCATGTTCCAACCGTCATAGCGCAAGGTGGTGGAATACAGCAACAAGCCAGCCACCTCACCCGGCCGCTGGGCGGCCAGGTGCATCGACAGGACCGCGCCCATCGACAGGCCACCGACGAACACCTGCTCGTGCACCTTGCGGATGCCTTCGAAGGTATTCAGCGCGCTGGCGTACCAGTCGCGCCAGTGGGTGGCTTGCAGATCGTCGTTGTTCCCGCAATGGCCTGCCAGGGTGGGCACGTAAACCGTGTACCCACGCTTGGCCAGCCCCTGGGCAACCTTGCGCAGTTCGGTGGGGGTACCGGTCAGCCCGTGGATCAGCAGCACGGCCACCGGGCCGTCGCCGAGCACGAAGCTGGCATCACCGACACCCATATCGATCTGCGCGGCACTCACTTTTTGGTCACTCGATGCAGCAGACGGTCGAGCAAGGCGATGGCCAGGTCGATTTCCGGGTAGCTGATTTCCAGCGACGGTGCCAGGGTGATCACGTTCTTGTAGTAGCCGCCCACGTCGAGGATCAGGCCCAGGCGCTTGCCGTCGATCTCGATGTCGCCCTTCATGCCTTCCTCGACCATCTCGTCAAGTTTGGCCTTGTCGGGGGTGAAGCCGTCTTCGCCGCAGATTTCCATGCGCAGTGCCAGGCCCAGGCCGTCGACGTCGCCCACGATCTTGTAGCGCTTTTTCAGGTCTTCCAGGCCGGCGAGGAAGTACTTGCCCTTGGCCATGACCATGGCGCCGTAGTCCACTTCGCTGGTCATCTTGAACATTTCCAGGCCCACGGCGGTGCCCAGTGGGTTGGAGGCGAAGGTGGAGTGGGTCGAACCTGGCGGGAAGATGCCCGGGTTGATCAGCTCTTCACGGGCCCAGATGCCACCCAGCGGGTTCAGGCCGTTGGTCAGTGCCTTGCCAAACACCAGCACGTCGGGTTTGACGTCGAAGTGCTCGATGGACCACAGCTTGCCGGTACGGTAGAAGCCCATCTGGATTTCGTCGACCACCAGCAGAATGCCGTGCTGGTCTAGCACTTGCTTCAGCTCGCTGTAGAAGTTCATCGGCGGGATCACGTAGCCGCCGGTGCCCTGGATCGGCTCGACGTAGAAGGCTGCGTATTCGCACTGCTGGGTTTTGGGGTCCCATACGCCGTTGTATTCGGTTTCGAACAGGCGGGCGAACTGCTTCACGCAGTAGCTGCCGTATTCTTCCTTGGTCATGCCTTTGGGGCCGCGGAAGTGGTACGGGAACGGGATGAACTGGGCGCGCTCGCCGAAGTGGCCGTAGCGGCGACGGTAGCGGTAGCTGGAGGTGATGGATGAGGCACCCAAGGTACGGCCGTGGTAGCCACCTTCGAAGGCGAACATCAGGCTCTTGCCATTGGAGGCGTTGCGTACCACTTTCAGCGAGTCTTCGATGGACTGCGAACCGCCGACGTTGAAGTGTACGCGGCCGTCCATGCCGAATTTCTTCTTGGCATCCACGGCGATCATTTCCGACAGCTCGATCTTGCCTTTGTGCAGGTACTGGCTGGCGATTTGCGGCAGGGTGTCGATCTGTTGTTTCAGCGCGTTGTTCAGGCGCGGGTTGGCGTAGCCGAAGTTGACCGCCGAGTACCACATCTGCAGGTCGAGATAGGCCTGGTCATTGGTGTCATAGACGTACGAACCTTCGCAGCGGCTGAAGATGCGCGGCGGCTCGATGTAGTGAACGGTGTCACCGAACGAGCAGTAGCGCGATTCTTTGTCCAGAAGGATCTGGTCTTCTTCGCTGGTGATACGCGGGGTGTTAGACATGGTGAAAGAGTTCCTGCTGTTCTGAATTGAGGTGTGGAACGGTGGAGCCGGTGTATTGGGGCAGGGCGGCCAGCAGCGCTGGCAGCTCGGCGAAGGAATCGAAGCGGGCGTGGGGAATGTTGTTGCGCACGCAGTGCTCGGCCAGGCTGCCCTTGGCGAACACGAAGTCGGCGGTGCCGGCCACGCACATGTCGGACTTGCCGTCGCCAATCACCAGGATGCGTTTGCTGGCCGGGGTCGAACGGCATTTGCAGTTGCCCGAGGCGGCGCGGCAGGCATCGCTGGCGTGGGGAAACACGATGCGCCAGCTGTCGGCGTCGACCTGGCGCAACTGATTGGCGATGATGGGCAGCAGTGGGCTACCGTTGCGCGCCAGGATGCGGGCGATGGCCTGTTCCAGGCCGTCGCTGACCACCTCCAGGGTAGCGCCGCGCTCACGTACCAGATCGACGAAGGCGGGGAACGCCGGGTCGATCTCGACACTGTCGAAATAGTCCAGCAACTGCGCCGGGCTGGCTTTCACCAGCGCCAATTGTTGGCTCAGGCATTCACGCGAGCCGATCTCACCGGCCAGCCATTGCGCTTCGATGGCTTCCCAGCGCGGATCGGCAAAGCGGTCCAGGATGTTGTCGATGACGTCGCTCGGGGTGATGGTCCCGTCGAAGTCACACACGATATGCCAGTGCATCATCTGCAGTTACCTATGGGTCAGCAGCGCACCTTGCGCTTGCCCAGGGCTACAGCAGAGACCGTGCCAACAGCGTGAAGCCCAGATTTGGCGGGCCCTGGCGGGCGTGTGTGTCGGTGAAGCTACAATTTTTGCAGGTCGCTACAAACAACATGAGTGCTTGCGCGGGCAGGGTCGCGTGCGCGTTCATGCGCGCATGGATCTACACAGAGAGCCCCCATGTCCCGTACCCACCTGTTGCTCGCCCTGCTATTGGCAGGCCTGTCCACCGCCGCCCGTTGCGCGCCACTGACGGGCGACGCCGGGGTGGGCTTGTCGTATCAGCCCAGCGAACCTGCCGGCAGCCACTACGAAACCAAACCCATGCCCTACCTGGACCTGACCTGGGGCGACGTGGGTATCGATTCGGACGAAGGTTTGACCTGGGCGGCGTTGAAAACCGGCAATGGCTGGAGCGCCGGCCCCCTGGCCAACCTGGTGGAAGGGCGCAACGGCAATGACCGCCTGCGCGGCCTGCGCGATGTGCCGGACATGGTTGAACTGGGCGGTTTCGTGCAGTACAGCCCAGTGGACTTCTGGCGGGTGTACGCCCAGGCCGGGCGTGCCGAGGGTGGTGGCCACGGCCAGGGTGGCACACTGGGGCGGCTGGGTACCGAGCTTGACTACCCGCTGGGCGGCGGGGTGTTCGGGGCAACGGAACTGGTGGCCCATTTCGCCGACCAGCGCATGAACCAGACCTTCTTCGGTGTAGACGCCAATGAGGCCCAGGCCAGTGGCATCGGTGCCTACCGTGCCAGCGGCGGGCTGCAGAACTGGACCCTGAGCCAGGGCGCGCAGTTTCCCCTTGGCGGCCATTGGTCGCTGTTGGCCAACGTCGACTGGATACACCTTGAGGGGTCAGCGGCGGACAGCAGTATTGTCAGCCAGCGCGGGCATGTGAATCAGGGTGAGGTGCAGACGGCGGTGGCTTACAAGTTCTAGAAATCGAGTCGTCTGCTTCCCGAGCTTCGCCCGGTCCCACAGGGTTGGCTGCGGTGGTGGTGGTGGTGGTTCCCTGTGGGCCCGGGCGAAGCCCGGGAAGGGCTCACCGCGTGGTGCCTGAACCACCGGGGTGTCTGTTTCCCGAGCTTGCGCCCGGTCCCGCAGGGAAGGGGGCAACGCTCAATTCAGTCCGTACTTCTTGACCTTGTCGAACAGCGTGGTCTTGGCCATGCCCAGGTCAAGGCTGGCCTGGCTGAGGTTGCCGTTGTTGCGGGCCAGCGCGTCGCTGAGCAGGTTGCGCTCGAAGGCTTCCACGGCTTCGGCGAAGCCTACGCCCGCTGCAGGCTGGGCCCCGGCTTTCTTGAAGGCCGGCAAGCCCAGCGCATAGCGCTCCGCCACGTTGCGCAGTTCACGTACATTCCCCGGCCAGTCATGGCTCATCAGCCGGGACAGGGTCTGGTTGTCCAGCGCCGGGATCTCGCGGTCGAAGCGCAGGGCCGACAGTTCCAGGAAGTGCTCGAAGAGTTGCAGGACGTCTTCGCGGCGTTCGCGCAGCGGTGGCAGTTCCAGGGTCACCACGTTGAGCCGGTAATACAGGTCGCTGCGAAAACCATTGCTGCGGCTCAACTCGTCGAGGTCAGCCTTGGTGGCGGCGATCACCCGGCAGTCCACCTCGATGCTCTGGTTCGAGCCCAGACGCTCCAGGGTGCGTTCCTGCAACACCCGCAGCAGCTTGATCTGCAGGTTCATGGGCATGCTTTCCACTTCGTCGAGGAACAGCGTGCCGCCGTTGGCATGCTCGATCTTGCCGATACGGCGCTTGCCGGCGCCCGTGAAGGCATTGGCTTCGTGGCCGAATATCTCGCTTTCGAACAGGTTTTCCGGCAGGCCACCGCAGTTCAGCGCCACGAACGGCTGGGCCTGGCGGCGGCTGAAGTCGTGCAGGCAACGGGCCACCAATTCCTTGCCGGTGCCGGTCTCGCCTTCGATCAGTACGTTGGCCGAGGTGTCGGCGACGTTGGCGATCAGTTCGCGCAAATGCTCCATGGCCGGCGAGCGGCCGATGATGCGGCCCTCCAGGGTACTGCGGCTGGCCAACTGGCGGCGCAGCGACGAGACCTCGCGGGCCAGCCCGCGCTGCTCCAGGGCACGGCGCACCACGTCCACCAGGCGCTCGGGGGAGAAGGGTTTTTCCATGAAGTCATAGGCGCCGCTGCGCATGGCACCCACGGCCATGGAAATGTCGCCATGGCCGGTGATCAGCACCACCGGCAGGCTAGGGTCACGGGCCTTGAGGCGGTTCAGCAACTCCAAGCCATCGATGCCCGGCAGGCGGATGTCGCTGACGACGATGCCGGCGAAGTCGTCGCCGATCAGCGCCAGCGCTTCTTCGGCGCTGCCCACGCCCTGACAGGGGATGTCTTCCAGGCTCAGGGCCTGCTGGCACCCCAGCAGCACATGAGGATCGTCCTCGACGATCAGAACGGTAAGCGAGGTGTTCATGATGGCTCGACTGGTGAGGTGGGCGGTTGCGCGTTGAGCGGCGGCAAGGTCAGGACGAAGGCGGTACCGCCCTCATCCGGGTGTTCGGCACCCAGGCTGCCGCCGGCGGCGGCTGCCAGGCTGGCCGACAGGGTCAGGCCCAGGCCCAGACCTTGCTCGCCCGGTTTGGTGGTGAAAAAGGGTTCGAACAGCTGAGCGCGGGCCTGGGCGTCGATGCCATGGCCGTTGTCGCGCACCCGCAGGCGGTAACGGCCATCGTCCAGGCGTTCACCTTGCAGCCACAGGGTGGGTTGCCCGGCTTCGGCCATGGCGTCCAGGGCATTGCCCACCAGGTTGCCGAGAATCTGCTCCAGGCGGGTCTGGCCGATGGGCAACTGCACCTCGCTGTATTCGCGGTGTACCTGCACGCCGAGGCCTTCGATGCGCGCGGCCAGCACTTGCAGGGTGGCGTCCACCGCCTGGCCCAGGGAGGCACGGCCACGGTCTTCGCCGCGGCGGGCGAACGAACGCAGGCTCGCAGTGATGCGGCCCATGCGGTCGATCAATTGGTTCATGGTCACCAGGTTGGTGCTGGCGGTGTCCAGGGCGCCGCGCTCCAGAAAGCGCACGGTGTTGCCCGACAGGGTGCGCAGGGCGGCCAGCGGCTGGTTGAGTTCGTGGGCGATGCTGGTAGACATCTGGCCGATGGCCGCCAGCTTGCCGGCCTGCACCAGTTCGTCCTGAGCCCGGCGCAGGGTTTCCTCGGCCTGGCGGCGTTCGCGAATCTGGCTTTTCAGGCGGTCGTTGCTGGCCCGCAGGTTCTCCGTGCGTTCGGCGATGCGCCGCTCCAGCAGGCTGTTGGCTTCTTCCAGGGCTTCGCGCGCGGCCAGACGGGTGGCGATGACCTTGCGGCGTTCATTCCAGGCAATCAGGAAGAAGGCCACCAGGCCGAAAGCCACTGCCACCAGCACGCCTTGTATCACGGCTTCGCGCCGCAGCTCCTGCAGCGGCGTGAGCAGCGTGAAATGCCACGGGGTGTCCTTCAATTCGCGGGTCTGGGCCAGGTAGCTGACCTCGCGCTGGCTGCCGGCGGCGGGAAAACTCAGGCGTTCGACGCCGTCGGCCAGGGTTTCGCGTTCCAGCGGTTGCAGTTCGGTCAGCGAGAACCAGTAGTACTGCAGGCTGCGGGCCAGGTGTTCCTTTATCTCCGGGGTCAGTGGCCGTACCGACTTCAGGCGTCGGGTCGGATCGCTGGAAAGGATGATGATGCCGTTCTCATCGCTGACGAAGGCCTCCAGGCGGGCTTTCTGCCAACGCTCTTCCAACGATTCCATGCGCACCTTGACCACGGCCACGCCGACGATCTTGCCGTGCTCCTCCAGGCCATGGGCCAGGTAGTAGCCCGGTTCGCCGGTGGTGGTGCCGATGCCATAGAAGCGCCCGTCCTGGCCGCGCACGGCGTCCTGGAAATAGGCGCGGAAGGACAGGTCCTCGCCCAGGTAGCTGTTGGCGTCGCGCCAGTTGCTGCTGGCCTGCACGCGGCCGGTGGTGTCCAGCACGTAAATGGCACTGCTGTGGCTGCGACGGTTGAGGCCTTCCAGGTAGTCATTGACGGCCTGGCGGTGGCCTTCGGCGTCGGGGTCGGCCAGCAGGGTCGAGACGCTGCCTTCCAGCTCCAGCAGGCTGGGCAGGAAGGTGAATTTGTTGATCTCGCTCTCCACCGCGCGGCCGTTGAGCTCCAGCTGGCGCTCGCCGCTTTCGCTCAGGGCGCGAATGCCGCTGTAAAGGCTGGCGCGATAGCCGGCATAGCCCAGGCTCACGGTCAGCAGCAGGATCAGCGGGGGCAGAAACAGTTGGCGGATCAGACGGGGTTTCACGGCAAAGGCAGGCGAGGTCGCACGGGAATGATCAGGGGCGCATTTCATCACAGTGCCTTGGGGCCTGCCAGCGGCGAGTGGCGCGAAAGCCACCCGCCGCCAGGCTTTAGTGTTGCAGGATCTTGGCGAGGAAGTGTTGCGCCCGTTCGGAGCGGGCACTGACGTCACCGAAGAACTCTTCCTTGGGGCAATCTTCGACGATCTGGCCCTTGTCCATGAAGATCACCCGGTTGGCGACCTTGCGGGCAAAGCCCATCTCGTGGGTGACGCACATCATGGTCATGCCTTCGTGGGCCAGTTGCACCATCACGTCGAGCACTTCGTTGACCATTTCCGGGTCCAGCGCCGAGGTCGGTTCGTCGAACAGCATGACAATGGGGTCCATGGCCAGGGCGCGGGCGATGGCCACCCGTTGCTGCTGGCCACCGGACAACTGGCCCGGGTGCTTGTGGGCGTGCGCCGATAGCCCCACCCGCTCCAGCAGTTTAAGGCCCTTGGCAGTGGCTTCTTCCTTGCTGCGGCCCAGTACCTTGATCTGGGCGATGGTCAGGTTCTCGGTGATGCTCAGGTGCGGAAACAGCTCGAAATGCTGGAACACCATGCCCACCCGCGAGCGCAGCTTGGGCAAATGGGTCTTGGGGTCGGCGATGGAGGTGCCGTCGACCACGATGTCGCCTTTCTGGAACGGTTCCAGGGCGTTCACGCACTTGATCAAGGTGGACTTGCCCGAGCCCGACGGGCCGCACACCACCACCACTTCACCTTTCTTGACCTCGGTGCTGCAGTCGGTCAGCACCTGGAAGTCCCCGTACCACTTGTTGATGTTCTTGATGGAAATCATACGGCTAACCTTTTATGCAGACGCTTGACCAGCAGCGAGGCGGAGAAGCTGATGACGAAGTAGACGAGGCCCGCGAAGATCAGGAACTCGTTGGACTGGCCGATGATGTCGCCATTGGCCCGTGCCGCGTTGAGGAAGTCCACCAGGCCCACGGTGTACACCAGCGAGGTGTCCTGAAACAGGATGATGCTCTGCTGCAGCAGCAGCGGGGTCATCTTGCGAAACGCCTGGGGCAGTATGATCAGGCGCATGGTCTGGCTGTAGCTCATGCCCAGGGCCTGGGCGGCGCCCATCTGGCCTTTGGAGATGGACTGCACGCCAGCGCGCACGATCTCGCAGAAATACGCCGCCTCGAACATCATGAAGGCCACGACGCAAGAGGTGAATGCACCCACCGGCGTGTCCTGGCCGGTGATCCAGCGCAGCACGAAGGGCACCGCCAGGTAGAACCAGGTGATCACCAGCAGCAGCGGGATGGACCGGAAATAGTTGACGTAGGCGCCAGCGACGTTGGACAGCAGCTTGCTGGAGGACAGGCGCATCAGCGCCAGCAAGGTGCCCAGCACGATACCGCCCACCACACCCATGACCATCAGTTGCAGGGTCATCAGCATGCCGTTCCACAGGCCGGGCAGGGCGGGAATGATTCCACTGAAATCCATTTACTTGCCCCCCACGGAAATCAGGCCAGGCACCGCGACTTTCTTCTCGATCAGGCGCATCAGCAGCATCAGGCTCATGTTCAGGGTGAAGTAGATCAGCGTGGCCAGGGTGAAGGCCTCGAACAGGTTGGCCGAGAACTCGGCGGTCTGTTTGGTCTGGGCCAGCAGTTCCATCAGGCCGATCAGCGAGGCCACCGAGGAGTTCTTGAACACGTTGAGGAACTCGGAGGTCAGCGGCGGGATGATGATCCGGTACGCCTGGGGCAGCAGCACGTTCCAGTAGATCTGCGGCAGGCTGAAGCCCATGGCCCGGGCTGCGCCTTCCTGGCCCCGGGGCAGGGCCTGGATGCCGGTGCGCACTTGTTCGCACACCCGCGCGGCCGTGAACAGCCCCAGGCACACGACCACGCTCAAGAATGCCGAGGTAGTGGGGTTGAGGTCTTGCTTGAACCATTCCTGGAAGCTTTCGGGCAACAGGTCGGGCACCACGAAGTACCAGATGAACAGTTGCACCAGCAGCGGTACGTTGCGGAAGATTTCCACGTAAGTGGTGCCGATGGCCGATACCCAGCGGTTGGGCACGGTGCGCATCACGCCGAGCACGGAGCCCAGCAGCAAGGCAATGATCCAGGCCACGACAGCGATACCGATGGTCCAGCCCAGGCCGGTGATGTACCAGTCCAGGTAGATCTCGCTGCCAATGCCGGTGGACTTGAAGAACACGCCCCAGTCCCAGTTGTAATTCATCAGGGTCTCCCCTTGTGCGGGTGATTCACAGGCACCTTCAACCCGCCACCGGCGCGTTCGCACCAGTGGCTAAGGTGAAGGGTAGACGTTGCGGGCGGATCAGTCTTTGGCAGGCTGGTCGGTCGGGGTGGCGATCAGCGCCTTGAGCTCGTCGCTCATGGCGAAGTTCAGGTTCAGGCCCTTGGGTGGAATGGCCTCGGTGAACCACTTGTTATAGATGGTGTTGATCTCGCCCGACTTGAACACGGCGACGATGGCATCATCCACGGCCTTCTTGAACGGCGCATCGCCCTTGCGCACCATGCAGCCATACACTTCGTGAGACTGCGGGGTACCCGTCACCGCCCAGTCGTCGGGCTTCTTGGCCTTGGCCCTTTCGCCCGCCAGCAGGGCGTCATCCATCATGAAGGCCACGGCGCGACCGGATTCGAGCATCTGGAACGACTCGCCATGGTCCTTGGCCGAGATCACGTTCATGCCCATCTGCTTGTCGGCGTTCATGGCCTTGAGCAGGCGTTCGGAGGTGGTCCCGGCGGTGGTGACCACGTTCTTGCCCTTCAGGTCGGGGAAGTCCTTGTAGGCCGAGTCTTTCTTGGACAGCAGGCGCGTGCCGATCTCGAAGATGCCCACCGAGAAGTCCACCTGTTGCGCGCGTTCGGCGTTGTTGGTGGTGGAGCCACACTCGATGTCGACGGTGCCGTTCTGCACCAGCGGAATACGGGTCTGGGAGGTGACCAGGTTGTATTTGACGTTCAGGTTGGGCAAGTCGAGGTCTTTCTTCAGGGCCTCGACGATCTTCAGCTGGATGTCATGGGAGTAGCCGACCGGTTTGCCGGAGGCGTCCGCAATGTAGGAGAAAGGAATGGAGGAGTCGCGGTGGCCCAGGGTGATGGTGCCCGAATCCTTGATTTTCTTCAGGGTGCCTGTCAGCTCCTCGCCCAGGGCGGGGCTGCTGATCAGTGTCACCGCAATGGCGGCGCCCAGCAGGGTATGAACGATGCGCATCTATGTCTCCTCGACCTTTGTTTTTCTTATGGGAACCGTGGTGTGGCTCATTCGTTCAGCAGTCTGTGCTGCTGATTCCGATGGGAAGTGTAGAGCATTAGTCGTGCCAGAACCGGAACGATAGTCCAAGTGGCTGATTGGCAAGGAGATTAATCTTTGGTAACAGCTGTGTGGCGGGGGCAGGTAGTCGGCTGGCCGAATGCTGGCACTTATCCGATTCGGATTTCCGATTTTCCAGTGCAGCGTTAAAACGTCGCTGCCTACCGTGAAACCGGGCGAGGCTCGGTTCCACGGGAAGGGCGGCTCAAGCGGCCTGGGTGTGCACAGCCTTGGCCAGGTAGTCGGCCAGCTTCTGTTGCTCGGCAGGGCTCATGAACAGCCCCAGCTTGCTGCGGCGCCACAGGATGTCGGCAGCGTCCACGGCCCATTCCTCGCGGCACAGGTAATCCACTTCGCGGCTGTACAGGTTGGCGCCCATCAGTTCACCCAGGTCCGCCAGGCTGTCGGCATTTTCCAGCAGCTTCCAGCTGCGCTGGCCATAGGTGATGGACCAGCGCTTGGCCAGGTCTGCCGGCAGCCAGCCATGCTTGGCGACCAGCGCCGCGGCCAGTGCCTGGGGGGTGGTCATCTGTTCGCCGCCAGGCAGGGGCGCCACCGCGGTCCAGCTGCCCTTGATGTGCTTGAAGAACGGTGCCAGCTGCGCCATGGCCGATTCCGCCAGCTTGCGGTAGGTGGTCAGCTTGCCACCGAACACCGACAGCAATGGCGCCTCGTCGGCACCGCCGGACAGCGACAAGGTGTAGTCGCGGGTCACGGCCGACGGGTTGTCGGACTCGTCGTTGCACAGGGGGCGCACGCCGGAATAGGTGTGCAGGATGTCGCCGCGCTGTACCTGCTTCTTGAAGTGGGCATTGACCACCTTCAGCAGGTAGTCGGTCTCGGCTTCGGTGATCGATACCTTGGCCGGGTCGCCGGTGTATTCGCGGTCGGTGGTGCCGATGATGGTGAACTTTTCCAGGTACGGGATGGTGAAGACGATGCGCTGGTCCTCGTTCTGCAGGATGTGCGCCTGTTCGCCTTCATACAGCTTGGGCACGACAAGGTGGCTGCCCTGGATCAGGCGGATGCCGTAGGGCGACTCCAGCTTGAGGTCATCGCGGATGAACTTCGCCACCCATGGGCCGGCGGCGTTGACCAGCGCCTTGGCGTGCACGGAGAACAGGCTGCCATCGGCGCGCTCCAGGTGCACATGCCACAGGCCCTTGATGCGCCGGGCGTTCAGGCAGCGGGTGCGGGTGTGCAGGTGGGCGCCGTGTTCACGGGCAGACATGGCATTCAATACCACCAGGCGGGCATCGTCCACCCAGCAGTCGGAGTATTCGAAACCGCGGGTGATCTCGCTTTTCAGCGCGCTGTCGGCGCCAAACTTGAGCGTGCGCGAACCGGCCAGTGTCTCGCGCTTGCCCAGGTGGTCGTACAGGAACAGGCCGGCGCGAATCATCCATGCCGGGCGCAGGTGCGGGCGGTGGGGTAGCACGAAGCGCATCGGTTTGACGATATGCGGCGCCTTGGCCAACAGCACTTCGCGCTCGGCCAGGGCTTCGCGCACCAGGCGGAACTCGTAATGTTCGAGGTAACGCAGGCCGCCATGGATCAGCTTGCTGCTGGCTGACGAAGTGTGGCTGGCCAGGTCATCCTTTTCGCAAAGGAACACCGACAGCCCGCGACCTGCCGCGTCCGCTGCGATACCGACGCCATTGATACCGCCGCCAATCACGACGACATCATAGACTTCAGCGAGGGGAGGGGTGGGCAAGGTGGTATGGGGCATGGCGGCCTCCTACTGTTATTCGAAGTTGAAATCGAACATTGATGTTCATTTTCGAAAATATTAACGCAACAGAGAGGCACAGGCCAGTCGATTTCGATTGAAAAAACTGATCGAATGGCTTTAAAACGAAAACAAGTGAACATTTTAAACGCCGGGTGCTAGTCGATGTTTGTGCGTGGTACTTGAGATCGAGCGCCGCCCGCGCGGCGCTTCCCGGGCAAGCCCGGTCCCACGTCTGTTTCGGCCCAGTTATGCCTGTGACATCACCTGGTCTGCTTGTGCTTTCACTGCAGATTTGGGATGAACAAACAAAGCGGACCAGGCAATGGTCGAGGCATAATTGGCCCGAAGCAGATGTGGGACCGGGCTTGCCCGGGAAGCGCCGCGTGGGCGGCGCGCGGACTCAAGGGCGTAGGTAAGCCCCAGCCATGCACCTGGGGGACTGTGCTTAAACCACTTCCAGCCGAATCTTCTGCTGGTTCAGCAACTGCGTCAGCGCTGGCACCGGGGCCTTGTCGGTTACCAGGCAGTCGATCAGGCTGATGGAGCCCAGCCGCACCATGGCGTTGCGGCCGAACTTGCTGGAGTCGGCGGCCAGGATCACCTGGCGGGCGTTGGCGATGATCGCCTGGGAGACGCGCACTTCCTGGTAGTCGAAGTCCAGCAGGCTGCCGTCCTCGTCAATGCCGCTGATGCCCACCAGGGCGAAATCCACCTTGAACTGGCTGATGAAGTCCACGCTCGCCTGGCCCACCACGCCGCCGTCACGACGCACGGTGCCGCCGGCCAGTTGCACTTCGAAATCATCCTTGGCGCTGAGGATGGAGGCCACGTGCAGGTTATTGGTGATGATTTTCAGATGGTTGTGGTTCAGCAGGGCACGCGCGATGGATTCGGTCGTAGTGCCGATATTGATGAACAGCGAAGCATGGTCGGGGATCTGCGCCGCGATGGCTTCGGCGATGCGCTGCTTCTCATCGCGCATCTGGTCGGCCCGCATGGCGTAGGCGGTGTTTTCGATGCTGGAATCGTACGCCGCCCCACCGTGGTAGCGCCGCAGCAGGTTGAGCTCCGCCAACTGATTGATGTCGCGGCGAATGGTCTGCGGGGTAACGATGAACAACTGGGCCATCTCTTCGATGCTGACGTAGCCGCGTTCACGCACCAGTTCGAGGATTTGTTGTTGGCGTGGGGGCAGGTTCATTGGGCTTCCTTCGGCTGCCGGAGCAAAAGGAGCAAGCTTGCAGCCTGAAGCTTCAAGCTGCAAGCCACAAGGTGCCGGTCAGGGCACTTGGGGTATGCAGCTTGGAGCTTCAAGCGTGCAGCTAGAATCTGCCCTCACGCCTCGTCGTGCGGTTCCCAGTCTCGGGTACGGTCCACCGCTTTCTTCCAGCCCGCATAAAGCTTCTCTTTCGCCGCTTCATCCAGTTGCGGTTCGAATTGGCGCTCGATCACGGCCTTGCCGCGCAGTTCCTCCAGGCTGCCCCAGAAGCCCACCGCCAGGCCCGCCAGGTAGGCGGCGCCCAAGGCAGTGGTTTCGCGCATTTGCGGGCGTTCTACCTGGGTGCCGAGGATGTCGGCCTGGAACTGCATGAGGAAGTTGTTGGCCACCGCGCCGCCGTCCACCCGCAGGGATTTGAGGCGTTCGCCGGCGTCCTGCTGCATGGCGTCCAGTACGTCACGGGTCTGGTAGGCGATGGACTCCAGGGCGGCACGGATGATGTGGTCCGCCTTGACCCCGCGGGTCAGGCCGAACAATGCGCCACGTGCGTAGGGGTCCCAGTAGGGAGCGCCCAGGCCGGTGAAGGCGGGTACCAGGTACACGCCGTTGCTGTCCTTGACCTTGCTGGCGAAGTATTCGGTGTCGTAAGCGTCGTTGACGATCTTCAGTTCGTCGCGCAGCCATTGCACGGTGGAACCGCCGTTGAATACCGCGCCTTCCAGGGCGTAGGCCACTTTGCCGCGCGGGTCGCAGGCGATGGTAGTGAGCATGCCGTGCTTGGAGGTCACGGCCTTGTCGCCGGTGTTCATCAGCAGGAAGCAACCGGTGCCGTAGGTGTTCTTGGCCTGGCCGGCTTCCACGCACATCTGGCCGAACAGGGCGGCCTGCTGGTCACCGGCGATACCGGCGATGGCGATACCGCTCTTGGTACGGCCGTATTCTTCGGACGACGACTTCACTTGCGGCAGCATTTCACGCGGGATATCCAGCACCTCCAGCATCTTGTCATCCCACTCCAGGGTGTGGATGTTGAAGAGCATAGTGCGCGAGGCGTTGGTGTAGTCGGTGACGTGCACCTTGCCGCCGGAAAATTTCCAGATCAGCCAGGTGTCGACGGTGCCGAACAGCAGCTCGCCGCGGCGGGCGCGTTCGCGGCTGCCTTCGACGTTGTCCAGAATCCACTTGAGCTTGGTGCCGGAGAAGTAGGGGTCGGTGACCAGCCCGGTGGTTTCGCGGATGTAGTCGGCGTGGCCGTCGCGCTTGAGCTGTTCGCAGATCTCGGTGCTGCGTCGGCACTGCCAGACGATGGCGTTGTAGATCGGCGCGCCGGTGGTCTTGTCCCAGACCACGGTGGTCTCGCGCTGGTTGGTGATACCGATGGCGGCGACCTGGTCGTGGTGCAGGCCGGCCTTGGCCAGGGCCTGGACCATCACTGCGCTCTGGGTGGCGAAGATGTCCATGGGGTCATGCTCGACCCAGCCTGGTTGAGGGTAGTGCTGAGTGAACTCGCTCTGGGACGAGCAGACTACGTTTGCGTCGCGGTCGAAGATGATGGCGCGCGAGCTGGTGGTGCCCTGGTCCAGGGCGATGATGTAGTTCTTGTTCTGCGTATCGGTCATGACAGTGGCCTTCGGAAAAGTGAAAAACGGGCGTACGGCTCAAGGTGTTCGGCGCTGGTCTAGGACGCCTGGGCCTTGCTCCCGGTGTTGTCGGTGGCCGCTTCGCTGGCGGTTACGGCGGCGGGCAGGTGCCGGGCCAGCAGGCCACGGTAGATCGCCGCGCCGAGGCAGGCGCCCAGGATCGGGGCGAAGATCGGCACCAGGAAGTACGGAATGTCACGCCCACCGGTAAAGGCTATTTCGCCCCAGCCAGCGAAGAATGTCATCAGCTTGGGGCCGAAATCCCGCGCCGGGTTCATCGCGAAACCGGTCAATGGGCCCATGGAGCTGCCGATCACGGCGATCAGCAAGCCGATCAGCAGCGGTGCCAGCGGGCCGCGGGGCAGGCCATTCTGGTCGTCGCCCAGGGCCATGATCACACCCATCAGGATCGCCGTGATCACCATTTCAACCAGAAAGGCCTGGGCGGTGGACAGCGAAGGGTGCGGGTAGGTGGAGAACACCGAGGCCAGTTCCAGGCTTTCCTGGCTGCCGCGGATCATGTGGTGGGCTTGTTCGTAATCGAAGAACAGGTTGCTGTACAGCGTGTACACCAGGGCGGCCCCGCAGAAGGCGCCGGCGACCTGGGCGATGATGTAGAACGGCAGTTTGCGTTTTTCGAAGCCGGCGAACACGCACAGGGCGATGCTCACGGCCGGGCTCAGGTGTGCGCCGGATACCCCGGCGGTCAGGTAGATCGCCATGCTGACGCCCACCCCCCAGATGATGCTGATTTCCCACAGCCCGAAACTGGCTCCCGCGACCTTGAGCGCCGCCACACAGCCGGTGCCAAAGAAGATCAGGAGGGCGGTTCCGAGAAATTCGGCCATGCACTGGCCGGACAACGCAGGTTGTTGCTGAGCGGTCGTCATCGTTGACACCTTTTTTGTTGTTGTACGGCGCCTTCAGGCGCTCGATTGGGCACCCGGCCGTAATACCCCATTCCGGCCGAATGTGTTGCGTTCGCGAACTGGTCTAGGGTTCACGATATTCAGAAACGAAAAAATATAGACAAGAAATGATTATGTCAAAGGTCGAAAGTGAAAGGTATGGGTCGGGGTGGGGGGCACAGGTATAATTGGCCCGAAACAGATGCAGGAGCGGGCGCAAGCTCGCGAACGCGCCGTGCGGACGGCGCTCGATCCTGAGAACGCTGAAGATCCCAAGCCTTAACCCTCGAATCCAAGGAAGCCCCCATGACCCCCGCCCTGGACCTCCTCAAAAAAGCCCGTGCCGAACACCGCGTGCACAGCTACGAACATGACCCCAAGGCCACGTCCTATGGCCTGGAAGCCTCGGAAAAGCTGGGCCTGAACCCCGAGCAGGTGTTCAAGACCCTGCTGGCCAGCAGCGAGAAAGGCGAGCTGCTGGTGGCCGTGGTGCCGGTGGCTGGCACCCTGGATCTCAAGGGCCTGGCCCATGCCGCAGGCGTGAAGAAATGCGAAATGGCCGACCCCGCCGCCGCGCAGCGTTCTACCGGTTATCTGCTGGGGGGGATCAGCCCGTTGGGCCAGAAGAAGCGGCTGCGTACCTTTATCGACCAGTCGGCGCAACCGCTGACGACGATGTTCGTCAGCGCCGGCCGGCGGGGCCTGGAGGTAGAGTTGGCACCGGCGCTGTTGGCCGAGCATACCCGCGGTAGCTTCGCCGACATCGGTCGGCCCTGACCCATCAGGCCGCGAACAGTACCAGGTGTTCAGCGGCCACGCGGATGCCGACGGTCTCGCCCGGCTGCGCGTCAAGACGGCTCGGCAGCAGTGCTTCCACTTGGCAGCCACTGTCCAGTCGCAGGTGATACAACGTGCTTGCGCCCTGAAAACACTTGGCGGTGACGCGGGCTTTCAGCGGGCCGTCGGGGGCATGAACGATGCTGTCCGGGCGCAACAGCACGTTCACCGCGCTGCCTTTGGCCCAGGGATAGGCGGTGGGGGTGTGCAGCTCGCCCAGTTCGGTGTGCACCGAATGCGCGGTATTCAGCGTGCCGCGCAGGAAATAGCCCTGGCCGATGAAACCGGCCACGAAAGGGGTTCGCGGGTGGTGGTACAGGTTGTAGGGCGTGTCCCATTGTTCAAGCCGACCTTGCTGGAACACGCCGACCTTGTCGCTCACCGAAAAGGCTTCCTCCTGGTCGTGCGTGACCAGGATCGCACTGGTGCCGCGGTGCTTGAGAATGCTGCGCACTTCCTGGCTCAACCGCCGACGCAGTTCCACGTCCAGGTTGGAGAAGGGCTCGTCGAGCAGCAGCAATTGCGGTTGCGGCGCCAGCGCGCGGGCCAGGGCCACGCGTTGCTGCTGGCCACCGGACAGCTCGTGGGGGTAGCGCTTGTCCAGCCCCGGCAGGTTCACCAGTTCCAGCATCTCAGCCACCACGTTGGCCTGGCGAGGGTGCTGGCGTATGCCGAACGCGACGTTGTCGGCCACGCTCAGGTGCGGGAACAGAGCGTAGTCCTGGAAAACCATGCCGATTCGACGTTTTTCCGGTGCCAAGGTATAGCCAGCGCGGGAAATGACTTCTGCACCCAGTACCACCTGCCCGTCGTGCACGGGTTCGAAGCCGGCGATGGCACGCAGGGTAGTGGTCTTGCCACACCCCGACGCGCCAAGCAGGCAGCCGATCTCGCCCGCGTGCAGGGCCAGGTCCAGGCCCTGTACCACGGCCTGGCCCTGGTAACCACAGGCCAGTTGGTCGAGAGCCAGCAGCGGTTGCGGGGTCATGCCGGCCGGTAGGCCGGGGCTACCAGGAATTCCAGCAGCGCCTTTTGCGCGTGCAGGCGGTTCTCGGCCTGGTCCCAGGCCACGGCGCGCGGGTCGTCCAGCAAGTCCAGGCTGATCTCCTCGCCGCGGTGCGCAGGCAGGCAGTGCATGAACAGCACATCGTCAGCTGCCAGGTCGAGCAGTTCACGGTTCACCTGGTACGGCGCGAAGGTTTGCAGGCGCCGAGCGGTCTCGTCTTCCTGGCCCATGGAGGTCCAGACATCGGTGCTCACCAGGTGTGCGCCGGCCACCGCTGCTTTCGGGTCGCGTACCACCTTCACGCGGTCGCCGGCCTGCGCCAGGAACTGCGGGTTGGGCTCGAAGCCTTCGGGGCAGGCCACGCGCAGCTGGAAGTCGAACTGAATGGCCGCTTCGATGTAGCTGTTGCACATGTTGTTGCCGTCACCGATCCAGGCCACGGTCTTGCCCTGAATGCTGCCGCGGTGCTCCAGGAACGTCTGCATGTCGGCCAGCAGCTGGCAGGGGTGCAGGTCGTCGGACAGGCCATTGATCACTGGCACGCGCGAGTTGGCGGCGAATTCGGTCAGGGTGCTGTGGGCATAGGTACGGATCATCACCGCGTCGAGCATGCTCGACATGACGATGGCGCAGTCGCCGATCGGCTCGCCACGGCCCAGTTGGGTGTCGCGCGGGGACAGGAAGATGGCCTGGCCGCCGAGCTGGATCATGCCCGCTTCGAAAGACAGGCGGGTACGGGTCGACGATTTCTCGAAGATCATGCCCAGTACCCGATTCTTCAGCGGCTCGAACAGCACGCCGCGGTTACGCAGGTCCTTGAGCTCGGTGCCTCGACGGATGACGCTGAGAAGCTCTTCGGGCGTGCAATCCATCAGGGAGAGAAAGTGCCTTGCGCTCATCATTGACTACCTTTTTGCAACGTACCGCAGCACCCATGCTTTTAGCGTTCGAAAAAACGGATGAGGCCTGCGGCGAAAGCCGCACGCGGCGACGAATTTAGGGGAAGGCGCGATCTTATAATTAAATGTCGCGTATTACCAACATGTGTTTCATATTCCGATCATGGGGAGTGTTTCAGCGCGTGTCGCCAGCCGCGATGCTTCCGGGGGCGTCTCACTTTTTACACTGCTGTCGCGCGGCTTGGCAATCGAGCCCGGAATTGTCTAGCGTTAACCCTGTCTCACAGGTTGCAAAGCGTTGGCTGCTGATGCGCTCATTCCGTACACTGCGGGCTTGGGTACTAGACTGTATCTCGACAGATACGCGGAGAGGGTGAATGGATTCCAAAGAACAACAATTGCTCGAGTTGCTGGGCCTCACGGCACGCACGCTCACCCACCTGACGGCGTCGATGACCTCGATGTCGTTCGAGTTGCTGCGCAGCGAAGACGAGGTGGCTGCCGCGGCCGGGCGGCGCATGATCGACCGCATGGCCACCATCAGCGCGGGCCTGGATGAGCACTGGAAGTTGATCGGCGAACTGACGGGCGTGCCCATTGGTCAGGAAGAAGTCGAGACCGTGGTGGAAATCCAGCTGCAGGCACCCCCGCCCGGCCTTACCCACAACTGAGCATCATCGGCTGCCCTGATGGCAGCCGATTCAAGGCACCAAGGCTGCTGGTGCACGCGGTACGATCGTTCCATAGTCAGGTTCCGCTGCCCGGACCGAGACAGGCCATGATCAAGACCCTGCACCACCGCGCGTGTCACCTCTGCGAGGCCATTTGCGGCCTCGCTATCGAGACCCAGGCCGACGAGGCCGGGCACCCGACCATTACCTCGATCAAGGGCGACCCCCTCGATACGTTCAGCCGCGGCCATATCTGCCCCAAGGCCGTGGCCCTGCAGGATATCCAGAACGACCCGGACCGGCTGCGCCAGCCCATGCGCCGCGTGGGCAGCGACTGGCAGGCCATCGGCTGGCAAGAGGCCTTTGACGAGGTGGCGCAGCGCCTGTGGGATATCCAGCAGCGCCATGGCCAGAATGCCGTGGCGATCTACCAGGGCAACCCCAGCGTTCACAACTATGGGCTGATGACCCACGGCAACTACTTCCTCGGCCTGCTCAAGACCCGTAACCGTTTTTCGGCGACGTCGGTGGACCAGTTGCCCCACCACCTTTCAAGCTACCTGATGTATGGCCATGGCTTGCTGCTTCCCATCCCCGACATCGACCACACCGACTTCATGCTGATACTGGGCGGCAACCCCTTGTCCTCCAATGGCAGCATCATGACCGTGCCAGACGTGGAGAAACGCCTGAAGGCCATTCAGGCGCGTGGTGGCAAGGTCGTGGTGGTGGACCCGCGCCGCAGCGAAACCGCGGCCATGGCCGACCAGCACCTGTTCATTCGCCCTGGCGGTGACGCGGCGTTGCTGCTGGGCGTGCTCAATACGCTGTTCGAAGAAGGGCTGGGGCGTGACACCGAGCTGCCCGTGGACGGCCTGGCTGAGGTGCGCCGCGCCGTCGCAGGGTTCAATGCCGAGGCCATGAGCCCGCGTTGTGGTGTGGCGGGCCCCGTCATTCGCCAGTTGGCCCGGGACTTTGCCGCTGCCGACAAGGCCGTCTGCTACGGCCGGATGGGGGTGTCCACTCAGGCATTCGGTACCCTGTGCCACTGGCTGGTGCAATTGATCAACCTGGTCACCGGCAACCTTGACCGGGTGGGCGGGGCGCTGTGTACCACCCCGGCGGTGGACCTGGTGGCCAGCACTGCCGGTGGCCACTTCAACGCCTGGCAAAGCCGCGTTTCGGGCTTGCCGGAATACGGCGGCGAGTTGCCGGTATCGGCCCTGGCCGAGGAAATGCTGGTGGGCGGCGAAGGCCAAGTGCGCGCACTGATCACGGTAGCGGGCAACCCGGTGCTGTCCACACCCAATGGCCGGCAGTTGGAACAGGCCCTGGATGGCCTGGAGTTCATGCTCAGCATCGACCTGTACATCAACGAAACCACGCGCTATGCCGACCTGATCCTGCCGTCGACTTCGGCGCTGGAAAACGACCACTACGACACCACCTTCAACCTGTTCGCGGTGCGCAATGTCAGCCGTTTCAACCGCGCTATCCTGCCAAAACCCGAGGGGGCGCTGCATGACTGGGAGATCTTCGTGGGCCTGGCCGAGGCGTTCGCCGCCCTGTCCGGCAAGGCGCTCAAACCGACGCTGCCGCCTGCGCAATTGATCGAGCGCGGGTTGCGCGCCGGGCCCTGGGGGGATGGCAGCGAGGTGGGGTTGTCGCTGGCAACGCTGGCCGAACACCCTCATGGTCTTGATCTGGGACCTTTGCAGCCTAACCTGGCGGCCCGGCTCAAGACCCCTGGCCAGCGCATTCAGGCGGCGCCGCCGTTGCTGATGGCCGACCTGCAGCGCTTTGCCGAGCAGGCGCCACCCGCCATCGATGAGTTGGTGATGGTGGGGCGCCGGCATGTACGCAGCAACAATTCGTGGATGCACAACTACCACCGCCTGGTGAAAGGCAAGCCACGCCACCAGTTGCTGATGCACCCCGACGACCTGGCCAGCCGCGGCTTGCTGGACGGCCAGCAGGTACGTGTCACCTCGCGGGTGGGCAGTATCGAGGTGCAGGTGCTGGGCAGCAGCGAAATGATGCCAGGGGTGGTGAGCCTGCCCCATGGCTTCGGCCACGGCCGCCATGGGGTACGGCTGGGTATCGCGCAGGCTCAGGCGGGGGCCAGCGCCAATGACCTCACGGACGAGCGGTTGATGGATCGGCTGTCGGGCAATGCCGCGCTCAACGGCGTGCCGGTGCGCGTCGTCGCGGCCTGAGTCGGGTGCGGGAGCCGCGCTGGCCGCGACAGAGGCCGAGCGCAGCGCTCGGGTTTCCGTTACAATGCGTCACCGTGTCGACCTATGAGTCGGAAAGCTAAGCCGAGGTGCTCCATGGATATCATCGAAACGATTAAAGAGCAGATTGCCAACAACACCATTCTGCTTTACATGAAAGGTTCGCCGAACGCCCCGCAGTGCGGCTTCTCGTCGAAGGCGTCGCAATGCGTGATGCAGTGCGGCGAGAAATTCGCGTATGTGGATATCCTGCAGAACCCGGAAATCCGCGCCAACCTGCCGAAATACGCCAACTGGCCGACTTTCCCACAGCTGTGGGTCGGCGGTGAGCTGGTCGGCGGCAGCGATATCGTGGCTGAAATGTTCGCCAACGGTGAACTGCAGACGCTGATCAAGGCGGCTGCCGAGAAGGCCAAGGCCGGCGAAAACGCCTGATTGCCCTGCGCCCCAGCAAAAAGCCCCGCTGTCGTGAGACAGCGGGGCTTTTTGCTGGAAGTGTGGAAGCTGGCAAGCCAGCCCCCACGGGGGTCAGTTGCCTTTCACGGCGCGGCCGTCAACAGTGCCGTCCTGCAGCATGATGTTGTATTCCTTGCCGTCGGTCTCGACCTGTTGCAGGCGAACCAGCAGGTAGTCCCAGTCCTTGGCGAACCACAGCACGGTGGTGCGCTTGTTCTGCGTGGGGTCGCGCACGCGCTCGACCTTGATGGCGTCGACCTGGCCGGCCTTGGTGTCGACCTTCTCGGTACCCAGGACGCGGAAATCGTAGGTGTCGACGTCGTCGCCGTCCACCACCTGGTAGCTCATGCTCTTCTTGCCAGCGGCAACGTCACGTTGCAACACCAGCTGGTAGGTCGACTTGTCGACCATGCCACGGTTGAGCGGGACTTTCACCGCGTCGCCACGGTCGGTGCCGGTCACCACTTTCTGCGACCAGTCGAAGTCCAGGTCGGTCTTCTTTGGCTTGCCCAGGCCGCCACGTTCGAAGTGGTAGGTCTTGGGCAGCAGGGTGTCCTTGTCGACGGTGAGGGTGCTTTCCTCGGTGAGGCTGGCAATCATCATCGACGCCTTGAAGCTCAGGGTCCAGGTGTCATTGGCACCCTTTTCCAGGCTGCGCGAAGCAGTGCCGCTCATGGGCAACTGTTTCCAGTCGGCGGTGTAGCTGGCGGTGAAAGGCTTGAGTTCGGCGGCGTGGACCGGCAAAGCCAGCAACGCAGCGCAGAACAGCAGGGCACGACGCATAAAATCTCCTAGGGTCGAATCAAGTGACCGCTGGCCCCGAGGGCCTGGCCGTCCAATAATGCACCGCTGGCGTCCAGACGCAAGCGGCCTTCGGCGAACCAGCGCACGGCCAATGGGTAGATCTGGTGTTCCCGGGCATGAACCCGCTGCGCCAGCGTGGCCGGCGTATCGTCCGACTGTACCGGGATTACTGCCTGTACGACCAGTGGTCCGCCATCGAGTTCCTCGGTGACGAAGTGCACACTGCAGCCGTGCTCGGTGTCACCAGCCTCGATGGCGCGCTGGTGAGTGTGCAGGCCTTTGTACCTGGGCAGCAGGGAAGGGTGGATGTTCAGCAGGCGCCCCTTGTAGTGGCGCACGAAGCTGCCGCTGAGGATGCGCATGAAGCCGGCCAGCACCACCAGGTCGGGGGCGTAGCCATCGATCAGTTCGACCAGCGCGGCATCGAAGGCTTCGCGGCCTTCGAATGCCTGGTGGTCCAGCACGGCGGCAGGGATGCCGGCGTGGCGGGCGCGTTCCAGGCCGTAGGCGTCGGCGCGGTTGGAGATCACCGCGCAGATGCGCGCCGGGTTTGCCCCGGCGTCCTGGTTCACGCTGTCGATCAGGGCCTGCAGGTTGCTGCCGGTGCCGGAAAGCAGCACCACTACGTTACAGCGTGCGGGCGTCTGGTCGTGCATCAGTGTGCCTTGAGGTTCTTCAGCTCTACCTGGGCGGCGCCTTCGGCGGCCACGCCGATCTGGCCAATGACCCATGGCTGCTCGCCAGCGTCACGCAGGGTCTCGAGGGCCACTTCAACGTGTTCCTGGGCCACGCAGATGACCATGCCCACGCCGCAGTTCAGCACGCGGTGCATTTCGTGCTCGTCCACGTTGCCTTTTTCCTGCAGCCAGTCGAAGACCGCCGGGCGCTGCCAGCTGGCCACGTCGACCACGGCCTGGGCGCCTTTTGGCAGAACGCGCGGAATGTTGTCCAGCAGGCCGCCACCGGTGATGTGGGCCATGGCCTTGACGGCGCCGGTGTCCTTGATCAGCTTGAGCAGCGGCTTGACGTAGATGCGGGTCGGGGCCATCAGCAGGTCGGTCAGCGGCAGGCCGTCGAGCTGAGTGTTCTCGATGTCGGCGCCGGAGACTTCGATGATCTTGCGGATCAGCGAGTAGCCGTTGGAGTGCGGGCCGGACGACGGCAGAGCGAGCAGGGCGTCGCCAGCGGCTACCTTGGAGCCGTCGATGATCTCGGCCTTCTCGACCACACCCACGCAGAAGCCGGCCAGGTCGTAGTCTTCGCCCTCGTACATGCCTGGCATTTCAGCGGTTTCACCACCTACCAGCGAGCAACCCGACAGTTCGCAGCCGGCGCCGATGCCGGTGACCACCTGGGCAGCGGTGTCGACGTTGAGCTTGCCAGTGGCGTAGTAGTCCAGGAAGAACAGCGGCTCGGCGCCGCAGACCACCAGGTCGTTCACGCACATGGCCACCAGGTCGATGCCGATGCTGTCGTGCTTGTTCAGGTTCAGGGCCAGGCGCAGCTTGGTGCCCACGCCGTCGGTGCCCGACACCAGGACAGGCTGCTTGTAGCCGGCCGGGATTTCACAGAGGGCGCCAAAACCGCCCAGGCCGCCCATGACTTCAGGACGCGCAGTACGCTTGGCGACGCTCTTGATGCGTTCGACCAATGCTTCACCGGCGTCGATGTCTACACCGGCGTCCTTGTAGCTCAGGGAGGGTTGCTTGCTCATGATCCAGGCCTTTAGAGGGAGGGATTCGAAAAATCGACCAGGCGCGATGGGCTGCCCGGAAATACCGTTGCCGGGTATTTCCAATCGGCCAACCGTCGTTGGTCTGCGAAGGCGCGCGATTTTATCAGGCTTGCCCCTGTGCGGCCATCCTCAGGCCGACGGGCAGGGCCAAAATTAATGCAGGCACCGCTCTTGCGCGCCCGACAGGCTATAGTAGGCCCATTACGAAAACTTCAATGGGCGGCGTGAATGTTTTGGCCGAAACTGTGGTCACAAGCCTCAGTCCGCTTATTGTTCGTCGGGAATCCTTCATGCGTTTGTCTCATTACCTGTTAGTCGGTTGCCTGTCAGCCGTTGCCCTGGCCGCTCATGCCGAAACCATCAACAACCTGTACCAGGTTCGCGAGGCCGTGAACGGGCAGACGCCAGAAGAGCGCGATGCCGCCACCCAGCGCGCCCTCGACACCCTGGTGCTGCGCCTGACCGGTGACCCCAAGGCCCTGAGCGCCGGTGGCCTGGCCGCCGTGCGCAAGGACCCGCAACAGATCATCAGCCAGTACGGCTTCGAAGCCGGCCCGCCGGAAAGCCTGCGGGTGGACTTCGACCCGGCCAGCACCGACAAGATGCTGCGCCAGGCTGGCCTGTCCAGCTGGGGCAACAACCGCCCGGCCCTGTTGGCGTGGTGGCTGAACGAAGGCACCGACGGCGCCAACCTGGTCGGCGACGGCCAGCCCACCGCCGAGCCGGTGCGCCGCGCCGCCCAACACCGTGGCCTGCCGGTGCGCCTGCCCCTGGCGGACCTGGGTGAGCAGGCCCTCGGTACCGCCAAAACCCTGGACGGCAGCGACCCCGCCGCGCTACGTGCCGCCTCCGAGCGCTACGGCGCCGACGGCCTGCTGGCGGTGCACGCCAGGCAGGACGGCGGCAAGTGGAGCGCCCAATGGCACCTGTACCTGGGGGACCGCCCGGAGCAGGGCAAGGTCGAGGGCGCCGACCAGGCCGCCGTGGCCGATGCTGTGCTGCTGGCCGTCAGCGAGCGCCTGGCGCCACGCTATGTGGTCAAGTCCACCGGGGCCACCGGCGACATGACGTTGCAGGTCGAAGGCATGACCCTGGAGCATTACGCCGCCCTCGGCCGCCTGCTTGAGCCCTTCGGCGGCCAGCTGAAATCCGTCGATGGCGACAAGGTGATCTACAAGGTGTCCGGCAGCAGCGATCAGCTGCGCGCACAATTGGCCCTGGGCAAACTCAGCGAACTGCCGCCCGAGGCTGCACCGGTCGTTGCGACCCAGCCGGTCGTACCTGGCGCCGCGCCGGCCGCACCACCGCCTCAACCCTCCAGCGGCCTGCGGTTCCACTGGTAGGCCTGAAGGTAGCTCCAGGTTTCAAGCTGCAAGCTGCAAGCTGCAAGTAAAAGCCGAAGACCTGACACATCGCTTGAAGCTTGCAGTTGCCCCTCTATATATAGGTGTTTCGATGACTGACATGCGTCGCTGGGTCTGGGCGGGGGCTTTGCTCCTGCTCTGTCTGTTCGTGTATTTCCTGCACCCCATCCTTTCACCGTTCCTGGTAGCGATGGTGCTGGCCTACATGGCCGACCCGCTGGTGGACCGCCTGGAGAAGCTCGGGCTGTCGCGCACCTGGGGTGTGGTCGTGGTCTTCGCGCTGTTCACCTTGGTGTTCATGATCGCCCTGCTGGTCCTGGTGCCCCTGCTGGCCAAGCAGTTCGTGCGCCTTTATGAACTGGCCCCGCAAGTGCTGGACTGGCTGCAGCACGTGGCCATGCCGTGGGTGCAGGCCAAGCTGGGGCTGGCCGACGGTTTCTGGAAGTTCGACAAGATCAAGGCTGCCATCAGCGAGCACATGGGGCAAACCACCGACATCGTCAGCATGGTGCTGAGCCAGGCCACGGCGTCGAGCCTGGCGCTGATCGGCTGGCTGACCAACCTGGCGTTGATCCCGGTGGTGGGGTTCTACCTGCTGCGCGACTGGGACATCATGATGGCCAAGATCCGCAGCCTGTTGCCACGCCACCGTGAGGGCAAGATCGTCGCCCTGGCCGGGGAGTGCCATGAAGTGCTGGGAGCATTCGTGCGCGGGCAGTTGTTGGTGATGCTGGCGCTGGGCGTCATCTATGCCGCCGGCCTGATGCTGGTGGGCGTGGAACTGGGGCTGTTGATCGGCCTGATGGCCGGGTTGGCCGCCATCGTGCCGTATATGGGTTTCATCACCGGCATCAGTGCAGCGATGATCACCGGGCTGTTCCAGTTCGGCGCCGACCCCTATCCGTTGATGGGCATCGCCGCAGTGTTCCTGGTGGGCCAGATGCTGGAAGGCATGGTGCTGACGCCGTTGCTGGTCGGCGACAAGATCGGCATGCACCCGGTGGCGGTCATTTTCGCCATTCTCGCCGGGGGCGAGCTGTTCGGCTTCGCCGGCGTGCTGCTGGCCCTGCCGGTGGCGGCGGTGATCATGGTGCTGCTGCGCCATGCCCATGATCTGTATAAGGAATCGGACATCTACGGCGGGCAGGAAGACCCTGACCTGTAAAGCCCAGGATCAGCCGCCGGGTGCAAAAATGATCGCAAACCTTTGATTTTGCTTGTGGTCTGTTGCATTGTGCGCCCGGCGTCACGGGTATAAACTTTGCTAACTTCACACAGAGGCCCCTTGCGGTTCGCCAGAACCGTCAGCCAGCATGAAACCGATTCAGCTGCCCCTAGGTGTGCGTCTGCGTGATGACGCTACCTTCATCAATTACTATCCAGGCGCCAATGCCGCTGCACTCGGCTATGTCGAGCGCCTGTGCGAAGCCGACGCTGGCTGGACCGAAAGCCTGATCTACCTGTGGGGCAAGCAGGGCGTGGGTCGTACCCACCTGCTGCAAGCTGCTTGTCTGCGCTTCGAGCAGATGGGGGAGCCGGCGGTTTATTTGCCTCTGGCGCAGTTGCTTGACCGTGGCGTGGAGATCCTCGATTACCTGGAGCAGTACGAACTGGTGTGCCTGGACGACCTGCAGGTCATCGCCGGCAAGCCGGAGTGGGAAGAGGCCATGTTCCACCTGTTCAACCGCTTGCGCGACAGCGGCCGGCGGCTGCTGATCGCCGCCTCCCACTCGCCTCGCGAGCTGGCGGTAAAGCTTCCGGACCTGAAGTCGCGCCTGACCATGGCGCTGATCTTCCAGATGCGCCCCCTGTCCGACGAAGACAAACTGCGCGCCTTGCAACTGCGGGCTTCGCGCCGTGGCTTGCACCTGACCGATGAGGTCGGGCACTTCATTCTCACCCGTGGCACCCGCAGCATGAGCGCCCTGTTCGACCTGCTGGAGCGCCTGGACCAGGCCTCGCTGCAGGCCCAGCGCAAGCTGACCATTCCGTTTCTCAAGGAAACCCTGGGTTGGTAGACCCGCGGCTGCTGGCCCGCGCCGGCGCCGCGCTGCGTGAAGCCGAGCGCATCCTGGTAATCACCGGGGCGGGGTTGTCGGCCGATTCGGGGTTGCCGACTTATCGTGGGCTGGGTGGTCTCTACAACGGTGTCACCGCCGAAGGCCTGCCGATCGAGAAGGCGCTGTCCGGGCCCATGCTGGAGCGTGACCCGGCATTGTGCTGGAAATACCTGGCGCAACTGGGGCGTGCCTGCCTGGGTGCCAAACCCAACGCTGCCCATGAGGCCATCGCGCGGTTGCAGCAAGCCAAGCCCGAGTGCTGGCTTTTGACCCAAAATATCGATGGTTATCACCGTCTGGCCGGAAGTCCCGACGAACGGCTAATAGAAATTCACGGGCAATTGGCGCCACTGTTTTGTCGAGCCTGTGGCGCTGTCAGCGATGATTTGGCTGGCGTGCTTGGTCAACCCCTGCCACCGCGCTGCAAGGGCTGTAACGGCGTTTTACGGCCGCCTGTGGTGCTGTTTGAGGAAATGTTGCCCCAGGGAGCGATTGAGGCGCTGTATCAGCAGATGGGGAAGGGTTTCGACGCAGTGCTGGTGATTGGCACCACCGCCAGCTTTCCCTACATTCACGCCCCCATCGCTGAAACCCGCGCCGCTGGCGGGTTTGCCATTGAGATCAACCCCTTGCGAAGCGGGCTATCTGCCAGCATGGACGTGTTTTTCGAGAGCAGGGCGTTAGAAGTCATGCCGAAACTGATGAGTCACATTTTTTTCGATTGAATTTGCAAATGGAATTGATAGAAGGCATAGTCGCGTCTTCTTAACTATCACAGACACGGTCGTGCCCATGCTAAAGCGCTTCGCACCCCTCGTGCCCCTCGCACTCGTGACCCTGCTTTTTGGCTGCGCGGCGCATTCGCCGGTATCGCAGCAACAGGCTCTCAACCCGGTGACTCCCCAGTCCCAGGCCCAAGCGAAAGCTGTAACCCTGAATTTCCATGAAGAAGAGCTGGACACTGAAAAGGAACTGGCCGACTTCTCCGACAGCAGCAAGCCGTACCAGATGCCCATGCTGGCTGACAGCATCCTGGAACGTGGCAAGTCGCTGATCGGCACCCGCTATCGCACCGGCGGTTCCACTGAGTCGGGCTTCGACTGCAGCGGTTTCATTGGTTACCTGTTCCGCGAAGAGGCCGGCATGACCCTGCCGCGTTCCACGCGTGACATGATCAACGTGAACGCCCCGCTGGTAGCTCGCAACAACCTCAAGCCCGGTGACCTGCTGTTCTTCAGCACCCGCGGCCGTGGCCGTGTGAGCCACGCCGGGATTTACCTGGGCGACGACCAGTTCATTCACTCCAGCAGCCACCGCAGCGGTGGGGTGCGCATCGACAGCCTGGATGACGCCTACTGGAGAAAAACCTTTATCGAAGCCAAGCGTGCCTTGGCCATGGCGCCGACCACGACTATCTCGCGCAAGTAAGCAGTCTGGGCGGTATTCGCGGCGGCGACCCACTGAAAAGTGTGTCGCCGTTGCGCGTTTTCGGGTTTACAAACTAGTCTTCAACGGCAGTTGAATCAGGATGGTTCTGTTTATGTCGCTTACGGCCCGTTTCGCGCCATTATTGATTGCAGGCCTGCTCAGTGCCTGCGCCAGTCACACGCCGCCACCTGCGCCCGCGCCGGTGTACGCGCCTTTTGTGGCAGCCCCTCAGCAACCCCTGTCACCCGAAGCCGATGATGTGCTGATGCGGGCCATTGGCCTGGTAGGCACACCCTATCGCTGGGGCGGCAACACCCCCGATTCGGGTTTCGACTGCAGTGGCCTGATCGCTTACGTCTATCGCGATGCGGCGGGCATCAGCCTGCCGCGCTCGACCCGCGAGATGATCACCATGCGCGCACCGGATGTCAGCAAGGACGCCTTGCAGTCCGGGGACCTGATCTTCTTCGCTACCGAGGGTGGCTCCCATGTGAGCCATGCCGGTATCTATGTAGGGGAAGGGCGCTTCGTCCATGCGCCGGCCACCGGTGGCACGGTGAAGCTCGATTACCTCAACAAGCCCTATTGGCAGCGCGCCTACCTGAATGCCAAGCGGGTATTGCAGCCCTCAAGCCTGGCGCACAACCCTTAAGCCCGGTGTGCAATCCCCCGGCAGGCCCTGGCGAACCAGCGCCTGCGGGGGGCATCGGCCTTGAATGTTCGGGGGGCTACTTCGCTGCGGTCACCCGCCACACCTTGTTGCCCACATCATCGGCCACCAGCACACCCCCTTTGTGATCCTCGGTGATGCCTACCGGGCGGCCCATGGCTTCTTCCTTGTCGTTCAGAAACCCGGTCAGCACGTCCACCGGCGGCCCGCTGGGCCGGCCATCGGCGAACGGCACGAAGATCACCTTGTAGCCACTGTGCGGCTTGCGGTTCCACGAACCGTGCTGGCTCACGTAGGCGCCGTGGTTGAACGGGGCCGACAAGCCACCGCTGGTGCTGGCGAAGGTAAACCCGATAGAGGCGGTGTGCGGGCCCACGGCGTAGTCCGGGGCAATGGCCTTGGCCACCAGATCCGGGTTCTGTGGGCTGACGCGGCTGTCCACGTGCTGGCCGTAGTAGCTGAATGGCCAGCCGTAGAAACCGCCGTCCTTTACCGAGGTGATGTAGTCCGGCACCAGGTCGCTGCCGATCTCGTCGCGTTCGTTCACCGATGTCCACAGCTGCCCGGTCTGGGGTTCGAAGCCCATGCCATTGGGGTTGCGCAGGCCAGAGGCGTAAATGCGGTGCTCACCGGTGGCGCGGTCCACTTCCCAGATCGCGGCGCGGCCTTCTTCCTTGTCCAGGCCGTTCTCGCCCACGTTGCTGTTGGAGCCCACGGTCACGTACAGTTTGTTGCCGGAGGGGCTGGCGATGACGTTCTTGGTCCAGTGGTGGTTGAGCGTGCCACCCGGCAGGTCGGTTACCTTGGTGCCCGGGCCGCTGATGCTGGTGGCCCCGGTGTCGTAGTGGAAGCGCAGCAGGGCATCGGTATCGGCGACGTAGAGGTCGCTACCCACCAGCGTCATGCCGAACGGCGAGTTGAGGTTGGCGATGAATACCGTGCGGGTCTCCGCCACGCCGTCGCCGTCCTTGTCGCGCAGCAGCGTGATGCGGTTGGCGCTGGGTACCCCGGCGCCAGCCTTGCCCATGACCTTGTTCATCACCCAGCCCCTGACGCCCTTGCTGTCATCGGGCTTGGGTGGCGCATTGGTCTCGGCCACCAGCACATCGCCGTTGGGCAGCACGTAGAGCCAGCGCGGGTGGTCCAGACCCTCGGCGAACGCGGCCACCTGGGTGCCGCGGGCGGGCTGGGGTTTTTCGTTGGCCGGCCAGCCAACGGCGTCGGCGATGTTCACCGTGGGGATCAGGGTCTTGTTGGGTTCCGGCAAGCGCGGGTGCGGGCCGGTACCGTCCGAAACCTTGAGGGTGGAGGACTCGCCACAGGCCAGCAGGGCGCTGGAGGCGAAGATGAGCAGGGCCAGGCGGGTCTTGTGCATTGTCGTTGTCTCGCTAAGGCGCATTTGTCTGCAGTAGAGGCCGGGGGCGGCACGGTGGTTCCGGGGTATTTGTGCAAACCCAGGCCGCGCGCCGGCAAGTCACTTCGGCAGCTTTGATTGACGCTCCACCCCCAACCCTCTAACCTTCGCGACGTGTTTCAGGTGCCCGGCGGCCAAACGGCCGGCAGGGTGAAACAGGGAAGCCGGTGGGGCGCCTTCGGGTGCGTGAACCCGGCGCTGCCCCCGCAACGGTAAATGAGTCAAGGCTGCGCACGGCGCCACTGAACCCCGGCGGTTCGGGAAGGCGCGTGGCCGGGGTGTTCTTGCCCCCCGCTCATGAGCCCGGAGACCGGCCTGCAACCCTTCTCGGCAAAGCTGCGGCCTTGCCAGTCCATTTTGTTCTGTCGCGCGGGTGAGAGCGGCATTGACGAGTCTCGCTGCGCCCGGCTGGGCGGCGGCTTTTCGTCGATGCTGCCTGCGCGCAGGTGTAGCGGAGAGCTGCCATGAGTGAATCCCTGGAACGTGAAGAGCGCCATCTGGCGCGCATGCTGCGCAAGAAGGCGGTCATCGACGAGCGTATTGCCAATGCCCCCAATGAATGCGGGTTGCTGCTGGTATTGGGCGGCAATGGCAAGGGCAAGAGCAGTTCGGCTTTCGGCATGCTCGCCCGCGCCATGGGCCACGGCATGCAGTGTGGCGTGGTGCAGTTCATCAAGGGCCGCAATGCCACCGGTGAGGAGCTGTTTTTCCGCCGTTTCCCCGAGCAGGTGCGCTACCACGTGATGGGCGAAGGCTTCACCTGGGAAACCCAGGATCGCCAGCGTGACATCGCCGCCGCGCAAGCCGCCTGGGCGGTGTCCCGCCAGTTGCTGCGCGACGAGAGCATTGGCCTGGTGATCCTCGACGAACTGAACATCGCCCTCAAGCACGGCTACCTGGACCTGGAGCAGGTACTCGCCGACCTGCAGGCGCGCCCGCCCATGCAGCACGTGGTGGTGACCGGCCGCGGTGCCAAGGACGAGCTGGTGGAATTGGCGGATACCGTGACCGAGATGGGCATGGTCAAGCACGCTTTCCAGGCCGGCATCCGTGCCCAGAAGGGCATCGAACTATGACCCAGCCGCGTCATTGCCCGGCGGTACTGATCGCCGCGCCGGCGTCAGGCCAGGGCAAGACCACCGTCACCGCCGCCTTGGCGCGCCTGCATCGCAACCAGGGCCGCAAGGTGCGGGTATTCAAGTGCGGGCCGGATTTCCTCGACCCGATGATCCTGGAGCGTGCCAGCGGCGCCCCGGTGTACCAGCTCGACCTGTGGATGGTGGGCGCCGACGAGAGCCGTCGCCTGCTGTGGGAAGCGGCGGCCGAAGCTGACCTGATCCTGATCGAAGGGGTGATGGGGCTGTTCGATGGCACCCCTTCCAGCGCCGACCTGGCGCGCCATTTCGGTGTGCCTGTGTTGGGCGTGATCGACGGCACCGCCATGGCCCAGACCTTCGGCGCCCTGGCCCTGGGCCTGGCGCGTTACCAGCCCGACCTGCCATTCGCCGGGGTACTGGCCAACCGCGTCGGCACCTTGCGCCACGCGCAGTTGCTCGAAGGCAGCCTGACCGAAGGCCTGCGCTGGTACGGCGCCCTGTCGCGGGAAACCGGTATCGAACTGCCCAGCCGCCACCTGGGCCTGGTGCAAGCCAGCGAGCTCAACGACCTGGACCTGCGCCTGGACGCTGCCGCCGCGGCCCTGGCCGACAGCTGCGAGGTGGCGCTGCCGCCACCGGTGGCCTTCGCCGCGCCGACCCCGGTGCCTTGCGAGCCGCTGCTAGCGGGTGTGCGCATTGCCGTGGCCCGTGACGAAGCCTTTGCCTTTACCTATGGCGCCAGCCTGGACCTGCTGCGGGCCATGGGCGCGCAGTTGAGTTTCTTCTCGCCCCTTCACGATGGGCGCTTGCCTGCGTGTGACAGCCTCTACCTGCCGGGTGGCTACCCGGAACTGCACCACCCGACGCTGGCGGCCAACACTTCGATGCTGAGCGATATCCGTGAACACCATGCCGCGGGCAAACCGCTGCTGGCCGAATGTGGCGGCATGCTGTACCTGCTCGACGCCCTCACCGATGTCGACGGCGTGCGCGCCGACTTGCTGGGGCTGCTGCCGGGCGAAGCCGTGATGCAAAAGCGCCTGGCGGCCCTGGCCCTGCAAGCGGTGGAGTTGCCGGAGGGCACCCTGCGTGGTCACACCTACCATCATTCGCTGACCCGTACCGAATTGACGCCCATCGCCCGTGGCTTGAGCCCCAACGGCGGCCGTGGCGCCGAGGCGGTCTACCGCCTGGGGCGCTTGACGGCTTCTTATGTGCACTTCTATTTTCCTTCGAACCCGGCGGCCATCGCTGCCCTGTTCCGCCCCACAGGGGCCATGCCTGCCTGATGAATGACAACGCCTACACCCCCGCCGAGCGCGCGGCGGTCTACCGAGCCATCGGTGAACGCCGCGACATGCGCCATTTCGCCGGCGGTACCATTGCCCCCGAACTGCTGACCCGCCTGCTGCATGCGGCACACCAGGCCCCAAGCGTCGGCCTGATGCAGCCCTGGCGCTTTATCCGTATCAGCCGGCGTGAGTTGCGCGGCCAGATCCAGGGCGTAGTGGAGGCCGAGCGCGTGCGCACCGCCGAGGCACTGGGCGAACGCTCCGATGAGTTCATGAAACTCAAGGTCGAAGGTATCAGCGATTGCGCCGAAGTGCTGGTGGCGGCGTTGATGGACGGCCGTGAGCGGCACATCTTCGGCCGCCGTACGCTGCCGGAGATGGACCTGGCGTCGTTGTCCTGCGCCATCCAGAACCTGTGGCTGGCGGCCCGTGCCGAGGGGCTGGGCATGGGCTGGGTGTCGCTGTTCGACCCACAGGCACTGGCCGCGCTGCTGGGCCTGCCCGAAGGCGCCAAGCCCATGGCGGTGCTGTGCCTGGGGCCGGTGACCGAGTTCTACCCGTCGCCCATGCTGGTGATGGAAGGCTGGGCCGAGGAAAAACCCCTGAGCGAGATGCTCTACGAAAACCATTGGGGAGTGAAACCATGAGTGTGGCCCTGGTCACCGTCGCCGGCGTGGCGCTGGACGCCTTGCTCGGCGAACCCAAGCGCCGCCACCCGCTGGTGGCGTTCGGGCGCCTGGCCGACCGCCTGGAGCGCCGTTTCAACAGCGGTGGCCGCGGCTGGCGCAGCCATGGTGTGACGGCCTGGTTCCTGGCGGTCATCCCGCTGACCCTGGCGGCGACGCTGCTGTCCTGGCTGCCTTATATGGGTACCCTGGTGGAAATACTCGCGCTGTATTGCGCCCTTGGCCTGCGCAGCCTCGGCGAGCACGTCGAGCCGGTGGCCCAGGCCCTGCGCAGCGACGATCTGGACACCGCGCGCACCCGCGTGGGCTACCTGGTCAGCCGCCAGACCAGTGAGCTGGACGCCACCGCAGTGGCCCGCGCCGCCACCGAGTCGGTACTGGAAAACGGCAGCGATGCGGTATTCGCCGCGCTGTTCTGGTTCGCCGTGGCCGGCGCGCCAGGTGTGGTGCTGTACCGCCTGAGCAACACCCTGGACGCCATGTGGGGCTACCGCAACGAGCGCTTCGAGCGTTTTGGCTGGGCAGCAGCGCGTATCGACGACGTCCTCAACTATGTGCCTGCACGGTTGGTGGCCCTGACCTATGCCTTGCTGGGCAAGACCCGCCTGGCCCTGCGCTGCTGGCGGCAGCAGGCGCCGAAATGGGACAGCCCCAACGCTGGCCCGGTCATGGCCGCTGGTGCCGGTGCCCTGGGCGTCGAGTTGGGTGGCCCGGCCATTTACCACGGCGAGCTGCACGAGCGCGCGACCCTGGGCGAAGGTCCGGCCGCTGATGCTTCGGCCATCGACCGTGGCTGGCAACTGGTGCAGCGCGGCGTATGGCTGTGGCTGCTGATTCTGTGCATCGGGGGGCAATATTATGCTTGAGCATGGCGGCGGGCTGCGCAAGGCAGCGCAGTACTATGGCATTCCCGAGCGCGAGTGGTTGGACCTGTCCACAGGCCTCGCGCCCTGGCCCTGGGCGATCCCGGCCATACCCGAACGCGCCTGGGCCCGCCTGCCGGAAACCGACGATGGCCTGGAAGCGGCCGCCTGCGCCTATTACGGCGTGAACCAGGTACTGCCGGTACCGGGTTCCCAGTGTGCCATCCAGTTGCTGCCGCGCCTGCGCCGTGGCGGCAAGATCGGCGTGCTGTCGCCGTGCTACGCCGAACACGCCGAGGCCTGGCGCCGTGCCGGCCACCTGGTGCGCGAAGTCAGCGAGAGCGAGGTGGACTTCTTCCTCGACAGCCTCGATGTGCTGGTGGTGGTCAACCCCAACAACCCCACCGGTCGCCTGTTGCCTGCCGAGCGCCTGCTGGACTGGCATGCGCGCCTGGCCCAGCGCGGGGGCTGGCTGGTGGTGGACGAAGCCTTCGTCGACGTCACGCCCGAGGCCAGCCTGGCGGCCCATGTGGAGCGCCCCGGGCTGATCGTGTTGCGCTCTTTCGGCAAATTTTTCGGCCTGGCCGGGGTGCGCCTGGGCTTCGTCCTGGCCCAAGCCAGGTTCCTGCAACTGCTGGGCGAGCAGGTGGGGCCCTGGGCGGTCAGTGGTCCCACGCGCATCCTTGGCCAGGCTTGCCTGAGCGATACCGCTGGGCACCAGCAGCGCATCGAGCGTAGCCGCCTGGCCGGTGTGCGCCTGGCCAACCTGCTGGGGCGCCACGACCTGGCGCCCCACGGCGGCTGCGCACTGTTCCAGTGGCTGGTCACCGACAAGGCCGAAGTGCTCAAGGACTTCCTGGCGCTGCGTGGCATCCTGATTCGTCTATTCGTGGCCACCAGCAGCGTGCGTTTCGGCCTGCCAGCCGAGGAAGCCGACTGGGTGCGGCTGGAACAGGGCCTGCGGGCGTTCAACGAGGCGTATTCATGACAACCCTGATGGTGCAGGGCACCACCTCCGACGCCGGCAAGAGCACCCTGGTGACGGCCCTGTGCCGCTGGCTGACCCGCCAGGGCGTGGCCGTGGTGCCATTCAAGCCGCAGAACATGGCGCTCAACAGTGCCGTGACCGCCGATGGCGGCGAGATCGGTCGCGCCCAGGCCGTGCAGGCCCAGGCGGCGTACCTGCAACCGCATACCGACATGAACCCGGTGCTGCTCAAGCCCAACAGCGACACCGGCGCCCAAGTGATCATCCACGGCCGCGCGGTCACTACCATGAACGCCGTGGCGTACCACGACTACAAGGCCATCGCCATGCAGGCGGTGCTGGCTTCCCATCAGCGCCTGGCCGCGCAATACGACGTGGTCATGGTGGAAGGCGCCGGATCACCGGCCGAGATCAACCTGCGGGCGGGTGACATTGCCAACATGGGCTTCGCCGAGAAAGTCGACTGCCCGGTGCTGCTGATCGCCGACATCAACCGCGGCGGGGTATTCGCCCACCTGGTCGGTACCCTGGAGTTGCTGTCGCCCAGCGAACAGGCGCGGGTGCAGGGCTTCATCATCAACCGGTTCCGCGGTGACCTGGCCTTGCTGCAACCCGGCCTGGACTGGCTGGAGGCGCGCACCGGCAAGCCGGTGATCGGCGTGCTGCCCTATGTGCTCGACCTGCACCTGGAGGCCGAGGACGGCCTGGACCGCCGCCAGGCCGACAAGGCCGCCCAGGTGCTCAAGGTGATCGTGCCGGTGCTGCCGCGCATCAGCAACCACACCGATTTCGACCCGCTGCGCCTGCACCCCCAGGTCGACCTGCAGTTCATCGGCCCTGGCGACAGCATTCCGCCGGCCGACCTGATCATCCTGCCCGGCTCCAAGAGCGTGCGCAGTGACCTGGCTTACCTGCGCGCCGAAGGCTGGGACGGCGCCATCGCTCGCCACCTGCGCTACGGCGGCAAGCTGCTGGGCATCTGCGGTGGCCTGCAGATGCTCGGCCAGCAGGTGCATGACCCGCTGGGCCTGGAAGGCCCGGCCGGGTCCAGCGCCGGGCTCGGCTTGCTGGGGTTTGAAACCACCCTGGAAAGCGAGAAGCAACTGCGCAACGTGCGCGGGCGCCTGAGCCTGGAGGACGCCGACGTGGCCGGCTATGAAATTCATGCCGGGGTCACCCGCGGCCCGGCTCTGAGCCAGCCACTGGTGCACCTGGACGATGGCCGCAGCGACGGTGCCATCAGTGACGACGGCCACGTGATGGGCACCTACCTGCACGGGCTGTTCGAATACCCGGCCTCCAGCAGCGCACTGCTGCGCTGGGCTGGCCTTGAGAACGTGCAGGACGTGGATTACCACGCCCTGCGCGAAGTGGACATCGAGCGCCTGGCCGACCTGGTGGAAAACCACCTGGATACCCAGCGTCTGCGGGCCTTGTGCGGCCTGCAAGAGAGTACAGCCCCATGCAGCAACTGATTCTCGGCGGCGCCCGCTCGGGCAAGAGCCGCCTGGCCGAACAGCGGGCTGCCGACAGCGGCCTGGCCGTGACCTACATCGCCACCAGCCAGCCATTGGACGGGGAAATGAATGCCCGAGTGCAACTGCACCGCGAGCGTCGCCCGGCCCATTGGGAGCTGGTGGAAGAACCCCTGGAACTGGCGCGGGTGCTGCGCGAGCACGCCAGCCCCGAGCGCTGCCTGTTGGTGGACTGCCTGACCCTGTGGCTGACCAACCTGCTGATGGTCGAAGACCCCCACCGCCTGGCCGCCGAGCGCGATGCGCTGTTGCAGTGCCTGGCCGGCCTGCCCGGTGAAATCATCTTTGTCAGCAACGAGACCGGCCTGGGCGTCGTGCCCCTGGGCGAATTGACCCGTCGCTATGTCGACGAGGCCGGCTGGTTGCATCAGGCCCTGGCCGAACGCTGCCAGCGTGTGACGCTGACCGTGGCCGGGCTGCCCCTTACCTTGAAAGGAACCGACGCATGAGCAATGCCTGGTGGCTGCAACCTTGCCAGCCCATCGATACCCTGACGCTGCAACAGGCCCAGGAGCGCCAGCGCCAGCTGACCAAGCCAGCCGGTTCCCTGGGCCCGCTGGAAGACGTGGCCGTGCAACTGGCGGGCCTTCAGCAGCGCCTGAAGCCGGCGGTGGACAAGGTCTGGATCAGTATCTTCGCCGGTGACCACGGCATCGTCGCCGAGGGGGTGTCGCCTTACCCTCAGGAAGTCACCTGGCAAATGCTGCTCAACTTCGTCAACGGCGGCGCGGCCATCAGCGTCCTGGCCCGGCAGTTGAACGCGCAGCTTGAAGTGGTCGACCTGGGCACTGCGTCCTCGGTGGACAACCTGCCTGGCGTGCGCCACGAACGCGTGGGCCCTGGCACTCGCAACTTCGCTGTTGAACCGGCCATGTCCCGCGAGCAGGGCGAACAGGCGCTGCAAGTGGGGCGTGACAGCGTGCAGCGCGCCCTGGCGGCAGGCACCCAGCTGTTCATTGGTGGCGAAATGGGCATCGGCAATACCAGCTCGGCGGCCGCCTTGGCCTGCGCCTTGCTCGACTGCCCCATCACTGACCTGGCCGGCCCGGGTACTGGCCTGGATGCCGCAGGCGTCAGCCACAAGGCCCAGGTTATCCAGCGCGCGCTGGACACCCACGCCGGTCTGCCCAGCGAGCCACTGGAGCGCCTGTTCTGCTTCGGCGGTTTCGAGGTGGTGGCCTTGGTGGGCGCCTACCTGGCGTGCGCCCAGGCTGGCATCGCCGTGCTGGTGGACGGTTATATCTGCACCGTCGCGGCCTTGGTGGCCACGCGCCTGAACCCTTCGTGCCGGCCGTGGTTGCTGTTCGGCCACCGGGGTGCCGAGCCGGGCCACCGCCACGTGCTCGCCGCCCTGGACGCCCGGCCGTTGCTGGACCTGGGTCTGCGCCTGGGCGAGGCCAGCGGTGCCGCCCTGGCCGTGCCGCTGTTGCGCCTGGCCTGCGACCTGCACGGGCAGATGGCGACCTTCGCCGAAGCCGCGGTGGCGGACCGCAGCGAATGAGCCTGACGCTGGACCTGCTGCGCCATGGCGAAACCGAACTGGGCGGCGGCCTGCGCGGCAGCCTCGATGATGCCCTGACCGCTCGCGGCTGGCAGCAGATGCAGGATGCCGTGGCCGAGCGCGGGCCGTGGGACCGCATCATCAGTTCGCCGCTGCAGCGCTGCCGGCTGTTCGCCGAAGCACTGGCGGCCCGCCGGCAACTGCCCCTGAGCCTTGAACCCGGTCTGCAGGAACTGCACTTCGGTGACTGGGAGGGGCGCAGCGCCGCCGAGCTGATGAAGACCGATGAGCGCGGCCTGGGGTTGTTCTGGTCCGACCCTTACGGTTTCACCCCGCCCAACGGTGAACCGGTGCTGGATTTCAGTACGCGGGTGCTGGGTGCGGTAGCACGGCTGCACCAGGCCTGGCCCGGCCAGCGCCTGCTGGTGGTGAGCCATGGCGGCGTCATGCGCTTGTTGCTGGCCCGCGCCCGGGGCCTGCCGCGGGAACAACTGCTGTCGGTGGAGGCAGGCAATGGCAGCCTGTTTACCCTGACGCGCCTGGCCGATGGCCAACTGCACGAAGAGGGCTGATGCATGTTGCCGTTCTGGATTGCCCTGCAGTTCCTCAGCAGCCTGCCGGTACGCCTGGCAGGCATGCCGCCGCCCCAGGCCATGGGCCGCTCGTTGTTGTGCTACCCCTTGGTCGGCCTGCTGTTCGGCGGGCTGTTGTGGGCGCTGAACCTGGTGCTGGCCGGAACGCCAGCGCTGCTGCATGCGGCTTTGTTGCTGGCCGCGTGGGTGCTGCTCAGTGGTGGCCTGCACCTGGACGGCCTGGCCGATAGCGCCGATGCCTGGCTGGGCGGCTTCGGCGACCGCGCTCGCACCCTGGAGATCATGAAGGACCCGCGTAGCGGCCCGATCGCTGTGGTGACGCTGGTGCTGGTGTTGTTGCTCAAATTCTGCGCCCTGCTGGCGGTGGTCGACGGTGGCCATGCCCAGGTGCTGCTGATCGCGCCGCTGCTGGGGCGGGCGTCGCTTTTGGGCCTGTTTCTCACTACCCCCTACGTACGCGCGGGCGGCCTGGGCCAGGCGTTGGCCGATCACTTGCCGCGGGCCGCTGGGCGGGGCGTGCTGTTGGTGAGTGTCGCCGCCTGCTGGCTGCTGGCGGGTTTCAAGGGCTTGGCCATGGTCGCGGTGGCGGTGCTGATCGGTGCCTGGTTGCGCCGGCAGATGTGTCGGCGCCTGGGGGGCACGACCGGCGACACCGCCGGGGCGTTGCTGGAACTGCTGGAAATGGCCGTTCTGGTCAGTTGGGCCCTTTAGGGTTGGGTGCCCTGCTGGACAGTACGATTGCCGCGAAGATCAATACGCCGCCTGCCAGCATGCGCGCCGTTGGCGTTTCGCTGAAGAACACCCAGGCAAAGGCAATGCCGTAGACCGGTTCCAGGGCGAACACCACCGCCGCGGTGCGCGCCTTGATCACCGCCAGGCTGGCGACGAAAAGGCTGTGGGCAAGGCCGGTACAGAATAAACCCAGCAGGCCGATCCATAGCCAGTCCATGGCGCCCAAGGTGGCCAATTGCGGCACGGCCAGGGGCGCCAGGCACACCGCCACCACCGCGTTCTGGCACAGCGCTGCCTGAACCGGCGGAACACGGTCGCCACTGGCGCGGTTCACCAGCGACAGCACCGCGAATGTCAGCCCTGAGAGCATGGCCCACAACAGGCCAGTGGTGGCCTGGCTGGCGAGGTCGAACGCCGGCGTCACCAGGATCAGGCCGACGCTTACCAGCAGCACCAGCATGACTTCCCTGAGGTGGATACGCTCACGAAACACCAGGCCTTCCAGCAGCACGGTGAATGCCGGGAAGCTGGCGAACCCCAGTGTCGCCACCGCCACCCCGGCGACCTTCACCGCGATAAAGAATGTGACCCAGTGGCCGGTCAACAGCACCCCGGCGGCCAGCAGCCGCCCCCAGTCACCCCGCCTCAGCGGTTGCCAGCCACGCCGCGTGAGCCGGGCAAACGCCGCCAGGGCCAACACCGCGAATGCCGCGCGGCCCATCACGATGACCACGGCGCTGGCGTTGGCCAGCTTGCCGAACACCCCGGCCAGGCCGAAGAACAACGCGCCGATATGCAGGGCGCCAAGCGCGGTACGGGGAGTCATGGGCATCCTTGCTGTGGTGGGGGTAGGCCAGCCCTGTTTGGTCGCTTTGGATCGGTAAGGCACCGATTGGCTTGTCACACCATTGTTGCATGCCTGTCATGGTCATTTCACGGCGCAGTCGCAAGCTTGTGCAAATCCCGACGGAGCTTGCCCATGACCAGCGCCCAGTTTCCCAAGTCCAGCGGCAAGCAGCGTGTTCGCACGTTGTGGATATCCGATGTACACCTGGGCACCCGCGACTGCCAGGCCGAGCACCTGTCGCGTTTTCTAAAGGCGTACCATGCCGACCGCATCTACCTGGTGGGCGACATCATCGACGGCTGGAAGATGCGCAGTGGCATGTATTGGCCCCAGGCGCACACCAATGTGATTCGCCGCCTGTTGACCATGGCCAAGCGCGGTACTGAAGTGATCTACGTCACGGGCAACCACGACGAGTTCCTGCGCCGCTATTCGAAACTGATGCTGGGCAATATCCAGTTGGTCGACCAAGCCGAACACCTGACCGCCGATGGTCGCCGGCTGCTGGTCATCCATGGAGACCAGTTCGATGTCATCACCCGTTACCACCGGTGGCTGGCATTCCTGGGGGACTCGGCCTACGAGTTCACGCTTACCCTGAACCGCTGGCTGAACCATTGGCGGGCGCGTTATGGCTACGGGTACTGGTCGCTGTCGGCGTACCTCAAGCACAAGGTCAAGACCGCGGTCAGTTTCATCAGCGACTTCGAGGAAGCCATTGCCCACGAGTGCGTCAAGCGTGGTTTCCACGGTGTGGTATGCGGGCACATCCACCATGCCGAGATCCGCAAGGTGGGGGAGGTCGAGTACCTCAATTGCGGGGACTGGGTAGAGTCCTGCACGGCACTGATCGAACACTGGGACGGCCAGATCGAACTCTACCGCCTGGCCGACGCCCAGGCCCGCCAGCAGGCTCAGCCACAACCCACTGTGGCGTGAACGCTTCTGGGGGAGCTATCTCGGTCGCACAGGGGGGCCAATTCCAGCCCCAGTGCGGCGTAACGGGTCAGAACCCCACCTTGCCCACCAGCATGTCCCGGTACATCACGAAATCCCCCGCCAGGCTGTACAGCGGGTAGCGGAACGTGGCCGGGCGGTTTTTCTCGAAGAAGAAGTGCCCGGCCCAGGCGAAGCCGTAGCCGGCGATGGGCAACGCGATCAGCAGCGCCCAATTGCCGCTGCCGACGATCCACGCCACCAGGGCGATGACCAGGCTGGTGCCCACGAAATGCAGGCGGCGGCACGTGCTGTTGCTGTGCTCGGCGAGGTAATAGGGGTAGAAATCGCTGAAACGGTCGAACTGTTGGGTAGTATTCACGACGACGGCCTCGCCTGACGATCAATGGGGCTACGTGGGACCTTATTTGAGTCTAGAGTGAACGACAAGGCGAGCCACTGACTATTGGCGCCACTTTTGTATCTTTTGACACAATCGCCGTGGTGCGGAATGGGGCAGTACAGGCATGAGTGAAAGGACCACGTCGGCCAGTTGGGCCATGGGCATCGTCAAGGCGCTGGAGCTGGAAGGGCTGGACTGCCCCGCGTTGTTTCGCCAGCTGGGGCTGGACTTCCGCGCCCTGGACGACCCCGATGCGCGCTTCACCCAGGACTCCATGACCCGCTTGTGGACCCTGGCGGTGGAACTGTCCGGCAACCCGGCCATCGGCCTGAACATGGCACGGGTGGTACGCCCGGCATCCTTTCATGTCGTGGGCTACGCCTTGATGTCCAGCCGCACCCTGGCGGAGGGGTTCGAGCGCCTGGTGCGCTACCAGCGCATCATCGCCGAAAGCGCCGACGTCTCCTTCAAGTTGCTGCCCGAGGGCTACGGCCTGATCGTCACGGTGCACGGCGATCACCTGGTCCCCACGCGCCAGAGTGCCGAGGCCTCGCTGGCCTGTGCGCTGTCACTGTGCAGCTGGCTTACCGGGCGTACCCTGCAACCGCGCAAGGTGTTGTTGCAGGGGCCCGAACCGGTGGACCTGGAGCCCTACCAACGGGCCTTCCACGCGCCCGTGGCGTTCAGTGCCGTTCATGACGCGCTGATTTTCGAACGGGCCGACATGGAAGTGCCGCTGCCCACGGCCAACGAAGCCATGGCGGTGCTGCATGACCGCTTTGCCGGGGACTACCTGGCGCGCTTCACGGAAGGCCGGGTAACGCACCAGGCACGGCAGGTGCTGTGCCGGCTACTGCCCCAGGGCGAACCCAAGCGCGAAGCGGTGGCCCATGTGCTGCACCTCTCCCAGCGCACGCTGCAGCGGCGGTTGCGTGAAGAGAACACCAGCTTTCAGGCGTTGCTCGACGATACCCGCCGCGAGCTGGCGGAGCAGTACATGGCCCAGGCCCAGATGACGCTGCTGGAAGCGGCCTACCTGCTGGGCTTTGCCGACCCCAGCAACTTTTTTCGCGCCTTCCGCCGCTGGTTCGACACCACGCCCGGCGAATACCGGGCCCGCTTGCTGGGCATCGAAGCCGCGGTGGTCAATGACGCCAGAACGCTGGCATGCACAGCACCAGCACCGTGATGATCTCGAGGCGGCCCAGCAGCATGCCGCCGGACAGAATCCATTTTGCTGCCGACGGCAGGCTAGCGAAGTTGCCGGCCGGGCCGATGGTTTCTCCAAGCCCCGGGCCCACCCCCGAAACGGTGCTGGCGGCGCCGGTCAGCGCAGTCATCCAGTCCAGGCCCAGCAGCGACAACGCCAGGGCGATGCCGCTGATGGTGATGGCGAAGAAGAACGAAAACGTCAGGATCGAGCGAACGATGTCTTCATCCAGCCGGTGGCCGTTGTACTTCTGGCGGATCACCGCCCGAGGGTGAATCAACTGGTTGAGGTTGGCCTTGAGCAGGATATAGGCCACCTGGAAGCGAAAGATCTTCACCCCGCCCGCCGTCGAGCCCGAGCAACCGCCAATGAACCCCAGGTAGAAAAACAGCATCAGGGCGAAATTGCCCCACAGGCTGTAGTCACCCAGGGCGAACCCCGTGGTGGTGACCACCGAGGTCACGTTGAGCGCCACATGGCGCAGCGCGTCCCACCAGGGCAGTTGGGTTGTCCACCAGTACCAGGTGGTCATCACCAGCCAGGTCACCAGCAACAGGCCCAGAAAGCCCTGCACCTGTTCGTCCTTGAGCAACGCCCGGCGGTTGCCGCGCAGGGTGGCCACGTACAAGGTGAACGGCAGGCTGCCCAGAATCATCACCACCACCGCCACCCAGTGCACCGCCGGTTGCGACCACTTGGCCAGGGACTGGTCGGAAGTCGAGAAACCGCCGGTCGAAATCGCCGACATGGCGTGGTTGATGGCATCGAACAGGCTCATGCCCGCTGCCCAGAAGGCCAGGCTGCCCAGGGCGGTGATGCCGATGTACACCAGCACGATCGATTTGGCCACCATGTGCGAGCGCGGCATGACCTTTTCCGAGCGGTCGGAGGATTCGGTCTGGAACAGGCGCATGCCGCCCACGCGCAACAGCGGCAGGATGGCCACCGCCATGCCGATGAAGCCGATGCCGCCCAGCCAGTGCAGCAGCGAGCGCCACATCAGGATGCCGGGGCTCATGGTGTCCAGGCCGCTGAGTACCGTGGAGCCGGTGGCGGTGATGCCGGACATGCTTTCGAAGAAGGCATCGGTGTAGCTGATGTGCTCGGTGAGCACAAAGGGCAGGGCGGCGAACACGCACACCACCAGCCAGCTGCTGACGGTCAGCAGGTACATGTCCCGGGGGCGCAGGTGCACATGCTCGGGACGCCCCGGGATGATCAGCGCCAGGCCGGCGACAAAGGTGATCAGGCTGGACCACAGGAATGATGGCAGGTCGCTGGTGTGCTGGAAAATCAGCAGCGTCGCCATGGGCACGGCCATGCTGATGGCCAGCGTGATCAGGAAGATGCCGATGATGAAACCAATGATTCGCAGGGTCGGCAACGCCATGGAGTCCGCTCGGGGCTTGAAAATGAAGGGCGCCATTCTACCTGTGGGTCCGGGCATGTAAACCCGACAGGGGTTTGCTCATTGTGTCTAGAATAGCGTTACTCAACTGTTCAGGGAGGTGGCCGATGGAGGCCCTCGACGTATTGCTCAACCGTGTTTCCGTGCCACGCCTGGTAGAACCGGCGCCCACGGCGCAGCAGCGCGAAGTGCTGTTTCAGGCCGCCCTGCGCGCGCCGGACCATGGCCAGTTGCGGCCGTGGCGGTTCCTGACGGTGGAAGGCGCGGCGCGTGAGCAGCTGGGCGAGATCCTTGCCGAAGCCGCGCGATTGAAGGGCGATGCCAGCGAGGCGGCACTGGAAAAAGCCCGCGGCATGCCGTTGCGTGCGCCGCTGGTGGTCGTGGTGGTGGCGCGCCTTCAGGATCACTTCAAGGTGCCGAAAAGCGAGCAGTTGCTGGCTGCCGGCTGCGCGGCGCAGAACATTCTGCTGGCCGCTTATTCCCAGGGCGTCGGCGCGGTATGGCGTACCGGTGAGCTGGCCTATGCGCCTCATGTGGCCAAGGGGCTGGGGCTGGCGCAGGGCGAGGAAGTCATTGCCTTCCTGTACCTGGGTACCCCGCTGAACCCGCCGCGCGAAGCGCCCAAGGTCAGCACCGCCGACTACGTCAGCGCCTGGTCGGTTTGATTCCGCGCTCCACGTAATGCGCCGCGCAACCGCGGGCGCCGCCTTTACCCGCGAGGCACATCGCGTGTGGCGCCGACGCGGTACTTCAAGCCTGGGTCACCGGCGTCAACGGCAGGTCAAGGATGGCCAGGAAACCGCCCTCCGGGTGGTTGGCCAGGGTCAGGGTACCGCCATGGCGCTCCACCGCGCGGCGGGCGATGGCAAGGCCCAGGCCGTGGCCGGCTGCGGTCTGGCCGGGAGCGCGGTAGAACGGTTCGCCCAGTTGCGCCAGGTGCTCGTCACCCACGCCGGGGCCATGGTCGCGCACGCTGATTTCCACTCGCTCGTTTTTCAACTGGGCGCCCAGTTCGATCGGCTGGCCTTCAGGGTTGAACCGCAAGGCGTTGCGCACCAGGTTGTCCACAGCCCGCTCGATCATGGTCGGCCAGCCAGTCAGGGTCAGGCCCTGTTCACACTGAATCTTGATCTGCTGCTCGGCGGCGCTGAGGCGGGCATCGTTGCGCACGCTCTTGAGCACCGTGGCCAGTTCCACCGGTTCGGCCGTGGCATGCTCGGCGTCCAGGCGGGCCAAGGTGAGAATTTCACTGATCAGCGCCTCCAGGCGGTCGCACTCGCGGGTCAGGCGTGGCCACAGGCGCTCGCGCTGTTCCGGTTCGGCGCGTTCGGCCAGGGCCAGGGCAATGCGCAGGCGCGCCAGGGGTGAACGCAGCTCGTGGGACACGTCTCGCAGCAACTGCCGCTGGCTGCCTATCAGGCTTTGCAAGCGTGCGCCCATGCGGTTGAAGTCGGTGGCCAGCACGCCGAACTCGTCACGGCGGTCGGCCAGCCGCGCCAGGCTGTTCTGCTGGTAGGTAGTCTGCCCCAGGTCATGTACCGCGCCGCGCAAGCGGCTCAGCGGGCGGGTGATGGACAGGGTCACCAGCAGGCTGAACAAGGTCAGCACCACCAGGGCGATACCCAGGGCACTCAACGGCCACACCAGGCTCTCACGGCGCCAGGCATCCAGTTCCGGGTGGGCGATACGGTAAATAAGCAGGTAGGTATCACCGGTCTTGGGGCTGGTGTACTCGGCGGTCAGGCGCCGCCATGGCAGTGGGCGGTCATCATTGCCATCGTTCTGGCGTGCTTCGAACGCGGCCGCGCGGCGGGGGAAGGTGCCAGGCACCACGGCTTCGCCCGCCTCGTTGAGCACCTGGACGTCAATGTGGTAACGCCACTTGCGCTGCTCCAGCAGTTGCTGGGCCGCGTCCTGGCCATCCTTCTCGTAGGTCGTGACCCAGGTCTCGGCCAGGTTTTTCAGGCCCGGGTGACGGCTGAGAATCCAGGTGTCCTGGTTCAGTATGTGGCCGAGCAGAATCGACAGGCCGGCGACGAGGGTGATGGCCAGCCAGAAGCTTGCCAGGATGCGCCAGAACAATGATCGCAAGGGAGTACCTCAAATGCAGAAGCCCGACACGCGTGAACGTGTCGGGCGGGGTCAACGATGAGCGAAGCTTACTGGGCTTTTTGTGCCTTTTGCGCTTTCCAGGCCTGGAATTCCTTCCATTCGGCGCGGCGCTCGTCCTGCTTCTTCTTCATTTCGTCGAACTGTTTCTGCTGAGTCGGGTTCAGCACGGCGCGGATGTCGGCGCGAGCCTTGTCATGCTTGGCCTGGATCTCGTCCTTCATCGCCTTCTGGTCGGCGGCTGGCAGTTTTTCCAGGTAGCGATGCAGCACTTCACGGTCGATGTGGCGTTCCTGGCCCATCAGTTGGCCGATCTTCTCGCGCTGTTCCGGGGTCAGGTCCAGTTTGGCGAAGCCGTCACGCGGGCCGCGCTCGTGGTGCATGCCTGGGCCGCCGAAGTCAGGGCCTGGGCCGAAACCGGGGCCGCCAGGGCCGCCTTCAGGCGCCGCCATGGCAACGGTGGGCAGGGCGGCGGCGAACATCAGAGCCATCAGGGTCTTGCGCATGGTGAATCTCCTTGTCTCGTTGCCGGTGTTAACCGGATGAGCTCAGTTTAAGGAGATCAAGGTCAGGTGCGGTCAGGGGAGCGTAAAGCTTGAGTAAAGAGAGGCAGTGGCAAGCTGCAAGCCGCGAGCCTTCCGCGCCCGCTTCTGACGTGCAGCTTGCCGCTCCCCCCCTGAAAGCCCCGGCCCACGGGCGGGCCTACTCGGCGTAGTAGTAGCCGCGGCTGCGCAGGGCGACGATGCGCGGGCGGCCGTCAGCGTGGGGGCCGATTTTCTTGCGCAGGTTGCTGACGTGCATGTCCAGGCTGCGGTCATACAGGGTCAGTTTGCGGCCCAGGGCAATCTGTGCCAGTTCCTGTTTGTCCAGCGGCTCGCCCGGCTGGCGCAGCAGCGCTTCGAGCAGGCGGCTTTCGGACACGGTCAGGGTGATGTCGTGCTCGTCGATGGTCACCACGCCCCGCGCCTGGCTGAAGCACAGGTCGCCCAGTTCCAGCTGCCCGCTGGTCGCGGTCGGGTGGCTGCGGCGCAGCACCGCCCGCAGGCGAGCCGTCAGTTCGCGCGGGTCGCAGGGTTTGGCCAGGTAGTCATCGGCGCCCAGCTCCAGGCCCAGGATGCGGTCCAGGGGTTCACCCCGGGCCGACAGCATCAGCACCGGCAGGTCGGCATGCTCGTTGCGTAGTTGCTTGAGCAGCTCCAGGCCGCTGCCGTCGGGCAGCATCACGTCCAGCACCACGGCGGCAGGGGACAGTTCGGCCAGGGCCTTGCGCGCGCTGGCGCCATCGTGGCAGGCACGCACCACGAAACCTTCCTGGCCCAGCCAACTGCTCAGGAGCTCGCACAGCTCCACGTCATCATCAATCAGTAACAGATCGCTCATGAAACTCTCAATTCAACCATTGCCGACGTTGTCTACGCCCGCCGCTGATAAAGATACCGCACAGGGCGGCCAACAAGGCTACACCCGCGCCCGTGACAAACCATTGCTGTTGTTCGGTCAACAGCCGTACGCCAGGGGCGGCCTTGGCCTGGGCTTCCTGCAATTGCAGTTTGAGCCGCTGGTTTTCCTGACTCAGCGCCGCCCGCAGGCGTTCGCCTTCGTTCAGCCGTTGCTGCAGCTCGTCGAGCTGCGGTGTGTTGGTCAGGGACAAGGGCGTCGAACCATCGTCGGCCTGGGCATCGCTGGCGCCCAGCAGCAGCACGAGCAACAGCGAAAACAGCAGACTCTGGCGCATAGTGACTCCTTATTCTGTCGATTGTTCGGCAGGTTGTCGGCAGCCACGGGCGAATGATGAGGCAATGGGGCGATGCAAAGGGCGAAATGTGCGTTCTGCAGGCACTGGCCTGCCGGCGAGCTTTTTCGGACACAGCTCGCTGGCAAGCCAGCGCCTGCAGACCCAGGCCGTTACGGCAGGGTTTGCTTGAACGGTTTGACCAGCACGTCAGCGTAGACACCGGCTTCCACGAACGGGTCGGCACCGGCCCACTCCTGCGCGGCGGCCAGGGATTCGAACTCGGCGACGATCAGGCTGCCGGAGAAGCCGGCGGCGCCCGGGTCGTTGCTGTCTACCGCCGGGTGCGGGCCGGCCAGGACCAGACGGCCGTCGTCCTTGAGTTTTTCCAGGCGCGCCAGGTGAGCCGGGCGAACGCTCAGGCGTTTTTCCAGCGAGTCAGGCGTGTCGGTGGCAATGATTGCGTAGAGCATGTCAGTCCTCGGTCTTCGGGGTAGTGGTATCTGCGTCATGCATGTGGCGGGACAGGTAGATACCCTGGCCCACCAGGAACAGCAGGGTCATGCCCAGGCTGCCGAACACCTTGAAATCCACCCAGATGCTCTGGAAGGTGAAGGCCACGAACAGGTTGGCGGCACCGCTGAACAGGAAAAACACGATCCAGGCGACGTTCAGGCGCGCCCATACCCCATCGGGCAGGGTCAGGGCGTGGCCCATCAGGCGCTTGATCAGCAAGCGGTCACCGATGAAGTGGCTACCGGCGAACGCCAGGGCGAACAGCCAGTTGACCACCGGCGCCTTCCATTTCAGGAACGTCTCGCTGTGAAAGGCCAGGGTCAGGCTGCCGAACACCAGGCACGCAGCGAGGGTCAGCCACTGGCTCTTCTCCAGCTTGCGCTGAGTGATGAACAGAATGCCGTAGACGATGATGGAACTGGCGATCAGCACGCCCGTGGCGCTGAAGATGCCGCCCAGGGTCACCTGCTGGCCGGCGACTTCGACGGTGCGCGGGTCAAGCTTGTAGACGATGAAAAACAGGAACAGCGGGATGAAATCGATGAATTGTTTCACAGTGGCAGCCAGAAGCAGGATGTGACGGCATAATAACAAACATCAAAGACAGCGAAAGCGCCACCTCATGAATGTTGACCTGCACTGCCACAGCACCGCCTCCGACGGCTCCCTCTCGCCGACGGACCTGGCTGCGCGCGCCCATGCCAATGGTGTGCGGGTATTGGCCCTGACCGACCACGACACCCTCGAAGGCCTGCCCGAGGCCCGGGAAGCCACGCGGGCCCTGGGCATGCAGTGGGTCAGTGGCGTGGAAATGTCCTGCACCTGGGGCGGCGCCACCATTCATGTGCTGGGCTATGGTTTCCCCTTGGACGCGTCGCCGTTGGTCGCCGCGGTCGAGGCGTTGCACCATGGCCGATGGCTACGGGCCGAGGAAATCAGCCGACGACTGGCGCTCAAGGGCATGCCCGGTGCCCTGGAAGGCGCCCGCGCCATCCAGCAGGAGCTGGGTGACAGCGGCAACGCCCCGGCGCGGCCGCATTTCGCCGAGTACCTGGTGCGCCAGAACCACGTGCGCGACCGCGCCGAGGCCTTTCGCAAGTGGCTGGGGGCCGGCAAGCTGGGCGACGTCAAGCAGCACTGGCCGACCCTGGAAGACACCGTCGCCACCCTGCGCGCCGCCGGGGCGTGGGTCAGCCTGGCGCACCCGTTGCAATATGATTTCACCCGCAGCAAGCGCCGCAAGCTGATTGCCGACTATATTCAAGCCGGGGGCCAGGCCCTGGAGGTGGTCAACGGCATGCAACCGGCCGAGCAGGTCGGCACCTTGTCGATCCTGGCGCGCGAATTCGGTCTGCTGGCCAGTGCCGGCAGTGATTTCCATGGTCCAGGGGCCTGGTCCGAGATCGGTATCTACCGACCGGTGCCGGAGGATCTGCCACTTCTGTCGGGCCGGTTCACACATGAGCAGCCACTCGTCGTCTGACCAACAGGTAGAGAACGTGAGTCAATTTTTCCAGATTCATCCGGACAATCCCCAGGCGCGCCTGATCAAGCAGGCCGTGGAGATCATCCGCAAGGGCGGGGTAGTGATCTACCCCACCGATTCGTCCTACGCCATCGGCTGCCAGATCGGTGACAAGGGCGCCATCGAGCGCGTGCGCCGCCTGCGCAAGCTCGATGACAAGCACAATTTCACCCTGATCTGCCGCGACCTGTCGCAACTGGGGCTGTTCGCCAAGATCGACACCGGTGCGTTCCGCCTGCTCAAGGCGCATATCCCGGGGCCGTACACCTTCATCCTCAACGCCACCCGCGAGGTGCCGCGACTGTTGCTGCACGACAAGCGCCGCACCATTGGCCTGCGGGTACCCGACCATCCCATTTCCCATGCGCTGCTGGAAGAACTGGGCGAGCCGTTGATGAGCGTCAGCCTGATCATGCCCGGCGAAACCTTGCCCATGACCGACCCCTACGAAATGCGCCAACTGCTGGAGCATCAGGTGGACCTGATCATCGACGGCGGGTTCGGTGGCGTTTCGGCTTCCACGGTGATCAACCTGGCCGAGGGCGAGCCCCAGGTGGTGCGCGTGGGGTGCGGTGACCCCGCGCCGTTCATGGCCGAGGCGTGACCGGCGTGACCGTGGCCGAACCCACCCCCGAGGTCGAACAACCCCGCGCCCCCGAACAGCTGGCGCTGGTGTATGGCCAGTCCTACACGGAAATGCCGGTGGACCTGTACATTCCGCCGGACGCCCTGGAAGTCTTCCTGGAAGCCTTCGAAGGGCCGCTGGACCTGTTGCTGTACCTGATCCGCAAGCAGAACATCGACATCCTCGACATTCCCGTGGCGGAAATCACGCGCCAGTACATGGGCTACGTCGAACTGATGAAAAGCGTGCGCCTTGAGTTGGCCGCCGAGTACCTGGTGATGGCGGCCATGCTCGCCGAGATCAAGTCGCGGATGCTGTTGCCGCGGTCGGCCGAAGCCGAGGAAGAAGAGGACGACCCGCGCGCCGAACTGATTCGCCGGCTGCAGGAGTACGAACGTTTCAAGGCCGCCGCCGAAGGCCTGGATGGCCTCAAACGCCTGGGCCGCGATATCTACGTGCCGCAACTGGACGCGCCCCAGGCCAAGGTGCGCAAGTTGATGCCCGACGTGGCGCTGGAAGAAGTGCTGATGGCGATGGCCGAGGTGATGCGCCGTGGCGACCTGTTCGAAAGCCACCAGGTCAGCCGCGAGGCGCTGTCTACTCGCGAGCGCATGAGCGAGGTGCTGGAGCGCCTCAAGGGCGGCGGCTTCGTGCCGTTCGTCGAACTGTTCACCGCCGAGGAGGGCAAGCTGGGGGTGGTCGTCACCTTCATGGCCATCCTGGAGCTGGTGAAAGAATCCCTGGTCGAGCTGGTGCAGAATGAGCCTTTCGCGGCCATTCATGTGCGGGCCCGCGCCGAATAGCGTTGTGCCCCGCCGCCCTGATGAGTCGATAGATGAACCTGACCGAACCCCGCGACCTGGCCTCCTTGCTCGAAGCCTTCCTGCTCGCCTCGGGCAAGCCCCAGTCCCTGGAGCGCCTGTATGAGCTGTTCGAAGAAGCTGAGCGGCCGGAGCCTGCGGTCTTCAAGAAAGCCCTGGAACTGCTGCGCAAATCCTGCGACAGCCGTTCGTTCGAGCTGGTGGAGGTGGCGTCCGGCTACCGCTTGCAGATCCGCGAGAAATTCGCGCCCTGGGTGGGCAGGCTGTGGGAGGAGCGCCCCCAGCGCTACTCGCGCGCCTTGCTGGAAACCCTGGCGTTGATCGCCTACCGCCAGCCCATCACCCGTGGCGAGATCGAAGACGTGCGCGGGGTGGCGGTGAACAGCAACATCACCAAGACCCTGCTGGAGCGCGAGTGGATTCGCGTGGTCGGCTACCGTGAAGTGCCGGGCCGGCCAGCGATGTTCGCCACCACCAAGGCCTTCCTCGACCATTTCAACCTGAAGAACCTGGACAGCCTGCCACCGCTGGCCGAACTGCGCGAGATCGAGCCAGAGCCGGTGGTCGAGGACCTGGACGACGCGCCGGTGCCCGCGCACCTGCAGGCCCTGGCCGATGCCAGCGCCCCGGCGGGCGAAGACGAGGCACCGAAGGAGGAAACCAGCTTCCATACGCTGCTGGCCGAACTGGACACCATGGAACAAGGTCTCAAGACAGACTTCGACGATCTGCTCCTCGACACGCCGCTGGACGAGGACGGGGAGGACGAAGCCCCCGACCGCCACCACGAGTGAAGCCCCATGAGCAGCAAGGATCCCTGTATCGGTGTCTGCAAGTTCGATGACGACGTGTGCGTGGGCTGCGGGCGCAGCAAGCGCGAGATCAAGGGCTGGAAGAAAATGGACAAGGGCGAGCGGCGCCAGGTGCTGGCCGAATCGCACCTGCGCCTGCTGGCGCTGGCGGCCACCGGCCGACGGAAAACGAAGTGACCGGGAAAATATCTACTAGTCTCAGGTGCGCAACCGCGCGCATGCGCGTATGATTCGCGACCCTTCGGGCGACATGTACGCCCCACATCACACACCGGGAGGTGCTAAACGATGACTGAACACGACAAGCCAGAGGTCCAGGAAATGGGCCCCGCCGGCGAAAAATTGCAGAAAGTGCTGGCCCGTATCGGCGTGGGCTCGCGCCGCGACGTGGAAGCCTGGATCGGCGAAGGCCGCATCAAGGTCAATGGCGTCAACGCCACCCTGGGCCAGCGCGTCGACCTGCATGACGCCATCAGCGTCGACGGCAAGGTGATCAAGCGCGAGGAAGCCTCGGAAACCGTGCGCCGCGTGATCATCTACAACAAGCCTGACGGCGAGATCTGCACCCGCGACGACCCGGAAGGCCGCCCAACCGTGTTCGACCGCCTGCCGCGCCCGCGCGAAGGCCGCTGGATCAATATCGGCCGCCTGGACATCAACACGACCGGGTTGCTGATGTTCACCACCGACGGCGAGCTGGCCAACCGCCTGATGCACCCATCCTACGAGATGGACCGAGAATACGCGGTGCGCGTGCGCGGTGAAGTCGATGACGACATGCTGCTGCGCCTCAAGAACGGCGTGATCCTGGAAGACGGCCCGGCGCGTTTCACCGATATCCAGATGGCCCCGGGCGGTGAAGGCTTCAACCATTGGTACCACTGCGTGGTGATGGAAGGCCGCAACCGTGAAGTCCGTCGCCTGTGGGAGTCCCAGGGGCTGGTGGTCAGCCGCCTGAAGCGCGTGCGTTTCGGCCCGGTGTTCCTCAACTCCGACCTGCCCATGGGCCGCTGGCGCGAACTGAGCCAGCACGAAGTGGACGTGCTCAGCGCCGAAGTAGGCCTGACATCGGTGGCCATGCCGACCCTGAACGCCAAGAGCAAGGACAAGATGGAGCGCCTGCAGCGCAAGTCGTCGCGCCCCTTGGGCCGTGGCGAGCGCGTGCGCACGCTGCGCCCGGCGCATGACGGTGCCCCGGCCGCCGCCGAGCGGCCCGCCCGTGCCCCGCGCGTGGAAGAAGGCGAGCGCCCGGCGCGCAAGCCTCGTGGCGATGCCCCGGCCCCGCGCCGCGGTGAAGCCCCTGCGCGCAAGGACGGCCGTGGTTCTGCTGTGGCCGAGCGCCCGAGCGACATGAACAAGCGTCCCGCCAAGCCAGGTGCCCAGCGCCCCGGCCTGAAGCTGTCGGACGACAGCAAGCGCCGTGGCCCTGCCGCGGACAAGCGTGCGCCGGTGACCCGTCGCAAACCCAAGCCTGAGTAACCAGCGCGCTTGAAATGCAAACGCCAGCCTTCGGGCTGGCGTTTTGCATTCTGCTGCGTGGAAAACTGTCGTTGCAGGGTGTAAATATATCTTTACGATTGGCGCGACTGTCAGAAGCTCGCTGGCAAGCCAGCTTCCGCAGGTTTTGCGGGGTATTGGCAAGAGTGCGTTCGTAGGGAGCCTCTTGGTGTAAAGAAATATTGCCGGTCGTGCACTAAATTGTAACATTCATCGGCTTTTTGCCCTCTTGTCACCGGTTCCCCCTCGCGCTCCCATGCACGGCGTGTACAATGCGCGCCCTTTACTGTGGCACCTTGCCGTTATCGCGCGCATTTCTGCCGTTCCGCCAAAAGTGGAGCGGGCCCGTTTCGTCACAGATAAAAACAACCAGGTGACCAACTACATGAGTGCACAGAACTCATCCGGCCAGCTAAAGCGCGGCCTGAAAAATCGACACATCCAATTGATCGCCCTGGGCGGCGCCATCGGCACAGGGCTGTTCCTGGGCTCGGCCGGCGTGCTCAAGTCCGCCGGGCCATCGATGATTCTCGGCTATGCCATCTGCGGTTTCATTGCCTTCATGATCATGCGTCAGTTGGGTGAAATGATCGTGGAAGAGCCGGTGGCGGGCTCGTTCAGCCACTTTGCCCACCAGTACTGGGGCGGCTTCGCCGGTTTCCTCTCGGGCTGGAACTGCTGGGTGCTGTACATCCTGGTGGGCATGTCCGAACTCACCGCCGTGGGCAAGTATGTCCATTACTGGTGGCCCGACGTGCCCACCTGGGTCTCGGCGGCCGTCTTCTTCGTGATGATCAACGCCATCAACCTGGCTAACGTGAAAGTGTTCGGCGAGGCCGAGTTCTGGTTCGCCATCATCAAGGTGCTGGCCATCGTCGGCATGATAGCCCTGGGCAGCTACCTGCTGGTCAGCGGCCATGGCGGCCCGCAGGCGTCGGTCAGCAACCTGTGGGACCATGGCGGCTTCTTCCCCAATGGGGTCAAGGGCCTGGTCATGGCGCTGGCGATCATCATGTTCTCCTTCGGCGGCCTGGAAATGCTCGGCTTCACCGCTGCCGAAGCCGACCAGCCCAAGACCGTGATCCCCAAGGCGATCAATCAGGTGATCTACCGCATCCTGATTTTCTACATCGGTGCCCTGGTAGTGCTGCTGTCGCTGACCCCGTGGGACGGCCTGCTGCAGACCCTCGACAGTGCCGGTGATGCGTACAGCGGCAGCCCGTTCGTGCAAGTGTTCTCGATGCTGGGCAGCAACACCGCGGCGCACATTCTCAACTTCGTGGTGCTGACCGCGGCGCTGTCGGTGTACAACAGCGGTACCTACTGCAACAGCCGCATGCTGCTGGGCATGGCCGAACAGGGCGACGCCCCTGCAGCCCTGGCCAAGGTAGACAAGCGCGGCGTGCCGGTGCGGGCCATCCTGGTGTCGGCGGCGGTGACGCTGGTGGCGGTGGTGCTGAACTACCTGATGCCCCATGACGCGCTGGAATTGCTGATGTCGCTGGTGGTGGCCACCCTGGTCATCAATTGGGCGATGATCAGCTTCTCGCACCTCAAGTTCCGCCAGCACCAGGTGCGCAATGGCCGCGTGTCGTCGTTCCGGTCGCTGTGGTACCCGTGGGGCAATTACATCTGCCTGGCGTTCGTGGTGTTCATCCTGGGCATCATGCTGATGATCCCGGGCATCAACGTCTCGGTGTACGCCATTCCGGTATGGGTGGTGGGCATGTACCTGGCTTACCTGGCCCGTAACCGCCGCGCGGCCCTGACCCTGCAAAAGGGTTGATTGGCGCCCTCGCCGCGTAGCAGCGGACCTGGCCGCGTCGGGAGTGACGCAGCCGGGTCTTCTGCTGCGGGGCGCTGTTTTGACGGCGCCTTGCGTCAGCTGCTACCGTCCTCGCTTTTCCTCTCTTGAATTATCCCCATGCTGGAAATCTCCAATAACGTCCACTTGCCCGATGCCGAAATCGAGCTGAGCGCCATTCGCGCCCAGGGCGCCGGCGGGCAGAACGTCAACAAGGTATCCAGCGCAATGCACCTGCGCTTCGATATCAATGCCTCGTCATTGCCACCGTTCTACAAGGAACGCCTGCTGGCCCTGCGTGACAGCCGTATTACCAGTGACGGCGTGATCGTGATCAAGGCCCAGCAATATCGCACCCAAGAGCAGAACCGCGCCGACGCCCTGGAGCGCCTGCGGGAACTGATCGTCAATGCCGCGAAGGTGGAGAAGAAGCGTCGGCCCACCAAGCCGACCCTGGGGTCCAGGACTCGTCGCCTGGAAGGCAAGACCAAGCGCGGTGCCATCAAGGCAGGCCGCGGCAAGGTCGACTTTTAAAGCGCCGTGTCGGGGTGACGGGGCTGGTTGAGGGTCTGGCGGTACAGGTACAGGCTCAGCGACAGGCCCAGAAACGAGGCGATGGCGGCGAACAGAAAGATCGAGCTGAAACCGAAACCTGCCGCGATGGCCCCGGCCAATGGCCCGGTGATACCCAGCGACAGGTCAACGAACAGCGAGTAGGCCCCCACCGCCGCGCCACGGCTTGAGGCCGGCACCAGGTTCACCGCCTCTACCCCCAGGGCCGGGAACACCAGCGAGAAGCCAAAGCCGCTCAGGGCCGCACCCGCCAAGGCCAGTTCGGCGCTGGGCGCCAGCCACAGCAGCAACAGGCCCAGGGATTCCACCGTCATGCAGCCAATGGCCACGCGAAAGCCGCCGATACGGTTGATCAGGTTACCGAATATCAGCCGTGCACCAATGAAGCTGGCGCCGAACAGGCTCAGGGACAACGCCGCGTTACCCCAGTTGTGGCTGGCGTAATAGAGGGTGATGAACGTGGCGATGGTGCCGAAGCCGATACCCCCCAGTGCCAGGCCGGTGCCGTGGGGCAGTACCTTGCCCAGCACGTGCATGAAGGGCATGCGCTCGCCCGCGACGATGGGTGCCGGGGTCTTGTTCCAGGCCAGGGCCAGGCCCAGCGCCGCCAGCAACAGAATACTCACGCCCATGGACCACAGGCCCAGGTGCTGCACCAGCAATACCCCGGCGGGGGCGCCGATGGCCAGGGCGCCGTAGCTGGCGATGCCGTTCCAGGAAATGACCTTGGCGGTGTGCTGCGAGCCCACCCGGCCAATGCCCCAGCCAATGGACCCCGACCCCACCAGGCTCTCGGCGCTGCCCAGTACCAGGCGGCCGACAAACAGGCTGGCCAGGCTCACCGCCGGCAGGTTGTGGGTAAAGGCTGCCGCCAGCATGAACACACCGCTCAGGCCGCAGCCGAACAGGCCGTAGATCACTGCTTTCTTGCTGCCGTGGTTATCGATGATGCGGCTGGCATACGGACGGCTGAGCAGGGTGGCCAGGTACTGCACGCTGATCACCAGGCCCGCGATCACCGCATTGAAGCCCAGGCCGTTATGCACGAAACCGGGCAGCACGGCCAGGGGAATGCCGATATTGAGGTAGCCGATGAAGGTAAACAGGACGATGGAGACGACTTGCAACGTGACCGCCAGCGGTCGCGGGTTCGTGGGCATTGGGTATTCCAGGAGGGGTAGGTGCGCAAGGGCAGCTTAAGGTTTCAGGCTGCAAGCTTCAAGTTGCACGCTTGAAGCGCGGTGGTGCGCTCAGGGCTTCGCCAGCAACCGAGTGGCAACCAGGGCGGCCAGGGCGTTCTCCTGGGTGCCGAAGCGTTGCAGCAGGGCGGACTGTTTTTCCGGGGGGAGGCGGTTCCAGATGTCGATCATCTGTTGCGCAGTGTCGATCACCTGCGCGGCCTGTTCATCGTTGAAGCTGTCTTGCATGGGTTACGTCCTCGAACGCTTGTGGCGGTGAAGTCACGCGGCCGTGCCGCCGTAGGATTCACCGCCAGCTTACAGCGCTTACTCGTCGCGGTCAGCGCCCGAGGCTTCTTCGGCCTCGTTTTCCGGGCCTTGGCTGGCCGATTGCGGGGGTTGAGGCTGCTCGGGCTGGTGCAGGCTCGGGAAGGGCAGGTTAGGGATTTCGTGCATCGTCATCGCTCCTCGAAAGTACAGGTTGAGGGTGGCGCTGGATAGCGCGTGCTGTTGAAAGCCGGCACAGAATACATGACTGGATGTGACAAGCTGAGTGCTAATGCGGCCATTGGTCGCTCCATGACGACATTTTCATCCAGGTTCATGAGCATTCGGGGTGAGCGCATCGCTGCCCGGCACTTCAGCAGACCTTGGCGATGGCCTTGGCCAGTTCGTCCAGGCGGCTGGCGTCGATGCCAGCGACGTTGGCCCGGCCTGAGCGCACCATGTACACGCTGTGCTCGTCGCGCAGGCGGTCCACCTGGTCCGGGCTCAGCCCCGTGTAGGAAAACATCCCGCGCTGCTCGCCAATATGCGCGAAGCGCGCGGCCAGGCCGTACGGTTCCAGCGCTTCCACCAGGCCGGCGCGCAACTGGGCGATGCGCGAGCGCATGTGCTCGACCTCGTCGGCCCACAAGCTCTTGAGGTCCGGGGTGCCGAGAATGGTGGCCACCACGGCTGCGCCATGGTCCGGCGGCGTGGACCACAGGTTGCGTGCCAGGCCAGCCAGTTGGCTGCGCACGTCCAGCAGCTTCTCATGGTCGTCGGTGCAGGCAATCAGTGCGCCGGTGCGTTCGCGGTACAGGCCGAAATTCTTCGAGCACGAGCTGGTGATCAGCAATTCCGGCAGTTCGCGGGCGAACAGCCGCACGCCCCAGGCGTCTTCCTCCAGGCCATCGCCGAAGCCCTGGTAGGCAAAGTCGATCAATGGCAGCAAGTCTCGGCGCTTGACCACATCCAGCACGCGTTGCCAGTCCTCGTGGTGCAGGTCGAAGCCTGTGGGGTTGTGGCAGCAAGCATGCAGCAGCAGTACATCGCCCTGAGGAATGTTTTCCAGGGCCTGCAGCATGGCCTCGACGTCCAGGCGGTTATCGCCGCCCACGTAGGGATAGTGCCCGACCTTGAGCCCTACCTCGGCAAAGATGCTCTCGTGGATAGGCCAGGTCGGGTCACTCAGCCAGATACCGCGGCCCGGCAGGCAGTGGCGAATGAACTCGCCGGCCAGGCGCAGCGCGCCGGTACCGCCTGGAGTCTGGGTGGCGCCGGCGCACAGGTGTTTGAGCAGCGGCGAATCCTGGCCCAGCACCAGCTCGCTGAGCAATTGGCCGAAGCGCGCGTCACCGTGGCCGCTGACATAGGTCTTGCTGGCCTGGTGATCCAGCAGGTAGCGTTCGGCCTGCTTGACCGCTGCCAGCACCGGGGTCAGGCCGCTGGCATCCTTGTACACGCCCACCCCCAGGTCGAACTTGGCGGGGTTGGGGTCCTTGGCGTAGGCGTCCATCAGGCTGAGGATCGAATCGCCGGGTATCCGCTGGATCGCGCTGAAGTGCATTATTTGCGCCCCTCGGCCCCCTGGCTGACGTCGTCGGTACGGGCGGCCATGATGAAATCATTACGGTGCAGGCCCTTGATCGAATGGCTCCACCAGGTCACGGTGACTTTGCCCCATTCGGTCAACAGACCCGGGTGGTGGCCCTCGGCCTCGGCGATCTCGCCAACGGCGTTGGTGAAGGCCAGAGCATATTTGAAATTCTTGAACAGGTAGGCTTTTTCCAGCTGCATGACGCCGTCGCGCACTTCGATGTTCCAGTCCGGGATCTGCTTGAGGAGCAGCGGCAGTTCTTCGTCGCTGACCTGGGGGGCATCGGCGCGGCAGGCTTCGCAATGGGCCTGGTTCAGTGAGTTCATGGTGCGTGTCCTTAGTAGTTAAGAGGGTTCAGGCCGCCTTGGGCGGAAATTTCGGTGCGTGCAGGCCCAGCTCCATGGCGTTTCGCACCAGGGCCATGATGTCCTGGTGGGCCAGGTCGAACAGGCGCTTGAGGTCCGGGAGCACGAAATACAGCGGTTGCAGAATGTCGATGCGGTAGGGCGTGCGCATGCATTCCAGCGGGTCGAAGGCCTGGTGCTCGGGGCTGTCCGACAAGCTGTAGAGGGTTTCCTTCGGCGAGGACAGAATGCCGCCGCCGTAGATGCGCCGGCCTTGGGGCGTGTCCACCAGGCCGAACTCGATGGTCATCCAGTATAGGCGGGCCAGGTACACGCGTTCCTGTTTGTTGGCCGCCAGCCCGAGTTTGCCGTAGGTGTGGGTGAATTCGGCGAACCAGGGGTTGGTCAGCAGGGGGCAGTGGCCGAATATTTCGTGAAAGATGTCGGGCTCTTGCAGGTAGTCCAGTTCTTCTGGCGTGCGAATGAAGGTCGCCACGGGAAAGCGCTTGCTGGCCAACAGTTCGAAGAAGGTCTGGAAGGGGATCAGTGCCGGGACCCGGGCCACTTGCCAGCCGGTGGTGCGGCCCAGTACCTGGTTGATGTCGGCCAGTTGCGGAATGCGGTGGTGGGGTAGGGCCAGTTGTTCGATGCCGTCCATGTACGGCTGGCAGGCACGGCCTTCCAGCAGCTTGAGCTGGCGGCTGACCAGGGTGTGCCACACCTCGTGCTCACTGTCGGGGTAGTCGATGAAACCCTGGGCATCGGGTTCGCGGGCCACGTAGTGGGTCTGCGTCATACAGCTCTCCAGTGGATCTTTTATTGTTATGGGTGCCTTATTGATAGGGGATGGCGGGGGAATTTGCATCAGGAAAGACAGCGCACAGGAGGGGGCCGGCGCCGGATCGCTGTAAAATAATGCTTACAAATGGCGATTCTTCCACGGTCTGCGGCTGGAAAACGCGTGTGTCTGTCAGATAATCTTTACGCGTATTTTGCGATTCCTCCAGATAACTCACAGCCCGAGCCTGCCCATGCGCATCAAAGTCCACTGCCAGAACCGTATCGGTATCCTGCGCGACATCCTCAACCTGCTGGTGGAGTACGGCATCAACGTGGCCCGTGGCGAGGTGGGCGGCGAGCACGGCAACGCGATCTACCTGCACTGCCCGAACCTGATCAACCTGCAATTCCAGGCGCTGCGGCCCAAGTTCGAAGTCATTGCCGGTGTGTTCGGCGTCAAGCGCGTAGGGTTGATGCCCAGCGAGCGCCGGCACATGGAGCTCAACGCGTTATTGGGGGCGCTCGAGTTCCCGGTACTGTCCATCGACATGGCCGGTTCCATCGTCGCCGCCAACCGCGCGGCTGCGCAATTGCTGGGCGTGCGGGTAGATGAAGTGCCGGGGATGCCGCTGTCCAACTACGCCGAGGACTTCGACCTGCCGCAACTGGTGCGGGACAACAAGTCGCGTATCAACGGCCTGCGGGTCAAGGTGCGTGGCGATATCTTCCTCGCCGACATCGCCCCGTTGCAGTCCGAGCATGATGACAGCGAGGCGCTGGCGGGCGCCGTGCTGACCTTGCACCGCGCCGACCGTATTGGCGAGCGTATCTACCATGTGCGCAAGCAGGAGCTGCGGGGCTTCGACAGTATCTTCCAGAGCTCCCGGGTGATGGCGGCGGTGGTGCGCGAGGCGCGGCGCATGGCGCCGCTGGACGCTCCGTTGCTGATCGAGGGCGAGACGGGCACCGGCAAGGAGTTGCTGGCCCGTGCCTGCCACCTGGCCAGCCCGCGGGGGCAGGCACCCTTGATGGCGCTCAATTGCGCCGGCCTGCCGGAGTCCATGGCCGAGACCGAGCTGTTCGGCTATGGCCCGGGGGCCTTCGAAGGCGCCAGGGCCGAAGGCAAGCTGGGGCTGCTGGAGCTGACTGCGGGCGGCACGTTGTTCCTCGATGGTGTCGGGGAGATGAGCCCGCGCCTGCAGGCCAAGCTGTTGCGGTTTCTGCAAGACGGTTGTTTTCGCCGGGTAGGCAGCGATGAGGAGGTGTACCTGGACGTTCGGGTGATCTGCGCCACCCAGGTGGACTTGTCGCAGTTGTGCGCCCGTGGCGAGTTTCGCCAGGACCTGTATCACCGTCTGAACGTACTCTCCCTGCATATTCCACCTTTGCGCGAGTGCATGGACGGCCTCGACCCGCTGGTAGGCCACTTCCTTGACCAGGCCAGCCGCCAGATCGGCTGCCCGCTGCCGCGCCTGGCGCCCGCCGCGATGGACAAGCTGGCGCGTTATCGCTGGCCAGGCAATGTGCGGCAACTGGAAAACGTATTGTTTCAAGCGGTGTCTTTATGCGAGGGCGGGGTGGTCAAGCCAGAGCATGTTCGCCTGCCTGATTATGGCGTGCGCGAACCTTTTGGCGAATTTTCGCTGGAGGGAAGTTTGCAGGATATTGTCGGGCGGTTCGAAAAGGCCGTATTGCAACGGTTATATGTCGAGCATCCCAGCAGTCGCTTATTGGCAAAGCGTCTGGGTGTGTCGCACACCACTGTCGCCAACAAGTTGCGTGAACATGAAGTGGGCAAGGAACCCCTGGAATAATTCGGAATTTTAGTTGCCGGTTGTTACTTGAATGGAATCTCCGAATCGACGGCGAGCCTCTTGTAAAGTTGCAAGAGGCGCCGCAAGCATTCTCGATCAGCCGTTGGAACAGCCGTTGCCCATCACGCGGTATTCGAGAATGTGTTTCTGGCCAGTGGAGTCCAGGTAGGTCATGCGGGCTGGCACTACTTCACAGACAGCGGGGATTTCGCTGGTGTTGAGCACCTTGGCAATATCCAGGTGTTGCGAGTAAGTATAGTGTTCCACGGGAACTTCGGTGTTGGCAGTGCTTGAAACTTCATCGGCCATGGCCGCCAGTGAGAAAGTACTCAGGGCCAAGACAATCAACGCTTTCATTTTAAAGTTTACCTTTTGCGGTCGTCAGGGGGCACGCAGTCCTTGTGAGACTGCGTGTGTTGCTCGGGAAAGTAAGTATCGGATTAACGTGCCTTCGTGGGGGCGGTTGCCAGTGTTAATCACAGTGCCGGTTGGCGAGGTGAATTCTAGGGCGCTGGGTCCAGGGTAAACAGCCAGAGTTTTGATAAACAGTTTTATCCAATTCTGTAACAATGCCCCGTCTCGGGCAGGCGCTGCGAGCTCGCAAGTGGGGGGCAACACGGATACGCTTGCAGCGTGCGAATAGCTGCTTCACGTGCTACCAACGTCGTATGGCCTCTGTCAGCAGATGGCCTTACAAACAGGTCATACAAAAACAACTACAGCTCCCGAGGTAAGAAAGATGAGTGCGGCGTCCCTGTATCCCGTTCGTCCCGAGGTGGCAGCCACCACGCTGACCGATGAAGCGACCTACAAGGCCATGTACCAGCAGTCGGTCGTCAACCCGGACGGCTTCTGGCGCGAGCAGGCGCAGCGCCTGGACTGGATCAAGCCTTTCACCAAGGTCAAGCAGACCTCTTTCGATGACCACCACGTGGACATCAAGTGGTTCGCCGACGGCACTCTGAACGTCTCCTACAACTGCCTGGACCGGCACCTGGCCGAGCGTGGCGACCAGATCGCGATCATCTGGGAAGGCGACGACCCCTCCGAGCATCGCAACATCACCTACCGCGAACTGCATGAAGAAGTCTGCAAGTTCGCCAACGCCCTGCGCGGCCAGGACGTGCACCGCGGTGACGTGGTCACTATCTACATGCCGATGATTCCCGAAGCCGTGGTCGCCATGTTGGCCTGTACTCGCATTGGTGCTATCCACTCGGTGGTATTTGGCGGCTTTTCGCCGGAAGCGTTGGCGGGGCGTATCATCGACTGCAGCTCCAAGGTGGTGATCACCGCCGATGAAGGCCTGCGCGGCGGCAAGAAAACCGCGCTGAAGGCCAACGTCGACCGCGCCCTGACCAACCCTGAAACCAGCAGCGTGCAGAAGGTCATCGTCTGCAAGCGCACCGGTGGCGAGATCGAGTGGAACCGCCATCGCGATATCTGGTACCACACCCTGCTGGACGTGGCGTCCAGCACCTGCGCGCCCAAGGAGATGGGGGCCGAGGAAGCGCTGTTCATCCTCTATACCTCCGGTTCCACCGGCAAGCCCAAGGGCGTGCTGCACACCACGGGCGGTTACCTGGTGTACGCGGCCCTGACCCATGAGCGCGTGTTCGACTACCGCCCGGGCGAAGTCTACTGGTGCACCGCCGACGTGGGCTGGGTCACCGGCCACAGCTACATCGTCTACGGCCCGCTGGCCAACGGTGCCACCACCCTGCTGTTCGAGGGCGTGCCGAACTACCCGGACATTACCCGTGTGTCGAAGATCATCGACAAGCACAAGGTCAATATCCTCTATACCGCGCCTACCGCCATCCGCGCGATGATGGCCGAGGGCACTGCCGCGGTGGAAGGGGCCGACGGCTCCAGCCTGCGCCTGCTGGGCTCGGTAGGCGAGCCGATCAACCCCGAGGCCTGGGGCTGGTATTACGACACCGTGGGCAAGCAGCGCTGCCCCATCGTCGACACCTGGTGGCAGACCGAAACCGGCGGCGTGCTGATCAGCCCACTGCCGGGCGCCACCGCGCTCAAGCCGGGTTCGGCCAGCAAGCCTTTCTTTGGCGTGGTGCCGGGGCTGGTGGACAACCTGGGCAACTTGATCGACGGTGCCGCCGAGGGCAACCTGGTGATTCTCGACTCCTGGCCGGGTCAGTCGCGCAGCTTGTACGGCGACCACGACCGTTTCGTCGATACCTATTTCAAGACTTTCCGAGGCATGTACTTCACCGGTGACGGCGCCCGTCGCGACGAGGACGGCTACTACTGGATCACTGGCCGTGTGGATGACGTGCTCAACGTGTCCGGGCACCGCATGGGCACCGCCGAGATCGAAAGCGCCATGGTCGCCCATCCCAAGGTCGCCGAGGCGGCGGTGGTGGGCGTGCCGCACGATATCAAGGGGCAGGGCATCTACGTGTATGTCACGCTCAATGGTGGGGTGGAAGCCAGCGAAACCCTGCGCCAGGAGCTGAAAAACTGGGTGCGCAAGGAAATCGGCCCCATTGCCTCGCCGGATGTCATCCAGTGGGCGCCGGGGCTGCCCAAGACCCGTTCGGGCAAGATCATGCGACGTATCCTGCGCAAGATCGCTACCGGTGAATACGACGCCCTGGGTGATATCTCCACCCTGGCTGACCCGGGGGTGGTGCAGCACTTGATCGATACGCACAAGGGCATGAAGGCGGCGTGAGACTGCTGGCGTAGACAAGGCCCCGCTTCGGCGGGGTTTTGTTTTGGTGGGGCGGGCACACACCATCCCGGGGATATATCGATGTTACCGTCCGTCACCTCTGGCCGCCCCAAAAGGAGGCGAAACGCCACAAACCGGTGCGAAAAAGCTCCATGAAAAAACAAACACCCACGCCAGGGTTGCCGGATTACAAGGCTTTGCCAATAATAGGCGCGCAATTTGCTTGATAGATCGGTTCCCTGTCATTTGCCTTTGCATAAACGCTGAAGGCTGTCAATAATCTCGGGTCGTGTTCTCTGTGCATCTGTAACTAGTTGTCGCATTGAAGAAATATCGGCTTCGGGGCTGTCGCTAAAATGCCGGTCACTCGCCCGCCGCTCGACGAGCCATGCTCCCGTGCCGTGCGCCGCTATCTAGGTTGTACCCATTCGCATATTGGGCTCCTGCTCACTCTGCCATTTATTGCCCTTTACCGATGGAGTCCTGAGATGAAGAAACTCGTACTTCTTGGCGCCCTGGCGCTGTCCGTGCTGTCGCTGTCGTCGTTCGCCGACGAGAAGCCTTTCAAGATCGGTATCGAAGCGGCGTACCCGCCATTCGCTTCCAAGGCCGCCGATGGCAGCATCGTCGGTTTCGACTACGACATCGGCAACGCCCTGTGCGAAGAGATGAAGGTCAAGTGCCAGTGGGTCGAGCAGGAATTCGACGGCCTGATCCCGGCGCTGAAGGTGCGCAAGATCGACGCCATCCTGTCGTCCATGTCCATCACCGAAGACCGCAAGAAGTCGGTTGACTTCACCAACCGCTACTACCTGACTCCGGCCCGTCTGGTCATGAAGGACGGCACCACCATCAGCGACAGCCTGGACGAGCTCAAAGGCAAGAAGATCGGCGTGCAGCGCGGGTCGATCCACGAGCGTTTCGCCCGTGAAGTGCTGGCGCCCAAAGGTGTGGAAGTGGTGCCTTACGGTTCCCAGAACGAAATCTACCTGGACGTGACCGCTGGCCGCCTGGACGGCACCCTGGCCGACGCCACCCTGCTGCAGGATGGCTTCCTGAACACCGACGCCGGCAAGGGCTATGCGTTCGCCGGGCCATCGTTCACCGACGTCAAGTACTTCGGTGACGGCGTCGGCATCGCCGTGCGCAAGGGCGACAAGGCCGACCTGGACAAGCTCAACGCTGCCATCGCCGCCATTCGCGCCAACGGCAAGTACAAGCAGATCCAGGACAAGTACTTCAACTTCGACATCTACGGCCAGTAAACGGTTGTAAGCGTCACCCGACAGATGGTGCAAGCCGCAGGCGCTGAGGCTTGCACCATTTTTTCATTTCCACGGTCGAGGAAATTTTCATGTTAGAAGGCTACGGGGTGGTCATCCTCGATGGCACCTGGCTGACCTTGCAGTTGGCCCTGTCGTCGATGGCGCTGGCCATTGCCCTGGGATTGATCGTCGTCGCACTCAGGCTGTCGCCCGTGCGGTGGCTGGCCTGGCTGGGGGCGACCTATTCGACGGTCATCCGCGGCATTCCCGACCTCGTGCTGATCCTGCTGATCTTCTTCGGCGGGCAGGACCTGCTCAACCGTGTCGCGCCCTTGCTGGGCTTCGATGACTATATCGACCTCAACCCCCTGGCGGCCGGTATCGGCACCCTGGGCTTCATTTTCGGGGCGTACCTGTCGGAAACCTTCCGCGGTGCGTTCATGGCCATCCCCAAGGGGCAGGCCGAGGCCGGGCTTGCCTATGGCATGAACAGCCGCCAGGTGTTCTTCCGCGTGCTGGTGCCGCAGATGATCCGCCTGGCCATTCCCGGCTTCACCAACAACTGGCTGGTACTGGTCAAGGCCACTGCCCTGGTGTCGGTGGTGGGCCTGCAGGACATGATGTTCAAGGCCAAGGCCGCGGCGGACGCCACGCGCCAGCCGTTCACCTTCTTCCTGGCCGTGGCGGCGCTGTACCTGATCATCACCAGCGTGTCGCTGCTGGCCTTGCGGTTCCTTGAAAAACGCTACTCGGCTGGCGTAAGGGTGGCTGAACTATGATCTTTGACTACAACGTGGTCTGGGACAACCTGCCGCTGTACTTCAGTGGTGTGCTGGAAACCGTCAAGCTGTTGCTGCTGTCGCTGTTCTTCGGCCTGCTGGCGGCCTTGCCCCTGGGCCTGATGCGTGTGTCCAAGCGGCCGCTGGTGAACCTGCCGGCCTGGCTGTACACCTACGTGATCCGCGGCACGCCGATGCTGGTGCAGTTGTTCCTGATCTACTATGGCCTGGCCCAGTTTGCTGTGGTGCGCGAGAGCTTCCTGTGGCCCTGGCTGTCCAGCGCTACCTTCTGCGCCTGCCTGGCCTTTGCCATCAACACCAGCGCCTACACCGCCGAAATCGTCGCGGGCAGCCTCAAGGCCACGCCCAACGGCGAGATCGAGGCCGCGCGGGCCATGGGCATGTCGCGCGTCAAGATGTACCGTCGCATCCTGCTGCCGTCGGCCCTGCGCCGCGCGCTGCCGCAGTACAGCAACGAAGTGATCATGATGCTGCAGACCACCAGCCTGGCCTCCATCGTCACCCTGATCGACATCACCGGCGCCGCGCGCACGGTGAACGCGCAGTACTACCTGCCGTTCGAAGCCTATATCACCGCAGGGGTTTTCTACCTGTGCCTGACCTTTATCCTGGTTCGCCTGTTCAAGCTGGCCGAGCGCCGCTGGCTGGGCTACCTGGCACCACGCAAGGGCTGAAGACATGCAACGCATCGATCATCCATTGCCCTGGAGCACCCTGGGCAGCGAGCGCCACCTGAGCGTGTTTCGCTTTGGCAGCGGCGAGCGCAAGGCCTATATCCAGGCCAGCCTGCACGCTGACGAACTGCCGGGCATGCGCACCGCCTGGGAGCTGAAGAAGCGCCTGCTGGCGCTGGAAGCGGCCGGTGCCCTCAAGGGCGTCATCGAGCTGGTGCCGGTGGCCAACCCCATCGGCCTGGGCCAGTTGCTGCAGGGCGCCCATCAGGGCCGTTTCGAGTTCGGCAGCGGCAAGAACTTCAACCGTGACTTTCACGAGCTGAGCGAGCCGGTGGCCGAGGCTCTGGCCGGCCAGTTGGGTGATGATCCCCACGCCAATGTCCGCCTGATCCGCCGGGCCATGGGCGATGCCCTGGCCGCCCTGCCGCCGGCGTCGAGCCAGTTGCAGGGGCTGCAACGCCTGTTGCTGAGCCACGCCTGCGACGCCGACGTGGTGCTGGACCTGCATTGCGACGCCGACGCGGCGCTGCACATGTACGCCTTGCCCCAGCATTGGCCGCAGTGGCGCTCCCTGGCCGCGCACCTGAACGTGCGGGTCGGCCTGCTGGCCGAGGACTCGGGTGGCAGTTCGTTCGACGAAGCCTGCTCGTTGCCGTGGTTACGTCTGTCGCGCCAGTTCCCCGACGCACAGGTGCCGCTGGCATGCCTGGCCACCACCGTGGAGCTGGGCGGCCAGGCCGACACCAGCCGCGATGACGCCGAGCGCCACGCCGAAGGCATTCTGGCGTTCCTCGCCGAGCAAGGCCTGATCAGCGGCGACTGGCCGGTAGCGGCCAGCGAGCCGTGCGAAGGCATGCCCTTCGAAGGTACCGAGCTGCTGTTCGCACCACACCCCGGCGTGGTCAGTTTTCTACGCGCGCCCGGTGACTGGGTGGAGGCGGGCGACCCGCTGTTCGAAGTGATCGACCCGCTGGGTGATCAACATACTGTCGTGTGTGCCGGTACCGCCGGCGTGCTGTTCGCCATCGAACGACTGCGTTATGCCCAGCCGGGTTTCTGGCTGGCCAAGGTCGCCGGGCGCCAACCCCTTCGTCGCGGGCGCCTGCTCAACGACTGACTGTTTTGCGAGAACCACTATGTACAAACTTGAAGTCCAGGATCTGCACAAACGCTACGGCAGCCATGAAGTGCTCAAGGGCGTTTCGCTGGCCGCCAAGGCTGGCGACGTGATCAGCATCATCGGCTCCAGCGGCTCGGGCAAGAGCACGTTCCTGCGCTGCATCAACCTGCTGGAGCAGCCTCACGCCGGCAAGATTCTGCTCAACAACGAAGAGCTGCAACTGGTGGCCAGCAAGGACGGTGCCCTCAAGGCCGCCGATCCCAAGCAGTTGCAGCGCATGCGCTCGCGCCTGTCCATGGTGTTCCAGCACTTCAACCTGTGGGCGCACATGACGGCCCTGGAAAACATCATCGAAGCGCCCGTGCACGTCTTGGGCGTGTCGAAGAAAGAAGCGCTGGAAAAGGCCGAGCACTACCTGAACAAGGTGGGTGTGGCGCACCGCAAGGACGCCTACCCGGGGCATATGTCCGGTGGCGAGCAGCAGCGCGTGGCCATCGCCCGTGCCCTGGCCATGGAACCTGAGGTGATGCTGTTCGACGAACCTACGTCGGCGCTGGACCCGGAACTGGTGGGCGACGTGCTCAAGGTCATGCAGGACCTGGCCCAGGAAGGCCGCACCATGGTGGTGGTCACCCACGAAATGGGCTTTGCCCGCGAGGTGTCCAACCAGTTGGTGTTCCTGCACAAGGGGTTGGTGGAAGAGTCGGGCAACCCGCGCGACGTGCTGGCCAATCCCAAGTCCGAGCGGTTGCAGCAGTTCCTCTCCGGCAGCCTGAAATAGTCGTCATTTGAAACAGAAGATGACTGCCACTTTGCTGTAGAAAGGGGCATGCTGCGCGTCTTGCCAGCCTGTCCCTTCCACCCGCCTGCGAGCCCATTGGGCGCCGGGCATTGAACCTGACCTGGTTTCGGACCGCACCTCATGACAGCCCAACGTATCGGTTTTCTCATCTGGCCCAGCACCAAAGCCCTGACCCTGGCGCTGGCTGAAGAGGCGCTGGATGTCGCCCAGAAGGTGCACCCCGAGGTGAGCTACGAGCTGGTGTTTCTGCATGCCGAACCTGCCGGGGAGGCAGGCGCTTGGCAATTGCCGGGCGGGCCGTGGGCGGGCCGGCTAGAGGGCTGTCACAAACTGTTCCTGCTGGCCGACGAACCCCCCGCCGCCCTGGCCCCCGCGCTGGCAACGGCGCTCAAGCAGGTGGTGCGTGCCGGGTGCGTCATCGGCGGGCTGTCGGCCGGGGTCTACCCCATGGCCCAGGTCGGCCTGCTGGACGGTTATCGCGCCGCCGTGCACTGGCGCTGGCAGGACGACTTCGCCGAGCGCTTTCCCAAGGTCATCGCCACCAGCCACCTGTTCGACTGGGACCGGGACCGCATGACGGCCTGTGGTGGCCTGTCGGTACTGGACCTGCTGCTGGCGGTACTGGCGCGTGACCATGGTGCCGAGCTGGCGGGAGCCGTGTCCGAGGAACTGGTGGTGGAGCGCATCCGCGAAGGCGGCGAGCGCCAGCGCATTCCACTGCAGAACCGCCTGGGTTCCAGCCATCCGAAGCTGACCCAGGCGGTGCTGTTGATGGAAGCCAACATCGAGGAGCCGCTGACCACCGACGAAATTGCCCAGCACGTGTGCGTATCACGCCGGCAGCTGGAGCGGATCTTCAAGCAGTACCTCAACCGCGTGCCGAGCCAGTACTACCTGGAATTGCGCTTGAACAAGGCGCGGCAGATGTTGATGCAGACCAGCAAGTCGATCATTCAGATCGGCTTGTCGTGCGGGTTCTCCTCGGGGCCGCATTTTTCCAGCGCCTACCGGAATTTCTTCGGTGCTACGCCGCGCGAGGACCGCAACCAGCGGCGTAGCAGCAGTCCGTTCGAGTTGTCTTCGGTGCCGGCGGAGCGCGGGTAGCGGATCGTCAGATCACCTCGACCGCCTGGGTGACCCACCGAAGATCTCTGGTGAACAAACGAGGCGACCCTGGTGATGCCACTGGCATGACTGGCCCGAAACAGAGGTAGGAGCAGAGCTTGCTCGCGAAGCGCCGCGCGGGCGGCGCTCGATCTTAGGGCCCTGGAAAAACCCGGCCATGCCCCGCAGTCCCCCCCCCAAACCCCCAGACACACCGCATCCTTGATGCAATAATATGTCGCATTACCGAAAACCCCCCGTTTTCGCGGTTTGGCGCTGTAATAAGTTGTCGCTTGGCGACAAGGACAGGCGCCGGTTCGTCCTTACAATCCCCCCATCGCTGGCCATTACCAGGCTGGCGTTCCTCTTCAGGAGACTCCGATGTCCGTTGAGCATGCCCAGGTGCAACGCGCCGATTTCGACCAGGTAATGGTCCCCAACTACGCCCCGGCGGCCTTCATTCCGGTGCGCGGCGCAGGTTCCCGGGTGTGGGACCAGGCCGGCCGCGAGCTGGTGGACTTCTCCGGTGGTATCGCCGTGAACGTGCTGGGCCACGCCCACCCGGCGCTGGTGGCCGCGCTGACCGAGCAGGCCAACAAGGTCTGGCACGTGTCCAACGTCTTCACCAACGAGCCGGCCCTGCGCCTGGCCCATAAGCTGGTCGACGCCACGTTTGCCGACCGGGTGTTCTTCTGCAACTCCGGCGCCGAAGCCAACGAGGCCGCCTTCAAGCTGGCCCGCCGCGTGGCCCATGACAACTTCGGCCCGGACAAATACGAGATCATCGCGGCCACCAACAGCTTCCACGGCCGTACCCTGTTCACGGTCAGCGTCGGTGGCCAGCCCAAGTACTCCGACGGTTTCGGCCCGAAGATCACCGGTATCACCCACGTTCCGTACAACGACCTGGCCGCCCTGAAAGCCGCCATCTCCGACAAGACCTGCGCCGTGGTGCTGGAGCCGGTGCAAGGTGAAGGCGGCGTGCTGCCGGCCGACCTGGCCTACCTGCAAGGCGCCCGCGAGCTGTGCGACCAGCACAATGCGCTGCTGGTGTTCGACGAAGTGCAGAGCGGCATGGGCCGCAGCGGCGAGCTGTTCGCCTACATGCACTATGGCGTGACCCCGGACATCCTCTCCAGCGCCAAGAGCCTGGGCGGCGGTTTCCCCATCGGCGCCATGCTCACCACTACCGAGCTGGCCAAGCACTTCGCCGTGGGCGTGCACGGCACCACCTACGGTGGCAACCCGTTGGCGTGCGCCGTGGGCGAGGCGGTGATGGACGTGATCAACACCCCTGAAGTGCTGGCCGGCGTGAAGGCCAAGCACGAGCGCTTCAAGGCTCGCCTGCAACAGATCGGCGAGCAGTACGGCGTGTTCACCGAAATCCGCGGCCTGGGCCTGCTGATCGGCTGCGCCCTCAGCGATGCCTGGAAAGGCAAGGCCAAGGACTTCTTCAACGCCGCCGAGCAGCATGACCTGATGATCCTGCAGGCTGGCCCGGACGTGGTGCGCTTCGCCCCGAGCCTGGTGATCGAAGACGCCGACATCGACGAAGGCCTGGACCGCTTCGAACGTGCCGTCAAGCAACTGACCCAGGCCTGATTCCCGGGTCCTGAAGGCGGGCGCCCTGGCGCTCGCCGCTCTTTTCAAGCAATTCCAAGGAGTGACACCATGCTGGTAATGCGCCCTGCGCAAATGGCTGACCTGGCCGAGGTACAACGCCTGGCCGCGGACAGCCCTATTGGTGTCACGTCGTTGCCGGATGACGCCGACCGCCTGCGCGACAAGATCGCCAAGTCGGAAGCGTCCTTCGCCGCCGAGGTCAGCTTCAACGGTGAAGAAAGCTATTTCTTCGTCCTGGAAGACGCCCATAGCCAGCGCCTGGTGGGCTGTTCCGCCATCGTTGCGTCGGCGGGGTATTCCGAACCTTTCTACAGTTTCCGTAATGAGACCTTCGTGCACGCTTCCCGCGAGCTGAAGATCCATAACAAGATTCACGTGCTTTCCCAGTGCCATGACCTGACCGGCAACAGCCTGCTCACCAGTTTCTACGTGGTGCCCGAGCTGGTGGGCAGCGCCTGGTCGGAGCTCAACTCCCGGGCGCGCCTGCTGTTCATGGCCAACCACCCCGAGCGTTTCGCCGACTCGGTGGTGACCGAGATCGTGGGCTACAGCGACGAGAACGGTGACTCGCCGTTCTGGGACGCCATCGGCCGCAACTTTTTCGACCTCAACTACGCCGAGGCCGAGCGCCTGTGCGGTATCAAGAGCCGCACCTTCCTGGCCGAGCTGATGCCGCACTACCCGATCTATGTGCCACTGCTGCCCGACGCCGCCCAGGAAGCCATGGGCCAGGTGCACCCGCGGGCGCAGATCACCTTCGACATCCTCATGCGCGAGGGTTTCGAGACCGACCACTACATCGACATCTTCGACGGCGGCCCGACGCTGCATGCACGGGTCTCGGGCATCCGCTCCATTGCCCAGAGCCGCGTGGTGCCCGTCAAGCTCGACAGTGGTCACAGCGACGTGGTCAAGGGCGCACGTCCCTACCTGGTGGCCAACGCCCAGTTGCAGGACTACCGCGCCGTGTTGCTGGAACTGGACTGGGTGCCCGGTAAACCGGTCACCCTCAGCCTGGAAGCGGCCGAGGCCCTGGGTGTTGGTGAAGGCGCCAGCGTGCGCCTGGTAGCGGTTTGATACCTGTCATTCACAGGTCGAGTTCTGCGGGCCGCCACTGCGGCCCGCGCAAGGAGAAAGCATGATCGTTCGTCCCGTACGCAGCAGCGACTTACCCGCGCTGATCGAGCTGGCCCGCAGCACCGGCACCGGCCTGACCACCTTGCCGGCCAACGAGGAGCGCCTGGCGCACCGGGTGGGCTGGGCCGAGAAGACCTTCCGGGGCGAAGCCGGCCGCGGCGACGCGGACTACCTGTTCGTGCTGGAAGACGATGCCGGCCAGGTGGTGGGCATTTCCGCCATCGCCGGCGCGGTGGGCCTGCGTGAGCCCTGGTACAACTACCGGGTAGGCCTGACGGTCAGCGCCTCCCAGGAACTGGACATTTACCGGGAAATTCCCACCCTGTTCCTGGCAAACGACCTGACTGGCAATTCCGAGCTGTGCTCGCTGTTCCTGCGCAGCGAACACCGTACCGGCCTCAACGGGCGCCTGCTGTCCAAGGCGCGCTTGATGTTCATCGCCGAGTTCCCGCAGCTGTTTGGCAAGAAGATCATCGCCGAGATGCGCGGCATGTCCGACGAGAACGGCCGCTCGCCGTTCTGGGAGAGCCTGGGCCGGCACTTCTTCAAGATGGAATTCAGCCAGGCCGACTACCTGACCGGCGTTGGCAACAAGGCATTCATTGCCGAACTGATGCCCAAGTTTCCGTTGTACACCTGCTTCCTGTCGGAGGCGGCGCGCAACGTCATCGGCCGTGTGCACACCGACACCGAGCCGGCGTTGACCATGCTCAAGGGCGAAGGCTTCAGCTACCAGGGCTACGTCGATATCTTCGACGCGGGCCCAGCCATCGAGTGCGAGACCGCCAAGATTCGCGCCGTGCAGGACAGCGAGGCGCTGGTGCTGGCCATCGGTACCCCCGGTGACGATGCCACGCCGTACGTGATTCACAACCGCAAGCGCGAAGACTGCCGGATCACCGCGGCACCTGCCCGCCAGGCGGCCGGTACCCTGGTGGTCGACCCGTTGACCGCCAAGCGCCTGCGTCTCAGTGCCGGTGACCAGGTGCGTGCGGTGCCGCTCTCCCCCCAGGCTGGCAAGGAGGCACGCTCATGAACACCCTGTATGTCGCCGGCCAGTGGCTGGCAGGCCAGGGCGAGGCCCTGGAGTCGTTGAATCCGGTGACCCAGGCGGTGATCTGGCAAGGCCGCGCCGCCAGCGAGGCCCAGGTAGATCAGGCGGTGTTCGCTGCCCGTCATGCCTTCGTCAGCTGGGCCTCGCGCCCGTTGGACGAGCGTATCGGCGTCCTGGAAAAATTCGCCACCACGCTCAAGTCGCGCGCCGATGAACTGGCCCGCTGCATCGGCGAGGAAACCGGCAAGCCGTTGTGGGAAGCGGCCACCGAAGTGACCAGCATGGTCAACAAAGTTGCCATTTCAATCCAGAGCTACCGAGAGCGCACAGGCGAGAAGAGCGGGCCGCTGGCCGACGCCACCGCTGTGCTGCGCCACAAGCCTCATGGCGTGGTCGCCGTGTTCGGCCCCTACAACTTTCCCGGCCACCTGCCCAACGGTCATATCGTGCCGGCGCTGCTGGCGGGTAACGCCGTGCTGTTCAAGCCCAGCGAGCTGACCCCCAAGGTCGCCGAGCTGACGGTGCAGTGCTGGATCGACGCCGGTTTGCCCGCCGGTGTGCTGAGCCTGTTGCAGGGCGCACGCGACACGGGTATTGCCCTGGCCGCCCATGATGGCATCGACGGCCTGTTCTTCACCGGCTCCAGCCGTACCGGCAACGCGCTGCACAACCAGTTCGCCGGGCGCCCGGACAAGATCCTGGCCCTGGAAATGGGCGGCAACAACCCGCTGGTGGTGGAAGAAGTCCAGGACCTGGAAGCGGCGGTCTACACCATCATCCAGTCGGCGTTCATTTCCGCCGGCCAACGCTGCACCTGTGCCCGTCGCCTGATCGTGCCCGAAGGCGCGTGGGGTGACGGGCTGCTCAAGCGCCTGGTCGAGGTGGCGGGCAACCTGGTGGTGGGTGCCTACGACCAGCAACCGGCGCCATTCATGGGCTCGGTGGTGTCGCTGGCGGCTGCCCAGGCCTTGCTCGATGCCCAGGCTGGCCTGCTGGCCAAAGGCGCCACGGCGCTGCTGAGCATGACTCAGCCACAACCGACCGCCGCGCTGCTGACCGCTGGCATCATCGATGTCACCCAGGTCAGGGAGCGAGCTGACGAAGAGTGGTTCGGCCCGTTGCTGCAAGTTATCCGCTATGGCCATTTCGATGCGGCCATCGCCGAGGCCAACAATACCCGCTACGGCCTGGCCGCTGGCCTGCTGTCGGATTCCGAAGCGCGTTACCAGCAGTTCTGGCTGCAGAGCCGCGCTGGCATCGTCAACTGGAACAAGCAGTTGACCGGTGCGGCCAGCACCGCACCCTTTGGCGGCGTCGGCGCCTCGGGCAACCACCGCGCCAGTGCCTACTATGCCGCTGACTATTGCGCCTACCCGGTGGCATCCCTGGAGGCGCCGAAGGTCAGCCTGCCGGCCAGCCTGACCCCCGGCGTGAAGCTGTGAGCGTGTGCATGACAATGAGATCCATGGAGCCTGGCCGATGAAAGCCTATGAAGTGAATTTTGATGGCCTGGTAGGGCCGACCCACAACTATGGTGGGTTGAGCTACGGCAACGTCGCCTCCCAGAGCAACAGCCAGCAGGCGTCCAACCCGCGCGAGGCGGCGCGCCAGGGCCTGGCGAAGATGAAGGCGCTGATGGACATGGGCTTTCAGCAAGGCGTGCTTGCCCCTCAGGAGCGCCCGGATGTAGCTGCCCTGCGTGCGCTGGGTTTCAGCGGCAGCGATGCTCAGGTGATCGAGCGCGCGGCGCGCGATGCCATGCCATTGCTGGTGGCCAGTTGCTCGGCATCGAGCATGTGGGTGGCCAATGCCGCCACGGTCAGCCCTAGCGCCGACACCGCCGACGGCCGCGTGCATTTCACTGCCGCGAACCTGAACTGCAAGTATCACCGCAGCATCGAGCACCCCACCACCAGCCGAGTGCTGGGGGCCATGTTTCGCGACGAGCACCATTTTGCCCACCACGCGGCATTGCCTGCCGTTGGTCAGTTTGGTGATGAGGGCGCGGCCAACCACACGCGCTTCTGCCGCGACTACGGCGAGGCGGGCGTGGAGTTTTTCGTGTTCGGCCGCAGTGCGTTCGACACTCGTTACCCGGCACCGCAGAAATACCCGGCGCGCCAGACGCTAGAGGCGTCCCAGGCGGTCGCCCGGCTGCATGGCCTGAGCGAGGAGGGCGTGGTCTACGCTCAGCAGAACCCGGCAGTGATCGACCAGGGCGTGTTCCACAACGACGTGATCGCGGTGGGCAACGGCGAGCTGCTGTTCCACCACGAGGACGCCTTTGTCGACACCGCGCCGATGCTCGCGCAACTGCAGGCTAAACTGGCGAAAAGGGGCGGCAATTTCCAGGCGGTGTGCGTGCCGCGCAGCCAGGTCGCGGTAGAGGACGCGGTACGGTCCTACCTGTTCAACAGCCAGCTGCTGTCGCGCGCAGACGGCTCCATGTTGCTGATCGTGCCCGAGGAATGCCGCGCCAATGAGCGTGTCTGGCAGTACCTGCAACAGTTGACCGCCCAGGGCGGGCCGATTGCCGAGGTCAAGGTGTTCGACCTCAAGCAGAGCATGCAGAACGGCGGTGGCCCCGCGTGCCTGCGCTTGCGTGTGGCGCTTAATGAAACCGAGCTGGCGGCGGTGAACCCCGGGGTGATCATGACCGCGCCGCTGTATGACACGCTCACCCAGTGGGTGGACCGTCATTACCGCGACCGTCTCAGCGAAGCTGACCTGGCCGACCCGCAGTTGCTGCTGGAATGTCGCACGGCATTGGATGAACTGACGCAAATCCTTAAACTGGGCGCGGTTTACCCTTTCCAACTTCAACCTTGAGAGATTTTCCCCATGTCCGACGCCCTGCGGCTGATTCTTGAAGACACCGACGGCACCCAGCTGGAAACCTCCTGCACCCGCTTTGCCGTGGTCTGGCAAGGCAAGGAAGTCTGGATCCAGCAGGATGGCCGCGGCCAGTTGCTGATCGGCGTTGACGTCGAGGAAGGCGATGCTGAATACGCCAACCTGCTGCTGCGCCCGCTGGCCACCAACCTGGTGAGCCTGCAACTGGAAATGGAGCCGGCCGACGCCGGTGAAGACGACGACCACGTACATGGTCCGGACTGCCAACACTAAGGACTGACGCCTATGCTCGCCCTCGGCAAGCTGCTTGAATTGACCCTCGCCGGCCGTGAGCCGGCAGAGAAAACTCAGCTGACCGTCGAAGGCGTGCGCATGCGCTGGCTCGGCGAGGGTGCCCTTGAGGTCCGCCCTCCCGACGCCCGGGACAATGGCCTGGACCTGCTGCTGTCGGCGGGCATCCATGGCAACGAGACAGCGCCCATCGAGCTGCTCGATGGCCTGTTGCACGACATCGCACGCGGCGATCTCAAGCCGCGCGCCCGTATGCTTTTCCTGTTCGGCAACCCGGAAGCCATCCGGCGCGGCGAGCGTTACCTGGAGCAGGACGTCAACCGCCTGTTCAACGGCCGCCACGAACTCTCCAGCGGCCCCGAGGCGTTGCGCGCCTGTGAGCTGGAACGGCTGGCGGCGACCTTCTTCAGCGTGCCCGGCCGCACCCGGCTGCATTACGACCTGCACACCGCTATCCGTGGCTCGAAGATCGAGCAGTTCGCCCTGTACCCTTTCAAGGAAGGGCGCGAGCATTCAGCCCATGAGCTGGCGCGGCTGGAGGCGGCAGGCATGGAAGCGGTGCTGCTGCAGAGCAAGCCCTCCATTACCTTCAGTGCCTACACCTATGAACAGCTCGAGGCCGAGGCCTTTACCCTGGAGCTGGGCAAGGCGCGGCCGTTCGGCCATAACGAGCAGGTGAATCTGGCGCCGCTGGAAACCCGTCTGAAGCAGATCATCGAAGGCAATGAGCCTGACCTGGGCGAGCCGCGCCACCTCAAGCAGTTCCGTGTGGCCCGCGAGGTGATCAAGCACAGCGATGCGTTCCGCCTGCATCTGCCGGCTGACGTGGAGAACTTTTCGGAATTGCCCCAGGGCTATCTGTTGGCCGAAGACCTGGCCGAATGCCGCTGGATCGTGGAGGAGGAGGGTGCGCGCATCATTTTCCCCAACCCCAAGGTCAAGAACGGCTTGCGTGCGGGGATACTGATCGTTCCTGTGTGAGATCGGTGGCGTCTGTTTCCCGAGCTTCGCCCGGTCCCACAATGAAGGGTGTATGCCTTGTGGGGCCGGGCGACGCTCGGGAAGAGGTCAACGCAAATCAGGCGACCTTGTGCTGGGCGCTCAGGCGGCGCAGGGCGCGGACTTTCTGCAGGGTGTCGGCGCAGGTGTTGGCCGCTTCATGGCCCTTGTGCAGGAAGTGCTTGAAGAAATAGTCGTGGTGTTCCTGGCCGTGGAAGTTGTGCGGGGTCAGCGACACCGAAAACACCGGTACTTCGGTTTCCAGTTGCACTTGCATCAGCGCGTCAACCACGGTGGCGGCGACGAAGTCGTGGCGATAGATACCACCGTCCACCACCAGGGCCGCGCCAACGATACCGGCGTAGCGGCCGGTCTTGGCCAGCAGCTTGGCGTGCAGCGGGATTTCAAAGGCGCCGCCAACTTCATAGACGTCGATATCGCTTTCCTGGTAGCCCAGTTGGGTGATCTGCTCGACGAAGCCGATACGGGCCTGGTCGACAATATCCTTGTGCCAGCAAGCCTGGATGAAAGCGATGCGCTCGTTCGGGTGGCTTTTGCTGTCGATTGCGGTGGGTTGCATCTACGTTGACTCCTGTTTGTGTGAAAAACAGGGCAGTTGGATCGAATGGGATTCAAGGGTACGCGGCCAGCCGTCGGCCCTTGGGTGCCAATCCCGTTCTCTCTTCATCCGGACTATGACCGTCGGCCCCGGAATCACACCGGGTCTGCTGACCTTGCCAGGCCAAAGCCTGCCAAGCGCTCGCGGGCTAGGCGCATTGCGCACCATTACCGCCGGTGGGGAATTGCACCCCGCCCTGAGAACGTTTGCCGCCCATCGGTAGGCGGCGGGGAGATTTTTAACATACTTTTTTGCACTGTGCATCGCCAGAGCGCTAACCATTTAGTTGTAGGCGCCAAACTTTTGGTCAGCGCACACCCTTCAGCGGCCCGGCGGCATGCCTGAAACCAAGCGGCGTTCTTGACGCGGCCAGGTCCGCTGCTACCGGGCGGTGCCTTGTGGAGGGCGGATTCAGGCATAAATTGACAGCCGGGGCCCCGATTGGCAGCCTGTGACGTATAAACACACTGTACCGCGGCCTCAGGGCCGATATAATGCGGCCCTTTGCCGTCGAAACGTCCAGTGACGTTTCGAACTGGCCTATGGCCGCAGCCTGTCGTGGAAGAACCTAATGAAAAGCGCAGAAATCCGTGAAGCCTTCCTTCGCTTCTTCGAAGAGCAAGGCCACACCCGTGTAGCCTCCAGCTCCTTGATCCCGGGCAATGACCCAACCCTGCTGTTCACCAACGCGGGCATGAACCAGTTCAAGGATTGTTTCCTGGGCCAGGAAAAACGCGCCTACACCCGCGCGGTCAGCAGCCAGAAATGCGTGCGTGCCGGTGGCAAGCACAACGACCTGGAAAACGTCGGCTACACCGCCCGTCACCACACGTTCTTCGAAATGCTGGGCAACTTCAGCTTCGGTGACTATTTCAAGCGCGACGCCATCACCTTCGCCTGGACCTTCCTGACCTCGGACAAATGGCTGAACCTGCCCAAGGAAAAACTGTGGGTGACGGTCTACGCCAGCGATGACGAAGCCTACGACATCTGGACCAAGGAAGTCGGCGTGCCGGCCGAGCGCATGGTGCGCATCGGCGACAACAAGGGCGCCCCGTACGCTTCCGACAACTTCTGGACCATGGGCGATACCGGCCCATGCGGCCCATGCACCGAGATCTTCTACGACCACGGCGCCGACATCTGGGGCGGCCCACCCGGCTCGCCGGAAGAAGACGGTGACCGCTACATCGAGATCTGGAACAACGTCTTCATGCAGTTCAACCGCACCGCTGACGGCGTGCTGCACCCGCTGCCAGCGCCGTCGGTGGACACCGGCATGGGCCTGGAGCGCATCAGCGCCGTGCTGCAGCACGTGCACTCGAACTACGAGATCGACCTGTTCCAGAGCCTGCTGGCCTCGTCGGCCCAGGCCATCGGTTGCACCAACGACAACCAGCCATCGCTGAAAGTGGTGGCCGACCACATCCGTTCCTGCGGCTTCCTGATCGCCGACGGCGTGCTGCCGTCCAACGAAGGCCGCGGCTACGTGCTGCGTCGTATCATTCGTCGCGCCTGCCGCCATGGCAACAAGCTGGGCGCCAAGGGCAGCTTCTTCTACCAGATCGTTGCCGCGCTGGTGGCCGAGATGGGCGAAGCTTTCCCTGAGCTCAAGGCTCAGCAGGCGCACATCGAGCGCGTGCTCAAGGCCGAGGAGGAGCAGTTCGCCAAGACCTTGGAACAGGGCCTGAAAATCCTCGAGTCCGACCTGGCGACCCTCAAGGGTACCGTGGTGCCGGGTGACGTGGTGTTCAAGCTGTACGACACCTATGGTTTCCCGATGGACCTGACCGGCGACATCGCCCGTGAGCGCAACCTGACCCTGGACGAAGTCGGCTTCGAACGCGAAATGGAAGCCCAGCGCGTGCGCGCTCGCTCCGCCAGCTCGTTCGGCATGGACTACAACGCCCTGGTCAAGGTCGACGTACCTACCGTGTTCACCGGTTACGCCGGCCACCAGGGTGCTGCCAAGGTCGTGGCCCTCTATAAGGACGGCGCGGCCGTGCAGCAACTGGCTGAAGGCGAAGAGGGCGTGGTCATTCTCGACCAGACGCCTTTCTACGGTGAATCCGGTGGCCAGGTCGGCGACCGCGGTTACCTGCTGGCCGGCAATGGCCGCTTCGACGTGCGCGACACCACCAAGACCGGCGGCGCGTTCCTGCACCACGGTGTGGTTTCGCTGGGCAACCTGAATGTCGGCGCCGAGTTGACCGCCCAGGTCGACGGCGACATGCAGCACGCCACCTCGCTGAACCACTCTGCCACTCACCTTCTGCACGCGGCCCTGCGCCAGGTGCTGGGTGACCATGTGCAGCAGAAAGGCTCGCTGGTGGACAGCCAGCGCCTGCGTTTCGACTTCAGCCACTTCGAGGCCATCAAGCCCGAGCAGATCAAGGCGTTGGAAGACATCGTCAACGCCGAGATCCGCAAGAATACACCGGTTCAAACCGAAGAAACCGACATCGAAACCGCCCGCGCCAAGGGCGCCATGGCCCTGTTCGGCGAGAAATACGGCGACCAGGTGCGCGTTCTGACCATGGGTGGCGACTTCTCCGTCGAGCTGTGTGGCGGTATCCACGCCAACCGTACCGGCGACATTGCCCTGTTCAAGATCGTCAGCGAAGGCGGTGTGGCCTCGGGCGTGCGCCGTATCGAAGGCATCACTGGCACCGCTGCGCTGGCTTACCTGAACGGTGCCGAAGAGCAGCTCAAGGAAGCCGCGCAACTGGTCAAGGGCAGCCGCGACAACCTGATCGACAAGCTGTCGGCGGTGATCGAGCGCAACCGCCAGCTGGAAAAACAGCTGGAACAACTGCAAGCCAAGGCTGCCAGCGCCGCCGGTGACGACCTGTCGGCCTCGGCCGTGGACGTCAAGGGTGTCAAGGTGCTGGCTGCGCGCCTGGACGGCCAGGACGGCAAGGCGCTGCTGGCGCTGGTCGACCAATTGAAGAACAAGCTGGGCGAGGGCGTGATCCTGCTCGGTGGCGTACATGAGGAAAAAGTCGTGCTGGTGGCTGGCGTCACCAAGGAGCTGACTTCGAAACTGAAGGCTGGCGACTTGATGAAGCAGGCTGCCGCGGCAGTCGGCGGCAAGGGCGGCGGGCGTCCGGACATGGCCCAGGGCGGCGGCGTCGACGCCGGCGCGCTGGACGCGGCCCTGGCCCTGACCGTGCCGTTCGTCGAACAAGGTCTCTGATTCACCCTCGCGGGGGCCAGTGGTCTAGTCACTGGCCCCCGCGTTGTAGCGTTTGATTGTTTAATGGGCGCCCTTCACGGGCTGAGGCGGCTTTGAAATGGCTTTGATCGTACAAAAATTCGGAGGCACCTCCGTCGGCACTGTCGAGCGTATCGAACAGGTGGCCGAGAAGGTTAAGAAATTCCGCGAAGCCGGCGACGACCTGGTGGTTGTACTGTCTGCCATGAGCGGCGAAACCAACCGCCTGATCGAATTGGCCAAACAGGCCAGTGGCGGCGAACAGCCGGTCCCGCGTGAGCTGGACGTGATCGTGTCCACCGGTGAGCAGGTCACCATTGCCTTGCTGGCGATGGCCCTGATCAAGCGTGGTGTGCCGGCGGTGTCCTACACCGGCAACCAGGTGCGTATTCTCACGGACAGCTCGCACACCAAGGCGCGCATCCTGCAGATCGACGACCAGAAGATCCGTTCCGACCTCAAGGCCGGTCGGGTCGTGGTCGTGGCGGGCTTCCAGGGCGTGGACGAGCACGGCAACATCACCACCCTGGGCCGCGGCGGCTCCGACACCACCGGTGTCGCCCTGGCTGCCGCGCTCAAGGCCGATGAGTGCCAGATCTACACCGACGTCGATGGTGTGTACACCACCGACCCGCGTGTGGTGTCCACGGCCCAGCGCCTGGACAAGATCACCTTTGAAGAAATGCTGGAAATGGCCAGCCTCGGTTCCAAGGTGCTGCAGATTCGCGCGGTGGAATTCGCCGGCAAGTACAACGTCCCGCTGCGCGTCCTGCACAGCTTCCAGGAGGGTCCGGGCACCCTCATTACCATTGATGAAGAGGAATCCATGGAACAGCCGATCATTTCCGGCATCGCCTTCAACCGCGATGAGGCCAAGCTGACCATCCGTGGCGTGCCAGACACCCCTGGCGTGGCGTTCAAGATCCTGGGCCCCATCAGCGCCGCGAACATTGAAGTGGACATGATCGTGCAAAATGTTTCGCACGATAACACCACCGACTTCACCTTCACCGTGCACCGCAACGACTACCAGTCTGCGCTGCAGGTGCTGGAGAACACCGCTCGCGAGATCGGTGCGCGCCAGACCATCGGTGACACCAAGATCGCCAAGGTGTCGATCGTCGGCGTTGGCATGCGCTCCCACGCGGGCGTTGCCAGCCGCATGTTCGAAGCGCTGGCCAAGGAGAGCATCAACATCCAGATGATCTCCACCTCCGAAATCAAGGTGTCGGTGGTCATTGAAGAGAAGTACCTGGAGCTGGCTGTGCGCGCGCTGCACACCGCTTTCGAACTGGACGCTGCCCGCCAGGGCGAATAAAGGCGTCTGCCCAGAAGGCGCGGCTCTGCCGCGCCTTTTGCTTTTTTACAGACCGTGTTGTTCCCCACGCAGTGGGTGAGGAGAGAGGTAATGCTGATTTTGACTCGTCGGTGCGCGGAAAGCCTGGTGATTGGTGATGGCGAGATCACCGTGACCGTGCTCGGCGTCAAAGGCAATCAGGTGCGTATCGGCGTGAACGCCCCCAAAGAGGTGGCTGTTCACCGCGAGGAAATCTACCTGCGGATCAAGCAGGAGAAGGACGAGGAACCAAGTGCTTAATTAATTTAGGTTTTTTTGAAAAAAGTGCTTGCGTCAGAAAGGGGCTATCGATAATATACGCCCCGTGTTGCGGAGAGCTGGCCGAGTGGCCGAAGGCGCTCCCCTGCTAAGGGAGTACACCTCAAAAGGGTGTCGGGGGTTCGAATCCCCCGTTCTCCGCCATTATTTCTTTAGGGCGTTGAAAGCTGGCTTTTTAGGTAAGTTGTTGAAATTACTGAAAAAAGTGCTTTACAAAAAGTTTCAACGAACTATGATGCGCGGCAACATATGCACTCGTAGCTCAGCTGGATAGAGTACTCGGCTACGAACCGAGCGGTCACAGGTTCGAATCCTGTCGAGTGCACCATTTAAGAGGTCTGTTTCGGTAACGAAAGAGTCTTCTTGCAACAAACCAGAGGTGATCTGGTCCATCAAGTACCATCGTGCACTCGTAGCTCAGCTGGATAGAGTACTCGGCTACGAACCGAGCGGTCACAGGTTCGAATCCTGTCGAGTGCACCATTTTACGAAGTCTGTTTCGGTAACGAGAGAGTCTTCTGCAACAACCAGAGGTGATCTGGTCTATCAAGCGCCAACCTTGCACTCGTAGCTCAGCTGGATAGAGTACTCGGCTACGAACCGAGCGGTCACAGGTTCGAATCCTGTCGAGTGCACCATACAAGTGAAAGCCCGCCTTCTTCTGAAGGCGGGCTTTTTGCTTTCCAGGGTGTCCTTCTCGCGCCCCATGCTCCTGCAGTGCGTTTACTCCTCGCTCATTTTTCGCAATTCCTGGTCTTGTCGCCTGCGTTCCTCACGCTCCCGCACAGCCGTGCGCTCGGTATCGCTCGTCAGGAGTGGGTGGTAGGCCCTGTGCAGGCTGTGGTGCGTCCCGGGCGGGCATTGCAGGGTGGTGAAGGTCAGGTGCCCCTCGTCGTCTTCACAGCGCGACACGGTCTGGCCCAAGGCTTCCAGGGTAAGGCAGGCCAGCAGCAGGCCGGCCAGGTAGTGGGTGGCTTTCATCGAACGTCCTCCATGACGCTGTGGTCCAAAGCCTAGCGCTGTTTTTCGCCCTGGGGGCGGTGCTTTTCTTTCCGCGTGCGTCGTCCCATCAACAATGTTGGCAAGGCGCTGAGCTTTCGTGCGCAAGCTTTTGTTCTTGCCAGATTTTTTCGCATTAAAAGCCTGCAGGCGGTGTATCATTGCGCCCGTCAGCCCCGCCGGGGCTTTGGACTATATCCATGGACTTACCCAGTAGTTACTCAATAGCTCGCTGCACTTATCAAGAATCGACCGATTGAACCTCCGGCGTACTCCGCTGCTGGGGGTGGAGTTCGCCTATGACTGAAGTAGAAGTAAAAAAGCCGCAAGACAGCCTGCAGGATCGCCTGGCCCAGGTGGTCGAATTGCTGCAGCGCCAGCGTGTGGTCGAAGACCTGACGCACCGCCAGGAAGGCCAGCATGGCGAGCTGGTGGAAAACCTGGTGCACCGGCAGAACCTCGTCGAGCTGCAACGCAAGCTCGATGACCTGCACTCAGCCGACGTCGCCTACATCCTCGAAGCCTTGCCCCTGGAAGACCGTCTGACGGTCTGGCAGTTGGTCAAGGTCGAGCGTGATGGTGACATCCTCCTCGAAGTATCCGACTCGGTGCGTGAAACCCTGATCGCCGACATGGACGATCACGAGTTGCTCGCCGCTGCCCGGGAGATGGACGCCGACGAACTCGCCGACCTGGCTCCCGAGCTGCCTCGTGATGTTGTCCATGAGCTGATGGAAAGCCTTGATGCCCAGCAGCGCGAGCGCGTGCGTTCGGCCCTCAGCTACGACGAGGAGCAGGTGGGTGCGTTGATGGACTTCGAGATGGTCACCATCCGCGAAGACGTCAGCCTGGAAGTGGTGCTGCGCTACCTGCGTCGCCTCAAGGAACTGCCGGGCCATACCGACAAGCTGTTCGTGGTCGACCAGGATGGCGTGCTCAAGGGCGTGCTGCCGATCAAGCGCCTGCTGGTCAACGACCCGGAAAAGCAGGTTGCCGAGGTCATGGCCAACGACCCTGTGTCGTTCCACCCTGATGAGGATGCCTACGACGCGGCTCAGGCATTCGAGCGCTACGACCTGATCTCTGCGCCCGTGGTCGACAAGAACGCCCGCCTGATCGGCCGTCTGACCATTGACGAGATGGTTGACCTGATCCGCGAGGAGAGCGAGACCGAAGTCCTCAACATGGCCGGTCTGCGTGAGGAAGAAGACATCTTTGCCTCAGTGTGGCGCTCGCTGCGCAACCGCTGGTCGTGGCTGGCCATCAACCTGATCACCGCTTTCGTGGCCTCTCGGGTGATCGGCCTGTTCGAAGGCTCCATCGAACGCCTGGTGGCCCTGGCGGCGCTGATGCCGATCGTGGCCGGTATCGGTGGCAACTCCGGCAACCAGACCATCACCATGATCGTGCGGGCCATGGCGCTGGACCAGGTCAGCCCCGGCAACACCTCCCGCCTGCTGCGCAAGGAACTGGCGGTGTCGCTCATCAACGGCATCATCTGGGGGGGTGTCATTGGCGTGGTCGCCTACATGTTGTATGGCAGTTGGTCGCTGGGGGTGGTCATGACGGCCGCCATGACGCTCAACCTGCTGTTGGCTGCCTTCATGGGCGTGCTCATCCCCATGACCCTGGCCAAGTTCGGCCGCGACCCGGCCATGGGCTCCAGCGTGATGATCACCGCCATGACCGACAGCGGCGGCTTCTTCATCTTCCTGGGCCTGGCCACGCTGTTCCTGATGTAACCCGGATGTCTGACGCAATCGCCGCCCACAAAAAAAGCCAGCTTAGCGCTGGCTTTTTTCATGGGCAGTGACGAACGCTCACGAGGCGTCGGCGGCGGCCTCGGCGTTGTGGTCGATCAACGACACCAGCGCGTTCTGCTGGCGGTGCGACAGTTGGCGGAAGCGTTGCAGCAGTTCGCGCTCGTGCAGGGACAGCTCGGGGCTGTCCAGGCGCATGCTCAGTTCTTCGCCCAGGGCGCCTTCCTGAATGAGGCTCTGCTCCAGGCGGGCGATGATTTCCGAGTTCATGCTACGGTGATGATTACGAGCTACCTCTGCAATGCGCTCACGCATTCCATCGGGAAGGCGTACGACGAATTTGTCAGCCGTACGGCTGGAGTAAATAGCCTGTTTCAATGGGCGCATATATTTGACCGTTTAGTTCAGGGGGAGCGGTTCTCGAAATTAGCCGCACGATGTGTTTACGACAGTCGCTACAGCAAAAGTTCAACCCGAATTGTGAAAGAGGCTTCTATGATGCCTCATAGTCGCCATTTCATTGGCGCCAATTCTGTGACAAATATTGAACTGAATGAGGGCTTTTTGCCAGCACCAATTGTCGAAAATGAGCACTGGTTAGAAAATCCCCACCGCCAGGCGACCATCGTTTTCGCCAACGCCATCTCAAGAGGTGCTCTGGCTCGTCGGGTGCAACCTGTGCACAATGACGCGCGAGCTACCCTATGACTCAGCATAGTGGCATTTTGGCAGTTTGCCAGCGCGACGCCATACAGGGCGATAAGATGTCGGGACGTTTGATTTACCTCATGGGCCCCTCGGGGTCAGGCAAGGACAGTGTCATCGAGGCGGCACGCAGTGCGTTGGCCCAGGTTGACGTACACGTAGCGCGGCGCATTATCACCAGGTCCGCCGAGGCGGTGGGTGAAGATGCCGTGGGGGTTGGTCCGGATACGTTCGCGCGCATGCGCGAGGCCGGCGAGTTTGCCATGAACTGGCAGGCCAATGGTTTGCAATATGGTATCGGTGCTGACATCAGCGCACGCCTGGCGGGCGGCCACCATGTGCTGGTCAACGGTTCCCGTGCCTGGTTGCCTCGGGCATTGCAGCGCTACCCTGAACTGCTGCCGGTACTGATCACCGTGGATGCCGACGTGCTGCGCCAGCGCTTGCTGAGCCGTGGCCGCGAGAGCCTGGCCGAGATCGACCAGCGCCTTGCACGCAACGCGCGCCTGCAGGCGGACGCAAGCGAATGGGAGGAGGGAAGTGTGCGCATCGAAGCGCTGGACAATTCCGCCGACCTTGCGTCAGCGGTGCAGCGCCTGCTGGCGCTGCTGGCACGTCACGGCATCAACGCAACGATGGATCGAACTTGATCTTGCGGCCTCGGAACAAGGCCAGCAGCAACAGCACGCCAGCCACACCGCTGACGGTACCCAGCAGGGCGCTGGCCTGACCGGCGTCCGGCGGTAGCGTCACCGCGGCCAGGAAGCTGGCGATGGCAACCAGAAAAAAGGCCCATGCGCTTTTGGACATTTGCGGCTCCTCAGAAGGTAAAGCGTTCAATGTGATGCACCGGCGTCGCCTCGCCCTCATCTGGCTGCGACGTCAACACCGGCATCCCTCGGTTCGGGTTCATGTCTGCCAATTGCGGAGCTGGCCGTGGCATGAAGTGCTCGACCTGAACATGCGCCAGCGCCGCATCCGGCTGGCTGGCATCGTGGAAGTGAAAAGCCACCAGGGCGACGAGCGCCAGCGTGTTCAAGGCTAAGAGGGTGCTGTTCATGGGGCTGTCTCCGCGAAGAGGGTGAAGGGCTGCATGGCCACTTTTTATAGGAGTGACTACAGCAGGCCTCGTGCCAACTTGATCGTGCGGTTAAAACCCAGTGTTTTCAGTAGTTTACAGGGTTTTCAAAAGGATGGCAGGTTGCAATCTGCAAGATGGCCAATTGGCAGCCTTGCAAAATGCACGAGCGGGCGCAACGCCCGTGGCAGAGGGGTTGCGCTGGAATCGCGAAAAGTTCCCTTCGTAACGGCGGTTGCCTACAGGCACAAAGGTCACGGATGACATGACAAACGCGGGCGGGCTGGGTAACATGCACGCCGTCCGTCGCGCTGCCGGTTCCTGGTAGCGTTCTACCTATGTCTCAGTAGCTCAATTGGATAGAGCGTCCCCCTCCTAAGGGGAAGGTTGGCAGTTCGAACCTGCCCTGGGACACCATAGAATTCATTGCCTTCCTTTATGCGGATTGCATAAAGGCCGCCAGGCGCTTGTCTGGAGGTTGCATGAAGGCCTCCCTGCGCATGTCTTGGGCTTTCTGGCGCCCTTGAGATCGAGCGCCGCCCGCGCGGCGCTTCCCGGGCAAGCCCGGTCCCACGTCTGTTTCGGGCCAGTTTTGTCTGGCCCATTGCCTGGTCCGCCTTGTCCTTTCACTACAGATTTGAAGTGAACAAACAAGGCGGTCGAGGTAATGGCACAGACATAACTGGCCCGAAACAGATGTGGGAGCAGAGCTTGCTCGCGAAGCGCCGCGCGGGCGGCGCTCGATGTCATGAGGCATGAAGATCCCCAGGCAGGCACCTGGCGGCCTTGATACGGTGCCAAGCGGGGAAGCTTTTGATCTTTATGACAATTTGTTGAAATCAATGCTTGACGCCCCCACAGATCCCTCTATAATTCGCCCCACTTCCGGCGCAGACCAAACGGAAAACTCCTTGATAATCAAGCAGTTAACCAAAGTAACCCGCTCCGAAGTGTTTCGATCTGAACGTCGAAAGCGGTGAAAAAGGCAGTTG